>Ga0315284_10000079_pt1 | contig 130165 bp, 125 predicted proteins | sample YL17G09_16_MG_FD_203696 | JGI IMG/M metagenome (GOLD analysis project Ga0315284, IMG submission 203696) | Sediment microbial communities from Yellowstone Lake, YNP, Wyoming, USA - YL17G09_16 | ecosystem: Environmental > Aquatic > Freshwater > Lake > Sediment | place: USA: Wyoming | collected... | reverse complement strand
GCTCATTAACTAATCTCCGCGGGTCTTCTTAGAAACCGGATTTGAATAAAGCTCAACGTGATAATAATTGCAGCCAAAATGAAAGATATCGCAGCCCCATAACCAAAATCCAGAAAATCAAATGCCTGATGATACATATAACTCAGGAGGACCTCGGTTCTTTGCAGAGGACCACCATCGGTGATCAGCACAACGGAAATAAATACATTGAATCCCCCGATCATCAAAACCACCAACAAGAATACAATAGTAGGGCGTATTAGAGGAAGCGTAATTTTGATCAGGCGCTGCCATGCATTCGCGCCATCAATGGCCGCAGCCTCATATAACTCATTAGGAATTGTCTGTAAGGCCGCTAAAAATATCACCATTCCCCAGCCAATCCCCTTCCAAATACCCAATGCCTCAATTGGGATGAAGGCTGTTGAGGCATAACGGAGCCAGGGGATTGGTTCCGCAATTAGATGCAAGACATTCACAAGAATGTGATTCAAAACTCCCTTCGGGCTTTGAAATAAATACTTGAATAACAACGAAACAACCACCCACGAAGTTATCACTGGTAAATAATATATAGTTCTGAAGAATGTCCTGCCCCGTATGATGTAATTCATCAATAAAGCCGCTATAAGCGCCAGGATCATTTGACCGGTAACGGTCACAAGCGTATACATGAAAGTATTGCGAAGGGATATTCTAACCACAGGATCATTAAGAGCACGGATATAATTCCCGATTCCAACCCAATCATTGGGCTTCCCAGGCATAATGCTCCATTCATAGAAACTCATCTGGAAAGCTTTGAGAATGGGATAGATAACAAACATTAAATAGAGCAGAAGACCTGGCAGTATGAAGATAAAGGCAATTAGAATTCGTTGCTTACGAAGAGAAATATTCATATCAAGACCAAGAGTAATGAATCGGGAGGCCCTATACAAATGGGCCTCCCGATTCATTATTTACTATGGTGCGAGCAGCGCATTGATTGTTTCCACTGCGGGATTGAAAGCTTCCTCAAAGCTCTTTTCCCCAAGCAAGTACGATAGACCTGCGAACTTATAAATCTCCTCTATCTTAGTGAAGTTTGGATGCGGCGTTCTGGCTCTGGCAGTTTTTGCCTGCTCAAGGAAGATCCCATAGAAGTCAAGATCAATGGGGGAACCTGGCTCCGCAAGGATTTTTAAGACAGGCATCTGCCCCACGGAGGCCATGGCGACCTGACTATCCTCGGAGAGCATGAAGCGGATGAACTCAGCCGCTTCTTGCTTGTGCCGGCTCTGTTCAAACATGACGATGTCTTCCCCGCCGACAACGGAGGCTGGTCCACCTGGTCCGGCTGGGCTCAAAGCAAGACCATATTCCCCTGCCCCAAATATGGTCGGGAACCATGGACCTTCAAAGATCATGGCAATCTCATCATTGCCAAATCCTCCCCATTCGTCAACGCCACCACCCAAGATTCCGGGGTGCATGTAGCCTTGGTCTATCAGGTTCTTGAGGAACTCGTAGGCGGCTTTTGTTTGAGGGCCGTTCAGATAACCAGTCGCTGTAGTGTAACCAGGATCGGTTATATCGCCACCAAATCTCCAGATCCAAGGATTCATTGACCATGCAGATGTATCACCCTTTGCATAGCAGTATTTGCCCTCACCGAGCGCCTTTATCTTTTTGCAGGCTGCAAGGAATTCCTCAATGGTTTTTGGGGGACCAGATATTCCAGCCGCAGCGAACATTCTTTTATTGTACACCATCACTAGATTGTTGGTATCCAGGGGCAGACCCCAGTAATGCCCATTGGCGAAGTTCGTTTCCAAGGGGCCAGGGAAAACTGCATCCGCGTACTCTTGGAAGTCTGGCATGAGCACATCCAAGGCAACCAATGCTCCCATGGCGCCATACTCTGGCACCCAGATAATGTCGGATCGCATCAGATCAGGTGCCGAACCTCCAGCGATAGCCGTGAGCAATTTGCGCCGGAATTCCTCATATGGGATCTGAACTGACTCTACCGTGACATTAGGATGAGCAGCCTCGAACTGTGGAATGAGCGTATCCTCCAGCATTTTCATTTCTGCTTCACTGTAGATATGCCAGAAGGATATTGTGATTGGCTCCGCTGGCCCAGGCGTTGGTGTAACCTGGACTTCAACAGTTTCTATTTTTGTGATAGGCGTGGGCGCAGCTGCGGGGGGCGTAGCTGCTGGGGTACAGGCTGCTAAAATCATGCTTAGTGTGAGTAGTGTACTAAGCACAGCAATTGTAAGGGAACGGGTTTTCATGTTTTTCTCCTCTAGAGAATAGGGAAAGAAAGGAAATGTTTTGGGTCAAATATGAAAGTAAAGTGATGGTTTGGATTATAGTAGCTAGACTACCTCCTTTTGGTTTGTTTATTCTGTGAATAAACAAACCCGTAACAAAAAATATAAACTTACTTAGCTACCCCAACATTCTCTTTTACGGCCTCTTTATGCAAAGGGGATACAAACAATTGACGCAACACAAGGCTGGCCGCGCCACGTGCCCAGGCGTCGTCACCCCAGGCATCAATTTGAATGCTCGTGTCACTAGCCAAGCCAGGCATCACATGGTTGGCAATCGACTCGCGCATAGGGCCGAAAAGTAAATCGCCGGCGCGGGTCCCTTCGCCACTGATGATGATTTTTTGAGGGTTGAATATATTAAGCAGGTTGGCAATTCCCTGGCCGAGGACATTTCCTGCACATGCAAACACCGCACGCGCACCCGGATCACCTGCCTGCGCCGGGGTGAGCAAATCGCCGATATCGTTAATCGGCCCAGAAATCTCCCCCCGATTAACTGCTTCTTTCGCCATGCGCACAAGTCCTGGGTCACCGACATAAGCTTCCAAACAACCTCGCTTACCGCATTCACAAGTCGGTCCTTCTGGGTCAATGACAGTGTGTCCTAGCTCTCCGGCCCCGCCCCTGGCTCCGCAATAAAACTGTCCATTGACAACGATCCCTAAACCAACACCCCGGCCAACGGTCACAATAAGAAAGGAATCTATTCCTTGACCTCCCCCGAACCACATTTCGGCCAGGGTTAATGTATTCACATCGTTGTCGACATAAACCGGCACACGTACCTGCGCCTGCAACATTTCGCCCAATGGCAAGTCACGCCAGCCAAAGAAGGGTGATTGTCGCAACATGCCCTGCTCGGAGTCGACGATTCCCGCCAGTCCAACACCTACGCCTAACAACTTTTTCTTAGGCAGGCCCGCCATTTTCAGCAACTCAGAAACAAGTAACGATAATTGCTTGACAATCACCTCAGGATCGCGCCCATGCAGATTATCCGTTCTTTTCACAATCACAGTTGCTTCAAGATCCGTCAGTGCACCTATGGCTTGTGTTTCTGTTAGCTTAATTCCGATTACATATCCACCCGATGGATTGATTGCCAGTAATATTGGTCGTCTCCCACCGGAAGAGTCCCCCATATCTTTCTCAAAAACCAGATCCTCAGCGATCAGTTCTGCCGTAATACCAGTGACAGTGGCTGGGCTGAGACCAGTCTGGCGGGCCACTTCTGCCCGAGCGATTGGGCCATAGGTCTTGATTACATTCAAGACGATCGAGCGGTTCATGGCCCGTATCAAATCGCGATTTCCGAGAAGGGAAGGTTTCATTGTTTATTCACTGAATGAAGTATGTGTTATTTTATAACAGGTTTTATAGTTTGTCAAGATACATTCCCTGGCTCGATACCTGATACCTTGACAACATAGAACACATGTGCTATTATTAGAACATAAGTTCTACCAACCGAAAGTGAGCTTCCATGTCCACTACTGACCAATTCCTTCTTGCCCTCCAGGCCTATCAGGAAGTCCAGGCGGAACTTCGCCAGGAAGAACGACTCATGCCGGTCGCTCAGGAGACCGCCAGCGCAGAAACGTCCGCGGCCCAGGCCGCCGCCCTCCCGGAGGGCTCACTCCTGCTTGGCATGGCCGAAGACGGCTTGCCAGTCCTGCTTGATTTGTACGACCCGGCTGCGGGTCCGCTGCTCGTGGCAGGAGACGGGGGCAGCGGCAAGACAGCCTTTCTCCAATCCCTGGCACGTGCCTCGAGTCTCCAAAATCCGGGTGACATTCAATTCGGAGTATTGACGCCCTTCCCTGAAGAATGGACGGCGCTGGAAGCCCTGCCGAATTGCCTGGGCATTTGGCCGGCTTATCATCCGTCGGCACAGGGCTTCCTGTCGCAACTGGTCAGTTGGGCGGAGGCTCTCCCGGAAACGCGGCAGGCGGTGCTCCTGCTGTGCGATGGTCTCGACCTGATGACCGGCAGCAATTTCAAATACCAGGACGTCCTGCACTGGCTGTTGACGTATGGCCCGGAAAGGCAAGTCTGGCCGGTGGTAACGGTCAACCTGGGGCGATTGACCCATTTACAGACCTGGCTGGATTATTTTCATACCCGCGTCATCGGCCAGATGAAGCACGTGCACAATGCCCGGTTATTGGTGGGTGACCCGGAGATCAGCCTGGCCGACCTGCTTCCGGGCAGGCAATTCGGCCTTTCCCGTCCCGACGGCTGGTTGAAATTCTGGCTCCCGCCTCTCGAATGAGGAGTGTGCTATGAACGTCGGAATGTTGTGGTTTGATAATGACCCCCACACTGCACTGATGGCGAAAGTCGCCCGCGCCGCCGATTACTACCAGCGGAAGTACGGCCTCGTGCCGGACCTGTGTCTGGTCCACCCGTCCATGTTGGCCGAATCGCGCCCCGACCCGATCGAGGGGCACGCCGGGAAGGTCGCCGTCCGCCCGAACCGGGCTATTTTGCCGGGTCACCTGTGGATTGGCACCGAAGATAAAAACTAAGCCCCCTCCAACGCAAGGGGGAATCCTGCCCGAATTGAAAAGTCTCCGCGCGAGGGCCGTGGAGACTTTTGGTAAATCTGACACGGATTTTGCCAATCATGGTTTAATAGAGGCCTATGGACGACTACATTACTTGGTTATTGGAAAGTTCCCCGTGGATTCAATACCGTGCTCGTTTGGACTTGCTGAACGAACTGGAAGATTCCCCCCAGGTCCTTGCGGCCCGAGAAGCAATGCTACGCCACCCGCAGATACAGGCACTGTTGGTTGAAGTCGTGACCTGGCCCGGTCCGGCCATCAAACGCCACAACGACGCCAGTCTTCTCTTGCATAAACTGACTTTCCTGGCGGAGTTGGGGATACGGGCAACTGACTCCGCCATCCAGCCAACCCTTGAACGAATCTTGCACCAACGCTCTCAGGAAGGGATGTTCCAGGTTGTAACCGCCATCTCTCCCAATTTTGGCGGGTCTGGACAGGATCAGTGGCTCTGGATGTTGTGTGATACGCCATTGATCATTTCAGCGCTGGTAAAAATGGGGTTACAAACGGAACCTCGCATTCAGGCCGCAGCACGATATTTGACTGGGTTGTTGCGGAAAAATGGCTGGCCTTGCACGGCTGCCGCGGAGGTGGGTCGCTTCAGAGGCCCGGGGCGCAAGGATGACCCCTGCCCATATGCAACCCTGGTCTCGCTGGAAGCATTGGTGCAGTTCCCCGAGTGGGCCGATAGCCGGGTCTGCCGGACCGGTGCTGAAAGTCTATTGCACTTGTGGCAGAACCGGAAAGAAACTAGACCGTACCTGTTTGCCATGGGTAGCGATTTTGCCAAACTCAAAGCACCCTTGATCTGGTATGACATCCTGCATGTGACCGATGTGTTAACACAGTTCGAATATCTGCGTGGGGATCGCCGCTTGCAAGAAATGGTGGAGGTCATCCGCAGGAAAGCCGATGCCGAGGGCCGTTTCACCCCCGAGTCGGTTTGGATGGCCTGGAAAGAGTGGGATTTTGGTCAGAAACGTTCGCCCTCGGCGTGGTTGACCCTGATGGCACAGCGCATTATCCGGCGAATGGGGATGTAATCGACTTAATCGCCGGTAGCCACTACCACTGCAACGGCGTTATCCCGGCTGTGACTCAGGCTGACCGCCCAGGTGGTCAGCCCCAGGGTTTTGGCAGCGCGTTCTGCGGTCCCGTGCAGGACAAGATAGGGTTCACCACTCCATTTGTGTAACGTCTCGACTTCGCGCCAGGAGACCGGACCGATGCCGGTTCCCAGCGCCTTGGTTGCGGCCTCCTTGGCCGCGAAGTGCACGGCCAGCGCATCCGCCCGTCCGTGGCATTCGGTAATTTCCATTTCAGTGAAGACGCGTCTCAGGAAACGCTCACCATGACGGTCCAGCGCGGCCTGGATGCGGGGGATTTCGATGAGGTCAATTCCGGTTTTTAGAATCACTTCGCTGCTCAAGACTCATTACCCGTTTCTCATCGCCACCCTTTACGACCCGGCAATAGCAATTGCCAATTTGTCGGGATGCAGGTACTTGCGAGCCACCGCCAACACATCCTCGATCGTAACGGCACGCACTAGGTCCGGGTAGCGGCGGTAATAGTCCAGGCCGAGATCATAGCGTTCGATGTTGAGCAGCGCGTTGACCACCCCGGCATTGGATTCAAGCGAGAGGGGCAGCCGACCGATGAAATTAGACTGGCTGTCGGTCAATTCTTCGGAGGTGACGCCTTTCTTGGCGAAGAGCGCGATCTCTTTACAGATCAGATCACGCGCCTTCTGGACATTGCCGGGGTTGACGCCCGCGCTGACGTCCCATGAACCTGGCCCAATCCCGGCATTGAGCGAGGAATAAGCGTAATAAGCCAGGCCGGATTTCTCGCGCACCATGTCCCCGATGCGGCCGCCCAGCCCAAACTGGCCGAGCGCTGAGTTGCCGAGCGAGGCAGCAATGTACGCCGGGTCTTTGCGATACGGGCCGGTGGTCCCGATGACGAGATCGGCCTGGGATTTGCCGGGGATTTTCACCTTGCGGGTGACGGTTTTCTTCAGGGGTTTGAGCGGCGGCAGGGCGGGTGGCTCCGGCTGCGCAGGATTGGTCCAATCGCCGAGGGCTTTCGTGACCTGTTCAACGGCAATTTTCGGAGCGACGGCTCCAACTACGACGAGCACCATGCCGCGCGGCCCGTATTTTTGACGGTGGAAATCGGCCAGGTCGGCGCGGGTGATGGCCCGGATCGTCTCCGGCCAACCTTCGTCGGGGCGGGCATACGGGTGACCGTCGAAGACGATCTGGTCAAAGGTGAGGGAGGCCATCGCGGCAGTATCCTGGGCACGCTGGGCCAGACCGGTCAAAAGTTGGGCGCGCAGGCGTTCGACCTGCTCGACAGGGAAGACCGGGCGGCGCAGGACATCCTCCAGAAGGCCGAGCAGGAGCGGCAAATCTTCGGATAAAGAACGCCCGGTGAACCCGGCAGTATGCGCCCCCGCGCTGAGAGAGAGGTTCGCGCCAGCCGATTCGAGTGCATCGAAAATTTTCTGGAAGTCACGCGTCTCGGTACCACGCATCAAGCTGAGGGCAGTGAAGTCGGCCAGGCCGAGCTTTTCGTCGGTGTCGAACAGGCTGCCGCAAGAGAGATAACCGCCGATGACTACCGATGGGCTATTGAAATTGGCGCGTGCCAGCACGCTGATACCGTTGGGCAATGTGAGGCGGGTGATATCTTCGGGGCCGGGGAGGGATTGCTGGAGGCTGAAAGCTGAGTGCTGAACACGTTTCATGCGGCCTCTCCTTTTCCGGTCGGGATGTAGGTCCCCACGATACGATTCCGCGGGCGCAAATATTTCTGTGCGGCTTTTTGCACGTCGGCGGGGGTGACTTGCGCCAGTTTATCCAGGTAAGTCAGGAACCAGCTGTAAGAGGCGAACATCTCAGCATGGCCCAGCCAGGAAGCCTGGCTGGTGATGTTCTCGCTGTGATAAGCAAACAGGGCACGCGCCTGTTTGATGGCACGCGCGATCTCCCCGACAGGGACAAGTTCATCCTGAATACGCCTGATCTCGTCGTCGAGGGCCGAGAGCACTTCCTCAGGTTTGCGGATGGGATGGACGGTGACGGTAAAGCTATACAGGAACGGGTCGAGCGTCGTGACGGTGCTACCGCCGACGGCGACGGCCAATTCTTTCTCGACCAGGGCACGATACAGGCGGGAAGTCTTATTGGAGAGACCTCCACCGCCAAAGATACTGAGGCCGCTTGGCCCAGCCAGTAGACTGTCCAGCACGTTTAATGAGAAGAAATCAGGGTCACTGCCGGCCGGAGCGTGGTAAGAAACCTGAATGAACGTCGTCTCGCCGGGACCTTCGACCGTCAGCCGATGCTCCCCGCTAGCCTGCGGTTCAGGGCGGGCGAGGTGCGGCGGCGTGGGGCCGGCCGGGATCGGTTCGAAAAGCTCGCGGATACGGGTCAGCATCTCGTCGGTTTTGAAATCACCCGCCACGCCTATGACAGCGTTGTTCGGCACATAGTAGGCGCGATAGTGGTTGTAGAGGTCGTCCCGGCTCATGGACTTCAGGTCTGCCAGGTCGCCGATGACCTCGTGATGGTAAGGATGGACGCGGAAAGCGGCCTGCTGGATGGCTTCGCCGAGCAAGAAGAGCGGTTCGTTCTCGTTGCCTTCACGCTCGGAGATGATCACCGTCCGCTCTGAGGCGACTTCCTTTTCATCAAACAGGCTGTTGGCCATCCGGTCGGCCTCCAGGCGCAGACCCAGGTCAATTTTGTCGGCGGGCATGGTTTCCAGGTAGGCCGTCCAGTCCAAAAAGGTAAAGGCATTCCACATACCGCCATCCCGTGAGACGGCCTTGTCGAGCAGACTGGCCGGGAACTGGGGCGTCCCCTTGAACTGCATGTGCTCGCACCAGTGCGAGATACCGGTACGCCCCGAAGGCTCATCTCTGGAGCCAACGCGGTACCAGATCCAGGAACTAATTAGCGGTGCAGTGTGAATTTCTTTCAGCAGGATTTTCAAGCCATTGGTGAGAGTATGTGCACTGTACGATTTTGTCATGGGGTTCCAGGGGTAGGAGTATCATGCCCGGCACAGATAAAGATGCCTTCGGGATATTGTGCGTTTTTGTCAAATGTGCAATATAGCCGGCGGACGGTAGTTTGCAGGCCGGTAAGCGGGGCCTTCAGATTAGTCTGATTCAACGGGATGTTCACCGGTATTTGCAGGCTGATTGGCACCGTCATTTGGACCGGAACGCTTATATTCAGCGCAATCGGCAGATTCGTTCCGGCCGGTAGCGTGATATTCGCTGGGGCACTGATGCTGAAAGAACTGGAGTTGATGACGACGTACGCATCGGGAATGGGCACTGAACTCATCAATGTGACGTCTGTGTTTTGCTGGATCGGCAGATCGAAATTGACGGGTATCTGCGTCTCCACGGTAATTGTCGTGGCCATATTCGCCTTGTCCATTTCAACGAGGTTGCTATAAAGGCCGCCGAGCAAGCCATTTACTGTTGTCTTCAAATTCTTTAGTTGCGCGGCCATGATGAATAGAACGCTGACAAGGATGACGTTGACAATCAAAGAAACCGCAGAAGCCACGTCCCAGTAGGCGCGGCGGGTCAGTTCACGATTGGGGCGCAGGCGATACTTCAGGGGGACTTTGGCTGGCGGAGCCTTTTTTGCCGCTGCCTCGAACGCGCGTAACCTCAGCCCGGGATTGATCCCCTTGCCAGCGCGGGGTGGGGCCTCTTGACTCGGGCTCTGTACCGGAGACGTGGGCCGACTCTCGGCCTGGGGAGGGGATTCTGGCTGGAGGTTTGCCGCGCTCGCGGACTGGGGAGGCGGTGCGGCCTGGCTCTCAGCCTGGAGGGGAGATTCCGGTCGGCTGTCCGCTGGGTTTTCGGGCTGGGCAGTAGATTCCGGCTGGCTGTCCGCCGAGCTTTCAGGCTGGGGAGGAGATTCCGGCTGGATATCTGCCGCGCTTTCGGACTGGGGAGGCGGTGCGGCCTGGCTCTCAACCTGGGGAGGAGATTCCAGCTGGTTGTCCGCCGGGCCTTCGGCCTGGTGAGGTGGAGCAATCTGGCTCCTGTCTGCCTCGCTGGGATAATGGGTCGTAATTCCTCGGTGGACAACGACCTTGGGTTCGAGTTTCGGCTGTTCGATTGCCTTCGGTTTGGGCTCTTCTTCGGGTAGATCGGCGGGTTTCATAGCTTACCTCCTGATCAAGATGATTAACTATAGCATAGAGTGCAAAAAGATGGGGCATATTTACAGAGTACTGCGTAAATATTTGAACCCAAATCGTCGTTTCTCCCTGCTTTTTGGTCGTTTCAGTTCAGAAATTTATGCAAGGAGCAGTAAAAGGATATTTTCATACGACTTTTGTTCTTGTCCGTCGCCTGTCCAACGGCTATAATTCAAACCGCATTACTGGAAAAGGAGAATCTGGATGGGAGACCAGAAATACGCGGTAGCCATCGTTGGAGCCGGACCGGCGGGCCTGTACGCCGCACGCAAACTGGCCGACGGCGGGGTGCGCGTGGTGCTGTTCAACCGCGACCTCAAACCGGGTGGCCTGGCTGAGTACGGCATTTACCCGGATAAGCACAAGATGAAGCAGGGGTTGCGTGCCCAGTTCAAAAATATCCTGGCCTCGCCCCAGATTGATTATTATGGAAACGTGACCGTCTGCTGCGGCGGGAATATCGTGCTGGAGGACCTGCTCGAATCTGGTTTCCAGGCCGTGCTCATCGCGACCGGCGCGCAAGGGACAAAGTGGCTGCGCTTGCCAGGTGAAAACCTGCCTGGCGTTTATCATGCCAAGAATATTGTCTTTCATTACAATCTCCTGCCGTCCTTCAGTGGAAAGAGGTACCTTCTCGGTAAACGAGTAGCCATCGTCGGCGCGGGAAACGTGATGATGGATATTGCTCATTACCTTGTCCGTGACCGCAAGGTGGACGAGGTAATGGTGGTCGTGCGGCGCGGTCCGGCGGACGTGAAATTCAATCGTAAGGAAATGGAAAACGTGGCCGGCAACCTGGACCTGGCCGCGCTGGAGGCCGAGTTCGCCCGCGTCGCCCCGACCATGCGGGCTGCTGGTCAGGACCCCATCGTCACCAAAGCCGCTTTTCTGGATGCGCTGCCCAAGGCCCTCGAACCGGTCTCGCAGACGCGCTTCCGTTTTGAGTTCTTGGCCTCGCCTGTCCGCATCCTGGGCGACTGGATGAACGGCGTGAGTGCTTTGAAAGTGGAAGAGAACACCCTGGTGGCCGTGGATGGCAACGTCAAAGCGCGCGGCACGGGCAACACACGCCAGATCGAGGCCGACACGGTCATCTTCGCCATCGGTGACACGGTGGATAAGGATTTCTGCGTCCCGATTTTCAACGACGCTTACGTGTCTGCTCCGCAACCGCGTTTCCCGATCGAGGGTATCTCCTTTGAAGCTTTCAACCCGGATACCAATCAACCCATTGAGCGTGTCTTCCTGGCGGGCTGGGCGCGCCAGGCCAGCACCGGTCTGGTGGGTGTGGCGCGCCGGGATGGCGAAAGGGCTGCCGATGCTATTTTGCGATATCTTCACACCCAACCGCCGATGCGCGACCCGGAAAATGTAGTGGAAAAATTCGAACAACGCCTGGTTGAGACCCACGAACGTGTGGTGGATAAGACCCATCTGGCGAAGCTGGAAGTAGCTGAAACGGTCGAGGCGCAGAGACTTGGCCTGGAGGAATTCAAGTTTGCCACCAATGACGAGATGTTTACCGCGATGGGGTATTGAGACTAGATTGCGCTCCCCGGTGGGGAGTGAAACCCAGATACTTTTGTACGGAACCACGAAGGCGCGAAGTCACAAAGCCAAAAAATAGGGTTTAGCAGGATTGACAGGAAGATACACTCTTATTTCCAAAAACCCCACAGCCAGCCACAAAACTATTACTAAACCTCCCAGCCAGGGCAGCCATTTCATAGTTTCCATTATTACAGACTAATTCTAATGTAAGCAACAAACTCTGTTTTATTCTTCAAATATATTTATGGGGTCAGTTACTAAAATTAAATCTGGGTCTTCCGAAATTGGATATCCGGAACTTAACGCATCAATAAACGCTTGTATTCTTGCTTCCTGGGCCCAGAATATGTGCATTTCGTCATTGTACTGATCAGTACATGCGCCATTGTTAGGATTACAGAATGAAGGTTGCAGAGCATCCCTCGGTGCCTGATAGTCAAGGGTTATTTGTACCTGTTTCCCCAAAGGCAACAGTTCAGCCGCTTCTCCATATTTAGACACGTTTTTATGAGTCTCTCCCACTTTCAAATGTAAGTAAAACACTCCTGGTACATCAGGCGAATGAAGTCTGACATTTAATGGGACCAATTCGCCGTTTGAGTCTCTTATCACAAAAATTCCCACTTCTTCATTTATTCCCTGATTATCCCAAATAAAATTATCTCCTGGCCAAAAGGCATTTATTACGTATTTTTTATAATTTTGATCTCCGGAGTGACAATGACCGCCGAAAACCCAGGCAATTTGGTCTTGATATGGCTCGGGCGGGTTGAGGGGTGCCAGGTGGCCGTATCTTTCTTCTAGTGTGGTTGCCATCCATTTTCCGTTTTCCAATTTGACCCATTTGGTGTTGTTATAGGTATCCACTTAAAAATTATCCACTACCTCATAAGTCCTGTCCGGATTAAGATTTAGGGTTGCCAAAAATTCGGCGGAGGGGCCGGCGGCCGTTGGCGTTTCTGTCAAAGTCGGCGTTTCGGTAATCGTCGGCGTTGGAGGAACTTCGGTGGCGGTGGGGGTAGTAGTAGCCTCAGGGCTTATTGTGGGTGTGGCTAGGCTAATGCCGCAGGCCGTCAGCAGGACAAAGCCCAGCAAGGCTACAATCACTTTTTTCATCTCTCCTCCTTTCGTACACGCAGATTGTATCATTTCCCCTGGCGCGCTCACTGGCCCTCACCCAGTTCCACCCCTGCCCTTCCTCTTCTCTCTCCCGAAATCGAGAGCGGGAAGGGGGAGAGTGAGGCGGAATTCCTGTTGTCTATAGACCAAGCGTATGCTTGAGAGCTTTGTCAATCTCTTTCATGGGCAGTTCCCCAATGACACGTTCGATTGCCATCTCGGTGATCGTGGCAAGATTGTCGGTCATAACGACCGAATCGGCCAGCAGACCAGAGTCCTGTCCCTGGGAGGTGTTCAATTTGACAACCACGCGGCTGGGATGATTGGCGCGAAACATGCGGCTGGTAATCATAGTCACAATAACTTGTGGCAGGCCGGTATCCAGGTGATCGGCCTGAACGATGAGGGCCGGGCGCGGCTTGGCCGTCCGCAAATCGGAGTGCGGGAAGAGTACCAAGACGATATCACCGCGCTTATGATTTGGCGCCGCCGGTACCATAGTGGTCATAGGCATTCATTTCGGGGCTGTCCCATTCCTCAGCAAAGGTGGATAATTGTGCGCGCAGGATGCGTGCCTGAGATTTGTCAATGCCGCGCTCCCGCAAGTCAATCTTGCCCGCCTCCAGAAAAGTGACTATCACAGGCGAATCATTCTTCACCTTCCTGGGTCGCTTTTCCAATTCGATCTTGCCATTGCGATATACGCCGCGTACTGTGGTCAACATATCATTATCTCCTGGTCTGTCTTTTTCGACCTCGCCCTTATTATACGATAGATGGCGCGCCGACGTCATACGCTTTCTCCGTGTTCTCTGTACGCTTTGTGGTTAAATCGCTTTGGTTGCGGCTGAAAGCCGCGTTATGGATTGAGAAACCGGATCGCCGTCAACTTCCCCCGCAGATTTCCAAAATCATTTTGGCCATCTCCCGTGCCCGCGCTGGCGCATTACCGATGTGGGAGTGGGCATCCATCAGTCGGCGGATTTCCTCTTCCGAAAGATATTCGCTGATCTCGGTATCCTGACACAGCAACGCGACCAGGGGGTTTTCTTCGCCCCGTCTGACCACCTCCCAGGCCTGCATGGCATTCGAACGGATGTGCTCGTGCATCTCCTGCCGGTCGGCCCCGGCCTTGACCAGCGCCATCAGCACCCGCTCGGTGGCCGCGAACGGCCCGTAGATGGACATATTGCGGGCGATGGCGGTCTCGTCCACGCGCAGGCTGGAGAGGATGCTGTTGGCGGTGCGAAGCAATTCATCAGCGGCGAGGCAGGCTTCCGGCAGTAGGATGCGACGGTTGGCCGAGTCGTCGAGGGTACGTTCGAGCAGGGAGTGAGCAGCGTTGTCCCAGGCCAGGCGTGGCAGTCCGGCCAGGTAGCGCGCCAGCGAGTTGATCTTCTCCGAACGGATCGGGTTGCGCTTGAACGGCATGGCCGAAGAGCCGACCTGTTTCTCGCCGAACGGTTCGCTCAACTCGCCGAGTGGGGGGGATTGGAGCAGGCGCAGGTCGAAGGCAAACTTGTACAGCGAGGCGCCCAGACCCGCCAAAGCCGAAACCACTTCGTAATCCTGTTTGCGCGGGTAAACCTGGGATGCCACCGGGAAGAAGGGCAGGTCGAGCTTGGCGGAGAGTTTCTGCTCGAACTCGGCCAGCTTGTCCACGCCGAGCAACTCGGCATAGGCCGCGCCCGTCCCGACCGCCCCTTTGAATCCCTTCCCCCGTATCGCCGACCGCTGAAGGCCAATGGACTTGTAATCCTCCAGTAAATCCTGTCCGTAGAGCGCCAGCCGGTAACCCAGCGTGGATGGTTCGGCTGGTTGAAGGTGGGTGAAGGCCATCAGCGGCGTATCGGCCCATTTTTCGATCAGCCCGCCCAGGGTCCGCAGAAGAGACGAAAGGCTGTCGAGCAGCAGGTCCAGCGCGGCGCGCAGACGCAGCGCGTCGGCATTATCCTCGATGTCCATCGAGGTGGCACCCAGGTGGATGATCCTGCCGCCGACCGGGCACTGCGCCGCAAAGACGCGTACCTCGGCCATAAGGTCGTGCTGGATCTCGGCTTCGATCTCGAGGGCGCGCGGCAGGTCAATTTCATCCTGGTGGGCGCGCAAGTCGGCGACCTGTTCGGGCGTCACCAGGCCATATTCCATCTGAACCTCGGCCAGGACCACCCACAGTTGCCGCCACAGCCGGCGCTTGTGGTGTTCGCTCCAGGTGTGGCGCATGACGGGCGTGCCGTAGCGCCAGGTGAAGGGAGAAAGGTAGTTGGTGTAGTCAATCATTCGTCACCAGTTTCATAAGCAGATAATGTATAGACATTATAGGTCATATTATACAGGGATAGAACTATGACCTATACAATCTGTCCTTGCAATCCGCCTGGGATCAGGGAATCCAGGCGGACCAGGTTGACCATATTCCAGCGCGGCTCCGAGGCATGGGCCACGACCCGCAGATAGTTATCCGTTAGCCCCTCCAGCCGCCAGCCGCAGTCGCTCAACTGGTCGGTGGCCTCCCACAGCACGGCCATCGTTTTTCCGATGAATTTCCGGCGGTAGGCTTCAGCTGATTCGGCGAAGACTGCCCGCAGGGCGGCGCTGCGAACTTTCGCCACCTCGCCGCGGATTTGTCCCTTCATGCGCGCCGCCGGAGTACCAGGACGGGCCGAGTAGGTAAAAACGTGCCCTCCGGCAAAATTCATCGCTTTGACGAACTCCAACGTCTGAGTGAATTCCTCCTCTGTCTCGCCGGGGAAACCGACGATGACATCGGTGGTAATCGCCACTTCCGGGATGGCCGAGCGGGCAGAATCCACCAGGGCAGCAAAAGAGTCTGGCGTGGTCTTGCGAGCCATGCGTTTGAGCACGCTGGGGCTTCCGGATTGCAGCGGCAGGTGCAGGTGACGACACAGGCGTGGATCCTGCCAGAGCGAGAAGAATCCCGCCTCTAGGTCCCAGGGCTCGAGCGAGGACAGGCGCAGGCGTGGTATGGAGGTGCGGGTAAGCAGAGCAGACACGAGGTCCGATAAGCACTGTTGGGAAGGAAAATCGAGACCCCACGAGCCGAGATGGACACCGGTCAGCACGATTTCTTTCGTCCCGCCGTCCAGCGCGGAGCGGATGTCCGCGAGGATGTCGTCAATGGAACGTGAACGGCTGGCGCCGCGCGCCACGGTCGTGATGCAAAAAGTACAGGCATTGTCACAGCCGTCCTGGACTTTAATGAAAGCGCGTGTCCGCTGGTGAAGACCGGGCAGGGGCTGGCGGGCGAGCGGTTCGAGATCGAAGAATTCCTGTGGCAGGCCGAGTAAATCGGCGACCAGGGCGTCCTTTCGTGGGTTGGTGACGATCTTGCCCACGCCAGGCAGTTCGGCGGTTTTCTCCGGCTCCAGCGTGGCCAAGCAGCCGGTGACAACAACCTCCTCCACGCCCAGACGTTTCGCCCGGCGGATGGCAGCACGCGAATCCGAGGCTGCTGCGGAGGTGACTGTACAGGTATTGACCACAGCCAGATCCGCCTGCGTTGCAGTAGCGACGATTTCATGCCCGGCGCGGCGAAACTGATGGGCCAGGGTTTCGATTTCCGCCTGGTTCAGGCGGCAGCCGATGGTGTCGAGGAAGATTTTCATGCTGTCAGAGAGTAGAGATCAGGAAATAGGGAATAGGGGATAGGAAATAGGAAATGATCTATGGGAAGAGTAAGACTAATCTCTATTCTCTTATTATCATGGCTTGATTACCACAAAATTATCGAAGGCTACATCCACGCCGGGCTGGTCGAATGTGCCGGCGATGAGACCAGCATCGCCACTTGGAAAATCAGCATCGTTGGTAATGGCGACCGCCTGGCCATTGACATAACCGGTCAGGGTCTGGCCAACGCAGTCAAAGCGCAGGTGGTTGGGACCATCACCCTGGATAATGGCGGTGCTGTGGGCCATCATCTCCTGCCCGAGCAGCGAGAGCGCTCCGGTTTTAATTTTGCCGAGGGTATAATAGCCATCGCTGGAGATGATAAAGAAATAGAAGTTATCGGCGTCGCGTGAGCGACAGATCAGCCCGAACAGGTTCTCCACCGGGCCCGCCATCCGGGTTGCATCGGCTTCGACCCGTACGTCCTGATAGGCATGACCGGAGAATGACCACAAGTCGAAATGCTGGGCAGTAACCACCATTCGGTACATGCCATTATCGTAGTCCATCGCGCCACCCTGCCCCGAAATCCGTTCCCAGCCGCTGGTTAGATCGGAGAAGTCGTCGTGGAAGAGTGTTCCGCCGGACCCGACTGCCAGGTCTGTGATCAAGGGTGATTCACAGGCCGTGAGGCAAACAACCAGGAACAAACAGCAGATGAATTTCATAGACAGGAGTCCTCACCTTTACCCTCTCCCTGGGGAGAGGAGACTTTATGGAAAATATTGTTCCAGCAGATGCTTGGCTTGCCAACCATAAGGGCCATCGGAGTCAAAAACCTTTGCCTGATCGAGATAGAAATAAGCCGCAGTGCGGTCACCACTCTGCAAATAGAGCAGCCCCAGGTGCAGGGATGGGGCAGCCTGTGTCGGAGCGAGTTCGATGGCCTTCTTTAGTAAAATCTCTGCACCGACCGGGTTGCCGGTCTCCAGCAGGATTTGCCCGGCGGTATCGTAAGATTGCCAATCGTCGTTGGCCAGTTCCATCAGGCGCCGGGCGGCGGGCAGGGCGGTACCGGTCAGGTCCACGCCGTTACGCAGGCTGAACTCCGCCAGCGCCTGCCAGCTTGTCGCCTCGTCCGGTGCCAATTCGGTGGCACGCTGGTAGTGGTCGAGAGCGGCGACCAGGTCCCCAGTCTGCTCGTACGCTCCACCCAAAGCCATCTGCCAGCCGGGGCTCTCCGGTTCGAGTTCCGCTGCCTTCTGGAATGCAGTTATAGCCTTTTCCGGTTGTTTCTGGCGTTGCAGGTAAATGCCGTAAAGGCCCTGGAGCATGGCCGAATCCGGATTGAGAACCAGCGCCCGTTCGATCTCGATTTTACCATCTTGACCCTGTTGCTGTTTCGCCTCACTCAGCCAAGCCCACGCCTCAGCGTAGTCGGAGTAGACGGCGGTGGCGTTACGGAAGGCTTCGGCAGCCAAATCCCACTCGCCTAATGCCCCCAACGCTCGCCCCGAGACCAGGAATTGGTAAGCGGGGTCACCGGATAAGGAAGCCGTGTTCAAGGCAGTGCGCAGACTTTGAACTTGTGCGTCTAGACTTGGATCGAGTTCGGCGGCCCGCATCAGTTCGGGCAGGGCATCTCCGGGGGCAGTCGCCGCGAGCAGAAGACCAAGCTGGCAATGGGCAGCTGCGTTGTCCGACGCTTGAGCAAGGCTGGCCTGCCAATTTGCTATGGCAACCGGGAAGTCACCGTTGCGACGCTGCACCTGGGCCAGGAGTCCATATGCCTGCGCGGACGGAAGAGCGCGCTCCCAGGCTGCCATTGCCGACGTGGCGTCCCCGCGCTGCTGGTAAGCCTCGCCCAGATAGACCCAGCCCCATTGAGAGAGCGCATCCCGCTCACCGGCCTTGCTCAGGCAGGCAAATGCGTTTTCCCTATCACCCGCAAACCAGGCAATCTGACCCGCTTTTTCCCACAGGGACGGTTGCCAGGGGATACGTTGTGCGGCCGAGGCGTAAGCGGAAGCGGCTCCAGAATAGTTCTCCAGTGCCTCGAAGCGGCGCGCATGCGCCAGGTCCAGGTAGCCTGCGAGGGGTCGCGGGGCCAGGATCAGTGTAAGCAAAAGCAAAGAAATCAGGGCGCTGCGAACCAGTCCCCGCAGGGAGGTCGGTTTCTCCACGATGTAGATTATAAATCAGACGCTGGTCAAAAATGATACACATCTTCATTGTGAAAATGCCATATTCCCTTCGTGCAAAATCGGTTAAACTTATAAGATACACTATAACCGCGCAGGCGGTCGACTATGGGCCCGTTCCTGGGACAAATCCTCACGCTTCTCACAACCCCACCGGGGAATCTAATTTATCACATTGTGCTGGTGTTTTCTATTGCCGGTGCATTGCTGGTGGCTGTCCAATACCTGCGAGCCAGCGAATTTCCCCAGGCGCGGCGGACGGTCTTTGGCCTGTGTATTATGCTGGGCCTGCAACTGGTGTTGTTCATTATCAGTGGGGTGGTCGGGCAAAAGCTTCTGAATCAGCAGACGGTGCTCCCACCGCTTGACCGGGCAGTGACCCTGCTCACGCTGGTCTGGATCGTCTGGCTGTGGGCCTTCCCGGAACCAATGCTACCGGCAGATGCCACTGCACTCCTGCTCAACTTGCTGGGCATTATGGCTCTTGGCCTGACGCTGGCCTTCTGGATGCAAAACTCGGCGAGGGCTTTCAATCTGTCTGGATTCGAAATTGTCTGGCAGGGATTCAGCCTGGTGATCGTGCTGTTCGGAATCTTGGGAGTAGTCTTGCGCAAGCCGAGCGGTTGGGGCAATGGCCTGGCGATGCTTGTCCTGTGCTTTTTCGGACATCTCGTCAGTCTGATTTACCCGGCGGAGGGCAATTTTCCCGGCTTCGTCCGGTTGACGCAACTTGCCATGTTCCCCCTCCTGCTGACCCTTTCTCAGCGATTCCCAACTCCCATTACGGCGCGTCCGTTCATTGCCAAATCTATGCAAACCGGCGAACCCATCCAGGAACGCCGTCGCTACAGCACGGACCTCAAGACGTTCCATACCTTGATGTCACTGGCTGCGGAAAATGATGCCAGCAAAATAGGCCAGGCCGTGACGCGCGGAATTGCCCAGGCAATGCTGGCTGACTTGTGTTTCCTGATCACTTTAGGCGAGGACAAAAGCCTGGCCATTACCTGTGGCTACGACCTGATCCGCGAGGAAAACCTGAAAGGCACCAACATAAGCCGGGATGCCATTCCTCTGCTTGCCGCCGCCATTGAGCGCGGGCGTCCGTTGCACCTGCCAGCTAGTAGTACCTCATCAGATCTCAAAGGGCTGGGGCAAATACTTGGCCTACCCAATCCCGGCCACCTGCTCAGCGTTCCCGTCGTTTCACATGGGCACGGACCTCTGGGCGGTATCTTGATCCTCTCGCCCTATTCCAATCGACTATGGAACGTCGGAGACCAGACTTACCTTTCTGATGTCTCGGCCCTATTCCTCTCCATCCTAGAGCGCGTTCAGCGCGCTGCCACCCTGGAAGTCGAGCACGAACAGTCCGTTCAGGAAGCTCATAGTGTAGTAGAACAGACTGCCCAAATCCAGCAAAAATACGAACAAGTCGCAACGGAAGCGGAAAGTCTGCGAGAGAAAAACGTCCAAGCGCAATTACAGGTTGAAAACATGGGCGCCTTACTGGTCTCGCAGGAAAAAGCCGAGGAGACCATTGGGCAATTGAAAACCGAGAATGAGCAACTGCGCAACGGCGGAAGTATGCTCGGCGCAGACAATGCACAACTGAAACACGATTTGCGCCAAGCCCTCGAGGAAACGGAGCATCTGCAAAGCCAGTTAGCAGAGGCAAATACCAAGATCCTTGAGCTGGAAAAACACCCGGCTGCTCCTATCACCAATAAACAAGCGGGAGACGTTGCTTCTATATCCCAGGAACTGCGCCAGCCAATGTCGTCCATCGTTGGTTATACTGACTTACTGCTAGGCGAATCGGTTGGCATCTTGGGAACGCCCCAGCGCAAGTTCCTTGAGCGCATCAAAGCCTCCAGTGAACGCATCGGCAACCTGATGAACGATCTGACCCAGATGACCAGCCCGGGAACCAGCGTGGTAAAATCCAAACCAGAATTGCTTGACCTGAACCTTATCATTGACAACGCAATGGCCTACACCAGTTCGCAGATTCGTGAAAAAAACATCACCCTGCGGCTGGATCTCGCCGAAATTGCGCTGCGCATGCACGCCAACCGTGACGCTCTTCAGCAGATTTTGATTCACTTGCTCCAGAATGCCACTGCCGCTACCCGCGCAGAAGGGAGCATCATCCTGCGCGTCCGGTTGCTAAGCGAAGACAACCACCACTTTCTCTCCCTCCAGGTGACCGACAGTGGTGGTGGGATTGCCCCGGAGGATATTCCGTACGTCTTTGCCCGTCGTTACCGGGCTGAACACGCCCTTATCCAGGGATTAGGGGATACCGGGGTCGGCCTGTCCATTGCCAGGACGTTGATCGAGGCGCAGGATGGCCGTATCTGGGTCGAGACAGAATCAGGCGAAGGCTCCACTTTCAGCGTCCTCATACCGGTTGTGGTAGAGTCTCCATAAGAGAACAAGAATGAAAAACCTGTGGCAGATACTCGGGGGAATCATGATTGCCCTGGCCTCCATTGGCTTGATCCTTGGAGGCATTTCGCTGTCCCTGGCTGAGGGAAATTTGACCATGAAACTGGCTCCCACTCTGACCTTGCCGCCGACTTCTTCTCCAGTTTGGCAACCGTGCATACTCCCAACGGATTCTCCCACTCCACCGCCGTTCACCTGGACCCCCAGCCTGCCCCCGTCGCCGACCAGTTGTCCCTCACCTCCCGGCTGGCTGCCTTACGTTGTCCAACCTGATGACACCCTCGACGCACTGTCCGCCTACTACCAGATCAGCAGTGCCGAGCTTGGACAGGCCAACTGCCTGCCGACAAAGGAATTACTTCCCGGCGCAATCGTTTACGTTCCCCCCATGCCCACCCAGACACCGGTCCCATGCGGTCCGCCGCGCACTTGGGTTGCCTACACCATCCAGGCTGGCGATACACTCTACCATTTGAGCTGGGTTTACGGAATTACTGTTGTCGAACTCCAGCGTGCCAACTGTCTGGGCCATTCCACGCTCATCCGTACAGGGCGAAGGCTCTATGTCCCGCCTTGGGCCACGCGTACCCCCTCCCCGACCGCCTCAAGTACCGTGACAGCGACGGACACGCCAACCGATACGCCTACTATCCTGCCATCCGACACCCCCACAGCTACTTTCACTTCCTCCCCGTCTGACATGCCTACTGAAATACCCACGGATACGCAGACACCTTCGCCAACACTCACCCATACCCCTTGATGCCTCATCCGGGTTCGCCAGAGTATTCTGCCACTCCTATGCATATATCCTCTCGTTCTCTCAGCCTCGTTTGTTTGCTTTTACTGACGCTCACTGCTTGCGGCGTCCAACCGCAAGCCGCGTCAACCCCGACGCCAATCTTCGTGGTCACTGTCCCGGCGAACGCCACGCCCACACTGACACCTTTCCAGCCTGCGGGATTGTTGTCCACACCTGCGCAAGTTGCGTCAGTTGATGAACAATCTTCATCGTCAGCCGGGCCGATCCCTCAACCGGCGGGACAGGTGAGCATCGTCCTGCTCGGCTCCGACCAACGTCCAAACCAAGGCGACTTCCGCACCGACGTGATGATCCTGGTCACCCTCAGGGCCGACCATACGGTCAGCCTGGTCTCCTTCCCGCGCGACCTGTACGTTTATCTCCCCGGCCTGAATTCCCAGCGGATCAACGCCGCCATGGAGTTTGGTGGCTTCGACATGCTAAGCTCCACTTTGGAATACAATTTCGGGATCCGCCCGCAGCATTACATTTTGACCAACTTCAGCGGTTTCCAGTCCATCGTAGACAGCCTGGGCGGGGTTGATGTAAACGTGGCCCAAACGTTGAACGACACCCGCACTGGCTATCCAGATGGATTCACGGTCTACTCCGGGCTGGTCCACATGAATGGCGAAATGGCGCTCTGGTACGTGCGCTCGCGGTATAGCACCAGCGACTTCGACCGCCTGCGCCGCGCCCAGGAGGTAATGGTAGCTCTCAGCCAGAAATTATTCAGCCTGAAGGCGCTCGCCCATCTCCCCGAAGCCTACGCGGCTTACCGCAGCGCCGTCGTCACCGACCTGACCTTGGAGGATGCACTCTCGCTCCTGCCCCTGCTCCAGGCTCTCGATCCCAACCGGGTGAGCCGCTACGTAATCACCGCCGACCAGGGGACGGAGTGGATTGACCCGAACAGCGGCTCCTATTACCTGCTCCCTGATCCAATTGCCATTCGGAAATTGCTCCAGCAAGCAGTGGGAGTGCCATGAGACGGGCACTTTTGATTGCTGTATTCATCATTTTTTTGGTGGGATGCGCGGCTCCTTTCGGTAATACGTCGGATCTGATTCCCGCCGCTACGCCCACAACCCTCTCCTTGGTCGCCATTCCGCCGAATGCGACGCCCACGACCCTCTATCTGGCTACCGTGCCGCTGGATGCGACCCCTACCCTGACGCCTTTCCAGCCCCTTCTTGCCACGGAGACTCCTACTCCTCCGGCAAGTGAGACGCCTCTGCCTGATACTCCCATCCCCACTTTCGATCCCAACGCGATACTCCCCACAGAGTCGACGCCGCAATCATTCTATGCTCCGCCCTATGCCCCCGACCCAGCCCTCGTCCTGACCGATAACCAGACAGTCACTTTCCTGCTGCTCGGCTCCGATAAACGCCCCGGGCAGACCTATTTTCGGACGGATACCATCGTCCTCGCGGCGGTCCGCCCCGGGTCCGGACAGGTGACGCTCATTTCCATCCCGCGCGACTTGTATGTCTATATCCCCGCCGTTGGCATGGACCGCGTCAATGCGGCCTACGAGTACGGCGAAATGTATCACTACCCAGGCGGCGGCGATGCCCTGCTCAAAGATACAATCCTCTATAACCTGGGCGTACGCATTGACCACCTGGCAATTGTGGATTTCGACGGCTTCCGCCGCATGGTGGATACCCTGGGTGGGTTGGACGTGCCGGTCTTCTGTGCCTACACTGACTGGCACCTGATTGATCCCAGTAACGACCCCGAGAACGAGGATAATTGGGCGCTCTACACCGTTGGGCCGGGCCTTGTCCATATGGACGGCGACCTGGCCTTGTGGTACGCCCGCTCGCGCAAGAAGTCCAGTGACCTCGACCGTGGCCGCCGCTCGCAGGAAGTGCTGCGGGCTCTCTATTCGCGTGCCCTGCAGACCGACGCCATCAGCAAAATCCCTCAGCTCTACGACGACTTCAGTTCCTCGGTCATCACCGACCTGACCCTGCCCGACCTCCTGCAACTCGCCCCGCTGGCCCTCCATCTGAACAATGCCGACATCCGCAGTTACTACATCGGGCGAGACGACGTCAGTGGCTGGATGACGCCCGGCGGAGCCAGTGTACTGCTCCCGAACGGACCGGCCATCCAATCCATGCTCCAGCAGGCTCTCTCACCCTCGTCCCGCACCCCCGACCAGGCTGCGCTGACCGTCGAAGTCCGCAACGGGACGGGCAATCCCGGCTGGGATGCCCTGACTGCCCAGCGCCTGAACTATGCCGGGTACAACACCCGTCTCGCCCCGGCTGACCGGCTGGACTATGTCAATTCACTGCTCTACGACCTGTCGGCTTCTCCCGACCTCGACCGGGCTACTTCGCTCCTGACCCTCCTCGGACTGCCGCCTTCGGCCTTTGTTACCTTCCCAACCCAGGACGACATAAACTATGCCCTCATCGTCGGCGCGGACTACCAGCCGTGCTTCAACCCGAGCGAGTTGTCGCCGTAGAGGATTCAGCCGGGGCGCCAAGTAACATGAATTCTGAACAAGAAACGTGGTGGCGACTTTTGTCGCTTTTTATCTCAAAATGGATGGCTAACCCTAAAGGGTACTTCCCCCTTCGGGGATGATACGCGAAGCCGGCACAACAGCCATTTTCGGGTTTCACGGTAGTTACCAGAAAACCAGAACGATGATATTAATCAAACCCTTAAGCCCTTCTTCAAGGCATGTTCCCGGCAGATCTCCAATTGACCTGCCAAGTTACGTCCATCTTTTCATCGATCATTACCTGATACACGAGCATACGTTATGGGTGGTGTACGTGACAGTGGCGGCGGACCTTTCCTCGCTGATTCCGGGCATTCTGCCTTTTCAAGGGGCTTACCAGATCACGGAAACAGCCCAGGCACGCATTGGCAGCAAGTAGATAGCATCAATGGGCTCAGAGTACGAATCCTTGGTTAGCCACAACTCCCGTTCGGGGTTTATTGCGTGTTGACTAATTTTCCTCTTTATAATCAGCAGTTACCACCTTTTCAAGAGTACCTTTTACGATGCTAAATTTCACATTCCGAGTAAATCCTGTCTCACTCAATCTCAATGCCCATCTGCCGGAACGCCTCTTTGACCTTGTCCTCATACTCCTGCTCCGTGAGTTGGCCCTCGCCCACATTGAGCGAGATTTCGAGTCGATTGTATCGGCTTTGTAGGTAATTCAGCACTCCCATCAAACTCGAAACTTTCCCCTTCGGTACCACAAAATTGAAATGGAGTTGTTGGTATTTCCCAGCCGTGGGGGTTGTGGGCACAAAAGTGGACTGGCCAAAGGTTTGCGCGGGCACTGTCTCGCCGGCTGATGGACCGGTGGCAGTTTGGCCGGGGGTAAATGTGACCTGTCCCTCCTGGGCGGCGCGCTGGGCTTCGCAGACTTCCGCCTTGAGCAGGATTTCGCTATCCGTGAAGCTGATCGAAGGCTCTTCTTTATAGTAGCGGCAGACTGGCTGGTTGTCTTTGAGTTCACCCAGGCCAAAGAGACCTTTGTGCACGCCTTCGGCAATGCCAACTTCCCACCCAGACTGGTTAAGGGCACGCGTCTCGCCAGGGGTTTTCAGGCTGGCCTGGTAGAGCTGGGAGGTGGAGACCCAGTCCCGCTCCTTGAGATACTTTTCCTTGATGACCAGCGGGGCGATCCGCTCCAGGATCTCGCTGTCCATGCGCAGGCGGTCGTAGACTTCCTGGTCGAGCGGTTTTACGTCGCCAACGGTGGGAAGGCCGAGGTCAATCTCTTTCCAGCCGGTGCGGGCCGGCAGGTAGAGTTGCCGGTACAAACGCCGCACGCCTTCGGAGAGATCGCCCTCCAACCGCTTCAGGCTGTCCTTGATCTCCTTGAGCTGTTCAGCGGTCAGTTTCAAGGTCGGGTCGGCCGCGAGGCCTTGGAAGGCCAGGTGCTTGCGTACCAGGTTGGAAAAGGCAGTCCGCTCGTTGGGCATGGGAACCAGGAAGAAGATGGTATTGCGATGGACGCGCGGGGTGCTGCCTTTCTCTTCGAGCATGGAGCGCATACGGGCCTCGTCCGGCTCGGAGAAGAGTAATAGTTTCAGATCCGGGGTATCCGGGATGTCGCTGGTCTGCTCGCGCCAGATATGGACTTTCAACTTGTCGCCCTTGATGCGACCCCGCAGCAGGGATCCTTCCACTTCCGTGATCTCCGGATCGTGGATATTCTCCATGCGGGTCAGCAGCAGGCGGTTGAGGTTGGCCTGGTTCGAGAAGAAATACTTTCCGGCCTGGTTCTGGATGTAGAACAGGCGGCCTTTGAGTTCCTCGACCGCCTCGGCCACCACCGCGGACGGGTTCTCCAGGGTGGTGGCGTTGCGCTTGATCTCGGCCAGGGTGGCGCCGCGCTCGACGCCTCCAGAAAAGGAATACATGAACGTGGCGGTCGTGACGCGCTCGCCCAGGCGCAGGCCCTGGTAGGCCTTGCCCAGGCTGGCGCTGACTTTCCTGGAGCCGGCATCGGGTGCGGTGATGTCGGCGGCGATGACGCTGTCGTATTCCCCCCCGATGTGCTTGAGCAGCTCGCGGCGGATTTCCTGGATGGACAGATCGAAGTCGGCCAGGGTGATGTAAGGCAGACTGCGGTCTTTGAGAGAGTGGATGACCAGCGCCAGCAGGCGCAGGACGCCGCGGGTGCGCTGGAAGGTGGAGAAACTGCCCCAGCGCTGGTATAGGATATCCACCACGTCCGGCAGGAACGGGTAGGAGGTCTCGAAGCGCTGACGGTACTCCGAGGCTTCCACGCCGGCCGGCAGGAGCGACTCGCGCCCGGCGTAATCCATGAAGGCGGAAATTTCCTTCGCGGCAGATTTCTTGTCCACGGATGAAAACAACCGGCGGCGGATGACCTGGGTGATCTCGTGCTCCTGCACCGGGGTGTAGATCTTCTCCACCCGCCCGGAGACGCGCTGCAACTGCTGGAACAACTGCTCGGCACGCGCGTCGAAGTGCTCCATCAGGCTGGACGGCAGGGTAACGACCAGCGCGACCTTCTCCAGCGTGCTGACCAGTTCGGTCAGTTCCTGCACGAAGGCGATGGTCTGGGTTGCCAGGGTGCTCTCGACCACCTGGACGCCGGCGGCCTTGGTGACGTATTCCAGCAGTTCGTCGAGCAGGATCAGCACCGGCCCCTGGCTGGCCAACAGCTCGCGGAATTCATCGGTGCGGCCGGGGGAGGTCAGGCCGGCGAATTTCTTTTTCTTCCCCGTGAGTTGCTCCTCGAGCAGACCCCAAAGTGTATCCCTGGCTGACATGGCCGTGCCGACCATCACGACGCACTTGGCGCCCCACTCGGCCGCCTTGTGGTACATGGCGATCAGGGCATGCGTCTTGCCGCCGCCGAAGGGGGTCTGGATTTGCAGGACGGGATCGCCGCCTTTGCCCTTCAGGCGTGACTTGACCACCTCCAGCAAGGTCTTCAGCCCTTCGGTCTGGTAGGTCTTCTGGAAGAACAGGTCTGCGCTCTTATATTCGTCGCTGCCGCGCTCTTTGAAAACGTCCCAAAGATCGGCGGCAAAGACATCCATCGTCAGGCGGCCCTGCAGGATGTCGTCGTGGGGGATGGCAATCGTGTGAAAAGCGGTCATGCTTTGCCTCCAACAACCTTTTCAGCCCAAACCAACACCCGAGAGGCAAGAACCAAGGACGTCTGGTATTCCTCCAAATCCACTGGCTCTATTGCTCCTGGATAACGTGTGCGGACGGCGTATTGAGTTAAAATAACGGCTTCGCGAACTGCGTCGGGAATCGGAACACCGCCTGCTTCAATGGTGTCCATCAAGATTGTCAGGGAGTGCGTCTTTGTAAAATCCAGTTCGAGGTGAATGCAAATCGCCTTGAGGGCTTTTTCGGCGGCTTGTTGCGCTTCGAAGCATAAATCCTCCAGGAAGACATCTTGAATATGCTGGCCTGCCTCCGCCAGGTTAAGATTGCTCCTGGCGCGAGACAACCAGATCTGGGGATTGAACGGATCGTCTTCAGACTTCATAGACTACCTTGCCTTCCCGTAGTGCAGGGCGGTAAATCGAGCCTATCCGATCGCCGAATTTATTAATGTCTTCCTCAGTAGCGACAACCACATCTACAGGGATAGTGATCCCATGCAGGTTGGCGTAGATTTGCTGTTCGATTTTTCGTCGGTGCACCGGGCCGCTTACGATGACCAGCATATCCAGATCGCTGTCCGCGTTGAACTGACCGCGCGCCATGGAACCGAAGAGCAGGATGCGCTGAGGATGTGCAGTAGCAACGATGCGTTGGATGATTTCATCCACTATGTCGGCCCATTGGGGAGATAGTTTCGTTTTGGGGACTCGTGAGACAGCCATTTTTGAACCTCTTGAGTATATTTTACCCTGCCTGTTTAGAAATTATCGTAAAACTGGAACAGGCGGCCCTGAAGGATGTCGTTGTGGGGGATGGCAATCGTGTGAAAAGCGGTCATGCGTCCTCCGGAAAAATATGGGGCAATTCCTGGCAAGCGGTTTTCAACGATGGCGGGGCGATTTCGAGCAATGGCTCACGACGATTTCTGGCAAGCGCCTGAACGTACGATTTACAATCGCTCTCTTGCTTCAGGTAGGGATAGACGTCTTCTTCGTTCACTGCCCGACCCATTAAATAGTAAATCCAGGTCTCGATGTTCCGCTTGGGGATGAAGACGCCGATGCGCTCTTCCAGGCGGCGCTTTGATACGCCGTTTTGCTCTAACGCGCTTTCAAGTTGGCGCAGGCGGTCGCTGACTTCCTTTACATCCGCATCTGTCAAAACCACCAGACCCGCAGTAAGACGACGTGAGATTTTGCGATAACTGACGACTTGTTTTGGGTACTGTGTGCGCACAAATTGCTCGCCAGCCCGTTTGCCTTTGGGGCAAACGTCCGGGTATATCCGGTGGCGGTCAACGCCGCAACTTTCCAGAAATTGGCGGGCGAAAACTTCTTGTTGGCGATCTTCACAAAGCACCACTATCGTTGTGTAATCAATCATGGAGCCAACCCCTTGCAATCAATTCTGATACAGACAAACCGCCATCGTCCTCGGCGCGAATTTGCTTTACACGGGTCGCCAGATTGTTCTGGCGTTCGAACCAATACCCGATGGGCGAAGCCAGCAAATAGTCAATCGACTCTGGGTGGTGAGAAATCAGCAGCGCCTGCACCTGGCCCTCACTACACAGGTCGTACAGGTCAACCATCCAGGGGCGGATCTCTGGCAAAGCCAGGTAATTCTCAGGCTCATCGAGGCATAGGATGAATTTGTGCTTTCCAGATTGGGTGGCGTCTTTCGCTTGGGCGGCCAGCAGCAGTGTGTAGAGCGCGATCAGCATCCGTTGACCATCGGACAGCTCGCTGAAGTCATATCCCGTCGAAGCGGAAGGTTGCCCCAGGCTCGTGAAAAATACTTTGAGCGTGCGGTGACGCTCTCCCGCTTCGGTGAACTTGAAGTAGTCGAAACCGGGCAGGCACTTCCGCAAGGCAGCGGTCAACTGGAACGCCAGCCCCTGATCCTGGGAAAGGTGACGATACCAGGAAGCATAGTTGTCCATCCGCGCCGAAGGGAACTTCTCTTCCTGGGCGCTCTCTCCGCCCATCAGCGGCGGGATGATTTGCGCGATGATCAGATAAGGCAATTGCTCTTTGAACCAGGTCAACAATTGGTTATCACTGCGGGGAGTGATAAAAGCCAGCGCCGAGAGGGATGAGTCGAATGTGTATGGAGAAGCAGATGTGCCATTATCCTGATAAAGTTGGACTTCATCTGACTCGAACTTCAACAACGGTTGGCGCTCGTACCACAAGCGTTCGTATTTCACGCGAGCGGTCCGGCTTTTTTCGTCGTGTTCGATGGCTAATTCATATTTGTAAGCCTTTTTGCCACGCTCGATTTCCAGCTCGAAAGTCTGGATCAGGGAGGATTGCCAGCGCGTGCGGTCGGAAAATGTGAACAGATCAGCTACCTTGCGATTCTGGCCCACAAAAAGTTGTAACTTTTGCAGAGTTTCGAACACGCTGGTTTTTCCGCCGCCATTCGGCCCCAGGAACAGGTTGACCGGGCCAAAATTAAGTTCAAAATTGACCAGGCACTTGTAATTATCAATATAGATTCGCTTAAGCATGGCAGCCTCCGATACGGACTATTTTATCCTCAATCGCTGCTTCTATTAAAGCAGTTTCTCCTGTCTTCCTTCCTTCTCCACTTCCTCCTGGATCCGCTCACGCCCTGACATGAATCTATCCATCGTCAGGCGGCCTTGAAGGATGTCGTCGTGGGGAATGGCAATCGTGTGAAAAGCGGTCATAATAACTCTCTTTTCCAACGCAATCCCCAAAATACGGGGACAGGCGACGCTGAGACGCTGTTGATTTTCAACGCAAAGACGCTAAGGCGCAAAGGTTTTGTATTTTATCTTGGCGTCTTTGTTGCTTTGCGTCTTTGCGTAAATGGTTTTTACAACCCATTGACAACACGGTGAATGCCGTTCTTGACCAGTTTTTCGCCGAAGTTGATGACCAGGCCGAGTTTCAGCCCGGTCAGGCGCAGGTAAGTCAGCACTTGCGTTTGGAAGATTGGATTGTAGTCCGTGGTGGCTTTGCACTCGATGATGACTTTGTCGTTGACGAGCAAATCCAATCGTAAGGGCGACGCCAATGTTTGCCCTTTGTAGATGATTGGCACTATTTTCTCGCGCTCTATTTTGAGACCGCGCTGAACAAGTTCCCACGCCAGGGCTTCCTGGTAGACGCTTTCCAGCAGGCCAGGGCCGCCCAAGGTGCGATGGACTTCGATGGCGGCATCCACGATGATTTTGCTGATTTCGTTCTCGTCCATAATGTATCCTTATCTTAACGCAAAGGCGCCAAGGCGCGAAGTCACAAAGTTTTTCTATTTTTTAACGCAAAGGCGCTAAGGCGCAAGGGCGCAAAGTTTTTATTTTTTTCCTGGCGTCTTTGCTTCTCTGCGGCTTTGCGTTAAAGCAGTTTTTCTTGCCTGCCTTCCTTCTCCACTTCCTCCTGGACCCGCTCCCTCCCCGCCAGGAAGCCATCCAGCAGCTTCTTTTCCTTGCTTTCCAGCGGAAGTGTTTCCGAGATGGCCTGGGCGACGCGATAGAACGCTTCACTGCGGCCAAAGCCCCGATCCGCCAGCGCGGTGACCATCTCGGAACGCTGACCCTTCTCCCACAATAGCAGGGACTTGTGCAGCACGTCAATCAGGTCGCGCGGATCGTCGAGGTCGTCCAGCTTGCGCCCCTGTGGGCCCAACAGGCGGACAAATTCCTTCTCCTTGCGGACAAAACCGGTTTTGCTCCATGCTTCGGAGATGTCAATGCCGCAGGACTGGCTGAGTTTGCGGGCTTCATCAAAGGGAACCAGCGCTTCGCCGTAATTCCAGCGCCACAGGACATACAGCCGGGTGAGACCGGAAATCTCGGCAGCAAAGCCATCGTGTAAAATCTGACGCACGGCGTAATCGGTGGCAATCGTACGCACTTCCTCCAGCAGGCGGTTGGCGCGCACGATGTTGCCCTCGTAATCCATCACCTGCTCATACTTGCCGAAAACCTCGATGGCCGAGCCGATGGCGGCGATGAAGAAATCCGCCCCGCCAATGCCTTCTTCCCACAAGCGGTGGAGTTTGGTATCCAGGTGCTGGCGCAGTTCGGTGCGCACATCGTTATAAAAGCCAGTAGGTTGGCGGGGAGTTTTGCGAGCAACAATATAAATAGATGACGCAAGAGCCGCAGATTCTCCAGCACGCAATCTTGATTGCATTTCGGTGTTAATTGGCCACGCACTAGAGATAACCAGCCCCGAGTCTAGTAATGCATTAATTACAGTCTCCCATCCTTCGGTAGACTTGTGGGCATAGACAATAGTTGCTAGCCCATAGGGTTTGAGGGTTCTTTGTATTTCTAGAAATGCTTTTTTCAAGTTTTCTTCAAAAAATCGTTTTCCTGCATTGAGCCCACCTTCAAGGTGAGAGTAGGCAACAATTTCATTTGACTTAGGGGTAAGTGGAGTAGAAAATAATTCTGGTTGAACATTGCCCAATGTCCGCTTAAACCATACATAGAAAAAATCCGATAAATAGGAATATGGAACATTGTCATAGTATGGAGGATCAGTCAAAACAGCATCAAAATAATTATCAGGGTATCCAAGTTGTGCAGCAGAATATTGAGTTGTTGTCGGCTCTTTGACGTTTTTCTGAATTTCAGACAAATTCTCAATAGCCAATTCAACCCATTCTTTCATGTTTAGCCAACCCACGTCAGTGAATGGATTTAGTTCTACATAATCCCAAACTGGCGGTAATGCCTGTCGTCCAAACACATGTTCGATTTTTTCGCCCACTACATTATAGATAACTAGATTTGCATTTTTATCAGCCAAGCGATTTAATGTTATTGCTAAGTAAGTTGAAACTGCAACTGCAAAGTCTTTGAGCAACCCTTGTTTGATGCAGGCTTCAAAAACCATTTTTACCTTATCGGCAAAGATAATAAGAGAGAGTTTTTGGCGTAAGTTGAATAAATCTCCCCAAGTGTGCATACCGTATCTTTGAATCCGAAAGCCCAATGTTCCGATTGGCGGCAATGGCTCGTCAGGAATCGGTGACATTCCCCATGAAATAAGTTTCTCGGGGAGTTTTTGCTCCAACATTTTTGAAGCAGTTTGATAAACCTGAGTGTCCTCTTCTTTGGCAACTCTATATGTCTTTCCGCTTCTTTGCTTTGAATTAAGGACAACTGCCACCAATCTCTGCCCAGACTTTCCTTCTTGAAATAGTCGACGTGTACTTTCATCATCAATCACAGTACCACAAATAAGACAAGTCGCGACAGCGCGAGCGACAGTACCTTTTTCAGCATCGAATCCTTCAGGCCATTTTTCATATCCGTCACCAACAATGCGAAAATCTATTTTTCCTTTGATGGCTTGTGGGTGTATGGCTACTTTCTTGTTTCCTTTCTTTGCCAACCAAAACTGGCGCATGAGTGGAATGTCTTTCCCGCATGCAGGATTTTGACATGGAATTGTGCGCGCCCAAATGTAACCAACAGGAATACTACCATCGGTATCAGGCGGATAAAACTCAGCCAGTTCCTTACGCGCCTCTTTCAATACCCATTCTCCCCAATAGCGTACCGCGTTCAGGAGGGGATTTTCGATTGACGATTGGTCGAGCAAATCCAGTTGTTGCTCTTCCCCTTTTTTCCCTTTGCGCCCTTGCGTCTTCGCGTCTTTGCGTTGAGATTTTGCCCATTCAGGCATGCCCTCAAACGGACGCCCGAACTTCTGTGGATATTCCAGCGTAGCCTTTTCGATCAGCACCGCCACCGGGTTGTAATCGTTGGCGTAGGCTTCGCAGCCCAGGCGTAGGGCCTCCAGCGGGTACGAACCGCCGCCGGCGAACGGATCGAGCACTTTGGGCGGTACCCCGCCGTTGGCTTCCAAAATCTCCCGGCGGGCGCGTTCCAGCAGGCTCTGGTTGTTCGAGTTCTCCCACTGGCACAGATCAATGATAAATCGTTTCTTATTCTCCCTTGCCTCTTCTGTTGCGGGGTAAGGGGTCAGGGCGGCGTAGGCAGTGGCGCGGCTGGCAGCCAAAGGCCGGCGCGCCCACCAGATGTGCAGCGTACTGATATGCCCGTGGCGGATGCTCTTCTCGCGCGACGAGGCTTCGCCCACTTCTTTGACGGGGAAGGATTCTTCGATGAAACGACGGTCGGGTGATGGCGTGCCGGTCATTCTTTTCCCCCTTCGGTAAAGGTCAATTCAGCCAGCAGAAAGCGCAGTCGCAGGATGAACTCGCCGGGGGTAAGCGTGACCAGGTTGGGGTGCCCGGGCTGGAAATGGCGCACGTTAAAGGTCACCAGCCAGGGACAGCCAGCCTTGAGGGCGGCGGCCAGGATGGGCAGATCTTTGGGGTCGGCCCGGCCCGGGTGTGCGGCCAGTTCCTCACGGCGCGGGTCGGGGAGCACCTGCAGGCAGCGGCTGGCCAGCAGGCGGAAGGCCGGCAGCGCGGCGGGCAATTTCGCTTCCAGGTTGCGCTCCACCTCGGTAATCACCTGTTGCGAGGCCACCGCCTCGATGAGCGTGATCTCCGAGAGGCGCAGGATGAGCAGGCTGGCGCTGTGTTCGTTGGCCGAGGCCGCCCCGGCGAACAGCACGTCCGCGTCCACAAAGACGCGCGGCTTAGGCGGGCTGGTCTTCGGCATACTTTTCGGTGTTATAGCGGGCGCGCTGTTCGCGCAGACCCTTCAGGAATTCCTCCACACTCAACCCGGCCTCCTGGCGCAGTCGCTCGATCTCACGCGCCAGTTCGGGCAGCATGGGCGTCATGGGGGTCAGGACGAAAATGCCGTCCACGTCCACCATGCGGTAGGAATCGCCCTCGCGGATGCCGTAACGTTCGCGCAGTTCAGAGGGGAAGGTCATCACGCCACGCTTGCGCACCTGTAAAGTTGCTTCGGTCATTGCAGTCTCCTTGTCGGTAATACCGAAAAAGCAGATTTTCTGCATATAGCATAGCACAAACTGAACCAGAATGCAAGCGTCCCTATGGAAAACTCATCCGGCGCGTACCCCTTTGGACGTAATCTCGTTCACCGATACCAGATAACGGACTTCCACCTGCTCTTCGGGCTTCAACAACGCCGCAGGATTTTTTACTCGATACAAAACAGGTGTTTTTGAGGCGTTCAGCACCGCATATAGATAATATTCATCCTGAAAGCGTTTAGCTTTGAACCATTCATTTTGTGTCAGTGCCACTGGTCCCATCCCAGCCCTGGCTTTCACTTCGATATAACGCTTGTGTCCGTCGGGCGCCGTCGAGCGCACGTCAAATCCCAAGTTTTCCTTCGACACATCCTCAGGCCTCCAACCTTGCTGGCGTTCATATTGCATCGTCACATCCATGCCGACCTGCTCTATTTGCGGGTTGGTGACCATCTCGTCCGCTCCCGCCGCCGGGACGACGCGCACCGCTCCCAGGAAATGCGGCGTGGAAAGGGTCAGGGCGCGCTCGCGCTCCAGGGTCTGCTTCAAGTCAACCGAGGCCTGTTCGTAGTGCTGCTTCTGCTCTGCCTTGTTGCGGATGACCAGGTCCACGTTCTCGCCCTGGTCGCGCCGGTCGTAGAGCGTGATCAGGTCGCCGTCCAGTTTCACCACCAATCTCTCGAGCGACTTCAGCCCGTACTTCTCCTTGATGGCCGCCTGGCGCTGGCGTTCCTTGAGCAGGGACTGGCGGTAGGCTTCCAACTCGGGCAGCAGCAGGCTAAGGGTCCGGGTTTGAAGCGATTCGGACCCCACCCCCGGCCCCTCCCCCAAGGGGGGAGGGGAGCCTCCCTCCTGAAGGTCCCACAGGATAGCCGGGTTGGCCGGGCTGACCGCGCCGCTGCGCCCGTCGGCAAAGAGCGCAAACAGGCGCGTGCCGGCGATCTCGTTCTGCCCGTCACGCATCTCACCCTGGTAGAAGAGCAGCACGCCATCCATGCGCCCATCCGGGTCGGTGAAGACCGCCCCTTCCTTCAAGGCGACATCCAGGTTGCACTCCACCCAGGTCAGCAGGGCTTCGAACAGCGGGTTGCCGAAGGTGACCAGTTCCGCCTGCGCAACGCGCATCGCAGCGTCTTTATCGAAGGTCGCCAGGGGATAGCGCCGCAGGAGCGGGCCGAACTGTTTCTTGAAGGTCTCTTCTTCGCCGATCTGTCGCAGGGCAGGCGGGACGCTCTCGATGCTCAGGAAGCGGCCGGTCGGGTATTCGGCGACCGTTTTGGGCTGCCACTTGCCGCCCAGCGTTTCCATCGCCCGCTTGAAGAAGGCTGCGGTGTATTCGGGGATGAGCCGGTGCTCACGCGCCTGGTCGGCCATCTCGTGGATGCGGGTGTAGTCTATGAAACGGGTGGCCAGGCTCTCGCCCAGTTCTTCGCGCACGCGGGCGATGTACTCCGGGTCCACCTTGACCTCGATCTCGCGCAGGATCTCGTCCATGCTGCGCGCCCCCGAGGCGGCTTCCACCAGCAGTTGCGAGAGGTCCTTGCCCTGGATGATGTCGCCCAGCACATCAAAGACCTTGTCGCTGCCGAGCGCCTCGCGGATTTCGTCCAGTTTCTTGAACAGGGCGTTCAACACCTGGCCCTCGCGCGTGTCGGTGGCCACCAGGTTGAAGATAAAGACTTCACGCGTCTGCCCGTAGCGGTGAATGCGCCCCATGCGCTGCTCCAGCCGGTTCGGGTTCCACGGGATGTCATAGTTGATCATCAGGTTGCAGAACTGCAGGTTGATGCCTTCGCCGGCCGCCTCGGTCGCCACCAGCACCTGGGCTTCGTTCTTGAAAACCGCCTCGGCCCGGATGCGCTCCTCCAGCCCCATCCCGCCATGGATGGTGCAGACGCTGTATTTCCAGCGGCGCAGGTTCTTTTCCAGGTAATCGAGCGTGTCGCGCGACTCGGTGAAAATGAGCATCTTGGCGCCGGGATACTTATGATTCAGGTCCTCCAGCGCCGACTTCAGGTGGCGTAACTTGGCCTCGCTCGGCGGGGCAGAGTTGGCGATGACCCTGGCCTGGTCAATCAGCCCGTCCAGCGTGTGCAGTTCTTCTTCGAGTTCTTCGCGGTTCTCGGCGACGCTGAGCGTCTCCCAGACTTCCTCCTGCTTCCAGCGCTCCTCTTCGCTCAAGTCTTCGACTTCTTCGAAGTCGTAGCCTGACTCGTTGCGATTCTTCTGCTCCGCGCCGTGCAACATGTCTTCCAAGCGCTTCTTGCGCCGTTCGAGTGAGCGGAGCAGGGCGAAAGTGCTGGAGGCCAGCCGGCGCTGCAGGATGACCAGGGCAAAAGCCACATTGCGGCGCTTGTCCTTGCTGAGGGCTTTGCCGTACTGTTCGTTGACGTAGCGCGACAGGGCATTATAGAGATCCTTCTCGGGGTAACTTTCCACGCCCAGGTTGAACGGCTTCGTAATTATATGGCGAGGCAAGAAAATATCACGACCCTCGAAGTCTTTCATGTCTTCCTTGAGCCTACGGATGAAGAGCGGGTTCTCCTGCTGGCGGATCGACTCCGCAACCATATCCGTTGTAGCAAAAAAGCCTGGTTCGAGCAGGTCGAGGAACAGACGGAAGTTCTCCGGGTCACCTCGGTGGGGCGTAGCGGTCAGGAACAACAGGTGCGTGCAGATCTCCGAGAGCCGCTCCCCCAGCCGGTAGCGGATGGTCTTGTCCAGTTTATCCCCATAGCGGAAGGCCGACATTTTGTGCGCTTCATCCACAATGATCAGATCGTAATGCACCGATGCCAGCCCGGCCAGGATGTCATCCTGCTTGGCAAAATCAATCGAAGTAATTAATTGCTGCTCGCGAGCCCAAACATTCTGCCCGTAGAAAGCCCCCATAATGCCGCGGTCCACGACGGTGAAAGTCTCTTCGAAGCGGTCTTTCATTTCCCTACGCCATTGATCCTTGAGATGCCCGGGCGTGACGATCAGGATGCGTTTCGCCAGGTGGCGCAGTTTCAATTCCTTGATGATCAGTCCGGCCATGATGGTCTTGCCGGCGCCCGGGTCATCCGCGATCAGGAAGCGGATGCGCGGCAGTTTCAGCACGTGTCCGTACACTGCCTCGATCTGGTGCGGCAGCGGGTCCACTTTGGAGGTGTTCATTGCCAGCAACGGATCATACAGCGAAGCGAAGCGGTAACGGTGGGTTTCCAGCGCCAGGAACATGTGCCGCGGGTTGGCTGTAAACTGCGCTTTTATCTCCCCACTTTTCATCTCAGCTAATTCGGACTTGGGCAATACCTGGTCGATATGGGCGCGCGAATTCACCGTCGCGCCCACGATGCGAATATATTCGCCGAGGTCTTCGACCAGGTCGACCTTGATCGGTTCGGGCCAGCGCGGCCCCTGGATGATGCTGCCGATTAGATGATCCATGCGTTGATGAATACCTTCCCAGCAAACACAATGCTTTTATTAAGACGACCGTTAAGACAAAGTATACAACGAAATTGATGATATCATCTGCCATCTTTAGTCCCTTTAGCCCTCCGGCCAGAACTGAATACCCCCATCCGTCAGCCAGACTCGCCACATTCGTTCGCAGCATTACCTGCCGGACAATGTGGCGTTTTACGTTAAAGAGTCCACTGCAAAAAGGTCTTTAAACACAACCCCCACAAAACGGGGGCAGGCGTACACAACGTACACAAAGGTGTGAAGATGAAGGCTTTTCCTTCGTGTCCCTTCGTGGCCTTTGTGTTTAGGTGGTTTTTGCAGTGCAGTCGTTAAATTAATTCACAGAAGGAGACGAAACATGGTCAATCAGGTTGACTTCGAAGGTTATCTCACGCGTGCCTGGGAATACCGGGAGCATCGTTTCATGCGCCTGGCCAACCACCGCCCGGGCGAGGTCCTGAGGAAAATCACCTCGTAGCGAGGATGTTTTTCCGATCCCATCAGGTTGTCCGTTCCACCGATTCAATCAAAATTCCCGCCTTCTGGCGGGAGGGTCCACTTAAGCACGAACGGCTGGGTGAGGGGGGCACCCAACCGTTCGTGGTATTATGTTACATGATTATTGGGAAAAAAGCAAGGGCAGATATCTTAAATTTTCTGGGAATTTTATTGTGCCCCAGGCGGGAATTGAACCCACAACCTTAGCCTTAGGAGTGCTCTGCTCTGTCCATTTGAGCTACTGGGGCGATAGCGAAATTATACCAAATTCTTGCGTTTCCTCTTATCCATTGCTATACTTGAAGGTGCCGCTGAACTGGCAGGATGAAGTCCTGTAATTTGAGAGTCATCCGGCACGGGTGTGGTCACTGACCCGAGCAAGGAGCAATAAGACCTATGGATCCACAAAAGTTTGGACGTTATGAGATCAAAGCCGAAATCGGTCGCGGCGGCATGGCCACCGTCTACCACGCCTACGATCCACGCTTCGAGCGCGAGGTGGCGATCAAGGTTCTGCCGCGCGAGATGCTGCACGACGTGCAGTTCCGTACCCGCTTCGAGCGCGAAGCCAAGACCATCGCCATGCTCGAACACCCGGCTATTGTGCCGGTTTACGATTTCGGCGAGGAGGAAGGGCAGCCGTACTTCGTCATGCGCTACATGACCGGTGGCTCGCTCTCTGACCGGATGAGAAAGGGGCCGCTCTCCATCCAGGAAACTGCGCGTATCCTGACGCACATTGCCCCTGCCCTGGACGAGGCTCATGCCAAGGGCATTATCCACCGCGACCTCAAACCCGCTAACATCCTTTTCGATCAGTATAACGGACCTTATATCTCTGATTTCGGCATCGCCAAGCTCTCCGAAGCACAACAGACCAATGTCACCGGTAGTGCTATCGTTGGCACGCCGGCCTACATGTCCCCGGAGCAGGCCCAGGGTGAGGGCATAGATGGTCGCAGTGACATCTATGGGATAGGCGTCATCCTGTTCGAGATGCTGACTGGTCAGCAACCTTACCACGGCGACACGCCCATGAGCGTGGTCATCAAGCATATCACTGACCCCGTCCCACACATCCTGGATGTCAAGCCGGACCTGCCGCCCGACATTGCAGCCGTCATTGAGAAGGCCATGGCGAAGGACCGCAACGAACGCTTCCAGACCGTGAGGCCCCTGGCAGAAGCCCTGGAGGCGGTCGCCCGCGGCGAAAGCCCCAGCCTGGGACCTGCCGATGTGACGATGCTGGTGTCCACGAAAACAGCTGCTTCCAGACGCCCTGCCCCCCCGCTCTCCGAGGCAGCAGTTGCCAAACGTTCGCCACAGCCTGAAGGCCGTGAGCAGGTTCGGGGTCCGGCCACGCTGCTTAAGAAGAGCGGACTATGGATCGGGCTGGGTGCAGTCGTCCTGCTGATCTGCCTCGCCTCAATCGGCGGAGTGGTCATCTTCAGAAATAAAATCCCCTTCCTGACTGCCCCCATCCCCACGCAGACGAAGACTGCCATTCAGGGACCAGCAACGTCGCAGGTCTTGCCTGCCACGGATACCCCCGGCGTGACCAACACGCCAGCCCCCAGTGATACGCCTGCCCCCAGCCCCACGGCGACCGTGCCCGCTCTGCCCTCGATGGGTGGCGCAGACCTGATTGCTTTCTTGAGCGGCAATAATATCTGGACGATGCACGTGGACGGCACAGACTTGCAGCAGCTTACCATAGACAATGCAGAGAAACGTGAACTGCGGTGGTCGCCCGATGGTCAGAGCCTGTTCTACGTCAGCGGAAAGTGCATCCAGACTGTGACGGTTCCAGAAGGTGTAGTTTCTCCTCTTACCTGCTTCACTGCTGCCGATTACCTGGACGCCTTCGAGATTTCGCCGGACGGCTCGCAGGTGGTCATCAGTCTCAACCGCGTGCTGTACATGGTTCCCTTCGACCTTGCCAGGTTGTCAAAAGCCACTACCTGGGTACAGTTACGCGACATGGTAGGCTGTTTGACATATGGTGATCTTCCCAACCAGGCGCCCTCGAAGAGCGTACGCTGGTCGAATGACGGCAAGAAGATCGCGGTAGATACTCTTAGCCCGAGCGCCGGCATCCGGGTGGACCTGATCCTTGTCTTCGATATCTCCACCTGTAACAGCGTCTCCCCGCAATGGCTGGATAACTTCCCCGGCACGCGTTTCACGATGATTGGGTACGATAATAACCCGGTCATTCCGTCTTTTGATTGGGATGGCCAATCGCTTTTCCTGCTCAACAGCATCTATCGCTACCAGTTTGGCTATTTGTATGTCTATAATACCGAAACGAAGCGCACCGCCGATCTGCTCGACCCGCTGGGTACTTCCTGCTGCTACAGCGACGCTCGTTGGAGCCCGGATGGCTCTTACGTCTTTTTCGCTTACCAGGCCATTGGCGGAAATACGCAGCTCTATTACATTTCTTATGGAAGCATTGATACCGGCGCGAAATATACCCCGTTCGACCTGCCTGCCGATATTCTCAGTAAACCAGGCGATCATCCAAACGCCGCGCTGCGGCCAACCCAATAGCGACCTCCGGGCTGCCTCATCCCCGCTGGGAGCTGGACTGCCCGGATGATTTTTTGTGCCAACACTGCCCCCACATTCAGCGGACGCTCGTCCAGCAGTTGGGGCGCGACCCCACGACGGTGGAGGAACTTGCGCTCGAATCCGGGTTCCTCCCTCTGGAGGACTTGCAGGCCATCCTGCGGGCGCGGGCCGAGGAAGCGCCACTCGACCCGGAACTCAAGCACCGCCTGGACCTGGCGACTGCCAAGGTGGACCGCGTCCTGCAATTCTCCGAGGAGCCGGTCTCGCTCGAAGGGCCGGTGGTCGGGGACGAGGACGCCTCCCAGTTGGGCGATTTCATCGAGGATGTGGACGCCCTCGAGCCATTGGATGCAGCCTCACGCGAGATGCTACGAGAGCAGATGCAGCATGCGCTGGCAGCCCTCTCGGAGCGCGAGCGCCAGGTACTCGAACTGCGCTTCGGGCTGACCGACGGAAAAGACCACACGCTGGAGGAAGTCAGCCGCTACTTCAACGTGACCCGCAAGCGCATCCGCCAGATCGAGGCCAAGGCACTGCGCAAACTGCGCCATCCCACCAGAAGCCGGCATTTGAGGGATTATTTGGGATAAATGCTCGTGGCGTAGATTGTGGGAGGGCGTTGCTATGCCAAAAGTAGATAATGTGGGGTTTGGTGACTTCACCGGATTCAAAATAGAAATTTTGGAGATGATTTTTGATATACACATGGCAGTCAATCAAGCAGTTTTGAGGGGAAATTCATTTCACAAACAAGACTGCTGTTATATAGACGCGACAGCCGAGAAGGGATTTGTACCTGAAAGCACAATACTTGGAAGAAGACTAGAAATAAGGTATCGGCTATAATTGTATTGTGGGCAGCGAAGAGTTGGTGACGAGCCCTGTTCTAAAAAATCAACCCGATTTTGGAGAAAATGTGTGACCCAAAAAGCGTTTGTCAGTGGATGCTTCGACATGCTGCATAGTGGGCATATCGAGTTTTTTAATGAGGCCTCCGCCTATGGTGATCTGTATGTAGCTCTTGGGTCGGACAAGACCGTCTTTGATCTAAAAGGCCGGGTTCCGGTCAACAATGAGCAGGAACGCCTGTTCATGGTACAAGCTGTTTCCTGCGTGAAACAGGCCTTCATCTCCAAAGGATCGGGGGTGCTGGATTTTGAACAAGAACTGCGTGAGATCCACCCCGACTATTTGATCGTCAATGAAGATGGCAACGTCCCGGAAAAGCGCAAATTGTGCGAAGAACTGGGCATCCAGCATGTAATCTTGAGCAGGAAACCGCATGCGGGCCTGCCCCCGCGCTCGACCACGGCCAACCGCCAGCGCGTCTTGATTCCCTACCGCATCGACCTGGCAGGCGGCTGGTTGGATCAGCCCTGGGTTTCGGAACATTATCCAGGTTCGGTAATCACGATCTCGCTCGAGGCGACCCTGGAATTTAATGACCGCAGCGGCATGGCTTCCAGCACCCACCGGGCGGCCATTGATCTGTGGGCCACCCGGATCCCGCCCGGAAACTATGAGAAGCTGGCCAAGATACTCTTCTGTTACGATAATCCCCCCGGGACAAAGATTATCTCCGGCTCGCAGGATTCGATCGGGATTGTCTTCCCAGGCCTGGCCAGGGCCTATTACGAAGGGCACTACTGGCCCACCCACATCGAACATGTCCAGGATCCGCAAATACTGCAATTTGTGGAGAATTCGCTGTATCTCCTGACTTTGGGTCCGCGCCAGGCCGAGTTCGATGTGCTGGCAAATACGCGCATCGGCCACGCCGGTGCGCGGGCCCTGGCGGAGGCTGCTGAGAACTGTTGGCAGGCCATCCTAGCCCATGATATTAAACAGTTTGGTCATTCCTTCCGGGAATCCTTCGAAGCCCAGGTGGCGATGTTCCCCAATATGATGAATGACACGATTGCGGAATTGATAAAGCAATATCAAGATAAAGCGTTGGGTTGGAAGATATCCGGGGCTGGCGGCGGCGGGTATCTCATTTTCGTCTCGGACACCCCCATCGAGAATGCCGTGCGCGTCATTGCAAGGCGTGAAACCGAGTAGGTAGGATCCAGGAGATTATCATGAAAAAAGCATTGGTGTGTGGTGCAGGTGGTTTCATCGGCGGACATCTTGTCAAGAAACTGAAGCGGGAGGGCTACTGGGTGCGCGGCGTGGATATCAAGAAGCACGAGCATGCCCTCACTCAGGCGGACGAGTTCCTCCTGCTGGACCTGCGGGAGGAAGCAAACTGTCAGGCCGCCTTGACCCTCTCGGACGGTCCTTTCGATGAGGTCTATCAGCTGGCCGCGGACATGGGTGGGATGGGTTTCATCCACAGCGCTGAGTGCGAGATCATGCATAACAGCGCCCTCATCAATATCCATATGACCCACATGGCCTGGACGCTAGGGGTGCCGCGCTATTTTTTTTCCTCCTCGGTGTGTGTCTACCGGGACATGCAGCCCGGAGAACCAGAGATGACCGAGGCTGGGGCGGTCCCGGCCAACCCCGATAATGAATACGGCTGGGAAAAGCTGTATGCCGAGCGCATGGCGTTGGCTTATGAACGCAACCGGGGGATGGAGGTCCGGATCGCCCGCTTCCAGAACTGCTACGGTCCGGAGGGCACGTGGACGGGCGGGCGCGAGAAAGCTCCGGCGGCCCTGTGCCGGAAAGTCGCGGAGGTTGACGATGGAGGGACAATTGAGGTGTGGGGGGACGGCAGCGCGGTGCGCTCCTATACCTATGTGGATGACATGGTAGAAGGCATCTACCTGCTCATGCACTCCGAGCTTCACACAGCGGTTAATATCGGCTGCCCGCAGTATGTAACTGTGGATGAATTGGCCGGAACGATAGTCAGGGTTTCCGGGAAGAAGATCAACATCAAACATGTGGAAGGGCCAGTCGGCGTCCAGTCGCGCAATTTCAGCAATGCACGCATTTACTCCATTGGATGGAAATCCAGATACAGCCTGGAAGACGGAATCCACCTGACCTACCCCTGGATCGAGGAGCAGGTGAAACAGGCCCGCTCCAAGTGATCCGAGCTCGTCCAAGAGCCCTGCATAAGGGGATGATATCAGCAGAATTTCAGATCTTCTGGCGAATTGCGATTCTTCCCGATTCTGAGTTTACCATCTCCCCTCCTTATTTCATCTGCATACATCTTGAAAAATTTGCCTAAGGTAACTTATTGAATGCGCTTACTCTATTTGCTGGAGGCGCACCTGGGACGAAATGCCAGACGGTCTTGCATTGGCTAGAGCATAAACTAATGAGAGCGACTCAAACGTATCCCTCTCGTTGTTTGCATCTCCTGCTGGATTCTTATGTTCCATACAGCGGACTCTTAAAACTTTGTGAAAATTGACACGCTTACTCTGTTTTTCATTCTACTTATGTTATACTTTCGCCCCGGTAAGACGGAAAAAATCTGCAAGAGGAGTCACGATGCTTCTCCAATACGCTGCGATCGCTGCGTTTGTGCTTGTGGCTGCCCTGGTCGGGTTTATCGCTATCGGCCTGGGCACGTTGTTTGGCCCGAAAAAGTCAACCGATAAAAAGGCGATGCCGTACGAATCCGGCATGAATCCCATCGGTCCCGGCACGCGCCGGATGCCGGTGCGGTTTTATTTGGTCGCAGTCCTCTTTATCTTGTTTGACATCGAAACCGTCTTTTTCCTGCCCTGGGCGATCGTTTTTCGCCAGTTGGGCTTGTTTGGGTTGGTCGAGATGTTCCTGTTCATTGCCATCTTATTGGTAGGTTACTTTTACGCGTGGAAGAAAGGAGCACTCGAATGGGAGTAGAGCAAAAGCTTGGCAACCTGGGCGTTGCTACCACCACACTGGAACAGGCCGTTGCCTGGAGTCGCACTAATGCCATGTGGCCGATGCTGTTCGGATTGGCCTGTTGCGCCATCGAGATGATGTCTGCCCAGGCTGCACATTATGATATGTCCCGCTTCGGGATGGAGCTGATGCGCCCCTCGCCGCGCCAATCGGACCTGATGATTGTCGCCGGGCGTGTGTCGCGCAAGATGGCGCCGGTGCTGCGCCGCCTGTATGATCAAATGCCCGAACCCAAATGGGTCATCTCGATGGGTGATTGCGCTTCCTGTGGGGGCGTCTTCAACAATTATGCCGTTGTGCAGGGGGTGGACGAGGTCGTGCCGGTGGACGTCTATGTGGCGGGCTGCCCGCCGCGCCCCGAGGCGCTTATCCATGGCGTGCTGACGCTGTACGAAAAAGTGAAGACCATCAAATTCGCCGAAGAAAAGAAATAGAGGCTGCACATGGATAAAAAACTGCAACCTGTGGTTGAAAAGTTGGAGAAGGATCTCGGCATGACGGCGTCCGAGTATCGCGGCGACGTCAGCCTAGTCATCCCGGCGGAAAAGATCGTTGCGGCCTGCCAGCAGGTTCAGGGTCTGGGCTTCGAGCTGCTTTCGGCCATGACCGCCGTGGACTACTGGTCGCAGGCATCGTCCCCGCAGGGGGAGAATCCCCGTTTCCACGTGCTTTACCAATTCACCTCGGTCTCCAAGAATCTGCTGCTGACCCTGCGCGTGCCGGTGCCGGGCGTCAACCCGTCCCTGCCGACCATCTCCCACATCTACCGCAATGCCAACTGGCGTGAGCGCGAGATCTGGGACATGTTCGGTATTAAATTCGCAGGTCATCCCGACCTGCGCCGCATCCTGATGCCCGCCGATTGGGAAGGCCATCCGCTGCGCAAGGATTATCCCCTGGGCTACGAGGAACCGCAGTTTACCTTTAATTTTGAAGAGATTAACCTACGCAAGCCCTACGCCAAGGAATGATTTTCAACCTTGCGAAGGTTCGGAACCTTAGCAAGGTTGGAGGCTGCTATGACAGATTTACAAGAAGTCACTGTTGACGATTTAAAACACCTGGTCTCCGAACGCGCCATCCAGGGCGAGACCGTGCTACTGAACATGGGTCCGCAGCACCCCTCGACCCACGGCGTGCTGCGCCTCCTGCTTGAGCTGGATGGCGAGATAGTCGTCAACTGCATTCCCGACATTGGCTTCCTGCATACCGGCATCGAGAAGAACATGGAAGCCAAGACTTACCAGAAAGCCGAGGTCATGTCTGACCGGCTGGACTACCTGGACACGGTCGGCAACACCCTAGCCTATTCACTGGCAGTCGAGAAATTAGTGGACCTGGATGTGCCAGTACGCGCCCAGGCCATCCGCGTTATTTTGACGGAACTCCAGCGCTTTGCCTCGCACCTGGTTTGGCTTGGCACCTCAGCGCTCGACCTGGCAGCCATGTCCATGTTCCTGTACTGCTTCCGCGAGCGTGAGCAGATCCTGGACATCCTGGAACTGTGTTCCGGCCAGCGCATGATGACCACTTATATTCGCCCCGGCGGGTTGTGGCGGGACGTGCCAGTCGAGTTCGAAGCAGCCGTCCGCAATATTCTCAAGACTTTCCCGAAGCGTATTGACCAGTACGAAGCGCTCCTGACTCGCAATCCGCTCATGCTCGACCGCACCTATGGCATCGGTAAGTTGACCGCCGAGGAGTGCCTGAATTTCGGCGTGACCGGCCCGATGCTGCGCGCCAGCGGCGTCAAGTGGGACCTGCGCAAAGACCGCCCATACTCCGGATACGAACAGTACGATTTCGAGGTCCCGACCCGCACCGAAGGCGATGTGTATGCACGGTATTTGGTCCGTCTCGAAGAAATGCGCCAGGCGCTCCGGATCGTCGAGCAGGCGCTGGACAAGCTGCCGATGGGACCCGTCCGCTCGAACAATCACAAGTTCGTCCCGCCGCCGCGCTCGGAGATTGGCGTCAGCATGGAGGCGCTCATCCACCACTTCAAGTTGTGGACGGAAGGCTTCAATGCTCCGAAGGGTTCAATCTACTCGGCGATCGAATCGCCGCGCGGCGAATTGGGAGTCTATGTAGAGTCGGATGGAGGCCCGAAACCATACCGCATCCACTGGCGCACGCCGTCGTTCGATAACTTACAGTCCCTGCCGGCGATGGCCAAGGGTGTGCTGGTGGCAGACTTGGTGGCGATCATCGGTTCGGTTGATATTGTTCTGGGAGATGTGGACCGATAAGTGCCACGGTGTCAGGTGTCACGGTGCCACGTGTGAGGATTTATGCTTGCTGAAAAATATCCTGAGGAAGTAAAAAAGATTTTGTTGAGATACCCGCCGGAGCAGAAACGCTCAGCGGTCATGCCACTGCTGTACCTGGCACAGCGTGACGAAGGTTTCGTCAACAAAGCCGCGCTGGAAGACATCGCCCGGACGCTCGACATCACCTCAACCGAGGTGGCTGAGATTGTCGGCTTCTACACCCTCTACCACGATGAAAAGGAAGGTAAATACCGGATGCAGGTCTGCACGGATATGCCATGCGCCCTGCGTGGGGCCGACAAATTCCTGGAGGAACTGTGCGCAAACCTGGGCGTCAAGGTTGGCGAGACCACTGCCGATGGGATGATTACCGTCGAAGCGGTGACCTGCCTGGCAGCCTGCGACAAGGCGCCGATGTTCCAGATCCAGTCCGGCGAGGGCATCGAATACCACGAGAACATGACCGTGGACAAAACTATGGAACTCGTCGAAGCCCTTCGCAAAACGGGCAAGGGGGTGAAGGAATGACTCACCTTCTGCTGCGCCATCGTGACATCCCCGACATCGGCAAGATGGACGTTTACCAGAAAAACGGCGGCTTCGAGGCTTTCGAGAAAGCCGTTACCAGGATGAAGCCGCAGGAAGTGACCGATGTGGTCAAGGCCTCCGGGCTGCGCGGCCGCGGCGGTGCAGGCTTCCCGACCGGCGTCAAGTGGTCCTTCATCCCCAAGAATATCTGGCCGCACTACGTGGTGGCCAACGCGGATGAGTCCGAGCCGGGCACCTTCAAAGATCGCGAGATCATGGAGAACAATCCGCTTCAGTTTCTGGAGGGCGTGGCGATAACATCCTACGCGGTCGGGGCGAACGCAGCCTACGTTTACCTGCGCGGCGAGTTCTGGCCGGTGGCAACGCTCCTCGACGAGAAAATCGCCGAGATGGAGAAAGCCGGTTACCTGGGCGAAAAAATCTTCGGCACGGATTTTTCTCTGCGTATCTATACTCATCTGGGCGCGGGTGCCTACATTTGCGGTGAAGAGACCGCTTTGATCGAGTCCATCGAGGGCAAGCGCGGCCAGCCGCGCATCCGCCCGCCCTTCCCGGCGGTCTACGGCCTGTACGGCAAGCCGACCGTGATCAACAACGTCGAGACGCTCACCAACGTCCCGTTGATCGTGGAAAGAGGCGCGGACTGTTACAAGTCCCTGGGTACGGCCGACAGCGCCGGGGTCAAGATTTTCTCGCTCTCCGGGCGTGTCAACCAGCCCGGCAACTACGAGCTGCCCTTCGGGACGACTTTCCGCGAGCTCATCTACCACTACGGGGGCGGTGTGATGGACGACCGTCCGGTCAAGGCGATCATGCCGGCTGGGGCGTCATCTTCGTTCATCGTGGCCGACGACAAGGCTCTCGACACGCCGATGGACTACGCCTCCGTCCGGACGCTCGGCGCGGACCTCGGGTCTGCGTCCGTGATTGTGATCGACGATACCGTCAGCCTGGAGTGGGTCATCAGCAAGACCATCCGCTTTTTCAAACATGAATCCTGCGGCAAATGCACCCCCTGCCGTGAAGGCTGTTACTGGATGATGCACCTGATCGAACGCATCGGGAACGGCGAGAAGACGAAGGAAAACATTGAACTGCTCTACAGCGTGGCCAAGCAGATGCAGAACAAATGCCTGTGCCCGCTGGGTGAGTTCTCGACCATGGCGGTGGTGACGGGCATTGAGAGATTCCCGCAAGATTTTTCCGTAAAACGTAATAACGCGGAGGTGTTGCGATGAAAATGTTGAGTTACCGTATCTTTCTCCACAAGGAACCTGAAGGCGGCTTTACTGTCACTGTTCCGTCCCTGCCCGGCTGTGTCACCTTTGGCGAAACCCTCGAAGAAGCCATGAAAATGGCAAAGGAAGCCATTGAACTTTACATCGAAAGCCTGACTGCTCATGGTGAAAGTGTGCCAACAGAAGACGAAGTTTTCGAGTGCACGCTGACCGTGAATGCCTATGCCTAAAATTCCTTCACTCGCGCCGCAGAAAGCCGTAAGACTACTTGAAAGAAAAGGTTTCGTGCTGGATAGAATGAAGGGAAGCCACAGAATTTATTATCATCCAGAAACGAAGAAAAGAGTTGTTGTCCCATTTCACCGTAAAGATTTGCCGCAGGGAACCTTGCTGGAAATCCTGAAAGAGGCTGGTGTCAGCCGGGTTTAATTGCATGATTAAAGCCCCTGTTCGCGGAGTTTATGAATGACCAATCAGGTAACACTGACGATTGATGGAAAACAAGTGACCGTTCCGGCAGGCACGTTGATTGTCAACGCCGCCAAACAAGCCGGCATTGACATCCCGGTCTTTTGCTACCACCCGAAGATGGAACCGGTCGGCATGTGCCGCCAGTGCCTGGTCGAAGTGGGCCGCCCGGTTGTGGACCGCGTCACCGGCCAGGCCGTGATGGATGGTGATAAGCCGAAAATTGGCTTCGGAGCGAAGCTGGAAACCGCTTGCACCACCCCGGTCTCCGGAGGCATGGTCGTGCTGACCCAGTCCGAGAAGACTAAAGAGGGGCAGAAGTCCACGCTTGAGTTTTTGTTGACCTCGCACCCGCTCGATTGCCCGGTCTGCGACAAGGGCGGCGAGTGCTCGCTACAGAACTTGACCATGGCGCACGCCTCCCCGCAGAGCCGTTACATTTATGATGAAAAGCATCATGCGGAAAAGCACTTCCCGCTGGGCGACCTGATCTGGCTGGACCGCGAACGCTGCATCCAGTGCGCCCGCTGTATCCGCTTTCAGGACGAGATCGCCGGGGAGCCGGTGCTGGCCTTCTACCAGCGCAGCCGGGATACCGATATTATCACCAACTCCGAGCCGGGCTTCGACTCGGTCTTCTCCGGCAACACCACCGACATCTGCCCGGTCGGCGCGCTGACCACGGCGGATTTTCGCTTTGGCGCCCGCCCGTGGGAAATGAAGGCAGCCGCCTCCATCTGCGCCCAGTGCCCGGTGGGCTGCAACATCACCTTCAACACCCGCCGCGAGGCCATGTCGGATGGCAAAGTAGCTATCAAGCGCGTCATGCCGCGCCAGAACGAAGCCGTCAACGAGATCTGGATGTGCGACAAAGGCCGCTTTGCCTATCACTTCACCGAGAACGAAGAGAGACTAGAGAAACCTCTGGTTAAGAAGAATGGCAAACTCGAAATAGCTTCGTGGAAAGAGGCCATTGAAGAAATTGGGAATAAGGTAAAAGGTAATACGGGTGGAGTCGTCGTTTTGGCGGGTGGACGGTTGAGCAACGAAGACCTGTTCAACTTAAAGCAACTTGCCGACGGTCTGGGCGGTGAAGCCCTGCTTTACACCCACATGGGCGGCGGCGAACTGACCACCGCTTATGGCGTTTCCACCGGGACGAACTTCGGCGATATGGGCAGTGGTACAACAATTCTGGTCGTCGCCTCGGACCTGTATAACGAGGTTCCCATCTGGTACTTGCGCCTCAAGCAGGCTGCCGAACGTGGGGCAACCCTGATTGTGGTAAACGCGCGCAAAACAAAATTGGAGAGATATTCGAAATTCGCAATTCGTTATTCGTATGGGGACGAAGTTGAAACGGTTGCCGGTCTGACCACGAAGGACAAGATCGGTGAGGCCATTACCAGTGCAGATAATCTGGTTGTGTTGTATGGCAGTGACGGACTCGGGCTGGATGGCTCGACAGCCCTGGCCACGGCCTGCGCGGAACTGGTCAAGGGGCGCATTTCGACTTCGCTCAATGCAGGCGCTGGCAAGCCGAACAATGGGCTCATCGGCGTCTGGCCACGCGCCAACGATCAGGGCGCTTGGGAACTCGGTTTCCAGCCCACCGACGATCTGGCAAAGACCCTCAAGGGTAAAACTGTCTATGTCGTAGCGGCCGACCCAGCGGGTGATGACCCGAAACTGGCGGATGTACTCAAGGGTGCCAAGACCATCATTGTGCAGGAACTCTTCCTGACCGAGACGGCCAAATTGGCGGAAGTTGTGCTTCCGGCGCAGGCTTATACCGAACGGGATGGCTCTTTCACTTCTGCCGAACGGCGTGTCCAGCGCTTCTATCCGGCCGTCCCGCCGCGCGGCGAGACGAAAGCCGATTTTGCCATCACGGCTGCCATCGCCAGGGAAGCCGGCGTCGAGCTAGAAGGCCGCTCGGCCTCGCTGGTGATGGACAAGATTGCCGCCACGGTCCCGGCTTTTGCGGGCATCACCTATGGCAAACTGGCCGAAGTGACCGAGCAGTGGCCGATCATTGGCCGCAGCGACCTGTATTATGGCGGCACCTCGTACCAGAACTCGCAGGGTCTGGGTATACAGCTTACCCTCACCCCTCATCCCTCTCTCGGTTTCGGTAACGGGGAAAGGGGTGAGGACCTCCGGCCCGACGAAAGTCATTGGGTCGCGGTGCCGATTACGCGCCTGTATGACTGCGGTATCACAGTCGCCACGTCTGTGCTGCTCCGGCAGCGCATCGGCGAGGCGTATGTCGTCCTGCACCCCGATGCGGCGAGGAAGCTGGGCGTGGCGGCGGGCGAAAAAGTCGAACTTAACGGTAGCAAGCTCGAGGTCCGGCTGGATGCGACGATATCAACGGGCGTGGCGCTTATCCCGCGCAGTATGGGATTCCCGATTAGCGCTCCGGCTGTGGCCGAGTTGAAGAAAACGTAAGAAAGGCGTTGATGAATTATCTTCTCGTCCTTGAGTGGTTGATCAAAGGCTTCGTCTGGACGCTGGTGCTGCTGGGCGGCTTCGCTTACCTGACGCTCTACGAGCGCAAAGCGCTGGCCTGGATCCAGTCGCGCATCGGCCCGAACCGTGCCGGTCCGTGGGGCATCCTGCAGCCCATTGCCGATGCGGTGAAACTGATTTTCAAAGAAGAACTGACCCCCGCCAATGCCGATAAGTTGATCTTCCTGCTGGCTCCGGTCATCACGGTGGTCCCGGCAGTGGTTATCACGGCGGTCGTCCCGTGGGGGCCCAGTTTCGACGTCTTTGGTTATCACCTCAACCTGTACATCGCCGACATCAACGTGGGCGTGCTGTACATCATGTCGATCGCTTCGATTGCGGTGTACGGAATCGTGCTGGCGGGCTGGTCGTCGAATAACAAATACGCCATGATGGGCGGCCTGCGCTCCTCGGCGCAGATGATCAGCTATGAGATCGCCTTGGGGCTGTCGTTCGCCTCGGCGATTTTGCTGGCCGGTTCGATGCGCATGTTGGACATCGTCAGCGCGCAGAGTGGTACCTGGTTCAGTTTCATCCCGAAGTGGTTCGTGCTGCTCCAGCCGGTCGGGACGGGCATTTTCCTGATCGCCACACTGGCGGAGGTCAACCGCGCCCCGTTCGACATGCCGGAAGCGGAGCAGGAACTGACCGCCGGTTACCATACTGAATATTCAGGTATGAAGTTTGCATTGTTGTTCATGGCCGAATACACCAAGATGATCGCCATCAGCGCCATCGGGGCGACCTTGTTCTTCGGCGGCTATAACGGTCCGTTCGTGGATAAGTTCCCGTGGCTCGGCCCGATTTACATCTTCGGTAAAATCTTCATCTTGCTGTTCTGGATGATCTGGGTGCGGGCCACTTTCCCGCGTATCCGCTACGACCGGCTGATGGCTTTTGGATGGAAGGTGCTCCTGCCGCTCTCGCTGGCAGTGGTCTTCATCACGGCGGTTGGGATCCTTCTGGCGCAGCAGGTCAACCACCTGCTTATCGTCCTCATCCCGGTGGCCTCTTTACTGGCAGCAGGATTTGCGGTCGCGATGATTGACCGCATGTTGAGGAGGAAAGATTATGCGCGTCGTTGAGCCGTTTGTTGAGCTGGCGCGCGGTCTGTGGACCACGCTGAAATATTTCTTCGAAAAGAAGGTGACGGTCCAATACCCGGAGCAGAAGAAGCCGGTCAAACCTCGCTTCCGCGGGCGGCACGTCTTGAAGCGCTACGAGAACGGACTGGAAAAGTGCATCGGCTGCGCCCTGTGCGCGGCAGCCTGCCCGGCGGACGCCATCTTCGTCGAATCTTCTGAGAACACCGATGAAAAGCGTTTCTCGCCCGGAGAGCGGTATGCCAGTACCTACGAGATCAACATGCTGCGCTGCATCTACTGTGGCTTCTGCGAGGATGCCTGCCCGACCGAGGCAATCGTCCTGGGCGACCAGTACGAGCTGTCGTTCACTGACCGTCGCCAGGCCATCTACCCAAAAGAAATGCTCATCGAACCCGTCCCGGCGGGTGGCAAGCCTACGCCGCAGAAGACGGAACCAGGTAAGTTTATGCGGTCGGTGCCGGAGATGAAAGACCCTACCGATTGACGATTTACGATTTCAGATTGGCGCTTGACGGTTGGTAATCGAAAATCGTCAATCGCAAATCGAAAGTGGTGCTCATGAACTTTACACTCATCCTCTTTATCATTTTGGCTGTAGTAGCGTTTGCATCAGCGCTGGGCCTGCTGGTCAGCCGCAACGCGGTCTACGCGGCGCTGTTCCTGGTGCTGAACTTCGCCACGGTGGCAGTTTTCTACCTGCTGCTGGGCGCGCCGTTCATAGCCCTGGCGCAGGTGACGGTCTACGCCGGAGCCATCATGGTGCTGTTCCTGTTCGTCATCATGCTGCTCGGGGCGGAGAAACTGCCCAAGGGGCAGGTGCTGCCCTGGCAGAGGCCGCTGGCGATTGGGCTGGCCGCCCTCCTGCTGGCGGAAGCGGGCTTCCTACTTTTCCAACGTCTACGATTGACCGCCAGTCTATCCAACCCGGATGCGTCGGTCAACACCACCGAAGCGCTGCGGACCCTGGCCGTGACGCTGTTCAACCAGTATCTTCTGCCTTTTGAAGTGACTTCTGTCTTGCTGCTCGTGGCGATGGTCGGCGCCATCGTCTTGACGAAGAAAGAGAAAGGAGAAGAAGCATAATGGTCGGTGTGATCCCTCTCTCTTATTACCTGGCAATTTCGGCCGTACTGTTCGTCATGGGCGCGCTGGGCGTGCTCGTCCGGCGCAACCCGCTGATCATCTTTATGTCGATCGAATTGATGCTGAATGCGGCCAATCTGGCCTTCCTGGCCTTCGCCCGCGCCCTTAACGTACTGACCGGCCAGATCTTCGTCCTCTTCGTGATGACGGTGGCGGCGGCGGAAGTGGCGGTCGGCCTGGCACTGATCGTTGTCATCTTCCGCACCAAGCACAGCATTGATGTGGACCTGATGAGTTCCTTGAAAGGATAGAGAGGAGAGAATAGAGAACAGAGAGTAGTGAGCGCTCACTAATCTCTATTCTCTAATCTCTAATCTCCAAATATGGAGATAAACATGCTCCTTAGCGAAGTAACAATGTCACCCCTCTTCAATCTTGTCCCGCTGATTGTCTTCTTGCCCGTTGCCGGTCTGCTGGTCAACCTGATCTTCGGTGGCAAAATGGGCGAAAAAGCCATCGGTGCGGTCGCCAGCGCGGCGTCGGGACTCGCTTTCGTCGTCTCGGCGCTGCTTGGGGTTGCGCTGTGGACCGGCAGCGGGGAGGCGGTCGTCGTCCCGTTCGCGGATTGGATCCACATCGGCGACTTGAATATCGCCTGGAGTTTCCGGGTGGACACGCTCTCGGTGCTGATGATGCTGGTCGTCTCGGGCGTTGGGACGCTCATTCATATCTACGCCATCGGTTACATGCACGAGGACGTGCGCTTCAAGAAAGACGAGAAACGCTATCGCCGCTTCTTCGTCTTTATGAACCTGTTCATCGCCATGATGATGATCCTGGTCAGCGGCGACAGCTACCTGATGCTGTTCGTCGGCTGGGAAGGCGTGGGCCTGTGCTCGTTCCTGCTGATCGGTTTCTGGTACGAGATGGACACGCTCGGCCGGCCTTCGTGGGCCAACTCGGACGCCGCCAAGAAAGCCATGATCGCCAACCGCATCGGCGACTTCGGCTTCCTGTTGGCATCCTTTACCATGTTCTGGGCTTTCAAGGACCTGTCCTTTGGTGGGGTCTTCTCCCAGGCCGGACAGGTCGCCTCGGTTGCTCCTGGCGTCATCCTGGCTATCACCCTGTTCCTGCTCATCGGCGTGGCGGGCAAATCGGCGCAATTGCCATTGTACGTCTGGCTGCCGGACGCCATGGCCGGACCGACCCCGGTCTCAGCCCTGATCCATGCTGCGACCATGGTGACGGCGGGTGTCTACCTGGTGGCCCGTTCTGCACCGCTGTATACATTGGTGCCGCAAGCGCAGACCACGGTGGCACTGGTGGGCGGCATTACAGCTCTTTTTGCGGCGACGATTGCCGTCGGGCAATATGACATCAAGAAAGTTCTGGCCTATTCGACCATCAGCCAACTCGGTTTCATGGTGGCGGCGGTCGGGATGGGCGCCTATGTGGCTGGGATGTTCCACCTGGTCACGCATGCTTTCTTCAAGGCGCTGCTGTTCCTCTCGGCCGGTTCGGTTATCCTTGGCATGGAGCGCGGACATCACCATTTGGCGCATGGCAAGCATGACGAGCACCATTCCGAAGAAGTTTTCGATCCCAGTGACATGCGCAACATGGGCGGCTTGCGCAAGCAGATGCCGGTCACCTTCTGGCTGTATCTGATCGGCGCGTTGGCGCTGGCCGGGATCGTCCCGTTGGCCGGTTTCTGGTCGAAGGATGAAATCCTGGCAGACGCGTTCCATAAATTCCCAACAGTATACTGGCTGCTGACTATTGCCGCCTTCTTTACCGCTTTCTATATGGGGCGGCAGGTTTGGATGGTCTTCTTCGGCAAGCCACGCCATGAAGCCGCCGCGCACGCCGAGGAGAGCAAGCCGATCATCACCGTCCCGTTGATGATCCTGGCGGGGTTGGCTGTCCTGGGCGGGGCGCTCAACCTGCCAGGCCTGCACACGCTGACGGACTGGCTGGAGCACACCATTGCGGGAGTCGAAGCAGGTGAGTTCAACTTCCTCGTTGCCGGTCTTTCTACGGGGTTGGCGTTGTTGGCAATCTTTCTCGCCTGGACTCTGTACGGTCATAAGCCGCTGGCGGAGGGTCAGAAAGACCCGCTCAAGAAACTGCTCGGGCCGGTCTTCACCATCTTCGAACGCAAGTATTGGGTGGACGAGGCTTATGGTGCTCTTTTCATCAACCGCTTCGTAGACGTTGCCCGCTTCCTGGCTGACATCATTGATGGTCGCTTCTGGCACGACTGGTTCCACGAGAAAGTCATCGCCGGGACGTACAACTGGCTCTCCCGCACGGTGCTGGACCTGCGGATTGACACCCAGGGTATTGACGCCTTCTTCAACTGGCTGGGCGAGCTGACCAAACGTATTTCCGCTGGCCTGCGCCGTTGGCAGAACGGTTTTGTCCGCAGTTACGCGCTGGCAGTGCTGGCGGGCGTGGTTGTCATTTTAGGATATTTGTTGTTGAAATAATGGATTTCTGTGTCGTTGCGAGCCGCCTCTTTTTGGCGGCGAAGCAACCCCCCTTGCACGCGTGGAGATTGCTTCATCGCTTCGCTCCTCGCAACGACACCCGAAAACGAGGATTGAATATGAACTTCTTGCTGAATCCCCTCATTTTGGTGACTTTCTTCCCCCTGGTGGGTGTGCTGGCCCTGCTCTTCATCCCCTCGGACAAGAAGAATGCCTTGCGTTGGACGGCGCTGCTCGCTTCGCTCCTGACCTTTGGCCTGTCCATCTGGATGCTGACCCAGTTCGACAAGACCAATCCGGACCTGCAACTGGGCTTTACCCTGCCCTGGATTCAGGTAGCCGGCTGGAATATCTTCTTCGCCATGGGCGTGGATGGCCTGAGCATCCTGCTCGTCCTGCTGACAACCTTCCTATCCCCCATCTCGATCCTTTCCACCTGGACGGCGGTCGAGGAGCGCGTCAAGGATTTCATGATCTTCTTCCTGCTGCTGGAAGTGGGCATGGCCGGCGTCTTCCTGGCCCAGGACCTATTCCTGTTCTATATCTTCTGGGAATTCACGCTCGTCCCGATGTACTTCCTGATTGGCATCTGGGGCGGACCGCGCCGCATCTACGCCGCCATCAAGTTTTTCCTGTATACCATGGCCGGGTCCATTCTGATGCTGCTGGCCATTCTGTGGCTGGGCATTTACCAGGGTACCTTCTCCGTGCCGGAGCTGATTGTCAAAGGTGGCATCCCTGGCAATATCCAGATGTGGCTGTTCCTGGCCTTCGCGGCCGCCTTCGCCATCAAGGTCCCAATGTGGCCGCTGCACTCCTGGCTGCCGGATGCGCATGTGGAAGCCCCCACAGCCGGTTCCATCATCCTGGCGGGCGTCCTGCTGAAGATGGGTACCTACGGTTTCGTGCGGTTCAACATCCCGCTCTTCCCGGAGGCCGCCATCAAGGCTGCCCCGTGGATTGCGCTGCTCGCAGTTATCGGTATTATTTATGGTGCGGCGGTTTCCTATGCCCAAAAGGATATCAAGAAACTGGTCGCCTACTCTTCGGTCAGCCACCTGGGTTTCGTCATGCTGGGCCTGTTTGCGCTCAATCCGCAAGGCATCGAAGGCGGCATTCTGCAGATGATCAACCACGGTCTCAGCACGGGTGCGTTGTTCCTCCTGGTTGGGATTGTTTACGAACAGACCCACACGCGGGAGTTCAGCGTCTACGGCGGGTTGTGGAAGATCATGCCGATCTACGGGACGGTGATGCTGATCGTCGCTCTGTCCTCGATGGGCCTGCCCGGGCTGAACGGGTTCGTCGGCGAGTTCACGATTTTGCTGGGCGCTTTCGGATCCAAAGCGATTGGTTCACCCTGGTTCGCTGGAGTGGCCGCGGCGGGCGTCATCATGACCGCCGTCTACATCCTGTACATGTTCCAGAAGATGTTCCTCGGCCCGGAAGGCTCGATAGTGGAGGAAGTCAAAAAGCACGGGCACGCCCTGCGCGACATGAGCTGGCGCGAAATTGCCACCGTCGTCCCGCTGCTGGTCTTCATCTTCTGGATCGGTCTGTACCCTAAGCCGTTCTTCGAACTGATGGCCCCGGCAGTCGAAAAACTGCTGACGGTGTTCCACTAGCGAGTGTCGTTGCGAGGAGGCCCGTCAGGGCTGACGAAGCAATCTCCCTGCGAGTTGGGGATTGCTTCGCCGCCCAAAAGCGGCGGCTCGCAATGACACATAGGAAGAGATTATGACGCAATCCGATCTCTACACAATTCTGCCGATTATCATCCTCGTCGCCTGGGCCTGTGTGCTCCTGCTGGTGGACCTGTTCATCCCCAAGGAGCGCAAGGGCTGGACGGCTTTGCTGGCTGCCGTTGGGCTGGCTGGTACACTGGGCGTGACCCTGACGCAGGCCGGGCGGGAGCTGGCCGCCTTTAACGGCATGGTCATGTTGGATGGATTCTCGTCCTTCCTGAACGCCTTGTTCCTGGCGAGCGGACTATTGGGCATCGCCATTGCCTACGGCTACCTCAGGCGCATGGGCATCGAGCGCGGCGAATATTACACGTTGTTGCTCTTCAGTATCTCCGGCATGATGTTGATGGTTCAGGCGGCTGATTTGATTGTCGTCTTCCTGGCGCTGGAATTGCTCTCCATCCCGCTCTACGTGCTGGCGGCCTGGGCGCGTCCGCGCCTCGACTCGGAAGAGGCTGGCCTGAAGTACTTCCTGCTGGGCGCCTTCGCCACCGGTTTCGTGGTCTATGGCGTGGCCCTGGTTTTCGGAGCGACGGGCGCCACCTCCCTAAACGGGATACTCGCGGCCATCGCGGCGGATGCTTTCACGAAATATCTGCTGCTCATCGGCGCGGCGCTGATCCTGGTGGGATTCAGTTTCAAGGTCGCGGCTGTTCCGTTCCACATGTGGACGCCGGACGTCTATCAGGGCGCGCCCACCTCCGTGACTGGCTTCATGGCGGTCGGCGCCAAAGCCGCCGGGTTCGCCGCGCTGCTGCGCATCTTCGTCACCGCGCTGCCGTCCCTCGACGTGGACCTGGTGCCGGTGCTGTGGGGGCTGGCCGCGCTGACGATGATCGTCGGCAATGTCATTGCAATCTCGCAGACCAACATCAAACGCATGTTGGCGTACTCCAGCATCGCCCATGCCGGGTACATCCTGATGGCCTTTGTTTCCTTTGGCAACCCGAAGGTTGCCCCGGATGCGGTGGCTTCGGCGCTGTTTTATCTCGTGACCTATGCCATCACCTCCTTTGGAACGTGGTCGGTGGTCATCGCGTTGGAAAAACAGGATGGCGCAGGCCTGGAGATCAGCGACTACGCCGGGCTGGGAAAGCGGAAGCCGGCCCTGGCCGTTGCCATGACCATCTTCATGCTCTCGCTGACCGGTATGCCGCCCACGCTGGGGCTGGTCGGCAAGTTTTACCTGTTCCGCACGGTCATCGAAGGCGGGTACATCGGGCTGGCAGTCATCGGCGTGCTGACCTCGCTCGTCTCCGCATACTACTACCTGCGTGTGATCGTGGTGATGTGGATGCGCGCTGGGGAGGCTGAAGCTGTGAGCGAACCTTGGCTGGATCTCACCTGGGGGCTGGCCGCCCTGGCGACGGTGGTATTGTCCTTTGTCCCGATGGCACTCTTTACCTGGGCAAGCGGGGCAGGATTGAAATTGTTCTGATTCGTGTGTCGTTGCGAGGAAGGCGTTCTTTGCCCGACGAAGCAATCTCCTTGCAAGAATGGAACAGGACAGCGATGAACTGTCCTGTATTTTTGTCTGGCCAACGTCCTGAGTAAGCCGCCGAGCGGGTCGAGGTCGGCTTCACCAAATCGTTGGGTTACTACTTGCCTAATATCGTCTTCTCTAGCGCATTATACTCGCCATCCGATAGAGGCTTTTTATATAACTCGTTGACATTCCAAAGCCCGCTTTGTCGGATTTTCTCTATTGGTGAGTAAATTCCCAACCAACTACTTGACGGCTGACATTCGGTACATAAGGATACTGTCGAAATAATCTTTGATTCCCAATCCAATCGCTGTTCTTTTTCATTCACACAGAAAACGATAAAACGGAAATTCGCTTGAATGTATTTGGTAACTCGCTGTTCAATCTGCTTTTGTCTTGAATAATCCACAACATTTTTATACTTCTGCTTTGCTTCACGAGTAGTTAAGTCAAGCTCCCATTGTGGAAGAAAGGGATCGCGGTCCCGATTTAGTATTGCTCTGCCAATATTCTTTCGGAATATACTCCTATCTTTATTTTCCTGGATATAGTGTTGCTTCAGTCTTGACCGTAACTGATTATCACCTGTATGTGTGCCAATACGCACTATCCGATTAGTTCCGTGCCCGGTTTCACCCGTCTCGAAAAGTATATAGATTCCGTTCTGTGGTATCTTGTTGGTATCAAAGGGAAAGGCAAGAACCGGTAGACGATTAAAAAACTGGTGGAGTTGGTGACAAATCTGACCCATGTTTTGTCTGCTCAAGTATTGTAGCTATTTGCCAATTGATAAGCCTTCCAACGGCATTAGTAGAAGTAGAGTAGAGATGATCAATTAGGAATGCTTCTGTTATTTTGGAATTCTATCATCTATGAAATCCTGCGCGCATTGGTAGGGCCAGTTGGTGTAACTCCGACAAGATGGAATGCACTCATATCCTTGAAGTTGATATACACTACCTTTTGAATGATAGATGACTTTTCTTGCGGTGATATTTTGCGTCAAATTACAAAACAAAGGCAGATAAGCTTGCCCCCCGAAAAAATATATCGTTTCGTCCGAGTGAATGTCGGTATCGCGCAGTTGGTTAAAGTCTTCAAACAGGTCATGTGGGCTCCGTTTACTGTGAGGTTTGCCTTGATTAGAAAAAGTGATGTCGTAATAGGGTATTAAGAAGTCTGATCGAACTAAACCCCATCCAGCGGAAAGAATAAAAACGTTTTGCGCGCCGTATTTTTCAACTAACGCCTTGTAAATTGAAGGCCTATACAATCCTCCAGCACTGCAAAGGTTGCTGGAATTCGAGCCTTTTTGATTATAAAACTTAAGATAATCTCACCAAGTGCCCTCCGTGCCTTCCATATTGTCATCAGGTCTATAGCAATTAGCTTGTTGAATACACCTTTCGGGATGCGCTACGAAAAGAACTTCTTCTCCAGCAGATGTCGTAAGTCTTCCTGCGTTTTCAAATTTCCTGCCAGCGCATGAAATTACTATCTTTATGGATCGTCTGGTTATTTGCGGTAATGGATCTGTAGGAATCCTGTCTGGAGTCTTGTCTGGAGTCTTGCTATATCTTTTTGAGCCAGCCACTCTTAATAAGCGAACCCATTTTTGGCTCTGGTTTACGGTCTCAACTTTCCAGCCCGCTGCTAACCACGCTTGAGCATAAGGGTGGTCGTTGGCTGAAGAAGGGTTGGCCCACCAGGGGCGGTGGTTGTAGGCACTCTCCGGTAACTTGAAGCCCAAAATGCTTTCGATTTCACCAAACGTCAACGTTTTCTCCGAGACATTTGGTGGAATCTGTAAAAGCATGTCACGAAGCGGATCATGTTTGCTCATAACAAAGCTCCTTATTTTGCTAATCAGGCTTCACGTGGGTCTTGGCGGTAAGTTGAGGTGGCCCAACTATGTATGGTTGACAGTCTCAACCTGACTGCTTATGGATGGAATTGCCACATACGGATGATAACGCTCCCCCCGAGATAACTATACAACAAATCCATTGCGCGGGCAAGCAGTTTTCGCTCTCTATCTATCCAGTGCCTGCAACTCCTCTGGCCACGCCTGCCTGCCCCAGTTTTTTGGGGCCCGCTGAACTATGCCCGTACCGTCTGCGTGATTTTCGTTTTTTATTCTGGACGAGAGTCATGAGGCCATCTGCTGGCCTAATTGATAAGCGCGTTCCATTAACGCTGGTTGTTTCTCCACATCACCAACATTCGATGCCGTTCCATAAACGAATCCGACAATTTCGGCGCGGATATAGCGGAACATGTCCTGGAAAGTCCGGATGGCGTTGATGCCGCCGGATGTATAGGGGTCGGTGTCGGCGTATGTCAGGATGATGCCGATGCGTTTCCCCGCCAGCGCGTTCCCTTTAGGCGTTTCCATGGCATACCAGCGGTCGATGCACAACTTGGTCTGCGCACTGAAGGTAAACCAATAGACCGGGCTGGCAATCAGGATGGCATCTGCCTGAAGTAATTTGGGGTAGAGGAGCTGCATATCGTCCTCGATGACGCAGCCGGCCCGTTTTTCCACGCATAGATCGCAGGCGTCACAGGGGCGGATATCCATGCCATGCAGGTAAACTGCCTCGACTTGTGCGCCTGCTGCTTTGGCGCCGGCGGCTGCCTGGTCTGCCAATGCGGCGCTGTTGCCTCTTTCGCGCGGACTGCCTTTCAGGATCAGGATGTTTTTGCTCATATCATCTCCATCAAATCGGTAGAATCCCTGACAAACTGGCTCAAAACGCCGCTTTTTTTGCGACGAAGATCAATTCCCCGGGATATTTCGACCCGAACAGGCTCTGATCATAGTCCGCGTAGACCTGTTCTACCTCAAATCCACTGCGCGCCAGTAAATGTTCCGCTTCGTATCTGAATAGGTATCTCATCGGGAAGGCATGTATCAGGCGCTCCTGGCGACCGTCAGGGTGGGTTACGTAGTAGATCAGCTCCACGTGGAGGACCTGGTTGAACAGGTCCCTGGAAACCGTCTTGCTGCGACGGATCACCCGCCGACCGTCCGGCGTGGTGAACTCTGGCTCCTCGCCAACCTCCTCTTCCAGGTTGTCGCGTGTCAGTGACTCTACCAGCGGGTTAAAAATATCCAGGATCAGTTTGCCCCCCTTTGCCAGGTGATGATGGATGCACTTCAGACAGGCCAACTGGTCTTCTACCGTCGTCAAATGCTGGAACGGCCGAAACGGGATTGTCACCAACTGAAAGGTTTGGGAGAGTTCAAAGTCGCGCATGTCCGCCTGCACCAGCCGGACCCTGGAGCGGACCTCTTCCGGTTCACCCTGAAGTCGCTCCCGACACACTTTCAACATGTGTGACGACAGGTCCAGACCGACGATCCCGATTCCGGCCTGAGCCGTGGGAACTAGAATCCGTCCTGTGCCGCAACCCACCTCCAGAACCTGCCCGCCCGACTCTTTGGCCGCTTCCACGAAGAAAGCCACATCCGGGCGATTTTGGTACGGTACGACGAAGTCGTAAAGGTCTGCGACGAACTTGTAATCTTCATATCCACTGGTTTGGTCCATTGTTTCTCGTTTTTGCCGTTCCCTTCAGATTTGATTGTAGAAAATCTAACATCATCTGCCATCTTTCATCCGGGTTTGGAGTGGCAGAGCCATCCGGTGCGACCAGTTGATGGTCACCATTCTCGACGATGACCAGTTGCGCGGGAACGCCCGCCGCAACCAGCTTGTCGTACAGGATGTGTGATTGCTCGACGGGGATGACCGTATCCTGGTCGCCGTGGAAGATCAGGAAGGGCGGGTCCTCCGGGGTAACGTACGTGACGGGGCTGTCGGCCACCAGTTGATCCAGCCCGAAATTCACGATCATTTGCGTTTGAATATCGCCATTGTGAAATGGCTGGGTCAGGTCCGCAGGTCCAGATAGATCCACCACTGCCTGCACCCGGCTGGACTGGTCGAGATACTCGACTATTTCCCAGCCAGCGCTCTTGTCCGACGTGCCGAGCAAGGCTACCAGATGCCCCCCGGCACTGGCGCCCCAGGCTGCCATTAAGTCGGGGTTGAGATTATATTCCACGGCGTGGGCGCGCAGGGAGCGGACGGCGCATTTCACGTCCTCGATCATGGCCGGGAACTTGGCGAAGGGGTATAGGCGGTAATTGAGCGAGGCTACCAGATATCCCTGTGCGCTCAACGCCGCGCCCAGGTCTTTCGCTTCGGACTTGTCGCCTTTCATCCAACTTCCGCCGTGGACATAAACCACAGCCGGCCACGGGCCGCCTGATTGCGGGAAGTAGATGTCCATTTTCTGCGGCTGGCCGTCCATGGTGCAATAGGTGACGTCCGTGAGTGTCTGGCCGTAATTGCCAAAGGGGGTAGGGGAAGGGCTGGGCATGGCCGGTGGTGTCCCGGCAAGCGAGCATGCAGGGAGAATCATCGCCACCACGACCATGAGGAAGATAGAAAGCATTTTTCTTTCATATTTCTGACTTCACCTCCCGAAGAAAACAACTTGGGAAACTTCGGGTTGGTTCGACTTTATTCTTTATGAACCGGATTACTTAACTTTCCGAGACCTTCGATCTCGACCACGACTTCATCCCCATCCTTGAGTGGGCTGACTCCGGCCGGAGTGCCGGTAAAGATCAAGTCGCCGCGTTCCAATGTCATCACGGATGAAATGAAAGCAATCAACACATTTACATTGAAAACCATGTCGCGCGTGGAGGCCATCTGGCGCGGCTGTCCGCTTACCCTGCAGGTGATGACCGCATCCGACGGGTCGAACTCGGTGTCCACCCATGGGCCAAATGGGCAGAACGTGTCGAAGCCTTTGGCGCGCGTCCACTGGCCGTCGCTGCGCTGGAGGTCACGCGCCGTGACGTCGTTCCCGATGGTATAGCCGAAGATATAATTCTGGGCTTCTTCGGCGATGACGCTTCGTCCACGTTTGCCGATCACGATCACCAGTTCGGCCTCGTGTTCCACCTGTTGTGACTGCGGCGGCAGGATGATCGCCTCACCCGGACCGATGATGGCGGAGGGCGGCTTCATGAAAATTAACGGTACTTTCGGGACCTCGGCGTCGTGTTCCTTGGCGTGTTCGGCATAGTTACGCCCGACGCAGATGATTTTGGACGGCTGGACCGGTGCGAGCAGGCGGACGGACGACAGCGGCAGTTCGGTTTCCTGCCGGCGATACTCGTCGTAAATATTTCCGACGATCGCGCCAACCTTGTTTTCCAGAAGCCAGCCGTAGCGTGGGGCCTCAGTCTTATATTTATAGCGGACGATGCGCATAAAATTCTCCGGTATATGAACTTGGATAAAAGTGTAACACAGTTGATGAAATCTCGGTATAATTGTCCCGTCGGGCGCATAGCTCAGTTGGTTAGAGCGTCTCTCTTACACAGAGAAGGTCAGGGGTTCGAGTCCCTTTGCGCCCACTGTAGGGACACGATCATCGTGTCCCTGCTTTTGCTTGACCCACCTCCTAACCCGTTCTACAATATCACCTCTTTTGACGAACGACGATAGGACTACCCGACCAGGAGATTCCCATGTCCGATTACCTCTTCCGTGGTTCCCTCGCCGACCTTGACCCCGAGGTCTATGAACTGACCCAGATCGAATCTGAACGGCAGGCCTGCAAGCTGATCCTCATCCCGTCCGAGAGCCAGGCCCCGCTGGCCGTCCGGGAAGCCATGTCATCGGCATTTCAAAATATCTACGCTGAAGGCTATCCCGACGAAGAGACACGCTGGATGACGGAGGACGAAATCCTCGATTACCCCAGACGCTTGGCAAACTTCCGCCGCAACTCGGACCCGCGCTACTATAAAGGCACCGAGTATGCCGATGCCATCGAAGCCCTGGCCCGCCGGCGCTGCGCCGAGACCTTCGCCGCCAACGGCGTGACCGCCAATCAGATCTACGTCAACGTGCAGGCGCTCTCGGGTGCGCCCGCCAACAACGCAGTCTATTCGGCGTTGGTGGAACCCGGTTCGGTCGTCATGGGGATGAACTTGTTGCACGGCGGGCATCTCTCGCACGGCTCGTCTGCCAACCGCTCCGGCAAGCTCTACAAGATCGTCCACTACACCGTTGATCCCGAGATTGAACAGATTGATTACGAAGCCGTCATGGAACTGGCGCAGGAGAGCAAGCCCAAGATGATCATCTGCGGCTACTCGTCCTACTCCTGGATCCCCAACTGGAAAGCCTTCCGCCGCATTGCCGACGCGGTCGGTGCGTACTTGCTGGCCGACATATCCCACATCGGCGGGTTAGTGGCAGCCGGGGTCGTGGCCTCGCCGGTCGGCTACGCCCACGTCATCACCTCGACTACCCACAAGACCCTGAACGGTCCGCGCGGGGCGGTCATCCTGACCACCGACCCGGCCCTGGCGAAAAAGCTCGACAAGGCTGTCTTTCCCGGTGAACAGGGCGGGCCGCATGTCCACATCTTCGCCGCGCTGGCTCTAACCTTCAAATTAGCCCAGACCAAGCAATTCGAGAAGCTCCAAAAGCAGACCGTCAAGAACGCCGTAGCCATATCCGAACAGTTCAAGGCGCGCGGCCTGCGTATCCCCTTCGGCGGGACCAACTGCCACATGCTCAACCTGGATTGCCGCACCATCAAGGGCGAGGATGGCACCAGTCTCTCCGGCGACCAGGCCGCCCGCATCCTGGATCTGGTCGGCATTGTCGTCAACCGCAACACCATCCCCGGCGACAAATCGGCCCTCGACCCATCAGGCATCCGTCTCGGCACGCCCTGGATTACCCAGCGCGGCTTTGACGAGGAGAAGTCTCGTCAACTGGCCGACATCATCGCGGACGTGCTGCTGGCGGCTGCGCCGCACAGCGTCCCATCGGCGAAAGGCAAGACCCAGCGGCGCGCCAAGGTGGATTTCAACACGTTGAACGCGGCACGTTTGAACGTTCGAGCGTTGGCCGAATCGGCCGGTATTGATTTCGAGCCTGCCAAACATGGCTACCCCCACTTTTATTATATTGATGACAAGGTAGGACAAGATATTATCTTGTCCTACAGCCTGACCGGAGAACGTGTTCGCCAGTTCCTCGACTATGTCGTTTCCAGTGACTTGTCAGCGCTCAGACCCGGAAAATCCCAAGCCACGAAGCTCATCACCCCGAAGGGTGAGATCACCGGCACGCTGACCTGCGTTGCGTCCGACGCCTACCGCCTGTCTGTCCCGGCCGAGAAAGCCAGCCTGGCCGCTACCTGGCTGCGGGACCTCTCCGACGGCTACATCTCCATCAACGTGGATGGCAAGCTGGATTACACGCCCCGGCGGATGCCGGGTCCGGTGGTGGTGTCGTCAGCGGACTCCGAAACGGATAAACGGATATTAAAGGATGAAGGTTCCCGGGAAGAAAAACCCTGGTTTATCGGCGTGACCGGTTCCGGGTCCGAAAAAGCGCGGCCTGATTTCGAATGGAATGAGGTAGAGGCGACTCATGAGTCGCCCCTACGAAGGACGCCGCTCTACGAAGTCCACAAACAGCTGGGCGCAAAAATCATCCCGTTCGCCGGGTGGGAGATGCCGGTCTGGTATAGCTCGGTGGTGGAAGAACACCTGGCCACCCGTCAGGCCGCTGGTCTGTTCGACGTTTCGCACATGGGCGTCTACCAAATCGAGGGCGAGGACGCGGCTTCCTTCGTGGACTCGGTCTGCAGCAACTCGGTCGGGTCGCTGCGGCCAGGCGAGTCGCTCTACACCCACTTCCTCGATCCGGACGCCAATGTAATTGACGACACGCTGGTCTACCGGCGGGCGGCAGACAAGTTCTTGATGGTGGTCAACGCCTCCAACGACGACAAAGACCGCGCCTGGCTGGAAGCAGTGCAGGACGGCCAGGTGAAGGTGGACAACACCCGGCCCTGGGCGCGCGCCTACGGCTACCACGCCGAGATCCGCAACCTGCGGGACCCGAAAGCGGGCGCCGACATGCGGGTGGATATTGCCCTGCAAGGCCCGAAGAGCCAGGATGTCCTGCTGGCGATGGGCGTCAGCGCCGAGACGCGCAAGCGCCTGCTGGGCCTCCAGCGGACGGAACTGTGCGATGCCAAAATGGGCGGCTGCGACCTGATCGTTTCCCGCACCGGTTACACCGGTGAAAAGATGACCTTCGAGTTGTTCGTCCACCCGGAGCGGGCGGTGGACTTCTGGAACGCTGCCCTCAAGGCGGGTGAGAAGTTTGGCCTCAAGCCGGTTGGACTGGGGGCGCGTGACTCCCTGCGCACCGAGGCCGGTTTGCCGCTCTACGGTCATGAGATGGGACTGGGTTCCGGCAAAGCCGGCGAGCGCGACCTGGGTGTGGCCGAAGCTGGGTTCGGTGGGTACGTCAAGCTCAGTAAGCCCTGGTTCATAGGGCGGGAGGCCTTCGTGGCGCGGGAGCAGGCTCGCAAGGGCGTGGTGGTGCGCTTCAAGTTCCCCGAGAAAGGTGTGCGCATGGCCCACAACGGCGACCCGCTGCTGGATAAGCGCGGCAAGGTGATCGGCTGGGTGACCAGTTGCGCCGCTGATATGGGCGGGACGCTGACTGGCCAAGCTTACGTTGAGATGAAATACGCCGAGGAAGGGACGCCGATCTACGTCTATCAATCCGCGCCCGATAAGACCGGCCCGGCACCCTCCGAGATGAAGCTGGGCGACAAGGGGTTGCTGCCGACCGAGGCAGTAGTAGTGGCGAGGTTCCCGAAGTTGTAGAGAGCAGGGAATAGTAAATAGTGAATGGTCGGGCGGCAAGCCCTTCCCTGAGCGTAGCGAAGGGTCAGCGGCTTGCCGCTCATGTTTTTGCACTTGCCCGCGAATTCGTTTTGATGTATATATAGATTATCTCGTCAATGGAGCCATCTTGTGTTTGAACGAATCCTTATTCAAATGCGTGAAAAAATCCGCACACGTCAGTATGTGATGACTCTTCACGCAGAAGAAGAAATGGATGAAGACGGACTGACAATCTTTGATGTGGAAAGCATCGTTCTGTGTGGCAACATTGTGGAACGCCAGAAAGATCTTTCTACAGGTGAATGGAAACATCTCGTTAAAGGTGAGACGTTATCCGGAAGTTCTGCAATTGTTGTAACTAAAATGAGTTCAATCAGAAAACTGGTATTTGTGACCGTGTTTCGTGAATAAGGAGAACCTATGATTTGCGACATTTGCGGAAAGCATGGAGCAGAAATCCACTACGTAACGCGCAATTACGGCAAGGGTGCGAATCTGCTCATTATCGAAAATGTGCCGGTGGTATCCTGCCCACATTGCGGCGAGAGTTATCTGACCGCAGAAACGCTGCACGAAATCGAGCGTATCAAACTGCATCGCAAGAACCTGGCAAAACCGCGCAATGTGGCAGTGGCGGAGTTTGTCCAGGCACAGGTATGACCGGGGAATTTAGCATAATCATCGAACGAGACTCGGAAGGCTGGTATGTTGCCAGTGTACCCGAATTATCGGGCTGCCACACCCAGGTAAAATCGCTGGATAAACTAATGGAGCGTATCCGCGAGGCGATTGAATTGTGTCTGGAACCGGAATGATTTCAAAAAGGCAGAAAAGTTTGGCTTGATACCCATTACGCCGAAAGAGTTTCTCCAAATGAGGAGGAGAATAAAAACATGGAAACCAAGACCCCAACCCCTGACAAAATGACCCCCGCCGAATTACGCCGCGCGTTCCAAGCGCTCACCGAGCGCCTGGACCAGATCGAGGCCGAGATAACCGCCCTACGCGATGGCTTGGCCGCCGCAGCCAGCCAGCCGCAGGCAGCCCCCGCCTCGGCAGGCCAAACCGTTGACTTTATCGCCACCGTGCTACTTGTTGGCGTGGATGACAACGGCTTGCCAACCTACAAAGCCAAAGGCGGACAGTACATGAAGTTTGGCGTGAGGATATGGCCGGAAATCCTGCCCGAACTGGGTGTTGATCCAGCCAACCTCAAGCCAGGCCCCAACCCGATTAACTTGCACGTGCTCGCCCTCATGGGAGACAAAGGCCCCCGTAAGGTGATCGGACTGGCAAAATAGCCGCCGCCAGCAACCGCACCAGAAAGAGCGATAACTTACCCCGCCCAATTCGGGCGGGGTAAGTCCATTTTATGCCGCATCCCGAAGGACATCGGGACGATGAAAATCGCGACCTGCCCCGCGGAGCAGGGCAGCGCCTCCGGCGTCTAGTCCCAGGCGCGGGAGGCGGCTTCGAGGGCTGATTGCCGTGGCCGGGGCGTGGCGGCCAGGCGGACGCGGATTCGCACCTTCGGATGGGTTGCGCAAGCAGACGGGGGTTGTACAATTTTTAGATTTCAGTACTAGACCTGGCCGGCTTTCATCGTCTTACATAACGTAGTATTAATTTTCCCTTTTTTAGACGATTATTGACCTGTTTTTTCGGCATCTATTGCTTAATGGCATAGAATCTTATATTATGGTAAAAGGACGGAAGGAGTGCCCCCTTGCGCAAATTCTATCTCTTTCTCGGCAAGTTCTTCATTGTAATCTTTGCTATCCTATTTGTCATTTCATTGACCTTGGTATTGATCCTATACGGTCCGGGCAGACTGTTGTTCCAATCCAGGCTGTACAAGAGTGCCCTTTCTGACCTAGAAGTTTATGAAAAAATCCCTGTAATCGCCAGCAATTTTCTGCCATCGAATATATTCATTAATCCTTGTGCCGATTACCAGGAAAATTGTAGAAATACTCCAACTGAAACCCCTCCCCCCTCTTTTTCTATAAAACTTACTACTGAGAACTGGCAAAGCCTCCTGGAAATATTCCTCCCACCAGCGGAAATTCAAACAATGACTGAATCAACCCTCGACAGGTTATTCGTCTACCTGCATGGGAATGTCGATCAAATTAGCATATCCATGGTTATGCTAAAAGACAATCTTACAGGTACTGCAGGGGAACAAGGGCTCCATCTGTTTTTCAATACTCTACCGCCCTGCAGCGAGGCAGAAACAGCTCAGCTAAGTATTCCCAATCCAACCAGTGTAACTGTCCCGCTCTGCAAGCCGGCTGATGAACTGCTCAACTTGCTCATTCCCAAGTTGCGTCTGCAGTTGGAGCCTTACATCGAAAAAATTCCGGATGAAATTATCATCAGCCTGCCAGCCACGTCTCTGTCGGACATCCGGCTCAGCTTAGGTTTCCTGACTTGGATACCTTGGATACCGCTACTGCCCCTGCCCTTTCTCCTGATAGTCACGTTACTTGGCGTGCGCTCATTCAAAAGCGGATTGCGCTTGTGGGGTATCCTGCTATTCATAAGCGGCCTGCTCGCTTGTGGAGTGGGGCTGGCATTCCGGCTTGGAGCGCAGGCAGCCTTGGACTTGGTTCTTGGACTTCAAAACACAGCCATTCTGACACCCGAAATTATCAGTCTTGGCCGCCAACTTGGTGAATATCTCATATATCATCTGACTGATTGGATTATTTATCCGGCCCTGCTCCTGTTTTTGATTGGCTTGGTGGCCTGGATTGGCTCAGCCTTGATCCGGAAAAGAACCGATGGATCGGCGCTCCTCCCAACTGATATACCTCTGGAGGTATCATGACTGCAAAAAATACCGGTCTATCGCGTCCTGGCATTGTCAAGTGCCTATTTGTTTTTATTCTCTTTTTCCTTGCATCAGGCGCAACATCCTGTTCATATTTGTACAATACCAACCTGCTTGCTACGCTTGAAAAACAGGTAACTGTGGAATGGATTTATACTCCATCAGCTACACCTACACTAACGCCAACTCCAACAACAACACCAACTCCAACCCCAACACCGACACCCATGGGTAGTGGTACGGGTCGGCTTGCTTTCTCAGATGACTCTTTTGGGTCCGGGACAGCATACATCTATTCGGTGAACATCGACGGTACTGGGTTGACCCAGTTGACAACTACTGGATATGATTGGGATCCCGCCTGGTCACCTGATGGGAGGAGGATTGTCTTCATTTCTAAGCGCGCATTCGATCCCCAAAACCCTAAGAAAATTGTAAATGATGAAATATACGTCATGGATGCTGACGGCTCTAATCAGACACGGTTGTCAAGTTGCCTGGCATCCTGTTGGTCCCCTGTTTGGTCGCCTGATGGAAAGCATATTGTGTATAACTCCAACCTTAGTGGACATTGGGAAATATACGTTATGAACTCTGACGGATCGGGACAAACCCGTTTAATCTTTTCTGTTGGAAATGGATCTTTTGGACCATCTTGGTCACCTGATGGCACTCAGATTGCCTACGCTGCTTCGACCTATGGGGGTAATGAATTACAAATCTTTGTGATGAATGCTGATGGTTCCAATCGAATCCAATTAACGAACAACCCAGGGTGGAATTATTCTCCTTCATGGTCACCTGACGGTAGACGGATTGCGTATTTCTATGCAAATAAGAAATGGACTGAAGTCGACATCTGGGATATCTTTGTGATGAACGCTGACGGTTCCGGACAAACCAGGTTGACCCACGCTTCAAAAACTAACATTGGGATAAGTGGGATAGGATGCGAATTGCCGAACTGGTCACCCGATGGCACCTATATTTCCTTTATTTGTGGTTCTGGGTACACCTTTTGGGGAACAATCCATATTATGAATGTTGCTGACTCAGGTCAATTGAACATAGACACCAAAATATTAGCGAGTAAGAATTACGGAGCCCGTTGGCAACCATGAGGTTGGGCGGTAGTAAATCGTTATTATGCAGTCGATTTCGTGCAATGATCCTCTTCTAAGGAACACGGCCCAAGTCTTCGTGCAATCAATGCGCTTCGCCCATAATTGAACCCCCCCTTAGCGACCCCAGCCATCTCATTTCCTCCCCCACTTCCTTTCCACTTTTCTTTACTTTCGAACGATACCGCTTCAATCTCCTGCGCAGGTCTGCCGCCGCGCCTGGCATCCTGGTAGCATCGTAGTCGGCGGCCAGTTCCATCAGCGCTTCCAGGTCCAATTCGGGTGCCTCCAGGATACGGTCGCGCCGCCAGGATTTACTGCTTCTTGCATAAATTTCTGGACCAGCTTTGACCGAATTGCTCGCATAGGCCAGGTTTATAGTTCGGTTATTTACGCAGTACTCTGTAAGTTCTCCCCCGGGGGGCCAGATTAAACTGTTTCGACTCCGATAAAGACGGTTTCAATGCCTCCGCCTCCAGCGCCATCACCCGGCTGTTGGCAAAGTAATCGAAATCGAAACCGGTCGGGTCGCCAGCTTTTTTTCCGGGGATCGGCATCAGCCGCGCCGTGAGGGGTTTATCCAGGCGCAGGGACAGGGCAGACAAGTCAAGCAAGAGGGCGGCAATCTGGTCGGCGCGGGTATCGCCTGGCAAGGGGACCGTATCCAGCCCGGTGCCGCACACGGCGGAATAGAGCAGCAGGTCTTTGACGGTCAGTGTCCCCTCGGCGGCGCGCTGGGCCAAAAGTGCATCTTCCAGCACCGGCAGCATCAACCCGCTGAAGCCGGCCCGCGGGAATCTGGCACGCTCGATGATTTCCGTCAGGATCGCCGCGGTGGCCAGCGAGCCGTGCAATCCGGCTTTCGGCACGCCCATCCGCTCCATCGCCGCGCCGATGGAACTGGCTTCGGACGGGAAGGGGGCGAGAGAGAAGTCAATCCCGCCAAAGACAATTGAGAAACGGTGACCGAGCGTATCGCCGACGGAAGCCAATTGTCTGGCGTACCTTTCCACCTCAGCCGTCAGCGTCTGCTGGCCTTCGCTCACTGTCTGGGCATTCGTAAAAACGTCCACGGCCAGATCGGCTGCTTCCGTTGCGATAGAGAATGCCGGTTCAGCGCGGTCATGGTAAGCGGCCGGGAAGAATGGTGAGCCAGGCCTGACGTTCGCCAGCGCGGCGAAGCGCAAGTTGGAAAAGCCATCGCGAGTTATTGAACTACAGCGAGTAATGACCTCCGCACAAGCCTGCACGGCCGGGAGTGAAATCCCAAACCTGGCATCTGCCATCACACCGGAGAAGAAGATATTCTGCGCGGCAGCAACCGCTTCGGGGATGACGGCGTAGCTATCCAGGATTTCAGGTTGGGCCGGCCCAAGGGCAGCATAGGCGATCCCGATGGGGTGGATGGCCGCTGACATCTGCTCGGCCAGCCTGGGCGTTTCGCTGATTTGATCCGCGCCGAGTATTTGCAGGAATGGGACGGTCGCCAGTCGCGTGGTCTGGACCTTGTAGCCGGCGGCCTCGTAAGCGGCTTTAGCCTCGGCGAGGAATTCCCCGGCTGCCTGGAGTTTCTTCTCGTCCAGCGGCCAGCCCGGGTTGCAAAAGTAGGTGATGGAGCGGACTTTCATGGATTTCTATCCAGAGACTCTACTTCAAAGGCACGGAGTCACAAAGTTGATGCGCATCTTTGTGACTCCGTATTTACGAACTTTGTCTGACAAATTCAAACATCTACACCGCCCTCCGGGCTAGCCGGACTCAAGATTTGGCACTACCGGCATGGATTTGTCGGCGGCAAAGCAGAATATCGCACTTGTTTGGGCACCAAATCCACTGTGCTATGGTGTGCGTTGCAGCGTTGTGGAGCCGGTTAGCCCCACGTCATTCGACCAGTTGGTGTACAGGCTATCACCGCTGACAGACACCGTTTCAGTCGTGACGCAAGCTCCGCCAGGGACGCAGTATGTCCAAGTCAGCACGCCGTTCGCCCAGGTAGATGAGGTGAGCTCATTTCCACCTCTGGTCGGATTCCTTGTCTCCGTGACCACATACTCGCCATTCTGCCATACGATGATGTGATAGGTACCTGATGTATCCGGGTCCAGCCATTTCCCTGTCAGGCCAGGCATCGGTTCCTGGCTGGTTGATGCCGGCGGTACCGACGAAGACACACGCTGTAGAGTCTCGGTGCCGGAGTCCCCATCGTTGTTCGACCAATTCGTGTACAAACTATCGCCGCTTACCGACACCGTTGTGAAAGTGACAGACGTATCGTTGTAGCTGACTTGATACGTCCAGGTCAATGCGCTGCCATCCCAGTATTGGCTGCTGACCGCGAATGAGCCGTATTCATCGTCGTTGACTGCCGTCACGACATACTGGTTGTTTTGCCACTCGATGACGTGGACATCGTTTGTCTCCGTATCCAGCCAGTATCCCTCCAATCCAGGCATTGGATTCACGGGAACGGTCGGGGAAGGTGGTATAGTTGGCGTCGGCGTTGGGATAATTGATCCACATGAACAGGCAATTACCGCCATTGTCAAGATAGCTCCAATCAGGATAAGCCAAAACTTACGGGGGGTATTCATAAAGGTTTCTCCTCTCAAAATGGTTTACATCTATTATAGCAAAAAAAGAAGCGAAATGTTGTATTACGTTACCAGAGAATATTCTCACTTCGACCAATTCGGCAAGTTTTCAGAATGTTCCCTTATACATCCCGCCGTCCACAGTCAGCATGACGCCGGTAATATATGCGCGGCCGGTGAGACCAGGAACACGGCTGCATTGGCGAACTCTTCCGGTGTGCCCATCCGTCCCAGTGGACTGTCCCGCGACTGCTTGGTGATCGGTGATTCTCTCAAATGACAGGCTTGCCATCCTTATAGAACAGGCCGCCGTCCATGTGAATCTCGGCATCGCTCATATCACACAACATATCCCAATGGATGCCGGACTCGTTTTTGCTGCCGGTCTCCGGGAGGCCCGCACCGGCTGCAAGGTGAATGGTGCCGCCCATCTTCTCGTCGAAGAGCATGTTCTTGGTGAAACGGGTAATGCCATAGTTAGTGCCGATACCAAATTCGCCCAGGTAGCGCGCTCCCGTGTCGGTGTTGAGCTGAGCGGTCAGGAATTCCTGGTTCTTGGTGGCAGTCTCCCTGACGACCTTGCCCTTCTCAAACCATAACTGGATGTCGGTGACTTCTTGTCCGTGCTCGATGGCCGGATACCTGAAGCGCACCCAGCCATTGACCGAGTCCTCGACCGGGCCGGTGAAAATCTCCCCGTCCGGGAAGTTCTCCTTCCCGTCGCAAGGGATGAAGACACGGTCTTTGATGGACATCTTCAAATCCACATTGCTGCCTTTGATAATAACTTGATCGCAGCCTTTGAGCCAGTCGACCAGTATTTGCTGCTCCTGTCCAACTTTTTTCCAGTAAACCACCGGGTCGTCCTCGTTCAGCATCCCGGCACCGTAGACAAATTCGCGGTAGTCAGCCAGGGACATGTCCGCTTCCTGGGCATTAGCCTGGGTGGGGTAGGCGGTGCCGCACCAGTGTACTTCCTTATTCGCGATCCGGCCCAGGAAAGTCTTGAAGACCGGTGCGTTGGCCTTGCAGGCGCGCGCCATGCGTGTCGGGTCAATACCGGAAAGCGAACGGGTATTATGGTCACACCAAATGGTCAAAATAGCGTCGAAGGTTTCGATGACCAGTTTGCTGACGGTGGAAATATAGTCCAGTTGGGCATCCGATGCGTATTTGTAGAGGATCTCATCCGCCTCGGGTGTACTCGGCATGATGGTAATGTATGCACCCGCCCTGACTGCCTCCTCGTAAACCGCCAGGGTTAGTTCCCCGGCCAGGGGATGAGTACGGATGGCGAACTGCTGGCCGGGTTTGATTTCCAATGAATAGTGCACGAGAACTCTGGCAAGTTTGGCAACGCGTGGGTCAGGCATAAGGGATCCTTTCTGAGTATATTTGGAGTCGTGGGGGGAGATGAAAGAGGGCGGAACAGGTATACTACCTGTCGGCGGTCCTCTTTTTCCTCATAAATTAAATTATAGCGTCCCTTTGTACATACCGCCATCCACCGTCAGCATGACGCCGGTGATGTAAGAGGCGGCGGGCGAGACCAGGAATACGGCCGCGTTGGCGAACTCCTCCGGCCGGCCCATGCGTCCGAGCGGACTATCCTTCGATTGTTTCGAAATCTCTGCCTCGACCGTGGTCTTGTTCTGCGTGGCGCGGGATTTCATTAAATCGTAGACCCGTTCGGTCTCGGTCCAGGCTGGCAGGATGGAGTTGAAACGGATGCCCTCGGCACCCAGTTCCAGTGCCAGGGACTTGGTCAGCCCGACGGTGGCAGCCCGGATGCTATTCGAGAGTACCAGGTTGGGGATGGGCTGTTTGACCGAGTAGGAGGTCACTGTCAGCACGCTGGCAGCCTTCGACTGTTTGAGATGCGGCAAGGCGGCCTTGATCAGCCGGACGTGGCTCATCAGCGACAGGTCAATGGCCTTCTGCCAGGCAGCCTCATCGAAGGAATCGAACACCCCGGCAGGTGGACCTCCGGCGTTGGTGATGAGGATATCCAGGCCACCGAAGGCACGCGCAGCTTCCCCAACCAGCCGGTCAGGCACATCCGGATCGGACACGTCACCGGGCAGACCGATGACCTTCTCCCCGGTCTCTTTGGCGATGGCTTGTGCGGCTGCAGCGACCTTGGTCTCGTCACGGCCGTTTATCGCCACCCGGCAGCCTTCACGCGCCAGGCCGAGAGCCGTGGCGTATCCCAGTCCGCGGCTGGAGCCGGTGACGAGGGCGCATTTGTCTTTTAGGTTTAAGTCCATAAAATCTCCTTTACCACAAAGGTCACCAAGGGGCACAAAGGTTTTTCCTTCGTGTTCCGTTGTGCCCTTTGTGTTTAGATGATTTCTACTTTTGTATTCAGGACGTCCCCATCCGTCCAATGCGCCTCGACCCATTTCCGCACCGTTTCCAGCGCAGACCGGAGATGGGCGGCGTTATTGCCGACCATCGCGCAGGCAATGACCGTTTCCTGCCACTTATCCTGCAAATCCATTTCTGCAATAGAAACGTTGAACTGGCGGTGCAGGCGCACGATTAACGGCTTGAGCCGTCCACGCTTCCCTTTCAGCGAGGCGCAGCCGGGGATGGCGAGGTGGAGGGTGAGGAGACCGATCATGTGCCTGTCATTTTTCTGTTGCCTTCAGGCTGTCAAGAAATTGGCGGGCAGTCTGGATTTTAATATCATGGTAAGTTCCTAAATCCAGAAGATGATGGTCACCGCTGACTATGAATTGAGCCTCGCCATCCAGCGCAATGGACAAAAACAACTCATCTGCCGGGTCAGCGGGGATGGCTCCGGTCACGTCCGATTGCGCGGGTACGATCACCGAATCCTCTCGTAGTAAATGAAGCAGACCGACGATCTGTTCCTCGATAATGACATACTTGCCCATGCTGTGCAGATCTTCGAGCACGTGCTGGATTTCCAGAATGGCTGATTCGCTGCTGACAAGCAGGAATTCCCGTGCTTTCCAGGCATTCACAACCTGAACGGGCGGTCCGGATTTGGAGAGGATCGCGCTGACGAAAATGTTTGTGTCAAGCACCACTCGCAGCATTGCGTTCCCTCACCCGTTGCACTGCCTCGCGTACATCCTGTTCTACTTCTTCGGCGGGACGGTCTTTTTGCGCCGCGCGGATTTTTTCGATGATCTCGAAACGCGCCTCCCGTTCGGCGACCATTTGCTGGTAGAGTTCAATAGGAATGAGAGCCGCCATCGGCTTCCCGGAACGTTCCACGATGGCAACGTCGCCGCCAAAGCCGACCCGTCCAAGCAGTTCCGCAAATTTCTGGCGGGCGTCGCCCGCAGCAATAGATATAGTCATTTCAGCCTCCCGTATCCACTTCCACCTCGTCCCAGGGATGGGCGACGGACGGATTGCGTTTCCACTCCTCGTAAGCAGTGGTGGCTGAACGGACGGCGCGCAGCTCCTCGAGCGACTCCTGGGTTTGTTCGTAATCCGCCGCCGGGATCATGACGGCTACATTTTTGCCATTGCGCTCGATCATGACGTCCCCTTTGCCAGACAAGACCCGGTCGAGCAAGTCGCGCCACTTGAGGCGCGCCTCGCCGCTTTTTACAATTGTGGTCACCATAATCTGCTCCTTCTCGGCAGTTTACAGTCACCTTCAGGGTGACTGTATACTTTGTACAATTTGTACAAATTGTACTTTTCTTGAACTGGCATGTCAAGAAGGTGCGGATGGTGAATGTGTTGCACGAGAATACCAACCATAGCTATTTCAATGCCTCGCGGAGTGCCGTAGCCAATTTCTGAGCGTCCGTTTCATTACATGTAAAATCTTTCTGCAGGAACTCGACGCCGCGTTCTAGAATCTCCTTTGTCCGTGGCAATAACCAAGCATGAAAATGGGGGGTGCCTTCCAGCATGATAACCAGATAAATGCGCTCTGCACCGGTAAGCACTCTGAGTTCAGTATATAGTTTCTTTAGCAAAATACCGTAACTTGAGGCTTCATCCCGAAGCATCTCAGCGAAATCCAAAAAGTGCCGTTTAGACTCTACAAACAGAGTTCCCAGAGGTCCTTTGTCAACTGGCCCGTGGCACACTTTCCAATGGGTATCCTCATAAACATAGCCGCCGGGTGGACAGGCAATCTCCCCAGCATGTTTTTGACATAAGAAGCACTCTATATTATTCCTCCAAATACAATATCACAGGTCTGCCCTTGCATTGGTGTTAACCGCCGATTACAATACTTCCACGATGGACACCGAATCTGCCTACTACCAGGCGCTCGACTACCTGTATTCCTTCGTGGATTATAGCCTCAAAAAAGCCTCGGAACTCGCCAAGGCCGATTTCAACCTGGGGCGGATGCTGGCGCTGATGGCTGCGCTTGGCAGTCCGGAGCAGGAATATCCCATCCTCCACGTGGCCGGGACGAAGGGCAAGGGGTCCACGTCCGCGCTGATGGCTTCGGCGCTGCAGGCTGCCGGATACCGGACCGGATTGTACATTTCCCCCCACCTGCAAGACTTCGTCGAGCGGATTCAAGTGAACGGTAAGCCTGTCTCGCATGCCGGGTTGGTCGAATTGGTGGAAGAAATCAAGCCGGTCGTCGCCCGCATCCCCAAGTTGACAACTTTCGAAATTACCACCGCCCTCGGCTTTCTCCATTTTGCACGCCAGAAGGTGGGCGCGGCGGTCATCGAGGTCGGGTTGGGCGGGCGGCTGGACGCGACCAACGTCGTCACGCCGCGGGTTTCGGTGATTACATCGCTTTCTTATGATCACATGGCGGTGCTCGGCAACACCCTGACCGCCATCGCCGGAGAAAAAGCCGGTATCATCAAAGAAGGCGTTCCAGTGGTTTCTTCTCTGCAAAAAGACGAAGCCCTGGCCGTGCTGGAAAGAGTAGCAAAAGAACGCCATGCCCCGCTGACGCTCGTCGGCCGCGGCATCACCTTTGAATCCGGAAAACACTCACTCGGCGGGCAATTTTTTTCAATCGTAAATACCCTTCGGGTACGATGTCGTAAATCGAAAATCCCCTCAGGGGACGATGTCGTAAATCCTGTTATACTCCGCATCCCTTTGCTCGGCGAACACCAGGTTGTCAACGCTGCCACCGCCTACGCCGCTTTGAAAGCCTCCGGGCTGGGAATTTCAGATGAGGCTATCCAGAAAGGGTTTGCCGCAGTTTCCTGGCCGTGTCGTTTCGAGATTGTCCGCCACGAGCCACCGGTGGTGATAGACTCGGCTCACAACGCTGACTCCGCCAGGCGCCTGCGCCAGGCGCTCGACGATTATTTCCCCGGCTGGCCGGTCATTTGGATTTTTGCCATTCTGGAGGACAAGGACGCGGCTGGCATGTTGACGGAACTGGCGCCTCGGCTGACCCAGGTCATTGCCACGCAGGCCGACCATCCACGGGCGCTTGAGGTTGAGAAAATTGTCGTTTTGGCACAGCAGGCTGGGATTCCGGTGGAAGCGGTGAAATCGCCCTCCGCCGCGTTGGCACGGGCGCTGGAACTGGCCAGTGACCATGCCATAGTTCTTTCGGCAGGCAGCGTTGCTTTTGCCGGCGAGGTGAAGACGGCCTGGCAAAAATTAGATTTGTAGGGGCCGACCCATGTGTCCACGTATCGGCCCGGGCGGACACGTAGGTCCGCCTCCGAGGATATTATGATACAAAACGATTGGTCTTTCCAGGAAGAAGATTCCTTCAACATGGCGCTCACTCAGCGTACCGAGGAACTATACCGTGTCCCGAACCAGACGCCGGACGAAGACGGCTGCATCGAGGCGTTGGTCTTGCCGCTGCGCGATATTGTCATCTTCCCGCACATGGTTACGCCGGTCTTCGTGGCGCGCCAGGGCTCGCTGCTGGCCATCCAGGAAGCGCACGGACGTGACTTGACCGTCATTGGTCTGACCCAGCGCGACCCGGAGATCGAGGAGCCAGGGCCGCAGGATTTCCTGCCCATCGGTGTGGAACTGGCCGTCGGGCGGCTGCTTTCGATGCCGGATGGCTCGTCTTCAGCTCTCGTACAGGGACGGTTGCGAGTGGAGGTGGTGGAGTTTACGCGCCTGACGCCGGTGCTCAAGGTGCGGGCGCGCCTCATCTTCGAGCCGACCACCGCCGACAAAACCACCCAGGCTCTGATGCGCAACGCCCTGGACTTGTTCGAGCGTTGCGTCCAGCTTGACCGGGCCATCCCCGAAGAGGCCCATCTCTTCGCCATGAACATCTCCGAGCCGGGCTGGCTCTCGGACATGATCGCCACGGCGGTCAGCATCAACCTGACCGAGCGCCAGCAACTGCTCCTGACGAAGGACCCGCGCCAGCGCCTGCAGCGCATCAATAAGCTGCTGGCTCAGGAACTGGATGTGCTCGAACTGGAAGACAAGATCCACAGCCGCGTGCAGGACGAGGTGGACAAGAGTCAGCGCGAGTTCTACCTGCGCGAGCAGATGAAGCAGATCCAGACCGAACTGGGCGAAGGCGACATCTTCACGCGCGACCTCAGTGAGTTGAAGAAGAAAATCGAGTCGGCCAAGCTGCCGGAACAGGCCCGCTCCACCGCCCTCAAGGAATTGGAACGCCTGAACCAGATGCCGCCGATGGCCCCCGAAGTGGGCATCATTCGTTCTTACATTGACTGGATCCTCGACCTGCCCTGGCAGGAGATGACCGACGACAACCTGGACGTCAAACACGCCGCCCGCCTCCTGGAGCGCGACCACTACGGTCTGAAAAAGGCCAAGGAGCGCATCCTGGAATATATCGCCGTGCGCTCGCTCAAGCCAAAGAAGGAGCGCCAGCCCATCCTTTGCTTCGTCGGGCCACCCGGGACCGGAAAAACATCACTGGGGCAATCCATTGCTGAAGCGCTGGGACGCAAGTTCGTGCGTGTCTCGCTCGGTGGGGTGCGGGACGAGGCCGAGATCCGCGGCCACCGCCGGACCTATATCGGCGCACTGCCCGGCCGCATCATCCAGACCATGAAGCGCGCCGGCACCGCCAATCCGCTTTTCATGCTGGACGAGATTGACAAACTCGGCAGCGACTTCCGCGGCGACCCGTCCTCGGCCCTGTTGGAAGTGCTCGACCCTGAGCAGAACCACGCCTTCTCTGACCACTACTTGGAACTGGATTTCGACCTCTCCAAGGTCATGTTCATCACCACCGCCAACACGCTGATGAGCATCCCGCCGGCTCTGCTCGACCGGCTGGAGGTGATCGAGTTCCCCGGCTACATCGAAGAAGAAAAGCTCATCATCGCAGACCGTTTTCTCATCCCGCGCCAGATCGAGGAAACCGGCATCGAGAGCCTGGGCATGAAATTCCCGACCGAAGCCCTCCAGCGCATTATCCGCGAATACACCTATGAGGCCGGGGTGCGCAACCTGGAGCGCGAGATCGGACGCATCTGTCGCAAAGTGGCGCGCTGGAAGGCCGAAGGGAAACACTACCCGACCATTATTGCGCCGGATTTGATCGAAAAATTTCTCGGCCCGCAGCAGTTTTTCCAGACCGAAGCTGAGCGCCAGGACGAGGTGGGCTTGGCGACCAGCCTGGCCTGGACCGAGAACGGCGGCGAAATCATGTCCATCGAAGTGGCCGTACTGGATGGCAAGGGCAACTTGCAGATGACCGGTCAGATCGGGGACGTGATGCAGGAATCGGGTCAGGCCGCACTGACTTACGTCAAGTCGCGGGCTGCCCAACTGGGCATTGACCTGGACGTTTTCGAGCGGATGGACATCCACGTCCACATGCCGGAGGGCGCCATCCCGAAGGATGGTCCGTCGGCGGGCATCACCCTGGCGACGGCGCTCGTCTCCGCACTGACCGGACGACCTGTCTATAAAGAAGTCGGCATGACTGGCGAGATCACCCTGCGCGGGCGCGTCCTGCCCATTGGCGGTTTGCGCGAAAAGGTGCTGGCCGCCCACCGCGCCGGGCTAAAAGTGGTACTCGTCCCGGAGAAAAACATGAAAGACCTGGTGGATGTGCCCAAGAAGGTGCGCGAGGATTTGAAGATCATCCCCATCCAGCACATGGACCAGGTGCTGGAGCTTGCCGTCGCCCCGCAGCCAGTGCTCGAGCCGCCCAAGCCGAGACGCAGGCAGGAAGAGCCGGGGGAGCAGGAAGAATAGTCACCCAGGAATCAGGTAATAAGGTAATTGTGTAATATGGCATTGGCTCGATCCCTGATTACCTTATAACCTGATCACCTTTTTTACTTGCATCATCGAGGTACCTCAATGCCCCAATCCCTTCAAAACAAAATCATCCTCATCACCGGCGCCTCCTCCGGTTTTGGCGCGGACGCGGCCCGGTTGTTCGCCAAAGAAGGCTGCATCGTTGTCCTGGCCGCCCGCTGCATGGACCGGCTGACTGTCCTGGCGGAGCAAATCCGCGCCGAAGGCGGCCAGGCCCTTGCCGTCGCCCTGGACGTGACCGAACAATCTCAGATTGACGACGCCGTCCAGACCGTGCTCGACACTTTTGGCCGGATAGACATCCTCTTCAACAACGCCGGGGTTGGCCGCCTGGACTGGCTGGAAACCCTCGATCCCGAGCATGACATTGACGCCCAGATTGATGTCAACCTGCGCGGCGTGATCCAGGTGACGCGCGCCGTACTGCCGTCCCTGCTGGCCCGCCGCTCTGGGACGATCATCAACATGTCTTCGGTGGCCGGTCTCGTCGCCGCGCCGATGTACAGTATCTACGCCGCCAGCAAGTATGGCGTGCGCGGTTTCACCGACGCCCTGCGGCGCGAGCTGGCCCCCTTCGGCATCCACGTTTCCGGCATCTACCCCGGTCCGGCAGTCACCGAATTCAGCCAGCATTCTGGCAGCGATAGCGCCATCAAGGAGAAAATCAAGACGCCGGGCTGGCTTTATATGACTTCCGAGTATGTTGCCCGCCGGATCGTCGGCCTGGCCAAGCATCCCCGGCGGATGCTGGTCATTCCGTGGTATTACCGGGTTATCATCGGGTTCGACACGCTCTTCCCCGGCCTGGTGGATTGGTGTTTGAAAGTGGCGTTGGTGAAGAGATTTCATAGAATAGGAAATGGTGAATAGTGAATAGGAAATGGTAGGATTGCCAATTTCCTATTTCCCATTTCCTATTCCCCATTATCCATTCACCCGCCTCGCGGAGATTTCCATGTTTGCCTCCCGCCTCATAAAACTTAGCGCCTTGCTTCATTCCTCCAACCTGGATGCCCTGGCCTTGAATCCCGGTCCCAGTCTGACCTATCTGACCGGTTTGCACTTCCACTTGTCCGAGCGACCGGTGGTGATATTCTTCACGGCGGATGCAGCCCCGGCCATCGTCCTGCCCGAGCTCGAAATGCTCAAGCTGACCGGCCTGCCGTACGAAATCAAGGCCTTCCCTTACGGCGAAAACCCCGCCGAATGGGATGATGTTTTCAACGCGGCCGCCAGGTCGCTGAGATTGGAAGGCAAACAGATTGGTGTGGAGCCGCGCGCCATGCGCCTGCTGGAATTCTGTAAAGTTAAAGCCATCGCGGGTGAAGCTGAATGTCAGGATACTTCGCAGGTGGTTGGCAGTCTCCGGGTGTGCAAGGACGCGGATGAAATTGCCGCCATGCGCAGAGCGGTCAAGATGACGCAGGATGCTCTCGAGGCGACCCTCCCGCTCATCAAAATTGGAATGACCGAAAAGGAAATTGCCGCTGAGTTGGTGGTCCAACTGCTGCGGCACGGCTCGCAGTCCGAGCTGCCGTTCGCCCCAATCGTCTCCGGTGGACCGAACAGCGCTAACCCGCACGCCTCCCCCTCCGACCGGAAACTGCGTCCCGGCGACCTGCTGGTGGTGGACTGGGGCGCGGCCGCCGACGGCTACATCTCCGACCTGACGCGTACCTTTGCGGTGGGCGAGGTGGATGCCGAATGCCGTAAAATCCACGCGATCGTGCTGGAAGCCAACGCGGCTGGGCGGGCCGCGGCGAAGCCGGGCGTCCCGTGCTCGGCGGTGGACCAGGCGGCGCGTGCGGTGATCGAGAAAGCCGGGTACGGGCAGCATTTCACCCATCGCACCGGTCACGGCATCGGCTTGGAAGCGCACGAGGATCCGTACATGCGCGGCGACAACCTGCAACTGCTTGAGCCGGGCATGGCGTTTACCGTCGAGCCGGGGATTTACCTGCCGGGACGCAACGGTGTGCGGATCGAGGATAACGTGGTGATTACCGAAAACGGGGCGGAGTGCCTGAGCGATATGCCGCGCGAGTTGAGGAGGGTTGGGTAAAGGGTTTTCGTGCTAAAATAACCGTATAGAGATTCCCGTCTAGGGGCATGGCCTGTGGACATTGAACAATTACGTAAACGCGTAAACCGCGGCAAATATCTTGTCAAGAGTCATGCTGTACAACATGCCCTGAAAGAAGGCTTTGAACACAAGCACATGGTCGAAGCGCTTCTTAATGGCGAGATCATTGAAGCCTACCCTGATGAAAAACGAGTGCTCGTTTCCGGTCAGGTGACATTTTCGGAAGGGCGAACATTTTACTTGCATGGGGTATGCGAATATGCTGACCCTGTATACATTGAGTTTGTTACCGCCTACATTCCCGACCGTTCGCTATGGGAAGCGCCGCCTGTACGGCGACGTAAACCCAAAAGGTGATTTATGACAAAAAAACCTATTCCTACCTGTGGTGAACATAAGACCAAAAAAGAATGGCAGACCACCACTTTTGAGTATCGAGACGACGGGATTGTCGTCCGTGTGCCAAATGTCCCTGCCTGGGTGTGTCCTCAGGATGGGGAGGCGTCATTTACCCCCGACACGACCGACGAACTTATTACCACCGTGCGCGAGTTGATTGAAGCAGCCAAACATGCCAAGTCGCGGCGTTCAACGTTCACGGAGTACATTGTGGCGATTGGTGGATAAGGACCATGCCGTTCTGACAATTGAAAAACGGCATTGCGGCTGAATCGGTTTGGGATGGATGTGGGGCGGGGTGCCTGAGCGATATGCCGCGTGAGTCGCGGTTGGTGGGATAGTTTCGTAAGGGCAGACCTGTTTGTATCCCGAAGAGGCACATATCCGCCATCTTCTTGCGTTGGCGAACGAAAATGGTTATACTGCTGGTATAACAAAAGGTATAACCCATGGAATACATAAAAACGGCAATTTCTGTGCAAAAGTCTCTTTTTGAAAAGGCAGATAGTCTTGCCCGCCAGATGAAAGTGCCGCGCAGCCGTCTGTTCGTCATGGCATTGGAGGAATACCTCCAGCGCCAGCAAAACCGCGAACTATTGGAAAAATTCAATACTGCCTACGCCGACGAACCCGATCCTGCCGAACAGACGTATATGGACAAAACCAGGAAGTACCAACGCAAAATGGTGGAGGGGGAATGGTGATCCATCAGGGTGACATCTACTGGGTTGATTTGGGCGATCCTTCTGGTTTAGAACCGGGCTACCGCCACCCGCACGTTATTGTGCAAAACAACCTGCTCAACCAGAGCCGTATCCGGACAGTGGTCGTCTGCGTCCTGACGTCCACTCTCAAACGAGCGGATTCACCAGGAAATATTTTGCTTAACAGAGAAGAGACGAATCTGCCGAAAGACAGCGTAGTCAACGTCTCCCAAATATTCACTGTGGACAAAACTCAATTAGGTGAATACGTCAGCACAATTTCCCCACGGCGCGTGCGGGAAATATTCGATGGCATCCGGCTGGTTTTTGAGCCGCGCGATGCGGAGTAGTGTCGAGTGTTGAACAGCCTGCCGCGCTAGGTACAGGTGGAGTAAATGAAATGAAAATCCTGGCTCTCGAAAAGGAACTCCCCGGCACAACCGCTGAAAATTTCCGGCCACTGCTCAAGGGCGAAGCCCGCCGCGTCTGGGAACTGCAGCAATCCGGAACGCTGCGAGAAATTTACTTCAACGCCGACCAGCATACCGCTGTTCTCGTGCTAGAATGTTCCAATGTTGAAGAAGCCCATCGTCTCCTTGCAACGCTTCCTCTAGTACAGACTGGCCTGATTACCTTTGACCTGATCCCCCTCATTCCTTACGATGGTCTTGCCCGCCTGTTCGACCATTCCTCCGACTCGTAGAGAGGCATCCGATGACTAATATTCTACTTTCCATTCTACCGCTGGTGTTTCTGGGTTTGGCGGCCTGGTTCTTCCTGCGAATGCGCCGGCCGCGCAAACAAAAAGCCGCAAAGGACACTCATAGCACGCGCCAGGAACGCGCCGTCTGGGCCTGGGCCAAGGTCGTCAGCGCCAGGCGCGGCGCAACCGATTCCGGCAACCGGGTGCGCGTCGAGATGCAACTCGAAGTCCATTCCCCTGGCTCACAGCCCTATCTTGCCACGACTACCTGGCTGGTCGAGCAGGAGGCGCTGGCGTATGTCGAAGAGGGGAAAGAAATCTCGCTGAAAGCGGACCCGTTAGGCCCGCAGTACGTTTACCCGAACGGCCCGTGGGCCAGATTCGTGGAATGACGGATGACCAGCTACTGCGAATACCTGCGTGAGCACCCGGAAGACACGCTGAACAAGCTCTACCACGACGGCGAGTACGGCTTCCCGCTCGACGACGATGCTGCCCTGCTCGAACGTCTCGCCCTGGAGATTAACCAGGCTGGCCTTTCCTGGATCCTGATGCTGAAGCGCAAAGACAACTTCCGGAGCGCCTTCGACGGCTTCGACGTGGACACGGTGGCGGCTTACGGCAAGGCGGATGTGGCCCGTCTGCTGGCCGACGCGGGGATCATCCGCAACCGGCTGAAGGTCCGCGCGGTGATCGAGAACGCCCGGCGGATGCAGGGTCTGCGCGGCGAGTTCGGTTCGTTCAAGGGCTGGCTGGAGGCTCACCATCCACTCAGTCTCGAAGAGTGGACCAGGTTATTCAAAAAAACTTTTGTCTTCACCGGTGGAGAAATCGTCAAAGAATTTCTGCTGTCCACCGGCTACCTGCCCGGCGCACACGATGCCGATTGCCCGGTGTACCAACAGATTGCCAGGATGAAACCAGCCTGGATGCGGTAATTCTTATGCGCTGCCCCCGCCTTTTGAGGGCAGGGTTATAATTTGCTTGCAACTCATATCCTAATCCCTAATTACCTGATCCCTACTCCCTGATTTTTATGCCACAAATCATCCCAACTGCCGAGCCCTTCTTTTTCCCAGGTAATAAAATCGGCTGCCTGGTAACACACGGATTCACCGGCGCGCCGAAGGAAATGCGCTGGTTGGGGGAATATCTCAACCGCCAGGACTATACCGTGTGCGGCATCCGCCTGAACGGCCACGCCACCAAGCCAGAAGACATGATTCGCTCACGCTGGCAGGACTGGCTGCTCTCGGTGGAGGACGGCTACAACCTGCTGCGTTCCTGCACCGACCAGGTCTTCCTGCTCGGCCTTTCGATGGGCGGGATCCTATCCCTGACCGCCGCGGCCCAGTTTGATGTACGGGGCGTGGTTGCCATGTCCACGCCGTATGCCCTGCCGGACGTCTGGCGGTTGAAATATGTCGGGCTTTTGAGCAAAATCAAGCCCTACCTGCCCAAGAACAACGAAGGTCCGGGATCGGGCTGGTTCGGCGATGCCTGGAAACAGCATGTTTCTTACCCCCAAAACCCACTGCGTTCGATCGACGAACTGAGCCGGTTGCTGGGCGTGATGCGCGCCTCGCTGTCGCAGATCAAGGTCCCGGTGCTGCTCATTCACTCGCGGGACGACAATTACGTCATCCGGGACAGTATGCAGCAGATTTACGAAGCCTTGGGCACGCCGGATAAACAGATGATGTGGGTCGAAGGCAGCGGGCACGTCATCACCGAAGAGCCACAGCGCGAGATAGTCTTCGAGGCCGCGGCCGATTTCATTCAGCGAGTCTCCCGGTCTGCATGAGCGTTGACCTGATCCTGCTCTCGGTCTCCCTCTTCACCTGGGGGATTGGCGAGGGCATGTTCATCTTTTTCCAGCCCATCTATTTACAGCAACTGGGGGCGGACACGATGACGATTGCCTCAGTCTTCAGCGCCTTCGGACTGGCCATGATGGTGGCGCACATCCCGGCCGGCTACCTGGCCGACCGCATCGGGCGCAAACCCCTGCTCGTCGCTGCCTGGACCTTCGGCCTGCTGGCTGCTTGGATCATGGCCCTGGCCCGGACGCTGCCGGTCTTTATCGTGGGGATGCTGCTCTATGGCTTCACCGCCTTTGTTTCCTCACCAATGAACAGCTACGTCACTGCCGCGCGCGGAAAATTATCCCCGGTGCGCGCCATGACGCTGGTCTCGGCCGCCTTCAACTTTGGGGCAATACTCGGACCCATCTCTGGCGGCTGGATCGGCGACCGCTCTGGCCTGCGGACGGTTTACTTGGTCGCTGCCTGTATCTTTATCCTCTCGACAGCTATGTTATTCTTCCTTCGCACCCAGCCGCGTGAGCTCCACGACCCGGCCGCACCTCCAGCCAAACTATGGCAGAATACGCGTTTCGTCAGTTTCCTGGGGATCATCTTCCTGACCATGTTCGTCATGTACCTACCCCAGCCGCTGACCCCCCGTTTCCTGGAAAATGAACGCGGCCTGTCCCTGGGCTCCATTGGCCTGCTCGGTTCCATCGGCGGCCTGGGGAACACCCTGCTCGCCCTGGCCTTGGGACACTTCGCCGCCCGGAGCGGGTTCCTGCTGGCGCAGGTCTCGGTGGCGGCTTTTTCGATATTGTTGTGGAAGGGGACGGGCTTGCCCTGGTACGCTCTCGCCTATTTCCTGCTGGGCGGATTCCGGTCGGCACGCTCGCTGGTTTTCGCCCAAATCCGTCCGCTGATTCATTCGGCGCAAATGGGGTTGGCCTACGGCGTGGCCGAGACCTTCAACTCGCTGGCGATCATGCTGGCGCCGCTGCTGGCCGGGGTGCTATACACGCGTGACCCGGCGCTGGTCTATCCGGTCAGCGTTGGGCTGATCGGGGTGACGCTGTTGGTCTCGGGGATTTTCGCGCCGCGCCAGAAGATCAAGGAGGAAGCGCCGGTGGTATTCCTTCCCCCGGAACTTTGACCGAAAAGACAGGGCGTTGTTTCCTGCTTTTTTACGGAACCTATCCAGGCTATAATGAGTTTACCTGGTGTCGTTGCGAGGAGGGCGTTCTTTGCCCGACGAAGCAATCCCCTCGCGGTTTGGGAAACTGCTTCGCCGAAAAACATCGCCTCGCAGCGACATAATAAAGTGTGTTTTCAACAGAGCAAGTTAACCCCGCTTCTTTCCGGACCCTGAACCTGGAGCCGCCATGGACACTTCTTCTAAACTGCGCTATGAAGAACTCAAGCAGCAGATTCACTCCCACAACTACCGCTATCACGTGCTGGACGCGCCGGTAATCAGCGACGCCGAGTATGACAAACTGGTGGTCGAACTGCGCCAAGTCGAGACCGACCACCCAGACTGGGTCACGCCCGATTCGCCCAGCCAGCGCGCCGGGGCAGCGCCTTCGGAAAAGTTCGAGAAGGTGCGCCACCCGCACCCGATTCTCAGCCTGGCGAACGCCTTTGGCGCCGAAGATGCGCGCGCCTGGTACGAACGCGTCCGTAAGCTGGACGACCGGGTGGAAAAAGCGAAGTTTGTCGTCGAGCCGAAGATTGACGGGTTGAGCGTTGTCCTGCATTACCGGGACGGGGTCTTCGTCCAGGGTGCCACGCGCGGCGACGGGGAGGTCGGGGAGGATATCACCGCGAATTTGAGAACGGTGAAGGCAATACCGCTAAAAATCCCGGTGAATCAGGAATTAGTTGATCAGGGATTAGGTAATCAGTGGGGGACTCAGGTATCTTTTTTTGACCCCAATCCCCAATTACCTAATCACCTGGTCCCTAGTTACCTGGTTGTAAGGGGCGAAGCCTTCATCCCGATCAAAGAGTTCGACAAGCTGAACCGGAAACTGGCAGAGGCCGCCGAGAAGACTTATCTCAACCCGCGCAACACCGCCGCCGGGTCGCTGCGCCAGCTCGACCCGTCCATCACCGCCTCCCGTCCGCTGACCCTGCTGGTCTATCAGATCGTAAGCTGGGAAAACGATCCTCGGACACCTCAGAGCCCTCAGGCACCTCGTTCCCAATGGGAACTGCTCGAATATCTCAAATCCTTCGGCTTCCCTGTCACCGACGTGACCCGCCGTTTCGATAATATCGAAGAGGCCATCGCTTACACCATCACCTGGGACAAACGGCGTGACGAGCTGCCCTACGAGGCCGACGGCATGGTGATCAAGATTGACGATCTGGACCTGGCCGCCGAGCTGGGTTTCGTCGGCAAGGACCCGCGCGGGGCGGTGGCCTTCAAGTTCCCGGCGCGTGAGGTCACCACAAAACTGCTGGGGATTGAGGTCGAGGTCGGCCGCACCGGCGTACTAACGCCGCTTGCCATTCTCAAGCCGGAGAAGATTGGCGGGGTGGTCGTCGAGCGCGCCACCCTGCACAACTTCGACTACATCGCTGTAAAGGATATTCGCGCTGGTGATCAAGTGTTGGTCAAACGTGCTGGGGAGGTTATTCCGTATGTTATTGGCCCGATCATAGACTTGCGTACTGGGGCCGAAAAACCTTACGTGCCGCCTAGTATTTGCCCCGCCTGCGGACAGCCGGTCGAACATTTCGAGGGTGAGGTGGCCTGGTACTGTGTCAATGCGGCTTGCCCAGCGCAGTTGGTCCGCAGTGTGGAGCACTTTGTGTCAAAGGGTGCCATGGATATTGATGGATTAGGAATTGAATTGGTTGGAATTCTTATTGAGACCGGTAAGATTAAAGATGTAGCGGATTTGTATACTCTAACTGAGGAAGATTTATTGATAATCGATCAGGAACTTACTAGGCGTAGACGATTAAAAAAGCCTCCCAAAAATCCGATTAAAGTGCAAAAGCAAGAAGAGCCAAAGAAACGACCTAAAAAATTATCGTTGGCTATTTCAGCTTCAAAGAATCGCCCACTGGCTAGACTTATCACGGCTCTGGGCATACGTGGTGTTGGCGAGACAATAGCTAATGATTTAAGCCGTGCTTTCCCTTCGTTGGATTTGCTCATGGAGGCATCCGAGGAGCAGTTGCGAATGGTGGAAGGGATTGGCCCCAACATTGCCGTCGCTATTGTGGACTGGTTCGGGCGCGAGCGCAACCGGAAGGTGCTGGAGAAGTTGAAGTTATGGGGTGTCTGGCCGGTGGGAAGTGGGAGGGTAGAAGTCGGAAGGCAGAATGGACCGCTGGCCGGATTGACGTTTGTTGTTACGGGCACGCTGCCTACCCTCAACCGGGATGGGGTGAAGGAATTCATCGAGTCCCACGGTGGCAAGGTGACCGACTCGGTCAGCAAGAACACCAGCTACCTGGTGCTGGGCGAAGCGCCGGGGTCGAAGTATGAGAAGGCGCGGGTGCTGGGGGTGAAGATTATTGGGGAAGATGAGCTAAGAAAACTTGCTGAGAGGGGGTAGAAATGGATTTCATTTCTATAGACGTCGAAACAGCGAATGCAGATCTTTCCAGTATCTGCCAAATTGGTGTTGTAAAGTTTGTTGGTGGGGTAATTGTGGGTAAATGGGGCACTCTTGTAAACCCAGAAGACGAATTTGACCCAATGAACATATATATCCACGGCATTACTGAAGAAAATGTCAAAGACGCTCCTATACTTATACAAATAGAGAGTAGGGTCCGCCAAATACTTACTGGCAACATCGTTGCTTGCCATACACCATTTGATAAAGCGGCAATTAGCCGAGCGTATCAACGATATGGCTTACCACTAATAGAATGCACTTGGTTGGATACCGCTAGAGTTTCACGGCGAGCCTGGACCCAATTTGCATACCAGGGATATAGTTTGGCAAATGTGGCTGAGGAATTAGGAATTGAATTTGAGCATCATGATGCTTTAGAAGACGCTCGAGCGGCTGGTGAGATTTTAGTAAAAGCGATAAAGGATACCAAAATATCTTTACAAGACTGGCTAACTCGCGTTAATCAACCCGTTTTCGGAACAAGTAGTTACAAGATAACACGCGAGGGTATATCGGATGGACCACTTGCTGGGGAAGTAGTAGTTTTTACCGGAGCGCTTTCCATCCCGCGTCGAGAAGCTGCCGATATGGCAGCATCCATCGGTTGTGATGTCAGAGATGGTGTTGCGAAAGAAACAACTCTTCTTGTATTGGGAGACCAAGATTTACGTAGATTGGCTGGATATGAAAAGAGTTCTAAGCATCGTAAGGCAGAAGAGTTGATAGAACGAGGTCAACAGATAAGATTTTTAGGGGAAAGGGATTTTCTCAAAATCTTTGAAGAGAACAAGATTCGATAAGATTTCTGGAGATTGAAATTAAGTCCTGGCAGATAAATCTGGCCAGGACTTTTCTCACATTGTTTTAGCATCAATATGCTATGATACTGGTAATAATTGACTGATTATCGGTTCACCAAAAAGGAGCTTACCATGTCCAAACCCATCCACCAAACCGTCACCTTCGGAGCCTCCCCGCACGAAGTTTACGAAGCCCTGATGGACTCGAAGAAGCACGCTGCCTTCACCAGCGGCAGGAGAAATAGGAAAATATGAACTTCACCGACTACCAGACCAAATCCCGCAAGACTGCCAAATACCCGGCCATCGGGCATCCGGTCATTTATCCGACTCTTGGCCTGGCCAACGAGGCCGGGGAAGTGGCCGGCAAGATCAAGAAAATTTTCCGCGACAAGGGCGGCGTCATTAGCGAAGCCGACCACGAAGCCTTGAAAAGCGAACTGGGCGACGTGCTATGGTACCTGGCCCAGGTCTGCACCGAGTTGGATATATCGCTAGACGAGGTGGCCGAGCACAACATCGTCAAACTCTACGACCGTCTCGAGCGTGGTAAGATCGGCGGTTCCGGCGACAATCGCTAGGAGGAAGAGCCATGACTCTCTTGGATTGGATCATCGCTGCCATCGTTATCCTTACCTTGATCTATCTATCCTTTGTCCTGACGTTGGCCGAATGGCTGGCTGCCCTGCGCAAAGGACAGGCGGTCACGCTGCTGCCCGAGCGTAAAGGCGGCGCTTGGCCACTCTGGACGCAAATCGCTATGGTCCTTTTGGGACTGCTGTTGTGTGTGCCCCTCTTTTATTTCCTGTGGATTCCGCTGTTCAAATTATCCGCCAGCACTGCACATATTCTGGATATCGTCGGGTTGGTCATTTATCTGACCGGATGCACCTTTGTCCTGTGGGCGCGCCGCACGCTCGGCAAGATGTGGGGCCTCAGCACCAGCCGGAATGTGAAGCTGCTCGATGACCACCAAATCATCCAGAGCGGGCCCTATGCTTTCGTGCGCAATCCGATGTATTTCGGCTGGTGGGCGGCCATGTTCGGCCTGTTGCTGGTCTATCCGACCTGGGTGGTGCTTCTCTTCCTGGCCTTCTCGGTCATCGCGTTTGTCGGTCGCGCCCGTCGCGAAGATACGGCCCTGGCTGAACGGTTTGGCGAGGCCTGGACAGAATATAAAAAACGTACCAAATTCCTGATCCCGTTTATCTATTGATCTGATTATTCCCGGCGGCGGAAACGCCGCCTTTTTACTGCTCCTTGCATAAATTTCTGAACTGAATCGGTCAGAAGCAAGGGAAAAACGACGATTTTGGTTCAAATATTTACGCAGTACCCTGTAAACTCTAATCATTCTCATACGAAATCCGGGCTGCTTTTTGGTAGAATCAATCCAGACACTTCTTGTCCGTACTGATTCAGGAGACCTTATGGCTAGCATGGAAAAATTCACCCAGCGAGCCCGCCGCGTGCTCTCCCTGGCTCACCAGGAAGCCGAACGCGCCCGTCAGGGATTGATCGGCACGGAGCACCTGCTCCTCGGGTTGCTGGAAGAAGACGGTGGCGTGGCCGGGCGTGTCCTGCGCGAACTGGGCTTGGAATCTAACCGCGTGCGCGAGATGGTCCAGCGTGTCAGCGGTGAGGGTCACTACGGAAGCGGCAGGATCGAAATCGCCCCCGATACCCAACTGGTGCTCGAATACGCTATCGAAGAGGCCCGCAAGATGGGCCACCACTATATCGGCACCGAACATCTGCTGCTCGGGCTGGTCCGCTCGGTAGGCACAGCAATGGAAGTGCTGAAGAAGCTCGGCGTGACTCCCGAACAGGTCCGCCGGCAGACTCGCCGCGTCTTGCAGGAAAGTGGCGGGTCCCAGACCTCGGCCGTCCCGGAGACAGCCAGGCCGGGCGGCAAGCAGGAACCCAAGACCCCGCTGGTGGACCAACTGGCGACCGACCTGACCACCCTGGCTGAAGAAGGCAAACTGGACCCGGTCATTGGCCGCCAGACTGAGATCGAGCGCGTCATCCAGATCCTGGCACGCCGTACCAAAAACAACCCGGCCCTGATCGGCGAACCGGGCGTCGGCAAGACGGCCATCGTCGAGGGGCTGGCCCAGCGCATCACCGATGGCGACGTCCCCGCGCCGCTGCTGAACAAACGCGTGCTCAAGCTGGACGTAGGTTCGCTGGTGGCCGGGACGATGTACCGCGGCCAGTTCGAGGAACGCCTTAAGCGTGTCATTGACGAACTCAAGCAGACCAAATCCATCCTTTTCATTGACGAGTTCCACATGCTGGTCGGGGCCGGTTCCGCCGGCTCTGCCGTGGACGCGGCCAATATCCTCAAGCCGGCTCTTTCGCGTGGCGAGTTGCAGTGCATCGGCGCCACCACGTTGGATGAATACCGCAAGCACATTGAATCCGACGCGGCGCTGGAACGTCGTTTCCAGCCCATCGTCGTGGACGAACCTACTGTCGAAGAAACGATTGAAATCCTGAAGGGCATCCGCAAGATGTATGAGGAGCACCACCATCTCGTTATCTCGGATGAGGCCCTCGACGCGGCGGCCACGCTCTCGTCCCGCTACGTTTCGGACCGTTTCCTGCCCGATAAAGCCATTGACCTGATTGACGAGTCCGCCTCACGGGTGCGCATGTACAAGTCCGGGGCGTCCACCTCTGCCAAAGAAATCTACAAGCAATTGAAGCAGGTGCGTTCCAATCGGGCTCTGGCCCAGGAGGAAGGCAAGGCCGAGGACGCGCGAGCATGGGAATCGCAGGAAGCCGACCTGAATGAACAGCTCAAACAGATGAAATCCAGTTGGGAGCGCGCCAAGAGCCCGGTCGTCATTGGCGAGGATATCGCCGAGGTGGTTTCCATGTGGACCGGTGTGCCAGTCACGCAGATTGCCGAGGAAGAGTCGAAGCGCTTGCTCAAGATGGAAGAAGAACTTCGGAAAATCATCATCGGCCAGGAAGAGGCCATCCAGTCCATTGCCAAGGCAGTGCGGCGGGCACGCGCGGGGTTGAAAGACCCGAAACGGCCGATTGGCTCGTTCATCTTCCTCGGTCCGACCGGCGTCGGTAAGACCGAGTTGACCAAGGCGCTCGCCAAGTTCATGTTCGGCAGCGAGGAATCCCTCATCCAACTCGACATGTCCGAATTCATGGAGCGTCATACCGCTTCGCGCTTGGTCGGCGCGCCGCCTGGTTACATCGGCTACGAGGATGCCGGTCAACTGACCGAGGCTCTGCGCCGCCGCCCGTACTCCATTGTGGTCTTCGACGAGGTCGAGAAGGCCCACCCCGAGGTCCACAACATGCTGCTGCAGATCATGGAAGAAGGCCATCTCTCGGACGCCAAGGGCCGCCAGGTAGACTTCCGCAACGCCATCATCGTGATGACCACCAACGTCGGGGCGGAGGAGATCCGCAAGCAGACCTCGCTTGGCTTCCAGTTGAAGCGCGACGAGAAAACCGAGGAGCGTACCTCTTACGAAGAGATGCGTAAGAAGTTGACCGAGTCACTCAAAAAGGTCTTCCGCCCGGAATTCATCAACCGCCTGGACAGCGTCATCGTCTTCCGTTCGTTGAATAAGGACGATATTCGCCAGATTGTGGCGCTCGAACTGAATAAGGTAACAGACCGCCTGGCCGAGCACGCGGTGACGTTGACCGCCACCGATCCTGCTCTTGACCTGCTGGCGGGGCAGGGCTATGACCCGGAGATGGGCGCCCGTCCGCTGCGCCGCATCATTCAACTCAGAGTGGAAGACCCGCTCTCGGACGCCCTGCTGTCTGGGACCTTCCAGGAGGGTGACACCATCCTGGTGGATGTATCGGAGGAGGAGGTGGTCTTGAAACGGTCGGAAGAGAAGCCCAAAGAGAAATCCCCTGAACCGGTTGCATGATCTGGTAGGGGCACAAAATACTTTAGTGTCGTTGCGAGGGCGCGCAGCGCCTGAAGCAATCTCCCAATAACGAGGGGATGCTTCGCTGCTAATGGACAGCGGCTCGCAACGACACATAGGTTTTTGGAGGAATTTGTGGGTAAAGATTTACAGGTAGCTATTCTCGCTGGCGGGTGTTTCTGGTGCCTGGAGGCCGTGTTCGACCAACTCAAAGGTGTGGAATCGGTCGAATCGGGTTATTCCGGCGGACACGCCCTGAACCCAACTTACACCCAGGTTTGTGACGGGGGCACCGGCCACGCCGAGGTCGTCAAGGTCACGTTCGATCCGCAAGTGCTGTCGTATCACGACCTGCTGAAGGTTTTCTTTTCCATCCACGACCCGACCACGCTCGATCGCCAGGGCAACGACGTGGGCACGCAGTACCGCTCGGCGATTTTCCATCACGACGAGGCGCAAAAGAAGGTTGCCGAACAGGTCATCGAAGAGATTACGGATGCCCACATTTGGGAGGACACTATCGTGACCGAAGTCGTGCCGTTCGATAAATTCTATATGGCTGAGGATTACCACCAGGAGTATTTTGACCATCATTCCTTCCAGTCATACTGCCAGGTTGTGATCGCGCCAAAGGTGGCGAAGTTCCGCAAGCAGTTTGTAGACCGGTTGAAGAAGTAATTTCATTCGTGGACTCTGTCCAGCCCTCGCCCGCTGTTCCGACTGTATCGCCCACTTTTCGCGTGGGTGCTGTGCCCGTCTACGGGGATGCCATCCTCTCCCCGATGGATGGCTTTTCCGACTGGCCTTTTCGTTCGATCTGCCGCGCGCTGGGATCGGCGATGAGTTACACTGAATTCGTCAAAGCGGAGTTCATTGTCCATGCCCTCGAGCACATCGCCGCCCGATTCACCTACGACGAAGCCGAGCGCCCGGTCGTCTTCCAGATTTATGGGGATGATCCTGAGGAACTCCTGGAAGCTGCCCTGCGCCTGCAGGAGAAGCGGCCGGACATTATTGATATTAACATGGGTTGCCCGGCCAGGACGGTTGCCAATCGGGGTGCGGGCGTTGGCTTAATGCGCACGCCTCTGAAGGTGGCGCGCATTTTCCGCAAGTTAAGCGCCGCCCTTGAAGTGCCGGTGACGGGGAAAATCCGCCTGGGCTGGGACGATTACCGCAGCTACAAGTTAATCGCTCGTATCGTGGAAGAGAACGGCGGCGCGGCGATCGCGGTCCACGGGCGGACGAAGGAGCAAGGCTACGGCGGCCAGGCCGATTGGGATGCCATCGCCGAAGTGAAGGCAGCGGTGAAGATCCCGATCATCGGCAACGGGGATGTCAAGTCAGTGGCGGATATTGACCGGATGAAAGCCTATACCGGCTGTGAAGCGGTCATGATTGGCCGCGCCGCGGTCGGCAATCCATGGATATTTTCCCGCCTCGACCGGTCACAGGTTACGCCGGAGATGGTGCGCCAGATGGTCCACCAGCATCTGGAACGGAACCTGGCATTTTTCGGTCCGCACAAAGGGCTGCTCTTATTCCGCAAACACGCCATGCAATACTTGAAACTCCGACGCCTGCCGCGCGCCACGCGCACAAAAATACTCCTTCAGGATCAGGTGGATGACTTTCTGGCTTTGCTGGAGGAAACCTACGCCGGGCTGGGTTGACTCTTGTCGTGCATGCAGATGCGGGACGCCTCGGTTATTGGATGCCAAAGCCCTTATAAAAATGCCAGGAGCCTAGATTTTCTACCATTGGAAATTTATGCACAGGCTGTATCTACGGGCATGTACTATATCCAAACATCGGGCCGATGAGATTGCTGAAGATCCGGATCACCGGAGCACACAATGCCCACTGAGGGGCAAAGGCCACGAAAAGACTGACGCAGATGCATACCAGGACAATAATTGCCACGATGATACCGATAACCAGCCCGGTATTCTTTTTCTTTTCCGGGGCAGCCGCCACAGGGACTGGGCCAGCCGGCACCTGGCCGGAGTAAGCCGGGGGGGGTACTGAAATCGGGGTCGGCATAGGAGCCGGTCTTCGGACAGGAGCAATCGTCCTGGCCGCCTTGGCAGATGAGGCAACCATCGTGGCATTCGAATCATATGCGGCCTCATACATCAGCATGATCCCCTCGCCAAACGAGACCGTGTCACCCGGGTTCAGGACTTGTATCCCACTGACGCGTTGCCCGTTGACAAATGTCCCGTTGGTCGAGCCGAGGTCCTGAATCACGTATGCGGAACCTCGCAGTTCCACCTTGGCGTGTCTGCGAGAGACCTCTACGTCGTTGATTGCGATCATGTTGCTGTTATCACGCCCGACGGAAATTTCCTGCGCCTCGAGAGGATACACTTTGCCAACATTCGGCCCGGAGCGCACGACGAACTGAAATTGAGTAGCCATAGTTCCTCCTGATCAATCCTTGTCAAGTATGACCATAGTGTACAGAATTTGGCGAAAAAAGTCAAATCGCTTGTTGCGCTTATCCGGCATCAAATCGCGCCAGTGGAAGCCCGATTCAAATGGCGTTCGGGTCGCAACGCTCCTTGAGCGCGGGGAATCTGGCAATAGTTGCCTCGCCCAGGAGCGACGTAGCGCGCCGTGACAATGCCTCTTTCTTTTGAGCCATGTTCATCTCCTGAGGTTGAACAATTATACAGCCGGTGCAGATTTTTACAGGGTACTTCGTAAATATCTGAACTATAAACCTGGCCTATGCGAGCAATTCGGTCAAAGCTGGTTCGGAAATTTATGCAAGAAGCAGTAGAAGTATGGGATTGCCTCTTTTCGTTAGACGGAGAAATAGGTATGATTGTGTAAAGTTATTCTTCATCACGGTCATTGGTCAAAATGAAAAGTTTGCAGTGATATCAAATCCTTTGGAGAATTCTTCTATGCCTCGCAAAATCAAGCTCATCCTCAACCCGGTTGCCAACCACGGACGTTCTTTGCAGATTGCTGCTGATTTGCGCCCGCTTATGGCCGAACATAACGCCGATTGGAGTGGCACCGATTACCCTGGCCACGCCGCCGAACTGGCCCGTCAGGCCGGCGAACAAGGCTACGACCTGGTCGTGGCGGTCGGCGGCGATGGGACCGTGCACGAGGTCATCAACGGCCTAATGCAGGTCCCGGATAAGGGACGCCCGGCCCTGGGCATTGTCCCGCTCGGCTCGGGCAACGATTTCGCTCACATCCTCGGCATTCTCGAAGACCCGGCCCAAGCCCTGCAATCGGCAATTGACGGCCAGCCGCATGCACTGGACATTGGCCTGGTGCGCGACCAGCACGGCCGCCGGGAATATTTCAACAATACCCTCGGCATCGGCTTCGACGCGGTAGTCACCATCCGCACTCGCAAGATTACCCGCATCCATGGTTTTATGATGTACTTTGTGGCTGTCATCCAGACCATCATCCTGAATTTCACGCCGATGAACCTGCACATCGAAACCGATCAGGAAACCTGGGAGATGTCCTCTCTGATGTTGACGCTTGGCAACGGCCCGCGCGAGGGCGGCGGTTTCCTGGTCACACCGGAAGCCAAATTCGACGACGGCCTCCTGCACTACGCCACCATCCGCAAAATTTCCCGCCTGATGATGTTCCGGCTGATTCCCGAAGTCATGAACGGCACGCACGGACGCTTCAAGCCGGTGCGCATGGGCACCTGCCGCAAAATGAGCGTGGCATGCGACCAGCCGCTCTATGTCCACTGCGATGGCGAAATCTACGCCGGATTCGGCACCGACATTCGTCAATTGGCGATAGAAATCATGCCGAATGCTATCCGCTTTTTGAAAGAATAATGCCCGACCTCGTCCACTCCCTGCAAAATTACGATATCGGCCACCTGCGCATCGTAGCCGGACTGTGGGGTGTGGAACTTACCTCTGCCGATGCGGATGTGGCGTTAAAGGAACTTTCCGCAGCGCTCCTGGACCCGGAACTAGTGGGCGAGACCATTGACATCCTTCCCTCCGATGCCCGCTCTGCGCTCGTTACCCTGGCCGAGGCAGATGGCAAAATGCCCTGGGCGGCCTTCGCCCGGCGCTTCGGCGAAGTCCGCCAAGCCGGTCCCGGCCGGCGCGACCGGGAACAGATTTATCTCAACCCGGTTTCCGCCGCTGAAACCTTGTTCTACCGGGCCTTGCTGGCGCGGGCGTTTTTCGACACACCTTCCGGCGCACAGGAGTTTGCGTACATCCCTGAGGATTTGTTCAAACTAATCTCCGTAGGGGCGACGCACCTCGTACCAGTAGGGTATGTGTCGTCCCTGCCAAAAATTTCTGGTGAGCCTCTCGGCCACCTGGCCATGCCGCAGGAACGCCAGCATCCCATCCCGGCCTCCGACCGCCTGCTCGATGACGCGACGACCTTTTTGGCCGCATTGCGCATGGGCCTCGAACCGCCGGAGATGCAGGTCCCGGTGGGTGTGATCCGCCTGCTGTTGGAAGCTGCCAAGGTCATTGTGAAAGGCTCGCCGCAAGCGGGTGCCGTCAAAGGATTCCTCGAGATGCCGCGCGGCGAAGCTCTGTCCATGTTGGCAAAGGCGTGGCAGGCCAGCGAAGTTTTCAACGAACTGCGCCTGCTCCCCGGCATCCAATGTGAAGGGGAATGGGCAAACCAGCCGCTCGTCACACGCGAGTTTCTTCTTGGCCTGCTCAATGCCATCCCCGAGGGAAAATGGTGGAGTCTGCCAGCCTTTGTCCGCGGCATCAAGGAGAGATATCCTGATTTCCAGCGCCCCGCCGGGGACTACGACTCCTGGTTCATCAAGCGCACGTCGGATGGGATCTACTTGCGCGGTTTTGCCAGTTGGGACGAAGTGGACGGCGCACTGGTCCGCTATTTTGTCACCGGGCCACTGTTCTGGCTGGGGAGGGTGGAATGGGCCTCGGCGGAGAAAAAGGGTACGGAGACAGCATTCAAAGTGAATGAGAAGCGAGTGACGAGTAACGAGAACGGAAAACTTACGGTCACTTCCAGCGGGAAAATCGCCGTGCCGAGGTCTGTGCCGCGTGTGACTCGTTACCTGATTTCTCGTTTCTGTGAGTGGGATGATGAGAAGCCGGAGGAGTACCGCTACCGAGTCAGCACCCGTTCGCTGAAGAAAGCTGGGGAGCAGGGCCTGAAAGTGGGTCAACTGCTCAGCCTGCTGGCGAAGAATGCCGCGGCGGAGATTCCGCCCGCGTTCGTCAAGGCGCTTAAACGCTGGGAGACGAACGGGACCGAGGCCCGGGTGGAGATGCAGGTCGTTCTAAGAGTCAGCAGTCCCAAGGTCCTGGACGAGCTGCGCAAGTCGAAAGCGGGGCGCTTCCTTGGCGAGACACTCGGCCCGGTGACGGCCATCGTCAAGCCGGGGGCGCAGGCCAAAGTGCTGGCCGCGCTGGCCGAGATGGGACTGCTGGCCGAGGCGTCGACGGACTCTGAAACGAATGTCATTGGCAAAACGTGACGAGCCCATTTCCATAAATCGCTATAATCAAGACTGTAACCATTTACCATTCCCCATTTCCCATTCACTATTCACCATTCTCTAATTTCTGTTCTCTGATCACGGAGTCTATCATGTCCAAAACTGATTGGATCACCCAGGAACTCGCAGGCTTGAAATCGCAGGGCCTCTACAACCGCATCCGCACCATCGGCTCGCCGCAGGGCGCCTGGCTGGTGGTGGATGGTAGGAAGGTGCTCAACTTCTGCTCGAACAACTATCTAGGACTGGCAAATCATCCGAAACTGGTGGCGGCGGCCAAGAAAGCCACTGACGAGATGGGCGTCGGCCCGGCGGCGGTGCGTACCATCGCCGGGACGATGACCCTGCATCTCGAATTGGAGAAGCGCCTGGCGGCCTTCAAAGGCGTCGAGGCGGCCATCACCTTCCAGAGTGGCTTTACCGCCAACCTGGCGACCATCCCGGCCCTGGTCGGCAAGGAAGATGTCATCTTCTCCGATTGGCTCAACCACGCGTCCATTATTGACGGCTGCCGTCTCTCCGGCGCAAAAATTATCCCCTACGAGCACTGCGACGTGGCCTCGCTGGAGGCCGTTATCAAAGAGAATCTGGCGCAGTTCCGGCGCGCCATCATCATCACCGACGGTGTCTTCAGCATGGACGGCGACGTAGCCCCGCTCGACAAGATTTACGAAGTGGCAAAAAAGTATGATATTCTGCTGATGGTGGACGATGCCCACGGCGAGGGCGTGCTTGGTAAGGGTGGGCGCGGCATCGTGGACCATTTCGGCCTGCACGGCAAAGTGGACGTGGAGGTCGGCACGCTTTCAAAGGCTTTCGGTGTAGTGGGCGGCGTGGTGGCCGGGAACGCGACCATCGTCGAATGGCTGCGCCAGCGCGGACGCCCGTTCCTGTTTTCCTCCGCCGTCACCGTCCCGGACGCGGCAGCCTGCATTGCTGCCATGGACCTGCTCGAAGCCTCGACCGAGCTGGTGGACAAGCTATGGGACAACGCTAAATACTTCAAGGCCGAGATGAAGAAACTGGGTTTCGATACTGGCGTCAGTACCACACCCATCACCCCGGTCATGCTCGGCGAGGCGCTGCTGGCCCAACAGTTCAGCCGCGAGCTTTTCGAAGCAGGCGTCTTTGCCATGGCACTCAGCTATCCGACCGTGCCGCAGGGTAAAGCAAGGATCCGCGTGATGATCTCGGCCGCCCACGCGAAGGCCGATCTGGATCAGGGACTGGAGGCGTTTGCAAAGGTTGGGCAGAAGTTGGGTGTGATTCTGTAATCCCGTAGGGGCAGGTCTTCTCCAGGCCAACCACCTGTCTCTTATAAGGTGATACCGAGCACATTGTTTTTACCTAAATAAATAGTACAGAGACCTGCCCCTACGATAATATCTGAATATCATGACTGGATTCGACCCTAAAATTCACCATCGGCGCTCTATCCGCCTGAAAGGATATGATTATTCCCAGGCCGGGGCGTATTTCGTCACCATCGTCACGCGGGGAAGGGCGCTGTTGTTCGGTGAGGTAGTGAACGGGGAGATACGGTTGAATCGGTATGGGGAGATCGTCCAAAAATGGTGGGATGCCATCCCGGAACATTTTCCAAGTGTCGAAACGGGTGCATTTGTTGTCATGCCCAACCATGTGCATGGGATCATTGTGGTTGGCGATGGCCGTAGGGGCACGGTCGCCGTGCCCCCGGGCGGGGAGACCCCGCCCCTACAGAAACCGACGTTGGGGCAAATCGTTGCGTATTTCAAATATCAATCTACCAAAGAAATCAACGCCGCAAAAGGCGGACCGGTAACAAAATTGTGGCAGCGCAATTATTACGAGCACATTATCCGCAATGAGCAAGACCTTGCATTGACCTGGCTTTACGTTGAATCCAATCCTGCCCAATGGGAGGCGGACGATGAAAACCCTGCCAGGTGCTGAGGTTAACATTATTGCCCGTTGTTACAATGGAGCATGTATCTCTGGTTTATAATAGCCCCAGAAACGTCATCAGGAGATTCACGTGCTGCGCGTCTACAACACCCTCACCCGTAAGAAAGAAGATTTCCAGACCCTCGAGCCGAATGTGGTCAAAATGTACGTCTGCGGCCCGACGGTCTATTCCGATGCGCACATCGGTCACGCCATGTCGGCCATCGTCTTTGACATAGTGCGCCGCTACCTGGAATACCGCGGCTACCAGCTGAAACACGTCATGAACTTCACCGACGTGGATGATAAGATCATCAACCGCGCCAATGCCCTCGGTGTGGATCCCTACCAGTTGGCCGAATCCTATATTCAGGCTTTCCGCAAGCACCTTGCAGACCTGAACATCCTGCCTGCCACGCTTAACCCGCGCGCCACCCAGGATATGCCTCACATCATCCAAATGATCCGCGAACTAGGCGAGAGCGGCTACGCTTACGAAGCCGATGGCGACGTCTACTTCCGGGTCACCAAGGACAAGGACTATGGCAAGCTATCCGGTCGCAAGCTGGACGACATGCAGGCTGGGGCGCGCATCGGCGTGGACGAGCGTAAGGAGCACCCGATGGACTTCGCCCTGTGGAAATCCGCCAAGCCCGGTGAACCCGCCTGGGACTCCCCGTGGGGCAAAGGCCGCCCTGGCTGGCACATCGAATGCTCCGCCATGAACCTGCACCACCTGGGCGAGCAGATTGACATCCACGGCGGCGGCAATGACCTGGTCTTCCCGCACCACGAGAACGAAATTGCCCAGAGCGAGTCCTTCACCGGCAAGCAATTCGCCCGCTACTGGATGCACAACGGCATGTTGCAACTCTCTGGCGAGAAGATGTCCAAGTCGCTCGGCAACCTGGTGACGATTGACGAATTCCTTTCGAAGCGTGAACCAGACGCCTTGCGCATGATGATCCTGAACGGCAGCTACCGGGCTCCGCTCTCTTACTCGGACGACATTGTGGACGCAGCGGAGCGCGGCCTGGACCGGCTGCGGTCGGCCCTTAAACCGGCCCCCGCCAACGCCCCCGGCGCTCCCGCCGAAACGCGCACCTGGCTGGAGAAGCAAACCGAGACCACCCGGCAGGCCTTCGTGGATTCCATGGACGACGATTTCAACTCTGCTGGGGCGCTGGCGGCGCTCTTCGAATTGGTGCGTGCCGTTAATTCTGCCCGCGACGCAGGGGCTGCCGACGCAGAACTCAGGCCTGCTCAAGATGTCCTGCGCATACTGACTGGTGTGCTCGGCCTGCGTCTGGGCGAAAAGAAATCAAGAGGTGGTGAAGTTTCCGACAAGCTCATCAGTTTTTTGGTGGATCTCCGCACGGAAGCCCGTGAGAAAAAAGAATGGTCTACTTCAGATAATATTCGAAATACTCTGGAAGATTTAGGTATAAAGCTCGAAGATAGCAAAGACGGCACCACCTGGCATTGGTAAACCTGTAGGGACGGATATCATCCCCGAAGGGGGTGGCTGTCTGCCCTTTATCGTCAGGAACAACTTCCGAGACCGCCTCTCGGAAGTTGTATTTTTGGGGAATATGGTGTATTCTACTGCTTATTGCATAAATATCTGAATTTGCTTTTATCGAATTGTTCTTAGATTACAGGATTTTGGTTCAAATATTTACGCAGTACTTTGTAATTGCGATGCAATCACGCGCCAGAGTATCGAGCTCGCCGCTTTTGCATCAGCCTGAACGGTTATAAGACAAGGAGAATTTATGGCCGAGACTCAACCCCCTACCTCGCCGCGTTGGGGAGCAATTACCAAGCTGGTCGTCACCATGACCGCCGTTGTCATCCTGGGTGCATTGGTGGTGCGCTTCCATACCATCATTGGCCCGATATTGATGGCATTTATCTTGGCATATCTCCTGCATCCAATCGCCGCGCGGATGAGCCGCAAGAGGCCTCTCTCCTGGTCGGTGGCGGTTAATCTCATTTACCTGGTCTTCGTTCTCATCCTGCTTGGCCTGCTGACCTGGGGAGGCGTTGGCCTGGTCGGGCAAATCCAAAACTTGATCGCTGCCATCCAGAACTATGCCAATCAATTGCCCGTCTTTATCGAGAGCCTCTCTCATAAAGTTTATACACTTGGGCCATTCAAATTTGACTTCTCGACGATTGACTGGCAGACCATCGGCCAACAAATTCTCTCCTACGTCGAACCGGCTTTGGGGAAAGTGGGCAGCCTGGTTGGGACTCTGGCAAGCAGCGCCGCCTCTACCCTGGCCTGGACGGCGTTCGTGGTGGTCGTCTCGTATTTCTTTCTCCTGGAAAGCGGCGGCCTGCGTAACCGCATTGTCCAGGTTGACATCCCTGGCTACACCGAGGATATCCGACGACTGAGCCAGAAACTGGGACGCATCTGGAACGCCTTCCTGCGCGGGCAGATTATCATTTTCGTCTCGAAGGTCATCGTCTATACGGTTTTGTTGAGCATCCTGGGGGTCCATTACGCTATCGGGGTGGCGCTCATCGCCGGGTTTGCCAGCTTCCTGCCTTACATTGGTCCGGCCATCAACTGGATCGTGCTCGGCCTGGTCACTTATTTCCAGGGCGGCAATCTGTTCGGGCTTGCGCCGCTGGCCTATACGATCCTTGCCATTGGGATCGCCCTACTGATTGACCAGGTTTTCGACAACCTGGTGGCACCGCGCGTCATGGCCCAGACGTTGAAAGTCCACCCGGCTTTTGTGTTGATTGCCGCCATCATCGCCGCCAACCTGATCGGGATCCTGGGCATCGTCATCGCCGCGCCGCTGCTGGCGACCCTGCAACTGGTTGGCCGCTACACCATGCGCAAGCTGCTGGACCGGGAGCCCTGGCCGCCCGAAGAGGACGTCCTGCCGCCTCCGCACGTGCCGAAGTGGCTGCGCAGAATCCAAAAATGGTGGCGGAAAAGAAAAGGTGTAGAACTGCAAGAAAATGAGCCTCGGACACCTGGTAAAAAACCACCAAGTCTCAAAGGCACCAAGAAAGCTAAGAACCCCTGACAAAACTTGCTCCCACCGCTGTCCCCGGCGGAGCTGGAAGCCTGAGCAGTCATTTTTCTACAGAGTACTGCGTAAATATCTGAACCAAAATCCTGTCATTTGTGAGTAATTCGATAAAAGCAAGTTTAGAGATTTATGCAAGAAGCAGTAATGTGCATTTCGGTTGAGAAATCCGTATAATAAGAGTATCGAAAAGGAGATTCCATGTCCAAACCTGCCCCCGAACCCAAGACCGAGACGATGGCCGAGACTGAGAACTACCTGGCCTGGAAAGCCGAAGAACCCGATGGAGAGACCACCTACCACCTGGAACTGAACAACGTCACCCTGCACTTCTTCCGTGAAGAGTGGGACGAATTCCTTCAATTGATCCACAACCTGAAATAACATGAAGCGCAACAATGCCATTACCGACGTTCCGGGGATCGAAGTCGGCCAGGCCCAGGATGAGCAGGCCCTCACCGGCTGCACAGTGGTGCTCTGCCGCAAAGGGGCGGTCGGCGGGGTAGACGTGCGCGGGGGCGCCCCCGGCACGCGCGAGACCGATCTGCTGAACCCGATTAATCTGGTGGACAAGGTCCACGCGGTGGTTCTGGCGGGCGGCTCGGCCTTCGGGCTGGATGCGGCTTCGGGCGTGATGAAGTATCTGGCGGAACAGAAAATCGGATACGGGCTGGGAAAGGCGCGCGTCCCGATCGTCCCGGCGGCAATCTTGTTTGACCTTGGCCTGGGAAAGTCGCCGCGTCACCCGGACCCGGAAATGGGCTACGCCGCCGTAGCCGCCGCGCAACCCGGAGCGGTGGCCGAGGGCAACGTCGGCGCGGGGACGGGGGCCACCATCGGTAAAATTTTTGGCATGGCCGGGGCGATGAAATCCGGCCTCGGCACTGCCAGCATCGAAATTGGCGGGGGTGTGCTGGTCGGCGCGATCGTGGCGGTCAACGCCTTCGGCGACGTGCTGGACCCGGCGACGGGTCAGATCATCGCCGGGGCGCGCCCTGCCAAGCTTGGCCCGCTTAATCTGGGCGGCGCGGGGCCATTTGCGGACACACTCAAAGTCATGCAAACTCTCGCCGGGCGGATGGTTTTAATCCTCGCCACCGGCGGCAACACCGTCATCGCTGTGGTGGCGACCAACGCAAAATTCGACAAGGCCCAGGCCACCAAAGTAGCCCAGATGGCCCACGACGGGCTGGCGCGCACAATCCGCCCGGCGCACACCCTGCTGGACGGGGATACGGTTTTTGCGCTCGCCACCGGCCAGAAGAAGGCCGATGTCAGCACCGTGGGGGCCTATGCCGCCGAAGCGCTGGCGCAGGCGATTGTGAGAGCAGTGCAGGCGGCGAAACCGGTAGGAGGCTTGCCGGCCGCGGGGGAGTAGACCTGTCTGAAAATTGGACACGAATGAAATAAGTCCGCCGATCTCGCACAGATAACGCAGATTGGCGGATGTTCATCAGTTGACTCTCATCACATTCTCGTCTAAACTTTATCTATGCTTGCCCGCGTCTATTCCTGTGCTGTGATCGGTCTGGACGGGGTGGTGGTCGAAGTGGAAGTCCCCGGCATGACCATCATCGGCCTGCCCGCCGCGGCGGTGCATATCCTATCCCATTGAGTCTGTAGTTGAAAGTTTCCCACATCAGGATGGGGCCTGGAGATCCGCAAGGCCGCGCGTGAGAGGAACAGTCAGAAAAGTGGGTATAATCAATATGCGGTTGTTGGTTGATTAGTTCGTGAGGAATGTATGAATACTTACCCTTCTACATACACAAAGAAAATTTCCCAGGAAATTCGTCAAACGCCAGAAGAATATTTGCCGGCGTTGTTGGCGATGGTGCGCCTGTTCCGCGAAAGCGTGACTCTTAAACCCGCCGAAGCGAGCTTCCGCCAGGGATGGCAGGAAACCTTGAATAACGAGACGCTTCCGCTGGAACAACTGTGGGAAGGCGTGGATGCCAGGTAAATCGCCGTTGGTGGAAATTGTTTTCACGCCAGAATTCAAACGCAATCTGCGCGCGTTGGCGAAAAAACACCCTCACATCCGCTCGGATGTTCAACCTATCATAGAGCAAATTCAGCGTGGCGAGTTCATCGGCGAACAGGTGCAGGGGACCGGCTATACAATTTTCAAGGTCCGCATTCGAAATCGTGATGCTTCGCGCGGCAAGAGCGGCGGCTATCGCGTGATTTACTACTTGAAAACAGCAATGGCTGTAATCCTGGTGACGATCTATTCAAAAACCGAGCAATCTGATATCTCTGCAGCAAGGATAAAGAAAATTCTTGCCGAGTTCTCAGAATAATCTATCGAACAGTGCGCCGTTCGCTTGTTGACTCATCCCCCGTTCTCATCTAAATTTTGACCATGCTTGCCCGCGTGGTTTCCTGCGCCGTGATCGGCCTGCCCGACGCGGCGGCCCAGGAGAGCCACTGCACCCCTTAGATAAAAAACTGGGACCTCGCTCGAAACTGAGGTCCCAGTGTTTAATGTGGCAGCCACTTTCAACCCTGCTCGTCCAAATTCTGTAGAATGTCCTGGATGTTCAATTTCAATTCTGGGATATCCTGCTCGACGACTGACCAGACCACCTCTGCATCAATGCCAAAATGGTGGCGCGCCTGGATGTTACGCATGGCAATGATCTCCGCCCACGGCACATCCGCAGACCAGGTCTGGAACTCATCCGGCAGGTCCCGGCACGCTTCGCCGATGGCCGCGATCTGGTTGACCAGCCAGTCTTGGCCCAGTTCGTCCTGTAAAAAGGCGGCTTTGCCGCGCCGGGCATATTTTTCGATGCGCTGGATGGCTTCCAGGATGTCCAGCAAGCGTTCTTTTTCGCTTCTCCTCATGGACGCACAGGTTGGGATTGGGTTTGGGAAAAGGTTTCGAGTTCCATGTTTGCCTTCCTCGCCATTTTAGCACAGTTCCATAAGGCTCTATGGAGTTCATGCCCCAGGCACGCCGAAGGTCTCCCATGGGCCGTTTGCGAATTCCATTCGGTTATATAGCGTAGCGTGGAGACCACTTCGCAACAAGGTTTCACCCGTTGACGTATCCCCCGTTTCCGTCTAAACTTTGTTCATGTTAGCCCGCGTGTATTCCTGCGCCGTCGTCGGTCTGGACGGGACAGTGGTCGAAGTGGAGGTGGATTACACCCAGGGCATGCCTGGCATGACCGTGGTCGGCCTGCCCGACGCGGCGGTACAGGAGAGCCGCGAGCGGGTCCAGGCGGCGGTACGCAATGCCGGGGTGCCTTTCCCGCGCAAACGCCTGGTGGTCAATCTGGCCCCCGCCGCCGTCCGCAAGGAAGGCCCCGCCTATGACCTGCCCATCGCCCTGGGCGTGCTGATTTACACCGGTATGTTGCCGCCGGAAGCTGCCGATGGGATGATGGTAGTAGGGGAACTGTCGCTGGACGGGACCGTCCGCCACGCCCGCGGGGTGCTGCCAATGGCCGCCACCGCCCGCCAGGCCGGTTTCAAGCAAATCGTCGTGCCGGAGACAGACGCCGCCGAGGCCGCTCTCATCCCCGACCTGGAAGTGCTCCCCGTCAGCTCTCTCTCCCAACTCTACAACCATCTGACCGGGCGCATGCCCATCGCGCCCCAGCCGAAGCCGGAGATCGCATATGTGCCGCCCGTCCCGCAGACCGACTTTGGTGAGATTAAGGGCCAGGAGCACGTCAAGCGGGCCATGGAAGTGGCCGCCTCCGGCGGGCACAACGTGCTGATGATCGGTCCGCCCGGGGCGGGCAAGACGTTGCTGGCGCGCGCCCTGCCGGGAATTCTACCGGCGATGTCCATAGACGAGGCGCTGGACGTGACCCGCATTTATTCTGTTGCGGATCAGTTGCCACCCGAGATTCCGCTCATCCGCCAACGCCCGTTCCGCTCGCCGCACCACACCATCAGCCATGCCGGCCTGGTGGGCGGCGGGAACTGGCCGCACCCGGGGGAAATCTCCCTGGCTCACCGCGGTGTTCTATTCTTGGACGAATTGCCCGAGTTCGGGATGCGCGTGCTGGAAGTGCTGCGCCAGCCCATCGAGGACAAGGTCGTGACCATCAGTCGGGCACAGGGCTCGCTGACCTTCCCGGCCAGCTTTCAGCTCATTGCTGCGATGAACCCATGTCCATGCGGTTATTACGGTGACCCGGTGAAGCCCTGCACCTGTTCTTCAATGGTGGTGACCAAGTACCAGAAGCGCATTTCGGGTCCGTTGCTGGACCGGATTGACATCCACGTGGAGGTGCCGCGCGTCGAGTACGAGAAACTGTCGTCAGCGCGGCTGGGCGAATCCAGCGCAACGGTGCGAGAACGGGTCGAAGCAGCGCGCAGCCGGCAGCGGGTCCGGTTTGCTTCTGCGGACGGGATCACCTGTAACGCCGACATGCGCCCGGCGGAAGTCCGCAAGTTCTGCGTCCTGGACGAAACAGGCCAGTCCCTGATGCAAACGGCCATGAACCAGCTACAATTGTCGGCGAGGGCTTATCACCGGGTGCTGAAACTGGCCCGTACGATTGCCGATCTGGCTGGCAGCGAGTCCATTGCTCCATCCCATCTGGCCGAAGCGTTGCAATATCGGCCACGTTTGAGTATGATGTAGTCGGTGGAATATGCAAGACGGACTATATCAATTCATCGTAGGTGTGCTCGACTTATTCCTGTGGGGTGGGGAACTGGTTGGGGAGGAAAACCTGCCCCGGCGTGGACCGGCGGTCTTCATCGCCAACCACCTGGAAGCCACCGGTCCGATCGCCGCGGCCTGTTCGATCCCGCTGCGCCTGTATCCCTGGTCCGTGGCAGACATGGTGGACAAAGAGAAAGCGGCTGTCTGGTTGAAATGGGATTTCGTCGAGCGGACGCTGCACCTCAAGCCGCCAGCCAGTGTCTGGGTAGCCAAGGTGCTTTCCAGGATCACTGTGCCGATGTTGCGCTCGCTGGGCTGCATCCCGGTCTACAAAGGCGACTACGAGCGCATGGTCGAGACCCTGCGCCTGAGCATGGATGTGCTGCGGCAGGGCAAGTTCCTGCTGGTCTTCCCGGAGGATAATATGATGCCCAAGGATGCGGAGACGCAGATGCAGCCCTTCCAACGCAGTTTTGCCCGGCTGGGCGAAATGTATTACGAAGAGACCGGTCAACGGCTGGAGTTCTACCCGGTCGCTGTCCATCCGGAGGGATATGTAGTGGTGGGCAAAGCGGTAGCTTTTGACCCACTTAACCCAGTGGGACTGGAGCGACATCGGTTGAAAGATTTGATGGAAGATACAGTACGGGGTATGTACTTGCAAGTAGAGAACAAGGCGGGTCGCGAAGTCTCTGCGCTGACGCCGCAGCACAAGTAAAATTTCGAGGCGAGATATCCAATGACGAAGCTTTCATCCAAGCACCTGATACTGGCAGCAATCATTCTTTTGAGCATCCTCGGCGGCGCAATCTCCGTCTATACCACGGCAAATGGCCCGTGGGGGTATACTGATCCGGTCGTGTATATTTCCACCGCCCGCAGCCTCGACCGGGGACTTGGGCTGGGTTACTATGAAGCGGACGCTAAATTTAGGCCAATCACCATTCAACCTCCCTTCTACTCGATCGTATTGGGTGCCATCGGCTTATTGAACGTTGACCTGGTCGTCGCGGCTCGCTGGCTGAATATTCTCGCTTTTGTCGCCTCTATTTTCATTGCCGGATGGATCTTCTACCGTTTCAGCCGCACGCCTGGACTGGGAATTATCGCCAGCGCTTTGATGTGCGCTTTCCCCTATATGGTGGTGATGTTCAGCTCGGCCTATTCTGAGCCTCTATTTGTTTTATCATTCCTGGCTGGCGGGCTATGCCTGTTGGCTTATCTGGAGAAGGAAAAACTCTCCCTCCTCCTGATCAGTGCTTTAGTGGTCGGCACCATCCCGGGGACGCGTTATGCCGGCATCGCAATGGTGTTTGCGGCGGGATTGAGTGTCCTGTTATTTACGTCGGGGAAACCCTGGGATCATATCAAGAAGGCGACCTTGTTCACATTGGTGGCCGGATTGCCCATTTTAATCTGGCTCATCTGGATCTATTTTTCCACTGCCCACAGCGTCGGCGGGCGGACCCCCAGCATGGATCTGGGAGAACTTTCAGCTCAATTCCAAACGTTCCGCGGCATTTTCATGGACACGGTCTGGAAATGGGTCCCATTCCAGTCACACGAGATGCTTTTACGTTATCGTCTTCGCTTTGTTTTGATGGGAGTTGGGCTGGTTGTCATCGTGACTCTTGCATACCTGGCAGTGCGCCGGTTGCGCAAGGATGTTGCGGTGGGCACTCATAAATCAGGGATGCAGATTTTCGCCTTCTTTGGGCTGTCATCATTGACCTTTGTGGCCGTGTTGATCGCTACATACTTGTTTTCTCGCCCTACGATTGACATTGATAATCGGATGCTCCTGCCGCTCTACGTCGGTAGTGTGATCGCTTTTTATGGTGCATTCGCCTTGTGGCAGGCTGCCTGGTTTAGAGGTTGGAAACGAGTATTTCAAGTACTCCCCTGGCTGATCGCGGCTTTATGCGTAGCCTGGTACATTCCTCAGACGCAGGAGAAAGTTAATCTTTATCATCCCGGTGATGGGCTGACCGCTTACCGTTGGGGCCATTCCGAAATGATCCGGGCTGTGCGTAACCTGCCTGTGGATCAGCCGGTGATTTCGAACGATTGGGAATTGCTCCAGCTCTGGACCGGGCGTCCGATCTATGGCTTTTGGAATACTTTCCCGTCCGAACCGCCCATCCAAACGGCAGTTTATGGGACGGATCAAGAAGACCTCGTCCAGTCGGTTTTCTGTGAGCAAGGCGCTGCATTGGTCATCTTCAATGATTTCCCCACTCAGTTCAGGAACCAAGTTGGCGAATCGTCCCTGGACCGCTTGCCGAATCTGTTTAAGGGATTGTCAGTCTACGGATCGTATCCAGACGGGACGATCTATCTCTGCCATTAACCGGTCAGGCATTTTCCATTTCTCTTTCTCATCTCATTGTCGCCAGTTTGCCTGTTGGCGATTACGTCCGGATCACTTCTCCCCGGAGGTCAAATTCAGGAAGGCTTCCACGATCCCGGGATCGAAATGCTTCCCGGATTGCTTACGGATGTGTTCGATAGCCTTCTCAACTGTCCAGGCCGGGCGGTAGGGGCGTTTTGAGGTCAGGGCATTGTATACGTCCACAACGGCGAAGATACGCGCATAGAGCGGAATCTGCTCTCCCTTGAGCCCATCCGGGTAACCGCTGCCATCCCACTTTTCGTGGTGATAATGAGGAATATCGAGGGCAGGTCTCAGGTATGCAATCGAAGACAGCAATTCATATGCATGCACGGGATGCCGGCGCATGATATTCCATTCTTCCTCCGTGAGTTTGCCTGGCTTGAGCAGGATGGAATCAGGAATGCCCATTTTGCCAATGTCGTGCAGGAGCGTGCCACGCCGGACGTGTTCGAGTTCGGCCTCGGGAACACCGATCATTTGAGCCAGCCGCAGAGTCAGATCGGTGACACGTTGAGTGTGACCTTCGGTCTCTTTGTCGCGCAGTTCGAGTGCCTGCGACCAACCCTGGATGGTGGCGTCGTAAGCAAGTACCATATCGAGATTCGAGCGCTGGAGGTCCTCAAAGAGATGGGCATCGTCAATGGCAATGGCTGCCTGGCCGGCGAGCATATTAAAGAACGTAAGCCATTCCTCGTCAGGCTGGAAGGGGGAACGATGGTAGACTTCTAATATACCCTGAACCTGGCCTTTGGCTACCAGCGGAATGGCGTAATGTGTGACAAACTCCTCGCCTTCATAGACATCGAACGTTGACTTCTGTTTCTCCTGTGAGGGAGGCGTACCTGGCTGGTCGGAAATACTCTGCATTTGGCGTGTTAAGGCGGCCTGCCCTGCTACCCCGGAGCCTAACTGGATGCGCGTCCCGTTGACCAGATGAGCACGGAAACCATAGCTGACAGTATATTCGAGTGCATGGGTAAAGGGGTTAAGCAGGAGCACAGCGGCGGCATCCACTTTTAACTCGGCGGCAGTTTGCTCCAGCAGGATGTTCAGGGTGACACGTATGTCCACGCTGGCGCTGATGGCTGTGTCAATGGCGTGCAAGGCTGAAAGATTGCGCAGGCGTTTTTGTGTCTCTGAAAGCAGACGAGCATTTTCGATTGCGATTGCCGCCGTATTGGCAACCAACGAAAGCAGGTTGGTTTCCTCTTGCCCGAAGCGACCCTTTGTATCACTTTGGAGTTGGATTAACCCGATGGTCGTGCCTCTGGCGATCATCGGCACATATAATCCGGATTTTGCCGTCTGTTTGAGGTCACCGGCCAGTTTATGGGCTGGGTGTATGAATGGTCGTGTGTCCAAGTGGTTGGTGATTAGCGGCTCGCCGGTGATGATAACGTGGCTCTGATGTCCTTCCCCGCTGGGATCAAGAGGCAAGGGTGGAAGTTCGGCTGGATCAATGAATGCACCCTCGAAGTGGCCGCAAACGCAGGTGATATTCTGCAAGTGTTGATCGTAGAGTGAGATAAAAAGATCGCAGATATCCGGTACCAGGTTGTAGATGGCTCCTGTCAAGCGGGTGTAAATCTGATTGAGTTCGAGAGTCTCACCAAGCAAATGGCCGATCTCGTTGACGGTCACCAGTTGTTCGGCATGCCGGATGGCCTGTTCATGAAGCGCAGCACGGTGAAGACCGTTCGCGGCCATGTCAGCGACGGACCCCAGCAGCCGTATTTCATCAGGCGCAAAGGGAACAGGCATTTCCTCTCCCTTCGCCTGTTGACGGCCAACCCACAGGGAGCCGACGAATTGTCCCTGAACCAGAAGCGGTATGCCCGCCACTGCTTCGGGCCGACTTGTTGAATCCGGGAACCCAAGATTTTTTTCCTGGGTTACAGCGCTACTTTCATAAGGCATATCTGTCTCCCCCATCAAGCCTATCAGTCCTTCACCGGTCTTCAGGCGCAAACCGACGGCTTTTGCCCACTCTCCGCGGGCCTGTTCGATCACGTTTTCGCCGGTGGCGGGGTCCTGAGTTGACAGGGCTGCATTGTCAGCGTTTAACAAATTGATCAGGCGGTCAAGAATTACCGAAACCATTTCGTCCCGCGTGATGGTAGTTCGCAAGGCGGAAGATACGCTTGTCAGTGCGCCCAGCTCCTCGGCATGCCGACGGGTTTGGTCGAATAGCCTGGCATTCTCGATGGCGTTCCCGGCGTAGGCGGCCAGCATTTCCAGCAGGGCTTCGTCTTCTTCGTCATATTCGCCTGCCTTATAGGACTGGACGGAGATGGCGCCAATGACGGCGTTGCCAGAAAACATCGGGACGGCCAGAACTGAACGAGTGGCGCGCTTTTGGCCGAAGGAAATGGCCTGCGCCGGCGCCTCTTTATGACGGTCTTTCAGCCGCAGCGTTTTGCGATTCTGGATGACCAGGCCCGAAAATCCCTGTCCAAGCGGGATACGCATGTTGGGATAACGTTGGCCGCCATCCAGCAGAAAAACAGCCTCCACCTCCTGCCGCTCGAGATCATAGAGACCAATCGTGAACACATCCACAGTCATCAGTTCGACAGTCGCCTGGTGGATAGCCGTGTAGACTGCTTTCAGGTCCAGGCCCGCCGCGGCGATTTCCTGACTGGCGCGGTGCAGGATGGTACGCCTTTCGGCAGCCCGCACTGCCTCCTGGTACAGCCGGGCATTCTCAAAGGCGATGGCGGCCTGGCTTGCCAACGTGACCAGCAGATGTTCGTCTTGTTCGGTAAAAGCGTTTTCGGCTTCGCTTTCTGCTGCGATGGAACCGATGGTGCGCTCGCCGATCTGGATGGGAACGTAAATACCGGATTGAATGCCCGGATACGTCTGGACGTAGCGCCGGTCTCTCTGGATCTGTCCACTGCGTACCGGTTTGCCGTGCTTGATCACCCAGCCGCTCAAGCCCTTACCGGGGCGACTGATGATCTGATTCAGGCGAGCTATCTGATCTTCTATTTCTGCTGCGCTGAGGCCGGGATGGCCGAGGGCTAGCAATTCCGCTCGATTAGTCTCCGGATGGTAGATGCGGATTGCGGCGTGGTGCCAGGCCAGTTTCTGCGCAAGAACCTCGATCATCTTCCCGGCAATTTCTTTTGGTTCCAGCAGGCGGCTGATGGCCAGGCCGCTTTCGTGAAGCACCTCCAGTTCGGCCAGTTGGCGGCGGATGGACTCTTCTGCCTGCTTGCGCTCAGTGATGTCCATCAGGATACCCAGCGAGCCGACGTTCCTGCCGTCACTGCCGAATACCGGCACAGAATGATCGGCCAGCCAGACTAGGGAGCCGTCTTTTCGCTCAAACAGGCAATCCTCGCGCCATTCTTTGATTTTGCCCTGCCGGGCAAGGCGGACGCGCTCTGCGAGAGGCAGATCTTTGTATTCCCCATAAGATTCGATCTGCCGCAGACGGCTGGTAAATAATGCGTCGGTCATCTCTGCGGGGGGATACCCTGTCAGGCTTTCGAAGCCCTCACCCAGGAAAACGTACCTGCCGCTGCCGTAATCATTGTGATAAGGAACGCCCCCAGTCTCCGTAATGGCCTGTCGGTAGATGCGCTCGGTTTTGGCGAGGGCGGCCTCTGCCTGCTTGCGTTCGGTGATGTCGGACAGCATGATCAGGGCATGGGGCTGACCGCCGAGTTGGATAATTTCGGCAGAAGCGAGGATATCGCGCAAATGGCTTGATTTGGCGCGCAACTGGCCCTCGATGTCTCGGACAGAGCCGCTTTCCAGCAGTTCCCGTATGATGGATGTACGCACCTCGGGATCGTTCCACAGGTCCAATTCCGGTCCGCTGCGGCCGATCATCTCCTCACGCTTGTATCCAGTCAGCCGCAGGAAGGCTTCGTTGACTTCTACCATCCGCCCGTCGGGGAAAGCACTGACGCAGACCGCAATCGGATTGGCATGGAAGGATTTGGCGAAGCGTTCCTCGCTGGCGCGTAGTGACTCCTCGGCCTGCTTGCGCTCGGTGATGTCGGTGGTTACCGTCGCAAATTGTCCCTTTTCAGGTGAAAATGCGGAAATGCTAAAAAATTTCCCCATCGGAGCAAAGTAGACTTCGAAGTTGGCAGGTTCCCCGCTCTCGACAACTTTGCCATAAATATCAAGGTAGGGGGCTGCCCCTGTCTTGTAGAGGTGTGACGCCAGGGCTCCCACGGCCCGCTCATGTTCAATACCGGTGATACGCGTGAAAGCGGGATTACAGTCGAGTATCCGATAGTCGCTCGCCTGGCCGGACGAGTCGTAGACGAGTTCATGCAATGCGACCATTTCAGTCATGGATTCATAGAGTGATCGAAACCTCGAACTGGATGTACGGGAAAATATAATCGCGCGGTCCATGCCGCGCTCGAATGACCAGGCGAGCAGCGCCAGGGCAAAAAAGGCCGCCATGGCCGAGAAATTGGGACTTTTTCCGGGAATCTGCATTCCCACCAGCAGGATGGATAGGCTGCTCAGCCCGGCAAAGATGAAACTGGCCCATGCACGGATCAGCAGGCTGGCGGCCAGAATGGGAATGGTGAACATGACCAAGGTCCGTCCATCAGTTACCTGGAGCGGATTGTCCGCGAAGGAGATGATAACCACGAGAGCGGTCAGGAAAACGGTGCTTGCAAGCTCTACGGAAACCCATTGGTTGAGTGCCAAGACAATCGCGCCTGTCATCAAGGTGAGAAATAGCGCCAGATACATAACGTCTACGTCGTGCGGAATGCTGCCTGCATTCAGCGGATAATAAATCAGAGTTCCGAGTAGTGTCAGCAAATCCAGGATCATCAAGCCCCCAACAATAATATTCAGCAAACGGGCACGGCGTGCGCGGTCATTCTCTCGCGGACGATGCTTCAGAATGGAAAGGAATCTTTTCATTGCCATAGGTAGCATTCCTTTAACAACCGATCCACACTGGTCAGTTTTTCGTTGCCGTGCCCAGGGTGATTTCGTCTGACAAAGGATAAACTGATACTCATTATATAACCTTGAACAGGAATATCACCTTGCAATTTAATAATAATCTTGGCGGAACATCCTTGAGAAAACCTGCTTGACACCCATCCCTAACCGTGATAATCTTGCGCCCGCACGCCAGATTCCGCTAGGCGGCGGAGGGAGTGCAAAAATATCTTTGCAGGAGAAAGTAAGATGTCAGAAGAACGCTACGTCGGTACCGTCAAATGGTTCAATGCCACCAAGGGTTTTGGCTTCATCGGCCGCGAGGGTGGCGAGGACGTATTCGTCCACTTCTCGGCTATCAATATGGAAGGCTACAAGCGCCTGGAAGAGAATCAGAAGGTCGAGTTCTCGGTCGAGCAGGGGCCCAAGGGTCTGCAGGCCGCCAACGTTATGCCTATCGAATAACCCCATCATTGCCATCGAAGCCGGGTCTCGCCAGGGACCCGGCTTTCGTTTTCACGGCAATAAATTGCTCTCACCTTTTGTCTAATCTCGGCTGCTGTTTGTTATAATCCCTGCTGAAATTATCCAAAGGAGAGCAGGCATGGTATATACACAGGTCAAAGTCCCCGCGGGTGGGAAGAAAATCACGATTAAAGGTGGCAGGCTCCAGGTCCCGGACGAGCCGATTATTCCTTTTGTAGAGGGCGATGGCACGGGGCGCGATATCTGGCGCGCCTCTGCCCGCGTCTTCGACGCAGCAGTGCAGAAAGCCTACGGCGGCAAGCGCAAAATCCACTGGATGGAAGTTTATGCCGGGGAGAAGTCGTTCAAGCGGTTCCAGAGTTGGCTGCCCGACGAGACCGTCCAGGCATTCACTGAGTTCCTGGTGGGCATCAAGGGGCCGCTGACTACGCCGATTGGCGGCGGCATCCGTTCGCTGAACGTGGCCCTGCGCAAAGCGCTCGACCTGTATGTCTGCCAGCGGCCGGTGCGCTATTTCAGCGGCGTCCCATCGCCGGTGAAGTATCCCGAATATGTAGATATGGTCATCTTCCGTGAAAACACCGAAGATATTTACACGGGTATCGAGTTTCAGCATGGGACGGAAGAGAATGAGAAATTCAAGAGCCTGCTGGAGCAAAACTTCCCGAAGGAGTTTGCCAAAATTCGCTTCCCGGGGACGGCAGCATTTGGCGTCAAGCCCGTCTCGGCGGAGGGGACCTCACGGTTGGTGCGCGCGGCGATCCGCTGGGCGCTGGCGAACGGGCGCAAGTCCGTGAACATCGTCCATAAAGGGAACATCATGAAGTTTACCGAAGGGGCCTTCCGCGACTGGGGTTACCAGGTGGTAAAGGAGGAATTCCGCAATGACATTGTCACCGAGCGCGAGAGCTGGATCCTGGGCAACAAAGAAAATGACCCGAACCTGGCCGTCGAGGCGAATGCCCGCATGACCGACCCCGGCTACGAGATGATGACCCCCGACAAACAGGCGGAGATCCGCGCCGAGGTGGAAACCGCCCTGGCCCTCTGGCCCACGCACGGCGACGGGAAGTGGAAGTCGAAACTGCTCATCAAGGATACGATTGCCGATATTGTCTTCCAGCAGACCATCACGCGGGCACGCGAATTCGACGTGCTGGCGACGCCCAATTTGAATGGCGACTACCTCTCCGACGCGCTGGCCGCCCAGGTGGGTGGAATGGGGATTGCCCCCGGCGCAAACATCAACTACGAGACCGGCCATGCCATCTTCGAGGCCACGCACGGTACCGCGCCGAAATACGCCGACCTGGACAAGGTCAATCCCGGCTCGGTCATCCTTTCGGGTGAGATGATGCTGCGCTACATGGGCTGGAGCGAGGCTGCCGACCTGATCCTCAAAGGCATGGGAGGCGCTATCAACGCCAAGACCGTCACCTACGACTTTGCGCGGTTAATGGACGGCGCCACCGAGGTCAAGTGCTCGGAGTTCGGCGAGGCCATCGTCCGGCACATGTAGGACCGATATGGTTCAAATATTTACGCAGTACTCTGTAAATTCAGAATCTGCTCCCGCTGCAGGGAGCAGATTTCGTTCATATTTGATCCCAGACCTTGCTTACCAGCCTGATCAATTGCTCCACCCCGTTTTCGAGTGGGGCAATATTCATAAACTCGTGCACGGTGTGCGCTCTGCCACCGGTCGTCAGGCCAATTGCTACAGACGGGAGGCCACGACTGAGCGGCAGGTTGGCATCCGTCGAGCCGATGTTCAAGTGCGGTTCGCTGCCTACTGCGCGCAAGCAGTCTTGAGCGAGTTTCACCAGCGGGTGATCCGCCGGGAGCTCGCCCGAAGGCCGCTGGCCGATGACTTCCAATTCGATTGTCACTCCCGGCTTTTCTGCCGAGTGGGTGATTTGCTCCACCTGCCCGACCAGCGTTTCCAGCGCCTGCGAATCCTCGGAACGCAGGTCCAGTTCCAACATGGCCTCGGCGGCGATGGTGTTGACCGACGACCCGCCGGAGATAACGCCGACATTCAGCGTGGTGCGCGGCGAGCGCGGCAGCTCCAACGCCGCAATGCGAGTTGAGATGGCCGTCAGTTCGTGGATGGCGGAAGGCTGGCCGTAGTCAATCCACGAGTGGCCGCCAGAGGTCCGCACGGTGATGCGGTAACGGCGAACGCCCAGCCCGCGGTGGTATACCTGTCCCAGCGCCATTCCTTCGATGACGAGATATGCCAGCGGATCGGACCGTTCGGCCGATTGCTCACGGCAGTGCCCGAAGCGGTCCACCAAAGCTCTCATCCCGCGCAAGTCTCCCAGTCCCTCCTCGCAGACATTCGCAACAAGCCATAAATCGCCGGGCAAAGTTATCTTGCGTTTGCGTATCATCCAGATCAGGCCGATCAGCCCAGCCACGCCCAACGAGTTATCTCCAATGCCAGGAGCCAGGATATGCTCCGGCTCGCGCTCGTAGCGCAGGTCCACGCTGGACGGGAAGACCGTGTCCAGGTGGGCGCTCACCACCAGTGGCCGGTTGATAGTGAACGGTTGACGTCTGGCGCTCTTCAAACAAGCATAGACATTCCCTACCGGATCAATCTCCACCTCCGCCAGACCTTCCTCGGCAAAGCAACTGCGCACAAACGCGGCCCGTTCCGCTTCGTGGAATGTCGGGGCGGGGATTTGCTGGATGGTAATTGCCAGATCGAGCAGGCGGGAAATCACAGGGTACTGCATAAATATTTGAGCCAAAATCTCGTAATCTAAGAATAATTCGATAGGAACAAATTCAGATGTTTATGCAAGAAGCAGTAAATCGTTCATACCCTTTTGTAAGGGCGGACCTATGTGTCCGCCCTGGGCAGACACGTGCCCCTTCGGGGTACAGGCAGGTCTGCCCCTACACCTTTCGCACAATCCCGGCCAGCGAATTCAGGCGTGCCTGGGCCAGGCCGGGCAAGGCATCTAAGGCGTGGAATGCGCCGCTGCCTTCGATGGTCATAGAAGCGGATACGCTTCCGTACAGGACGGCGCGCAGGGGGTCAAAGGTCTTGTGATAGCCTGCCAGGAATCCACCGCAGAAGGCATCGCCTGCCCCGGTTGGATCGGCCAAGTGAGCCGGGTAGGCGGGGATTTCCCATCGTTTTTTTGATATGGAATCGTAAAGCAGCTGACCGTGCGCCCCGCGCTTGACGATGATAAATTCGCAGCCAAAGCTTCCCAAGGCTTCCGCCATCTGCCACAAATCGTCGGTGCGACCCCAGAAGAGGCTGCGCAATTCCCCCTCGGAAGGCAGGAAAGCCGTCAGCCCATGCAGCATGGTGCGCACATCGTCAAAGGCGGTGCCGGTCATGTAAGTGGCGGCCGGGTCCAGGGTCAGGGACGTGACGTTCGCCTGCCAGAAGGTGGAGAGCAAGCGCCCGGCTGTGGCATAATCCAGCGGACACAGGTGAACAGCATGAGCATACAGGTAGTCCGATGGGATGTCATCCGGACGCGGCGAGGCGGGGTGAGCAGTCCTGCGGTCCTCATCGGTCTCGGCAGGTGGCTGGTAGCCGAGCAGCGACTTGGGAAAGGGCAGGCCCAGGCGGGCGAAGTGCGCTACCGGATTGGCGTGCTGGACGGTCTGGAGATCGAGCCAGGCCTGGAAATTCCGCAGGTCAAGGGCTCCAGCCAGGATGCGGATGCCACGCGTGTCCCAGCCGCGCTTATCAAAGGAGCGTAACCATTCGTGTGGGTAATCTTCGCCGACACGTGCCAGCAAACCGACGCGGCTGTCCCAGACTCCCAGCCCGGCGGCGGCATACAACAGATTACCTCCCGGCACGTCAATCAGGGGATGGCCCGTAGGGGGCAGCAGATAGTCGCGCTGTAAACGTCCGGCGAGGACGAAGGCAGGTTCCATGCGTTTCAGGCAACAAAGACACGGCTGGCAGCATCCGCCTGGCCGGAGTTGGCGGGCAAAATGAAAGTGAAGTTGCTCCCCTTGCCTTCCACACTTTCGACCCAGATGCGTCCACCATGCAATTCAACCATGACTTTGGCGACGGACAAGCCAAGCCCCATACCGCCGTGTTTGCGGGTCCGGTGCGATTCGACCCGGTAGAAGCGTTCGAAGATATGTGACAGATCTTTCGGTGGAATACCGATCCCATCGTCAATGACCGAGACTTTGACATATCCAGGAATCTGTTCAGCGATGATGGATACATGCCCATTCGGGTTGGTAAAAAGTAGGGCGTTTTTAACCAGATTACTGAGGGCAATGGAAATCTTGGATGCGTCGCCTTCCACCAGCAGGTCGCCCTGGCCTATATCGGAGCGCAGGGTGACGCGCTTTCTATGCGCCTCCTGGTGAAATAAACCCATTACTTCTTCGACGACGCGTTTGACGGAGGTCATGCGGGCGCGCAGGCTAGCCATGCCACTATCTATATTGGCAATGCTATCTATTATTTCTTTGAGCCGCATGGCATTACGTATAATAATGTCCACCTGAGCCTGATAATCGGGCTGGACGACTTCACGCAGGAAAGTGGCATGCCCCAGAATGAGGCTGAGCGGTGTACGCAATTCGTGGGAGGCGATTGCGTTGAAGTCACTTTTTATCCGTTCTAGCTGGGCCGCTTCGTCCAGCGACTTCTGCATCTTGTTCATCAGACGCGTATTCTGGATAGCAATTGCTGCTTGTGAGGCCAGAGTTTCTAGAATTGTGAGGTCTTCTTCGGTATAATGGGCTTCGCCTGTCTTGTTGATCACTTCCAGCACACCCAGCTTCTCGCCCTGGTAGATGACAGGGACCGCCATCAGCGAACGGGTGACGAAGCCTGTGGCCTGGTCGGCGCCCTTGAAGTGGCGGGGCTCCGCCGTCACATCCGGGACGACAGCTGGTTGGCCGTTCTCGAACACCCAGCCGGCCACGCTGGTCTGCAGCGGGACCTTGACTGACTTAAATACACCGCGGTGGAAGCGGGGCAAGGCCAGGAAGTGCAATTGCTCCCCATCTTCCTCCGCCTCAAGGATGAAGGCCGCTTCACAGCCGGTCAGTTCGCTGGCGGCAGCGATGAGCGAGTGCAGGAATGGTTCCAGGTCCAGAGAGGCACTCAACGTGAGGCTGGTCTCGAGGAGACGTTCCAGGCGCTGCATGCGTTCAGCCAAAGACAAAGCTGTTTCCGGATTCATGAGTGATGCGATTATACTGCAACGAACGCAGCACATGTACTGCAACGAACGCAGCACCCGCGTTATAGCCAGTGTGACTTATCGGCAAGAGCGTTGTGATAAAGAATTTGTATTTTTGACTGCGCTGCAAAAACCACCTAAACACAAAGGTCACGAAGGGACACGAAGGAAAAGCCTTCATCTTCAAACCTTTGTGTACGTTGTGTCCTTTGTATTTAAAGACCTTTTTGCAGTGGACTCATTTTTATAAAGGAGAAAAATATGAGTAGAAAGAAAGTCCGTGTGGCGATTATTGGTGTAGGAAACTGCGCCTCGTCGCTCGTCCAGGGGATCGAGTACTACAAGAATGCGGCCGACGACGTCAGCGTGCCCGGTATCATGCACGTCAACCTGGGCGGCTACCACATCCGCGACATTGAATTTACGCTCGGGATTGACATCAATGCCACCAAAGTCGGCAAGGATCTGGCTGAGGCCATCTACGCTGAGCCAAATAACACCTATAAATTCTGCGATGTGCCGAAGCTGAACGTCCCGGTGGTGCGCGGCATGACTCACGACGGACTGGGCAAATACCTCTCACAGGTGATCACCAAAGCCCCCGGCCCGACCGCCGATATCGTCAAGCTGCTCACAGACACGAAAACCGATGTGGTGGTCTCGTACCTGCCGGTCGGCTCGGAGATGGCGACCAAGTGGTACGTGGAGCAAATCCTCGAAGCAGGCTGCGCCTTCATCAACTGTATCCCGGTGTTCATCGCCTCGTCCGAGTACTGGGGCAAACGCTTCAAGGACACCGGCCTGCCCGTTCTGGGCGATGACATTAAATCCCAAGTCGGCGCGACCATCCTGCATCGTATGCTCGCCAGTTTGTTTGTGGACCGCGGCGTGCGCATTGACCGCACCTACCAGCTCAATTTCGGCGGTAACACCGATTTCCTGAACATGCTGGAGCGCGAGCGCCTGGAATCCAAGAAAATCTCCAAAACCGGCGCGGTCACCAGCATGATCCCCTACCAACTGGATCCGGGTAATATCCATGTCGGCCCCTCGGACCACGTGCCGTGGCTGACCGACCGGAAGTGGTGCTACATCCGCCAGGAAGGGACTACCTTCGGTGACGTGCCGCTTAACGTCGAGATCAAGCTGGAAGTGTGGGATAGTCCCAACTCCGCCGGTGTGGTGATTGACGCCATCCGCTGCGCCAAACTGGCCCTCGAGCGTGGCCTTTCCGGACCGATCGTTGGTCCATCGTCCTACTTCTTCAAAACCCCGCCCAAGCAATTCCGCGACGACGTCTGCCGTGAGAAGACCGAAGCGTTTATCAATGGCCGGGATTAAACTCTGCGATGTTATGGCTACTATCCATACGAGGACATGATGCACATTCTGGTCACTAACGACGATGGTGTGCAGGCGCCCGGCCTGCTGGCGCTGGCGCAGGAAATGCGGGCGTTGGGCAAGGTGACGGTCTTCGCCCCGGACCACAATTGGTCGGCTTCGGGGCACGTCAAGACGATGGACCATCCGCTGCGCGCCCGTGAGGTGACTCTGGCGGATGGGACGCCTGCCCTGACGACAGACGGCGCGCCGTCGGATAGTGTCGCGCTGGCTTTATTGGGATTGGTGAAAGAAAAAATTGATCTGGTGGTCTCCGGCATCAACCCGCACGAGAATATCGGCCACGACGTGACTTACTCCGGCACGGTCACGGCGGCCATGGAGGCGGTCATCGGCGGCGTGCCGGGTATGGCCGTCTCGCTGAACGCGCCGGATGATTTCCATGGCGTGTTGGAATACAGCGCGGCGGCGCAGGTGGCGCGCCAAGTGGCGGCGACGGTTCTGGCCAAAGGATTGCCTGAGGGGGTGCTGCTGAACGTCAATATACCGTATTTAAAACTGGAAGAACTTAAGGGCTTCATGGTCACCCGCCAGGGGCTGCGCGTCTACCGCGATGCGCTGGATGCCCGCCGTGACCCGCGCGGCCGTCCCTACTATTGGATTGGTGGTGACCTCCCGACCGGCATCCCCGAAGAAGGGACGGATTACGGCGCCCTCAAGGCCGGTTATGTGTCCATCACGCCGCTGCAACTGGACCTGACGGCGCGTGAGGCGATGGAAGAGATGAAAAAGTGGAAGTGGGAGTAAAATCAAGAATATGGCCCCTAAAAGCATTCGCGAGACTCGACAACTGGCCTTTGATTACATCCTCCCAACGTCAGTGGAAGATAATCTACTAAAAGAGGGGGAATATGCCATTGATTCGGTTTTTCCAGAAGAGTTTGCCGATACTTTGTCGCGATTGGAAGTATATAATAAACACCTTTTCCGGCCAAATACTTATTTGCACAAATGGTGGGCAAGACGCTGCGGTTCTACATTTCGCACCATTCTTAAGCAATTTATTCCTGACCACAATCGCCGCGATTATTACGCTCCCAAAGGGTTGGAAGGAAAAATCGTTCTCGACCCAATGATGGGTGGAGGAACCACTTTACATGAGGCAATCCGCTTGGGAGCAAATGTCATTGGAGCAGATATTGACCCAATACCAATCGTGCAAGCAAGAGCTTCGTTGGCTCCGCTTGCACTTAGAGAACTGCGTACGGCATTTCATCAGTTTTTCGATGAGTTATATTCCCAGATTGGGAAATTTTTTCAGACGGAGTGTCCTATATGCGTCAGGAAGATAGACGCCCAATACACTCTTTATGGCTCGCGTAAGCGCTGCGCCTGCGGTGAAGTTGTCCAACTTGACCAGTTTGATCTACGCCACGAATCGGGCCGGATTATCCGTATTTGGCCGAATACTTGGAACATCACTGATACGGATGCCGAACCGGAAGGCTCCGCAAAACCAATTCGCTTGATCACGAGAGATGAAAAATCATGCGAAAAATGCGGGCAAAAGTATTCAGAATTATTGGATATTCCTTACTATAAACGCTACACGCCCATCGCAATCGCAGTCAATTGCCCGGAACATGGTTTCTTGTTCCATTCTCCGGAGCAATCAGATTTGGATAGATTAAAGCAAGCGGATAATTTACGCGAGAACTTGGATTTTGGAATTATTGCAAATTTTGCTATTCAGGATGGCCCAAAATCGGGGGATCTGCTGAAACGAAACATCTCATCCTATCTGGATTTATTTACTTCACGGCAACTTCTGTATTTAGACAAAGCAATCCACCTTCTTAAGAATTACAATGGCTCGCTCCGGTTGAACCTTGCATTGCTTATATCTACTTCTTTGGAGTTCAATGCTTTGCTATGCGGCTACAAGGGATGGGCGCAAAACCGGCCGGGAGCCATCAAACACGTTTTTTCACATCACGCTTACATCTTCCCTTACACCGCCGCGGAGAATAATCCGGTCAACCCACAAAAAACTTCTGGAAATTTACAGGCATTGTTCAACGGCCGTCTTGAACGGGGTCGCCAGTGGGCAGTAGTACCAGTAGAAAGGAAGATTGACGGTAAAGGGAAAGCGCATCTGTGCAAGATTCCCGGTGAATTCGATGGCGGCACGGAGGCCGCTGACCAGTTTGAGTTGAAAATGGGGAGCCAGAAATTTCTCCTGATTCATGGTGATTCAAGGCAATTGCCAATAGAAGATAAATCTATTGATTTTATTGTGACCGATCCACCTTACTACGACAGCGTGCAATACAGCAATCTGGCTGCCTTCTTCCGTGTCTGGTTGTCTCGTCTGTTGCCTGATGAGATAGACTGGATCTACGATGAAACCCGGAGCGCTGTTGCCACGAGAAATAATGGTTTGGATACACAATATGTGACAGTTCTTTCGGGCGTTTTCAAGGAATGTGGGCGAGTATTAAAATTAGACTCAGGAAGGATGATTTTTACATTCCATCATTGGGATGGAAATGCCTGGGCAGAACTGACCATTGCCTTGAAATCGGCTGGCTTCCGTTTGGTAAATACCTACGTGCTATTCTCGGAAAATCCAATTTCAATTCACATACAAAACCTAAATGCAATAAAGCATGATTCAATCCTTGTGCTGGCTCGTGATGGTCAATTTGTTGGCCGCACATGGCCTGCTTTAGAAAGAATAGACACCCGTGACAGTGAGACATTTTGCCGCCAATGCGCATTTGCATTGGGATGGCTTTTGCAAAGTGATTATCAGCCTGATGAAGTACGGAAAACCTGGAAGCATCTGATACAAGGGAGAAATCCATGACCAACCATAAAGGCAACCGCCCCGCAGAAATATTCGGCTACCATTTCAACGATGTTTCATTAGAAGCAAAACAGGCGCGCAAGAAACATTGGTGCCCTTTTACGGATCGTCTGTGCAGCAAAAGAAGTCGCTTGATAGATTATCCATTTGGCGTTTGTACAGTTGAACATGGGAACGGCTTTTATACAATTTGTCCTCGCCGATTTGAAGAAAGAGGCACGCTGGAAGGCATTCCTCGCGTTTTGGAGAATATTGCACTCCATTACTTTGGCGATTTTGCAAACCTCGTACTATTTTCCGAAGTCAAATTACCAAATGTCGGGACAATGGATTTTGTGCTTGTACGTCATAAACCGATGAAAGCCGAAGTAGATGATTTTATACCGCTTGAGTTTCAATCCGATTCAACCACAGGGACCAGCCCTCTCGTTCAAGGTCTCAAAGATTTTGTTGCAGGCTCGGATCTTCTCAACAAGACCTATAATTTTGGCATTAATACTTACGACACGATCAAGCGTTCCATTACACAATTATTCAATAAAGGCATCGTATACGAAAAT
>Ga0315284_10000078_pt1 | contig 132043 bp, 201 predicted proteins | sample YL17G09_16_MG_FD_203696 | JGI IMG/M metagenome (GOLD analysis project Ga0315284, IMG submission 203696) | Sediment microbial communities from Yellowstone Lake, YNP, Wyoming, USA - YL17G09_16 | ecosystem: Environmental > Aquatic > Freshwater > Lake > Sediment | place: USA: Wyoming | collected... | reverse complement strand
GAACGCTACCGCGCGCGAGCTCGCTACTTCGTCGTCGTGGTGTGAAGGCTCGTCCCCGGAGTCTGCTCAAGCGCGGTCACCACCGCCTTGAGGATCCTCCGGTAGTTCTCACGGCGCAGGTGAGGCTCGATCGTCGTCCACGTCGGACTCTGCCGCAGCACGGCCTCGACGTAGAACCGCGGGCTCGCCCCCCTCGGGAAGCGGAGCCGAGGGCCGATCTGCCTCGCCTCGTCGACCACCATCTGCATGAACGCGCGTACCTCCATCGGGTCGTTGTAGTACGCGACGAACTCCCGCTGTCCCGCGGCGCCGATCCTTATCGACTCCGTCGCCTCCGCGTACCTCTGCGCCTGCGAACTGCTCTCACGCGGCAGGACGTCGATCGCGTGCGTGACCTCGTGCAGGAGGACCTTCGCGACGTAGCCGAGGACGTCGTACTTGAGCACCTCGGCGGGCGTACGCGCGCCGTTCAGTACGAACACGATCCTCGGGTCTCGCCCGCCCTCGTACTGGCCTCCGAGGAACACGGACGGTCTGTCGCTGTCCCGGGAGCGCACCTCGAGTCTCAGTCCGGAGAGCGTGCGCGCACTACCCTTCCGTACCTCTCTCAGCTCGGCGAGGTGCTGCGCGGCGATCTCGACGAGCGGCCAGCCTGGGTTCGTGGCGCCGATCTTCCAGTCGCCGAGGCGACGCTCGCGCTCCTCCAGGTGGAGTCGCAGGGCTCGGTCGAGGCGGACGGCGTCCTGCTCGACGAGCCGCTTGTCGACCGGGATGGGGCGAGCGTGATTTTCGCTCAGTCGTCCACGCGACCCACGCGAGAACGTGTGCCCCCCGCCGACACGACGGTTGTCCTCGCGTCGCACGTCGTCACTTCGGCCCAGAGTTCGAGAGACGCGTCGCGTACGCGTCGCAGTAGCAGCCAGGAATGGGGCACTCCTTGCCCTCGATGCGGTATGTCTCCTTCGTGTCGAGATCGGTGACCACGCCCTTCACGCCTGGCCCCCTCGTCACTTTGTTGACGTCCTTGCGGCTGACGTAGAAAGTCAGTCGCTTCCCCGTCTTCTTCGACACGGGCGTCAGGACGTAACGCGGACTCGCTCGCTTGGTCATCTCTGCCTCCTACTCCTACTTCGACGACTGCATAGTCCACGCCTTGATCTTGCTCAGGTCGTAGAGGATCACGTACTCGTCTTGTCCAGCGAGACCCTTGCGGGTCACGCGAGCGGCGTCGATCCCGTGGTCTAGGTAGAACCTCACAAGCTCGACGCCTGGCTCGCCGTGGTCGGTCTTGTAGTAGTTCATTAGGTTGCCGAGTACGTCGGCGACGACCCCGGATCGCCCGGCTTGCTCGGCGCGCAGTGCGTGTTCTACGACGTCGTCGAGCAGGGCCTTCCTCTGCTTCAGTCTCGGCACTTCGCGCACGAAGCGGATCACGTCCTTCGCTGGCACGCGCACGGAGTCGACCCAGACCAGCGGTGTCTCGACCTCGAAGCGGAGAAGTCTGCCCCCGCCCTTCGCGTACTTACGCGCGACCTCGGGGCTAGTCGTGAGGTAGAACCCGGGGCCGTACTCGACGTCCTTGTGTGTCTTGGCCGGTAGGATCCGCGGCGGCCCCGTCCAGCGCTGCGCTCCGTGCCAGAGGGTGACGGTCATCGCCTTCCTACTTCGACTGCGTGCCGAAGACCATCACGCTTACCTTCCACCGGATCGACACGCCCGCGAGGCCCTTGACCCGTACTCCGATGCTGCTCGGCGACGGGTCGACTACGTCTGCCGTGATCGTGTTCCACGGGACCACGTCCGGGTAATAGCCGTTGCCCACCTGCGGCACCGGGATCGCCGCCAGCGCGACCGGCCCCGACCCGAACCTCGAGACGCTGAACAGCGCCTCCGTCAGCGCGCGCCGGCTACCCGCGTCGTCGTGCGCCGTGACGAACACGAGGCCCGCGTTGGTGCGCGCGTCCTGGAACGCGATCACGCCGAGGTCGTGCGACAGCGCGTCCGAGAACGTCGCGACCTCGACCGTCGAGTCGATCATCACCGCCCCGAACAGGAGCGGGACGACCTCGTCTTCCCCAGCGGTGATCAGGCTCGGCTTCAGGACGGACTGCTGTTGGTACTTGCTCATTGAAGAATCTCCCTTTTCGATTTCGCTCAGTTCATGGGATGAGATCGATCGACACTGCGATTTGTGCTGTCTGTCCGATCGCTGGGCCGTTCGAGCCAAACGAGACGTCGATCGTATCGCCGGGAGCAAATGCGACGGTGAACGTGCCGCCGAAATTGGTAGGGCCGCCAAGGCTTCCGGCGAGGATGAGAAAGAGGGGCCAGCCTGGGATCACCACGCCATTGCGTAATACCTGCAGGCTCGAGGTCACGGCCAAAGTGTTGATCGTGATGTTCCAGGAGACTTGTAGGAAGCGACTCGCGGTGCCACGTCGATAGGACGGCGCCACCGGGCCGGTAGCGGTGAACGCACTATTTGAGAGGAACCCAGGCACGGCGGCGCCTGCACCAATGATAGTGCCTGCAAATTGTAGGTTTTGCGGCGTACGAGCCGAAACCCATCCCGTGTTTGTGCCGATCCCGGTTTCCTTGATCCAAGCGGTTCCGGTGGTCGTCTCGGTGTAGAAATCTCCAGGACTTCCGACGATCGCGCCGTTGGGTAGCACGGCATCGGACGAGCGAAGCGCGCCGGCGCCAAGGGCGGCCGGAAGCGTCGAGGGGCCGCCGGCGCGGCTGCCTCGTAGCGTCTGCGTCTCGCCGTCGCTTGAGACTTTGAAAACCGGGCGCGTGCCAGTCGTGGCGGTGATCGGGACAAGCGCGATCTCAAATTCGGTAGGCAGAAATGCATCGGTAATCACGGGCACGTACGCGGTTGGTACCTGCACCGAAATCAAGGCGGACAGGTTCAGACTCACGCCGTTCGCGGGGACTCCAATCGAGGTCCAGCGTCCGACTAGATCGCCGGGGAGCACGGCGCCAAGCGCACCGATCACGGCGTTTCTGCTCTTGAACGTCGTAATCCCTGCGCCTGCGGTGTTCGCTCCGTACTGATTCTCTCGGAACTGCGCGCGGTTCGGCGTCGTGGTGCTGTACTGAAGTCCGGCGTTTGAACCGTGAAGCGACGTCGTGACGCCAATCCCCATGAAAACTTGGCCGGTCGCGTCTTCCTGAACGATCGCGGTGCCTGAAATGTCCGGCAGTCGAAACGGACGACTGATCGTCGCAGTAGTGCGCAGCGTCGTCGTCGTCCCAGGACCTTGACCGCTTAGGTTCGTGTTGAATTGCTTGGTCGTATCGACGACGTTCTCAACCAGGAAGACGCTGTCGAGTACCGGAAAGCCTGCTCCACCAGATGGGGTAGGAGCGGGAAGGATGGGGATTACTGGCATTGTGTTTTTCCTTTGAGCTTACACAGGCGTGCCGTTAGCGTCGATCCACTGGCTGCCGTCCCACCAGATCGGGTAGCCGAGGTCGGTGTCGAAGTATTGCTGGCCCACGAGGATGCCTGGGAACGCGGGGGTGGGCCTCGCGAGCGTAGGCCCTCGCGATGGATCGACGAACTGGCTCTTGTCCGAGAGCGTGTCGATCAGCGTGCCGCCGCCTGCCGGGTTGAGGAACGCGTTTGGGTCGAGTGAGCAGGAGGAGTCGCGCTCCACGCTCCACGTCGGGTATGGCGGGAGACCCTTCATGCAGAAGATCACCTTCGGACCGAGTTGCGACGAGGTCGTCATGTAGACGCTCGCCCCCTGGTTTGTCCCGGTGACGAGTCCATCCGTGCACGCGCTGCCGTCGACGATCGCTCGGTTGTGCAGCACGAACTTGAAGCTGAGCGCGTTGTAGGCGTCGCTCGCGGTGGCAGAGGCCATGCTCCCGCCATCGAACCGCCAGCACGCCGGGCTCCCGCTCCCGATCCGGTAGTACGTCGCCCAGTCGATGTCCTTCGACGTGATGTTGTGGTTGCCGCCGAGCGAGAACCCGCCGGCGCCCAGGCTGTCGATCTGGATCGTCGGCGGCTTCCCGTCGCTCCCGAGCAGACCGACAAACAGGATGTTTGACAGATCGGTGTCGCCGCCGCCAGGAAGCGGGGTCATTTCCCTCGAACTGATCCCGTCGTTCTGCACGAGCACGACCGCACCGCCTCCCGACGCGACGACCGCGGCGTAGATCACGTCCCACGTCGTCGAGGAGTCCCACAGGAAGACGCGCCCTCCGATGGACGGCATGGGAGACGGCGTCGGCGCAGGCAGGATCTGGATCGTGGGCATGTTTTCCTTACGGGAGTCGACCGACGAGGTCGTGGAGCGCCTTCGAGACGGCGTAGTAGCGCTTCGCCGCGGCGCGCTGCTCGCGGTCACTCTGCTTGCCCTCCCCCATACTCTCGAGCGCGTTGTCGCCGAAGCCGGCCATGAGGATCGCCATCGCCTCGATTATTTCCTGGTTCCCCGCGTTGATCTCGACGAGCGCGTCATACACGCGTTCGACCTCCTCCTGGCTCAGCGGGTACGCTGGTCGGGGTCGGGCTGGTGCTCGTCGTCCTACGGACATGCCCCCATCCTAGACCTCTACGGTGAGGTCGGTCCATTCGTCGACCGTGTCCACCGCTACCCGGACGCGCCGGCCGTACTCGGCATGCAGTGCCCGTTTGAGCTCGCGCGCGTGCAGCACGTCCTCCCGCCCGGGTCGCCCGTCGCCGACGCTGCCGTGCTGCCGCGTCGCGAAGCGGAGGTGCGTGCCAGGGACCTCTCCCGGCTCTGACCGCTCTGACCGCTCGAGGTCCATGTAGGATTGGGCGGCCACGAACGCGGCGACCTCGCGCGGGTCCGCGCGCGCTCCCACCCTCGGCAGGTACGGCTCGACCGCTTCGAGCACCGCCCTGCGCACCGCCGCCTTGCTCGGGAGCGTCTTGGCCTCGGGCGCCTCGCGGCCCGGAGACCTGCGCCCGAGCTGCACGACCACGCCCCACTTTTCAGTGGGTCCGAAGGCGGTGAGTCTTCCCATCTTCGCTCGGAACACAGGGAAGCCGGTCGTCCCGTTCGGGTTGTCTGGCATGACCACGCTGACGTGCACCTCGACCGAGTATGGCCTGCCGTGTCGATCGTATCTGTCCCGCCAAGGCTCGGGTGCGCGCGCCTCCTCCCTCCGCACGTTGATCGGCGGCTCACGCGTCATGCTCCGCAGGTTCAGCTTCGCCCCAGCCACGACCTGCGCGGCGTAGTCGGCCAGTGCGTCGAGCTTCGCGCGCGTCTTCTCCGGGTCGTCGATCAGAGCCATGCGTTCCTCCTTCTCGGCCTCGGCCTCGACCTCGCCCGGTTGCTCCACGACCTCGACCCGTACTCGGCGGGCACGACGAGCACGCGCCTCCCCGTGCGCGGCTCCGTCCACGCGTAGTCTACGCCGCGCTGCAGGTCGCCCACCGCGCGCGGGTCCGCGTCGAGCCCCGCCGCGAGGTCGTCGAACGTCACCGCGCGCAGCATCTCGCCCGTGTGCTCGTCGACGAGCCAGCGCCCGCCCCCCACCGACGCGTCCGTGACCTCGCCCCGGCCGCCCACCACGAGCACGCTCCGCCTGTTCCTGCCGAGTCGCGCGAGCTGCACCGGCAGCCCGCGCGCCTGCATCTCGCGCACCATCCCGGCGAGGCGCGCTCGCCCCCCCTGCATGAGGCTCCCGATCTCGCCCGCGCCCGTCACCCAGTAGACCCACGACCTCGGCGGTGCCCTCGTCCCCCGCGCCCTGCCGACCCCCGCGGCGACCTCCATCGCCGCCTGCGCGACGGCGCGGTCGACCCACAGCACGGACGGCCCGAGCGGTCGGTCCGGGAGCACGGGGCCGACGGTGCGCAGCGCCTCGTCGACCTCCCTCTTCGCCGCCTGCATCCGGTCGAGCCGGCTCGACTGCCGACCCTCCCGCCTCACGCGGACGAGTTTGGATCGCGCCCACGCCCGCAGCAGCTTGGCGAGGATCGCCGGGGGAGGGGTCGCGGACTCCATGACTAGGGTCGCGCCGCTCGACGAGGCAGACAGGTCGTCCACGTGGAGGGCGACGACTTCGGGCGACGACCCCGACCGGACGACCTCGGCCGCCGTCTCCTCGATCGGCCTGCGCGGCAGGACCCACGAAGACATCGGAGACGAAGACCTCGGCGCGCCCGCGAGCGTCACCGTGACGTGGTAGCGACGGCCTCCCGCGCCCACGTAGCCCTCGCTCTGGAACCGCTCGTCCTCCATCGCCCCGTCAGTGTAGCCGAGTCAGTGTAGCCGAGTCTCGGGGAACAGGCCGATTTGCTCGACCATCGCGGGATCCGGCGCCGGGAGCCGCGAGGCCCTCATCCCGAGCGCGACCAGCCCGCCCCGCGTGCGCCCGACCACCTCGAACCCGGCGCGCAGGAAGCACCGCCCGGGGTCGCGCTTCCTCCGCACCGCGTCCTCGTCGACGAACGTCACGCACGCGATGTCATCGCGCTCGAGGATCGTCCGGTGAGGCTCCCTGCCGACCACGACCCACGCCGGCACCCGCGGCGGCTCGGGCCACACCGCGCGCGTCGCCGCCATCGCCTCGACCACGAGCTCGCTCGACCGGTGCGGCGACAGGTTCCGAAACGCCGAGCACATCCACGCCCCCGGCCAGCGGTGGTCGACGTACTCCTGCCAGGACGTGACCCAGTAGGCGTCCCCCGCGATCGTGCGCAGCACCACGCACCGCCCGGGCGGCACGAACTGCTTGGCGCCCACCGCGCGCCGCGAGTAGTGCCCGTCCGCGAGCCGCCGCGCGTAGGGGTCCGCGCGGTAGGAGACGACCCAGCGCGTCGTCACCGGTTCGCCTTCGCCTTCTCCGTCTTCTCCGTCGTCGCTTCCTCGGGACGGCGGTAGTCGGGCGCCCAGAAGTGCGACTGCCGAAGCGCCTGCATGAACCGACGCATGTTCTTGTTGCTCCACAGCGGCAGGCTCGAGTCGATCGAGTCGGCCCCCGCGTCGCGCGCCCACGCGATCCGCGGCACCGTCCCCACGCGCCCCACGTGGCATCGCAGCCCGCGCGCGTGCGCCGCCTCGACCCAGCGCGCGCCCGTCGCCCGCTTCCACCCGAGGTCGCCGCCCACGAACACCCCCGCGATCCCGCTCCGCCACGGGACGTCGCCGACCTCGACCCCGTTCTGCACCGCGAGGTACCAGTCCCGGCGCGGCACGTCCTCGAACCACCGCATCGAGAGCTTCAAGGACTCGGCGCCGCCCATGACCACGTCGGGCAGCACCGCGAACGCGGGCGGCTCCGACTGCGCGTCGAGCACCGCGAGGTCGGCGCGGAACGCCGCCTCGTCGAACGGCACGCCCGCGCGGTAGTCCTCGAAGGCGCCGTTGTCGTAGAACCACGGGTCGAGCCTGCGGCCCGACAGCCGGCCGCGCACCGCCACCTGGCCGATGCCCTCGGCTCGCAGGGCCGCGAGCAGCTTCCTCGACCGCGTGTCGCCGACGTAGACGATCATTCGCTGGCGTGTCGGGCGTGGGGGGACGTAGGGGCGTAGTGGGGATCTGGGAGGAGGTCGACGACGACCACGAGGCTCAGTCGCTCGCGCCTGGACACTCCCGCGGGCGGCCACACGCGCGCGACGTGGATCGACCCGCCCCTCGTCCTGCGCACGCGCACGGCCCGGACGACCGCGCGGGTCGGCGAGGACAGGCGCCGGAGCGAGACGGAGAGGCCGAGGGTCGGGTAGATCGTCCTCCCGGAGGCGATCCCGGCGCCGACCGACTCGGCCGAGAACATCCCGGCCGCCAGCACGAACCCGTGCTCGACGAGCTCGTCGCGACCGACCACGATCGACTCGACTTGCACGTTCCACTGGTAGCGCGACGGCAGGACGATGTCGCGGAGGACCGCGGCCTCGATCGGCGTGATCCGCAGCGTGACGGGCGACTTCCTGGCGCGCTTCGCCGGGCAGCAGGCCCTCACGCCGAGGGCGACCGGCGGGCGTGGCGTCGCGTTGTAGCACCACGTCACGTCCGGTCTCCCTGGCTCGGAGAGGGGTCGGGGTCGACGCACGCGAGGATCCCGGCCGCCTCGAACGCGTCGGCCCGCAGCACGCACGGCGTGCACTCGCCGCACGGTCGCTCCCCGCCCCGGTAGCACGACCACGACCTCCGTAGCAGCCAGAGCACGTCCCGGCTCGCGCTCGCCACGAGCTCGCGCTTGCTCGTCGAGACCAGCGGCGCAACCACGCGCACGGTCCGCGGGCTCGCGGTCGAGAAGCAGTGCGACGCCGCCGCCATGAACTCGGGCCGGCAGTCCGCGAACCCCGCCGCGTCGTCCGAGGTCGCCCCGATCCACAGGTCGAGCGACGCGTCCGGCCACCACGCCATGCCGTGCCCCGCCGCGAGCGACAGCAGCACCGTGTTCCGCTGCGGTACTTCCGCTGGGTGCGGCCTCTGCGCGCCGCCCGCTGCCGGCTCGTGCACCGCCCTCGCCATGCGCCTCGGCCGCATCGCCGCCATCGCGTCGGCGACGCAGATCCGCTCGCTCGGGACGCCGACGTGCCCGGCGATCAACCCCGCGGCCGTCGTCTCCCGGTCGCGGTGCGGCTGGCCGTAGTCGACCACGAGCGCGCGCACCCGCCCCGCCGGGTAGCACCGGTGCGCGAGCGCGAGGCACGCCGCGCTGTCCATCCCGCCCGAGAGCAGGACCACCGCGGCGTCCGAGAGCGTCTTCGGTAGCTCGTACTTGAACATTGTCGTGCTCGTCATGGCTTCTCCTCGGAGTCGTACGGCCGACGGCGGCTCGTGCGCGTGCCGCACGCGCTCGCTGAACGTGGCGCACCACACCATCACGTCGTCGGCGTCGGCGTCGGCGCTGCTCACGGTAGCTCCTCGCCCAAGCGTCGGAGCGCCGCGATCGCGGCGTCCACGCGGGCCTGGCTGCGCTTGCGATCAGTCCACAGCGCCAACGCAAGCTCCTTCCACGCAGCGGGGACCATGCCGGCGCGACCGGCAAGATAGGCGTCGTCGCGTTCGTTTTCGATCCGCTTGAGTTGGTCCTTTTTGGTCATCGCTTCCTCCATCGTCGCAAACAGACTTCGAGTGCCGCGACGCACAGCGCGGGCGGCTCGGCGTTTTGCTGACGCACCTCGATCCTCTCGCGGTCGACTTGGATGAAATTCGACGTGCTCACCGCAGCACCTCGTAGGGTCGCTCGACGCGGCCTCCCGCCAGCACCTCGGCGACCACGACGAACCCGCCGCCGAACCCGCACCCGCCGCCTCGCAGATCCATCCTGCCGATGAACTTCTGCACGAACCGGACCCGCGCCTCGACGCCGGCCTCCAGCAGTTCGGCCGCGCGCCACGCCGCGAGGTCGACCACGTCGCCGTGTCCCTGCTCGAGCACCACGCGCAGGTCGCACCACTCGTCGTCGTGCCGGAGCCAGTAGCGCACGCCGGACTCGTAGATCGGCGGCACCGGGTGGTCGAACGCCGCGCGCAGGATCTCCCGGTCGACCTCGACCAGGCGCGAGACCGCGGCGGCGAGCTGGGCGAGCATCGCCCCCTGCGCGCGCGCCCTGCGACCGATCTCGTCGAGCGCACGCCGCCTCCGTCGGCGCCGCTCGTCGTCGAGGTCGACGTACCCGGTGTCTCGGTCAGTCACGACGGCGCCCGCTCGATCCCGCGCAGGAACGCCTCGGCTTGCTCCGCGCGCCGGTAGGCCGCGTCGAGGTGGCCGTCCGGGCTCAGCAGCATGCACCCGCCGTCTGGCCGCGCCGCGCACGTCTGCAGCCTGATCACCGCCCGCGCGAGCTCGCGCAGGTGGCGCCGCATCTCGGCCGTCGTGCTCGCGTTCGCGCTCACGGCAGTCGCCCGCCTGCCACGCCCACGATCCCTACGTGTCGCGCCGGTCGCCCGCTCCGGCACATCGCCGCGACCTCGGCGAGCGCGGCGCGGTACCCGGCGTCCTGGTACTCGGCCGCGGACTCTCCTCGGTACGGACGCGCGGCGTAGCGCCGGTACTCCTCGTCGCACCACGCGGCTGCCTCGGCGAGGGACATGCGGTCGCGCGAGCTCTCGAAGGGCGGAGTGAGGTTCACCGTCGAGTCGCGCGCGACCATGTGCACGAGCAGGCGCACGCCGCGCGCAGTTCTGCGCCTCTTGGCTTCCATGCGCTCGCGGTCGGGGATCCGCGCGCGCCAGGCCGACCCGAACCACGTCTCGTTCAGGATCTCGCAGAGCGTGACCACCTTCTCGCCCACGTCGCGCGACTCGCGGAAGGCGGCGCGGTACCGCTGGGTCGGTACCGAGACGCAGAGCCACCGCACGAAGTCGACCTCTTCGCTTCTCATCGCGGCGCCTCCTCGATCGCGAGGAGCACCGCGTCCGCGACCTCCGTCGCCCGGCGCCGCATCTCCTCCATCTCCGCGTCGTCCCTCTCCCAGAGGAGCCGGACTAGGTCCTCGTCGTCCGGGGGGTCGTCGAGCCCCTGCGGCGGACGCCCGAGCCGGGACAGCGCCGCGTCGCGCCTGCCGTCGTAGTACGCGCGCAGCAGCGACGCCGCCACGACCTCCCGCGTCGTCGCGTCCGCCGCCGTCCTCGTCTTCGTCGTCGTGGTCATCGCCGCGCTTCCTCCTGTCTCTCGATCCCGTCGACCGGTTCCACGGCCGTCACGAACATCCTGTGCGCACCCGCCGCCTCCGCGTCGTCGCACTCGACCCGCACCACGTCCACCACGCACGCCCGCGACCCCACCCCGTCGAGGCTCGTCGGGTCCTCCACCACGACCCCGTTGCCGTCCGTGCGCTCGAGCGTCCCGCCCGTCGTCGCGACCACGCTGCACGCCCTGTGAACCCCACCGCGCGTGTACCAGCCCCGCCAGCGCAGGTGCTCGCCCGAGACCGGCCCCTCGATCGGCACGCCGCGCACGGCCTGCGGCGGGGCGAAGACCATGCGCTCGACCGCGAAGTCGATCTCGACGTAGCACACGCCGTCCGACGTGCTGCCGATCCGCGCGTGGGCCGCGCGCGCGAGGTAGCGCCCGAGCTGCGTCGCTCGCTTCATCATCGCCCGGCTCCCTCGCGCGCGCGCGCGTCCCGCGCCGTCGCCGCGACCGCCTCGACCACGGCGTCCGCGGCGTCGAGGTCGACCACGAGCTCGCCGTAGCCGTAGTGGTCGAGCACGCCCTCCGCGGCGTAGAACACGCGCATTACGATCGCGCCCTGCGCCGCCGGGTAGACGCGCAGCGTGCGCCCCGTCTCGCCGTCGAGGAGGACGTCCCTGTAGTCAGCGTTGGTCCTCGTCTCCGCGACGCTCACGACGCTCACACCGACACCGCCGCCTTGATCGCGGGGTGCGGGTCGTAGCCGACGATCGAGACGTGCTCCTTTCTCCACCCGGGGTCGAGGATCGAGGTCGGGACCTCCGTGTGGTCTCCCTGGAACAGGACCTTAGGGAGCAACCTCGGCTCGCGCGACAGCTGCTCGCGCGCCTGGTCGAGGTGGTTCCGGTAGAGGTGCACGTCCCCGAACGACACGGTGAGCGTCCCCGCGTCGAGGTCCGCCTCGCGCGCCAGCAGGTGCGTCAGCAGCGCGTAACTCGCGATGTTGAACGGCACGCCGAGGAAGTAGTCGGCGCTGCGCATGTAGAGGTGGAGCGACAGGCGCTTCCTGGTAGCAGTGCTGCCGTCCCTCGGCCCCTGCACGCAGCACTGGAACAACGTGTGACACGGCGGCAGTGCCACGACGCCCGCGTCGACCGGGTGCCACGCCGAGACCACGAGCCGCCGGCTGCTCGGGTTCTTCTTGATCTCGGCGACGAGCCACTTGATCTGGTCGAAGCCGTTTTCGATCGACGCCGCGAATCGCGCCTGCGGATACTTCGTGAGGAACCCGTAGTCGCCGCCGAAGTGGCGCCAAGCGCGGACGGCTGCACGATCTGGGACGAGTGGGCGACGAAGGAGCAGTGCGCGCGATTCGGGCGGGAGGAGGGCGACCTCGGGCGTCGCGGCCGCGAGCACGTCGCCGACCGCGATCGCCGCCGCCTCCGTCCTGCGGCAGTTCCCGGCCCGCATGCGGACGTACCCGGCCAGGTCCGCGCGCTCGGCCGCCTCCGCGCGCACGAAGACGGCGAAATCCACGGCCGCGCCGACATAGGTGCGCGTCGCGTGGGCGAGCACGTCGGCCGCCGCAGCCTCGGCCTCCGCGCGGGTGGGGACGCGGTCAGTGGCGGTGTAGGTGGGGCGGTCGTGGATCACCGCGACCTCCCCGTGATCCCGAGCCGCCCGAGGCCACGCCCGAGCTCGACGCACCGCTCGAGGCAGATCCGCACGCGCGTGTGGTTGAGCGCGGCGAGGTTGCGCAGCGTCGACCCCTCGACCCGCTCCCTCTCGCTCCCGGCCTCGAGCCGCGCCTCGCTGTCGTCCCTGGCTACGATCGCCTCGCCGAGGTCGAGGATCGCCTGCTGGCAGGCGTCGCGCAGCCGCTCCGCCGACTCGACCGCGCGCGCGACGTGGCGCGCCGGGTCGTCTCGGTCGTCTGCTTTGTTAGTGCTCACGGCGTCCTCCTGGTGGTCGTGGTGTCCCGCACGGCGTCGGCGAACAGCCGCAGCCCAGCCTCGCTGTCGATATGGTAGAGGTCGACGAAGACCTCGGAGGCCGCGGCGGCGCGGTCCTCGACCCACCGGTACATCGCCCGCATCTCCGCATTCACGCGAAGCACGATCTCGGAGTCGCCATGCATCACGTCGTGCCTCGGGTCGCCGAGCGTCAGCAGTTCCTTGCCGTCCGCGTCGACGTACTTCAGCCACGGGTCCGCGGGCGGCGGGCAGCCGCAGTGCCCAGACACGCGCACGTCGTCGCGCCCGAGCGGATCCTCGTAGAGCGCGTGCGCGACCGCGAGCGGCACACGCCCCTCGACCACGTAGTAGTACCAGGCGCGCTTGAAGAGGAAGCCGGGTAGGCGACCGACGATCGATGCGTTGACCTCTCGTCCCGACGGCTCGCATCGCTCAGGAGTGATCCGCGCGTGCCGCAGTTCGCGCGCGATGTACTCGTCGCAGTCGCTCCGCCCGGCGAGGTTGATCACGGCGTCACCGCCTGGCGCTCGCGGTCGGCCTCGTTCTTCGCGCGCTCGACGCAGTCGCCGCAGACGTCGATCCCGCCGCTCCAGTGGCGCGCGCGCATCGCCTCGACCAGCCGCCGCGGCATGCCCGCCGTCGGCCAGTCGTGCACCTCGCAGCGCGCCTCCTTCGCCGGTCGGACGTGCAGGTACTCGCGCCACCCTCGCCCGTCGTCGCCGTCTCTGTTCATGGCTTCTCTTCCTCCGTTTCGTCCGTCTCGTCGACCTCGCGGAGCGCGGCGCGCGCGCGCTCGACGTAGCCGGCGTGGTCCCACTTCTGCGCGAAGAAGGACGGCACGTGCGCTTCCGAGACGCGACCATGTGCCCTAGAGCCGCGCATCTCCTCCATGCCCTCGACCGCGTCGGCGAGCGCCGCGCGCAGCCGCGCGACCTCGACGCACGCAGCGTCGGCCCGATCCCGCTGCTGCGCGGCCCCGAGGTTCGCGAGGGCGCGGCCCAGCGATCGACCGGCCGGTCCCTGCGGTCGCCCGTCGATCAGCGGCTGGGCGACCGACTCGGCGAGCTGGGCGCGGCGGTGCATGTCGTTGAGGCGAGCCTTCGTCTCGGCGAGGCCGCGCCACGCCTCGTCGCGCTGGGCCTCTACCATCAGCTTGCCGCCCTCCGCCGCGTAGAGCTTCGCCGCGCGCTCGACCATCACCGCGTCGATCTTTTCCACGAGCGTGTCCTGCTCCGGCACGTCGGACCCGGTGTGCCGGTAGAGCACCGCGAGCAGGCCGGTACGCGTCGCGGACTCGCGCTCGAGCGCGGCCTCGACCGCGGCGATCTCCACGACGGCCGACGGACCGAGGCAGACCGCGCGCGCGCACGCGTCGTCGAGCCTCGGTCGCAGCCACCGCCACGCCCGCAGCGCGTCGGACTCGCTCGACTCGTCTGGTCGTTGCCATCCATGCAGCGGGTCGATGTCGCTCACGTTCCACCACCGCCGCGCCGCGCCGCGACCGCGATCCCGACCGCGACCTTCCGCTCGTGTCGCTCGCGCATGTGCTCCGGGTCGACCGCGAACACGCGCGCGACCTCCGCAGCCTCCTCGTCCTCCGCCGAGACGCCCAGGACCGCGCACAGGGCGACCAGCGTCACGCCGACCCCGCCGACCTCCCGCGCGACCTCCCCCGCGGGCCGCGCGTAGACGTGCTCGGCGACCGCGCGCACCCTCTGCGCCGGCAGCCCGGTCGCCTGCGCGAGCTCGACTGCCTCCTCGACGAAGCGAAGCGCGCGCTCCTCCGTCGCCAGCGACTCGGCGCCGAACACGCGCTCGACCCACGCCGCGACCTCGGCCTGTCGACGGTCGCGTGATCGCGCCCTCGCCTCGGCGCGGTCGAGCGCGTATCTTCCGGTGACCATTTCCTGCTCGTCGATGACGGCGATCAGCCCGCGCAGCGCCGCGCGCCCGAGCTCGGAGTGGCAGACGTCGACGTCCTCCGTCCACGCCCGGATCGCCTCGGGGTCGCCGCGGCGGATCGCAGCGACCCGCTCCTCGCTCCCGTGGATCGCCAGCATCTCCGGCGTGGCCGCCATCAGTGCGGGGATCGCCGCGGTGACCATCGACCGCACGCCGATCGTCGACCGCGTGCCGGCGATCGCGTCCGTCCCGCCCTCGTAGCAGCTTATCGAGCAGTAGTAGCTGTGACCAAGCTCGGCGTGGCGCGGGTCGACTCCGACGTCTGTCCCACAGATCCGACACGTCACGTTCGGCGAGAGCGAGCGCCGCCTATCCCCCTCCTCGTGCCCTGCGGTCACGATACGTGTTTCCATGTTACTCGCCTGATCGCGCCCTTGATCGTCGTATGACTGCATCCGATCTCTCGAGCGAGACTCCGCATGCTCTCGCCTGCGGCAAATCTCTTTCGTACGTCAACGACGAGTCGTTCGGTGAGTTTCGCACTCTTGAAGTCCTCACCATTCGGTCGGTTATCTCGGCCGCGCCTTTTCTTGTCGTCCATGTTGTCCTTCGGTGTCCCGAGATAGATATGCGCAGGATTCATGCACGGCGGATTGTCGCACTTGTGAAGAACCTGTTTTCCTTTTGGAATGTCTCGCTTGTGCGCGAGGATCCAAGCCACGCGTGAGGCAATCCACAGTTTTCCATCGACTCCAAAACTACCGTACCCCTTACGTGATCTGAACCCGAGCCACGGCCAACACGCTTCCCGACCTTTGCTGCGGTCTACCTTCGCGTTGAACCTTTCAACTGCCGGTTTCCTTCGCCATCCCCTTCGGTCGATGAGTGGTCTAGTCCACCTTGCATAAGTTGAGAGTCTTACAGACCTCGATCGTCTTCTCAGCGTCTGCTTCTTCACGGTAGAGCAGGATGCCATTTCTGTATTTGCATGTAAATAGCACGTTCCAACCTGGCTCATCACGACGCACGCGAGCTGTGTTGAACTTCTGTCGCATTGGATCATCGCCGAAGACGGCTTGAAGACGCAGGATCGTACGTGCCGGGACAGGTCGCCCATGAGGCGAACGGAGCCACACGCGTAGGTGATGGCCTTTCTTCGTTCGCGAGACTTCAGCTCGCGTGGCGACAAGCCTCAGTCGATCGATCATCTTTTTCGCTGACATGATCTTCCGGATCGAGAGCGGATTCCGCCCGTCGTAGTCGACCTTCACCGTCGCGTCCCAGCCGTCGCCCCGCTCGACGTAGTAGCGCGACTTGAACGCGTGCGGGAACGACGGGTGCTCCGTCGACGGGCTCGTCGACCTCGTCGCGGTCGTGGTCGTGGTCTCAGTCGTCGTGGTCGTCATCGCGACGGCTCCTTCTCGGCTGGCTCGGCTGGCGTGCCTGGCGCGTCGGACGCGGGCATGTTCCCCGCGTGGTCGGCGACGTTCGCGCGCATCCACTCGACCGCGCGGCGCGACTCGTCGTCCCACAGGCCGGAGCCGCCGGCCGCGCCCTCGTCCTGCTCCCTCGACTCAGCGCACCGGAACAGCCCGCGCACGACCCACCGCGGGGCGACCCCCGGCAGCGACGGCATGGGCGGCGCCCCTCCCCGCGCGCGGTCGCACGACTCCCTCCGCGCGGCACGCCTCGCCTCCTCGAACCCGTCCGCGTGCGCCCGCGCGCGCAGCAGGTCGATCGCGTCGCCCACGCGCTCGAGGTGCGGCCCCCACAGCGCGTCGAACGCCTCCGCCCCGAGCTCGCGGCGCAGGAACTCGGTCGTCGACCCGCGGAACGGCGCGGTCGTCCTGGCGAGCTTCGCGACCGCCTCGTCGCCCGCGTCTGCCGCCTCGCTCACGTGATCGATCGCGTCGAAGACGTCTTCGTCGTCGTCGCACCAGTCGACGAGCGCGGCACGGATCCCACGCTCGGCCTCGGCCGCCCCCTCCGCTCTCGCTTCCGCCTTGATCCTGTCCACGTACGCGTGGTGCTTGTCGAGCGTGTGCGACTCCTCGACCCGACCCTCCTCGCGGGCTTCCGCCCGGATGGTCGCCCTCACCGCGTCGAACGCCGCCCGCGCGTCGCCGACGGCGCGGTCCCTCGCGTCCTCGAGCCGCGCGTGGAGCGCCGCCCGCGCAGACGCCGGGGTCAGCGCGAGGATCCGGTCGCCCAGCGACCGCGCGGCTCTCGTGAGGTGTACGTGCAGGCCCAGGTCTACGAGGGCGGCGTCGCCGCCGGACTCCAAGTAGCAGACGGCCGCCGCGGCTTGGTAGGCCGCCGCGACCTCGGCGTCGATCTCCTCCTTCATCTTCTGCCTCGTTATGAGGACCGCGTCGTCGCCCGCCTCGCGCAGCAGTTCGAGGATGCCCTTCCCCTTGGTCTGTTCCGTCGCTGCCTTGAAGCCGGCGTCGCGCGCCATCCTCAGAAGAACGTCGAGCGCGTGCGTGGCGTCGTCGTGGGCGACGTCTGGGACGAGGGACGGGTTCATGCGCACGAAATCGCGCACGAGATCGAGGACGCCATTCTTCGTCGTTAGCAGTGCGTCGATCGCGGCATCGTAGGCGTCGGTCGTCATCTCAGTCCGCCCTCTCGTCGCGGCGCACGGCCTCGTCGGCGAGCGCGAACACGTCGTCGAGCCTCTGCCGCACGCGCTCGGTCCACGTCGCCGGTCCACTGGCCGCCCGCAGTTCGCCCAGCGCGACGGCCGACAGCAGCACCTTCGCGTACTCCTCCCGCTTGCTGCCGCACCGCTTGCACAGGCCCGTGTAGTGCGGCTCGGAACTGCACACCTCGCTGCAGATCCGGCAGGAAGTCGGTGGTCGTTGCTCGTCGCTCGCCTTGCTCGTCATGCGCTTCCTCTTCCCTTTCACGTCAGACCTCGTCCCCCGCCTCGACCGTCTGCACGCCGTCGCGGATCCGCGCCCACCACTTCATCGGCCCCGGCGGGTTCTTGTACGTCACGTCGAGCTCGACCACGCGCACCACGATCCGTCGCCCCCGCACCTGGTAGGGCACCTCCGCCGCGATCTCGTCGGCGTAGTGCGCCGCGCGCCCCGAGTCGTCGAGGTAGTAGCACTCCGACAGCCCGTCCCACCCTTCCCCCTCGTAGCCCTCCGCGACGCCCTCGTAGAGCACCCGCGCGAGCCGCGCGCGCGCCGACTGCTCGAGGTGCGCCGGGCCGCCGAGGATGATCTTGTGGCTCCAGATCACGCGGAGCTTGCTAGCAGGCATGGGGCGACGCCTCCCACGCCCGCTCCGCGTCGGTCGCCGCCCGCTCAGCGTCGACCGCGTCCCGGACCCTGCGAACCGCGTGGTCGACGCCGCGCGACGAGACCAGGCGCAGCACCTCGACGAGGTTCGCCGGGTCGGTCACCGCGCGCGCCTCTGACGACGGCGACGAGAGGAACGCGAGGATCGCCGCCTCCGCCGCCGCGACCCGCAGCCACGCGTCGACCACGCACCCGGCGAGCGCGCGCCCGCGGTGCAGCGTCGGGTGGCGGATCCCCGGCACGCCCACGGCGTCGCGCTCGGTCCGAAGCAGAAGCACGACTACAGGCTGACCGATGGAAGCCGCGCGGTCCGCGCGCTCGGCCGTCAGCACCGCGTCGGTCGCCTCGACGAGGAGCCGGTCGAGCGCGACGGACCCCGTGCCGCCGCCCTCGCGAGCGTCGCGGTCGTCTCGGTCGCGGTCGTTCGTCGCGCTCACGTGCCGCCTCCCGGCAGATCCTCGCGCAGCAGGCGCATCGCCCAGCGGCCGACGACCTCGCCGACCGCGGGCACCACCGCGTTGCCGAGCACGCGCAGTCGTTCTCTGCGGTTCCGCTGCCGCGCGTTCGTCGGGAACCGCGCCGTCGTCCTCGGCGGCTCGCCTGGACGCTGCGGCTGCCCCGGCGGCGCCGGCCAGCCGCACCACGCGGAGATCGCGCGCGCGCGCGTCGGCTCGTCGGGTACGGCCAGGAAGGGGACGGTCAGGACCACCGGGTCGTCCTCCTCGTCGAGCTCGACGCCGCAGACCACGCCCGCCTTCCCCATCACGTGGAGGTCGGCCCCCTCGTCGACCTCGTCGTCGAGGTCGAGGTCGAGGTCGAGGTCGTCGAGGTCTGCGTCGGGTCCCGCGGCCTGCGCGGCTTCCTCGGCGCCCTCGGTTTCCCGCGCGGCGGCTCGGGCTCGGCCGGCTCCCTCGGCTTCTTCGGCCTCCTCGGCTTGTGCGGCAGCGGCACGTCCGTCCACCCCGCCGGAAACCCCATGAGCGCCTCGACCCAGTCGGGGTTGAGCGCGCCGCCCTCCATCTTCGCGCGCGTCTCGAGGCTCGGCGTCCCCGCGCTCGGCCGCCGGTTCTCCCCGTGGACCCCGTTGATCCCGTTCTGCGAAGAACCGTACGTCGCCGCCGTCGGCGTCGGCCACCTCTCGCTCGTGCTCGGCTGCGCCGTCGTCGTCGTTCCCCACATGCTCGTCTGCGTCGGCACCACCGGCCCCGCAGCCGGCGTCGTGGGCGCCGTCGGCGAAGCCGCAGCAGCCGCAGGCGAGGTAGGCGTCGGCTCCGACGCCGACGCGCTCGACGCCTCGCCCGGCCCAGGGGCAGTCGCCGCGGTGCCGCGGCGAAGGCGCGCCGCAGGTCGCGCATCTCGTGGCTCGTCGGCCCTCCCCTCGGCCTCGAGCACCGCGTCGAGCAGCGTCGTCCCCTCGTGGCTCTCCCACTCGTCGGTCCGCGCCGTCGACCGGCGCGACCCCTTCGCGTCCGTCGTCACCGGCGTCGGCCAGAGCGCGGTCGTCGGCGCTCGCTGCTCCTCGACTCGCTCCTCGACCACCGCGTGGCCCAGGCTCCGCGTCTGCCCAGGCTTCTCCGGCGTCGCGACCTCGCCCCGCTTGCAGTCGCTCGCGACCGGCGTCGGCCAGAGCGCCACCGCCGTCGTCAGCGCCGGTCCCTTCCCCGCGCCGCGCAGGCCGTGCCCCGCGCCGTTCTGGTCGCTCGCCGTCGGCGTCGGCCAGAGCGCGTCCTGCTCTGTCTGCTCCCGTACCTGCTCCCCGAGCGAGGGGCCGCCCTGCGCGCGCGCCCCGCGCATCGCGTTCTCCGCGTCCTGCGCCTTCGGTGTCGGCCAGAGCGCGAGCACCGCCGTCCTGAGTCGCTGGTGGGTGTCCGGCACCCGCTCGCCCGCCGCCCACCGGTCGGCCATCTCCTGGCTCCCCGACCTCCCCGCGTCCTCGACCGTCGGCGTCGGCCAGAGCGCCGTCGCCTTCTCCTCCTCGGCCGCCATCGCCACCCTCGCGTTCAGCGGCGGGCTGCGCCGCCGCCGCTGCGACTCCTGCCCGTCGTTCTCCGAGTCCTGCGTCGTCGGCGTCGGCCAGTTCGCGTCCTGGTACGCCGGTCGCCGCGGGTCGCTCCCCGCGTACATCGCCTGCACCACGTCGCCCATCGTGTCCATCGAGGAGGTCGGCGTCGGCCAGGTCTGCTCCTCGCCGCCGCGCTGCGCGACCGGCTCGGCGGACGACGTCGTCGACCCGGACGCCGACGAGGAAGACGCGCTCCCTGCGATGGGGTGCTCCCGCGTCGGAAGCTCGTACGCACGCCCACCGCACGCGATACCCTGCTTCGGCCATTTCGGCAGCAGACGAGCCGTCGGCGTCGGCGAGGACGGCGCCGAAGGGTCGCGGGAACTCGTCGGGTCCGCGGGGTCGCTCTCCGTCGTCCACGGAAAAGAGACCTGACACATTTTCCATGAGGACGAGTCGCGGTCGTAGCGCGCGAACGGCGCGCGCGAACTCGGGCCAGAGCCATCGGTCATCGGATCCTCCTCTTCGCTTCCCCGACACGGACGCCGGCTGGCATGGCGGCCCGCCGCAGAGGACGTCGACCCGCTCGACCCGCGAGTAGTCAACGGCCCTCACGTCCTCGTAGCAGGGCACGCCCGGGAAGCGCGCGGCGAGCACCGCGCGGCAGAACGGGTCGGCCTCGACGAACCACACGGACCGCCCGACGCCCGCGCGCTCGAGGCCCTGGTCGAGGCCGCCGACTCCCGAGAAGAGGGACCCGATCCTCACGGCGAGTCCTCGTCCGCCAGCAGCGCGGCCGCCGCGGCGAGCACGCGCGTCTTCTCCGCGTCGTCGAGCGGCGCGAGCGCGCGCAGCACGTCCGCGAACGCGCGGAAGACGCGCGCGTCCACCGACGTGCCGCTCGTCGACCACTCCCTCGGGGGTACGAGCATCACCGGCTCACGCCTCGTGCGCTTCGTGCGCTTCGACTCCGTCGGCTTCGACTTCACTGGTTTCTTCAGCTTCATGTTCCGCCTCGCTCAGCCCGTCTCGTCCTCGCCCGTGACGGCGAGCAGGTCCCACTCAACCCCGTCCTCGTCCACGAACACCTCGGTCCCCGGCACGCGGCCCGGCCGCGCGCCCTCGGGCTTGCCGGGCACCTCGACCCCGGGCGGGAACGGCCTGCGCCCGCGCTCCTCCTCGGCCTGCGCCAGCGCGGCGGCGCGCGCCCGCGCGCGCTCGAAGGCGACCTGGTCGCGCTCGAGCTCCCACTGCCGCTTCGGCGCCCGGCGCCCCGTGGCGCGCTCCGCGTAGTAGACGCGGTCGAGTTTGTCGACGCGCCGGACGTAGTCGCCCGCCCCAGCCCTCCTGCGCTTCCCCACCTCACGGCCTCGTCCTCTTCGTCGTGCTCACCGCCATCACCGCCAGGCTCGCCTCGGCCTCGCGGCGGAGCCGGTCGTCGCCCGCGACCCCGACCCCGAGCCGAACGATCGACCGCAGCGCGTCCGCCTGGTTCACCCGCAGCCCCGTCTCCGCGCGCAGCCGCGCCGCGTGCGCGTCGACCCGCGCCTGGTAGTCCGCGGGCAGCCGCAGGTAAACCACCCACTCGTCCTCGTCCTGGTAGGCCGCCGTCGCTGCCGCCGCCGCGTTCTTCTTCGCCATGCAGGGATCCTACGACCCGCCGTCACTGCCCGTCAAGCACCGTAGTAGGCTGTAAGAAATACTGTCAGATACGGCCCGCCCGGCGCGTCTCCTCGACATGAAGCACGACCCGCCCGCCCGTCCCGGTCACCTCCGACTCGTCTCCTCGGTCCCCTCCGTCTCCTCTACGCCCGTCGCGCCCTTCGTTCGCCCGCTCGACGCCGCCGAGGTCGCGCGGCTGCGCGTCGAGGCTCCCGCGATCCTCGCGCGGTTCGCCGACGCCTGCGAGGCGGTCCCGATCCGCCCTGAGCTCGCGCCCTTCGCGGGGGACGGCGGCGAGGTCCTGCTCCTCGCCTGCCTCGGGCGACTCGTGCGCGCGGGCGTCCCGATCCCGCTCGCGGTCGCGGCGCGCGCGCTCCGCATGCTCGACGACGACGAGGCGCAGCTCGCGCGCGTCGCCGCCGTGGCGTACGAGACGCCGCTGCCCGACGCGGTCGGCTCTGACTTCGTAGTCGGCGTCGACTGGCTCCGCGCCCTCGCTCAGTCTGTAGAGTAGGAGGACGTGGCCGTCCGCGTCTGCCCGCTTCGTCGCCTTCAGGCGCGAGCCACCGCACCCACTCGCTGAGCGACTGAGCGACCCACCTAGCTAGGCGTCGTATCGGATCGAAGCGGAGGCGGCGATCTGGTTCCCCGCGCCGCCCGTCGTGTTCGTCGCGACGAGGTCTACCGCGTCCACGCCGGCCGTGAGGACGAGTGCCGCGGTGATCGACGTGATCCCCGTCACCGTGGTCAGGTAGTCGAGGAAGACGCCGGTCGGCACGTTGTTCTTGTAGACTTCAAACCGCGTGGTCGTCAGCACGTTGTTCGCCGTCACGTTGACGACCAGGGTGACGTTCTGGCTGGTCGCGTCCGCCGGGTATCCGACGGTCGACTGGAACTCCGCGTTGGGAACGTCGCCGAAGTAACTCGTCACCGGCAGCAGGATCGCGTCGCTGAGAAGGGTGCCCGAGAAAGACCGCGAGGCGAGCGAGCGGCCCTTGAGCGCGTCGATCGCACCCTGCACCTCGACCGCTCCGAGCGGAGGCAGGACGAGCGCGTCGTCGTAGAACGTCTTGGCCGCCTGGGCTACGAGCAGGATCGAGAACGGCACCAGCACGGCGGGTTGCACCGTACTGATCGTGCCGGTCGCGTCTACGATGATCCCAAGCGCGGTGGTGCCGAGCGCGGCCGAGAGCGTGTTCGCGGCGACGGCCGATCCGTCTACGACCGCGACGGTGATCGATGCGGCAGCGAGCGCGCTTAGGGCGATCCCGCTCACGAGGTTCGACCCTTGCAGCAGGGACAATACCGCGCCCGTGCCTGCGCCGGTCGAACGGATGAACACTCCTCCGACGCCACTCTGCGTGATCATCGTGACGTGGTCGGCGATGTAGATCGTGGTGACGCCTGCCGGCGCGTCGATGCAGAACGTGGTCGTCTGGCTATCGATCAGGAGCCATGAGAACTCGACCACGCCGAGGAGGAACGCCCCGTCTACGATCTGTAGCGGCGTCGTGAGGCTTCCGGCGCCAGGCTTTCCCGTGAACGCCGCGGGGCCTGTACCGAAATTATGAACGCCTGCCGGGATGATGCATGGGCCGAGCGTGTCGTCGAAGTAGACGAGCTTCTGACCGGGGAACGTCGCTGCTGCCGCGACGAGCGCGAGCCATGAAGTGAAGACGTTGCCGCTCGCGACACCTCCCGGGCGGAAGACGTACTCGAACGGAGTGCCGGTCACGATCGTGCCCTTGAGCGCGTCGATCGCGGCTTGCACGTCCGCAACGCCGAGGAGCGGTGGGACGAGCGCGTCGTCGTAGAACTCCCTCACGGCCGCGCTCAGGAGCGTGACCGTGAGTACGCCGACCGGGATCGGGGCCATACCGACCTGCGCCGTCGCGATGGACGCGGAGTCCACGGTCGACCCGACGGCAGAACCGCCGAGGGACCCGATCGTGTTCGTCTGCACGTTGCTATGATCGAGCGCAACGACGGACGCCTGCGATCCGACGCCTCCGACCATGACGACCTGGCCGCTTGCCGGGCCGGCGGCACCCGTCACGAACTCTGCATACTCAAGCAGCGTGACCGTGACCGGGGAGAAGACGAACCCGACCGCCGCGAGCAGGAAGTTTCCGGCTGGATTCGCCTGCGTGACCCTGCAGCTTCCAGAGAAGTAGTAGTCCGCGCCGCCGAGCGGTGCGGAGATTACAGCGGTTGTCGTGGCAGAGGTGATAGCAAGCGAGCGAAAGCCGAAGACGTTGCGCAGCACCGCGCCGTCGTCGATCGCGAGAGGCGTGGGCGTGACCAGTGGTTGACCGTCGTCGCCAAAGAAGTCAGTAGGACTCGCGAAGTCCCAGATCCCCGCTGGTATCACGCACGGGGCGAGCGAGTCGTCGAAGTAGACTCGCTTCGACCCGACCACGACTGACGCCGCAGCGACCAGCGCGATCCACGAGGCGAAGACGTTGCCTGTAGGAGCAGGTTCCAACGGTCGGAAGATGAACAGGTCGCCCCCCGGCCCGACGCCGGGTACTGCGATGGGGGGTGCAGGCAGGATCGCGATCGACGTGGGCATTGCGTTACGACTCCTTCTTTTCTCTTACTTCGCGACCCATCCGAAAGTGGTGTCAACCTCGGACTCCTTGACCCACAGCGTCGCGTTCGCTCCGCCTTTCGTATCGACGTACATATCGCCGGGCGATCCTAGCACCACGCCGTTAGGTGCTCCAATGCCGGACACTCTGTAAGGCAGCGTCCGAACGAACTGCTTTACCAGGGCCGCGATGAGCGCGTCGAACTCGGGCTGCTTCAAACTCGGCATTTCCAGATACATGAGGACGCCATCGGCCGCGTCGGTGATGATCTCCTCGCCTGGATACAACCCGACCACGAAGGCGGTGATCGCGGCGGAGTCTCCGTGGAGAACGACTGGATCGTTTTTGAAGGCGGGCATCAGAGGTTCCTCCCGTAGACCGCGAACCCGGTGCCGACAAAAAAGTTATTCGCACCCGGATTCGTGAGACGAAGCGAGGTGATCTGGGCCGCCGTGTTGGCCCACATGCCGCCGCCCGTACCGATCGCGCCGGTGTTGGCGGCGCCCGCGGTCTCATCCAGGGTGCTTATCTGCGCGACCTTCTGCGCGCCGAGGAGGTTGGTCACGTGGACGAGGACGGATCTCCCTCGCGTGATCCCGACGCGGCCGAGCCGGATGCTCGTCGCGCTCGCCCCCTCCGTGTTCGTCCACGTCGTGCTGTTCGAGGCGGCCGTGATGTGGCGCCACCAGTAGTTCGTTCCCGTGTCTCCGTTGAACTGGAGGGACCCGATGTCACCGCCCGTGTAGCCGGTGATGCGTACCGAGATCAGAAGCGTGTCCCGGGCCGGGATGGTGATCGTCGCCGTGCTGACCGCCTGCGCCGCGAGCTGCGTGCTCCCGAGGAACTCGAACCCGGGGAACACCGCGATCCTCCAGCGCGCGGTCGTGGAGTCGTACGTGACCAAGACGGAGCCGTTCGGCGCCAGCAGGAACGGGAACCCGTTTTGAATGCTGATCCGGTTCCCCGCCGTGCTAGCCGCGTCCTCGTGCGTCAGGACGAGGTTGTTGGCACCCACGTTGTGGAGGATCAGCATCCTGCCAGACGCCCCCCCCGCAATACCCGTGACGCTAAAGGAGGCAGAGGACGTGAGGCGGAGGACGCTCGCCACCGCGAGGTTCGCCGGGTTGTAGTCGTTCTGGTTCGCACCGATCGACGCGGGCGAGACGACGCCCGCGAGCGAGAACGCCGCCGACGCCTGCGCCACGCCTGGGTTCGGGTAGGTGTTGATCAGGTCCCCGCCGGCCGCGCCCGTCGGGGCGCGAGCGTCCGAGAGGCGCGCGTCGTTGCCTGCGCACGCCGAGGTCGCGCCGGCGCCTAGAGTACGGAGCGACGCCGTCGCCGCCGCCGCGTCGATCGCCAAGGCGTCGTTACCACCCGCGTTATGCGTGGCGGCGTGAGCGGTCGGGGCGCGAGCGTCAGAGAGCCTCGCGTCGGCTCCCTGGCATGCAGTGTTGGCCGTCGTTCCGTACGGATCGCTCCCGGCCAGCATCCTCCACCGCGCCGCCGTGCCGTCGTACTGGATCGTGACGGATTTGCTCGCGGTCAATACCATGCTCGCCGCGCCGCGCAGCGAGAACCTGTTGGCCGCCGTCGAGAGCGCGTCCTCGTGCGTGATGGTGACGGTGTTCGCCCCGACGTTCTGGAGCATGAGGAGGCGTCCGTCGGTCCCGCCTGTGATCCCGGTGAGGTTCACGCCGCCGATAGCCGAGGAGAGTCGCACGACGCTCGACACGTCGAGCCCGGCCGGCGCGTAGTTGTTCGTGTTCGCCGCGAGCGCCGCGGGCGTGATCTTCCCCGTGAGCGTGAACGCCACGGGAGAGACGAACGCGGAGGGCGGAAGCGGCGCGCCAGAAGACGCAGCGACCACGGCGTCGAGCGCGGTCTTGTCGAGCGCCGGCAGCGGGTTGACGAACCACACGTCGCAGGCATCGCCGGAGGTGTCGATGTGGTCGAGCGCAATGGTGATCGCCGCGTCGGCTTGGATCTCCAAGGTGAGTCGATCCGAGTTCTCCACGCCGTTCGGAAAGTCGACTGAGATCGAGTACGTGTACTTCGTGGCGGCCATCAGTTCAGAATCTCCTGCACAGTGAGCGTCGCCGACTCCGCGTCAGGCGCCGCGACGGGGCGGATCTGCGCGGTGTTCGCGCTGCGTCGCCATTGGATCAGAACCGTGTGGGCTCCGGCCGCGAGTCCGGTGACGACCCGCGTAAGCGCCATAGACTCCGCCAGGTTCGCGCCGGATGAGTTGGTCGTGATGCCGACCGCGGACTGCGCGACGCCATCCACGGTGAGGCGGAAGAAAACCTGATCCGCGCTGTTGTTGCTGGACGACGCCGCGCCAGCGAATTTTATGTCGAGCTTCGTGCTCGCCTGCGTCGTGATGGCGACCGTGAGCAGCGTCACGAACGTCGCCGAAGTCGTCGTGGTGTTCGCCGAGATGACGGACGTGACCGTCTGGAGCACGGGTCCGAACTTGTAGTACGGCCCCGCGTTCTGCGACCACTTGAAGGTGTTGTCGCCGGAGTCGAAGTAGACGCGACCCTTCCCCGCGGCCGACACGGCCGGCGCCGCGATGCCGTCGTACTCGCTGAAGGTGGTGTCGGTGATCGTCATCAGAGTGCCGTCGATTGCCTCCACCTTGCGGTGGTGGCGTCGTAGATGAGGGACAGGATCCCGTCCGCTGGCATCACGATCGCTCCTCCTCCCTTGGTCAGGATCCTGTTCCCTGCCGCCGACCCTCCGTCCTCGTGCAGTAGCGTTAGGTTCGCGTTACCGAGGTTCACGATCGTGAGCGCGCGACCGTCCACGCCGCCCGCGAACCCGGTGATCGCGGTGCCGGCTGCGTTGGGTGTCAGGCGCGCGAACGATCCAGCGGCCCCCGCGTAGTCGTTCTCGGTAGCAGCCATGCCGGCCGGCGAGGTCGCGTGCGTCGCGAAAGCGCCGTCGATGGTGATGCCGGACATCCTCGCTCCTCCTCGTCTTTTCTTCGTCTACGGCCGCACCCGTCTAGACTCTCTTCGGTCTAGACGGGTGCATCGTCGCGAGCTACTTGCAGCCGTGGTGCGCGGGCACCGTGCGCGTGAGGCGCCGACCCGTGTCGCCGTCCGGCTCGATCCGGATCACGCGGAGCACGAGATCATCTCCCTCCGCGAAGGGCTGACCGCACACCTGGCACGTCTGGTCATCGAAGCACACGTCACCTGACGTGATGGTGACTGCGCGCACGAGCGAGAAGCGCTTGGCCGCCGTGCCGACGTTTCCCGTCCCGTCCCCCAACGGTACGATCGTGATTCCGTTTCCGCCACCGTCGTCTGCCGTGAGTGTGCCCGCTCCGGTGCGTGAGAGGTACACGTCAGGAGCGGCAGCGACGCCCGCACCCATGCGAACCTCTCCGCCCGCGGCAGCCGTTCGTATCTCGATCTTCGGTTGCGTGTCGGTGCCGGCTGCGTAGGCCGCAAGGCTGGTAGCAGACATGCTCGCCCACGTCTTGCCGCCCGCGCCGTTCGTACCGAGCGAACCCTGCGTGTCCGTGTTTGGTACCAAGCTACCAGTGCCAGCACCTGCGTTGCTGAGCGCGAGGATGTTTGCGGCAACGCGCTTGATCTCCACGTCCACCGCGACGGCTCCGCCCGCTCCCATTTGCAGCGAGGCGCCAGCAACCCGAGCAGTAGGATTCGCGTCGGTCGAAGCCGTGACGACGAGGAAATCGGTGGTGACGGCTGCACTCTGAAATGCCTTTGATATGGCGGTTCCAGTGGTGCCGAGTTTTCCAGTAGCCGCGACAAGCGGCTGGAAATTGCCGGAGCCGGCGCCGCCGTTCGTCAGTTCGATCGTGTTCGCGCCCGTCGCGCTTCGCGCGAGGCCCACGTCGACCGCGACTGCTGCTCCAGGACCAAACTCGACCGCAGTAGCATTCAGTCTCGCGGTCGGGTTCGCGTCCGCCGCCGCCGTGTAGACGGCGTAGTTGCTCGTGACGGCGACGCTCTGCCACGCCTTGGAAGACGCGACGCCAGTCGTGCCGAGCTTGCCGGTGGCGGTGACGAGCGGCTGGAGGTTGCCGGAGAGAATCCCACCGTCCGAGACTTCGAGCGTGTTGGCGGTAGTCCCGGCTCTCCCGATCCCCACGTCTACCACCAGAACCCCATCGCCGAACTTCAGTGCGTCTAGCTGAAGCTGCGCGCGGGGGTTTGCGGCCCCGGATGTACTGTTGATCAGATACGTACCGGAGCATACGAACTGCGCCCAGCGATGGGTGGCGTTACCGATGACTCCGCCGCCCTCGCCGTCGAATCGAGGGATGAGTCCCGCCGACGTGCTTACAGCATTCGGATTCGAGAAATCGAAGAGCCCGGTGCCGGCGTAGCGCATCCTGGCGTCTACAGGAGTCCCGCCGCCATTACCGAAATCCAGCGCTCCTCTTCCGCCGCCGCCGTTCGTGGACAGTAGGACTCGCGGGTTCACCGGCCCGAGCGGTCCCCAGATACCGAACGCGCCGGCAATGTTTACGTCTTGCCAGCGAATTGCACTAGTCCCGAGCGAGGTCGCGTCGTCGGTGAACGGGATGACCTCAGTGTCTCCCACTTGATCGAGCGCGACGGTGGTTCCGGTACGCTGCCACGGCGTAGTGCCTGCACCACCCGGAGGCGTCAGTTGCGTGATCGTGCCGTCGCTGGCGCGGTAGAAAAGCTCCGTGATCGTGAGAGCGTCCTTCGTGTAGAGAAAGCCGCTGTTCGCTACGGCCGCCGGATCGACAGCTACTTCTTGAAGTTCCTCGACGGTCGTTAGGATGATGGACATCAGATGCTCCTCTTTTCTTGAAACCTTCTACTCGTCTTCGATTGAGGTAAGCACTATGGCGTAGCGCTTGCCGGTGATCTTGTTGATTGCGACGATTCGATCCGTCTCCTCGCGCAGCACCCAGTGCGCGTTCCGATCGTCGTCACGCAGGTGGATGTCGCCCCCCACGACCATCCCCGCGTGGACCTCGGCGAACTGCTGTAGCTGCGTGCCGATGAAGCCGGCCGGCGGATCGCCCGGTTCGATCGAAGGCAGAATGTCGCCGTCGATCTCTATCGTCCCTACGATCTCGCTCTCTACCGCCATGACCTGCTCCCGTCTGCTAGGAGAAGACGACCGTGACTCCGGCTCGGATCGACCTGCCCGCGCCGCCCGCGGTCGAGTCCACGCGCAGGTCGACGAGGTCGCCCGCGACGATCGCGAGCGGGATCGTCGAGGTGGCGATCACGGTGCTCCCCGCCGGGACGACGACCACGAGGCCCGAGGCGACGTTGTTGACGAAGACCCGAAAGTTCGTCGCGGTCAGCATCGTGTTCGCGGTGGGCCTCACGCGCAGGGTCGCACTGGCGCTCGGCCCCGTCGCCGGGAAGTTGACCGCCGCGACGAAGGACGAGTTGGGCGCGTCGCCCAGGAAGCGCGCTCTCAGCACGGCCGCGGCGCGTCCCGTCATCGCCCCGGAGAACGGGAGCACCACGCCGCCGCCTCCGCCGCCGCTCGGCTGCGGCTGCACGGTGAGGCTCGGTCCCCGCAGGCCGAGGCTCGCCACCGGCTACCTCCCCCACGCCCGCGTGCGGATCACCAGCACGCCCGCGCCCGGGTCGGTGTACGTCATCTGTGTGGTGCTCGGAGCGACCACGAAGCCGAGCGTCCGGTCAATCTCGTCTGGCGGGATGAATTGCTGGTTTCCCCCCGGCATCACCAGCGAGTCGCCGACGAGCAGCGGGATCTCGCCGCCCGCGAGCGGACCGACGCCGAGGTGGATCTGGATCCAGTAACTCGCAGGATTGATCGGCGGCTCGGTCGCGTTCGCGAGCGTCGCGTAGACGCTCGCGAGCGCGTTGGGGATCGCGCCCGCGGGGATCACGCTGTCGTGCTCGAACCCCGTCCCGCCGCCAGCCGCGTCCGGGGTCGAGTAGACCAGGACCGCGGGGGACACCGGGGCGGGGACGAAGACGAGGGTCCCCGAGATGAGCAGTGCGCGCCCCGCCGGGATGTCGACCGCGGTCAGGTGCTTGTAGTCCTGCGAGTCCTTTATGACCTCGGCCTGTAGGATCACGTCGGCCATCGCACCATCCTCTTCGGCGCCGTCTCCGGCGCCAGCGTCTCTGGCATGCGCATGCGCATCGTCATCCTACTCCTCGCCTTCCGGGGGGTCCACGCACTCGAACCCGTCGTCGCACAGCCGGAAGTGCGCGACCGTCGGCTCGGCGCCGTAGCGGTTCTTCTCCGTGAGGAAGCGCACAAAACCCTTGCGGTGCTTCGGCGTGAGCGTCTTGCCCGTCTCTGGGTCGTAGTGCTCCATGTTGAACACGCCGTCGCCGTCGTGCTGCGGCCCCTGCTTGCCCGCGACGTCGCCCTTCGCGTTCGCGTGCGAGATGCAGATCGCCGCGCACGGCCGCTTCCCCTTGTGCGGCCCGCGCAGGTTGCAGCGGTCGGCGATCAGCTTGCTCCCGTAGGCGACCTGCGCGTCGGCGCCGAACCGGTACGGCTCGACGAGCCGGCTCCGCATGCGCTGCACGGAGTCGACCAGCACGACGTCGATCTCCTCCTCGTCGATCCACGCGACGACGTCGTCGAAGTCGTCGAGCTCGTGGACGAGGAGGTTCGGTCGCGCGGCGGGGAAGCGCTCGAAGAGCCGCATGTCGTCGGCGTAGTCGGCGAACAGTTCCTCTGGCATCTCGCCCGACGCGACGCCGCAGCGTCTAACCGCACCCGCGTCACCCGCGGCGATCCGCGCCAGGGCCTCGAGGCCGAGCCGCGACTTGCCGACGCCCTTGACCCCCGCGAGCACGTTGGAGCTCGTCATCGCGAGGCCGAGCCGGTCGGGGCGGCGCCCGAGGCGCCCGGGCTTGCCCAGCGCGCGGTCGAGGTGCGCGATGCCGGTCAGGATCCGCTCGGGGTCGCGGCGCTGGACGGTGCACAGCGGCTTGCTGCCGCCGCGACCGTCGTCGTCGTCACCGTCGCCCTCGCGCTCCTCGCGCGCGCGCGAGAGGTCGAGCTCGAACGCGTCGAGGCCGCCGCCGCGCGGCGGTCCCCAGCGCTGCGGGAACGGCGGGGGGGGCGGTCGCGGCACGAGTGCGAGGCCCGAGTCGTCGCGCACCATCTCGTTGCGCGCGCCGCACGACGGGCACGTGAACAGCCACGCGGCCACGCGCCGCGCGCAGCGCCTGCAGCGGTGGACGGTCGAGGGCGCGGTCGCGGTCATGCTCAGCGGACCCGGTGCCGGCGAACGACGGCCCACTCCGCGGGGCCGATCCCGGCGTACTCGGCCGGGACGACGCGCAGCCTCGACGGCGCGACGCCGGTCGTCGGTCCGTTCGCCCACTGCACCATCGCGTGGCCGTCCTCGTGGCCGACCACCACGCCGTAGTAGGTCGCGAGCTCGCCTCGCATCTCGACCGCCTGGCCGGGTCTCGGCCCGTGAGTCGCTCCGCCGCCCCGCGAGGCAGAGCCGGCGCGGTTGCGCGGCAGGTCCTTCCAGCTCGGCGCGTCGGCCCATCGCTCGTCCATCGGCTGCGTCGCGTGGCGCGGGCAGATCACCTCTCCGCTCGGCAGTCGCTCGCCGCAGACGCGGCACGAGCCGCGCTCTCCTCGTCTCGCGCGCGACGGCGCGGCACCGACCCGAGGTTCCGCGCGGTTCATCCTCTCCCCACGGATGAAGGCTACCCAGCGGGTCGCGGCTGCCTCGCTTTTGAACTGCGCGTGGACCTGTCCGTCCACCATCGCCGCCCACGGCAAGCGCTCGTCCTGGCCGCGTGCGACCTCGATCGAGGGCTGGTGGTACGCGGGATGCCGATAGACCTCTCGCCCACCGACGACGAGGCGCACAACGGAGTCGGTCAGGATCGCGCCACCGCCGCTGCTGCGAGACGACGGCAGCAGAAGCGCGATGGGCACTTGACCGGTGCTCCGTCCGACGGTGCCGGTGACGTCGTTCTCCTCGAGCCAGTCGCGCCCGGTCGCTCGGTCGCCGTAGAAGACTCGCACGCGCGACTTCGTCTTCATGGCGTGATCCAGTGCAGAGACGATCTCCGGCGGCGTGGTGTCGTGGTAGAACGTCCCGCTTGGCGATAGGACGTCACGAAAGTGAACGCCGGTGGGGCCGATCCATTCGTGAACGTCGCCGACTCGCCCAGCGCGGTTCGGGTTCGGCCCCACCACGCCGCGTGCGCCCCCGCCGCTCCTGCGCGCCGTCTCGAGGCTGATCGCCACCGCCTGGGGCTGCTTGTACCCCTCGCGCATGAGGCGACGAACGTTAGTGCTTATCGTCGCCCTGCTGTAGCCCGTACGAAGCGGCATGGCTCGTCTCCCTCTACGTTTCCGTGATCTTACCCGCGCCGCCCGACCGGCGTCGAGCGACGCGCCCCGCTCGTGGAGCAGCCGCATCGGTTGGCGCATCGGTCGTGGGAGAGCCGCTTCGGCGCCCCCGCGCGGTGCGACCCGGGCGCGTACGTCGCGACGAGGTGCCAGCCGTCGTCGAGCACGTCGGCCGGCATGCCCCACCGGTCGGCCTCGCGCCGCGCGACCTCGCGCGCGCGCGACAGCGACGGCTCGCGCGCGACCACCGCGACCGTGTCGGCCGCCCTCCCCGTACCGACGACGACCAGGAACTCGCGCGACGGCGCGAACCTGCGCGCGGACCGCGGCACCGCGCGGTCGCGCCCGGCGCGGTGCGCCTCCGTCTTCGCGAGCTTCGCGTAGTAGCGCGGGTCCTCCGTGAGGTGGTCGGCGGCGATGCGCCGGGCGAGCGACGTGACGCCGCCGACGTGCTCGCGCTCGACCTCCGTGCCCCGGCGCAGTTCCTTCTGGTCGAAGCCCGCGAGCGACCGGCCGCGCGACAGCCCGCGCCAGCCCGAGGCCGAGGTCGACAGCGTCACGCGCGCGCGGTTCCCCGCGCCGGTCGCGCCCGCGTCGTCGTCGACGGTCAGCCCGTAGTCGGCCGCATACGCCCTCGCCGCCGCGAGCATCGCGCGCTTGGTCTTGAAGTGCGGCCCCACGGTCGTTCCCTCGACCACGAAGCGCCAGAGCGCGCCCTGGTGCTCGTAGCCGAGCCCGCCGAGGCCGGGGAGCATGACGACGGTCTCGACGGGCGGTGGCGGCACGTACGCGGGGACCCGCGCGTAGTACGCCGCGCTGCGCGCGCGCTCGGCCGCCTCGGCCGCCTCGCGCTCGGGGCGGCGCGCCTCCCACTCGGCGTCCGCGAGGTCGTCGAGCCGCTGCGCTTCTGCCAGTTCCTCGGTCGTGTACCTGCGCGGCGCGACGTACCCGCCTCTCGACGACGATCGAACGGTCACGGCTGCATCTCCTGTCTCAACATGCGGACGTAGCGCTCGCGCCGCTCGGGGTCGGGGTCGCGCAGCCCGGTCGCCGCCGCGAGGGCCGGGTACGCGCGGCGCCGCTCCTCGAGCGCGGCGTAGCCCGCCGCGCTGGGCGCCCAGCCGGGCGCGCGCGAGTCTCCGAGGATCTTCGTCTCTGTTCGCTCGAGCAGGCCGAACCCGATCAGCCGCCGCAGGTGCGGCGCGCTCGTCGGCGAGAAGCGCCGAACCGGCGCCCCGTAGAGCTCGACCGCGTCCGCGACCTCCTGCAGCACGTAGAGGTTCGTGTCGGTCGGTCGCGCGACGCGCGGTCCGGCTTGGTCGCGCCCCTCGCGCCGCGCGCGACCCGGGTAGTGCTCGGCCTCGGCGTCGTAGGCGTCGAGCCGCGCCCTAGCACTCTGGTAGCGCAGGCCGAGCCGCTGCTCGAGGTCGGCGTACTCGAGCTCGTCGAGGTCGGCCCGGTCCACGACCTGTCGCCATGCGCGGTGCGCCTCCTCGACGTCGTTGACGAGCTGCGCACGCGTCTTCCACGCGCGGTTGCTACTCCCAGTCTCAGTGCTCGTCTTCTTCTTCCTCGTCCTCACGACGACCTCCAGTCCCGCGAACGCACCGCGAGCCTGCATCGCCACTCGTGGCCCTCCGGGTAGCCGCGCAGCAGCGACGCGAGCTCGGCCGCCGCCTCCCGCTCGCGACCGTAGACGCGGTCGATGTAGCGCCGACCGGTCGAGAGGTCGACGATCACGAACCCCTCGACCGAGTGCTCCGCGCGACGCGCCCACCGGTCGAGCAGGTCGAGCGTCGCGAGGTCGCACCGCCTCGTCGCCGAGGTGTGCAGTGCGAGCCGCTGCTCGGTCGTCAGCGCGTCGAGCTGCGCGAGCGCGCGCTCGCGCTCCTGGACGTCGATCTCGTCCACGCGCTCGAGCACCCTCGCGACCGTCGCCGGGTCCGCCTGCGCCCTGACGGCCCTCGCCCCGGGCGTACCGAGCGAGGACCGCTCGAGCAGTTCGTCGAAACTCTGTTCGTCGAACCGGTCGCGGTCGGGGGGCGCGCTCACGACTCGACCTCGCCGTGCTCCGCGGCGTACTCCGCGGCGCATTCTCCGCATTCTCCGCAGTCGAGGACCGGCGTCCCGTGCGAGCACGAGGCATCCAGCGGCTGCTCGACGAAGCGACCGCCGACCCTCACGCCCACCAGGGACGCGGCGAAGACCCGCTCCTGGTCGGAGACGTTCCGGACGTCGAACCGGGTCGATCGGGTCGGCTTGGTCGCCATCAGGACACCCCCCAGACCACGAGGCCGATCCCGAACGCGAGCGCGAGGGTGCCCACGCCCATGCCCGCCTCCCCGGCGCTCGCGCCCGTGTCGTACGTCTCGCGCGGCGGACGGCTCGTGATGCCGCCGCCTCCTCCTCCACCGCCGCCTCCGCCGCCGCCGCTCGAGAACTTCGCGATCGACCCCGACCCCGCGTTCGGGAACACCGGGTCGAACTTCACACCCTCGTCGTTGACCAGCGCGCGCACCGACGCGTCGTCGCTGCCGAACACGTCGTCGCGCAGGTCCACCGCGTCGCCGTCGAGTTTCGCCTTGCGCGACACCAGCACGATCCCGTGGCTCGGCCCGCTGTACGCCGCGGTGTGCGCGTTGCCGCTCGGCGGCTGCACGAGTCCTCCGCTCGCCGACCACCGTCCGCCGTAGATCGCGATATGAGAGCCGTCGAGGTTCGGCCGCACAACGTAGCTTTTGCGATAACCGAGCTTGAGGCGTCCGTCGGTCGAGGTGACGCCGTGCTTCTCGAACGCGGCGTTCGCGAGGTTGTTCGCGCGGACGAGCCCCGCGGCCGTGGCGTCCTCGCCCCCGCTCGGCAGCTGCACCGTGATGTAGGGGATCTTCGGCGACGCGGCCGCCTCGATCGCGCGCAGCAGTTTCTGGCTCGGCATGATCGAGTCGTACTTGTCGACGTACTCCTGCGCGAGGGTCTGCGTCTCGTTGCCGATCCGGAACGGGTCGTCGTCGGTCCCGACCGCGCCGTAGTCGGGCGCGACCAGGACCTCGAGCACGTGGCCGCCCTCCTTGATCGTGACCTTGCCGCCCCACCACCCCGTCTTGGCGATGTAGTTTGGCACCCACCCCTTCTTCATGTAGCGCCGGAAGACGTTGTCGTAGTCCTCTCGGCTCACGGCGTCGGCGAGGTCGGTCTCGATGTCGGAGCCGGTCTGGCCGACGCCCGCCGCGAGGTACGGACGCGGACGCGGGGTCGGGAGCGACCGGGCGTCGACGAGGAGCGAGGGCCTGCGCAGCGAGATCAGTTTCGACAAGGGATTCGACATGGTGATCAGTACCACTCCTGCGCCGACCGGCGGCGCACCGACTCCGTGAGGCCCTCCTCGAGCTCGCGGAGCTGGTTGTCCGCGTTGTGGTCCTCGCTCGACCACCGCCTCCGCTTCTTGCCGTACTTCTGCCGCATCGCCGCGTCGAAGTCCCTCCGCGCGCGCATCGCGTTCGCGAGCGCCCACTCCGCGGTCGAGAGCGGCTGCGGCCAGCCCGACGAGGCGAGCGCGTAGAGCGGGTCGCCCTGCCCCGAGTACCAGTGCTGCGCCGCGAACGGCACCGCCGGGTCGCCGTAGATGCGCGGGTCGACCTCGGGCTCGCCGAGGGGACCCGCGCGGTCGCGACCGCCGCCTGCTCCAGACGGCTCGAACGTAAGGCGATCGGCCATCTTGTCCGCGTCGGCGCGCCGTCGGAAGACGCGCAGCGGCTCCATGCGCGAGTAGGGCACCGCGGCCGTCACCTCGCGGGCGACGTAGCCGCGCCCGGTCGGCACGGCGCCGCGGCCCTCGACCCAGTCAGCGTGCCGGTAGACGCCGTAGCGCGCGGCCCTCGTAGCCACGCCCGCCCTCGCGAGGTTGAGCCGGCCGTGCGTCACCGGCACGACGCGGAAGCGCTCGAGGCGGCGCCCGCCGACCGCCGCGAGCTCGCGCGCGTGGCCGTGCGCCGCCTCCCTGCTCAGGAAGTAGCCCTCGCCGCGCCCGTCGTACTGTAGCTCGTAGCGCATGGTCGGCCTCTCTCCCTCGTTCAGTGTCCCCAGCCCGAGCCGGTCTCGTGCATCGGCTGGCCGTCCCACAGCGTCGCGTGGTCCGCCTCGAGCGCGCGCACGTCGCGCGCGTCGACGGGAATCCTGCTGGGACGGGTACGCTTTTTAGCGGCCATGACCGAGTCTCCTCACCATGAAATCGACGTAGTCGAGCACAATCTTCGTCACGTCTCGCTCTGCGAAGAAGCTCCCGTCCGGGAACACGAGCCGACGATCCCCCTTCGGACTCAACGCCACGACGGCGCCCGACTCGACCGCTCCCTCCGCGAAGACGCGACGGGGCATGAGGCGACCAGAGAAGCCCTGCTGCCTGTCGAGCGTTTCCTCAATCTTCCGAGCCTTGACGGCAGGCATCGAGGCAGTGAATCCGTGGAGTCCGCGCTTCTCTTCGATCTTGGCTACCTGCGCCTCGGCCTCCGCGCTCGCCGACTGACAACGCCGCATCTGCGACTCGTCGACTTGGATCTGCCGATCGATGTCCGACTCACGGACGATCTCGAATGACGGCGATCCCTCGGTCGCGAGGAACAGGCGGTCGCCCTCGCGGCGCGCTACCCAGCGTTTCCCGTGCGGACTCATCCACTCGATCCCTATCCACAGGTCGTCGAGCACGCCCGACCTCATCACCGCAGCCATGACCGACCTCCTGCTGCGGCGCGACGGCCGCGCGCCTCGTTCGCGACGCCGACGCCCTCGCCGCTCGACGGCGGCGGGAACACCCCGTGGTTGATCGAGTACCCCGCGCCGCCGTACCGCGGCAGCACCATCTCCGCGTACTCGCCGCTCTTCGTGTCGATCGAGACGCGCAGGCTCGACCCCGCGAGGCTCACGATCGTCGCAGGTCGCCTCGACTTGTGGAAGTTGCTCGTCCAGCGCGCCTCGACCCGCATGCCTGTGCGGAGCACCTCGTTGAACTCGTCGGCGGCGGCCTTCTCCGCCGCCTTCTTCGCCGCGGCCGGCGTCGGCGCCCTGCGCTCCGCGGGCTCGCCGGCGGCCCTCGGCTTCGCGGTCGGCGACTTCGGCAATGCCGCGACGATCATCCGGTAGACCTCCTCGGGCGGCGCGTCGCCGACCGGCAGCGGCGCCCCCGCGCCTGAGACGTCGCCGACGCTGACGGAGAGGCCGAGGCCCGCGCGGCGGATCCACACGTTCTGCGGTCGGATCGCCAGCGGGACAAACTGAGCGGTCGTGGAGGACGCCCTGGGCTCGTCGTAGCCGACGTAGTAGCCCGCCCAGTCGACGCCGCTCTGTTTTCTCACGGTGCGCGCGCCCACGTCGCGCTTGAGCGACCCGCTGACCAGTTCGGCGACCTGCTCGAGGGTCGCGCGACCGATCTGCGCCTGCGCACGCGCCTCGGGGGACGCCGCCTCGACGCGCCGCTCGATCGACTCCGCGCGCCGCTCGAGCGACGCGGCCTCCTTGGACGCGTCGACCGACCGGCGCATGGACGCGTCGATCCGCTCGATGTCCTTCCTGTGCCGCCGCTCCGAGTGGTGGCCGACGAGGATCGGCTGACCGAACGGGATGCGGTCGGAGATGGCGTGCGAGCGCTCGTAGGCGGCGTGCGCCTCGGCCTCCTTCGCGTGGGCGCGCTCGCGCAGCCGGTCAGCGCGCTCGGCCGCGAGCTCGACCGGGTCGCCGACGCGGATCGCGGGGGCCTGCGTGGTAGGCGCCAGCACGCCCGCGAGCTCGACCTCGGCGCCCGCCGCGCGAAGCTCGCTCGCCCAGACCTCGAGCGGGCGCGGCGGCGCGGACAGGCCGCGCGTGCGCGGCACGTACCAGAAGCCGCCCGCGGCGTACCAGCGCATGCCGATCCGCTTGATCGCGTCCTTGTAGGGGCGCGTGTCGCCCCGCAGCGTCGTGCCCGCCTCGGCGTCGTGGGAGAGGACCATCACGGCCGGCACCGCCCGTGAGACAGCAGCGACCGGTGCGCGCGGGCGACCGAGGCCGCGACGAGCGCGACGTGGAGCGCCTCCTCGTAGAGGAGCCAGAGCACGCGGTTCATCGGAACGCCCCCTCGCGCTGCATCCTCGCGACGAGCGCGTCCTCGTTCGGCTCGACCGGCATGTCGGGCGGGAGTTCGAAGACCTCGTAGCGCTTGTGGGCCGTCTCGCGAATGATGATCGGCCGGCCCTGCCACGCGTGGACCGCGTCGGTCGGCGAGTACGCGTAAGGCGACGGGATCTGCTTCTGGCGCGGGACGTAGCCCTTGACCCACGTCGCGCCCGGGAAGTCGTCGGTCTCGCGCAGGAAGCGCGACTTGCCGGCGTGGCTCGTGATGACCTTGACCCGCGTGAGCGGCGACGGGTCGAAGCGCGCGGAGGATGCGCCGCGCGCCTCGTTCTTGCCGAGGATCCAGTCCTTAGGGTGGGGCAAGTCCTCCTCGAACTTCCCGGTGGCCCGCTCGATCACCTGGCGCACTTCGTCGCGCGGCCTCGGTCCTCGGACGACCTTGCCTCCGTAGGTCACCACGCCCCAGACGGGATCGTACTTGTTCGCCATGCCGCGGCCCGGGTCGCCGAGGTAGACGAGTTTGTACTCGCCGAAGTCGACGTCCTTCGTGCTGACGAGGGGACTCTTGCGTGTCAACGTCTTGGCGCGGTTCCCGGCGTGGACGTCGACGACTACGGTCTGCTGGCTCGTCCTCGGCTGACGGGCCTGGATCGCCTGCGCCTGGAACTCGGCGAAGGTCATGTCGTGGACCCTCACATGCCCGCCGCGGGACCTGCCGACCCCGGCACGGTCCCCACGCTTCTTACGTCCTTCGCGCCGCAGCGCGTCGGCCCGCGCGCGGTAGCCCGGCTCGTGGTGCACGAGCCGCTGCCAGGGCGGCGCGACGTCGACCTCGCTCGCGCTGCGGCCCGCGCTCCTGCGGATCCGCGCGTAGCGGGTCCCGGCCGGGTCGAGCGAGCTCGACGAGGTACCGACGTGGACGACCTCGCCCGCGATGGTGCCGCCGCGGTCCTCGACCTCGACCCAGTCGCCGACCGAGACGCGCGCGACCCAGTCGTCGCCCACGGACGCGCGCGGCGCGACGACGACGCGGTCGTCGACGACGCGCGAGCCGCGGGGACGACCCGCGCGGTTCACAGCGCCGTGATGGACGTCGTATCCCTCGACGATCCACCCGCCCGGACCCCTTCCGCCGCCGCCCTCGCGACTCGCGACGACGCGTCCGTGACCCGAACCCCAGTAGGTGCCGTCCGACGTGTAGTCCTCTCGGATCACGACGCTCCGCGCCTTCGACTTCGGAACCTCGCGGTCGGCGGCGTCCATCAGTCCCTTGACGCTGCTCCCCGTCTTCTCCCAGACGACGCCGCCGCGGTGGTCGACCGCGCGCGCGCCGAACCGGTCGCCGCTTGCGCCGCCCGTCGGTCTGCGCGCGGGCTCGCGGTGGACGGAGTGGCGTACCAAGCGCGGCAGAGCGGGATCCGACGACGGTCCCAGAACCACGTCGTCGCGGAGCGGTCGGCCGACGCTCCGCGACGGATCGGTGTGCCAGCGGCGCCCGTCGTAGGACGTGTCGAGCGCGTTCTCCCACGTCGGGTCGACGCCCCACCGACGGAGCACTCGGATGAAGCCGCCGCCCGCGTGCTCGATCGCTCGGGCGTACTCGGCGAGCTGGCGTCCAGCCTCCTCCGTCCCGCGTACCTCGCGTTCGACGCCCTGGTCGCCGATCCCGACGTGGAAGGCATGCTCGACGTCGTCTCTGGTCATGCCCGACATGGTAGCCCTCTCCTCTACCGCTCGGCTAGCCGCGCGGCCGTCCCGCCCGTCCCGCCGCCGCCTGCGCCTGGTGCCGCACGCGCAGTTCCGACTCGCGCCTCGGGCGCGGCAGCACCGCGCCCGTGTCGAGGCGCCGCACCACCACGCGCCGGCCGACCACGCGCCCGCGCCTGCTGACCGACCGCGCGTAGACCACCTCGACCTCCACGTCGCGCCCCGAGACGCGCGCGATCGCGCGCGTGCCCGGCGAGAGCTCGACGTGCGGGTGCGCGTGCGGGACCGCCGCGTCCGCGTCCGCGCGCGCGCCTCCTCCGCGAGACGACGGCTCCTCTGTCCAGAGCGCGGAGTCCCACGCGACCGACCCGTCGCGCTCGTCGGTCACGACCGTCCGTCGCATCTCCTCGTCGGCGACCACCCGGCCGAACCGCGCGAGCGCGCGCAGCGACGACCCCGATCGCACGGGGACCGCCCGCTCGAGGCCCTGGCTCGCGTCGCGGAGCACGTAGCGCGGCGGCTGCGGCACGGGGACGCGCCCTCCTACTTGCGCGAGCGCGCGTAGACCACACCGCGCGCGACGTAGTAGAAGAGGCCCTTCCTGAACCCGGGCACCGGGCCGAGCACGGACGCCTTGCCGAGGCCGCGCCCGACCTTGCGGTGCCGGACGTGCAGCTTTCCCGCCTTCACGCTGTAGAACGCGTCGGGGTCGTAGCGGTGGCCGAGCTCGGCCAGCGTCGCGACCCGGGTCGGCGCGGAGAGCGCCTTCTTGCCGAGGCGCACGCGCGCCTTGGACTTCGCCATGTTGCTGCTGGTCGTGCTGGTCATGTTCTCGCTCCTCTTCTTCTCGGACGGCACGTAGAGGTCTATGTCCGAGCCGCCGCAGCCAGGACACCCCTGGTTCGTCGCGCGCTGCGCGGCGCCGACCGTCCTGAACTTTCGGCCGCACTCCATGCATGCGAACACCGGCTCGATCCTCTTCTTCGTCGTCGTGGCGCCTGCGCCCGCGGCGTGAAGTCGCTCACCTCGACCGAGTCGTGAGACCTCGTGCGGCTTGAGTTTGCGAACGCGAGGGGCACCGTACGACGACTTACGCTGCGTCGCGTGCCTCTCGCAGTACACGTAGCCCTTGGCGTCGGCGTGCGTCACCGGCGCGGTGCAGTCGCGCTCCATGTCGCACGATAGGCCAGGGCCGCTCGCGTCCGCGGCGTTGGCGCTGTTGCCCCGGCGCCTCGCCTTGGACGCGCGGATCCTCGTCGCGTCCGCGGCGCGGTACTCGGTCGGGTCCTCCCCGCCTCGCCACGCCTTTTGCGCGGTCGTGCCAGACTGGATCACCGCGTCGACGTGCGCGCGACCGCCCGCTGCGGCCAGCCACTCGGCGAACGTGAGCCCGTACTCGTTCTCGACTCGTCTGCCAGTCATGGGACTACTCCTTCTTCCCCGCGTCCGTCGATCCAGCGTCCGTCGATCCCGCGCGCTCGCCGAGCAGGCTCGTCGGCGCGCTTCCGTCTCCCAGTGCTCCGCCGCCACCGCCGCCGCCGGGCGCGCCGATCATCACGCCCAGCACGCCGCGCGCCTGCTTGCCGTCGGCCTCGGCCTTCTTGCGCATCTCCTCGATCACGAACTCCTCGATCAGATCCATCAGGTCGCGCTCGAGATCGCCCGACACCCCCATCTGCTGGAGCATCATCTTCAGCGCCTCCGCGTTCGGCGCCATGCCCGACCGCTGCATCGCCTCGACGATCCCCTTGAGCACCGCGTACGCGCGGTCCTCGCGCGGGCTCACGGCCTTGTCCCCCTCGCGGCGCCGCTTGATCCACCGGCTGATCTCCACGCCCACCACCGGGATGATCGCGGAGAGCCGCCCGACCAGCATGTCGAGCGCGCGGATCTTGTAGTCGTCGAGCCGCGCCTCGCGCGCGAGCTTCGCCTTGCGGTCCTCCTCGGCCTGCCACATGACGATGAACGCGCCCTCGCGGTCCTGGTAGCGCTGGATCGTCGCGCGCTGCTCGCGCATCATGTCCATCGCGAACTGGCTCGTCTCGCGGATCGCGTTCATCGCGATCTGCATGATGTCGATCCGGTCCTTGTGCACCGTCGCGAGGAAGCTGTCGGGCCGCGAGAGGTGCTGCGGCGCCCCGCCGTACCCCATCCCGCCCGGCGAGTACGCCGGCCCCTGCCCGTAGGTCGGGGTCGAGGTCGGCAGGGTGAGGTTGCCGGTCCACACCTCGACGCCCGTGCGCCCCTCGCCGTCGGCGAACGAGCACTCGACCGTGAAGTGGTGCGGCATCCCGTCGCCGAGGCCCCCCACGTAGGACTCGATCTTCAGCTCGACCTCGCGCGCGAGCTCGTCGTCGTCCTCCTGCGGGCTCAGGTCCTCGCGCGACAGCACCACGTACTGCCGGTCCATGTCGATCAGGACGAGCGCGACCCACTGCATGCGCCGCACCTCGCCGTCGACGCGATACGGTTTGCCGAGGTGCCACGCCTCGACGCACGCGCGCAGCTCTGGAAAATGCGCGGGGCGGCGGCGCGCCGCGAGGCCGCCGCGCACCATCGAGAGCGACGGGCGCGTCGCGTAGGCCGCGCTCCCACCGGGACCGCCCGAGCCACCGGGACCGCCGCCGACGAAGCCGCCCGGGTCGCCGAAGCCGCCCGGGCCGCGCGGGTCGCGGTCGCGCGGGGGACCGTCGCCCTCCACGCGCGGGGGCGGCCCGCCGCCGCCATCGCCGCCGTCGCCTCCTCCGTAGCCGTCGTCGTCGCGGGTCGCCATCGGCCTAGAACGCCCCGGCGAACAGCATGACGGCGAGGGCCGAGCCGAGGATGAGCACCGTGACGCCCGTGCCGACCTGCTCCTTCGTGACGGTGACCGCTGCGCCGACGCGCGGACTGACCGATCCGACCGAGCTGACCGAGACGCGAGGCGCCGCGCGGCGCGGTGCTGCAGGCACTGCCGCGAGCGACCTGGGCGCCCGGGTCGAGAGGAGCGCGCTCACGCCGCCGCCTTGCCGGCGAGGCCGCGGACCTGACCGAGGGCCATCGCGCCCGCGATCAGCACAAAGCCGAACACGATCCAGCCGATCGGCAGCGACTCGTACCAAGACTTTGCTTTCCCCTTCCCAGGGTCGTCGCCGAGCGGACCGATCCCCAGCGCGCCGACCGTGCCCGGCAGGTCGGGCAGTTTTTTGTCCGACGGCGTGTAGCCGAGGTCCACTAGCTGCCTGCGGATCTCGTCGAGCTGCTTGTGCCCGTCGCGCAGGTTGTTCCACTCGGTCTTACGGCGGTCGGCGCCGACCACGCTCGCCCCGAAGATGATCGGAGCCGCAGGGAGGAACAGCGGCGCGTACCAAGGGTAGACCGCGTCGATGATGCCCTCCTCGATCTGCTCCTTGTTCTTGAGCCACGTGCGGTAGTAGCCGGGATGCTCGGGCTCGCCGTCCTCGCCGAGGAAGCCCCAACCCTTCCACCGCTGGACCAGCATGGTCTCCTGGTGAATCTCCTCCTCCGTCGCGCCGTCCTTGCGCAGTTTGCTGATCAGCTTCGCCATCGGCTCGGAGGTGAGGTTGTAGGTCTTCTCCTTGATGTCCGCGTTCATCCGTTCGACGTAGGGTTCGAGTTCTCGGAGGTACTTCATCAGGTCGACCTTCGACACGACGGTCGGCGTCTCGATCCCGACGCGGACGCCCTTGCAGCCCTGGTGGACGTGACCCCCCGCGAGCGTGATGAACCGGCCGTGCGCGTCGGGGATGGCGCCGCCGCACGCGACGCAGGCGTGCCTCGCTGGGGCGACGCCGCCTACCGCGACGCGCGGAGCAGAGCGAGAGTCGCGCCGCGCATTGTCGCTACTCCCGCTACTGAACGTGGCCGGTGCCCTGGTAGTAAACATGCGCCTATCGTACTCCCTCTGCCCGCGCGTCCGCCATCGCCCTCGGGGGCCGCCCGGCCGACCGGTAGACCAGCGTCGGGGCCGCGGGCGGCGCCTCGAGCACCACCCACCGCTGCGGGTAGACCACGCGCGCCCAGCGCGCCCACGGCTGCACGTGCGCGACGAACGCGTCGGTCGACGGCGAGCCGCACGCGCGCGACACCTCGCGCCACGCGGCGTCGATCCCCGCGCCCTGGTAGGGCGCGCCCTCCGGGTCGTCGACGTACTCGAGCACGTGCGAGACCAGCACGACCGCGCCGCCGTCCTTGACGGGGATCGCGCCCCTGCGCCGGAGGTCGCGCGGCGCGGCGCCGCAGAGCGCGCAGCCGCCGAGGTCGACGCACGGCAGGTCGCCGCACGCGTACTGCGCGAGGGGGCCGCGCACGAACCCGCCGCTCGGCGCGCCGACCACGACGAGCGGCCTGCCCGTCGTCCTGGCGCGCTCGCGCGCGCGCAGGTGCATGCCGCGCCGGCTCGCGAGCCGGTCGAGGAAGGCCAGGCCCTCGACCGCGGCGCTGACCCCGAACACGTCGATCACCGCGGCCCCGCGACGAGCTCGCCGCCGACGACGACGAGCCAGTCGCAGGGGTCGAACGGGTCGACCCGGCGCAGCGCGACGCGGAGCGACCGCTCGAGCATGGTGGAGGCGAGGCGCGGGTCGCGGTCGAGCTCGCCCGCGCGATCCTCGAGCGCGACGCGCGGGCCGACGAGGTCGGCCTCGGCGAGCCAGGAGGCGAGGTCGGCGTCGACGCCGACGCGCGGGCGCAGGATCAGGAAGGATCCGCGTGCGTCCGGGCCGTCCGGGCCGATGAGCGTGCCAGGCGGCAGGTCGGCCGCGTACCCGTCATCTTGACTCATGCTCGCGGTCACTTGGCGCCGCCGCCCTTCCCGCCGAACGTCACGGGGCGCCGCCCGCCCGCGAAGACCCTCGGCTCGCGCAGCCGCGCGACGCCCGCGCGCTCGGCCGCGCGCGCGAGGTCCCGGAGCGCGGAGCGCAGCGGCAGGGTCTCGCGCCGGACGGCCTCGACCGCGGCGGGGGCCGCGCGAGCTACCGCCGCGACGGTGCGCGCGACCTCGGCCGCGCGGGGCGAGCCCAGGCGGTCGAGGGGCGGGACGGCGGCGTCGAGGGCGTCGGCCGCCGCGCCCGTGAGCGCGGAGAGGGAGGACGAGACGGGCGAGGTGGGCGAGGCGGGCGAGGCGGGGGCGGGCGAGGTCCCCTCGACCGAGGATCGCGCGGTCTCGCCGCGTCCGTAGCGGGGGACGGCCTGCGCGGCGGGCGCGGCCTGCGCGCCGGGCGCTCTGGGCGCGGCCTGCGCGCGCGGGGCACGTGGGACAGCCGGCGCGGTCGCGTCCTCGACCACGACGGCCTCGACGTCGATCACGTCCTGGTCGGTCGACTGCGGCTCGCGGCGCGGCTCGTCCGCAGCGCTCACGGCGTCCTCCGCAGGTCGCGCGGGTGCAGGATCGCGGGACCCGTCATGCGGTGCACCGGGTGGTCGAGGTCGACCGAGACCATGTCGCCGCGCGGCCCCGAGCCGACGTAGGTGACGACCCCGTGGAGTCCCCTGCCAGGGCCGCCCATGACGACGACGTGGTCGCCCACGCGGAAGTCGATCGCGCGCGCACTCCTGCCCTTCCCAGCGAAGTGCCTCGCCGGGTCGCGCTTGTAGACGTGCCTCCCCGCCTCGGCCTCGACCTCGGACCAGCGACCGGTCGGGACCTCGGAGCCGGGCATGAGCCTCCCCTCGAGCGAGACGCGCCACTCGAGCTCGTACCGGTAGAAGGCGTCCATGAGCGCCTTCGACTTGCCGGACAGGTAACTCTGGTCGATCCCGCGGAGCTTCTTGAAGTCGGGCGTGTCGTAGACCTGCCGCGTCAGCTCGGCGAGGATCGACTCGTGCGGTCGCATGAACTGTCGCGCCGTCGAGAAGACGTCGTCCATGCGCGCCTCGACGCGCCGCAGCCGGTTGTACGTTCTCAAGCGAGCACTCGCACCAGCCTGCCGCTTGCTCAACTTGCTCGTCGTCGTCGCCATTCACGTCCTCCTCGCGGTGCTCGTCGTCGTGCTCGTCGTCGTTCTCGCCGTCGCCCTCGTCACGGCGGCGGCATGCCGCTCACACGCGCGTCGCGCCGGGTCTGCTCGTAGAGGAACCTCCCCGCGACGTCCTCGAGGTCGCGGTACCTGCGGTCGTCGACCTTCACGTAGGGGCCGCGCCTCTGCCCGTACGTCGCGCCGCGCACGGTCGTACGCTTCGCGTCGAACCAGAAGGTCGCGCCGACCGGGAGGTCGCCGAACGTGTGGAGCAGGTGCGACCGCCCCGCGAACCCGAGGCTCGCCTGTTCCTTCGGCACGGGCGCGCCGCGCGCCTTGCCGTCCGTCCACCACACGTACCCCTCGCCGCGCTCGGCCGCCTCGCGGCTCCTCGCCTCGACCACCTGCACCGGCAGCAGGTACGTGAACCGCTGCTGCAGGTAGTCCTGGAACTGCCGCCACGCGACCGGGAGCGCCTCGTCGAGCGTCGCGAACGGCCCGTGGTTCGCCGCGAGCGGCGAGTAGAGGTCGCCCGGCTCCAATCGCGATACCGACGACGAAGGGCGAATCCGAATCCCAGCCGTCGTCGAGTTCACGACGTAGAAGCCGCGCCCGTGCTGGCTCTCGCGCGCGCTCTCCTTGCGCACGGCCGTCTCCGCCCTGCGCGCGACCGTCTCCGGCTTCGGCGGTGCCTTCTTCGGGATGGGCGGGTGCGGCACGTGCCGCCCCGTCGCGAGGCCGTGGAGGTGGCGCGCCCAGCCCTCCGCGTCGGCCGCGCTCCGTATGTAGCCGAAGTAGATCGTGTCGGAGCGACCGCGCCACGCGTCCTGGAACTTCTCCTCGAACCGCGCGCTCTTGCTGCGGTCGCCGCCGAGGTCGACGCGCTTGTCGCCCTCCTGGCCGGGCAGGCTGTACGCCTCGCGCGCGCGCGGGTCGCGGACGAAGCCGCCCCGCAGCAGTGCCAGCCCGAGCTCGCGTCTCCCGTCGAACCTGCCTCCGCGTCGCGCACGGGTCTCCGCGAGTTTCACGTCGGTCCACGCGGAGGCGGCTGACTTGTTCCTGTCGACCTTCGGCATGGACCGCGCTCCTTCGTTCGTTGAGACCTCGGCAGCCGTGACCCCGCCGCCGTCGTATCCTACCGCGTCTCCGCGGTCACGTCACCGTCACCCCATCGTCCGTCATCGCATCGGCTTCCTGGTCTTCGGCGACGCCATGTGCCGCAGCAGCGCGTGGGCGAACTCGCGCGCCTCGTCGGGGATCGGGCGCCACGTCTCCGAGGTCGCGTCGTACCACTCGCCCGACCGATCGAGGTCGACGCGCAGCACGTCCGCGTAGCACGTGCGAGGCGGTCGCGTCTTCTTCGATCGCGGCGGCCGGGCGCCGTCGTCGCCGCGCAGCCTCGCCCACTCGTCGAGCATCTTCCGGTGCGTCTCGCGCTCGTCGCGCCCCACCACCTGCGAGACCCGGTCGAGGTCGCCGCGCACCCGCGGGGTCGGGCTCGCCCGCCATATCTCGAGGAGCGCCTGCGGGCAGCGCCGCGCGATCCGCAGCAGCGACTCGGCCCGGTCGACCCGGATACCCGTCTTGCGCGAGAGCTCAGCGAGGGGCAGGCCGTAGCGCCCCTCTGCCTCGGCCAGCGCGAGGGCCAGTTCGTAGTCGGTCGGGTCGCTCCGCACGATGTTCTCGGCCAGGCACGCCTCGAACGCCGCCTCGTCGTCGAGGTCCCGTTCCTCGAAGTCGCAGTCCTCCCAGCCGAGCAGCCACAGCGCGGCCACGCGCTTGAAGCCGAAGACGAGCCGGTGCGTGTAGAACCCGCCGCCGTCCTCTGGCGCCCTCGGCAGCGGCGCGGGGAGCGGTCGCACGCAGGGCGGCTCGAGGAGTCGGCCGGTCGCGGCGATCGTGCCCGCGAGCTCGCGCACCTCGCGGTGCCGCCCGCCCCACTCCATGCCGCCGCGCGAGACGTTGTCCCTCGCCAGCACGAGCACCTGGTCGAGGCGCAGCCTCACGCGGCGCGACGCCTCGCGCGGGACCGCGACGGGCGGAGGCGGTTCCGGCACCGTCGCGGCCTGGAGGTCGAGCGCGGCGACCGGGGCGGCGGCCGGCGCCGCGGGCGCGGGGGCGCGCTCGGTCGGGTCTGTCGCGCCCACGCCCGGGATCACGTTACCACCAGCGTCACCCGCGCGCGTGCGCGCGTAGCCCTCGACGGCCGAGGCGAAGTCCGCCTCGCTGAGCCTGGTCCGGGCGTGACCGTTCGCGCCGTTCGCGCCGCCGCCGCCGCTCTCGTCCACGGATCACCTACCTCGTCTGGAGCGCGCGCGGTTGCGGTTCGCCGTGAGCTTGTCGAACCACCGGCTCGGGTCGCCCGCGTCGTCCGGGTCGATGCCGCGGAACATATCCGTGACCACCTCGGAGCCGTGCGTCACGATCCAGGAGAAGGAGTAGCCGTGCCGCGGTTCGTACGTCAGGGAGACGACGATCGGCCCCCACCCTGGCTTCTTCTGCCTCGGGAAGAAGTGGATCGTGCGCATGTCCTCCTCCGGCGCGTAGACGCCGTCCACCGGGTGCCTCCAGCCGACCCCGGTCTTGGTCTCGAGGAACCTCTGGTACTTGAGGACGGACGGCATGAGGGCCGTCAGGGCGTACGTGACGCCGACCCCTCGGCGCGACTTCCCCACGACCTTCTCGACGGCGTCCACCATCGGGAGTAGCACCCGGGAAAAATTGGAGAAGTCGGCCTCTGTCAGACCGAGCAGTCTCCCGTGCGCGATGTTCCTGTAGTCCTGGGCACGGACGTCCCAGGCTTGGATCCGCCACTCGCCGTGGACGTTCTCGTCCTGGTCGCGGGCGACGGTCACGTGCGCGGACACGCCGACTCCGCGCGTGGCGGGGTCTTCCTTCTCGCTGAAGACGATCCCGATGGCGCCGCCGCGCTCGACGCCCGAGAACGAGTTGAGCTCCCACGCTCGACCCGTCGCCCGGCGCAGGGCCGCGAGCGTCGGCTTGACGCCGCTCGCCCTGGCTCTCCGGAACAGGGTCTCCACATCGGTGTACTTGTGCTTCGACGTCACGACGCCTCCTCTTGAAGCAGCGGTAGCTGTCTCGCGGACGTGAGGTTCTGCGGCTGGCCCCGCGCGCTCATCCACCGCGCCCACGGGATCGTCTTGTCGTACGCGCCGACGACCCAGCGCTGGAACGCCAGCAGCTCGGGCGACCGCTTGTACGGCATCGGGTAGGGCCGCGCGCCGAAGTCGCGCAGCCGCGCGCGCCGGTGCTCGCGGTCGGTCGCGGTCTCGCCCGCCCAGTAGCCGACCAGCATGTAGACCATGACGTGGTCCGGCTTCACGCCGGCCGCCACGAGCAGGTCGAGGCCGCGGAACAGCCGCGCCTCGTCCCTCGCCGAGTCCCACGCGGTGTAGACCCGCCGCACCTTGAAGGAGTCGTCCCGGTAGTCGACCGACGCGACCGCGGCGGCGACCTCCTCGTCGATCACGCGCGCGTTGATCCCCTGCGAGAAGCACACGCGGAACCCTCCGTCGCGGATCTCCGCGACGCGCTCCCGCCAGCGCGGCTGGCCGAAGAAGTCGTTGTCGAGCAGGTGCAGGTGCCGCGGGTGCGGGTCGCCGCGCCAGAGGCTCGCGATCGTCTGCTCCTCGCGCACCGCGCCCTCCTTCGCGGGCACGACGCAGAACGGACAGCGCAGGCGGCAGCCGCGCTGCGTGAAGCCGATCGACGCGGAGAAGCCAGGGTAGACCGAGTAGTCCTGGTCGAGCGTGGTGACCCCGACCCCCTCGAGCGTGGTCGCGAGGTCGACGCCGGTGCCGCCGACCACGGCGCCCGGGTAGACCTCGCGGATCCGATCCGCGACGGGTCGCGAGCGCTCGAAGATGGCCGACGCGTAGACGCGGTCGTGCCGGTCGAAGAGGTCGCGGTGGATCGATCCGACGGTCGGCGTGCGCCTGAGCTCGACCGAGTCGTCCAGCGCGCGGTGGTGCGCGGCGATCCGCATGAGCGCGACGTTCGGCAGCTTCCCGTCGACCTGCAGGAGCAGGACGCGCGTCCCGTTCGCCGCGCTCGTCACCATCGCTCGATCCTACGCCACCTCGCCGGGTAGTCGTAGTCCCCCTCCACCGCGCGCGCGGCGTAGACGGGCACGCGCGCCTCCCGGTACATCGGCTCGAGGCGCGCGTAGAACTCGGGGTCGTGCTCGCCGCGGTATCGGCAGCGCGTCCGGTTGCTCCGCTCGGTCCCGCCGCACTCCTCCTGGTAGGAGCGGTGGTGGGCGAGCTCGTGGACGACCGTCGCGCGCGTGACCTCGGGGTCGACGTGCCGGTAGACGAGCAGGGCGTTGCGCGCGGGGAAGTAGCGACCGCCGACCGCCTCGCTGCCGCCGCCGCCGCTGCCGCTCCTGTCGCCGACCTCGACCACACCCACGTAGGGGTCGCGACCGTGGAAGGTCTCGTCGGCCGGCAGCCCGTCGCGCGCGAGGCAGCGGCGAAGCTCGGCGGCGTCGAGCTCGGGCGCGCGCGTCGCGCGGGCCGCGGAGTCGAGCGCGGCGGCGGCGTTTGCGGCTCGCCTCCCCCTTGTCCTCGTCGCTCTCTCCCGCACGTTCCCGGGGCTCAGGCCGGAGACGACGCGGCCCCTCTCCGGTCCCTCCAGGATCCGAACGCTCAGACGCGGCACGTTGTCGAAGTAGTAGCGCTCGACCACCTCGATCTCGCGCCACGCCTCGGCCGGCTGGCCCGGGTACCAGTCCTCAAGCGAGGACGCGTTCATCTCGAGCACGAGCGGTGGGCGTCGACCAGCAGTCGCATGGCCCGCGCGGCTCGCGCGATTCACAGCGACCTCGACGCCATGTGCGACATGGAGTTGTTCCACCCCTGGCCGTCGTACTGGGTCGAGGGGACCACCTCGCCCCCGCTCGACCCCTGGAAGGGCGACAGCGCGCCGTCGCTCACGTCGTCCTGGTACTCCTGCGAGCATCGCTTGCCGCAGAAGACGCGGCGCTGGACCGTCTTGGCGATGCGCTTAGGGGTGCGAGCACTGCTCGGCAGATCCTCGCCGCACCACGCGCAGGCGCCGTCCGGGCGCGGCGCGGGGGAGAGCACGCAGCAGAGCATCGCGTCGACGCTCGACGTCGTCCTGTCCCCGCAGCGGAAGCACTCGGGCATCAGCGACAGCGTAGGCCGAGCCCGCGCCGGTGTCACGGGACGCGCGTGGTCGGTGTTGACCTAAGGTATTTCAGGCGGTGCAGGCGGTGCAGCGGTTCGCAGTCGACGCAGCGCGCCGCGTTCGGCGGGGGTCGGCGCCTGGCCGGCGACGCGGTCGTCGGGTGATAGCGCATCCACCGGCCACAGCCGATGCACCGCATCCGGTGGTCGTGGTGCACGCAGTCGTGGTCGTCGGTCGTCACCGCTCTGTACCTCGCGCGCCGCTTGTACCTCCGCGCCTCACGCCGCCACCAGATCGCCCGCCGCTGGTGGCCCCGGCCGACAACGCGTACGCGCTGGGCATTGTGGAGATGCCGATATCGAAATCGGGTCCGGAAGAGATCACTCGGCGTCGTCTACGTGCGTAGTCACCTCTGACCCTCGGGACGGGGTTCGCTCGTCTCTCCGAGCCGTCCGTCCCTGCGCGTCTCGCCACACCCATCGAGGACGCGCCGGGGTGGTCGCAGCCCCCGTGGTCGACGATCGTCCGGCTACTGAGGCGCCTTGCCGGGGATCGGCACGTCAGCCCGTGAGGGCGAGCGGTGCGGTCGCGTTATCGTTCGCGGTTCTTACGGCCTGTTGGAGGGACAGACTCCCTTGCACGCGGACGCCGACTTCCCTCCTCCGTCGAAACCTGTCATCCCCAAAGAGAGAGGTCATCCTAGATCGACTCGTCGACGCGCGCTAGTCTCGCTCCTCGATGCACCACAAGCGCGGACGCCCGAAGAACCGACGCGCGGGCTGCCTCCTCTGCAAGCCGCAGAAGGCGAACGGACAGAAGGCGGTCGTCCGCGACGCGCCCGCGACGAGGCGCGCCGAGATCGACGCGCGCGAGCAGCTCGCCGCCGGCCTGACGGACGCGCGCGAGGACCGCGCGCAGGTATGATGATGTACGGCTCGAACGCGCAGTCGATGACAAACACTTGGCCGACAAGCATCGGGAACGGCAGCGGACCGACGATGGCGGCGACGACCGACTGGTTCGTCGTGTACTACGCCCCGGTCGCGACGACGATCACGCTCCCGATCACGCCCTACGGGGCGCGGCCTCGCGCTCGGCGGCAGACCCGCCTCTGGGCGCGCGGGCGCTTCTTCCCGCTGTTCCCCGCGCCGCCGCCGGTCGCGCCGCCGCTCCGCGCGCTCTCCCCTCGACCCACGACGCGCCACCACCTCGTGCACCGGATGCGGTGCCGCACGCCCGGCAGGTGGCTCGCGGGGTCGGGACGCCGCGCGTGCGGCCGACGTCGTCCGACGCTTCCGCGCCTCGTCGAACGCGCGCGTCGCGCGCGGCGCGCCGCCTACTCGATCCTCCTGTAGCGACCGAGCAGCCGCGCGCGCGGGACGCCGCGCGCGTCGGAGAGGATCGCGAGCAGGCACGTGCCCGCGCGGATCGCGTCCCGCTCCCGGTCCGCGCACGCGTCGCAGCGCGGCCCGGACGGCGTCGACCACGCCGCGGGCGCGCCGCAGCGCGGGGCGAACAGGACGTTACCCCTCGCCCCCGTGCAGGTCGCAGCGGCCATGATGACGCTCGCGACTCCTCAGGACCTCAGGACGCTCGCCGACCGCGTCCGATCGGCACCAGCTTCCCGCCGACCCAGTCGCAGGGGACGCTCGGTCGCCTCGGCGCGCCCTGCGGCGCGGTGCCATGCGGCGCGGTGCCCTGGCGCCTCGGCTCGGGGTCGCGCGCCTCCCGGCGTCGGCGGACCTCGTCGACGACCGGCACTGGCGCCACGTACGGCGTGTCGGAGAAGGACCCGTCAAAGACCACCTCGTCGATCGAGGTGCCGTACACGCGCTCGTACGTGCCGGTCCGGATGATCCCCTGCCGCTCGGCCTCGTAGACGGCGCCGCGGTGGACGCCCGCCGCGACCTGGCAGCCGAGGAGGAGCGTCGGGTCGAAGTCGGCCGGGACCTTTCCGATGAGCTCGACCAGCCCGGCGCGGCACTGCGCGGCGTAGAGGTCGGCGCGGATCGCCTCGATCGCGGTGCGCTCGACCTCGTCCTGCCACGACGCCATGTCGCGCGGGACGCGGACGCCCCACGCGCGGGCGACGCGCACGACGAGCTTCCAGACCACAAAGACCCCGACCGCCATGAAGGCAGCGACCCACAGGCATCCCACGTGCTGCTCAACGCCGCTCCCGTTCATGGCGCTACTCCTCCCAAGTGATCATCACCGCGTCGATGTCGATCACGTGGTTGTCCGCGTCGAGGAAGTGCACGGTCGCGCGGTTCAGGAAGTCGACGAGGTTCGTCGGGACGTGCCCCGGGCGCGTCGCGTGCAGTCGCTCGACGCACGCCTGCTCGACGATGCGTCGGCCGACCTTCGCGTTGTGCCCGAGGCTCGACGACCGCGGGTCGGTCGAGGCCGAGGCGCGGGTCAGCTCGGCGGCAGGGCCTCGAGCCGCAGCCGCAGCGCGCGACGTCGTGCTTGAAACGCCCGCACCACCGAAGGGGTCGGTAGGGTGGTCGCCTTGCCGCCCGTTACCTGCACTCCGCACCATCTCCCCGTCGTCGGTCGATTCAGTCCCGCGTATGACCACAGCCATTGGTTTTCTCCCGCAGAACCCGTCTTCTGCTTGCAGATCGTGATCCACGCCTCGATCGCGTCGAACGCCGCGCCGAGGTTGTACGCCCCGTCGAGGAGCCGCTTCTTCTCCGCAGCGCACGCGGCACTCGGCGCGTGCACTGGGTCCTTGTCCTTCGCGCAGGCGGGTCGGTAGCGCGCGCGCACCTGACCGAGCCCGTGGTCCTCGCCGTCCTTGCTGACGGCCTTTTCGTTCCAGCCGCTCTCGTGGTCGTCGATCGCGACGATCATCAGCGGGTCGATCCCCAGCTTGGCCGAGCGCTCGACGATCGTCTTGGCGTGCGCGTTCGCGGTCGCGACCGGCATGGTCGGACGACAAAAAAGAATCGCGAGCGCGACGGACGCCTGCTTGATCATCGGGCGACGACCTTCGTCCTCGACGGCTTGACCTTGGAGTTCCGCGACTCGAGGTCACTGAACCCTCGCGCGAGCGCGAGGCGGAGCGCGTCGGTGCGGCTCGCGGGCGGCGCGCCCTCCGAGAGCCGCTGCGCGATCACATCGGCCCGCTTGATCCAGTCGGTCGGGATGCGGAACGTGACCTGTGTGGTCGTGCCGCCGTTGCCGCTGCGGGGTCGGCGTCGCTTCGTGCTGCTGCTGCTGCTCATATTGCGCGTCGGGTAGACACCTGTCACGCGCGTGCGTCAAGTCAAGTCACTCGCAGTCATTTGGCGGTGGTTCCTCGTCGTCGGGCGGCGGGAGCGTGACCGCGGCCATGCGCTGGGACGACTTCGTGCGCGGCGTTCCGGGCTCCGTGTCGGGCGGTTCTTCCTGGTCCTCGCGGTCGAGCGCGGCGAGGGCGTCGCCGCCGTCGGGCCACTCGGCCAGGAGTTCGCGGAGCATCGCGCGCTCTTCCTCGAGCGTGTGCGTCGTCGCGAGGGCCGCGTGGATCTGCCGGTCGATCTGCCGAATCCTGTCGACGATCTCCCGCTTGGTCACGTCACAGACCTCACCGCAGCTACCGTAGCCGAGCGCGTGGTCCACGACTACTGCGACTACTCGACGACGAGCAGCGTCTTCCCGCCCGCGCCGACGTACGCCATGACCCACGCGTCGAGGAAGGTCGCCATCGACTCCGAGACGTCGAGTTCGTCGATCGCCGCGTCGGTCGCGGCGCGTGCGCGCTCGTCGGGGAACACGCGGCGCATCCACTGCGCGTCGCCCTCCGTTCGCCGCCTGCTCACTCGTCCGTCCCCGTCTTCGTCCCCGTCTTCGTCCGCGCGCGTTCGCTCTGCGTCTTGTCGCCGCGGCGCGCGTGCTCCGTGCGCAGGTACTCGGCGACGGGACAGCCGGGATCGTGGCCCTCCCACGGCATGCGCTCGTAGTCGTCGCAGAACGGGCAGACGCCGGTCGCCTCGACGCGGTTGAGCACGTGCACGGCGAAGTCGCGGCTGCGCAACGCCTCACCCTCCCTTCGCCGCCGGGTCGACTGCCTCACGGAGGACCGCCCACGGTCTGTCGAGCGACAGTCCGCACTCGTTCGCGTCGAGCAGGATGATCGCGGCGCGTCGCACGCCGCGCAGCCGGTCGAGTTCGTCTCGCTCCCTCGTCAGCGTCACAACGTTCGTGCAGAGCCGAGCGACGTACTCGGCGTGCGCATCGGTCGCGGCCTGCGGGTCGTCGGGCAGTGTCGTGAAGTGGCACGCTTGCAGGGCCGAGTGCCACGCGTCGCGCTCGCGGCGCACCGCCTCGCGCTCGCGCATCTCGCGCTTGACGGCCGATAGCGCCTCGGTCAGCTCGGCCCGGGCGGCGTCGCGGTCTGCCCTCGCCTCGTCCGCGTCACGAAACTCGCGAAGCACTCCCTGCCTCCAGTGGTGCTCCTCGTCGTAGTCGCGCGCGTAGAACCCGTCGCCCGCGCTGCCGTGCAGGTCGCCGTCGTGGCCCCACTCCAGGTCGCACGGCGGCAGCGAGCGCGCCGGGACGCCGCACCGTCTAGCGTCGCTCGCCATCGCCGATCCCCCTCGCCGATCCATCGGCCTCCACGACGGCCTCGAGCACCACGTACACTGATTTCCCCGCCTTCCTCGCCCTCGTGATCGTGTCGGCCGTCCCGCGCGAGGCGCCGTCCCAGAACGCGACCACGCGGTCGCAGTCGGCCACGATCACGCCGTTGCGGATTACCCCCGCGGACCTGCCGTGCGTCGACCAGTCGGCGCGGTGGACGACGCAGGCGACCCCGCGCCGCCGCGCCTCGTCCTCGGCCCACGAGTCGACGCCTCGCGCGCCGCCGGTGACGACGACCGCGCCGGGCGGGAGATCGGCGACGCAGCGGCACACGGCCGCCTCGTCGCGGAAGTAGCGGCTGCCGACGACCGCGACGCGCGCGACGCGCTTGCCCACCTTCGCGGCGGTCACTTCGGTCTACCTAGCTTGTGTACGACGTCCTCGAACCGGACGACGCGGAGCCCGAAGAGGACCACCGCGTCTGCCGACTCGTTCGTGACGAGCAGTGCGTCGTGCTCCGGGACCGGGTCACCCGGAACCCAGCCGTCGACGACGCGCGACAGGCCGAGGATTTTCGCGATCTCCTCCGCGTGGTGCGTCTTGCCGCATCCCTGCGGGCCGGTGAGGACCACCGACCTCATCGCCCGACGACCTCCGGCAGCGCGCGCATGAGCCGCTCGCGGCCCGGGAGGCTCAGCATCAGGTGGATCGCGAGCGCCTCCTCGGACGGCGGCACCGTCCAGTCGTGCACGCAGAGCGGACCGCCGTAGCAGACTCCGCGCCGAGCACGCCGAGCACTCTCCGCCGCGTCGAGGTCGTAGACGCCGCGGCCGCCGGTCCGCAGCAGCCCCTCGGGGCCGTCGCGGAGCGACAGCAGGTAGCGCCGCCCCGTGTCCTGGCCGCGCGTGACGAACCGCCCCGTGGCGACCAGGTCGGCGCGCTGCCGCTCGTCGAGGAAGGCGAGCAGCACGCGGCGCGCCCGCACCTCGCTCCTGCCGAAGTCTGGAGCGGGACAGCCGATCGTCGGCGCGGCGACCGAGACAGCCGCCACGACCTTCGCTACCTTCGCGAGCGCGTCCTTCTTCGCGCCCTTGCTCGCGGCCGGCAGCGCGAGCACGGTGGTCGTCGTCGTGACCCCCGTCGTCGTCGCGTGCGTCTGGGCGACGTGGACCTCCTCGACGCGGCCGTCGGTGAACCTCACCGCCGAGACCACGCGCCGGCCTGGCTTCATCGCCTTCGCGAGTACCTTCTGCACGGCTCCGATCGGCGCGCGTAGGCGCACCCTGACCTCCGTCTCGCGGTACGACTTGTCGGCGATCGGACGGAAGTCCTCCGCGCTCGCCCACGGCACCCTGCCGATGCGCAGTGATCCAATCCTAGTGGGCTCGGCGAGCGCGCGCCGGCGGAGCGCCTCCATCGCCAGTTCCTCGGTCGGCGAGAGGTCCTGCGCGTAGAGGATCGTCGCCTCCGGCCCTCCGTCCGCCGTCCCCGTGCGGTCCGCCTCCAGGCGCACGTCGCCGTACAGGCTCGGGATGTACCACCTCGGGATCTCCAGCGTCTCGGCTCCGTCGTTCGTGCGTTCGTGCGTCATGGTCCCGCTCCTTCGCTGCGTTCGTTCTCTCTGCTCCGTATGCTTCGTCCGCTGCGTTCGCCGCTGCGTTCGTCGCGCGTGGTCTCGCGGGGTCGATCCCCTGCTCGCGCTCCATCTCCGCCACGATCAGGGTGATCCTGCCCCGGATCGCGCGACGCGTCCTGCCCTTGGCAGACTCGAGCGAGCGCCCGAGCTCTCGTAGCTCGGCGGCGCGACTGCTCGCGGCCTGCGCCTGCGCCTGCGGGGCGAGGATCTGCATCACGTCGGCGACCTGCTGCTGGGCGTCGTTGCGGTAGACCGGGGCGACGACCGGGGCGACGCCGTAGATCGGGTTGTTGACGTTGACGCGCCGCGCGCGCATGCCGTAGGCGTCGGCGACGTCGCCGTCGACGTCGCCGCACTGGAAGTTGAGCGAGGGATCGTCGAGCACGCCCTCGGCCGTGGCGGAGAGGAGCTGCGTGCCGACCGCGCAGATCCGCGCGGCGTCGGCGAAGCGCGTGCGCCTCCTCCCGCGCACCGCGGCCTCGACCAGCTCCTCGATGGCCGCGAGCGCGCGGTCGAGCGGCGGGTCCGGCAACTCCAGGCGCGCAAGCGCCGTCACAACCTCGCGGGGCGTCGTCCGTCCGTCGGTCATCGGGTCCCCCGACCACGCTTCGCCTTCGCCTTCGTCCTCGGCTTTGCCTTCGTCCTCGGCTTCGTCGGCCTGTAGGCCCTGCCGCGCACCGCGACCATGAGCGCGCCGAGCGCGTCCTGCTCGGCGTCGACGTCGCCCGCGCCGTCGTAGAGCGCGAGCGCCGCGTCGGCGACCGCGAGCAGGCGGTCGAGCTCGGCGCGCTCGGCGCGGGTCAGCCGCGGGGGTCCCCCGCGCGGGGAGAGCAGGTCCCGCACGCGCAGGCGAGCCACGACGAGGTCGAGCGGTATCGGCTTCCTCGCGGTCATCGCTCCTCCTCTGGTTCACCGACGACGACGTACTGTTGGCGCAGGGCGGCCGCGGCGAGCTCGCGCAGGCGGACGATGATCCGCATCTGCTCGACCGCGAGCGCCTTGTACGGCCGCTTCATCCTCGCGGCGTCCTCTGCAGAGAGCAGGAAGTCCCCCGTCTCGACCCAGTTCGCATAACCGGAGAGCGCCCGGTAGGTGAGCGAGGCGTCGCCGTCGTCGAACTCGTCGCCGTCCACGTCTGACTCGCCGCGCGTGGTGGTGGTCATATGGCCGGCTCGCACTTTCCCGACACGCTCCCGCAGACCGACGAGCAGCACGCGTAGGGCGCCGAGCACGCGGCGCCGAGCAGGAAGCAGCCGGCAGGAATGGGTGGCAGACAGCCGAGGCTCTTGGCGCAGACGCCCGTGCAGCAGTCTCCGTGCTTCCCGCAGTAGTAGCCGCTCGGCGCGCACGACCCCGCGGCGCCGTCCCACACCGGGCGGCCCGAGTCGGTCGGGGGCGGGGGCGCGGAGTCGGTGCCGGGCGCCGAGTCGAGCGGGGACGCCGAGTCGAGCGGGACCGCGAACGCGTCGGCGACCTCGTCGAGCCTGGCATCGCGAGCCGAGTCCGCGGCCGAGTCCGCGCCGTGACCGTCGAGGTCGTCGACCGCGACGTGGTAGTCGTCGATCCCCGTCACCGCGTTGCACGCGGACGCGAGAAGAAGTGCGAGAAGTGCCAGCGTCATCATGGTCTTTCTCTTGGTCATGGTCTGCCTCGCTTCTTCCTGTCTCGCTTCACTCGTCGTCCGGCCAGCGCCGCCGCGACCTCGCCGACGCGACCCGCCTTCTCGGGCGGCACCACGACCGAGACGCCCTGACCCATGGGCACGGAGACCGTCTGCGCGTCGACATCGACGATCACCGTGTGATGCGGGCACGGCAGCGGATAGCCGCACGTCATGCGCGGCTCGTGACGGTCTGGACGACCGCAGGACGGCCAGGACGGCTTGACCGGCGCGGCGTTCACGGTTCCTCCTCGAGAACGAGGACGGGCGTACCTGCCGCAGCGGCGACCGAGAGTTTCTTCGACAGGTCGACGACCTCGTCGAACGCGACCTCGAAGGCCAGGTCGGCGTCGTACTTCTCTGACGCGTGCCCCTCACCGACGCGCTCCGCGACCTCGTCGGCCGCGCGCATGGCGTCGCCGTACGCGCGCAGGACCAGTTCGCAGCGGAGGAGGACCGCCGGCGGGACGAGCTTTGTCCGCTCCCGCTCGCGGACGAGGACGGCCTCAATGGTGGTGCACCATTCGAGCGCAACGGCGTGATCGAGCGCGTTCCCCGCCTGCGCCAGCGTGTCGTGTATCTGCATGATCTCGAACGCTAACCCTCGAGCGCGGTCGTCCGCCTCGACCGCGTCGCGGTCCGCCGCGTCGAGCGCGGCGAGCAGGTCGTCGATCGCGAGCTCGCTCGGCATCGGCTCGCCGCCCACATTCCTCGCGTAGTCGCGCTGGCCGCGGATCTCCTCGACGCGCCTCCGCATGTCGACGCGCTCCTCTGCTTCCCATGTCATGGCGTGATCCTCTCACTCTTGCTCTGGCTGCCGCTGCCGTCCTCGTCCTCGGCGCAGGCGGCGCAGGCTCCCCGCTGGTGGAGGACGAACCAGCAGTCGTCGCAGACGCTCGGCTGGCAGTCAGACGCGCCCTCGTCGATGGGGACGCGCCGCGTGCAGTGCGCGCAGACGAACGTGCCTCGGAGTCGAGGGAGTCGGTCGGCGTCGTGCTCTGGGTCGCGGTAGGGGTGAGTCATCGTCGTAGTTCCTCGACGCAGCGGTGGGTCGCGCGGTCGATCAGCCGGAGCGTGCGCAGCTTCGAGAGCGCGTTGGAGAAACTGCTACTCGCGATCGAGTAGCGGCTCTCGTCGGCGATTACCTGCTTGTCGAGAGGCGCGTCCCCCGCGGTGTTCCTCGTCATGTCGACGATCGTCCCGAGGATCACGGCCTCGGCCTTCTGGATCTTGCCCTGCCAGAAGGCGACGAGCGCCGGGCCGCGCGGCATCTTCTCGACGTGGTCCGCTCGCTCGACCCCGTCCTTCGTGGCGAGGCGCGAGGTGGGCGCCCCGGAGAGGTACCCCGCGCAGCGGAGCGCGCTGACCGCGTTCGAGAAGCTAGAGCTCGTGACGGAGTAGCCGCCCAGGACGGCGAGCTGCGCGTCGGTGCTCGACCTCGGGTGCCGCTGGACGGCCGCGCGCAGGATCGCCGCCTGGGCCTTCGTCAGGTCCTCCGTGCCTGTCGCGCCCGTCGCTCGAACGGAGCGACGAGTCGCCGCTGTGCTCCCGTCCTCGACGCGAGTCGACGACGACGCGACTCGCGTGCGCTTCCTCGTCCTCGGCGGCGGGGGGTCGTGCACCTCGACGCCGAGCTCCTTGGTCAGCGCCTTCACCGCCTTTGCCTTCGTCGCCTTCGCCCTCGCCTTCGTCGTCGCCCCGTTCGCGGCGTCTTTGACCCGAACCTCCGCACACGTCCGGCACCCGGGCTGCCGACCGAACGCCTCACAGACCACCTCGTCGATCCACTTGATCGCCTGGTCGAGCAGCTTCACGGACAGCGTCTCGCCCTTCCGTATCCGCCGCACGTAGCCGACCGCCCACCGCGCGCGCGTCTCCTGCGACGCGCCGCGTGACGGGACGGGCGCGTCGTCGACGACCAGCGTGAAGCCGCTCTTCTTGCTGCCGACCTGGACCTCGTGCTGCGCCATCGCCTCGATCCCCTCTCTTCCTCACTCAACAGGACGCTTGAACGACGGGCCGCGCGACGACGGGCTGGTGCAAGCAGAGCGCCGCGCGCGGCGCGCCGTTCGAGCGACGAGGGGGAGGCGACCGGATCCGAGCCCGGTCGCGCCCCCTCACCCGCTCTACGGAGCGCTAGTACATCCCCTTCTTCTTCGCGCCAGCCGCCGCGGGCGCGCCCTTCTCGATCGCCTTCGGGTCGAAGCTCGCGTCGCCGCCCTTCGACGCGCGACCCTCCTGCTCGGCCTTCACCTGCGCCACCACGCCGAGGAACGACATGGCGAGCACGTCGCGCTGCGCGTCGTCGATCTTCTTGGTCGTGCGACCCTCGCCGCCGAGGCGGTTGATGAAGCTGACGCGCGTCGACTTCACCTTGCGCGGGTTCGGGTACTCGGCCGTCGCCTCGAGCTCGATCTCGTCGGTCTCGACCACGAGCTCGACGTCGTTCTCGTCGCAGCCCTCGAAGTTCCGCGGGTCTGCCCCCGCGGCGATCACCTCTTGCTTCGTCTCGCCCTGCTTCACGGGGAAGGTGCACCCGCCGAAGGCGAGGCTCTCGTAGGTGCGCTTCACCGCGGTGTCGGTGAGCCAGCCCTCCCAGGGCAGGCGCCGGCCGAGGTGCGGCCCCTCCTCGGTCACGAGACACGTCGCGTGCAGGCACGGCGTGTCCTTCTTCGCGCTCACGCGGTACTCGACCACTTCGATCTTGCCCTTGTATCGACCGTTCATGTCAGCCATGTTCGCTCACCGTCTCTTCGTTTCGACTGCTCTCCGTGGAGTGACCGGCCGGGGACCATCCCCGCGCAGGTCGGATGAAGTCTCTGCACTCGTCGCGCTCGCGGTGCTCGCTGCACTCGCGACCGGCACGGCGTCGCGGGCGGCGTCGGCCGTCTCAGTCGACGACGTCTCAGTCGACGTCTCAGTCGACGTCTCAGGCGTCTCGGTCAGTCGGCCGACGGCGACCCGCAGCGGGTCGAGCCAAGCCCTCGGGACGCCGCTGTCGCGCCTCGCGCGCGCGTCCATCCTCTTGATCAGCACGCGAGCGGCGCGGACGACCTCGCGCAGCGCGTCGAGCTCGCGGTCCCCCGCCCGGCCGACCGCGGCGCCGAGGAAGCCGCCCGCGAGCGAGCCGACGAACGACGCGATCAGCGACTCGCCCGCGGCGTCTGGCTTGGCCTGCGCGAGTTTCTCAGACACACCTACCGGCGAGTACGCCATGCAGCCGCACGAGAATCCCCGACCGTTGCCCGCACCGCACTGGGTGGTCGAGCCGAAGTAGCCGGTCCTCGGGTGATGGTCCTTGGCCGAGTGACCGCAGGCGCAGTCCGGCCTCGCGTCCGACGACGCTGCGTCCGACCTCGACAGGTAGTGTCGATAGGCACCGCTCACAGGTCCTCGCCCCCCGCGACCGCGGCAGAGCCGCCACCGCCGCCGCCCGTGAGCGCGTCCCGCGCCTCCTCCTCGGCCTGCTCGAGCACCGCGTCGGCCATGTGCCACTGACCCCCGGAGACCGCGCCGTCGAACACGGCGCGCGCGCGCGCCCGGCTGTCCTCGGCGATCCCCGCCTCAACCGCGGCAAACCGCGCGCGAAGCCGGTCGGCGAGGTCGCGACCGTGCTCGGCGACGAGCAGCCGCACGCGCTCGAACGTCTCCCAGTCGAGCGGCAGCCGCTCGGGCCACGGCACGTCGCCGCGCGTCTTGGCGTCCCACGAGCCGCTGCCGCGCGCGTAGAGCGACAGCAGCGTGTTGCGCGCCTGCACCTTCTTCTTGTCCATCGCGGCGACCAGCACGTCCTGGCGCGCGAACAGCACGTTGTCGCACCAGTTCGTGACGAGCTTGACAGACTTGCTGCCGAGCAGGTCGATCGTGTAGCGCTGGTAGTCCTTGCCCTCGAGGTTGTGGACCGTCTCGGTCTTGCTGTGCGCGACGAGGATCACGCGCATGTCGCGCGCCTCGCGCAGGTCGTCGAGGCGCCGCAACACGCTCCGCCACTCGTCGCGGATCAGGGCGTAGCCGGCGCCGTAGTCGTCGTTCATCTCCGCGATCGACTTCGCGCCCTTGCCGCCCGCGGTCCGCAGCCGCTCCTCGATCGCTTCCACGAACAGCTCCTCGAGGGCGCCCAGCGCGTCGACGCAGACGCCGCGGTAGGGGTGCCGCTTGTGGCGCAGCTTCGACATGGCGTCGTCGAACACCTTGAGCGTCTTGAACGCGTGCTTGTACTTCGCGACGTGGATCTGGTTCGCGCCCTCCTCGACGCCGAGGAAATAGATGCCCGGGCACTGCGACGCGAAGGTCGACTTGCCGACGCCGCCCGGCCCGTAGACCATCGTCCGGTCGGGCGCGTCGCGCCGGTCGACCGTGTCGACCGCGAGGTCGTCCGGCTCGGCGCGCGCCTCGGCGGCGGCGACCGCAGCGACCGCGGCGACCGCGGCCCGCGTCGGGGACAGCGCGTTCTTCTGCGTCGTCGCATCCGTCGTCGTCGTACTCACGTTCGTCGTGCTCACGCTCATGCCTTTGCCTCGTCTTCCTGCGCCTGCTGCTCGGCCGCCGACTGCTTCGCTCGTTGCGCACTCGCAGCCGTCCGAGTTCGATCGGCCGCAGGCACCACAGTAGTTGTTCTCACCGGCTCCGAACTTCACCATGCCCATTCACTCCTCCGTTCTGCTTCGCCACCGACGGACGACCTCGAGCGCCCTCGCGCGGCTTCGCCATCGTTCAACGGCCTGCCAGACGAGCACGCACCAGTAGGCGAGGATCGCGAGGCCGATGATCAGGAACGCGAGGTCGACCACGCCGCGCATCGCGCGGCACGTCGGCGTCGTTCTCGAAGTTGGATCGGTAGTCCCCGCAGTCCGCGTCCACGAGGACCTCGCGTGGTAGACCGTGATCGCGCGGAGGATCCCCTCCCACGTGGCGACGACGAGCGCGTCCTGGTCCTCGCCCTGCAGCGCGACCACGAGTTCGCGGACGGTGTGGATCCTCGTCGTCATCGCGCCCGCGCCTCCGCCTTCTCGTCGCTCACGCGACCGACACGACCGACGCGACCGACGCGACCGACCACCACGGTCCCGTCGTCGCGGACCTCCTCGACCCGGACGTCGACCCTCGGCCAGACGCTCCGAGCCTTTTCCGCGAGCTTCACCGCCGCGCACCTGCGCCCGCGGCTGCCGAGCACGAGGACGAACACGGACGACCTGCCGCGCGCGGGCCTGCCGCGCAGCGTGACCCGCCAGCGGCTCATGGTCGGTCGCTCGGTCGGTCGCTCGCCTGCTCGGAGACGACGTCCTGCTCTACGACCTGCTCCTCCCAAACTTGGTCAGAGGGGACGCACTCGAGAGCCTGCTCCTCGACGCGCAGGAGCGCGGTCGCCACCACGTCGTCGAGCTCGCCGAGCGGCCCCGACGCGCCGTAGTAGAGGGACCCGACGCGCACCTCGACCCGCGCGACTCCGCCCGACGCGTCGATCGAGATCGACGCGCCGATGACGCGGAGCCTGCGGCTCAGTTCGCCGAGAGTCATCACAGCAGCCTCGCGGCGTCGTCGAGGTCCTGCGCGGAGAGCGACCCGAACCCCTTGCGGAGCGCGGAGTAGAAGTCGAGCCGCACGGTGTCGGGGTCGACCTCGACGACCCGCAGCCCGTCGCCGCGGTAGGGAGCGGCGTCGACCTGCACCACCTTGTACCTGAGCGCGTGACCGAGGGCGTCGGCGCGCGCGAGGATGCGCCGCGTCAGGTGCTCGAAGTAGCCGTCGAAGTCGCGCAGCACCACGACCTCGACTTCCTCGACCTTCTCTGCCGCCTCGACGTCGCTCACGGCGCCACCGTCCCGTCCGCCGCGCCCGCGAGCGCGAACGGCACCGGCTGGTCGAGGTCGCCCGACTCGCCCTGCCGGCGCTCCGTCTCGCAGTAGCCGCAGACCTCGGCGTCGGGCGCCTTCGACCTGCCGCAGTAGGAGTGCCCGGGGCGCAGTCGGGGCCGCCAGTAGAAGACGCCCCGACCCTCGCCGGCCGGGCCGTCGACCTTCTGCATGCACACGTCGCCGACGAGGTCGTCCAGCTCGTGGTCGGGCGCGTCGAGCACGTCCTCGAGCTCGCCCAGGAGGTCGCACGCGAGCACGCGCACCGCGCGGTCGAGCGCGACGCGCCGGTCGAGCCCGGTCGCTGCGTCGTAGGCGGCGCGCACGCGACGCACCTCGCGCAGGGCCGCGAGCAGCCCGACGCTCGCCTCGACGCGCAGCCCCGCGACGCGGCGGCGCACGTCGGCGCCGAGCGCGCGCACGCGCCCGCGCGCCTCGCACGTGTCCCGCCCGTCGCGCTCGCAGGTGAAGCCGTAGTGACCGCAGCGCGGGCACTTCTCGCCGAGACCCGACGCGCCGGACGCGCCGGAGTCAGAGTCCGGCGCGCTCACGACCCGACCCCGATCGCCTGGACCGCCACCATCGGCGCGAAGCACGAGAGGCACATGGGCACGTCGCCCGCGGCGACCTCGCCGGGGCGCACGTCCCGCTCGCCGCCGCACTGGACGCAGCGCGCGCGGACGACGGGGACGATCGACCCGGTCTTCCTCGTCGTGCCCGCCGTGCTCCTCTGGCCGCGCGCCTGGCCGCGCGCGCTCACGACGCCGACCTCGGCGTCGCGGCCGGCGCGACGTGGACCGGGTCCTTGTGGATCCAGACCGCGTACACGTGCGGTGCCACGTCGTCCTCCGCGTATGCTCGTTCGGCCTCCTCGTCGTCCTCCTTGTCATGCACGACGCTGCGCCACGGTCCGAGGTCGCGCACCTCGGCGTCCCTTCGCACGCCGAAAAACACGCGCGCGTCGTCCTCGTCGGTCGCGCGCACGTAGCACCACGGGTCCTCGCGGCTCGACGCGTACTTCGACGCGTACTCCTCGCGCGCCAACCTCGCGCGTGCGCCCCGGAGGTAGCCGTCGGCGACGCAGTGGTCGCAGCGCACGAGGTCGCCCGCCATCGCCTCGCGGAAGGACTCGTCGCCGAGCATCATCACCGCGGCGTGGTCGAGGTCGGTGCTGCACCTGCGGCACTGCGTCGCACTGAGCCAGCGCGTGTGCAGTGCGTCGAGCGCGACCGCGCCGTAGGCGCGCGCGTCGTGGGTCGTGCGGCCGGGCAGTGCAGAGGGCACCGCCTCGCAGCAGAGGTCGAGGTAGCGCAGGAAGCAGTCGGCCGCCTCCCTTGCGTCGCCGCCGACGAACCCGGGACCGAACGGGGTCTCGGTCACGCTGTCGTAGAGGACCGCCCGCTCCCTGTCGCCGTCGTACAGAACCCAGACGCCCATCGTCCTATCCTCCTGCGGGGTACATCCCCTGCGGGGTACATCCCCGCGAGTGAGACGACCCTACACCTAGTCCAATTCAATAGTCAATCGGTTTGTCGAGACGGCCACCCTCACGCGCGACGCGCAGGGATCTGACACGGTTTCCTTGACCGTGACAGACCGCGGGTGGTACTTCTTGGTCATGGCGACGACGACGACCGCGAAGACAAAGGCCAGCGACAAACCGCGCGCGCTCGACATGCTCGACAAGTGGATCAAGCGCGAGGGGCTCGACACAGCCAAAATAGCGAGGCGACTCGACTGCTCGTGGGAGACTGCGGATCGGATTCAAAAGAACGAGACGAGGCCAGACGTGGACACCGTACTCGTACTCCTCGACCTCGCGGAAATCCCGCTTGAGGCGTGGAGGCGGCCGTGACAACCGAAGATCCATCGCGACCGCTGGGGATGAGAACGACGGAGACGACGGAGACGACCAAGCCGCAGCGGCCGTGCCCCGCGTGTGACCTCATGCGGCTGTCGCTCTTCGAGGCGGTGATCGGCGGCGCGTTCATGGGCTGGCAGCTCGGCCTCGACTCCTTCAAGAACGCGCTCTGCGCGGAGCACCGCGCGCACTACGCCGTCGCGCTGATCCGCGTCTGCGTGCTGTTCAACGAGTCCAACGAATCTAACGAGGGCGAGGCGTTCTCGTGAGCACGAGCGGGGAGAGGGACTACTCGGGACCGACCAAGCGGAGCGCGGACGTCGGCGACTACGTCTCGCTCGAGGCCGACCTCGCGCGCGCGAAGGACGAGGACCGCCGCCTGCGCGAGGAGGTCGCGCGCCTGCGCGCCGAGCTCGCGCGGTCGCGCGCGCTCGCGTCAGCGGTCGACCCGGCCGAGGTAGCCCGCTACGCGTCCGCGCGCGACCTCGCGCTGCGGCTGCGCGAGGAGGACGCCGCCGCGTGCCAGTCTCACGGCCTGGCGTCCGGCCACCACCACACGTCCGTGGCGGTGATCGACGCGAGCCTCGAGTGGACGAGGCGCGCCGTCGCGCTGGCCGACGCGGTCGCGTACGCGCACGCGAAGAGACGACTGCACGCGGGCAAGAGGATCGAGAACACCGCGAAGCCGAACGGTCGCGCGCGATGAGCGCGGGCGCGAGCGGTTTTCCCTCGTGGGCGCTCACGCCGGGGGCGACCCCGACTCTGAGCTTGCGTCAGCCGTGGGCGTGGGCGATCCTGCGCGCGGGCAAGCGGCTCGAGAACCGCACCGCGTGGCGGTCGTGCCGGTACCGCGGGCCGATCTGGCTGCACGCGGCGAACTGGCCGCGCGGCGACGCGGAGCGGCTGCCGCCCCAGCGCGCCGACGTCGCGGAGTACCTCGACGCGGCCGACGAGATGATCCGGATGGCGAGGAAGGCCAGGGCGACCGACTCGCTGCCGCACCCAACGAACCACCGGCTGATCCTCGAGCACCGGGGCGGCGTGGTCGGGCGCGCGCGCGTGGTCGACGTGGTGTCCGGGCCGATCGACCTCGCGCGCGCGGTGCGCGACGGGGTGATCACGCCGGGGCAGTCGGCCTGGTACATGGGCGGGTTCGCGCTGGTGCTCGCCGACGTGCGCGCGGTGCCGTTCGTCGCGTGCCGTGGCGCGCTCGGGCTGTTCGGGCTGCCGAGGGACGTGGAGGAGGCGCTGGCCTCCGCGCTCGCGGAAGGCACGGAAGGAGACGCGGAGGTCGAGGAGGTCGACGACAACGAGGGTAGGACCGAGCGCGAGGGTGCGCTCGGACCCGTCGGCAGGGAGGACGCGTCGTGACCGCGTCGGTCTACCGCCTGCCGACGTCGAAGTCCCTCGCGCGCGGCCCGCTGACGCGGTGCCCCGCGTGCGACACGAGCCTGCTGATCGTCGTTGGACGCACCATGCGCTTCTGCGATGCGTCGAGGCCGGTCTGTTGCGCGCCCGACGCCCGCGCGATGGTGGGGCGGCGCGGCTGGTGGGTCTTCTCGAGGAGGGTCTACTGCGACGAGCCGGGCGTTCACTTGCACCAGCGGTGCGGCGCGTGCGGCTGGCGCGGCGTGCTGCTGCCTTCGACGGTGGACGCGTGAGCGCGCGCGCAGGCGTGGGTCTCGCGGTGCCGAGCCGCGCGTCCGTCGCGCTGGGCAGGACGTCGTGGACGCTGCCGCGCGACGTCGAGCGCGCACTCCTCGACTACGAGGGCGAGGTCGCGGTACTCGCGCGGCGCGTCGCCGACGAACTGTGGTCGCTCGACCGCGGCGCGCTGTCGGCCGCGGTGCGGGCGGCAGACCTGCGCGCGGCCGCGGTGGCGTCGGCCCTGCTCGACGAGTGGGAGGACCTGCCCCACTGGGTGGTCGACGCGCTCGGCCGCGAGGGCGTCGACGAGCAGCGGCTGGTCGACTACGCGGGGCCGTACGCGACGTACGCGACCGAGTCGTGCATGGGGTGGTCGACGGCGGACCGCGAGCTCGCGCGGCTCGCGGCCTCGACGCTCTGGCGCGCGCGCCGGGGGACGCCGTGAGCGTCCGCGCGCGCGCGCGTGAAAGACGTGGGGATACGCTCCACGGACGGGGTCCCACGCCTGACGTTCCCTCGATCGGGGAAGAGCGAGGGGTCCCGTCCGTGGGGTGCATCGGTCCCGAGGAGCGACGAGCGAGCGGGGGACCGACGCGATGACCGACGACCTCGACGACGGGTCGATCCGGCTGCTCGTCGGCGACTGCCGCGCGCGGCTGCGCGAGCTACCAGACCGGAGCGTCCACTGCTGCGTGACGAGTCCGCCTTACTGGGGTCTCAGGGACTATGGAACAGCGTCGTGGGAGGGCGGCGACCCGGCGTGCGAGCATCGCGTGGGTGACCAGGTGTCGGACTCGAAGGCGCCAGGAGCGATCACGACCGGGCAGCGCCCGGACGCGGACGCGAGCGCGTGCCGACGCTGCGGCGCGCGGCGGGTCGACGCGCAGATCGGCCTCGAGCGGACGCCGGAGGGCTACGTCGCCGAGCTGGTCGCGGTGCTGCGCGAGGTGCGGCGCGTGCTGCGCGACGACGGCACGCTCTGGCTGAACCTCGGGGACAGCTACGCGGCGCGCTGGGGATCCAAGCGGTCGGAGGGTCGCGCGGGACTCGAGGACAATGATCGAACGCGCGGGGGTCCGGTCCCTGCAGGTCTGAAGGAGAAGGACCTGGTCGGGATCCCGTGGATGGTGGCGTTCGCGCTGCGCGCCGACGGCTGGTACCTGCGCGCGGACATCCTGTGGTCCAAGCTCAACGTCATGCCGGAGAGCGTGGAGGACCGTCCGACCAAGGCGCACGAGTACGTCTTCCTGCTCGCGAAGTCGCCCTCGTACTACTACGACGCGGTCGCGATCTGCGAGCCCGCGATCACGCAGGACACGCGACGACCTCACGGCAGCCCGGGCATGCGCGCGATGGACGGCCGCGCGACCGAGCAGTGGCGCGGCGGCGAGCAGCGAGCCGAGACCGCCGCCGCGGGCGCGACGCGGAACCGCCGGTCGGTGTGGCCGATCACGAGCCAGGGGTACCGCGACGAGAGCCACGAGCACTTCGCGGTGATGCCCGAGGAACTGGCGCGGCTCTGCCTGCTCGCCGGCAGCAGCGAGCGGGGCGCGTGCGTCGCCTGCGGCGCGCCGTGGCGGCGCGTGCTCGAGCGGACCAAGACGGTGTTCCGGCCAAGTCCTCGACAGGACGCGAAGAGGGCGGCGGGCCTGTCGACGGCGATGCACGGCACGGTGGTCGAGTCGCCGACCCAGCGCACGGTCGGCTGGGAGCCGTCGTGCTCGCCGCGCGACGCGCTCGGAGGAGGCGGCGACTGCGCGCGCGAGGGGTGGGACGGGACAGAGGAGCACGCGGCGAAAATCGTCGTGCCGTGCGTGGTGCTCGACCCGTTCTCGGGGGCGGGCACGACCCTGCTGGTCGCGCGCGAGGCGGGGCGCCGCGCGGTGGGCGTCGAGCTCAACCCGAAGTACGCGCGGCTCGCATGGCGGAGGACGAGCCAGGGCGTGATGCCCTTCGCGGGCGGCCTCGGGAGGGCACCGTGAGCCACGTGAACCCGAGACGTGTCGAAAAGGCTCCGCGCCGTCGCGCGACGACCACGCTCGTCCTACGGAGGGGCAAGCGGATCAAGGGTGGTCGGCAGGCAGGTCTCAGCGAGGGCTACTGGGCGTGTCTACGACAACGGCTACAACGCGAACGACGCGCGTGCCCACGCGAGGAAGAAGCGCCGCATGGCGCGCGCGGAGAGGCGCACGGCCGCGAGGCCGACCGAGCCGACCGACTGAAACGATGGAGGTGCGCCGTGAAGACGAGCGAGGCAAGCGACGAAGCGAGCGAGACGAACGAGGCGTCGCCGCTGACGGCGGACGAGCTCCGCATGGTCCAGCACGCGCTGGGCGAGGGCGGGACCGACTGGCTCTCGCTCGCGTCGATGCTGGTCTCGTCGGTGCTGCTCGTCGGCTCGTGCCTCCGCGCGATGCGCGGCGTGGTCGACCTCGCGTTCCTGATCATCGGCCTCGCGATCCTCGCCTACTGGTGCGTGCTCGTCTGGCAGGCCGTTGAACGATGGCGAAGCCGCGCGAGGGCGCTCGAGGTCGTCCGTCGGTGGCGAAGCAGAACGGAGGAGTGAATGGGCATGGTGAAGTTCGGAACCGGTGAGAACAACTACTGTGGTGCCTGCGGCCGATCGAACTCGGACGGCTGCGAGTGCGCAACGAGCGTGATCCCGACGAGTGCGACGAGCGACCTACAGACGAACGCGAGCGCGGCAATCGACGCCCTGGTCGCCGAGAGGGTCGCGCCGATCTGCTGCGCGTGCGGCGGAGTCCAGCGGATCGGCGGCGTGATCACTGAGACCGGCATCGGCGGCGTGGGCGTCGAGCCGGTCTCGGTCGCGGACCTGCCAGAGGGCTGGGTCGTGGGGGCGTTCGCGCAGTCGACGGGCCGGCTCGGCGTCGGCGACGTCGAGTCGGGCGTGAGCGTCGGGGAGGTGGGCGGCGCGGCGCCGTTCGCGCTCTGCCCGGCGTGCTTCCGGGCGGGGTCGCGCGCGGTCGAGCAGGCGCTCGAGCCGCTGGCCGCGCGGCGCGGCCGCTCGTAGGAGAGCAGGAGCATGGCGAGCGACGATCAAGAGCCGAAGGCGAAGAAGCCAAAACCGAAGCGGCGCGGGCCGCCGCGCGAGCAGCGGCTCGGGACGAGCGAGGCCGCGCGGGCGCACGCGTCGCACGCCTCGCACGCGTCGCGCGTCCCCGTGGTCGAGAGCGTCGAGAACGTCGCGAGCGTCGCGAGCGGCCCGCGCCCGGGCTGCGCGCTCGCCGAGGACGGCGCCGAGCTGACCTGCGCCGCGTGCGGCGGCGCGTGCCCAGACCGCGCCGCGTTCCTGCGCGGCGAGCCGCCGTTCACCACGACGGGGACGATGCGCACGCTGCCGCTCTCAACACTCTCAACACTCTCAACACTCTCAACGACGTTGAGAGATCCCGACGTCGCCGATGCGCCCGACGCGCCGTGCCCGGAGCTAGAGCCGTCCGACGATTTCGACGACCTCCAGTGCGGCGGCCAGTACGACGCGGCTGGTGCACTGCTCGGCGTCTGCGTGCTCAAGCCGAGACACGTTGGAGTGCACAAGCAGGTCTACGTCGGGCTGCGCGAGATACCAGGCAGTCTCGGACCGAACGAAGTCTCGCGGGACGTCTCGCGGGACGCCGTGTTCGCGCTCGAGGAGAACCGCGTGCGAGCGGCGCTCCGAGAATCAGAAGCCGAGGAAGCCGAGCGATCGCCCGCGCGAGCTTCGCTGCCGACACCCGTGGTGGACGACGCGGGCTGCCTGCTCTACCAGGGCGACTGCCTCGACCTGCTGCGCGCCATGCCGGACGCGTCGGTCGACGCGGTCGTGACCGACCCGCCCTACGAGCTCACCTCGGCGAAGAGGACCAAGCCTGCGCCGCAGGGGGCGGGGCCGTATAGCCGGCACCGCGTCGGCGTGAACGGGGACAACCGACCGGTCGGCGGGTTCATGGGCAAGCAGTGGGACGGGACGGGGATCGCGCACAGCGTCGAGCTCTGGCGCGAGGTGCTGCGCGTGCTCAAGCCGGGCGGGCACCTGCTCGCGTTCGGAGGGACGCGCACGTACCACCGCATGACGTGCGCGATCGAGGACGCGGGGTTCGAGATTCGTGATTCAATTCACTGGGTTGGGGGGCAAGGTTTCCCCAAGAGTCTGAGCGTAGGAAAAGCGATCGACAAGGCGGCCGGCGCGGAGCGCGAGGTAGTCGGTCAGAAGGCGGTCACTCGCGTCCTGAACCCGGAAGACCTGCGGGAGCACAACTACAGCGTGGGGACAGTCGGCAGGGCGGGAACGGTTCCCGTGACCGCCCCCGCGACCGACGCGGCTCGCCGCTGGGAAGGCTGGGGGACGGCACTCAAGCCCGCGCACGAGCCGGTCGTGCTCGCCCGGAAGCCACTCGACGGCACGGTCGCGGAGAACGTGCTCGCGCACGGGACGGGCGCGATCCACGTGGACGCGTGCCGCGTGGGAACGACCGACAACCTGAACGGTGGCGCCTACTCAGGCGAGCGTCGCGACAAGACGACGGAGTGGCAGAACGCGGACCGATCGGACGGGAAGGGCAGCGGGTTCCGCCAGGGGGACCTCGGCGACTTCCGGCAGCCCGAGGGCCGCTGGCCGCCGAACGTCCTTATCGTCCACTCGGCCGCGTGCCGACGCGTCGGGGAGCGGAGGGTCGCGACCGGCGTCGCCGTCCACCGGCACGGCACGACGGGCGGCGACAAGGTCGCGCTCGGCGCCGCGCTAGGTCGCTTCGACGAAGGGACGCCGGACCAGACCTACGCCGACGCCGACGGGACCGAGACGGTCGCCGCGTTCTCGTGCGAGCCAGGATGCCCCGTCGCGGAGATGGACAGACAGAGCGGGACGCTGACGAGCGGCTACTCGCCCGGCTTCGTCGGCGAGGTCACAGAGTCGGTCGCGCTCGGCGCGAAGCGCAACCAGATCCGACCCGAGACGGTCTACGCAGACACGGGCGGCGCCTCGCGCTTCTTCCCCACGTTCGAGTGGTCGACCGAGCTCGACGCGGCGTTCGAGTGCGCGCCCGGCTGCCCCGTCGCGGAGATGGACAGGCAGAGCGGGGAGCGACCGTCGACGCTGACAGGACGAGAGGATCCACGACAGCGTCACGACCTGCCTCGTGCGGCGTCGCCGAGCGGGTACTCGGGCGGTCTGCTCCCTGCCGCCGTCTACGCCGACTCGGGCGGCGCCTCGCGCTTCTTCCCGACGTTCGAGTGGTCGACCGAGCTCGACGCGCCCGAGCACGCGCCCCACGCGCCGGACGACCTCGACCTCGCCGCGCCCTTCCTCTACTGCGGCAAGGCATCGACCGAGGAGCGCGAGGACGGCTGCGAGGCCCTGCCGCCGCGCGAGCGCGCGGTCGTCGGGCAGAAGCGCTGCGCGCGCTGCGGCCGCCAGGCGGCGAACGTCTCGGGCGCGTGCGCATGCCCAGACCCCGAGTGGGTCGAGGCCGCGACGCACTCGCCGCGCAAGAACCACCACCCGACCTGCAAGCCCGTCGCGCTCATGCGCTGGCTGGTCAAGCTCGCGACGCCGCCGGGCGGCGTCGTGCTCGACCCGTTCGCGGGCAGCGGCACTACGCTCGTGGCCGCGCGGCTCGAGGGGTTCCGCGCGATCGGCTTCGAGCGCGAGGCCGAGTACGTCGAGGTCGCGCGCGGGCGCGTGCTGCGCGCCACGCAGCAGCGGACGATCTTCGACGGGACGGCGCCGACGCCGCCCGCGAAGCCTGCGGAGCCGACCGCGCCGACCCCGACGACGGCCGCGCCGCAGCTCGCACTGTTCGACCCGGGCGGGAGGACCACGTGAGGGACTACGGCGTCGCGCTCGGCGTGGGCCTGACGGTGATGCTCGTCGCCTACGCCCTCGTCGTGGAGCCGCCGCGTCCCGTGGAGCCGACGCGCCCCGCGGATCCGTGCCCATGTACCTGTTCGTGTCCGTGTCCAGCCGTCCGAACGGAGAGGTGACTCCTAGTGCAGAACCAGAAGACGGAAACGGAGTCGAGGGTCGACGCGGCGGAGCGGGCGTCGTGCGAGGCGATGGAGCGGGCGCTCCGCTGGCTCCGCCTGCTGCTGGCCGCCGACGTGGTGCTCGCTGCGGTCTTCGTCGCGATGGCGGTCGCGAACGCGCGTGGGCGTCACCCGGTGGTCTGCGCGATCTACGCCGCGTTCGCCGCGCTCGTCCTGTCGCTCGCCGTCTACCTGGCCGTGGTGTTGCGCCGCCTTCGGCCGTCGTCGCCGCCGAGGCGTAATTCAGCGACAACGGATACCTATCGGCGGGTGGGGCGGCCTCAGTGGGTGCAGTCGATCGTCGATCCGACTCGACCGAACGACGGCAAGAGGAGGACGGGATGACCAGGAGACCGAGCGCGACGACGGACGCGATCCTGCTCGATCGCGACGCGCGCCGGCCGGGGCGTGAGGTCGCGCCGACGTGCCTGATCGCCGAGGGCGCGTCGCCGCGCTGGGCGTTCGTGCGCGTCGGTCGCAACCTCTGGGTGCGCGCGCACGTGTGCGTCGCACTGGTCGCGTGCCCGAGCTGCAAGGCCAAGCGCGGCGCGCTCTGCCTCGGGCGCGACGGGCTGCCGCGGGGCGGGGAGAGCCACTGGCAGCGGCGCGGCGTGCTGAGCGGGCGCTGCGACGCGCGGGGGAAGACGCGGGGGAAGACGAGGTCGACGAGATGAGCGCGAGCAAGGACGAGAAATCGGGCGAGACGACGGGCGAGACGACGGGCGAGACGACCGCGCGGCTGCTGGCAATCCACGACCAGATCGGCCACGTCGACGATGACCTGCGGCAGCCGGACGCGATCCCGCTCGCGAGGGCGTGGCTCGAGCACTGGGCCGAGCTCCTGGTCGACTCGCCGCGGTCCGCCGCCGGCCCGCTCGCGTCGCTGCTGACGGACGTGCGCCGGTCAGAGCGCGCGGCGGTGACGGCGGCGCTCGCGCAGGTCGCCGCCGCGGAGCCGTTCATCGTCCGCTACCGGGACCGCGCGGGGTTCCTGCGCGAGCGCGACGACGGCGACGGGGTGAGCCTGGTCGGCCTCGACCCCGGCCCGACGGTCTACGGGAGCCGCGAGCGAGCGGAGGCCGCGCGGCTGCGCGCGCTCGACCTCCTCGGAGGCGGCAGAATGCACGACGCCGAGATGGCCGCGCTGCTGGTCGTGGTGCCGCACCCTGCCCTGGTGGCGCCCGCGCCGACGCCCGCGCGAAAGAGCGGAATGAAGAAGATCGGGACGAAGAGCGGGCGCGGGCGATGAAGGACAAGCGAGGCCGTCCGACGAGCGACCCGAAGACGACGACGATCGTCGCCCGGGTCCCCGCGCGGCACGCACGCGCGCTCGCGAGGCGGGTGAGGCGCGAGGGGGTAACGACGGGCGAGGCGCTGCGGCGCTGCCTCGACGAGTGGCTAGAACTCGAGTCGGCTGTCTGGTGCGCGAGTGTGCGGGAGCGACGACGATGACGACTACCGCGAGCGCAAGCGAGCTCGGCTGGCACCGGTGCGACGACGACCCCGACCGGCGGTGGGTGCACCTCGCGTCGGTCGAGCGCGCGGGGGTCGCGCCGGGGAGCATCCCGGACTTCGACCACCCGCCCGCGCACGACGAGGAACCGCTGCTCGCCTGGACACGCTGCTTCGTGTGCGCCTACGCCGAGAGGCTCGAGGAGATCGAGCGGGCGGTCGTCGAGAACGCGGAGGCCGTCGGTGCTGCCGCCGCTTCGATCGCCACGAGTTCGACCGGCACGGCCCGGGCGCGCGCCGACGAGGCGTGGCGCGTCCGACCCGCGGAGCCGAGCACTGCGGAGCGCTCGGCGAGCCTGACCCTCGCGTGCGGCTCGGAGCGCGGATCGGACCTCCTCGGCGTGCTTGAGACGGCGGCCGAGTTGACCACCGCGGCGCGCGGGGCGGCCGAGGACGCGGTCGACGCGCTCGCGGCGGTCCTGCGCCTGGCTCGAGCGACCGTGACGACCGCGGTCGGCACGACCAGCTCGCCGCCGCGGTCGACCAAGACAGAGACCGAGGTAGTCGACCCGTACCTCGCGCGGCTCGCCGCGGTCGCGGCGCTCGTGCGGCGCGAGGTCGACTCGGACTCTGGATCGGGATCCATTTCGACCGCGAGATCGTCCCCAGAACCACCGCCGCCTCACGCGACCGGGAGCAGCAAGGAGACAGGCGGTGGAGTAGCCGAGCCGACCGACGATCAGATCCGACGGACGCTCGCCGAGGCCGACGCGAGACTCGTTGAGCGGTTCATCCTCTACCACCGAGCGAACCCGCACGTGTTCGTGAAGTTCGTCGACCAGGCGCGACGGATCAAGGACTCTGGGCGGCAGAAGTACAGCGCGTGGACGATCATCACGTGGTGTCGCTTCGAGCACGACCTGGTCACGACGGGCGACGTCTTCAAGATCAACAACGACTTCATCGCCCTCTACGCACGCCTGCTGCCCGTCGTTCGACCCGAGTTCGTCGGGTTCTTCGACATGCGCGCGATGCTCTCCTCTGGACGCAGGTCGAGCCAGGAGGAGCATGACCGACGCGCGGACGCAGACACGGACACGACGACGTACGACGCGACGGACTCCTCCATGCTGCGCGTCTACACGTCGCGGGTCGGGTGCCGCGACCCCGACGCGCTCGACGTGACGCGCAAGAGCGCGGGGCCGGCGGGGCTGCCGTTCGCGCCGTCGTGGGCGCTGCTGCGCCGCGCGCTGCCGAAGCTCGCGAAGGGCGCACCGGTGGTCACGCCCGAGCAGTACGAGGTCGAGTACCGCGCGGAGATGGCGGCGAGCCGGGCGCGCGACCCGGGCGCGTGGGAGGCGATGCTCGCGCGGCCGCGGGTGGTGCTCCTCTGCTACTGCGCGTCGAAGTCTGATCGGTGCCATCGCAGGCTGCTGGCGCGCATGCTGGTCGAGCTCGGGGGGAGCGACCACGGCGAACTGTCGGCCGCGGGGCGCGAGGTCGCCGAGCCGGCCGTCGAGCCGGCCGAGCCGCCCGACCCGGACGACGAGCCGCCGCCGCCTCCGACCGGGCAGGTCACGCTGTTCTAGATCACGGTCACTTCTTCTTTTTGCCGCGCCTGCCGCGAGGAGGCTTGCTGAGCGCGGCGACGTCGAGCGCGGCCTGCTCTAAGGGGTCACTTGGTCCCGGCGCGCGACCACCCGCCTACGATCGCCACGATCGCGTCGTCGGGCGACTGCCCGCGATAGTCGTCGAGGTCAGCGCTTTCGATCTCTTTGGCGCACGGGTCACCATAGACGCGCGCCGCGGCTGCCTTGATCCGGCGTAGTGGTGACGCGCGCGCGTTCGCCTCCGCGGCCCTTGCGTAGGCCGCGAGGGAGTCACCGCGGAGGCTGCCTAGCTCGGCGAGCGCGGTTCGCGTCTGACGCGTTCGACTCGCGCTTGAACGGACCGAAATCTTTGTCGTACTCATGTGATACGTAGAACGGCTTCTTCGGTTTGACATACGGAGCGACCGCTCCCCATCCTTTGTAGCCGTCGTCGAACCATTGGTTCATCGTACCCTGTCCTTCGAGTGCCTCGACGAGCGTGACCGGCTTCGTCTTCTCAAAGTCGGAGAAGCCGACGATCTCGTGCGGAACACTCGCGCGGAAGAGAGCGACCGGTTCCCCTCGATCGTATCCCCAGTAGGACGGATTGGTTGTTCGCTCGTTCGCTACCGCTGCTCCGTAGAGCGACCGGTCGCCGTACATGACCACGACCATGTCTGTCTTACTCATCCCCTTGCCGACGCCTGGACGAGCGCGGTTCTTCGCGCTCCACGCCTTCGTGCCGGCGACCGGCCGCACATCGTAGGTCGGGTACTCCTCGCGCTTCACGCGTTCGAGCCACGCGTTCGGATCGTTGAGGAAGTCCTCTGGCAGCTCCTGCTTGCCGCGCAGGTAGTCCCACGCGAGCGGCAGGTTGCCTTGTCGCGCACGGAACTCTCCCTCTCCAGCGGCCATGTAGAACGGAGGTACGAGCCAGAGCGCGAGGTAGTCCTCACGCGTACCGGCCGGCGACTCCGCGAGCTGCTCGGCCAGTTCGCGGTCAATGTAGTCGGTACGGAAATGGGTGCTTCCGACGCTCGCGACGAAGCCCCACTCGCTCCCAGCGTAACGGCTCATGATCAGGCTCCCATCTTCGTGTGCGTGAAGTCTGGCGGCACCTCGGCGGCTGCCTTGATCTGCTCGTGCCACGAAACAACGCCGCTGTGTCCGAGCCACGCAGCGAGCTCCACGAGATCGGCGGCGAACACGTCGGCGTAGTGGTGCGCGCGCGCGTTCGCCTCCGCGGCCCTTGCGTAGGCCGCGAGGGAGTCACCGCGGAGGCTGCCTAGCTCGGCGAGCTCGCCGGCCGAGTCTGTCCAGTCGTAGGCGGCGAAGAGGTGGGTCGGGAGAGCGCGCCGCGCGCTGCGCGGTCGCGAGTGATTGCCCTCCCAATCCTTCACGACGCCTCGACCGTCCCAAGACCAGCCGCGCCCCTCGATCTCGGCGAGCGCGTCGCTGTGCACGGCTGCGTCGAAGCCGAAGGGCCGGACGTCCGTCTCGGCGATCTTCCGACCCGTGCGCGAGTCGCGGATCAACGCCTTCACGCCGTGCCCACTGCCCACCTCGACCATCTCGATCCTCACGATCTTGTGTGCCATCGATCTCTCCTCGTCTTTCTTCGCGTCTTATAGTCTCAGTCGTCCCTGCGCACGCTCGCGCTCGAGCCAGTCGTACGCCTCCTCCTCGGAGACCCTGCGGCCCGCCTCGACGAAGAGGGCGCGGAGCGCGCGGTTCAGCGTCGCGGCGAGCCGGGCCGCGTCGCTCCTCGAGCGCAGGCCGTCCGCGTGCAGGTTCTCAGGGGACAGGTGGTTGTAGACACCGACGATCGCGGCCATGACCTCGGCCTCGGAGCGCCGCGGTCGCCTGGCGACGCGGCTCCCGTCGTCGGTGATCGTGCGACCGCCGACGTAGAGCTCGACGCGCCCCGAGGCGATCTGGGTCACGACGCCGACGGACGTCGCGGTCCTCGCCCACGGGTCGGGGACCGCGACCTCCACGGTGTCGCCCACGGAGAACGACGGACGCGGGGGCGGCGCGACCGCGCTGGTCGCGCTCGTCGTCGTCGCGGAGGACGTCCCCGCGGGTCGGAGCATGTCGGGAGTGACGCGCCAGCCCTTCCGACCATCACTCGTGTCTTCGACCGTGACGCTGCGGCGGTTCACGGACTTCACCGTCCCGGAGACCACGCCGTGGGTCGGGTGGGTGAACTCGACGCGGTCGCCTCGCCGGAGCGTCGACCTCGACGACGACTCCTCGATCCGCCTGCCAGTCGACGGCGTCGTCGTCGGGACCGCCGTGCTCGGTCGAAGCACGCCGGGGCTCACGCGCCAGCCCTGCCGACCGTCGCTCGTGTTCTCGACCGAGACGGTGCGGGGGTTGACGGACCTGACCGTCCCGGAGACCACGCCGTAGGTCGGGTGGGTGAACTCGACGCGGTCGCCTCGGCGGAACATCGTCATGGCCGCACCGACGACACCTGCGTCCAAGGCATCCCCTCCGCCGCGACCTCCACGACGCCGCCGAACAGTTCGACCTCGTCGGGCGCGGCGACCCACGCCCACGCGGTGCGGTGGTCGATTTCGTCGGACCAATCCGAGCCGTCCGGCCACACCACGCGGGCGCGTGGGAGGGCGTTCGTGTTCGCCATGACCTCGCGCGCGCGGCGCAGGGAGATCGCGGGCGTCGCCGCGCTGCGGTTCGCGTCCCACGCCCCTCCTGGCCCGCTCGACAGCGGGGGATCGTAGAGGGGGACCTGCCCCGACGTCCACCCCTCGGGGGGCCACACGCGGCCGTTGTACGAGACGCGCGCGACGAGGCGCTTCCCCTCGTGGACCTCGCCGCCGCCCCAGTTGCCGCCGCCGAGTCCCTCCTCGGTCATCCACCGGACGAAGGCGCGCACGACGTGCGACGCGTGCTCGAGACTCGTGACGGGGACGCGCCGCGTCGGGACGCCCATGCTGCCGTACTGGCCGTGGTCCGGGTTCGGGACCACCGCGAGCCTCACGACGAGTCGTCCCGCCGCCTTCGCCTTCTTCGTTGGCTGCCGCTTCAGCGGCGTGGCGCGCTTTCGCGTCGACGCCGCGGGCTCGACCTCGACACGCCGGACTCGAAGGTCGGGTCCGCCTGTTCCGTACTTCGCGTTGTAGGCTCGCGAAATCTCATGAACGCGTTCGGACGCTTCGTCTTCGCTTCTATACCCACGACCTTTCTTGGCTTGGTCACGACCACGCCAGCCCTTCACATTGGGCCAGTTCGCGTGTGTCACGTCTTCCAGATACCAGTCTGCTTTCGACTTCATTGCCTGTCTCCTTGTGACCATGAGGCTCTGCGCTCTTGGAGTACGTCGGTCAGGTAGCGAGCCACAACGTCGACGTGCATGTCGGGGGACGTGTCGACCCCGAGGAAGTCGATCTCCTCTAAGTCTCCCTCCTCGTACTGCTGTTCAAGTCTTTCGCGCTCGCGCTTTACGACGATGACCCACGACTCGTGCTCGCCGAGCGTCACGACCGCGCGGACGCCGCGCGGGTAGCGCACTAGGATCGCGTCGAAGACCGGATGCTTCGCTCTCTCCAAGACAGTCGGCATGCGTAGGATCGTACCGAGTCGATCGGAGAGCCGCTGCCACGCGGCGTGACGTTGCTGAAACCTTGTATCGAGGATCACGACTCCACCCGCCTTCCCTACGTCGGACTCCACTCCCCGTCGTTGCTCTGGCTCCCCGCGCGCGAGGTCGATCCCGCGGCGTCGACGCGATGGACCTCGACCGTCCCGTAGGACAGGTCCTTCTTCGCGAGCCTGCGCGCGTGCCTGAGGGCGTCCTTCAGGCTCGTCGCGCCCGCGAGCGGGGTGCCGTCGATGGAGAGGACGAGGTACATGGTGGGGTCGTGCCAGCGGTCGGGGTCGAGCGACGGGTGCGACGACGCGCTCGGGTCCTCGACGATGATCGGGATGCCCCGGACGCCGCGCTGCCACTCGCCGGTCGCCGTCACGGCCTGCGCCTTGACGTACCCGTGGATCTTCGCCAGGCGGCGCATGTGCTGCTTCAGCGTCGCCGGGTCGTCCGCGCCGCCCAGGACCTCGCCATGTTCCGTGTAGATCAGGTAGTTCGCCATTCGCTGCCTTCCTCCTGCTTCTGGTCGCTTCCCGCCGTCGCCCCGATCCTACACCTACGCGGGCGAGCGCGTCACCGCGTCCGACCGCCGCGGACCGCCTCGACGGCCCGCGCGAGGCAGTACGTCGCGCGGTGCAGGTCGTCGGCGGTGACGCCGTCGAACAGGTCCGAGCCGTGCGAGCCGCCGAGGGCGGCGTGGGCGGCGCAGTCGGCGCCGTCGCGCAGGGCGGCGAGGACGGCGACGACGCCGATCTCGGCGACGAGGGCGCGCACCCTGTCGTAGTCCTCGCGGTCGGGGTGGTCGTCGTCCGAGAGCACCTCCAAGCCGCTCGTGATCGCCTCGCTGATCCCCTCCGCGTGGCTCGTCGTCGTCATGTGGCCTCCTGCGCATCCCGCACGGTCTTCCCGAGGTCGGTGACCTCCATCCACCAGCGGTGTCCGTCGGAGCGTCCGCCGGGGCGCAGCGAGCCGCAGTCCTCGAGCGTGACGAGGCCCAGGTCGGCGAGCTTGCGCGCGGCGACGACCTCGGCGCCGCGGACGTAGCGCCCGTCGGGCGTGACCGGGACCGAGGGCGGCCGGTGCGACGGACTGCGCAGCAGTGCCCACTGGCGGTCGCTCATGCAGGGTGGCTCGCACGCTCATCGCTTGCCTTCCTTCCGCGCGCGCCATTCGACGTAGACGGCGCCGTAGTAGACCTCAGGGTCGACGTAGAATCTGCCGCACTCGCTCGTGAGTTGGACTTGCAGGAGCACTCGCCCCACTTCGCGTTACAGCCGTAGCAGGTGGTGCGATAACCGTCGGTAGATTTGCGAGGCATGCGGGTGAGACGGTGCACGAGGCGGATCGTTACACGTATTCTGCCGAAAGATGCTAAAACCACGACGGGTATCGACTATTCAGCGGAAACAGTGAATACTGGGCGACGCCGCCGCGTCGTACCGAACAGGAGGACACGAGTCATGGAAAACGCCACCCAGCTCATCTTCTCGATCAAAGCCGTTCGCGCGCTGGTGCGCCACGCGCAGTCCGCCTCCGAGCACAGCGCCGGCTACGGGAAAGACCCCGTCCCGGCCCTGATGCTGGTCAAGGACGAGGGGATCTACCTCATGTCGAGCGGCGTCCCGGTCGCTCGACCTCCCCTGCGCGAGTCCAACGGCCCCGTCTACGCGCGCGGCTACGACCCGAAGAAGAACAGCGACGTGTGGGAGGCGTCCCGCGCCGCGGTCGGGGGCGACGACTTCGTCGAGGTGGTGCCCCTCGACGACGCACTGGTGGCGATGATCGACGCGAAGGAGGCCGAGGCGTTCGTGGTCTTCGTAGGTCCGACCACGTTCGAGGTCGGGACGATCCGGTCGCCGCGGCGGTCCGCGGAGCGGATCGCGCGAATCCGGGCGAAGCTGAAGCAGGGACCGGCGCGACCGACGCGGAATCAGCGGAACCCGTGAATACCGGGCGACGCCGCGCGTCGTACCGACGGAGGATGCAGACCATGACGACCACGACGACCACGACGACCGACGACGCATCGCTCGACGCGGAGCCGCCGACGTTCGCGGAGTACGCGGACGCGTCCGCAGCCGCCCACGCGCGCCACGTCCCCGACCTCGACGCCGCCCGCGCCCACCAGCGCGGCCTCGACCGCGAGGCCCTGCTGCGCGCCGCCGAGCGCGACCGCCGCGCCGCTGCAGAGGTCCCCACCCGGTGCGACGTCTGCCACGTCGAGGCGAACGAGTTGACGCAGGTCGACACCATGTCCGTCCCCTGCGGGGGACAGGTCACGCGCTGCGGCTGGATCTGCGACGCCTGCCTGTCGCCCTTCGTCGCGGAGACAGAGCCATTCTGCGCGTGCGGACGTCCACGGTCGCGGTGCGACGGCTCGCGCGCGGGATGCCGCCGCATCGCGGACGCTGCGCAGAGCCTCCGCGCGCTGGCCGTCGCGGTCGCCGCGCGCGGGCTGCGCTGGGCGCTGGTCGTGCCGACCGAGCCGGGGGACGACGAGTGGGTCGTGCGCCTGCGCCGGGTCGGGAGCACGTCGCCGCTGGGCCAGATCGAGATCGTCGCCGACACGTTGGAGCGCGCGCTCGAGATCGCCGCGTCGGAGGTGGACCGTGTCCTCTGAGCCCCGAGTCAAGAAGACGATCAAGCGCTACCGCGTGCGGCTCGACCTCGACCGACCGCTGCGCCTCGGCGAGGGGGACGCGGTCAGCGGTCCCGCGTCGGCGGCGGGCGTCGCGCGGCTCGCGCTCCGCGGCGAGGCGAGCGAGGTCCTGATCGTGCTCGCGGTCGACTCGCGGGGCCGCGTGGTGTCCGTCGTCGAGGTCGCGCGCGGCGGGGCGTCGTCGCTCTGCGCGTACGCGCCCGAGGTGCTGCGCGCGGTGCTGCTGTCGGGCGTCAACGGGTTCGTGCTCGCGCACAACCACCCGAGCGGCGACCCGACGCCCAGCGCCGAGGACGTCCACTTCACGAAGCGGGTGAACGCGGCGGCCGACGCGGTCGGCCTCTCGCTGCTCGACCATGTGGTCGTGGGCGAGCCCGGGCGCGGGTACTGCCCCGGCTACGTGAGCATGCTCGACGCCGGGCTGATCGAGGGTTGATCGAAACGCGGATCCAACGGAAGGGCAGGTCGCGATGGGATGGAGCGAGATCGAGGGCAAGGAGCCGGTGCTCAAGGCGATGGCGGAGTACGACCGGGTCGGTCGCGAGAAATTCCTGGCGAAGTACGGCTTCAAGCCGTCGACCAAGTTCTTCGTGCGCTACAAGCGGCGCCTCTACGACGTCAAGGCGCTCGCGGGGGCGGCGTGGGGCTACGCGTTCCCGAAGCAGGGGCCGAAGGCGTCCGCGGACTTCTCGAGCGGCAAGCCGCTGCTCGACTTCTACGCGCGGCTCGGGCTCGAGGTCGTGGAGCCCGCGCCCGAGGACCGGCCCGCGCTCCCGACGCCGTCGAAGCCGAAGGAGGCCGAGTGATGGCCTCCGTCGACGAGCAGCAGCAGCAGCAGGTCGCCAACGACGTCCTTCGACCGGTCCCGCCGATCCCGCCGAGGCTCCTAGCGAGCTTGAGACGCTACGTCGACGAGCACGTCGAGACGGGGTCGTTCCTGCGCGCGGTGCTGGAGAACGACCTGCGCATGGCGGTGGGCCTCGCCGACGACGACTCGCTCGCGGCGATCCGGTCGATCGTCGGGTGGGTCTACTTCGAGGCGCCCGCCGGGTCGAACGGCAGCCGCGAGCTCGTCGAGCGATGGATCGCCGCGCGCGTTCACGTCGAGGCCGAGGCCGATCCCGAGGTCGAGCCATGACCAGCCGCAGGATCGAGCGGATCGACGGCGTCGAGTACGTGCTCGAGCGCGAGGCGCCGGTGCGCGACGGCGGCTCGGTCGGGACGAGCGGCACGCCGTGGTTCGTCTCGGTCGTCGACCCGGTCCACGGGTGCTGCCTCGACGAGCGCGTGCCCGAGGGACACCACCGCACCATGCGCGCGGCGCGCGAGGCACTGCGCGCGCACGTCGCGCGGCGAACCGCGCCGACGAACGGAGGCGCGCCGTGAGGGCGCGCGAACTGCTGCGCGAGATGCGCCGCGCGGGCGCCGAGCTCGTGCGCAGGGACGGCGACCACCACGTCTACGTGATGCCCGGCGGAGAGCGCGTGGCACTGCCGATGGGCGGTCGGCAGGGCGAGGTCTGCTCGACGCTGATCCGCCGGGTGCGCGCGATGCTCGACGCCGTCTCGGACTGCGCGGGCGAGACGATCAACAGGCGGAGGAAGCGATGACCAAGACGACGACGACGACCAAAACGTTCAAGTCCACGCTGCACGACCGGGCGGCGCGCGACCGGCTCGAGGACCGGATCGGCGCGCTGGTGCGCGAGCTACGAATGGCAGCCGAGGTGCCGCTGCGCCGGGCGGCGAAGGCGGCCGAGCTCTCGGTGCAGCACGTCTCCGACTGCGAGCGGGGCGGCCGGAGGTTCAGCGAGGCGACGCTGCGCGTGGTGGCCGAGCTGCTGGGCGTCGACCTCGACCAGCTCGTCGCGAGCGCGGGGGGCTGCCGGCGCTGCGGCGGGTCGGGGGTCGACCCGGGGGCGGCGTTCGGGCCGGTGACGGACGAGACCGTCGCGAGGGTCCGCGCCGAGACGAGGGCCGACAGAGCGAGGGGCACGAGGGCGACCGCGAGGACGACCGCGCAGGTGTCGAGGTGAGCGTCTTGAGCGCGGAGACGACGGAGGCCATCCGGAGACTCGCGCTCCGCAGCGCGTACGTCGGCGTCCGAGAGACTGGCAACGAGAGGACACGAGCGCGGAGGCGGTCGATCGGGTCCGAACTGCGCGCGATACTCTCGATCCGGGAGACGGAGGGCAAGACGTACGTGCGCGCGCTCCGGTTCTTCGAGGAGGCCGCGCACCGGTGCTCCTGCGGCGACCCAGCGGGGGTCATCGTGTACGGTCCCGAGCAGCACTCGTCGCACACCGACAGCAGATACAGGCACGTGCGCTACGGCTGTGCGTGCGACGGTCCGATCCTGAGCGAGTACGCGCCCCTCTCGAGCATGATCACGGAACTGCTCGTCAAGGGCGCGGAGGAGGACGCGCGCTGGACGCGCGAGCCTGCGCTGTCTCGCGAGCGCGTCGCGGAGATCATGGCGGACGCGAGCCTCGACGTCACGTCTCTCATGCGTCCGAAGCCGTGACGAAGATTATCAGGAAGGAGAAAACACACATGCTCGTAGTCAAGGAGGGTCGCGAGGCGAGCGAGACGACCCAGAGGACGGCGTGCTGCTCGCGGCCTACCTGATCCGCGCGCTCGCGGCCGAGCGCGACGCGCTGCGCGAGGAACTACGTCGAAAGACCGAAGTGCCGGTCGTGCCGGTCGTGCCGGTCGTAAGACCGGTCGTGAGGCGCGGCGTCTGGCGCGCCGCGCATGGCGAGCTTCGCTGCCCGACGTGCGGCGCGGTCGAGCGGCACCCGACGCTCAAGAACGCGATCGTGATCCGCGGGCTCAAGGTCTACGACGAGCACGGCGCGTGGTCGCAGTGTCTCCGGTGCTCCGGCCTCTACTCCGCGGACCTGTCGACGCACGACGAGGAGAACCACGACCCGGCGAAGGGCTGGTTTGTGACGTGAGAACCAAGAAGGAGCAGACGATGACGACAAAGAAGACAAGCCGTCCTGAAGATCCCGTCGCGAGGGTTCGCACCTCCACAGCTACGAGAGGAGGAGTGAGGTGATCGTCTATCGCTTCGGCTGCTGCGGCGGCCCGCTCGACGACCTCGACCTGGTCATGGCGCAGATGCGCCTCGCGCACGACTACGCGAACGACCACACCGCGATCGAGCGTGGGCGGCGCGCGGCCCTGCATGCCGTGGACGACACGCCCGAGGCGCGCGAGGCCGCTGAGCTCGTGCGCGCTGCGACGAAGAGCACGCGCAAGGCCGCCGTCACGGCGCTGCGTCAGGCGCGCAGGGCTGCACGCGCGGCGGCGCCAGACGAGCTCGCGAGGATCGCCGCACTGGACGAGGCGATCCGCCGCGACGCGCGCGCATTGACCCAGACCTACTGGGGCAACTACCTCACGGTGGAGGCATCTGCGCAGCAGCAGCGGGCGATGCCGCTCTACGAGGACGACGCGGTGACGCCCGCGCTCCCGAGGTTCCGCCGCTGGGTCGAGAAGGGACAGGTCAGCGTGCAGCTACAGCGCGGGGTCGCGACGAGCGCCGTGCGCACGGGCCAGGACACGCGTGTGCGGCTCGACCGCGGCGACCGCAAGGTCCACACAAGAGCGGACGCGTTACGGAGTACGCGGACCTCTGGATCCGAATCGGGTCGAGCGGGACTGCCGGACGCGATCCCGTCTGGACGCGCGTCCGCGCGATCCTGCACCGCCAGATCCCGGACGCCGCGCAGTGGAAGTGGGTGCGTCTCTCCCGCCGTCGCGAGGGTCGGTCCTACGCGTGGTCGGTCGAGATCACGGTGAACGTGGAGCGTCCAGCGCGCACGCTCGACACGTCGATCGTGGGCGTCCTCGCGGTCGAGCCCGCGTGGTACGAGCGCGCGAGCGACGGCGCGTTCGTGTGCGCGACGACTCGAGACGACAAGGGCGTGACTTCCGACGTGGTGCTTCCGACGCGCGTCGTCGGCGCGATGCGGAAGGCGGCAGACATCCGTGCGGTACGCGACACGCTGAGCAACGCGGCGCGCGAGGACGTGCGGCGTCTCCTCGTGGAGTCGAGGGATTCTCTGCCCGTGTGGCTAATCGACGCGTGCCAGACGATGCACCTCTGGAAGAGTCCCGAGCGCATGTATCGTCTCGCGCGACGCTGGCGCGACGAGCGGTGCGACGCCGCGCGCGAGTCCTACGACCGGGTCCAGGCGTGGGAGATGCGCGACGACCACCTGTGGCGCTACGAGGCCGACTCGCGCGGCCAGGCCGTGCGGTCGCGGAACGACTACTACCACGTGCTCGCGGCCACGTGGGCGCGCAGCTACCGGCACGCGATCGTGCCGCGCCGGGACTACTCGCGCGAGGCGCGGTTCGGGGCCGAGAGCGACCTGCGATTCCTCTCGTCGCCGTCCTCGCTCGTCGGCGCGATCGACGCCGCGTACGACGGTGGAGCGAGCGCGTACGAGGCCCCGTGGGTGCGACTTGGTGACCCACATGCAGATGAGGACAAGGACGCGCGCGGCTGGGCGGCGCTCGCGATCGAGCGGTTCGGTGCCGGCGATCCAGCCGTGACCGCTCGCAAGGTGAGAAAGAACAGTGAATCCAGCGACAACGGAGACAATGCGTGGGCGCGGCGGAAGAAGGCGAAGGCCGACAAGATCGCGCTGCAGGGGATCGCTCGCGAACCGGACGCCAACCCCGCGGATCCGCAGGGTGTATGATGGACGGGTCGAGATGGCTGCGCGGAGCCACGAGTGCCGCGACATGCCGAGAAGGGCGCGGGCGGCAAGGCGCCCGTGCGCAGTCGAGATGGCTGCGCGGAGCCACGAGTGCCGCGACGACGAGATCATGCTCGACTACGGGCGCTACGACCGCGTCGAGATGGCTGCGCGGAGCCACGAGTGCCGCGACGAGTCGCATGACGCTGGGTAGCGGATCTCGAAGGAACCGGTCGAGATGGCTGCGCGGAGCCACGAGTGCCGCGACGAAGCTCCATGCGAGGGAGCGGTCGAGATGGCTGCGCGGAGCCACGAGTGCCGCGACTGTCCGCGCGAGCTATCTAGACGGGAACGAGAAGGACGAGAGCGGGTCGAGATGGCTGCGCGGAGCCACGAGTGCCGCGACAAGTAAGGGCGCGCGCTGCGCGCGAGAGGGGGGCCTCGTCGAGATGGCTGCGCGGAGCCACGAGTGCCGCGACGGACTGTCTTCTGGGTTCGAGTGCAGGCGCGTGTCATCGTTGTCGAGATGGCTGCGCGGAGCCACGAGTGCCGCGACTCCGACGATGCCCGAGGGCAAGAGCCGGGTCGGCACCACGAGTCGAGATGGCTGCGCGGAGCCACGAGTGCCGCGACTGACTACCACCGATGGTCATGGCTCCGCGCAGCCATCTCGACCTTCAAAGGAGAGAACGACGAATGACGATGATCCAGCGCATCTCCGTGCCCGAGGCGGTCCGCAGCGGCGAGCTCTCCGTGGTCGCGAGCGTGTCGGGCGGCAAGGACTCTACCGCGTTGATCCTCGCGCTCCGCGAGGCCGAGGTGCCGTCACGCTACGTGTTCGCGGACACCGGGTGGGAGGCGCCCGAGACCTACGCCTACCTTGACACCCTGAGAAGGATCCTCGGGATCGCGATCGACGTCGTCGGCGTCGAGGGCGGGATGGTCGGCAAGATCCGAAAACGCGCCGGGTTCCCGACGCGGCTGGGTCGCTGGTGCACGACCGAGCTGAAGGTCGAGCCGCAGCGCGCCTACCACGACGCCCTGGTCGCGCGGGGGATCGAGACGGTCGCGGCGATGGGGATCCGCGCCGAGGAGTCAGAAGCTCGCGCGCGCATGCCGGCCTTCGAGCTCGAGGAGAGCGGCTACCGGTCATGGGGCGGCTGGCTGTGGCGCCCGCTGCTCGCGTGGACGATCGCCGACGTGATCGCCATTCACCACCGGCACGACGTGCCGCTCAACCCGCTCTACCTGCGCGGGCACGACCGAGTGGGGTGCTACCCGTGCATCTTCTCGAGCAAGAACGAGATCAGGCTCATCGGGGACCACGCGCCGCAGCGCGTCGACGAGATCGCCGCGATCGAGTCCGAGTGTGCCGCGCTGCGCGTCGCGCGCAACGAGGAACACGTCGCCGCGGGCAACGAGGACCCGCGCTACGCGTTCCCGCAGCACGCGACGTTCTTCCAGACGAAGCACGGGGTGGAGCCGATGGGGATCCGGTCGGTGGTCGAGTGGTCGCGCACGTCGCGCGGGGGCCGGCAGCTACAACTCCTCGCGGAGCCGCCCACCGGCGGGTGCATGCGGTGGGGCATGTGCGAGCCGCCGACGAAGGCGGGGAGCGAGGGAAACGAAGACGAAGAGGACGAAGAGGACGAGGGAGACGACCGATGACGAACCGCATCTCCGTGCCAGAGGCGGTCCGCAGCGGCGAGCTCTCCGTGGTCGCGAGCGTGTCGGGCGGCAAGGACAGCACGGCGCTGATCCTCGCGCTCCGCGAGGCCGAGGTGCCCGCGCGCTACGTGTTCGCGGACACGCAGTGGGAGGCGCCCGAGACGTACGCGTACCTCGACGCGCTGCGGAGCGGGCTGGGCATCACGATCGACGTGGTGGGGGTCGAGGGCGGCATGGTGGCGCGCGTGAGGAACCGAGCGGGGTTCCCGTCCCGGCTGCAGCGGTGGTGCACGCGCGAGCTGAAGATCGAGCCGCTGCGCGCGTACCACGACGTCCTGGTCGCGCGGGGGATCGAGACGGTCTCCGCGATGGGGATCCGCGCGGAGGAGTCCGAGGCGCGCGCGCGCATGCCGGTGTTCGAGCTCGAGGAGGACGCGGCGCGGTCGTGGGGCGGCTGGGTATGGCGCCCGCTGCTCGCGTGGACGATCGCCGAGGTGCTGGCGATCCACCACCGACACGCGGTGCCCGTGAACCCGCTCTACCTGCGGGGGCACGACCGAGTCGGGTGTTATCCGTGCATCTACGCGCAGAAGCACGAGGTGGCGCTGACGGCCGACGGCGCCCCGTGGCGCATCGACGAGATCGCCGCGCTCGAGGCAGAGACGGACGCCGCGCGCGCCGCGGCGAACCTCGCCGAGCCGGGCCGCTTCAAGGACATGCCCGCGACTTTTTTCCGCGCGCGCCACGTGGGCGACGTAGGGATCCGCGCGGTGGTGGAGTGGTCACGCACGTCGCACGGGGGCCGGCAGCTGCAACTGCTCGCGGAGCCGCCGACGGGCGGGTGCATGAGGTGGGGCATGTGCGAGCCGCCGGTGGTTGAACCGCCGCCGATTGAACCGCAGAAGGACCGCGAGTAGAATCTCTCCCATGCCAGTCAAGTCGAGGTCGAAGCCGGTCAAGTCGAGGACGCCGTCGTTCGAGCGACCGCTGCGAGCCGCGCTCGCGCTGCTGACCGAGGCGGAGAAGGCGGCGAACGTCAGGTTCACAAACCGCGAGATCGGACCGCCGCAGTTGAGGTTCTTAGGCAGCCTCGACGACTCGATCGAGCAGGTGAGGCGGACCGTCGGGGACCTCGAGGCGTACGTCCCGAGGCGGCTCCGGGGTTAGACGCGACACACCACGCCACACCCTCGGAAGGAAGCGCGACGATGCCAGCCCACAAGCCCCGCAAGGCCCTCAAGGACGACCTCCCGCGACAGCGACGGATCGACGCGACCACGGCGCGCCTGCGACGCGACGAGCTCAATCGCGAGCTGGCGTACCCTTCCCGCACACCCGACGGGATGGAGGAGATCGAGGCCGACGCGATCCACTACTGGACGAGGCTGGTCAGCCACGCGGTGTCGACGATGGGGGTGCACAACCTGGCTCTCCTACTCGCCGACGCCGCGAGGAACGCGGAGCGCGCGAGGAACGACCCGTACTTCAATCGGCTCTCCGCGGCCCTCGACCACGTCGCCAGGGCGACCGCGAGCGAATACGAGTCATAGAGAGGAGCGGATCCAGTGATCGACCTCGACGCGCCCTGCGGTCGACACTTCGTCTACCGCGACCTCGTCGAGTGCGGGGAGACGTACCACCGCGAGGCGACGACGTGCCCGATCGACAACCTGCCGAGGGATCCCGGCACGCTCGAGGCGCTGGGCGAGGTCTGCCGACTGCTGCTCGACCCCGTGGTCGACGCCTTCGGCGCGGTGCGGCTGACGTACGGGTTCGCGTCGCCGCGGCTGACGCGCAGGATCAAGGGTCGGATCGCCCCCGAGCTCGACCAGCACGCGGGCTGCGAGCGCGGTCGGAGCGGCGGCCTCGTCTGCGGTCGAGGGGGGGTCGCGGTCGACTTCCTCGTGCCGGGCGTCGGGGGCGACGACCTGGCGCGCTGGGTGATCGAGCACGCGCCGTTCGACCGGCTCTACTACTACGGCGCCGACCGACCGATCCACGTCAGCGTCGGGCCGGAGCAGAGGCGCGACGTAGTCCTGATGCGCGCGTCGTCGAAGGGCACGGGCAGGCTGATCCCGTCGAGGTACAAGGGGACGTTCTAAACCTATCTGCGCGAGGAGAACGAACATGGGAGCAGAAAGTTTTGGCGCAATGGGACATGGAAAGACAGTGCAGGAGGCGTTCCTCCAAGCCAGGTCCGAAGCGCAATACGAACACGGGCACGGCGGCTACAGCGGAACCATCGCGGAGAAGCACAGCTTCGTCGAGATCAACCCGAAGATGGAAGCGGCGCGGGTAGTTGCAAAGCTCATCGAGCGCCGAGCGACGATGACCGTCGCGAACCAAAAAAAGGCCATCGCGCGGAGAGCAGTGCTCCAAGCGATCGATAACAGTGGTGCCTACTTCTCACGGGACCAAGAAGAAGAACTCGACGCGCTCGTCATGTACGCGCCTCTCACGACCGATCCCGTTCGACTCGCCGAGGAGAGGACACGACTCACCAAGAAGATCGCGCTCGCGCGACGCGGCGATCCGATGACGATTGCCAGCGAGATCGAGGAGCATCGCTTCGACAAGCATGGGCCTGCGGGCTGTGTGAAGGTGAAGTCTGGCGAATACTTCTTCTGGGGCGTGGCGAGCTCGTAAATCTCTCCCGCTCGACGCGCGCGCTGAGCTCGCGCTATCCTGTCGACATGGACCCAGCCGAGACCCTCTGGCGCGCGCTGTTCTCCCACCGGTGGTGGTTCGTCGCCGCCCTGGTCGTCGGCGCGCTGGTGCGCGCGAGCAAGGAGGACACGATCCTGCCCGTGGACGTGCCGCGCCGCTACCGGGCGCTGCTCGCGCTCTGCCTCGGCCAGGCGTCGGGGGTGCTCGAGCACTTCCTCGCGGGCGCGTCCTGGCGCGACGCCGCGCTGGGCGGCCTGGTCTCCGCGCTGGTCGCGGTGCTCGGCCACGAGTGGGTGGTCGAGCGGCTGCTGGCCGGGCCGCTGCGAGGCGGGGACGTGCCGCTGCCGTCCGCGCTCATGCGTCGTCTCCCCCTCCGTCGCGACGACGCCGGGCCGGGACCGAATGGCTGACCGGTCGAGCTCGTCCTCGGGGTCGTTCGAGTTCCGACCGTCGCAGTCGATCGCGTCGACCCTCGTCGACGTGGTGTGCATCGCCGCGGTGGTCTACCTCGCGAAGATCGGGGTGCGCGAGCCGGTCGTCTGGTCGATCCTCTCGGGGTTGATCGTCGGGCGGTTCGGGGTCGCGCACGGCAAGACGATGGAGCGGTCGAACCGCGGGGACCGCGGCGGGGACTCGGGGTCGTCTGGGTCGTGGCCGTCCGGTCCGGGCCAGGGTCCGAGGATCCTCACCGATCTGGCGCATCCTGCGCCGACGGAGGAGCGCGACCCGCGAACGTTCCCGCGACCGATCCCTCGCGAGGACCCGTTCGAGCCGCGGCAGCGGCGCGTGTCCAGCGCGAGGGCGCGCCTCGCGGCGTGGGTCGCGCGGCGCCAGAGCGCGCCGTCGCTGCCCTGGTGGGCGCGACCGTCCGTGACGATCCCGAGGACGTTCGTCCGCGTCGACGCGATGAGCTTGGTAGTCGTGGTGGTGCTCGTCGCGACGATCGCGCGCGTGGTCGCCGCCGCGCAGTAGGTGATAGGATCCCGATCCATGAAGACGAGCACTTCTCCCATCTACCTCTGGATCGTCACCGCCTTCTTCGCGCTCTGCTGCGCCTGCGCTTCCTGGTGGGCGCGTACCCCGGAGCACCTCCGAGACGTCGGCAAGATCCTCTCGTGCGTGATGGGCGAGTACGACGCCGGCACGAAGATCCTCGACATCGTCGTCAAGTGCGGCCTGCAGAACGAGCAAGAGGTGTTCGACCTCGTGACGGCGCAGAAGGCGGCCGAGGCGCGGCACGTCAAGGCGGCCGGCGTCGGTCCGTGTCCGAGCGCGTCCGCCTCACCGACGCCACAGACTCCGTCCGCGAGCGCCTCGACGCTGGCACCGGCGACGCTGGCACCGGTTCCCTCGTCGAGCGCGAGCGCGAAGCCGGCGGGGAGCGCCAAGTGAATCTAATGGGACGCGTCCTCTGCGCGCTCGCTGCCGTCGCGTGCCTCTCGTGCTGCCGCGACCCGTCGTGCTCGGGGAGCAAGCCTCCCGCTCCGAACGACGACGACCCCGCGTTCACCCTGACGCCGGCCGAACAACGCGACGCGTGCGAGGCCGCGGGCAGGAAGCTCGCGGAGCTGAAGTGCAAGCAGGCTCGAACCGATTTCGGTGCCTTCTGCGTCAACGCGCTCGAAGGGAAGATCCCGATCCGACCGCTCTGCCTCGCGAGCATGAGCGACTGCTCGGAGATCGACGGACGCTGCAGAACCGGAACCGGAACATCGACTGACGGAGGAGCGCCATGAGCGGACTGATCCTCACGGGCGCGTGTCGTCAGGACGGGGTCGACCCGCGCGACCTCGACTTCAGTGACCTCCGGGATCGACTCCTCGTCGGCCAAGAGGAGGTCAAGGCGGGCGTCGCCTCCGACGGCCAAGTCGAGCTGCCAGAGCGCACGCCGATCTCCGACCAGGGGCGGCGCCCGTCCTGCGTCGCGAACGCCGGCTGCGACTCGCTGGAGCTGATCATGCCCGACCCGGTCGTGCAGCTCTCGCGACTCTTCGCCTACAAGAACTCGCGCCTGCTGCACGGCGAGGGAGCGAACGACAACGGGACGTATGGCCGGACAATGTTCCAGTCGTTCTCGAAGATCGGCTGCGCGCCGGAAGCCCTTTGGACGTACGACGAACGGCCGGAGAGCGAGGGCGGCGTGGTCAACCAGCGGCCGCCGCTGAACGTCTACGAGGCCGCCTACGACCACAGGATCGAGGGCTACTACGCGATCAAGGCGACCCTGTCGACGCGCGCCGACGAGGTCGAGGCCGCACTGCGCCTGCAGCACCCGACGTTCGTCACGATGCAGGTCGGGCAGGCGTTCGCGGACTTTGACGGGTCGGGCGACGTGGTGTGGAACGCGCCCTCGCGTCCGATCGGCCGACACGCGATGGTCGTCGTCGGCATGCGGTGGGACTCGCGAGGGCGCCGGCACTTCAAGCTGCGCAACTCGTGGACGCGAGGCTGGGGCGAGGGAGGCTACGCGTGGGCGACGGAGGCGTGGATCTGTGACCCATTCACGAGCGACCTCTGGGTACCGACGATGGTGCCGTCGTTCGTCGTGGAGCCGTAGCGTGACCTGGGCCGCCTGCGCGGACCCCGCGATCGGCTTCGACCTCGCACACTGGCAGGGGATCGACATCCCCTGGAAGGAGTCGATGCGCCTCGGCTGCGAGTGGATGATCGCGAAGACGTGGCACGGGCGCGGCCTCGTGAAGACCGCGCAGCCGCAGATCGACTCCGCGCGCGAGGCGGGGCTCAGCGTCCTCGGCCGCTACGCGTGGATCCTTCCCGACGAGGACCTCGACGCGCAGATCCGCGCGTGGACCTCGATCAAGCGCGAGTGGGACGAACTGCCGCTCACGCTCGACTGGGAGCACCCGGACACGAAGCTCCGCGGCCGCGCGCTCCTCGACCGGCTCGAGTACGTCGTCGAGAAGGTCTCGGACGGCATCAGCGAGCGTCCGATCCTCTACACGGGCGAGTGGTACTGGAAGGGCTACTGCGGCGACCTCGACTCGGCGATCGCCGCGAGCTGCCCGCTGCACCTCGCGGCCTACCCGAGGAAGTCCGCGGACGGGACGCGCTACCGAGACGCGGTCAACGAGGTCTGCGGCGGCGTGATGCCGCGCGTGTGCCGTCCGTGGCGCGAACGCGCGTTCGACCCGCTGTCGTGGCAACTCGACGGAGACGGCGGACTCTACCTTCCGCCCACGAAGGACGGGAAGAAGATCGACGTCGACGTGAACGTCGCGGCGAGGACGAGGCTCCTCGCGCTGGTCACCGACGGCCCTCCTCGTCGCGAGCACGGCCCGACGCAGCCGGACACGGCCGCGAATCCGATCGGCTGGCAAGACCGTGCCGAGGTCGACTATAACGACAGAAAACCAGAAGGCTCGACGTGACCACAGGACTTGAGCGTCCCTGCCGCCGAGCGTATCGTTGAACCATGATCGCCGATCGGGCGCCTTCCCCCCCCTTGGCCCCGGTCGGCGGTCTGTTTTTTTCCTACACCGACGTCTCTTAGGACAGCACTGACTCCGAGAACCGAGCGACGCGCGGGCGCGTCGGGGGTAGCCTCGCGGTCGTGTCCGAGGAGAGCGCGCGACGCAGGAAGCAGCAGATGCGCGACCTGCACGTCGCGATGGCGCAAGCCGCGACCGAGAGCAAGGCCGAGCGGGTCGAGGCCGAACGGGTCGAGCGGATCAAGCAAGCTAAGCGAGCCGCGCGAGTCGAGGCCAAGCAAGCCAAACAGGTCGCGCGAGCCGCGCGGGTCGAGGCCAGGCAAGCCAAGCAGGCCGCGCGAGCCATGCGGGTCGAGATCGCGCGAGCCGCGCGGGTCGAGATCAAGCGAGCCAAGCGAGCCGCGCGGATCGAGCGGATCGAGGACGAGCGAGTCGCGCGCGTCAACGAGCGAGTCGCAAGAGCCGAGGCCGCGATGGCCGCGAGGGCCGCGTCGGACGCACTCGCCGCAGCCGCAGCGCAGGATGTGCGCCCGCGCGCGCGCGAACGCGCCGCAGAAAGAGCGACAAGGAGGGGGCTCCGCTGAAAGCAGATTCTCCACGCGCGCGGGGGGGTCCAAACGAGACTCACAATCCTTTGTGGAGGCTGTGAAAAGCGTTGACCCGAACGCGGCCGTGGGCATAGAAGAGATCGTCCCGGCGGCGTGCTTGCCGCGGGACGATCGACCTCAACGTGAAGGTGACACGCGAGATGGTAGCGACTATGTACCCGATCCCTCGACCTCTGTCGAGGGCGGGGAAGTGAGCACGCCCTCGGGGATCCCCCCGGGGTCAGGGGACAAAGGCGAGAGGCGGTGGGTCGAGCGCGGCCTGAGACCGACTCTGGCCGACGTGTGTCTGCTGTTTTCAGAGCACCCGGAGTGGGTCGGCGTGGTCGGCTACGACCGCTACCAGATGTCCGTCTGCAAGAGGCGCGCGGCGCCGTGGGGCGGGACCGGGGAGCGCTGGACGCGGATCGACGCGCTGCGCGCGAGCCGGTGGGTCGCCGAGCGCTTCGGCGTCGCGCTTTCCGAGGATTGGATCCAGAAGGCGGTGCTCGTCGTCGCGCACGACGCGCCGTACAACTCGCTGACCGAGGAGGTGCGGGGGTACCGGTGGGACGGGGTACCGAGGATCTCGGGCGGCCGCGACTGGCTGCACAGGTACGGCCTCGCAGAGCAGTCGTCGACGTACACGGCCTCGGTCGGCATGCGCTTCATCATCTCCGCTGTAGCTCGCGCGATCACGCCGGGGTGCAAGGTGGACCACGTGCTCGTGCTCGAGGGCGAGACGGGCGCGTACAAATCGACCGCGGTGAGGATCCTCGCGGGGGCGAGACACTACTGCGCGTCGCCGATCGACCTCACGTCGGCGTTCGCGCCCGCGCAGCTCGCCTCGACGTGGTTCTACGAGATCCCCGAGCTCGTGATGTTCCGGGCAAACGAGGTCGCCAAGGCGTTCATTACGCTCGATGTGGACAACTACTCGCCGAAGAACGAGCCAGACAAGATCGGCGTGCCGCGCACGTGCGTGTTCGTCGGCACGACGAACGAGAGCCGGTACCTGCGCGACCCGTACGGCAACCGGCGCACGTGGCCGGTGCACACGGCGAACAGGATCTTGATCGACGCGCTCGCGCGCGACCGGGAGTGCCTGCTCGGAGAGGCGGTCGCACTCCACGACGCGGGCGTGCGGTGGCACCTCGACGAGGAGGAGGAGGCGCGCGCGCGCGAGGAGCAGGAGATGCGCTTCACGGCCGACGCGTGGGAGGAGGCGATCTCGCGGTGGATGGAGATCAACGCGGTGTACCTGCGCGTCACCGGGTACACGACGGTGTCCGAGGTGCTGGAGAAGGCCCTCAAGAAGAAGACCGACCAGTGGTCGAGGGGCGACCAGCTCCGCGTGGCAGAGGTCCTGACGCGGTTCGGCTGGCAGCGGGGGAAGAAGGTCACGATGGAGGGGCGCGGTCGGGTCTACCCCTACCTATGCCCGACGGCGATCCGCGCGGTCGAGCCAGAGTCGGACGAGGTCGCGACTACTGCTGATGAGGTGGCCGACCCGACGGATTCGACAGGTAGGCCGCAGGTCGGCCGCGAGGTAGGCCACCCAGGAGTAGAATGAATCCGAGCCCTTGTGTCCTAGTGGCCGACCTGGCCTACCTCTTTCTACTCTTTAGAGAGAAAAGAGAAGAAGACGGTGGGATAGAACCCGGATCGGTTGGACAGGTCGGCCACTTGACGAAAGTTAGGAGATAACTGACTGACATGAATGACGATTTCACGACGATCGAAGTGGCCGACACGTCGAGTCCCGACCTATGTGTCGGCCGCAGGTCGGCCACCTCATCCGTAGAATCCGTAGATCAGGGCGAGCGGCTGACGAGACCGAGCCGGGCCGAGCGGGTCGGGGCGCACCGCGCGGACTGGGCGGCGACCTACGCGGCGACGGACCCGGCCGAGCGCTGGCGTCTCTGCCGGCCGGCGATCCTGCGCGAGCGCGCGCTCGCGGCGACGGCGGGGCGGGCAGACCTCGACGCGCGGAGGACGGGGGGCGCAGCGTCACTGCTCGCGGCCTACCTCGGGGCGCGGCGGCTCGAGCGGTGCCTCGCGGAGCGGCGCGCCGCCCCGGGGGCGCGCTGGCCGAGGCCGCTCGTCGTCGGGCTCGCGCCGAACGGGAGGGACCAGCCGCTCGACGAGCCGAGCGGGCGGAGGGTCGCGTCGCTGCTCGGGCTGCGCGACGAGGCCGAGCTGCGCGCGCGCTGCGAGGTCGTGAACCTGCTCGGGGACGGCGAGGTCGCGTCGGCGGCGCTGCTGCGCGAGCGCGCCGGGGCGCTCTACGTGCGGCGCAGGGTGGTGCTGCTGCTCGGCCGCGCGGTCGCGGGGGCGTTCGGGATCGGACGGGAGCCGGCGCTGCACTGGGCGCACGTGCGGCCTCGCGGCCCGGCACTGCTGGTTGTGCCGCACCCGAGCGGGCGGTGCCGGTGGTGGAGCGACGCGGGGAACCGCGCGGTCGCGGCCTCGGTCCTGGGCGAGCTCGCGCGCGACCTCTGGGCCGACGAGACCGACGAGATCGACGAGATCGAGGACGAACGCGAGAACGAACGCGAGGACGAGTGCCGGGAGTGCCGAGAGCGCGAGGACGAGCGCGACGCCCGACGATCGGGCTAGACGGTGTGTCGAAACGGATCTAACGTGCCGAGGTGGTCATGCAACGTCCGTTCAGGGTGTCGATACCGAGCGACGCGGCCGCGTGCCTCGAGCGGCTGAGCGAGGCGGAGGGGCTGACGCCGTCGGCGTGGATCCGACGGCTCGTGGTGCGCGACGTGGGGCTGTGCACGTGCGGGCACTCGGGACGGCACGAGCACGAGCGCGCGTCGGACCGGGACGGTCCCTACCAGGGCGCGTGCCGCGCATCGGGGTGTCAGTGCAAGGCGTTCAAGTCGGTGGCGCTGCGCGCGTTCCTCGCGGACCAGGGGAACGGGAGCGGGGGCGACCGGTGAGCGAGCTCGTCGGCGCGAACCTCGGGCCGTTCCTGTTCGGCGTGCTCGCCGGGTCGGTGGCCTCGACGGTGGCGATTCTCTACGCGGCGTTCTCGCACGTGCGGCGGCGCCGCTACTCGTTCACGGTCTGGGCCGAGGAGGACGAGCCGTCGACTTCCCCAGCGCACGTGGCGGGGCACTACGGGCCGGTCGTGCTGCGCGAGGACGCCGCGCTCGTCGGCGAGGACCTGCGCGCGGTGCTGTCCGCGATCGGGAGGATGCCGGTGGTGGCGTCTCCGCCGTCGGACGCGCCCGCGCCGCTGGCGAAGCCGGACGCCTCGCCAGACGCCTCGCCAGACGCCTCGAAGGAGGACCCGTGAGCGAAATCAGGAGCCGGGTGTTCGACTGCGAGCGAGACGAGTGCGCCTCGACCGCCCGTGGTCACGTGCTCTGGACGAGCGACGAGGACGAGCACGACGACGACGAGGCGGTGGTGCCGCCGCCCGGATGGTTCGTGCTGCCCGGCGCGGGGTGGTCGACGCACGCGGTCGCTTGCTCGGAGGCGTGCGCGCTCGTGGTGATCGAGGAGGACCGACGGGAGCGAGACCAGACGTCGGCGCGGACGTCGGCGTCGATCGAGGACGCCGACGCGCCCGAGCCGGTGCTCGTGGTGTCAGCGGCGAGGCTGCGCGCGTGCCTGCGCTGCGACTGCGTCGAGCGCCCGCGGGTCAACGAGTGGCCGGTGCCCGCGGACTCGACCGCGAGGATCTGCTGGTGCGGGACCTGCGTGGAGGACGGCGGCTGCGAGTACGCGGGCGAGGTGGACCCGGCGGTGCGCGCGTTCGTCGAGGAGAGCCGGGAGGCCGGCGCGCGGGACTTCCCGCGCGCGGTGGTGCTGCCCGGTCCGTGGCCGGACAACACGACGCGCCAGGCGGTCTACCGGCTCGCGGCGATCATCCCCGGCTGGAGGCCGAGGTGAGCGCGGCGGCCTCAGACCTCCCCAAGGGCGCGAACGCGACCGACGCGCGCGCGACGGTCGAGGGCGAGGTCGCGCACGTGGTGCACTCGGACGACCGGACGACGTTCCGCGTGCTGCGCTTGAAGCTCGACGACGGGCAGAGCACGACGGTGGCGGGTCTCGGCCCGGCGGCGGCGACGGGCGAGCGGGTGCGCGCGGTCGGTCGCTGGGAGAAGACGAAGTACGGTCGGCAGCTGCGCGCCGAGGTGATCTCACCGGCCGACGCGGTGACGGACCAAGGGCTTGCGCGGTCGATCGATGGGATCGCGCCCGGGATCGGGATCGGTCGGGCGCGGAGGATCGTCGCCGAGCTCGGCGGGGCGGCCAGCGCGATCCGCGCGCTCGACTCGGCGTCGCTGCCGGCGTTCACCTGGCTGCCGGAGCGGTCGAGGGTCGACCTCGAGCAGGCGTGGAGGGAGCACCGGGTGGAGCGGGAGGTGGAGGCGCGGCTCGCGTCGCTCGACCTGACGCCCGGGCTGCGCGCGAGGCTGCGCGCGAGGTACGGCGCGGACGCGCCGCGCATGGTGATCGAGGAGCCGTACCGGATCGCCGAGGAGGTGGAGGGGGTCGGGTTCCTGACGGCGGACGACGTGGCGCGCAAGGCGGGGCTGCCGACGGACTCACCCGCGCGGATCGACGCGGCGCTGCTGCACGCACTGCGGCGCGACGCCGAGGAGGGCGGGCACACGTGCGGGTCGGTCGGGGACCTGCAAGCGACGCTCATGCGGATCTTCAGAGAACGCCCCGCGCCGGCGAGCTTCGCCGCGGACGCGGCGGGCGCGACGGTCGCGGCGGTGGCGCGGTGCCTGGAGCGTCGCGCGGTCGAGGTGGACGAGTCGCGCGGGAGGGTCGCCTTGCCCGCGCTCGCGGAGGCGGAGCGCGCGGTGTCGGCGGGGATCGAGCGCGTCGTAGCGTCGGTTGCGGACGCGCCGAGGATCGAGGGGGTCGAGGCCGCGCTCGCCGCGGCGGGGATCCCGCTGAGCGAGGAGCAGTCGGCCGCGGTGCACTCGGTCGCGGAGGCGGGGATCGCGGTGGTCACCGGAGGTCCAGGGACGGGGAAGTCGCATTTGACGAAGGCGATCGTCGTGCTCGCCGGGCACGCGGGGCTGAGCGTGGCGCTGTGCGCGCCGACCGCGCGAGCCGCGCGCAGGCTCGCGGAGGCGACGGGGCGCGGCGACGCGTGCACCATCCACAGGCTACTCGAGGCGGGAGCCAAGGGATTCGCGCGGTGCGCGGAGAACCCGCTCTCGGTCGACGTCGTGCTCGTCGATGAGACGTCGATGGTGGACACTTCGCTCATGGCGGCGCTGCTGCGCGCACTTCCTCTCCGCTGCCGACTCGTGCTGGTCGGGGACGCAGACCAGCTTCCCCCAGTCGGGCCGGGTGCGCCGTTCCGCGACGTGATCGCGAGCGGGGCGGTGTCGGTCGCGAGGCTGACGGAGATCCACCGCCAAGCGCGGGGGTCGGCGATCGTGGTCGGGGCGCACGCGGTGCTCGCGGGGAAGACGCCCGCGGCGTCGCCGCACGGCGACCGGTCGGACGGCTGCCTGCACGTGGTGGCGCGCGGGAGCGCGGAGGACGCGGCCGACGCGGTGCTCGAGGTCGTGCGCGGGATGCGCGACGAGCTCGGGGTCGACCCGTTCGAAGCGATGGTGCTCGCGCCGATGCGCAAGGGCGCGTGCGGGGTGACCGCGCTCAACGCGCGGCTGCAGGAGATGCTGAACCCGGCGCGTGAGGGCGTCGCCGAGCTCGCGTTCGGGCGCGACGACTGGGCGCGACTGTTCCGGGTGGGCGACAAGGTGCGGCAGACGAAGAACGACTACGCGCGGGGCGTGGTGAACGGCGACCTCGGGCGAGTGGCGGAGGTGTACGGGGCGCGGTCGGAGCAGCGGGTGAGGCACGACCACCTGCTGCGCGTGCGCCTCGACGACGGCGGTCCCGACGGGGAGGCGCGCGAGGTCGACTACGGTGGCGCGGACCTGCGCCACCTCGTGCTCGCCTACTGCGGGACCATTCATTCATCGCAGGGTGGACAATTTCCGGCCGTGGTGATGGTGATGCACGACTGCCACTTCGTGATGCTGTCGCGGACGATCCTCTACACGGGGATGACGAGGGCGCAGCACGCGTGCGTCGTGGTAGGGTCGCGACGCGCGATCGAGGTCGCGGCGAGGAACGCGCGCGTCGAGGAGCGGCGAACGGCACTCCCCGGGCTGCTGCTCGCGATCGCGACGAGGACGACGAGGACGAGGACGGCGGCGATGGTTACGAGTGCGAGCAGTCAGGTCGAGCAGGTCGAGCAGGTCAAGCAGGTCGAGCAGGTCGAGTAGGACACCCAAAGGACGGAGGACGAGCAAGATGGCGAACGAGGCGGTCAGCGGGGGCGGAGGCGCAGGCGAGGCGGTCGTCAGCGTGACGGGCAACGGCAGGTCCGAGGCGATCGATCCCGAGGCGGCGGCGGCGCGGCCCGCGGGGCGACCGACGAGGGAGCAGGAGAAGGAGCAGGAGATCGCGGCGGGCGCGGCACTGCTCGAGGCTGTGAAGAGGATGAACGTGTCGCCCGAGGACATCATGCGCATGCTGCCGACGAGCGGGTCGCAGCAGGCGCAGCCCGCGCACGAGGCACCGCAGCCGCAGGCGCAGCCGCAGGCGCAGCCGCAGACGCAGATGCCGCAGCCGACGCAAACGCAGATGCCCGCGCAGCCGCAGCAGGCGCCGCCGCAGGCGCAGGAGACGGCGAGGCCGCGCGACCCGCGCGAGGCGCCGCCGCACTACGTGCCGGTGCTTGAGCAGGCGCTCATGTGGACGATGAGCGCGATCGAGCAGACGATCGACGCCAACGGCCGGGGGACGCCGCTGCACGGGCGGCTGCTGGGCGAGCTCGACCGCGGCAAGGAGCGCGACCCGCTGCTGATGTTCTTCCTCGACGAGCCGCTGCTCGTGAGCGACCGGACGGGGCGGCGGTTCGTAGAAGCGAGGCCGGGGCAGCGCGTGGTGGTGCACGCGTCGCACGCGCTGCGGTCGCTGCTGCCGCTCACGCGCCTCGACGGGTGCCCGATCGTGCACCTGCTGCCGACGGGGATCCTGGTGGGGGTCAACGGGGAGCGGGAGGTGGGGTTCGAGGTGAACGTGGAGCCCGACCCGCGCGACCCGCGCAACCCGCGGCTCGTGTCGCGGGAGTCGCTGCTCGGCAGGCGACAGGGCTAGGACGATGGCGGTCGTCTGGACCGAGCGGAGGGAGCCGAGCGACGCGGAGCGCGAGGCGGTCGCGAGGCTGGTCGCGCGCGGCGTGGTCCCGACGAGCGAGGAGGGAAGCAAGCCGAAGGGAGGAGCGATGCGATCGAAGGTCCACGTCTCGGGCGACGACGGGTACGCGGCGTGCGGCGCGCGTTCGTACGTGATCCTGACGAACGTCCCTCGCGGGATCACGTGCGGGGCGTGCCGGAGGACGAGGGCGTACCGGGACCGAGGCGCGAGTGAAGATCGCGCGCGCCACGCGGACCGCGCGGACCCGCGGGGGTCGCGGTGAGCCGCGCGTGGGACGCACTGACCGATGCGCAGCGCGCCGCACTGCTGGTCGCGGGCCAGTCGAGTTTCGGCGAGCGCATGATCGACGTCCGCGTCGACGGCGTGCCGGTAGAACTGCGCGACCACGTCGATCCACGCGTGGCCGAACCGATGCAGCGCGCGGCGTGGGGAGTCGTGCTCGCACTGGTCGAGGCGGCAGAACCGTTCGACGTGCCAGAGCGCGCGGCGCAGATGGGAGAAGCGGCGGTCGCGTCGGCGATCGAGCGCGCGCGGCGTCGCTGGGTCGAGGAGCCGGGTCGACCGATCGGGATGCCGACCGAGACCAGAACGAGCGTCCACGAGGGCGACCGACTCGCGTTCGGTCCGGTCAAGCGACTCGACGGCCACGACTGGCGGCTGTGCTGCGGGGTCTGGTGGTCGACGACGGCGTGGTCGATCCCGGGGCCGGGCCACGGCGCGACGCTCGACGGCCGGTGCGGGAAGTGCAGCGTGTTCCTGCACTCGGGCGAGCGCCGTCGCGGCGCGTACGTGCCCGACGACGAGTCGACGCCCGAGGGGAAGAAGGAATACGAGGCGGTCGCGGTCGAGCGGCTGCGCGAGACGGAGGAGGGCGACTGGCTGCGCGGCGAGCGCGCGGTGGTGCCCGCGTGCGCGGGGGGAATGCCGGGCGTCGCCCGCGTGAACTTCCAGCCGCTCGAGGTGTTCGTCGCGACGCACCTCGCGATCTCGTCGGGGTGCACGTCTGTCCTCCAGATACGCGAGTTCTGCGTGCACCGGAGGATGGTCCTCGACGGGCCGCTGCCGGCCGACCTGTTCGCGACGCGGGTGCCCGACGACGTGCGCCGGCCGGTGGACCGCGGCGGCAGGCTCGCGCGAGAACCAGTCGTGATGTACCCTACGATGAACGCGTACGTCCTCCTCGAGAACCGAGCACTCTGTCCCGTCGAGGTCGACGCCGCGCTCTTCGGCCGCTATCCAAGGATCACAGACCCGACCTACCCGAGGTAAAGTCGCCATGCACGTGATCGTCCACAGGACATTCGAGCAGTCGGACCCCGAAACCGCGGTGGTCGAGCACCGGTTCCGCGGGCGCACGCGCGACGCGGCGTGGCGCCTGTACCTCGCGCACTGGGACCAGGACGCGTTCCTGCGCGGCTGCGGGGAGGAGGGCTACTACCTCTCGGTCGACGGGGAGAGCGTCCCGTGCACCGTGCAGTGGTGGTGGGAAGAGGAGCGCGACGCGGCCCCGAGGCAGCAGCAGGTACAGCAGCAGCACGTACAGCCCGCGCAGCAGCAGCCCGTGCAGCAGCAGCCCGCGACGGCCGGGCGAGGCGGGTACGGCGGCGGATACGGGTACCCGGGCGCGCAGCAGTCGCAGCCGCTCTACTACTCGCCGCAGCCGGTCGCGCGGCCAGCGCCGATGGCGTTCCAGCCCGGTGCGCCCGTCCAGGTGCATGCGCTAGCGTCGGCGCAGTTCTCTGGACCCGGACGAGGCGGGTTCGTGCCGCGGGTGATCGAGGGCGGGCAGGGCATGGGACGCGCGCGCGCGGAAATGCCCCCGAGTTCGTCGACGGGGGCGGCGCCGGCCGGGTGCGACGCGGCGACGGGCGCGTGATGCGCACCGCGACGGACCCGGGCGGGGTCCGAGACGAGCCACGACGAGCGCGAGGTGATCGAGGCGTACGGCGAGGAGGTACGACGGTGAACGGCGGGAACGGCAACGGACACGGGACCGGGGTGACGGGCGGAGCACTCGAGCGCGAGCGCGCGGCCGACTCCTCGTCGAGGCAGCCGGTCGAGGTGGTGCCGCGTGCGTGGCACGACGAGGTGGTGCCGCGCGACGCGATGGTCGACTGGGTGGTGGTGTGGCTGGGTCCAGACCAGCAGTTCCTCGGTCGGCTTCGCGGCTGCACGGAGGTCGAGCTTCGCGCGGAGATGGCGCGGGGCGGGGCGCCGCGTGGCACGCTCTGGCCGGTCTACGTGCTGACGGCGGGATGGGTGGCGGTGAACGGGGCGCTGCAGCGGGTGCAGAACGTGATGCACGCGACGCAGGCGATCGTGTCGAGCGCGCGCGTGATCGCGCCGCCGATGCACGGCGACCTCGGGCTCGTGCACTTCGCGAGCGAGTACGACGAGGCGACGCGGGCGTCGCTCTGCGCGCGCGCACGCGCGGCCGAGCAGGCGCGCAGCGGCCTCATCCTCTCCGCGGCCATGCGGTAGAGCGGAACCAGAACATGAGCCAGAAGATCGTCGTGACGGTCGTGGTCCAGCGCCACGGCCACGACGCACGCGTCAGGAGCGCCGAGGTCACGTCGGGACCGCCGCACGTGCGGAGGTTCATCGTCGGATCGCTCTGCGAGGTCGCGACGGAGTTGTCCGCGTACGGCTACACCTACCAGGTCAAGACGAGGTTCGAGGACGTCTCGCTGATCGAGTGGGTGGGCGGGGCGACCGACGTGCGGATCCCCTACTAGAGCACATGGTCGCGTCTCAGAAGCGCTACTGCGCGTGCGGCTGCGGTCGCAGGCTCAGGGGCAGTGCGACGCTCTACAGCGAGCCGTCGCACGGGTGGCGCGTGCGTGCGTGGAGGATGCGTGCGGAGCGCGCGAGGCTGCCGCGCGCGGTGGAGGTCAGCCTGTGTCCCGTCGACGGCACGCCGTTCGAGCAGAGGCCCGCGAACAAGCGCTACTGCTCGTCCGCGTGCCGCCGCGTCGCGCGCAAGGTGATCCGCGAGTCGAAGTAGCGCGCGCAGCGCGGTAGCGCGCGCAGCGTACGCTTCACCTCGCTTCGCCTCGCTTCACTTCGCCTCGCCTCGCCTCACTCGCGCGCGAGCGCGTGACGGGTCGCTCGACCGCGCGTGACGGGTCGCTCGACCACGAGGCCGTGGCGCATTCGCCTCGATCGCGCGAGTCTCACTCCTACCCCAGCAGCGCCTCTACACGAGAGCCCACAAGCGAACCCAGCGAACCCTCGCCAGGAGAACACCGCCGTGTACGACCTCACCTCGCTCAACGCCGCTCGCTACTCCTCCTACAGCCCGCACTACGCAGGCGGCGGGATGTCGCACTACGCCGGACGCAGCAACTACGCGGAGTCCGCCGCGGTCGCGCAGCTCGAGAAGATCGAGAAGCGCGACGACAAGGCGAAGGAGCGCACGGAGCGCATGACGACGATGGTCGTCACGAAGGGCACCGCGTTCGTCGCGTCGGGCCTGCTCGGCTTCCTGCAGGCGTACAAGGGCATGCCCGCGGTCGGCGCGGACGCGGCCGGCAAGGGCGGCGTCGGGATGGACGCCATCGGCGCCCTGGCACTCGGCGGCTTGGAGTTCTACCAGCTCTGGAAGGGCAAGAGCTTCGGCAAGATCGCCGACTCGGCCATCTCCGGGGCCGGGACCGGCTTCGGCTGCTTCTGGTTCGCCAACCAGGGCAACACCTACGGCGCGGCGAAGCGCGCGGCCGAGGGCGGCGGCACCCCAGCGGGCGTCGGCTTCGACTACGAGCAGCCCAGCGTGGCGGGCGAACTGCCCGCGTACGCGCCGGCCTACGCGCCCCAGGCGAACGTGCAGGCCGCGGGCGTCGCGGCGCACCAGGCGGCGACCTACCAGGACGCCTTCCACGGCTACCGCTGATCGATAGGTCCGCGCGTCCGCGCGCGGACCTCACCTTCTCTCTCGACCGACCCTCTCTCGACCCTCTCACCAGTCACTAGAACAGGAGACACGCCCATGCGTTACGGCCGCTCGACCACCGCACAAGCCGCGATCGTCCGCGTGGGCTACGGCGCCCCCGCCGCCCTCCGAAACGCGCCCCCCGGGCGCGGCCCGATGGTGGGGTACACGCCCCAGCCCGCCTACCAGCAGCCCTGGGTGGGCATGGACACCACCGGTCCCTGCCAGCCGCCGCCTGCCGCAGGATCGATGCCGCAGGGGTGGTGCTACAACACCACAAGCGCCGGACCGACCCCGATCGGCGCGAGCGTGCTGATCCCCGCGGCGGTCGCGGGCGTCCCCGGCGTCGCGACCGCGACGCTGCTGCCGATCGAGGCGTTCACGCTCGACGAGATCGTGTTCACCGACCCGACGGGGGCCGTCCTCGCGAGCGCGATCACGGTCGGCCGCTGCAACTTCATCGAGGCCGGCAACATCAGCCTGAACGCGCTGCAGAGCGCGAACACGCGCTGCAAGATGCTGCAGGGGATCAACATCTACCCGACCACGGGCGCGGCGTTCACCTTCCAGAACCCGACCCTCGCGGCCGTGACCGTCACCGTGACCGGCTTCGGCTGGCCGGTGCCCTGCCCGCAGCCCACCCGCTGACGACGTCGCGCCTCGTGCGCGCGCGCTAAGAACGGCGAGGGGATCGACGGCCAGACAGGTCGCGGCCCCCTCACCGGCGCGCGCGCGAGCGCGCATCGTTTTCTCTTTTCCGAGACTCCAGACTGGTAGGAGGACGACATGCCGGCGCGCGGTGCAGACATCGAGGTAGTGACGCCGGACTGGTCGATCGCGTTCGTTCCGAACGGGGTCCCTGCTCAGCCGACGCAGAAGAGCTCGCACGACATGCAGGTGAGTCGAGCCTTCAATGGACCGGCACCGCTGGTCGGCGCCTACGACCTGGTGCTCGGGTCGGGCGGCATCGACGACGACCACCAGGAACTCAGCGTCCAATGCGCCAACGGCGCGGTGGCCGTCTCGACGAGCATGGAGTTCGTCGACAACACGCACCGACGCCTCTGGGTCACCATGTTCGGGGTCGGACCGACCCGCGTCCCCGTGGACCCGGTCCTCGTCACCATCGCGATCCGCAGGCTGCAGCCCGGCGGCGAGCCGTAGGAGAGAGACATGCCCAGAGGAGCAGACTCCGCCGTCACGACGCCCGACTGGTCGATCGTCTTCGAGCCCGGCGGCCCGGCGCCGCTCGTCACGAGCGCGCACGACATGACCGTGGCCCAGCTGACGCTCGGGCAGTTCGTCCTGACGCTCGGGTCAGGCGGAGCAGACTTTGACCATGCGGAGATCAGCGTCGCGGTCGAGGTCGGGGTGGGTCAAGCGCCCGAGTGGAGCATCGACTTGATCGACAACACGCACCGCGGCCTGTCCTTCCAAGCGGTGGGCGCGCCCGTCGACCCCGTCCGGGTCAAGGTCGCGATCCGAAGGCTGCCGCGAGGCGGCGAGTAAGCGTCCGAGAACGAGTAGCCGGGAAAGGAACACAGAGAAGCCATGCCCGCCCACGGAGCAGACTCCGCCGTCACCGTAGCCGACTGGTCGATCGTGTTCCGATCGGATGCACAGACGGCTTCCGTCATCCAGAGCAGTGCCCACGACATGAGCGTCGCGCTCTTCGATCCTCGGGACCTCACCCAGTTCGTGCTGACCCTCGGGTCGGGCGGGACCGACCCAGACCACGAGGAGGTCAGCGTCGCGATCGACAACGGGTCGGCGCCGCTGCAGTGGGTGGCAGAGTTCATCGACAACACGCACCGCCTGCTGCGGTGCGAGCAGAACGCGGTACCCACGCGCCCGAGCGGGAAGATCCACGTCGCGATCCGCAGGCTGGCGCGCGGCGGAGAGTAGTAGGAAGCGCAGGCGCGCGCGCGCCCGAGGAGGCCGCACGTGTACCGTCCGACGTTCGCGGTCGACAGCATCGGTGAGGAGAGTCCCAAGGCCGTCGAGCTCGCGCTCCGGAACATGGGGCATCTGCTCAACGCGCTGGTCGAGATCGACCGGGAGTACATGCGAGCGTTACCGGGAAAGTTCCCGCCGCTGTTCAAGAGCGGCGTGCGGTACGACCGGATGGAACCGCCGCCAGGGAGCGCGTGCGGCGACGACGACTGGCAGGACGTGGTTGTCACCTACGACAAGGGGATGGGCGACTGCTTCCCAGCCGGGACACTGCTCCTGCGCGACGACTACGAACTCGTACCGATCGAGGCCGTCCGCGTCGGCGACCGGATCTGGGGTCGCGACGCGTGGACGACGGTGGAGGCGAGCGTCTACAAGGGCCTGCTCTCCGTCGACGCGGTCGAGATGAATAACGGCGCGGTCGTCCAGCTCACGGGCGACCACCACGTCTTCGTCGCCCGGTGCGACCAGCACACGAACCGCGACCTCGAGCACGGACGCGGCTGCTCCTGCCGCCTGTCCGAGAGGCGGGTCGAGCGAGTACGGCTGCGCGAGCTACGAGAGTACGACGTGCTCGTGACCCCAGAGCGGGTCGCCTTCGGCGGCCGAGGGGACGTCGACCCCGACCGCGCCTACGTCGAGGGCCTGTACGTGGCCGACGGCTGGCTCGACAAGAACAGCGAGTTCAGCATCTCGGGTCAGGACGGCTACCCGAAGGAGGCGCAGAAGCGCGAGGTCCAAGCCATCTGCGAGCGACTGGGCGTCCCGACCCGGTGGTACCGCAAGTCGATCGCCGTCAAGGACGGCGACTGGACGCTGCGCACGCACGGGATGGGGAGGCTCGCCCGCAACAAGAGGGTCCTCTCGCTCGACCTCGGCGAGGCCGCCGCCGCCGCGACGCTTCGCGGGATCATGGCGGACAGCAACCTCGGTTCTGGCGGCAACGCCAACGGCGGCTGGACGTTCTCCACGTCGTCGCGCGTCCTGGCGACGCAGGCGCGCGTACTGCTCAAGATGCTCGGTCGGAGCGCGCACTCGCGGTGCTACGCGGTCGAGGAGCACCAGGGCCTCGGTCAGCACCCGGTCTGGCGCGTCGGCGTGCGCGACCCGAGGGGCAAGTCGGAGAAGCTGCTGCGCGTGCGCGAGGTCGAGCGCGACGTCGCTGAACTGCCCTGCTACGACATCCAGACATCCGACCACTACGTCTACCTGCCCGAGCACGACGTGACGGTGTCGAACTGCGAGGACCTGGCGTGCATCCGAGTCGCTGAGCTGCGCGAGCGCTGGGGCGTCGCGGCGGCGGCGCCGATGGTGACGCTGCGCCGGGACGGCGACGGGGTGAGCGCGCCGCGTCACCTCTACCACGTGATGGTGCGCTGGCCCGACGTGCTGCCGCGGGGGATGCGCTACCCGTCGACGGTGCGGCGAGAGAACGGGATGCTGATCGAGTGCCCGTCGCGCGTGCTCGGGATGAAGTAGTGGTAGGATGACGGTGTAGGGACGACGACGCTGACCTGACAAGACGAAACGAACCCGAGAGGAGGACGAACCCCGTGGAACTGCTGCTCGCCGCGCTGCTTGGATACGGTGTCGCGCGCTTCGTCGGGGGCGCCGCGGCGACCCCGCCGACGCCGCAGCACGCCCGAGGGCTCCGACTCCTCGGAGAGGGCGGCACTCCTCCCGCTCCTCCGCCGGCCGCGCCCTCGCACCCGCTGCGCGGCAAGATCGCGCCATGCGCGGCCGGGTCTGCAGCGCCCGCGGGGAGCGCGGCGATGGCGGACCGCGCGACGGTTGACGGGTTCCGGTGGTGCTACGTGGTCGGCGCGGGCGACAGCGCCGGGTCTATCGCGGAGGGCATCGTGGGCGACGACGGTCGCTACCAGGAGATGCTGCTCGCGAACCCGACGGTGGCGAAGGTCGGCGTGCCGGGCGTCTACAGCGGCTCGAGCGCGTGGGACTTCGCGCCGGGCGCCTTGGTCGAGGGGATGCGCCTCGAACTGCCCGAGCCGTGGAACCGGTGGGTGAGCCAGACGGGAGCGCCGCGCGACCGGCACGACCCGTGGCCCGCCGACGCGCGGGTCCCCGCGAGCCACGCCTCGGGCGTGGCGGGGTCGCCGCGGTCGTGGACGCCTCCCGCGCAGCAGCAGCGCGGACGAGACCAGCAGCATCAGCAGCAGGGTGGAGGGGCGCCGTACGGGCGCGTGCTCTCGATCGACGGCTGGGACGCAGCCGCGTACGGAGACGCGTGATGGGCGCGCTGTTCGCGATCGCGGTGCTGATCGGCGTGGTCTACGCGGCGACGAGGTCGAGCGCGGGGAGCGGCACGACCCCGTCGTGCCCGACGGAGGCGAAGCTGAAGGCGATCGAGGGGCAGATCGCGAGCGGGGCGTACTCGCCGGACGAGGCGCAGAAGCTCTCGGCGGTCTACGCCAAGATCCCCGGCTGCGAGGCCGCAGCGAGGCGCATATGGAAGGCCGGGTTCGACAAGGTACGCGCGGCGACGCCGCAGCCTGGCGACTGGGTGCCGGGGTGCACGCCGCCCGCGGACTTCGCGGCGCCCGCGGGCTGGGCGCTCGGGAAGGCCCCCGCACCCGGGAGCGTGCCCGGGTGGTCGCCGCCCGGTGACTACGTGCTCGGACAGCCGGCGCCGCACGGGGAGTGCCCGCCTGGGTGGCGCGCCCCGGACTACACGCCTGGCGATCCTGGCCGTGCGGGTCGAGATCCCGGCCGAGACGAGCCGCCGCCTGACTACTGCGCCGCCGAGGTCGCGGCGCTGCCGGACGCGCCCTACCCGTTCCACGTCGGGGCGTCCGACAGCGTGCAGGCGACGAGCGTGCGGAGGAACGTCGCGGCACTGCTGCGCGACAACGACCCGACGAACCCGACGGCGCTGCGGAACATCAGCGACTTCCTCGCGTCGGTGGCCACGAAGCTGAGCGCCGGGTGGGTAGACGAGTCCGGCGTGACCTGGGGACCGAAGGCGGAGCTCGCCGCGGTCTACTCGGCCGCGGCGGTGTGCATCCTCAACCGAGCAGTCGCGATCGAGACGTCCCTCCTGCACGGCGGACCGCTCGGCGGGCTCAGCTTCGGAAGGCTCGGAGGTTGAGCCGATGAGCGTCAAGGCACTGGTCGCGGTCGGGAGGGGGTCGGCGATCGCCGAGGTCGACGTCTACCGAGACGGCGACGTCGTGACGGTGGTCGGCCACTTCGACCACCTGCGCCAGACGCCGTACGGGGCGGCGAAGACGCGCGTGGGCTTCGTGTCGAGCTTCGAGACGGTCGCCGCGTACGACTGGGCGAAGGCGCGCGCGTTCGAGAGGGCGCCGCTGCTCTACACGCGCATGGTCGGCGCGCTGGGGATCGACGACAACGCGCAAAACGCGCCGTCGATCCGCAGCAGGATCGCGGCGCCTGCGTCGGATCCGCGTCATCATCTGCATCTGTTGCCGCCCGCGCCGCCCGCGCCGCCCGCGCCGCCCGCGCCGCCCGCGCGAGCCGCGCCGCCCACGCGAGCGTCGGTGGTCGCGGTGGCGGGCAGCTTCGCCGACCGGCACTTCACGCTCGGCGAGTGCGTCGGCGAGTACGAGGACCGCGACTACGAGGAACACGGCGACGGCCGAGGAGGCTGGCGATGAACCGCGCGGGTCGAGCGCCGCCGCCGCGCGCGCGCGCCATCGTCGGGCCGGGACGCACCTACCACACGGGGGCGAAGAAGCCCGCGGTGCCGAGCCTGAGCGCGGAGCGCGTGTTCGAGTGGTGCCTGCCGGTCTACTACCGCGAGAACGACATGGGCGCGCAGACGGTCGAGGTGACGCTCGGCGTGGCGCCGCCCGCGGGGGGTCTCCAGCCGACGGACGACCTCTCCGACCTCGCGTTCCAGGTGCGGTGGGGGAGCGGGGAGAACTGCGGGCCGGACGACCCGATCGTCGAGGTGGACGCGATCAACGGCACGACGCTGTCGCTCATCGCCTACGGCCTCGAGGTGTTCTACCTGTACCCGCCGACGACGGTGCCGGGCGCGACGCAGCCGACGGTCGACGTGACGGTGAGCGTGGGCGTGGGCGCGCAGGGCGGGATCGGGGTGACCGACCCGGTGCGCCGGACGGTGAAGGTCGGGGTGATCCCGCCGGCGTCGAGCTCGGCCTTCTTCCTCCTGCCGAGGTTCGCGGTGTCCGCGGTGATGCAGAACACGAGCGGGACGGTGCCGACCCTGGTGCTCAACCAGCACCGGGTGCCGCAGGTCGCGTCGTCGCTGTCGGAGGCGCCGCTCGGGAAGCTGGACCAGGACTCGGTCCCGATCGTGAACGGCGCGCGCGCGTTCACGCTGGGCAACCCGGGCGGAGCGGCGTCGAACGGGACGGCCGTCATCTTCTACCTCGCGCCGTAGGCGCGGGCGATCCGCCGTCGTTTTTTTTACTCGTCTCTCTCTCAGATCCTTCACGAAGACCCCACGAAGACCCCACCAGAAGAAAAGGAAGTCGGAACATGGCCGCACCCCTCGTCCCCATCGCGATCGGCGCCGCGGCGCTCCTCGGGCTGCTCTACCTCGGAGGGTCGGCCAAGGCGGCGAAGCCGAAGGCGCCGGTCGAGGACAGCGCGAAGACGAAGCTCGCGCGCGACGCGGGCTACGTGGCGGGGACCGCGAGGGCCGCGGCCGACGTCGCGGCGGGGCAGCCGGAGGACCTGAACCCGCTCGCGCCCGCGGCGGACGCGAAGGCCAGCGGGAACGCTGCGGCGTACCAGGCGGGATACCACGACGGGTACGTGGACGGGATCGCCGCGGCGGCCGCGGCGGCGAAGATCAAGAAGGAGTCCGTGCCGGGCAGCAGCACCACCCCCGCGTGGCGTCCGCCCGGGCCAGCGAGCGGGCTGCCGGGGGCGATGCGCGAGGGGGAGACCGCGATGGAGTACGGCTACCGTCGCGGGAGGAACAAGGGGACCGAGGACTGCGAGGGCGGCTACGAGGAGAACGCGCACTCGTACTACAGCGGGACGAACTTCAAGGCGCGGGCCGCGGAGAGCGGCGACGCCGCGTCGTACAAGCAAGGGTGGGACAACGGCTATGAGTTTGGCTACAGGCGCTGCCAGGCAGAGAAAATCGTCGATATCTTCAGCCCTGCCGCCGGCGTCGGTCGCACCAGTGCTGGCGGCGTGGTGACGGGGTTCGCGAATGCGATCGGGGGTGCGCTCTCGAGCGTGGGCGTGGGCGCGATGGCGCCGAGGATGATGGTGTCGGCGCCGAGGAACCTCACGCTGAGCGCGCCGAGCGCGCCGGTAGGCGTGATCGGCGAGTGCTACAACTGGGGCTTCCGCCGTGGCCAGAGAGACGGCGCGGAGGGCAGACCGTACGACCACGCGATCGTGGGGCATTCGGACGTCGCGCGCGCGCCAGACTTGAGCGCGAGCGAGAAGATGGCGTGCGCGGCCGAGATCGCGCGCGGCTACGAGAACGGATACAAGCGCTACCGCCGCCCGACCCCGGCAACGGCGATTCGTCCGAAGTTTGCCTCAGGCGTCGGGCAAAGCCTCGTACGCCAGGCGCAAGTCGAGGCGATGCGTCGAGCCGGCTACGTCGAGCACCCGATGCACCGCCCGCCCGCAACCGTGAATGTGCGCCGAACGGGCGGCCAGAACGTCCTCTACCGGTCGTACTGACGGGGTCTCGTGATCTACCGCCAGCCCACGGTCTTCCGAAACGTCCTCCGCGACGCGCGCGTCGGAACAGAGGCGCGTGCCGGATCGCGCGTCGGCGAGTTCACGCTCGGGAAGCGAGCGACGGAGTACGCCCCCGTCGCAGTGAGTCCCGGCGTCGTATCCTCCTCCTACACCGACGCCAACCCGTTCCCCACGGAGAAGTTCCTCGACCCGTGGTGGGGCACGAACCCGGGGGCCACGAACGTGTGGGCGCAGATCAACGACTTCCGCGACGACCCGGGCAACGAGACCGCGGTCGCGAACAACGCGAGGGCGCGGATCGCGTACATCGACGAGTGGCTGAAGCGCGCGGACCCGACCACGCTCCCGACCGACCCACTCGCGATGGCCACCCAGGCGGCGGCGTACGCCGCGGACATGAACGACAAGTACAACACCCACGCTGGCGAGACCCTCAAGAAGAGCGCGCAGTACAAGGGTGCGAAGTGGGCCGGCGAAAAGCTGTCGATCTACCTGGCCGGACCTGCAGCGGGAGCCGCGACCTCGTGGTGGCTGGACAAGGCGACGGACATCGGTGCGGCGATCCTGAAGGGGATCAACGCGCTGGGGATCCGGGTAGGACCTGCGAAGGACCTCGAGATCGCGCAGGCGCAGCTCGACCGCATGGTCTTCTGCATAGGCGACTCGCTGACGAAGGGCCTGCCGCCGTCGTGGCAGACGCCGACGCTGCCCGTGATCGTCGGTGGACCTAACGCGAGCGCGCCGTACATGGCGGACGTCGTGTGCTGGACCCTCGCGAAGTTCATGCGCATGCCGAGGGCGGACCGCGAGGTGGTCGAGCAGTGGTGGGCGCTCTACCTGGCGCAGGCGAACGACCCGGAGATCGCGGGCGCGGTCGCGCAGCTGTGGAACACGGGGGCATACGCGGACGACACGCAGGTGGTGCTCGTCGCGATGGTGATCGCGAAGATGGCGGGTATCCCGTGGCGACCGTTCGCGGAGAAGCTATGGAGCAGGTCGCTAGGGTGGCGCGGTCGTCCCGACCTGCTCCTGGACTACGACAGCGTCTCGGGCTTGATCCCGATGCGAGCCGGCGCGTACCCGGTCAACGCGGGGATGGTGCAGTGGCAGGTCCTGGTGTCAGACGCGTTCAAACTCGCGGAAGACGAGCGCATCATGCGCATAGACAAGCGCGTGGCGAAGCCGTCGTCGACGAGCAGTGCGCCCGGCGGCGGCGCTGGAGCGAGCGGAGGCGGCGTGGCGACGTTCCTCGGGGTGGCCGCGGTGATCGGGATCATCCTCAAGGTGATCCTGTGATCAGGAGCGGCGCCTACGCGGTCGGGACGTTCGGCGGGTCGATCACGACGAGCGACAGCGTGGTCGTCGACTCCCTCGCGCTGTTCCTCGGCGGGACGCCGGGCGAGGAGGTCGTGAGCGCGATCGGCCGGGTCGTGGCCGGGCGAGCGCGCGAGGGTTCGTGGGTCGAACTCTGGCCGAACGCGGGGGTGCTCCGCACGGGCGAGCCAGGGCACCGCGGCTGGCACTGGACGTACGCGCACCGGACGCGCGCGGAGGCGCTTGCCGCGATGCTGTCGCGCGGGCAAGACGGCCCATTCACCGGCAGGAAGGCGAGGGCGAGGCGATGAGCGCGAGCAGGACGAGCAAGACGAGGAAGAGGAACAGCGCCGCGGCGTCCGCAGCGTCGCCGCGCCCCGAGTGGGTCGCCGCGGCGCAGGCGCTGAAGGCGGTGCACGACGGGCCGCTCTGGCGCGCGCACGCGGCCTTGATCGAGGCCGGGTCGCTGCTGCGCCAGATCGACCCGAGGGACCTGCCGCACCGGCCGATCCCGGGATACCGCGACCTGCCGGCGCTGATCAAGAGGATCGACGAGGCGTACGAGGCGACGAACACCGGGTCGGAGATGCTGCGCGAGATCGCGCGCATGCACGGCCTGCGCGGGAGGATCTAGGGCGATGACGACGACGATCTCGCTCCGGGCGCCGACGACGTGGGGCGCGGTCAGCGCGCCTCAGACGCTGGCAAGACGCACAGCAGCTCGCACGCGGGTGGGGCTGACCGACGAGGAGGTCAGGACGTCGACGTACCGGGGCGTGCTGATCGGGGGCGCGGTGATCGCGGGGCTGTGGTTCTTCGTCCGCGAGCTACGGTAGGGCGGGCGAGCCGTGGCCTGGCGGCAGCCGAGCGAGTTCTTCCGGCGCTACCCGATCACGGTGGAGCGGGTGCGCGCGGCGATCGTGGCGGCGGGGTACCCGGCCGGGGGGCCGCCGAGGGGCGGTCCGCCCGCGGTGGTGGTGCTGCCGCAGCCGGGAAATCCTGGGATCCTCGGGACCGGCCGCCCGGTGATCGGGGGGCGGTATTTTCCCGAGATGCACGCGGCGGGGGTGTACGCGCACCCGCGGGCCGAGGTGACGGCCGCGACGGTCGGCCACGAGCTCGCGCACGCGGCGGGGCACGCGGGGCACGACGCGGCGTTCTACGCGGCGCTCGAGGGGATCCACCGGGCGCGGGGGACGCCGACGTGGGCGGCGCGCATGGTGGAGGAGGAGGGGCGCTACGCCTTTCCTGAGTCGTGGCGCGGGGGGGAGTGGAGAGCGAGGCCGAGCGTCGGAAAGTCACTCGGCAAGTCGGGCATGTCCGTGGAGACGGGCCGCTGGCTCTACGTCGACCAAAACGGGCAGACCTGGCGAGTCGAGGACACGGCGAAATCGAGCGGGATCGGGTCGACGGCGTGGGCGGGCAGCGACCTGCGCTGGGTCGGATCGATCGGGAGGGCTGCGTACGGCATGTACGAGAGCGGCGCGTTCTTCGACGAGCTCGGGATCGGCGTCTGGTTCCGGGCACCCTCGGAGCACGCGCTCGAGGCGAGGATCGATGGGTTCGCCGAGACGCACGCGCCGCGGAGCGAACCGAAGCAGGCGCCTCCGTCGCCCGCGCCGAAGACTGAGGCGGGGCCGGGCGAGCCGGACGGGCGACCGACGGGAGGATCCCCGACGCCGCAGACGAGCGGAGGCGGGGGCGGGACCCTGCTCCTCGTCGGGGCCGCGGGCGTAGTGGCGTGGCTGCTTATCGCGTAGGATCACGAGAGAAAGTCAAGGAAGCCAGATGACGACGACCCAGCGTACCGCCCTGAGCACGAGATCCCCGAGGTGCTTCTCCGACGCGCGCGATGCGCGTGGTGTCGCGCGTCCTCCCGCGCACGCGCCAGGTGCACCGGGTCGCCGCGCGCCGCGCGTGCGCGTGGGCGAGGCCGCGCCCGACGTGTGGGTGGTGGTGTCGACGACGGCGAGCCGCGAGGACCAGGACAAGAAGCAGGCGATCCCGGTGGGATCGACGGTGCGGTTCACCGCGCAGTACGGGTGGCGCGCCGGCATGGACGACGACTCGAACATGGCGGTGCTTCGCGGCGAGGTGGTGATCGGCAGGACGCCGCTGCTGCCGGACTCGTACACGGTGCGCGTGACGGAGGTGGCCAAGACGCACAAGCTCGACCCGTCGGTGCCGCTGCCGTTCATCGGACAGGTCTTCCTCGTCGCGCCGTGGAGCGTGGCGGACGTCGAGCCGAAGAAGGCCGCGTCGACCTTCGAGTCGTACGGCGTCACGAACACGGCGCCAGCGAAGCCCACGCCGAGGTCGAGCGAGTTCGCGGCGCCCGCGCACGGTGGTGGAGGCGGCGACACCGGGGTGAGCGACTCCGCGGTCGCGACGGGGACGGGTGTCGCCCTCCTCACGGCCGCCGCGATCGGCCTGCTGATCCTGCTGGTCCTCTAAGAGACACGCCATGTCCAGCACGGATCCGAGACTCAAGGCCCTGCGCGAGGAACGCGCGGCACTGATCCGCGAGTTCGGCGACAAGGGGCAGCACCATCCGATGGGTCGAATGATCGGCGGGCTCAACCCGGCCGCCATGAGGCTCCATATCGTTCGCAGCGAGATCGCGAGGATGGAGGAGCGCGCTCGTCCCTCTCGTCCGACCGCGACGGTCTACCCGAAGGGCAGCGGCTACAAGTGGGAGGAGCGCCGCGGAGGCGCTTTTCTCTACGAAGTCGTCATGCCCGACGGCCGACGCGGGATGATCGGGAGGAGCCAGGGGAATCCGCCACACGATCTGTACGTGGTCGAGGACGGGCGGTTCATGTCCGGTGGGTACAAGACGGTCGGGCAGGCGATCAAGGCGTTCGAGCGAGGGGTCTACGAGACGGAGAACCGCGCCGCCTCCTCGCTCCCCGAGGGCTTCGAGGGCTTCGGCAGCGAGGTATTCGACGTCCAGCCGTCGACGACGACCGAGGAGCCGTGGCGCAGCGCCAGGCCGCTTCGCGGACTGCGGCTGGGCGATCGCGTGGTCGTCGGCCGTCAGAAATTCGACGTGATCCGAGCGTTCGACGACTACACCGTCATGGCGCAGAAGCCGGGGGCAAAGCGCAAGGCGTTCAACGTCTGGCAGAACGGACCGACCGTAGAGGTGCGCGAGCAGAGGGGGTCGCCTGAGACGACGATGGCCGGACCGGTCCTCGCGAGCGCGCCGTACGACCAGGTGCGGACGACGCGGGAGGGAAAGGCTGACCGAGCTGGAGGCTTCGAGATGAATCGAGCCGGTCACGGATCCGACGTGTTCGGCAGGAACGAGGTGGTCGTCCAGTTCGACGACGGCCCCGGGTTCGCGAGAGCGATGGCCTCGGGCGAGATAGAAGACGTGACCCAGCAGAAGATCGACGAGCTCCGGTACGCGCCCGGGCCGTACGTCAAGGCGTTCCAGAAGGCGTCGGCGAAGCTACTGCCAGACGAGAAGGACGGTCCGATCCTCGCGGCGCTCGAGGCCGCGCCGCTGCCGATCGGGTACGTGTCGAGCGCGCTCGTCTACTCGAACGCGATCCACCGCCTCCCGGCCATGACGAAGTCGAGGCTCTACCGGCTGGTCAAGGGCGGCCACGTGCGCGTGGTCAAGACGTGGCGACCGGCGCCGCAGTACTGGCTCGCGGCGACGTCGACCGTCGCGGGTCGGAGATAGGTCTGCCGCAATCATGCCGAGCAAGCCGCCGAGGAAGCCGCCGCCGCAGGACATGGACCACTACGTGCCGCACGCGGGGTCGAGTTTGTCACCCGACGTGATCGCGGCGGTGCGGTCGGGGGGACTGGTCGGCGAGGCGGGGGCGCACGCAGTCGTCGCGGTGGACGGCCAGGTGGTGCGCGACCTCGTGGACATCGACTTCACGACGGGGGGCAACGACGCGCGGTACCGGTACGTGCCGCCGGGCGAGGTGTGGGTCGAGCGGTTCCTGCCGCCGAGCGACATGGCGCCGGTGGTGCTGCACGAGCTCGTCGAGGGGATGATCATGCGCGGGGAGGTCAGCGGGCCGCCGTTCGGGGGGCGTAGGATCGGGTACGACGCGGCGCACGAGGCGGCGAACCGGGCCGAGCGACCGATACGGGCGGCACTCTCGAATGGTAGAATCGCGGTGCGGGACTACGGAGAAGTATGCCCGAGCGCGCAGCGCTGGCTGACGGCGTGGCTCGAGGCGCGGTGGTGGGACGAGCATGAGAAGCTGGAGAAGGCGAAGTCGAAGTCAAGGAGGAGACCATGACGATCACGAACAGGCAGCCGAGCGCGTGGGTCGGCGGGTGCGTCGGCGGGTGCGGCGGCCCGTGCGAATGCATGGGAGGTCGCGGGTGCAGGTCCGTCCCGCCCGTCGCCACCGACATCGTCGGAGTCTGCGTGTCCGCGGCGACGGGGGCGGTGATCGGGGGCGCGCCGGGCGCCCTGGTGGGGGCGATCGGCGGGATGGCGACGAGCCTGGTCGCGCCGATGTTCCGCAGCGTGCCCGTGACGCAGCAGCCGTGGAAGATCCCCGGCACCGCGACTCCGAACCTGACCCCAGCCGGTAGCAGGGCGGCAGACCCGCGCTTCGCGGCACTCGTCGTGGCCGACCCAGTCGCTACGCTACCAGAGCCTCCTCTCCAGACCGAGGCACGCTGGTTCAACACGCCCGTCACGTGGCAACCGCCGCCCTCTCGGTTCGTGGCGCCCTCGCGGTTCGGCACGCGGTGGAGTCCAGGCGACAAGGCGCGCGCGGAGTACAACCGCGGCGAGCACGACGGCGGGGTGTACTGCGAGTGGCTGCGCAAGGGCGAGATCAGGATCACGATCGCCGACGGCGGGTCGTTCGGTATCGCGGGTATGCCCTACATCAGGGAGCGCAGCGACGAGATCGTGGCGCACGTCATGGCGGGCGAGACCCCGGTCTACGACAAACGCGTCGTGTTCGGGACGTGGCCGTACACGTCGTGGAGGCCGAGCGGCAAGACGTTCTCGGCAGACTACGTCCGAGGGTTCTACGCGGGCAAGTCGGCGTGCGAGAGGAAGTACGCGCCGATCCCGATCCTTCCTCCGGCCCCGGCCCCTCGCATGGGCGCGAGCTACCGCAGGGGGTACCGATGAAACGCTGGTGCCACGTCCACCGGAGGTGGGAGGACGACGCGCGGGTGGGTGCGCCCCCGACGATCGTGAACACGCCGCCGCCGTCGTCCATGATGCCCGGGTTCTCGAGCACGTCGACGCCGCCCGCGCCGAGCAGTTCGGCTGCGCCCGCGCCGACGTCGACGGCGACGTCGATCCCGCTGCAGGCGGGTCGATCACGCGACTACGCGGCGCCGCTGCCCGCAGCGCCGCCGACGTATCTGCGCGCGGCACCTCCTCCGTCGAGCAGGGCGATGCCGTCGGGAACGTCGGAGGCTGTCTCGAGCGGTCCGCCCGCGTGGTACCTGAGGGCGCACGACGCGGTCGGTGGCGCGCTCGTCGACGCGACGGAGACGATCTCGTCGGACCCCTCCGGGCCGGGGTCGAGGTACGCGGAGAACGCGCGCGACGTGTTCTATCTCGACAAGTTGACGGAGTTCCTGCGCCAGTGGGAGGCCGACCTGCAGAAGCGGGCGAACGCGATCCGCAAGCCAGGACCGTTTCACTGACTCTCGCGACGACCCTCAACACCCCTACCGGAAGATACGAAGGAGCACGACGATGAACACCATGATCCACACCAGGGCTCCGAGGACGTTCAGCGACGGAGCGCGCGCGCGCGATTTGGGGACGCCTCGACCGCGAGCACGCCTGGTTCGGGTGGGTGTAGAACCGACGACGCTCCACGCAGAGACCCCCACTCCGAAGTCGTGGGACTTCATCGCGGCGCTGCCCGAGCCGATGCGTACGCGCGCGATGAACGCGTGCAAATCGGGCGACCAAGCAGAGGTGGACGCGACGGCGCTGTACCTCGAGGGGCAGGGACAGGCCGGAGCTGCGAACGCGGTGCGCGCGCAGCAGTGCGTCGAGAACGCGCCGTCGCCGACGCCGCTCGCGACCGCGAGGGCGGCGAAGGCCGCCGCGGACAAGACCGCCGCGGACAAGGCGGCGGCAGACAAGGTCGCCGCGGACGCGAGGGCGAGGGCGGCGGCGACGACGAAGGACAAGCTCGCCGAGACGGCGAGGTCGGTGGGGATGATCGCGGGACCGCCGCTGATCGGGTACCTGCTGCTCGGGGCGAGCGGGGCGTTGATCGGGGTCGCGGCGTCGGGCGCGATCTACTGGTTCGGCATGCGGCAGGCCGCGGCCAAGTAGGACGTCATGGCGAAGAAGACCAGCACGCTCGGGGGAATGCTCGCCGACCCCAAGTGGGTCGCGGCTCGAGACGCGTTCCGAGCAGAGTTCCTATTCGTCGCGACGTCGATCCTCGACCCCGGGTGGAGGCTCGACGAAACGAGGGTCTTGGACCTGCGGCTCGCGACGCCCGTGGGGAGGGACATCGTCCGCACCCTCAAGGCGGCCCATGTCCTCGCCGGGTACGTCGCCGCAGCGCTCGGCGAGGGTCCCGAGTGGAGACACGTGTGGGAGTCGGCGACGAAGGCGTGCATGACGTTCTACTACGGTTAGAGAGGGACGAATGCCGAACTACGAAGCCGCATGGACCTACGTGAACGCGCTCGAAAACCATAGGAAGCGTGCGTACGCGAACGCGTGGCTTCGATATGTGCAGCGCTCGGGTCCGTTCCCGACCAAGAGCAATGCGAAGATGCTCAGGTACGACGGACTCGAAGCGACTGACATGCGAGACGTCCGCGATCGTTTCCCTTCGTTCGGACTCTACCCTCCCGACAGGAACGAGGCTCGCGGTCACTCAGAGGAGGCGAACGTGATCGACCAGCAGACCTACGACTCCATCATGGCGCGCGAGCGCGCGTACGAGGTGGCGCGCGAGCGCTTCGACCCGAGGCGGTACAAGCGCGGGGGCGGGTACTCGCCGACCGACGTGGACGAGATCGAGCGCATGGCGGGGGCGCGCGCGCCGAGCAACGAAGAGCGAGGGGCAGCCGAGCTCTACGCGTGGGTGCACGACCCGCCGGACAAGTACCTCGCGTACTACAACGACGCGATGACGGAGATCCACACGTGGATGGGCGACGTGATCGGGAGGATCGTCTCGCGCGGGACGCCGACGAGGCGCATGGGCGGGACCACGCAGAGCGTGCGGGTGGTCGGGACGAACGGCGTGCGCTACCACGGCGTGTGCAACAAGACGGGCGGCACGTACTGCAGGCTGCGACGGACGAAGGGCTAGCAGCGAGAACGCTACGAAAGGACGATCGACATCATGGAGCGAATCACGACTAGCCATGTCAAGAGCGCGTTCGAGCACTTCTGCAGCGCACACGGGTTCAAGATGAGTAGCGGGTTCGACCCCGCGACGAGGCGCAACGATCCGGGCCTCGCGCTCGACCACGCCGCCTCCTACGGCGGGTGGGTGATCGTCGAGCTCAACGACAGGACGACCGGCGAGAGCCAGCCGTTCGGGATGACGCGCAAGTCGTCGAAGGAAATGTACGACATGCTGTGGTTCGCGACGCACGTCGCGGACTACATGGCGGGCGGCCACGCCGGGTCGGCCGCTCGCGCGCGTCGCCGCTGAGTGGGATCGAGTGAGATCGAGGAGGAAGGAGAAGTCATGGGCTGGGACATATTCATCGGGCAGGCGACGAGCGCGACCTCCCTGCCCCGCGGAGGCGAGCGACGCGCCGCGCTTCGACGGCGACGAGATGACGGGGCAGAGCAACGCGCGGCACCCGTCGTACTCCGACTGGGGAGACTTCGTGAACGAAGCCGGCCTGCGTTCGCTCTTCTTCGACCCGAGGGTCGGCCTCATGCGGTCGCACCCCGGCTGCTACCGGCTCACCCGCAGGCACCACGCCGAGGTCGGGCGAGCGAGGAGCGAGTGGGAGAGGGCGCACCCGCACGCGTATCCCGGCTTCGGCCACGGACAGGACGACGTCCTCGCGCGGCTGATCTGGCTCGACTTCTGGATCGGCTGGGCGCTCGCCCACCGCAGTCCCTCGATCTGCAACCACTGAAAGACGTGAGAGACGCGAGACGAGAGGAGTAGGTCATGGGCTGGATCGGCGCGATGGTCGTGGGACTCTTCGGCGTGACGGTGGTCATGCTCGTGCGGTCCGCGAGCGGCGCCGAACTGCCGAAGAACGGCGGGGGAGGGACGCCGTCGCCCAGCGGCCCGGATCCGCGGGCGTCCACGCCGGACTGGACAGACGCGGACTTCGCGCAGCTCTACGCGGTCGCCAAGCGACTGCGCATGAACCCGGCCGACCTGCTGCTGGTGCTCGCGAGCGAGAGCGGACTGAGGCCGTGGGCGGCCTACCGGGTGGACGAGGACGGCAAGGCCACGACGGACAAGAGCGGCTATCCGTACGCGGCCGGGCTGAACCAGATCACCAGGGCTGCGAACGACGCGCTGGGGCTGACCGAGGAGCAGCGCGCGACGATCCCGACGTGGTCGGTGTCGCGGCAGATCCCGCTGGTCGAGCGGCTGTTCAACGCGATCGGGTGGACGAGGGCGGGGAAGGCGTACGGGCACGCGGGGGTGGTGTACGCGGCGAACTTCGCGCCGGCGAGGATGAGCGCGGACCTCGGGGCGGTGCTCTACCGGGAGGGCGTGGACGGGAAGGCGTACTCGAGGAACAGCGGGTTCGACCGGGAGAAGAAGGGGTACATCACGGTGGGGGACCTCGTGGAGCACCTGCGCGGGGTGGCGAACCAGTTGACGTACCGGGCGGCGATCTACCGGATGGCGACGGCGACGGGGGACCGGACCCTCGCGCCGCGGCTGCCGAGCGGATAGGATCGGCGAGTCGACAGGAGAGCAGAAAGGGACCCCATGACGACCAAGACGAGAGCCGCGCCGACGCGCCGCGAGGACACGGGGATGCTGCCCGGCATGTTCATGCGCTGGGTGGGAGCGTTCTACCAGAACCTCATGGAGATCCAGCACCGCGCGGACCCGTCGGTGGCGCGCCATCGCCACGCGGCGCCGCACGACGTGTCCGACTACGGACCGCGTCGGTACGAGATCCTGGGCGCGCTCTACCAAGAAGGGCTGTCGCCGAGGCAGGCAGCGCGGAGGATCCTCTCGCGACCCCACGACCCGTCGAACGTCCCCCGCGAGCATCCGTCGGTGCAGAGTTACGCCACGCGACCCGGCCCGTGGAAGAACTACGCGGGCGCGACGAGCGAAGGGTGGACGCCAGAAAAGTCGTGGGCGCGCGCGGAGGCCGCCGCCGCGAGGGCGGAGCACCTGAGCCGGGTCGCCAACGCCCCGACGAACAGCGACCCCGAGGCGCACAAGGCGGCCGAGACGGCGCACGGCGAGGCCGCGACGCTGTTCCACACCGCGTTCTGGCCACCCCCGGGCCGCACGGGGCAGTCCCTGCCTCCCCTCGTGAGCGTCGACCGCGCAGACACGGACCGAGCGTTCGCGATCGGCGCCAGGCACAACCAGATCGCGGAGCAGCACAAGCGCGCGCGCGACGAGATGATCGCCGCGACCTACCGGCAGAGGCGCGAGGCGTGGAGCACGCTCGACGTGCTGATCGGCGGGAGGCCAAACCAGCGCATAGACGTCCTCGACCAGCACGGCGGGTTCACGGCCGTCACGGGAGTCACGAAGAAGACGATCGCGCTCTACAAGGGCGACAAGACAGCGGCGGCGATGCGCGGCGGGAGCACGCTCTGGCAGCCTGGAAGTCTGCTCAAGAAGACGACGACGGGCGAGCTCGTCGCGTCCGACCCGCGGTCGTTCTACCAGACGAACGACGACGTGACGAAGGCGCTCTACAAGGTGCCCGGGTACGGTCCGCTCGTCGCGGTGTGGTTCGACAACGCCACGGGAAGGAGGATCGCGTAGATGCCCCGCAATGTGCCGCGCGGCTGGAGGGTCCCGAGGGAGCCGGTCCCCGTCTCCCCGCAGATGGTCGCGTGGATGAACGACCACATGCAAAAGCTCGCGAAGCCGGGCGAGCGCGCGCCGTTCCACTTCGGCTTGTCGAAGCGCGGACACCTGACGTACTTCCGTCTGTCGTGGATGGGCTACGGGTCCGCGCCGCGCGCCGAGGTCGAGCGCGACCTGAAGGGCTGGTACGGCGTCGACGTGGCCGAGCTGGTCGACCTCGCGCTCGCGAGGACGTCGACGACGACGATCAACGCGGCCGGAGGTGATCATCCTAACACGGATCCGTTGCTCTGGACGACGCGTCGGGTCTTCGGCGTGGCGGGCGGTCCCGACGAGGTCGTCCTGACCGATTATGGTCGAGCCCGAGCGTTCACCGTCGGTGCGCAGGTGAAAGAAGGCAAGCCGTCGCAGGCGCTCGAACTCCTCCACTCGAAGGGAGGCGATGGATTCTTCTCGACCCGTCGTGGTTCGAGACTCAGTCTCACCGACCTCGGACGCTTCGACCAGATCACGTGGTTGTACCTGCAGAGACTGGGTTATGCCGAGTCGATCCCGCCAGAGCCCGGCGTCCACGAACACGGCGTCAGGCTCACCGATCTCGGCCGACAGATGGCGCAGCGAGGCGTCGAGGAGCGTGACTGGCTGCTCGTCCGCTGCAGGGCGGCGAACGCGAACCTATCGAGAGGACAGTAGCGCGATGGACACCACCCGCATCGCGCCGAGGCTCCACGTCGGGTCCGTGCCGGCCGCCGGGATGGCGGCGCACGACCACGGCTTCCACGTGCTCGTGCTCTGCGCACTGCCCGAGGAGTACGGCGGCGGCAGGTACCTCGAGCGCTACGAGGGGGTCACGGTGGTCGCGTGCCCGCTGGACGACTCGGTCAAGCGCGGGATCTCGCGGGCCGAGGTCGCGCTCGCGGAGGAGACGGCGGCGAGGATCGCGGTCGCGATCTACCGAGGAAGGCGCGCGCTCGTGACGTGCATGCAGGGTCGGAACCGGAGCGCGATCGTCGCTGCGCTGACGCTGCGGCGGCTGACGTCGTGGTCGGGATCGAGGGCGACCGAGGCGGTGAGGGCCGCGCGCGAGGCCGTGACAGGTCCCGGGACGGTCCTGTGCAACCCGAGTTTTGAGAAGTACCTGAGGTCGCTGCCGAACATGCCGTGGGGCGCCCGACCGGGGACCGAGTCGGAGGCGCCGTGAGGAAGACCAAGACACCGCCTCTGCCCCACGGCACGTCGACCGACGACGAGTCGTACTTCATGGGCGAGCTGTACGACGGGAAGCCTGTGGGGATATGGGCGCACGACGTCTCGGCCGAGGAGGCGGTCGCGCGCAGGGTCGCGCCGCGGGTCGAGGGCGTGCGGCTGTCGCCCGCGGAGGCCGGCAAGCACGGGCGACGGATCGGGATCCACCTGCGTCCCGGGTGGTACGCGCGGAGCGTCGACGAGGCATACCTCGTGAACGTCTACGGGCCGTACAAGAGCATTGCCGCGATGGTGGACGACCTCGGGCTCGGGGTACCGCCTGGACCCGCGCCGTTCTACCTCGAAGGAGGTCCGCGGTGATCGTCCCGATCGTCCTCGTGAGCCTCGCGGTGATCGGCCTCGCAGTGTTCGCCGGCGGTGGTCGGGACGTCTTCGTCGAGGCGCCGCCCGCGTGCGTCGAGCTCTGGGCACTGCACCACGGCGGAAAGCGAGACATGAGCGACGTGCGAGTCGTGGTGATCCACTCGACGGAGGGGAACACCGCCTCCGGGGCCGCTTATTGGTTCCAGAACGAGGCGAGCGAGGGGAGCACGCACGTCGTGGTGGACGACGAGCAGTGTTTTCGGACGCTGCCAGACGACGTGGTGCCGTGGGGGGCCAGGGGGACGAACGAGGACGGACTGCACGTCGAGATGGCGGGGCACGCGTCGTGGACGCGGGAGCAGTGGCTCGAGCGGCGCAGGACGATCCAGCGAGCTGCGGCGGTCGCCGCGGTGTGGGGGAGATTCTACGGGATCCCGATGCGGTTCCTGGACGCGGCGGCGCTGCGGCGCGGGGAGCGCGGGGTGACGACGCACGCGGAGGTGACGAAGGCGTACTCGGGCGGCATGGGGCACACGGACCCTGGCAAGAACTTCCCGATCGACGTGTTCATGCGGAGTGCGGGCGGCAAGGCGCCAGAGAGGATGATCGCGTGATGAAGAAGAATCCTCCCGCCACCGTGCTCTCGTTCTACGACGGCAAGGTCGTCGACATGGGGTACGTCCCAGACCCGAAGCGACGGTTCTCGTTCGCCGGGATGCGCGCGCTCGACAACGCGCCGTCTGGGTACATCATCGACGGGACAAAGGTCTACTCCGTCTCCCGTGCCTACCGGATGGCGAAGATAATGACCGGCGAGGCCGCACAGGCCGTCCTCGCGGAGGTCGAGAGGATCCGCAGCGGCGGCGAGAACGCAGCAGGCATTGACACGAGCGACGCGGGGACGAAGGACACGATGCCGATGCACCACTGGATGCACAGCGTGATCAGCGCGGCCCGCGTCGACAGGCCGTCCCTGCCGAAGTCGGTGATCGCTAGGATGCATCGCGCGTTCAACGCGGGCGAGCCAGTGTGGATGGCGGCGCACGAGCTTAGGACCACGATGCACTACCGAGGCGTGGCAGAGCGTGCGGAGGGGGACGACCCACTGCGGATCGGGCGACGAGGGAACCGAGCCGTCGACCCGTTGCCAGGGTGGAGGACGCCACGCCCCCGCATGTCGCGGCACGAGGCCGCGGCGCGGGCCGACGTCGAGGAGCGGCGCATGCTCGAGGGACTACCGCCGGCGACGATCGGGCGAGGACAGTCGTCCAAGTACCTGCGCTGCTTCCAAGGGCGTGCGCCGATCGTCGGGAGCGACGCGGCACACGCGTCGTGTCTCGAGGAGGCGACGAGGCAGCGAGGGTTCCTCGGCCGCGCGGTCGAGCGGTTCGCGCCGAACACGGCCGGTACGCCAGGCGCGATGACGTCGAACCAGATCGCGGGCGTGCTGCGCCACGAACTCGCGTGGCTCGAGCCGTACGAGTTCCGCGTCGTGCCTGGGTCAGAGACGACGCTCCTGCACGGACTGATGGACGACGTGACGATCTACCTCGCGATGGTGCCGCGCGGGTCGAGCCAGCTGGACGCGATGAACGCGCGCAGGAGCGCGATCGTGAGCATCCACGCGCCCGAGTGGTCGCAGCGCGCGGTAGAGGCGCTGGGGCCGTACGGGTCGAGGCCGATCGGGGAGATCCCCGCGGCGAGGGTGCGTGCCGAGGCGACGAGCAGCCACGGGATGCGAATGCGGGCGAAGACGGGGACGCCCGAGCAGGTGATCCGACACGTCGTCGCGTTCTTCAGGAAGGAGGCGGCGTGATGTGCCCCTGTCCGTTCGTGGTCTTCGGCGCGCTGGCCGCGCTCGCGTGGGTGCTGCCGAGCCGCAGCCCGAGGTCAAACGTCTCAGCGTCTGGGAGCGCGCGAGTCCGGTCGAGCGGCGAGCGACCGAGCCGGCCGAGCCGGCCGAGCCGGCCGAGGGGGTGGTGCGACCGACCCGGTGCCGCGGCCGGCGTCGGCCGGTCGCCCTACGACCTGCACAAGGCAGAAGCGAGCCGACTCAAGGCGGTGGGCGAGATGCTGCTGCTCGAGGACCACATGGTGAACGACCCGTGCGTCGACTGCATGCAGAAGCACTCGATCGCGGCGGGTCGGTTCATGCAGGAGGCGGCGACGCTCGAGGGCGGCGAACTGGGCGACCTCAGGATCGCGGAGATGATCGAGTCGATCCGCGCCGAGCTCGGACCCGAGGAGGACCTGCGGATCGCGGCGAGGACGCGCGCGGTGCGCAAGCAGGTGCAGGCGAAACTAGGTCTGTCGCACGAGCACGTGGAACTGGTGGGGGGCAAGGCTCCGGAAGGATTCGTCGCGTGATAAACGAGCAATGGACCGTCAACTTCAATAAGGGGATCCTCGGGTGGACGCTCGTCTCGGCTCGTAAAAAAGGAGAACGAGTTCTGCACGGCACAAGTATTCCTCCCAGAGTTCGCGAGTGGGCTCTGGCCGATGCTCGGGGCGTCGTCAGCCATCCCGACGCGATCGCTGCCATTGAGCAAGTTCAGCGAAACGGTCGAGCCAGCTTGAAGACGGAAGACATCACGCGTCCTACGAAGCCGAGACCGACACCGCCGATCCTTGACTGGGATGAAGCGGAATACCTCGGCGACGGCAAGGACGGCGTCTACTTCGGAACCGTTCGAGAGGGGAGGAAGTGGTGGGCGCTTGCGTCCATCGACAGCAACACGGGGCATTTCACTCAATCGCTCGCGGCTGATCCTGGTTACACAAGTGAGAAGCGTGCGCTCATCGCTGCTCGCGACGCAGCTATTGATTGGCTGGTTACCAACGAGATCGGATTCGAGATCGACGACGGAGAAGGCGAATGACGCTCCTCGTTGGCATCGCGATGGGGTTCGTAGGGCGAGGCGTGCTCGACGTGTCCCTCGAACGACCCGTCGAGGGTCGCGGCGTAGACCGATGAGGACGAGCGTCGAAGTCGACGTCGCGTACGCGATCGTCGTCCTCGTGCTGCTGGCCGTGGCGTTCACGGTCAAGGAGTGCAGGAGCGAGCGCGTGGCAGACGAAGTGTCGCTGCACGGAGCGTCGAGGTGAGGACGATCGTCGCGTACGTCGTGAAGTGCGGCGCGTTCTACGCGAACGGCGCGCGCGGGTGGCGCAAGACACAGCGAGGCGCGTTCTTCTTTCGGTGGGCAGGCAAGCCCGACGAGAAGTGGGCGGAGGAGCACGCGAAGTCGCTGACGATGAGCGGCGACCTGCCGCCGCAGCCGCGCGAGCGAACGCGCGTGCTGCGAGCTCGCGTGGTGCGCGTGGTTCGATGAACCACCGCGAGGAGGACGTGTTCCTCGCGTTCGTCCTCGTGTTGCTCGCGGTGATCGCAGTGACGACGATCCAGATCGTGTGCGCGCGATGACTACCGCGCGGTAGCGTCTCGCGCGCAGCGTCGCGCAAGCGACGCGCTCGAGGAGGTCGCAGCGAAGCCCGCGCCAGCAT
>Ga0315284_10000077_pt1 | contig 133207 bp, 118 predicted proteins | sample YL17G09_16_MG_FD_203696 | JGI IMG/M metagenome (GOLD analysis project Ga0315284, IMG submission 203696) | Sediment microbial communities from Yellowstone Lake, YNP, Wyoming, USA - YL17G09_16 | ecosystem: Environmental > Aquatic > Freshwater > Lake > Sediment | place: USA: Wyoming | collected... | reverse complement strand
AAATAAGAAAATATGTCCGAGAGCAGAAATCGAAGGCCGATAAACTTGCCAAACAGCAAAAACTTTTCTAACCGCCGCGGTCGGATGGAGAGAAATCCCCGCCGCTCCGTCGGCGGGGTAGTTTAATATCATAGAGTCCTCATTCGCGGACAGGCGGGATCCTTGAAAATCTAACCTCACTTCGTTCGGAGATTTTCGGGAGAATTTGGGATTTGGTGCTTGAGATTTAGTCCACCAGATGGCAGATCAGATCAATTATCATCCCTACGGGAGATCTCCCGTAGGGAGAGAAATTTTAAATTAACCCAATGAAAAATGGCGGCTTTACTCTTATTGAATTAATTATTGTGGTTGGTATATTTTTATTGCTGGTGGCGCTGGTGGTGCCGGCTCTGGTTTTTTTTAAGCGCCAAAGTCTTTTGGATTCAACCGCGCAGGAAATTTTTAACACGTTGCGCTTGGCGCAAAATAAAACCTTGTCATCTGAAGGCGCCAGTTCTTTCGGTGTCTATTTTGAAACCAATAAATTCACTCTTTTTAAGGGTGCCGTTTATTCTGCGGGCGCGCCCGACAATGAAATTCATAATTTGGACACCACTTTGCGAATTTCAGAAATTAATTTGGGCGGCTCCCAAGTAGTTTTTGACAGATTGAGCGGCACGACGGCTAACAGCGGCTTTCTGAAAATTGAATCGGTCCAGGATTCAACGAAAAATAAATATGTTTATATTGAGAATTCCGGCACCGTCAGTTTGAGCAGTGTCAGCGCCAGCGATGCCAGCCGCTTTAAGGATTCTCGCCATATCCATGTTTTGTATTCCCAAAATACTCAAAGCGCCGCGAACTTAGTCCTCTATTTTTCCAATGACAATTTTACTCAAAATATTAATTACCAAAACGGGCTTAATGCGGATAAAACCCAATTTTTTTGGGAAGGGACGGTGACGGTCGGCGGCGTTGACCAGAAATTGAAAATTCACACCCATAGTTTAACCGCCAGCGCCACCCAGTTTTGTTTTCATCGGGACAGGCGCTTTAATTCCAAGGCCTTGAATATTTCTCTGGACGGCCAGAATTTAATTAATTACACCGCCACTGGCACAACCACCAAGGGAATTTCTCTTTGGGCCAGTGACCCCCAAATTCAGTGAAAAAGAAGATAACTTCTATTTTTTTTGCTTCTCAACCCAATACCGGCATTGGTTTAGTTGAGGTTTTGGTGGTGGTGGCGATTATTGCCATAGCCCTGGTCGCTTTGGCCGGCGTGGGTAATTTCACTTTAAAAACCAGCCGGCAACTTAAGAATAACCTCATTGCCGCTAATTTGGCGACCGAACTGTTGGAAGTGGTGAGGGCCATGAAAGAGGGAAATTGGGCCTCAATCAGCGCTTTATCAGTTGACAACCCTTATCATCCGGTTAAAGTGGGCTCGCCGCTTAAATGGGCGTTGGCCGGCGACGGAGAAAATATCAATGGTTTTTCGCGGCAAGTGGTTTTGAACAATGTTTTTCGCGACAGCAACGATGATATTGTAGCCAGCGGAGGCGCGCTTGATACCGGTACTAAAAAAATCATTGTCACTGTTTCATGGAACGACAGCGGCCAGAATTTTCAGTTAGTTTTGATTTCTTATTTGACCAATTGGAAACCATGAGAGAAAATTTTAAATTACCTGAGGGGTTTACTTTGATTGAGATGATTGTTTACGTGGCAATCGTGGCAGTTTTGGTTTTGGTGATTGCGGCTTTTGCGGTTTGGGCGATTCAGATTGGCTCCAAAACCAGAATTAATTACGAACTGGCTGATAACGCTCGGCGCGCCATGGAGAAGATGGTTTATGAAATAAAAAATTCAAAAACGATTTATACTCCCGTCTCAATTTTTGAGACGAGTCCCGGCCAGTTAAGTTTAGAGCAGGCGACGACTTCAATTCCCGGTGAAACCGCGACTTTTGTTGATTTTTTCAAATGCGGTAACGCTCTTTGCGAGAAAAAAGAGGGGCAAACCCCGCAAGCCCTGACTAATGAGCGGGTGAAATTGACCAGCCTGAAATTTTTTCAGCTTTTGAATTCCACCACCACTCCTTCCGTTCAAATTAGTTTAAAATTAGAACCAGCGGCTTCCTCCACCCGCCCTGAATATGCCGGCTCTCTGGAATTAATTAATACTGTTACCCTAAGGTCATATTAAAATGGCGCCATCCTTTTTTTCAAAATTGAATCATATCAGGCAGGCCGGCTTGGCCGCCATTTTGGCGACCCTGGCGGTTTTGGGGTTAGCGGTGATGACGGTGAGCAGTTTAACTTTAATCACTTTGACCGAGAAAAAAATCGCCGGCAACATCGTCTATTCGGCCCAAGCCTACTACGTTGCTGAGTCGGGAATTGAAGATAGCTTATACCGGATTATTAAGGGAAAAAACTATTTTGCCTCCAATTCTATGGAGGTAGCATCAAGCTCAGCTACTATTAGCGTTTCTGACGTAGGCAGTCAAAGAATTATTCGAGTCAACGGAGAAGAAAATAACCGCTTTCGCAATTTACAGATTAACCTTAATGTCAATAACCAAGCAGTTTCTTTTCATTATGGCGCTCAAGTGGGGGAGGGGGGACTTATTATGAGCAACAACAGCCAGGTAAGCGGTAGCGTTTATTCCAATGGTCCAATCAGCGGCGGCAACGGCGCCATCATTACTGGCGATGTTTATGTGGCTAGCCTTCCCGGAAATGTTGATCAGTCCTGGAGCGACAATAATTCTGATTTCATTTTCGGCAAAGAGGGGAATCCGATAGACGCTGCCCAATCATTTCAACCTTCCATCAGCGATAAATTGCTTAAAGTTAGTTTATATTTAAAAAAGGTCGGCTCGCCCAGCGATAAAACCGTCCGAATTCTAACCGACAATAACGGCCAACCATCTAAAAATCTGGTTACTTCCGGGGCCTACGGCACATTGCAGGGTTCACAGGTCAGCCAAAGCGCTTATGGCTGGATTGACGTGGCCCTTGCTGCGCCGCCCAACCTTTCCGCCAACACCAAATACTGGATTGTAGTTGACTCCTCGGCTGATGTTAACAATTACTTTCTATGGGCAAAAGATTCAACTGATAGCTATAGCAACAATACCGGCAAATATAGCCCTAACTGGAACGCCAGCTCGCCCGTTTGGTCTTTGGCTGGCGGTGACTTAAATTTTAAGGTTTGGCTGGGAAGTGTGCCCAACTCGCTAAGCGGTCTCTCAATCGGCGGCAACGCCCACGCCAACACTATAAATAATTGCGCCATTACCGACGATGCTTATTATCAAGTGCTTTCCGTTAGCACTGTTGGCGGCACTCAATATCCCAATAGCCCCGACCCGGCCATAGAACAGATGCCAATATCAGAAAGTGAAATTGCCGACTGGAAAGTAGAAGCTGAAGCTGGCGGCACTATTGGCAGCTACAGCTTAACTAACGGAGCAATTGCCTCTTTAGGGCCTAAAAAAATTAATGGTAACCTAGTGGTAAGCAATAATGCCGATCTGACAATAACCGGAACAGTTTATGTAACCGGCAGCATTTCCCTGTCTAATGGCGTCAAGTTGCGGCTAGGCGCCAATTACGGAAATCTAAGTGGCGTGGTTTTGTCCACCGGTCCGATCACCGTTTCAAACAACACTGTTTTTTATACCAACGGCGCCGGAACTTATCTGATGCTGCTTTCTGACGCGACGGGAGCGGCGATTAATATTTCAAATAACGCCAACACGGTCATATTTTATGCCTCCCAAGGCACGGTCAATATTTATAATAACGCCATCTTAAAAGAAGTAACGGCTTATCAAATCAATTTAAGCAACGGCGCTCAAATAATCTACGAATCCGGCTTGGCCTCGGCTAAATTTTCTTCCGGCTCTGGCGCCTCTTGGGCAATCGCCAACTGGCAGGAAGTGCCGTAGAAAATGAAAAGTTAAAAATTCAAAATGCAAAATTTATGTTAGAATAAACTTAAAGGTATGCTGGAGTTTCTAAATCCTAAAATTTGCGGCTTTGGCATTGATTTAAGCGATTTGTCAATTAAAATCGCCAACCTGAAAAAAAGCGGCGATGAGTTTGCGCTGAGCAGTTTTAGCCGCCAGGAGATTCCCGAGGGGGCGATTGACCAAGGCGAAATAAAAAAAGAAGAGGTCTTAATCAGCGTCATCAAAGAAGCGGTCAAAAACATAAAAGGAGAGCCGTTAAAAACCAAATACTGCATTGTTTCTTTGCCAGAAACCGTTTCCTTTGTGCAGATGGTCAAAATGCCATCAATGACTCCAGAGGAGCTGACCGAGGCGATTAAATGGGAGCTGGAAGCTCATATTCCTTTGTCGCGAGAAGAAATTTATTATGACTGGCAGATAATTGAGCATCTGCCGACAGAGTCAGCCGGTCAGCCAGTGGACCACTTGGATGTTTTGATTGGCGTTTTACCTAAAAAAACCGTTGATCCGTATTTGGAGGTTTTAAAAAAGGCGGGCTTGAAACCCTTTATTTTTGAAATTGAGTCGGTGGCGACGGCTCGGGCGCTGATTAAAAATGGGGTGGCGCCGGCGCCCCTGATGATTGTTGATTTTGGCGCCAAGCGCACCGGTCTTTTGATTTTTTCCGGCCGGACAATCTTTTTTACCACCAGTTTGCCTATTTCCAACGTTTCTTTAGTTGACAGTTTAAGCAAAAAATTAAATATCAGTCGGGAAAAAGCCCGCCAGATAAAATTCAAAGTCGGTTTAGATTTGGGGCGCCGTGAAAGCGATGTTTTTGAGACGTTTCAACCCTCAATGAATGAATTGGTGGAAAAAATTCAAAGCTACATTGATTTTTATCAGGAGCATGTCGATTCTGGAAACGAAATTAGCAGAATTTTGCTTTGCGGCGGCGGGGCTAATCTGGCTGGTTTACCCGAATTTTTAGCCGCTAATTTAAAAATGCCGGTGGAAATCGGCAACCCTTGGGTTAATATTTTTGAAGAGCCAAAAGAGATTCCCGGTCTGCCCCCTAGCGAGGCGCTGGCCTATACTACGGCTTTGGGACTGGCCTTGCGCGGAGTAAGTTAGTTACAGAATACAGATGAATACAGATATACAGATAAATTCCGATTTCTTCGTATCTGTATATCTGTAAAAATCTGTAAATCTGTAGAGAAATTCATGATTAAGCTCGATTTATTGCCGCCGTTAGAAAAAAAGAATCTTTGGCTGGAGCAAATTCAGCGCTGGATTTTGTTTTATGCCTCAACCATTTTAATCATTTTTTTGGTTTTTGTCGGCTTTTTACTTGGCATCTGGTCTTTTCTGGTTATACAGCAAAATTCTCTAGCCAGCAATTTGAAATCAATCCAGAGCGATTCTCGGGGTCAGGCCTTAATTGAGCAAAGAAATGCCATCGAAAAGACCAACCAGACCTTGGAAAAAATTAACCGCATTCAGAAAAATCATAAATATTATTCGCGGCTCCTGGCCGCTCTAGCTGATTTAATTCCCGAGGGAGTAAGATTGGAGAGCATTTCCATTGGCCAAGATGGCCAGGCGGTTTTGTATGGTTTTGCGCCGAAGAGAGACCAGGTGATTGTTTTTAAAGAGAACCTGGAGCAATCAAAACTTTTTGATGATATTTTTAGTCCGCTGGCCAATTTAACCAAGCAGGAGGCCGTAAATTTTTATTTTAAGTTTAAATTAAAGTCCGGCGTTCTGGTTTATGAATAAATTAACCACTCGACAAAAAATTTATCTAACCGGCGGCGGCTCCTTGGCGGTTTTGGTTTTGTTTATCGGTCTGATTGTTTCGCCTTTGATTGACCAAATTCATCAAGAGAGCCAAAAATTAATTCAAGAACAACAGATCATTGATTCTTTTTATCGGGATTGGGAAAATCTGAGAAACTCTCAAAAAAGCCACGAGGACTTTCAGGAAAATTTGGCCAAATTCAATGTCTTTTTGCCTCCGGCTGAGGCGATAAAATTCATTACAGCCGTCGAAAATATAGCCCAGAAAACCCAAAATCAGGAAGATATCTCGGCGCTGGAAAAGCGGTCGGGCGAACCAAGGGCGGCTTCGGTCGACGCCGCGCTGGATTTCCAAATCGCGCTGGCCGGTAGCTTTCCTGACTTAATAAAATTTTTGATTTATTTGGAAAACGCTTCTTATTACAATGACGTGAATTTTTTGCAAATATCCCGCGTCTCTTATAGCGAGAGCGAAACCAAAGAAGCCCAGGGATTAAAAGTCGGCGACGTTAAAAGTACGATTAACCTATCGGTCTATCAACCATGAGTCCGAAAATAAAAATTTCTGCCAATTTTAAAAAAATAAAAGACGCGGTTTTATTTCTTTTGACCGAGCGGCCGTTTTGGTGTCTATTATTTTTGGCCGCGCTGCTTTTTTTCTACGCCGCCTACTTTTTTTACGCTTATGCTCTGATAGTGCCCTCGTTTTTCGTTCCCGAAAGCAAAGTTGAAATTAAATTGGGAACCTATCAGCAGGTGATGGAGCGTTTGAATCAAAGGGAGACCGATCTTCAGCAGGGGATAGTGAAGGAGTATAAGGATGTGTTCAGATAAATCCCGCACCTGGCTCATCCCGTTAGATGTTTACTATTTGGCAGGGCGAGCCTAGGGTATTTTACCAGATCTAGGCAAACCGCTTGATATTTTCAGGTACAGGATTTACCGCAAACAAAAAACGGCCCTTGGTCGTTTTTTGTTTGCGGCGTTCTTTTTCACCCATTTCAAACCTTTCATCTCTTTCATTTTTCTCCCTTTCCTCATTTCTTATTGATCTTCATTTTCTCACTGATGGTGCATATGCACCATCAGTGAGAAAATGTATTACTGATGAGAAACTAAATGACTGAACTGAAATGAAATAAAAACCGAAAAAATAAAAAATGAAAAAACTAAAGTTTAAAATTTTTCAACATCTGATAACAGAGTTTAAATTTTTCTTTTGGCGGCAAATTCTTTTAAAAAATTTTTAACCCTTCCAATAAATCCCGCACCTTTCAATGAGATATTTAACCCCTCTGAAAGGATTTATCTAAATCTCTTTATTCCTGCAACAAAGCTATGGATTATTCGGGAAAGGTGCGGGATAAATAAATCAATTAATAGTATAAAAATTATCAAAAGCAAAATTACGAATGATTTATGCGTTACCCCAAAACCATTGATATAAGTCCAAATGTTATAAAAGAATCTGTCAAACCAATTATAGTCGGGCGATGGAAAGCGGATAACTTCCTTACTGATTTTATCGCCGTTCACTTCTATTTTAATATAGTGATTAAAACAATGGTTGGGGTCAATTCCCCATAATTCCGAACCAGCGCCGCCAGTGATGATATAGTTTATTCCGTTTTTTGTTTCATCAAAGTAAGCGTGGATGTGGGAAGCAAAAACAATATCAATCTTATACCTTTCCATTAAATTCATAAATTCTTGAGCATTCTGTTTATTAGATAAGGAGTTATTGGTGTTGGGACGGGGATCAAACGCTGGCACGTGCAAAAAGACAAATTTATGTTGATAGTTTCTCTGTAATTGTTCCCCCAACCATCTCATCTGCACTGCGTCAATTCTATCTTCGTTGGCATCGTCTAAAACAATAAACAAAGAATTATCGTAATCAAATGAATAATAAAATTTGCCAAAAATATCAAAATAATTTTCTGCCCCGCCTTCTCGGATGTCGTGATTGCCAACCGCGACCAAAAATGGCGCCTGCTCGTTTTTTATCATATTGTAAAAAATCCGGTATTTTGTTTTTTCGCCGTCGTATACCAAATCCCCAACATCAATGGCAAAAGTATAATGATTATTATCTATGTCTTTCAGGATTTTACTAAATATTTTGAAGCTATTTTTATTATCGCCCATCACGGCAAAGCTGAAATGGTCTGAAGGCGCCAAAGAGTGAATTTTATCAATTTGTTTTTGATTATAATTGCCAGGACCAACCGGTAAATAATCGTTTAGACCAATGATTGTTAGCAAAATAACAATAACAACAACGGCAGCAATATGACGCTTTTTAGAAAAATATCTTTTTAAGTTATCTTTTAATGACATAAAAAATGAAAAAATTTTCTTTTTCCAAACTGGTGCGCCCACCAGGATTCGAACCTGGGACATCCCGCTTAAGAGGCGGTTACTCTACCAACTGAGTTATGGGCGCAGATTATTATTTATTTCGATATTTTGTTCTGTTATTATTTCCTTTCTCAAAATTTTATCCACCATCTCAATTTCCTCCCAAATTCCGTCTATCAAATCATAATCCTTGGCTTTTCTTGAAGTCACCCATTTGTAATCAATCGCGTCATCGTCCAGTCTGACTTTGCCGGATTTATAAAACGCCCAAAAACTTAGAGTTAAAACAGGGATGTTATCCGGTCGGATAAAAGCCAAATCCAGCAGATAATTAAGTTTTTTCATTTCTAAATTCACTTCTTCTTTCACTTCGCGCCTTAAAGATTTTTCCAGTGCGAAATACCATTGACCGGCGGCTGTTGTTTTTGGTGTATTTACGTAATCATCCGTTTCCAGTCCGCCGCCGGGCACGGTCCATTTGCCCGGGAAGACTTTTTTATTTAAACTGCGGCGCGTAATCAAATATTTTCCGTCTTTGACGATAATGGCCGTTGAAGTTATGCGGTGAAGTTCTTGATTTTTCATAGCGTCCCCGCGAGGAATCGGACCTCGATATACGGCTTACCTGCCCGCCGCTTGTGCCCTCAGTAGGAATCGGACCTACATGTCCAGCTTAGAAGGCTGGCGCTCTATCCATTGAGCTATGAGGGCAAGCTTTGGCAGGCGGGGAAGGCCGTCGCTCTGTCCATTGAGCTACGGGGACAACAATTATACAATTTTCCAGTTATCAATTTATTTTATTTATTACTTGATGCCAAGCAATGCGTCAGGATTGTTGAGAATATAATCCGGGTTTTCTTTTTGTAATGAAGTTCCTGTTTGGAATCCCCAAGTAATAGCTACTGATTTAACCCCGGCTTTTTTCGCGGCTTCAATATCTCTCGCTTCGTCACCTATAAAAAAAGTATTGCTGGGATCTAATTTATTTAATTTTATTATTTTCTTTATTGCCTTGCTTTTGCCAAAAATTCTGATATCCGCGCAGATATAATCGAAAATATCTAATTGATTGGCTTTTAAAAATTTTTCCACGCTATCTCTCCCGTTAGTCGTAATTATACCCATTTTTATCCCCGTATCTTTTAATTTATCTAACGCTGTTTTAATACCTGCAACTGGTTTTAGAAAAAGAACTTCTTTTTTAAACTCTTCTCGATATTTTTTAATTAACCAGGGAATCCTATAAAATGGAACCCTAAATTCTTTAAAAACTTTTTTAACCCCTTGGTCTTTTAATATATCTACAATAACCTTTTTGTCTATTTTAAATTTATATTCCTCAAAAACAATATTCATAATCTTCAAAACGGCGGGCATTGAATCCGTTAATGTCCCATCAAAATCAAAAAGAAATGTTTTTTGTTTCATAATTTAATTAAATTGACAAGCTGCCAATTGTCAGACTGAACGATTAACCTCTTTTCTTTCCGTGAAAACTTTTGTGCACCTCTTTCAATTGTTTGTCCGTGATATGCGTATAAATCTGGGTGGTGGTGATGGAGGAGTGGCCCAGCATCGTTTGCACCGAGCGGATGTCGGCGCCGCCCATTAGGAGGTCTGTCGCAAAACTATGACGAATCGTATGCGGGCTAACTTTTTTGGAAATTCCCGCTTTGATGGCGTATTTTTTAACTATCCGTTGAACCGAGCGCGGGGTCAAGCGCAAGTCAGCCAATTTAATCTTTTTAGTTTTGCCGCCGGCGGCTTGAATTGAATCCACCGCGCCCAGGCCGTGCGCCCCTTTGGGAATTCTGACAAAGAGAGCGGGCTCAATATCTTTTCTTTTGTCCAGGTAGCTTTTTAGAGCCAATTTGGCCGTTTCAGATAAAAATACCACCCGAATTTTTTCTCCCTTGCCGCGCACCGAAAACTCGCCCTTATTTAAATTTAAGCTGTCGCGGTTTAGTTTGCAGGCCTCCGAAACCCGCAAGCCGGTGCTGAATAAAATTTCCAGCAGCGCCCGGTCGCGCAAATCGCGCAGGGAGTCGCCGCCGGGTGATTTTAACAATCTTTCCAATTCATCGCCTTCCAGAAATTCCACCTCCCGCGGCGACTGCTTAGCCAGTTCAATTTTTTCGGCGGCCAGGGTTTTAATGTCGCGCTTGGCCAGATATTTCAAAAAATTGCGCAGGGCGATAATATGATAGTTTTGGGTGATTTTTTTCAGCGTCCTTCCGTTTTCCTCCAGGCGGTTCAAAAAAAGCCGATATTGCCTGACCAATTCCGCGTCAATTTGGCCGGGTTTTTCAATTTTCGCCCAATCTAAAAAACGCTTCAAATAATGGCCGTAGTTTTCTACGGTCTTTTTGGAACGGCCGCGCTCTACTTCCAGGTAAACCAGATAATCTTTGACTAAAGATTCAATAGTCATTTTTATTTGTGACATCAGAATTTCAGGTGTCGCAACTACGCATATTTTACGACATAAAAGTTACTTCGGCAAGCCCGCACAAGATGAGATACGTGAGCGACACCTTTGATATTGACAAGGTTAAACGAAATGACTAAACTATTTTGACAAGCACTTTAAAAAGCGCTGTCGGATGCAGACTGAAAAGCGGCTGCGTGACAGCAAATATTAACCTTTTTCCAAGACCCGGATGCGTGCCAAAGCGGCGGACGCATGGGCAAAGGAGGAGAAAATGGAAAAGTTCAGCGACCTAAACCAAAAAGCAAGAAACGGTTGTTTAGTACTGGTCCAGTCGAAAAGTACTCTCGGCTGGTGGAAAGATGGGCCGCCAAAAAAGAAATCAGAAGAAACATTTAAAAAATTATCCAAGGATATTGTATCACTTGAAGACTTAGTCCACGTCGGTACCATCCACTATAACAACACATCTGTTGAGGGAATGATTGTCGATGGTTGGCTTGGCTGCGGCGGCAATTTGAAATTTAGCTCGGAGAAAATGAGATCAGGCGAATTACACAGTTGGCCTTATATGGGCCTGGGCCAGCGAGCCGGCGCTCAAACACATTTATATTGTTTCAACGGCCGGTGCAATATGCACCTGACAAGCTACGAAACGCTACCCGAGCTCCAAAATCTAATGCTTCATCTGGCACTAAAACAAATGGTGCCCGAGTTGAAAACCTGTAACTTTCTTGATTACCGAGACCAGATTACCCTGTTTGATGCTACAGATTGGGGCATAGGAAAGCTGGGAGTTATCGCCTTCAAAGGAGAGATTTTCAAAGGCATAATTTCCGGTAAACAAAGCGAGGATCTTTTCCTTCATCTAAAAACGCAGCTATTTGGATACGAAAGCCAAGGATGGGGAATGGCATTTATGCTGATGCCGGGCATGGCAACGACGTCTGGTTTTGACGGATTAGACCAATGGTTCAAGTTTCTACTGCTTGAAAAGTTTGAGCAGTTAGAAACCTTGAGTGAACGATTAGCCGAGTTCTTTATTGGTCCAAAGCCAACAAGCGGAAGAAGGTGAAGTTTTTTCCGACGACGGCCCGGGTCATCAAAAAGACTCGGGCTATTTTTATCATATTTTGTCCAAAAAACTAATTCATTTGCTTTTTAAAAAATTATGTGGTATGTTTAAAATGTATAAAAACGGAGGCAACACTATGCTAAAGACGCAAAAGAAAAAGAAAATCATTGAGGACTTCAAAGTCCACGAAAGCGACACCGGTTCGGCCGAGGTGCAAATCGCGATTTTGACCGAGCAAATCAAGCAACTGACGCGGCATTTGAAAAAGCATAATAAGGACAATCATTCCCGTCACGGCCTTTTGAAAATGGTGGCCAAACGCAAAAAATTTTTGGATTATTTGAAGAAAGAAAATGAAGAACGTTATAAAAAATTGATTAAGAAATTAGAACTGAAGAGATAGTTTTTAAGTTTTTAAGTTCCGATTTTGTAAAACAAAATCTATCAGTTTGTAAGTTTCAAATTGTTAAATAATCAAATCTGCAAACTTATTAACTTACAAACTTGTAAACTAATCAAAAATGTCAGTCATCAAACACAAAGACCAGCGAGTCGGCGTATTCATTGACGTGCCCAATCTTTATCACTCGGCCAAAAACCTTTATCGGGCCAAAGTGAATTTTAAGGAAGTTTTGAAAACCGCCGAGGCGGGCCGTCATTTAATTCGGGCTATTGCTTATGCCATTCGCACTGAAAGTGGTGAAGAGCAAGCGTTCGTCGAGGCGTTGACCAAATCCGGTATTGAAGTCAAGCTCAAAGATCTGCAGATTTTTCCCGGCGGCATGAAAAAAGGGGACTGGGATGTGGGGTTAGCGGTTGACGCCATCAAGCTGGGTGCCAAGCTGGACGCAGTGGTGTTGGTGACGGGCGACGGCGATTTCGCGCCCCTGGTTGAATACTTGAAAATCAACCATGGCTGCCAAGTGGAAGTCATCGGCTTTGGCCGCAGCACCTCCGGGCATTTAAAAGAAGCGGCCGATGATTTCGTTGATTTAGGCCAGAACCCTAAAAAATACTTAATACAGTGAGATAATGCGAATAAATTGCCAATCTGCAAATTGCTAATATAGAGAATAAGGTCATTCGCAATTAGCATCATTGGCGAGCATTAGCAAATTAGCGATTATTATTAACAGTGAGAGTTATCAGTCGCCGATGGCCTAAAAAGAGAGGAAGACTCAATTTCTCAATCGTCAAATTGTTGAATTGCGTCTTTTTCAGCTTTTTAGTCTACTCTGTGCTGACATTCTCCAAAATAATGGACAAAAAAATATTTTCCACTCAGTTTGCCGGACGCGAACTTAAAGCCGAATTTGGGTCTCTCGCCCAGCAGGCCAGCGGTTCCGTGCTTTTAAGCTACGGCGAAACGGCAGTTTTGGCGACGGTGGTTATGAGCCAAAAACCCAAAGAGAACTGCGATTATTTGCCCCTAACCGTTGAATATGAAGAAAAGCTTTACGCTGCCGGCAAAATTAAAGGCAGTCGTTTTATCAAGCGCGAAGGCAGGGCGCAGGATGAAGCCGTGGTGGCCGGCCGCATGATTGACAGAACCATCCGCCCCCGCTTTAACCAAAAAATCAGAAATGACGTTCAGCTGGTAGTGATGGTTCTTTCTTTTGATAAAGAAAACGACCCCGATGTTTTGGGCATTACCGCCGCTTCGTTGGCGCTGGCTACTTCCAGTATTTCCTGGGATGGTCCGGTGGCCGGCGCGAGAATCGGCCGAGCCAACGGCCAACTGATTGTCAATCCGACTTTTGAGCAACGCGTTGCTGGCGACTTGGATTTAGTGGTGGCCGGCACCGAGGAAAAAATAAATATGATGGAGGCCGGCGCCCGCCAGGTGCCGGAAGAGGAGATGCTGGCGGCCATTGAAGCGGGACAGGCCGCTTACCGGGAGCTAATTGCTTTTCAGAAAAAAATTATTGCCCAACTGAATCCTCAAAAAGCGACGCTAGAAATCATTGAGCCGGATTCGGCTTTGGCCGCCGAAGTTAAGAATTTTTTGAGGGATAAGTTAGAGGAGGCAATTTATGTCAAAGAAAAATCAACGCGGGTTAATAAATTAAGCGAATTGAAGCAGGCGCTGGTTGATTCGGTTCAAGCCGGCGAATCGGCAGAGGCCGAAGAAAAAATCAGCCAGGCGTTGGCGATTTTTGAAGAAGAAGTTGACCGGGTTGTTCATGAAAATATCCTAAAGAAAGACCAGCGGCCCGATGGGCGGCGGCTGAACGAAGTGAGAGAGATAAGTTGCCAGGCGGCTGTTTTGTCCCGGACTCACGGCTCGGCTTTGTTTAACCGCGGCACGACCCAGGCGCTCTCTACCGTCACTTTGGGCAGTCCGGGCGACAAACAGATTATTGACGGTTTGGAGGAAGAATACAAAAAAAGATTTATCCATCATTACAATTTTCCGCCTTTCTCGGTCGGGGAGACGGGTTTTTTCCGCGGGCCCGGGAGGCGAGAAATCGGGCACGGCGCCTTGGCCGAGCGTTCTCTGGCCGTGGTCATTCCGCCGGAAGAGGAATTTCCCTACACCATCAGAGTCGTTTCGGAAATTCTTTCCTCAAACGGTTCTTCTTCCATGGCTTCCACTTGCGGTTCCTCTTTGGCTTTGATGGATGCGGGCGTGCCGATAAAGGCCGCGGTGGCCGGCATTGCCATGGGATTAATGCTGGATGAAAAAAGCGGCGGCTACAAAGTTTTGACCGATATCCAAGGGCCGGAAGACCACTACGGCGATATGGATTGTAAGGTAGCGGGTACCAACGTCGGTATTTGCGGCCTGCAGATGGACGTTAAAATAGAGGGAGTGGATTTGGCGATTTTGAAAGATACGTTACTGCAAGCCAGGCAAGCGCGGCTTCATATTTTGGAGCAAATGGACAAAGTTTTGGCTCAGCCGCGGTCGTCTCTTTCTAAATTTGCGCCCCGGATTATTATTTTTCAGATTGATCCGGAAAAAATCCGCGAAGTCATCGGGCCGGGCGGCAAAGTCATCAACGAAATTATAGACCAGACCGGCGTTAAAATTGATATTGAGGATTCTGGTTTGGTCTTTATCACTTCAGAAAACGAAGAGGCCGGACAGAAAGCCCTGGACTGGGTAAAAAATATCGTTCGGGAAGTGAAACCGGGCGAAATTTTTCAGGGCCGCGTAACGCGCATTATCAATTTCGGCGCGTTTGTGGAAATTCTGCCGGGACAGGAAGGGCTGGTTCACATTTCCGAACTTGCCCCCTACCGCGTTGGTAAAGTTGATGATATAGTAAAAGTAGGAGACATTATTCCGGTCAAAGTAAAAAATATTGACGAGCAGGGCAGAATTAATTTGTCATTGAAAGACGCGCGCGCCAATAATAGAAGCCAATAAACGCCAAAAAATACGGCGCAAAAAAACGCCAATAGCGCCAGCCTGCCAAAGCCAATAGTGATTGATTGATATTGTCAAGGAAGTTAACCTAAATCGTTAAAAACTAATAATATCGACTAATTCTTTTGGCTATTGGCGGGCAGGTAAATTTGCGTTAAAGTTAGCGTAGATTTGCTTCTACAATTCAGGAGGGCATATGGATATTAAAACTAGTCAAGCTACTCAAGCGGCCAACAGCGTGGCCGGTTCCTCGGACCAGCAACCATTTTGGTCTTTTTTGACCGTTAGAACAATGAAGCAGGATCTGGCGGCTTTAGGTCCAAAGGCGCCAGCCGCCGCTTTGGCGACGACGGCCAAGGCTCCGGCCATGGCCGGGCCGTCTTTGCCTCAAGTTTCTCGGGCAGCGGCGACAGAAAAGAAAAAAGAAAAAAAAGCAGTCGGGCTTTTGGTCAAACAAAAGATAGTCGGAAATTATGATGTCGCTAAATCATTGGTGACGGCCAAAAAGTTTGATGAGGCGATCGCTAAACTTCGTCAAATTACCAGCGACCCCAAAGCCGGTTGGTGGCTAAAATGGCGGGCCGGCCGCCTGTTGAAAAAAGTTCAGAAGCTTTTGATTACACCAATAGTCAAAAAAGAAGAAAAACCGGCTGTTCCCCGAATGGCTCCTTGGCCGCGGCCGGTTATTTCGCCCTTAGTTGGTCAGGTGGCGCCTGCTGCTCCAGCCGCGCCGGTATTTCAGTCCCCCAAAGTTGCTGTTCCCCCGCCAAGTTTGCCCGTCGGAAAACCGGCACCAGCGCCCGAAATTAAGGTAGAAGAAAAAATAGTTCCTCCTGTTTTTCCTCCGTCTCCTCCCCAATTCGTTCCTCCAGTTATTCCTTCCGTCACTTCTCTGCCGCCAATTCCCAAACCACCGGCGGCCGCCGCTCCCGCGCCCCGGCCAGCCCTGCCCAGGCCCGCACCAGCCGTTATGTCTGAGTTAATCGCTTCTTTGAACCAGCCAGCCCCGGCGCCGGCGGAGAAGGGCTTTGGCTGGAAAAAGATAATTTTGGTTGGTGCAATTTTGGTAGCCGTATTTTTTAGCGTTGGTCTCTGGCTTATTTTCCGCCAGCCAACGTCTCCACTTCCCCTTACTTCGGCTTCGCCAAGCGCTTCGGTTAGTTTAACACCGTCTCCATCACCCCCGACACCAACTCCGGCCTCGGCTCTTTTTGAGATGGATAAACAAGTGATAATTCAGCTGGCAGCGGCTGAGACAAATTTGGCCGCTGATAAACTCCAGCAGCAATTTAGCCAAACCAGCGAGCCGGCCAGCAGTTTCAGCCAAGTTTCGTTTCAAATTGACAACAATCAGACCCATTTGGCGGATTTCAGCGAATTGACCGCTTTTCTCAAATTAGCTTTCTTCGGTCTGGCAACGCAAAAATGCGGGCCACAGGAGAAGTGCTTTAATTCGCCGACCTTGCAGGACGATCTCAAAACTGACCAGTTTTCTTTCTTTGTTTATTCCCAGGCCTCAGTTTCTTCTTCTCCCTTTAGCGGCGGACAGAACGAAGGCCGGCTGGGTTTGGTGGTGGCATTCAAAGATGCGTCGGCCCTGGCTACCACCAGTCAGATATTGAGAGATTTGGAAATTACGATGCCCAACGCTCTCTTGGGCTTGCTTTTAGGCAAAAAAGCGGCCATACCAGCCGTACCCAAATTTTCCGATAACGTTTATCAGAGCGTGGCCATTCGCTATCTCAATTTACCCGGTCCGGAACTTTCGTTTGATTACGCTATTTTGGATAATAAATTATTGATTGCCACCTCCAGAGAAAGCATGTACGCGGCCATTGACCGGATTTCTACTAAAAATGTTACAATGAATCCATTAGAATCTTCTGCGTCAACAGGAGGACAAATTGTAGATTGTGGAACGGTTGGCCCCGACAATCCCGATCCGACAGGACAAGTCAAAAATTGTGCCGCTGCGAAGTTTAAAGAATGCTTTCCGGCAAAATATGTAGCTTCGTTGGACCTAGGGCAATTAGGCGGCCTTGTTACCTATTATTACGAAATTATTGGTCCGAGCGACAATTTATGTGTCGTAAAATCGAAATTCCTTAAAAATCCCAATCCCGTCTGGGTCGGCAAGGAAATGACTTGTCAATACGATAATGCAAAAGATTTTGAAACAGCTATAAAAGATATGAGTAAATGTAGCGGCCCTCTTTATGATCTGATGGGACAACCTAAATCAGCTTTATAAATAATGGACTTAGAGAAAAAAATTATTTCCACCTTGGTCTACTACAATCTACTTGACCGACCCTTGACCGAACTGGAAATTTATAAATACCTCCTTGGTCCGAGCCGGGAGGTGTTTTTTTTTGATTTTAGACAGGTGTTGGCCAATCTTGTTATGGGAAAAAATATATTAGCCGAAAACGGTCTCTATTTTTTGTCGGGCCGCTCGGATTTAATTAAAATTAGAGAAAAAAGATTAAAACTGGCTCAACTGAAGTGGAAAAAGCTCGGAAAAATCGGCCGCTGGCTGGCGTTGGTACCTTTTATCAGGTTGGTAGCCGTGACCGGATCTTTAACCGCTTATAACACCCGGCCGGGGAGCGATTTTGATTTGTTAATTGTGGCCAAAAGCGGCCGCTTGTGGCTGACGCGCATCTTCACTACTGCCTTGCTGGCGATGTTAGGCAAAAGGCGCCACGGCCAACTTACCCAGGACCGGATTTGTCTTAATTGTTATTTAAGCGACGAAAGCTTGGAAATTAAAGCCGAGGCCAAGCCGCGCGACTTCCATTCGGCACAGGAATACGGCCGCTTAACGCCGATATTGGAAATTGAGCCGGGGCTTTATCAAAAATTTATCCGGGCGAATAACTGGCTGGGGGATTTTTTAGAATTTTATCCTTGGTCTAACGAGCAAACCGCCAAAAAAATCAAGCCGGCTAAATTTTTAAGCATCAGCCGACGGCTGGCAGAATGGTTGCTGAAAGGTAAAATAGGGGATTGGCTGGAAAATTGGTTTGGCCGCTGGCAGACGCGCCGCATCAGGCAAAAAAATGAAACCCAGCCCTCCGACCAGGTTTATGTTAGCAATCAATGCTTAATGTTCCATCCGCAGTCTAAGAGTTATGAGCTGATGAAACGATTTAATTTTAAAAATAAGCAATTAGTTGATCATTAATCATTAATCATGCAGTCAGTCGCGATTAAAATAAAAAAAGAATCGGTCAGGCCAGAAGGCGCGCCTTTAATTCAGCCGCCATCGCCGCCCCGGCCGAACAAAAAGAACCAGCCGAACAAGTTATTTTTCTGGCTGCCGGCGATTTTGTGCTTAATTTTGGCGGCGGTTTTAGCTGCTTTTTCGTTTTTAAAGCCGGCCTCACCATATCAGGACTTAATACCTTCTCAGGCCGTCGGCGTTATTTATTTCAATCAGGGGCCTTTGGCCGGTTCAGCCAAGGCGTTAGCGGAAAACAATTACGCTTGGCCGCCGTTTGTCTGGCTGAAAGACGCCTGGCAGGAATTGTTAACCGAGCATAAAATTGAGATTAAGCAGATTTCGCCGTTTTTTGAGGAGCCGATGGCTTTGGTTTGGCTTGCCGGTTCTGGCCCGCGGCCTGTTTGGTTGTTGCTTACTACTAAAAAAGCCGGCGATAGCGCTTTTGCCGCAAAGTTGGAGCAGCTGGAGAAGCAATTGAAACAGAATTATAATTTAATTTCCGATGTTTATCGTCAGATAAAAATTGTGGAAATCAAATCTTTGGAGCCGAGCCGCCAAAGCGTTTATTACGGCCAGGCAAAAAAATATTTTTTGGTTGCCGATAATCTGAATTCCCTGAAAGAAACAATAGATAAAATAATCGGACGTTAACCCCGTTAGAAATTATCAGACAGTCCAATTACTGCAGCGGAGTATTCAATAATTTCTAACGGGGTGGACAGTGTTGATGAGGTGTGGAAAATATGTGGATAGTTAGAGTTGACTGGCTTTTTGATAAATGATAAAATAAGAATAGTCCTGAAACTGGCCAAGTTTTTTACAAAAAAACGGGAGGTTCCTTAACAAAATAAGGAATGGCTGGTTAAGGATACTTTATTTCCTTTTTATGCTATATGTACCGGCGGGCCGTAAATAAAAAAGGCCCAAAGGGCTGTCTTTAATGATTATTTAATGACTAGTATAAAAAGGCTGAGGGGCGTTAGCCCCATTAAGTCTCAACACTATTTGGGCTTTAACGCCCCTCAAATATACCAAAAACCCTCAGAAAGTCAACCCCGTTAGAAATTATTGAATACTCCTTTATTCTAAGGATAATCATTTTCCCCAAAATAAATTTTTTACCGCAATTTGATTATTCAATAATTTCTAACGGGGTCAACCGGGGTCAACTTCAAAACCAAAATCACCGATACTGTAGGTGTTTTTTTATTATTTTATCCAAAATTTGGAGTTCCGCCGAGCGGAACGAACAAATTTTGGCAACAAAATAATAACCCCGCATCAATTTTGCCATTTCATCACTGATAGTAATTTATCTTACTCGCGAATACAAAAATCAGCCGCGAAACCCCTCACTTGCAAGCAAGTGAGGGGTTTCGCCAAGATTATTTAGCAAAATTGGTGCGGGGTATTTTGGATTATTTTTAGCTGGTCAGTATTGACCGTTTAAACCTTTAGCGTATACACTATAAGCAGATGAAGCGAATGAGTATGAACCCCGTTAGAAGTTCAATGAAAACTAACGGGCAAAAACAAAAAAGAATGTAATTATCAACTATATAACCTATCAAATTATTCATGAAAACTTCTAACGGGGTGAATAAAGAAATTTTGGAAAAATTAAAAAAGAAACTGGAACAGCACAAGGCGAAAATTGAAAAGGAGTTGGCCACGATTGCCGAAAAAGACGAAAAAATGAAAGGGGACTATGACACGCGCTTCCCCGATTTTGGCACGCCGCAGAGCACCGACGAGAGCGCATTGGAGGTGACGGCGTATGAGAGCGCTTTGCCGCTGGAATACGCGTTGGAATTGAGATTGGCGGACATAAACAAGGCTCTGGAGAAAATTAAAAATGGGCAATACGGCCAATGCGAAAAATGCGGCGAATCAATTGATCCCAAACGGCTGGAAGCCATACCCGAGGCGAAATATTGCATTAAACATCAAAAGTGAGGCCGCCGCTGTCTGAGCAGCCACCTTTTAGAGGTGGTTTTTTTGTTGGGAAAAAGGTATAATATACTAAAAGCAACAAATTTCAAGCACCAAATAACAAATAAATCACAAGCACCAAATTCCAAACAGTTTTGAATTTTGAAAATCGAAATTTCGAATTTATTTGGAATTTGGAATTTGTGATTTGGAATTTATCCATTTATGCCTGCCAAAGTTTTCTCTGCCGCCACTCTCGGGTTAAATTGCCAGCTAATTGAAGTGGAAGTGGATATGTCGCCCGGACAACTCCACAGTTTTCAGATTGTCGGCCTGCCTGACGCGGCGGTCAACGAATCCAAAGAGCGGGTTTCCTCCGCCATAAAAAACTCCGGCGCCTCGCCCCCGCATCATTCTAATCGCCGGGTCATTGTTAATTTGGCGCCGGCTGACATCAAAAAAGAGGGTCCATCTTATGATTTGCCCATTGCCGTGGCGTTTTTGTTGGCTTCCGAGCAGCTTTTAGCCACCGAAATTGCCAGCAAGATATTTGTGGGTGAGTTATCGCTTGAAGGCAAGCTGCGATCCATTAGCGGCGCTTTGCCGATAGCCCTGATGGCGCGCGACAAGGGTTTTAAAACCCTCTTTGTGCCTCGGGCCAACGCGGCTGAAGCGGCACTGGTTCGCGAAATAGAAGTTTTCGGTTTGAGTTCGCTGGAAGAACTTTTTTTACATTTAGAAAACAAGCAGGTGCTGGAGCCCACGCCGCCGACAGAAATTTCTTCGTTTTTTGACGGGGACAAAACTGTCTCCGATTTTGATTTGGCTTATATCCGCGGCCAGGAACACGCCAAACGCGCCCTGGAAATTGCGGCCGCCGGCCACCACAACATTTTGATGAGTGGCCCGCCGGGTGCGGGCAAAACGCTGCTGGCCAGGACTTTGCCGACTATTTTGCCGCCGCTGGCGTTTGAAGAAGCGCTGGAAGTGACTAAAATTTTTAGCGTGGCCGGCCGGCTCAATCCGGCCGAACCGGTCATTGTTAAACGTCCTTTTCGCAGTCCGCACCATACTGCCTCGGCCGTGGCTCTGGTGGGCGGCGGCAATCATCCCAAACCGGGTGAAATCACTCTGGCGCATCGCGGGGTGTTGTTTTTGGATGAGTTTCCTGAATTCCACCGCGATGTTTTGGCGGCGCTGCGCCAGCCCCTGGAGGACGGCGTGATTACTGTTTCTCGGGCGGCCGGCTCTTTGGATTTTCCCGCCCGATTTATGCTGGTGGCGGCTATGAATCCTTGTCCCTGCGGTCACGCCACCGACCCGCAAAAGCAGTGCGTTTGTTCAGCCGGCCAGATTAGCAAATACAAGAGACGGATTTCCGGGCCGCTCCTGGACCGGATTGATTTGCATATTGAAGTGCCGCCGGTTAAATACGATAAACTGGCGACTGATAAAGTGGGGGAGGAGTCGGCTGAGGTAAGGACGCGCGTCCAGCAAGCCCGCCAGACGCAAAATGACCGCTTCGCGGCAGAAAACATTAAGACCAATTCGGAGATGAATCTGCCGCACCTGAAGAAATACTGCCAACTGGATTCGGCCGGCCAGCAAATTTTAAAAACTGCGGTTGATAATCTTCATTTATCCGCCCGTTCCTATCACCGCGTGCTGAAAATCTCCCGCACCATCGCCGATTTGGCCAGCGCGGCCAAGATTGAAACGAATCATCTGGCCGAAGCCCTGCAGTATCGGCCCAGGGAAGAAAGTTTTTAATAAATTTTATGAATAATTTAGGCCAGGAAATTTTAAAATTAACCGAGCATTCTATTTGTGGCAATGAAAGCACTTGTCAGATTTTTTTAGAAAGATTTTAAAAGGGAAATCTTACCCGCGATGAGAATGGCGAATCTCATTTTTGTGTGTATTTTCTTCCTTATAATTTGCAGAATAAGAAGGTATTTATTGTCCATCATAAAAAATCTGGGTTATGGTTATCTCCGGGCGGACACATTGATAAGGGTGAGGATCTTTTGGGGGCGCTGAACAGAGAAATAGAGGAAGAGTTGGGAATTAAGAAACATTTTAAAGAAGCGCCCTCACCTTTTTTATCCCGCACCTTTTTTAAAGACCCCACAGCTTGCTGTGGTTGGGTAAATCCAGCACCACTTTTGTTCCAAAAGTGGTGCTGGATAAACACCTTAGGCGAGCAGCGGCTGAGTCTAAAACTCCGCTGCGAGCAAAAGGTGCGGGATTTATTAACTATCACGCCGATAAACAATCAGGTGCAACCTTGCAAGACACACTATGATATTTGGTATTTGGTGATGACCGACGGAAATAATTTCAATATCAATCCGCAAGAATTTCACGATACTAAGTGGTTTATATAAGTGGTTTATAATAGAAGAGGCAAGAAGAGTAGTGACTGATCCAGCGAATTTAAAAGCATTAGAAGTCGTAGAAAATACGACTTTATAATATAAAAGAATTAAATTTAAGGCGGGGCTGCGCTTTCAGCGCAGCCCCGCCTGTTGTTTACTATTTATTATTATCTGTTTCATCTTCTGGCCATCGGATTTTTGGCGCCGCGGACTTCAAAGTGAAGATGGCAGCCAGTGGAGCGGCCGGTGGTGCCCATCAGGGCAATTAATTGTCCCTGATCAACTTCTTGGCCCACCTCAACTAAAATCTGGGAAGTGTGGCCGTAAACCGTAATCACGCCGTTGGGATGCTGAATCATAATATATTTGCCGTAACCGAAATTCCAGCCCACGCCGTCAGCCAGAATAATTGTGCCGGCCGCGGCCGCGTAAATGGGCGTGCCGCAGGCGTTGGCTATGTCAACTCCGTTTTGGCCATGAAGGCGGCTCCAAGCATAACCAGTCGTCGGAGCGATCAGCCAGTTGCCCCCCGATGGCGTGGCGCTGGTGTATTTGGGCGCGGTTACTTTTGGTCTGACAACCGCTGCCGGCATTTCGCCGTCCGGAATAATGATGAAATTGCCGGCCACGAGCTGGCTGTCTTCATAAACATTGTTAAAGGCCTTAATTTCATTTTCTTTACCATTATATTTTTTGGCCAGGAAGGCAAATGTGTCTTTGGCGCCGATTTTGACGCGCACTCCGTTGATTGGCAGAATCAAGAGTTGCTGGTCTGGTCTGATTAAATCATTCTCCAGGAGATTATTGGCGGTTAAGACCGTGTCCGTGTTTACGCCAAATTTAACCGCGATGGAGAAGGGCGAGTCGCCCTGCTGGACAATGTAGGTGATGGCTTCTTTTTGCATGCCGGCGAACGCATTGCCAGCCACCTCTGGCGCCAGCAAACCGCTGCCCTCCATAATGGTCATATCCTGATTTTCCAGTTCGTCGTCGGCCGAAAAGTCAACGCTGGCCTGGGCGGTCGGAATGGCGGCGGCGGTTAAATTAAACGGCCCGTCCAAGGATGGTTGGGATAGTCCAGCCGTTTCTTCTATCAAAGCATTTAATATCTGTGCTTGGCCGAGTGGGCCGTCGCTTTTGGGCGAGAAATTATGGTAATTTAAGACAAAAAAAACCAGCAGAATGACCGCGGCCATTATCAGGCATTTTTTTTGACGACAGGCATATTGCCACAGTTTTCTGCCGAGCCACCTAAAAAACCCGGCAGGGGTTTCCGGGGATTTTTCAATGGATGATTTTTTGAAATTGGGTAGCATTAATTCTTGGTTTTAAGCCAGAAATAACCCTAAAATAAGATAGCGGCTTCTTAATAAAAAAAGCCTCCCATAGATAGTGCCATTTTATCATTTTTGGCCGCCCAGTCAACCCCGTTAGAAGTTCAGCCGAGGTTGCTTTTTATGAATAAAGAAGGTCGAACTCGCCTTCGGCTCTGAAAGTGGTAATAGTTTTTTATAGAAAAACTTCTAACGGGGTCAACCCCGTTAGAGATTTTACGCCATAAGTTGAAATACCGCGGCCAAAGCCGCCCGCTTCGCCATCGCTTCAGCGAGGCGAGCAGGCGAAATCGCAGACTGGCAAAATAACTTCAAAATGCCCGGCTGAATCTTCTAACGGGGTCAAGAAATTTAGTCCGCCAAGCGAAGCTTTTGATTTTTTGATCAAACCCCGCTATAATTTGACTACGGATTACCTGCCCGCCAATAGCCAAAGTGAGTTCAATAATATTACCAATTTAGCAACTTTTTAAGTTTACTTTTGGTAATATAACTTTTCTACTATTGGCTTTGGCAGGCGGGCGAATTTCTTATTCACCCCGCACCATTTCTATCCCTGTTCTTGGGTATTCCGATGAATTAAGGCGAAGCCGCTTCACTTCTGTCTGATAGAATGAAATTAACTTTCCCCGCGCCTCCGTGCGCGGGGGCATTCCGAATTGTTTGGTGAGTGGATCGTTTGGTTAATTTCCATCGTAATCGGATAGCGCGATAGAGTCGGTTGGGAAATCCCCGCCGCTCCGTCGGCGGGGTAGTTTAATACCCAAAGTTCATCTCTGGAAATGGTGCGGGGCGGGTATACGAATCCTTCAACAAACTCAGGATAAATTTAGTATATTCGTAATCCGTAGTTAAAATGATTTTCAAAAATCTCAACGAGAAACAAATTGAAGCGGTCAAGCAGATTGGCGGGCCGGTGCTGATTATTGCCGGTCCCGGTTCCGGCAAAACCAGGGTTTTAACCCATCGCGTGGCTTATTTAATCAGCCAGGGCGTGAGCGCTGAAAATATTCTGGCAGTGACTTTCACCAATAAAGCGGCCGGAGAGATGAAAGACAGGATTAAAAAGCTGATTTCGCTTGAAGCCAAGCGGGACTATAAACTACCGACCATCGGCACTTTCCATGCGGTCTGTGCTAAAATTCTGCGTTTTCAAGCCCCGGCGCTGGGCTGGAGCCGCGATTTCGTGATTTTTGACGACAAGGACAGCTTAGTTCTGATTAAAAAGACCATGGCGGAGCTCGAAATTTCCGAAGAGCAGTTTAACCCGGTCGCTGTCCGGGAAACGATTTCTTTGGCTAAAAGCGAAATAATTGACGAAAGGGATTTTGCCAGCCAGGCGGTTGATTTTTTTCCCAAAACCGTGGCCAAAATTTATCGGGGCTATCAGGAACGGCTCAAAAAAGCCCAGGCCTTTGATTTTGACGATTTAATTATGTTGGTCATTAAACTTTTTGAATTGGAACCAAAAATCCTGGCCAAATATCAGGAAAAATTCAAATATATTTTAGTGGACGAATACCAGGATACCAATCACGCCCAGTATCGGCTGATAAATCTGCTGGCGCAGAAATACCGGAATTTGTTTGTGATTGGCGACGAAGCGCAAAACATTTATTCCTGGCGCGGGGCTGATTTCCGCAATCTGCTGAATTTCAAAAAGGATTATCCGGAAGCCAAGGTGATAATGCTGGAACAAAATTACCGTTCTTCCAAAAATATTCTGGAGGCGGCTCAGCAAGTCATCAGCAAAAACAAGCTCCGCCATGATAAAAATCTCTGGACAGAGAACCCGGCCGGCCAGCCCGTCACGCTTTTTGGCAGTCAAGACGAAAAAGAGGAGGCCGGTTTCGTTGTTGGTGAAATAGCCAGATTAAAAAGAGCCAATTCCGGGTTGAAATTGAGCGATTTTGCGGTGCTTTATCGCACCAACGCCCAGTCCCGTGTCATTGAGGAAGCGTTTTTGAAAGTCGGTTATCCTTATAAAATCGTCGGGGCGCTCAAATTTTATGACCGTAAAGAAATTAAAGATTTAATTGCTTATTTGCGTCTGATTAAAAATCCTCACGACGTGGTTTCAATGGAACGGATTATCAACACTCCGTCTCGCGGTTTTGGCAAAGATGTTGATTGCCGGCAACTGTTGGAGTTGGATAAAACGCTTTTAAACCAGATGACCCCGCAGCGCCGGCGGGCCTGGAATAATTTTTCCCAATTGATAGGTGATTTGCGTCAGGCGGCCAAGTCGCTGCCCTTAAGTCAACTTTTAAAAAAAGTGATTGAGAAAATCGGATACAAAGATTTTATTCGTCAGCTGGCTGACCGAACGGAAGAAAGGGAGGAGCGCTGGGAGAATGTCAAGGAGCTTTTTACCGTGGCTAAAAAATACGACGTTTTGGCGCCGTCAGAAGGACTGGAATTTTTTTTGGAAGAAGCGGCGCTGATGTCCAACCACGACGAAGTGGAAACCGAAAAAAATTTGGTCAATTTGATGACGCTCCATTGCGCCAAGGGGTTGGAATTTGCCGTAGTTTTCATCGCCGGCCTGGAGGAAGGGATTTTTCCGCACAGCCGCAGCTTAATTGATGCTTGGCAAATGGAGGAGGAGCGGCGGCTCTGCTATGTTGGCATCACCCGCGCCAAGCAAAAACTTTATTTGACCGCCAGCCGCACGCGTCAGCTTTTTGGCGCCACCCTGGTTAATCCGCCCTCAAGATTTTTGTCGGATATTCCCGCCAATTTGGTGGAATATATTAATTTTGATGACGTCAATGAAGATAACGGAGGTCAAGACGGCATAATATTGCAAGACCAGGCGTAAAAATTGCGTCTCGGCGAAAAATGACGCCGCGCGTCATTTTTCGCCGCCGTCAATGCAAAAAACAATGCCCAGCGTCAAGCGACAATTCGGCGATGTGGGAGAGGAAAAAGCGGCGGAATTTTTGAAAAAGAAAGATTATCGGATTTTAGACAGAAATTATCGGCTGAAAGGCGGGGAAATAGACATCGTGGCGGCCAAAATTTCCGGTTTTCTGAAACTGAAAGTTGAAGCCGTTGTTTTTGTTGAGGTAAAAACCATTAAAGACGACGGTTCATTAAATTTAGCCGCGCTGGCTGCCCAAAACGTTCATTATTTTAAACAGCAGCGGCTGATTCGTGCGGCTAAAACTTATCTGGCTCAAAAGAAAATTTCCCCGGAAATTCCTTGGCGGATAGACATAGTTTTGGTGGTGCTGAATTCCCAAAACAATTTGGTCAAGATTGAGCATCTGGAGAACGCGGTTTGGGGAAGATAAAATTGGGAAGGCGGTCGGTACCAATGTCGTGCTATCGCGAGGGATTGGTACCGTGGATCATTAGGGGAGACACATGGCTTGGGTGACTAAAAAGATTTTAATTGTGGAAATAAAAAGAGGCGTAGCGAGATTAAAGAGGGCGGCGCCGCAGCAGCCGCCAAGGAAGGAGTGATTTCGCTACGCCAGAAATGGGGGCACAACGGAAAACTTTTTGGAGCCAGTTGGAGCCGGGCACGATTCGCACTTACCACCCAGCATTCGGCCGGGAGTGCAGCACCCAGGTCCGAGCTCTGCTTAGAAAGGAGGTAGTTTTCCGTTGCGCCGAAAATCATTTGGGCGCTTGTCCCGAAAAAACGAGACAAACTGTACCGTGATTGCTCAATCAGCACATAACGCCCATTTAAAATTGAAAGGACTTCTCCTGCAGGGAGAGCGAGATAGGATAATGGGGGCTCCTTTGCCTCCGGAGGACTTTCTTCGTCAGGGGTCGCCCACATTAGCGAGGCACGCCTGCGGATTCCGGTTACAACCTACAACCGGCCGCCTAAAATGTCCTCACGTGTCCACGGCCCCGTTTCCCCCCGATTCCCGTCCCTCAGCGCCGAGCTCTCTTGCTCGAGCGCATATTATTCTCCCCCCGCAGGATTTCGAAAAAGGATGGCGATCCGCGCGATCGTCAAATAGAGCAAAAGGCCGCCGGCCCGCAGTACCTTTATACGTGCTGCGTTTTGCTCTGAGATAGAAGCGGGAGCCTTATTCAAGGGCCGTTTTCCCGTTCGGGAATAGACAAAGGTTTACCTTTTCGTCTTGGGGCGCTCGAATCCGCCCTGCGGATCGCCAATTGGAAGAACTTTTTTAGTGATTTGAGTATAGCAGGCAATTAAATCTTGTCAATAGAAGAAAAAAAAGATACAATGAAAACATAAATTTAGTAACCTCCCCTTTTATAAAGGGGGAATGAGGGGGATTTAAAAAAACATTATAAAATCCTCCCTAACCCTCCTTTACAAAGGAGGGAAAATAAAAGGTATGCCTAATGACCTAATGGAAAAAATTGTTTCACTTTGCAAACGCCGGGGTTTTGTTTTTTCGGGCTCGGAAATTTATGGCGGGCTGGCCAGCACCTATGATTATGGTCCCTTGGGCGCGGAGCTAAAAAATAACGTCAAACAGGAATGGTGGAAATATTTTGTGCGGTCAAGAAAAGATATGCTGGGTTTAGACGGCAATGTTTTGCTGCACCCCAAAACTTGGGAAGCTTCGGGGCACCTGGCGAAATTTAAAGACGCTTTGGTGGAATGTAAAAAATGCCATCATCGTTTCCGGCCGGATAAATTGAAAGATTTAAACGGTTGCCCTGACTGCGGAGGCGAATTTACCGAATCAAGATTGTTTAGCGGCATGTTTAAAACCACGATTGGCCCGGTTGAAGAAGAGGGTCTGGCGACTTATCTGCGGCCCGAAACCGCCCAGAACATATTTATTAATTTCAAGAATATTTTAGATTCCACCGGCAAGAAAATTCCGTTTGGCATTGCCCAGATGGGTAAGGCCTTTCGCAATGAAATTACCACCGGCAACTTTTTTTTCCGCACCATTGAATTTGAAATCATGGAGCTGGAATATTTTATCGCGCCCCAGGCCGATTGGAATAAAATTTTTGAGGAATGGCTGGAATATATTTATGGCTTTGCCGCCAGGATCGGTTTAGATAAAAAGAATTTTTATAATCACGAGTTACCCGATGGCGAGCGGGCTCATTATTCCAAACGGACGATTGACATTGAATATCAGTTTCCCTGGGGGCGGGATGAACTTTGGGCCGTGGCTTACCGCAATGATTATGATTTGTCGCAGCATCAGAAATTTTCCGGCAAAAGTTTGGAATATTTTGACGAAGAAACTAAGAAAAAATATATCCCGTATGTGATTGAGCCGACTTTCGGGGTGGACCGCACGATGTTGGCGCTTTTGAGCGAAGGGTATAGCGAAGAAGGAGAACGGGTTGTTCTGAAATTAAATCCCAAAATCGCGCCCTATAAAGTCGCGGTGTTTCCATTATTGGCTAACAAATCCAAGCTGGTGGAGTTAGCCAAAAAAATCTACGATGATTTGCGTTCGGATTTTATGACCGCCTGGGACGATCGCGGCAACATCGGCAAACGCTATTATTCCCAGGATGAAATCGGCACGCCCTTTTGCATTACGGTGGATTTTGACTCGCTGGAAAAAGATGACGTGACGGTGCGCGACCGCGATACGATGAAGCAAGAGAGAGTAAAAATTAATGAATTAAAAGATTATTTAGAAGAAAAACTTTTATGATACAAAAAGAAATTTTAAAACTCGCCATTGCCATGGGCGTCAAGGCCGACTTGAGAGGGGAGGAGGCCGTCAAAAAATATTTAGCCCGGCAGAAGAAAAAATTTGAAGGCCTTTCTGAAAAGAAAAAGCGGGAATTTGATCAGGAGCGCCTTCAAAACCCCTACACGGATTCCGGAATTTGGGTTGACAACGGAAGGCCGGTCAAAAAAGCGCTGGCCGGAATTGATGTAACCACTGGTTCCTTGATGATGGCCAAAAGTTTGGGTTTTGATACCTATATTAATCATCATCCGATCGGCAAGGGGTTGGCACAACTGGACGATGTTATGCATTTGCAGGCCGATGTGCTGGCCATGTACGGCGTCCCGATAAATATCGCCGAATCTCTTTTGCAGCCCAGAATTTCGGAGGTGTCGCGAGGGATGCAGGCAGTAAATCATTATCAGGCAGTAGACTCGGCCAAACTGATCGGAGTTAATTTGATGAATGTTCATACGCCGGCTGATAATCTCGTGGCCAGTTTTTTAAAAAAAGAAACGGAGAAACGCCGTCCGGAATATGTCAGCGAGCTGATTGATTTTCTGAAAGAAGTACCCGAATACAAAAAAGCCGAGGAGCTGGGCGCTCCGATAAAATTAATTGCGGGCTCCGAAGACCGCCGCACCGGAAAAGTCGCTTTTACCGAAATAACCGGCGGGACCGAGGGTGCCAAGAACATTTATTCTGTTATGTCAAATGCGGGAATCGGCACAATCGTTGCCGTGCACCTTTCCGAAGAGCATCGCAAAAACGCTGAGGAAGCGCATTTAAATGTGATTGTTGCGCCCCACATCGCTTCCGATTCGTTGGGCATGAATTTATTTTTGGATGAACTGGAAAAGAAGGAGATTGAGATTGTGCCCTGCGGCGGGCTGATTAGAGTTAAAAGATAATAGCTACAAAATATGGATATACGGATTGGGGAATCCGTAGAAATTTCATAATACAAAGTGAACGCCAGGGTGGCGTATAAATGGGAAAAATAAGTTTGCCGCTTTTTTGGCGGCAAAAAAGCGGCGGAAAAAACCGCCGCGCGGCGATAAAATTTTGATAAATTCTAGGGCTCGCCTCGCTAAATTTGCTATGCCGTCCCGCCTAACGGCGGGACATGCAGCCACAGCACGCAAATTTTTAACGCTCGGCTCGCCCTGAATTTGGACAAAATTTTTCGCATGCGCGGAATTTAATACGATAAATCAAAAAGAAAGGAACAGCCCGTCAAATATTGACAGGTTGTTTTATTTATGATATACTAAAACAATTGAAAATAAGGCAAAATCGGCTGGTTCTTTGATACCAAAATTACCCTAAAATGCCCTAGAGCGCAGGAGGGCTGGATTTTTCCAGATCTTCTGCTTTCTGGGGCATTAAGGACAGCAAGTAGTCAGAGCCCGAGCCCTAGAGGAGGTTGACAATGGATACGTCCAACAATCTAACCAAAAACCTAATGAATTTTGAGGTTGCGAAGTTGCGGGAGAGTGGGTTCCCCGAAGACGCCGAACTCGCTGAAAAAGCAGAGAAAGTAGTAGAATTATTAGTCAAGGAGTTGAAGCCTGTGCTTAGGTATATTGCCATTCCTTTTTTGGTAAAGAAGACGAATGTTTCTCCACCCAGTAGTTTCCGGGCTATTGAGATCATTTGTTTTAAAAGATACCCTGCAGAGGAATTAGAGTATCTTTTTCTTTCTGAGGATGGAATTTTTTTCACCGCCAAAGAAATTAAAGCTTCTCAATACTCTCATGAAAAAGATTATTACCAACCAACAGCGACCGGGGAAAATGACATTCTGTCCACATGGAGGGCAATACCATTTAATGAATTCACCGCTTCACTGGAAGAGGCCTTAAGACAAGCAAAAGAAAAGCGCGAAAAGCATCTGGCTTCTATAGCCGAGCGTAGCGCAAGGCTGGATAAAATAATGGAGATTCTCAAGAGCTAACCGCCGGCGTCGATAAATTCCTTATTATGGCCGGAGAAAGGAGGGCGAATGAATATAAAATGATGGGCCTGAAGGCCGACAAAATCCTGATGACGTAGTCATCGGGTTGCCCTAAAATCCCCGGGTAGAAAAGCGTGGTCGGTTGTCCGACCGAATTGGACAAAACAGTCGCAGTAATCAAGGGCAGACAAATGGGCTACCCAACCCAAATGTTTGCCCCTCTTCTCCGAGGATTCATGAAAATGAATTTTCAGAGAAGGGGATAGTACCAAAAAAAATAAAAGAAAGGGGTAGAGCAATGAAAAAAGTCGCGATCGTATTGGTCCCGTGGTTGCTGTTAGGTCTTTCGGCCTGCGCAGCGAAGATTCCTCCATCGGGTTTTTTAGCCGTCAAGGTTTGTACCGAGCGGCAGTGTTCGGACGTCTCTGGCAAACCCGGGCCGAGAGAGTCCGGGATCTGGAAGTCAGCCGCCGAGCTGGGCGGTTGCGAATGCTTGGCCTGGAAGCTTCAAACCCCAGGAGTCCAAAGATAATTTTCATTCGAGGCCTTCATCGCGAAAACCAAAAAACTTGGTGGACGCGATGAAGGCTTCTTTTTTTGCATGCGAATAGCGATCCCGCTCAGCGGGACGCCCATGCGAATAAAGTATGCGAAAAGCGCACATTCATGCGAATTGCGCTCATGCGAAAAAATCCACCCTAACCCTCCTTTTACAAAGGAGGGAACGATGCCCCTTCCTTTTTCAAAAGAGAGGAGTTTTTTGAAAATAAAAAAACCCGCGAGTGCGCTCGGGGTATAAATGTGGCAGTGGTTATAAATATTTGTCTAAATCTTTCTTTTCAATTTCCGCGGATTTGTCGCTTGGGTTTTAAAACGGGTAGCTTAAGCACAAGCCGGGGATTTACTTAAAGAAAGATGCACCGAACTAATAAATGTTTCTTCGTCAGAAGGGATAAATTCTTTGTGCTTTTTCAAAGAAGCCGCATAACCGTAAATGGCGTCAAGAGCCATCTGGCGAGCTTCTCTGAGATTGCGGCCATAACTAATACAACCGGGCAAGGCCGGCACAATTACCGTAAAACCGTCTTCCGGCTCTGGGCGAAATATTACATTAAATTGAAGTTTTGTCTTCTCCATAGTGTTGTTTATATTCTAATCTTTTTAATTGATAAAAGTCAATAGAAAATTATATTTTTGATATTTGATATTTTTATTTTGGGCGTGGTAAGATGACAATAACTATAAATCACTAATCACGCACTAATTTGTTCACGAATCGCACGAATATTTGTGATATTTGTGGATAAATTTGTGCAAATTAGCGAATTGAATGTTTAAAAAAACCACTCTCAAAAACGGCTTGCGGCTAATCACTGCGCCGATGAAGGACAGCCAGACCACCACGGTGCTGGTGCTTTTTGGCACCGGTTCAAAATATGAAACCAAAGAAATCAACGGGCTGTCGCATTTTTTGGAGCACATGTTTTTCAAAGGCACAAAAAAACGGCCTGACACCCTGGCCATCGCTGAAGTGCTGGATAGGGTAGGGGGGCGCTACAATGCCTTCACTTCCAAGGAATTTACGGGCTATTGGGCCAAAGTAGATAAAGAACATTTGGAGCTGGCGTTGGATTGGGTGGCGGATATTTTATTGAACTCAAAATTTGAGGCGGCGGAAATTGAAAGAGAGCGGGGCGTGATAATTGAAGAAATTAACATGGTGCTGGACACACCGATGCACTATGTTTCTGATTTGTGGGAGCAGCTGCTCTATGGCGACCAGCCGGCTGGCTGGGATGTCATCGGCACCAAAGAGACGGTCAACAAAGTGAGCCGCAATGGTTTTTTGGACTATTTCAAAAAACAATACCGTAGCGAAAACGCGATTGTCTGTCTGGCCGGGCAGTTGGATAAAAAAGCTGAAAAATTGGCTCATAAATATTTCGGCCATTTGAGAAAGGGAGCGGCGCAAGGAAAGCCGACCGTGAAAGAGATTCAGACCAGGCCCGAAGTTTTAATTTTCAGCAAGGAAACCGACCAGACGCATCTATGCCTGGGCGTGCGGGCTTATAATATTTTTCATCCAGACCGTTACGTTCTGGCGCTGCTCGCCAATATTTTGGGCGGGATGATGAGTTCGCGGCTCTGGATTTCCGTGCGCGAGAAAAAAGGCCTGGCTTATTACGTGCATACCAGCGTGGAAAACTATACGGATTCGGGATATTTGGTGACGCAAGCCGGCGTGGCCAACAGTCGCGTCAGCGAGGCAACGCAGGAAATTCTGAAAGAGTATAAAAAAATCAGGGACAAAAAAATTGGCGCCTCGGAAGTTAAAAAAGCCAAAGACAATATCAAAGGCGCGATGCGTTTAAATTTAGAAACCTCTGATGAGTTGGCTTCTTGGATCGGCATGCAGGAGATTTTAAGGAAAGAAATTTTGACAACTGAGCAAATTTTTGCTAAAATAGAGGCGGTAACGGCTACGGATTTGGCGCGCGTGGCGAGCGATATTTTTCAACCAGCCAAATTAAACTTGGCGCTGATCGGGCCGTTTAAGGAGAAAGAGAAATTTGAGAAGTTATTGAAAATATAAAAGATAGCTACAAAATACGAAAAAGTACGAATATACGAAAATTCAAATTTTTGATTAGAAATAAAATTCCAGCCGTTTTTGTAGTTGGATTTTTTATTCAAATTTTTTGCTCGCTCTGGCGGGGCCAATGATGTAAATTAAATAAAAAAGACCGTTTTAGGTTTTTGGCTCGGAACCAACGGTCTTTAAGATTTCGAGCCACTTCATAATCAAAATTTTTTCGATTCAGGTCCTAGCAATGCCAGGGCGTTTCCAGCTTCGTCCCTAGCCTCAACATAAATAATGTTGTTGTCGCCTTTGGCCACCCTCGTGGAAAGATAAAAGTGGTTCGGCTTGTTTTTACAGGCAACCATTGCGATAACCCGCGAGCTGCTGACTGGCACATAAAGCATACACCGTTCGCCGTTATTTCGGGTAAACGGCAGCAGCGCGTGTTCCGGGAAAATTCCCTCCACCGAAAGCCCATTGCTTGTACGGCCGTCCGCCGGGCATACCTTTTCACCTTGGTATTTTTCGTAGGTTGTGGGCGACCCAGTATAAATAAGGTCGCATTGGATTGTGTATTTTACCAAGGCTTTTTGTATATTTCTACTGGACATATTTTCCGTATCTAACATCCACAGCGGCAACACCGTGAATACTGCGATAGCGGCCACCATTAAAACAATGCCGCAAGCAAGTATTCCCTCATCTCGTTCCAGACGTGAATCTTTCATAGGCCTCTCCTTTTGCTGTTTTCTAGAGAACTAAAAACAGGATAGCATACTTCAGCTATCCTGTCAATATTTATTATAGAAGTTTGAATCCAGCCTGGGATTCCTTTACATAAATCCCTTTTCACCTTATTCTATAAATAGACACCCTATGTATAATTTTCTATGACCAATCGCCAAATAATTGATGTTTCCACTTCCACGATTTTGCGTTTTATCCTGATAATTTTAGGGCTGTATTTTGTTTATCTTATTCGGGACGTTTTGGTAATGGTATTTATCGCGCTGATAATTGCGGCGGCCATAGACGGTCCGGTTGATTGGTTGGCGCGCCACAAAGTGCGGCGCGTTTTCGGCACAGCCATAGTTTATATTTCAGTGATGGCGGTTTTTGCCTTATTTATGTATTTGATAGTGCCGCCCTTGGCCGGGCAAATAAAAAATTTAGCCGTTTATTTCCCCGAGTATTTGACGAAATTAGGAACGGAAGCGCAAATTTTTGTCCAGAAAATTGGGGCTGAAAACCTGCAGAAAATTTTGGATAACATTGGCGGGCAGCTGTCAGAGGCGGCTTCTAATATTTTTGGCACGGCGATAAATATTTTTGGCGGAATTTTCAACGCCGTAGTTATTTTGGTTATTTCAATTTATCTGGTGGTTCAGGATAAGAGCTTAAAAGATTTTTTAGCCAACGTTATTCCGGAACAACACCAGACCTACGTGACCGGTTTAGCCGAAAGAATTCAGGGCAAATTGGGCGCCTGGCTGAGAGGTCAGCTGCTGCTGATGTTCATTATGGGTCTGCTTTTTTATATTGGTTTGGTTTTGATGAGGGTTAAGTTTGCCCTAACTTTGGCTTTGCTTGTCGGGATATTTGAAATTGTTCCCTTTGTTGGGCCAATTCTGGCCGGAGCGGTCGCGGTGCTGATGACCTTGGGACAGTCACCCTTTTTGGCTTTATTGGTTTTAATCCTTTCCATTGTGGTTCATCAATTGGAAGGCCACATCATCGTGCCTCAACTCATGAAACGAGTTGTTGGTTTAAATCCCTTGGTCGTCATAATTTCTTTGATTATCGGCGTCAAAATCGCCGGAATTTTGGGGGCGGTGGTGGCGGTTCCCTTGGCGGCGGCGATTTCGGTTTTGCTTAAAGATTTTTTTGTGGTCCGGGGACGTTAAGAAAAAATAAATCCCGCACTTTTTGCTTGCCCCGCACCTTTCCCCCAAAAACACGAAGGTATCACTAAATCAAGCACCCCAATTGGGTGCGCGATAAATAATTATGGTATAATCCTGATTTTTTATCCAGCGTACATTCTACCCCGCAGGAAGGTGCTGGATTCATAGGAAAGGTGCGGGGCTCGCAGCGGAGTTTTAGACTCAGCCGCTGCTCGCCCCGTTAGATAGTAAACATCTAACGGGGCGAGCCTAAGGTGCTAACCCAACCACGGCAAGCCCCGCACCTTTTATAAATTAAGCAGACTTTATTGGGTTCACTGTACTTAAAAAGGTGCGGGGCAAGCTGTGGGGTTTTTAAAAAAGGTGCGGGATAAAATAAATTGATAGGATAACAATTAGTGCCTCAGTGATTATTCCCCAGACAAAGGGGTTTTTATTTTCTGGGATATGAATTTTATGATGAAAGAAATAAAATTTTTCCAGGCATTTAACTTCCCAGTTAAAAGACCGCCGCAGAAAAATAAAAATAAAAATTAGCCCATCGGGCAAAAGGCTGATGAGCGCGCCAAAAAGGATTAGCCAGCGAGCGGGACTGGACCAGGCCAGCCAAAAAACTATGGCCAGGCCCAAAAAAAGGTCAAGCGACACCTCAAGCGAAAAAAATAAAAGTTGTCTGGGCGAGGAATTGAGCAGGTGGCCAAAGCGCCGGCCGTATTCCCAGTGCGGCAGGCGGTCAAATAAAAAATGCGAAACAAGGGCTAAAACAAAAATAGCCCAGAAGCTGTGAATTTTGGAACCGATGGCCGCGCCAACGAGCATGTGGGAGAAAAGTACCATAAAATTAAAAATTAAAAACCAAAAAGCAAAAACACAAACCAAAAATGTAAAAATATTTTTATGTCTTTAAGTATGTATTTTTTATTTTTTATTTTTGGTTTATAATAGATATAATTGGTTCATTCGGTCAAAAAGAAAGTTCGCTTTCTTTTTTCCCTCATTGCCAATTATAATAGATTTATGGGTATATTATACATCGTGGCCACGCCGATTGGCAATCTGAAAGACATAACTGCGAGAGCGTTGGAGGTTTTAAAGGAGGTTGATTTGGTCGTTTGCGAGGACACGCGTGAGACGATAAAATTACTGAACCATTTTGAAATCAAAAAACCGCTGGTCAGTTATTTTCAGCACAGCCAATTGTCAAAAATTGAATATATCGCCGGCGAGCTGGCGGCCGGCAAAAAAGTGGCGCTGGTGACAGACGCGGGCACGCCGGGGATTTCGGACCCGGGCGGGAAGCTGATAAGTTTATTAGTTGATAAGTTTATAAGTTTTAAAAACTTAAAAACTTACAGCGAAGCGGAACTTAAAAACTTATTAACTATAATACCGATTCCCGGCCCCAACGCCGCCATTGCCGCTTTGAGCGTCTCCGGCTTCCCGGCCGACCGATTTGTTTTTATGGGTTTCCCGCCGCACAAAAAAGGGAGGAATAAATTTTTTGATGAAGTCGCGCAGACAAAATATACGGTTGTTTTTTATGAATCACCTCATCGGATTTTGAAGACATTAAAAGAATTGTCATTGCGAGCGCGGCTGCGCTTGAGCGCAGCCGCGCAAAGCCTGCCTACCGGACAGGCAGGCAATCCCGAGGAAAACCGTGGGATTGCCACGGCGCCGGCGGCGCCTCGCAATGACGCGAGGCAATTAGTCGTCTGCCGCGAATTAACCAAAATGTTTGAATCCATCTATCGGGGAACAGCGGAGGAAATATTAAAAAAGTTATTGGAAGACAAAAATAATCAAAAAGGAGAATTTGTGGTCATTGCTCGGGCGAACTGATGCCCAAAATTTTAAACTGCAATCATAGCAGAGGTCGTATTTGTAGCCGCAGTCGGCATTTTTTCTGTGCATAACTCCGATTGATTTATTAAGTGGGGGGGTAAGATAAAAACAGGATTAATATTAATTGAGCCCAAATTTGTGCTTATCTAAAAAACTTTAGATTTTTGCGCATATTTTTGGTTCAAAATAAAAAATGAATAAAAAGATATTATTTTTAATAACTGGATTGATAATCAGCGCGGCGTTTTTTACAAAAATTCAGCCAGTTTCGGCGGCTACAATCTCGGTCACTTCACCCAACGGAGGGGAGAATTTAATTAAAGGTACCCCCTACACAATTCAATGGACTGGTGGTTATTCAACAATAACTGACCCATTAAGAAGTGTTGCTTTAATGTTAACAAAAGAGGACGGCGTTACCCAGGTTGGATGGATTCACTGGGGTAATTCCCCCAGTGGTTCATACTCTTGGGATCCGGTCGAAGTGAGGTCAGCTATGGCAGCTATTGGTATTGGTGCTTCGTATCAGGTCAATGTTCCCGATGGAAAATACAAAATCCGTGCAATTGATTATAATGATCCTCGCGGCACTGCAGTTGCTTTTGATACCAGCGACGCGCCGTTTTCCATTGTGGCGGCCGGCACCCCCTCCATCACCACCAGTTCTCTTTCCAGTGGAACAGTCGGGGTCTCCTATACTTCATTTCTTTCGGCCAGCGGGGGAAGCGGTCGCTACAATTGGTCAGCCACCGGACTTCCAGCCGGACTAAATATTGATAGTCCTGTTTGTGGTGAAATTTCTATTGCTTTATGCAATACAACCCCTGCCAGAATTTATGGTACTCCCACCACCGCCGGCACCTATACGGTAAATGTTACTCTAACTTCCGGTACACAGAGTGCTTCTAAACAGCTTAGCTTGGTTATCACCGCGGCTGGCACTGCTTCCATCACCGTCCTTTCGCCGAACGGAGGGGAAAGTTGGAAAGTTGGAGAAAAAAAATTAATCCAATATAATACAATATTATCTGGATATTCCGGGCAGACATGGCTCCAGTTAATTTTGCTAAAAAATAATATTCCTTTAATGACTGTGCCATATGAATGGACAATTCCAGCTACAGTGGAGGCCGGAAATGATTATAAAATCGAAGCACGGCTCTATGCCTGGCCGATTCCACCAATTTGCGTGGGTAAAGAAGTTTGCGCCTTAAGCGAACTTTCTTCTGTCAGTTCAAATTTATTGGCTTCTGATAAAAGCGACGCGGCGTTTAGTATGGTAAATCTAACCAATCGCTCACCGGACGCGCCATTTAATTTAACCGTAGCAAGCGCGATTGCCACAGATAGAACTGCGAAACTTTATTGGCAAAATGTTAATGGCGAAAAATTCTACATCTATAAGAACAAAAATGACGAAACGTTTCAGTTTTTGGCTGTAACCACGGATAAATTTTACAAGGATATTTCAGGTTTGAGCCCCGATATTAAATATGGCTATTATGTAACAGCGGTTAACATTTATGGCGAAAGCCAGCCAAGTAATAAGGTGTATATTTATCCCGCGGCTAACCAACCCTCCATCACCGTCCTTTCGCCGAATGGAGGAGAACAATGGGGAATTGGGAAGCAATATTCTATCACTTGGAATTCTGCGAGCAGTATCAACCATGTCACCATTGCCTTAAACAAATCCGGCCAATATGTTAAAAATTTAGTTCGTAACATTATAAGCAACGGCAGCGCTTTTTGGACTCCGGATTTAGGATTAACCCCTGGCAGTGATTATAAAATTAGAATTACAGATTTTGACAGCGGAGTTTACGACGAATCCGACAATTACTTCAGTATTATCAAAACCGGAAGTGCGCCAACTTGCCTTCCCGATAACACCTTGATTAAGCTCCCCGACGACCCCAAAGTCTATGTTATTATCAATTGCGAAAAAAAATGGATTCAGACCGCCGAAGAATTCAAGGAAGAGGGCTATAAATGGTCTGATGTCAAAGCGGTAAACTCGCCGGTTATTCAGGCCTACGCCGATTATTCGCAAACCACGGCTGATCTTTTGCGGGCCGTTGGCCAGGAAAGAGTCTATAAAGTCGTCAACGGAAAATTGATTTGGGTGCCGACGGTTTCCGCTTTTAACGCACAAGGGCTAAAATGGTCTGATGTGCAAAATGTTGATGCTTCGCGACTAAATCAATATCCGCGTGCCAAACTTTTGCAGGCCAGCGGCGACCCCAAAATTTACTATATTACCGAATCGGGCCTGAAAAGACATATTCCCAATGAAACAATCTTTGACTCCTACGGCAACAAATGGGAAGATGTAGTCAGGGTTACTTCAGCTGAAATTAATTCTTTCCCTGACGCGACTTTAATTAAAGCCGAAGACGGCTATCAGGTCTATAAAATAGAAAATGGCCAGAAGCGCTGGATTAAAACCGACGCGGCATTTAAAAGATTAAAGCTTGACTGGAATAAGGTGACTCCGGTAAACAGCGCAGAGCTTGATGCCTATCCTGAAGGAGCAGTCATAGAATAGCAGAGATTAGTTTGAATTTCGGATATTCAGAGACTCCTCTGGTTTGACGCCGGAGGAGTTTTTGTTGATATATATGACATTTTTAGTTATTATTTTAGTATGAATAAGTTTTATATCACTACCCCCATCTATTATGTGAACGATAAACCCCATATCGGCCATGCCTATACCACCGTGGCCGCGGATGTTTTGGCGCGCTGGCGCCGTTCACTGGGCGAGCAGGTTTTTTTCCTGACCGGCACGGACGAGCATGGCGTCAAAGTGGCCCAGGCGGCCGCAAAGGCCGGACAAAGCGAGCGGGAATTTTGCGACGGCAAAGCCGAGGATTTTAAAAACGCCTGGCAGCTGCTCAATATTCAGTATGATAATTTCATCCGCACCACCGACCCGGCTCACGAAGCGGCCGTGCAAAAAGTTTTGCAGACGCTTTATGATAAAAATTTAATTTACAAAGGGGTTTACGAAGGGCTTTATTGCCAGGGTTGCGAGCAGTACAAAATCGTTGATGATTTAATTGACGGCAGATGTTCCGACCACCAAATTGAACCGGAATTAATGAAAGAGGAAAGTTACTTTTTTCGTCTTTCCGAGTTTCAAGACGCCTTGCAAAAGTGCATTGAATACGATGAGTTTAAAATTGAACCCAAAGAGCGCAAAAATGAAGTTTTAAGTTTCATTAAATCCGGCTTGACAGACATTTCCATTTCGCGCCAAAACGTGAGCTGGGGAGTTCCTTTGCCGTTTGACCCAAAGTTCACCACTTACGTTTGGGTTGACGCCTTTTTAAATTATTTGACTGGTTTGGGCTGGGATGGGAAAAACTTAAAACTTGAAACCTATAACTTAAAACTTAATTTCTGGCCGCCGGATATCCAGCTGATGTCCAAGGACATCTTGCGCGTCCACGCCACTATTTGGCCAAGTCTGCTTTTAGCGCTGGAACTGTCTTTGCCGCGCCGAATTTTTGTCCACGGTTTTTTCACCATTGAGGGTCAAAAAATGAGTAAATCTTTGGGCAACGTCATCTGGCCCGAACAATTGGTCCAAAAATTCGGCGCGGACGGGGCCCGCTATCTTTTGCTGGCGGCGACGCCCTTTGGTCAGGACGGCGATATTACTTGGGAGAAATTAACTGAAAAATACAACGCTGATTTAGCCAACGGACTGGGAAATTTAATCAGCCGCGTTTTTAACTTGATTGAAACAAATTTTGATGGCCAGGTGGGGGCCGCTGCCGGTGTCAATTTAGACATCAGCGATTTAATGCGGGAGTTGAAATTATTTGAAGCGCTGCAGCGAGTTAAAGAGAAAATTGACTGGGCCAACCATTATATTGATGAAGTTCAGCTTTGGTCATTGGTTAAAAGTGATCAGGCCGAGGCAAAAAAAACTTTAGGAGAATTGTTGGAGGTAATAATTAAAATAGGGGAGGGTCTGGCGCCATTTATGCCCGGGGTGGCGCAGAAAATTTTAGCAGCAGCCCGAGCGGAAAGAATTCAGAAGGGCGAGGCGCTGTTCCCTAGAATCAGAGATTGATTATGGATCTTTTCTCTCATGGTCTTTGGGGCGGGATTATTGCTAAAACCGCCAATAAACACAAAATTACCAAAAAACCGGTTTCTGTTTTTTGGTTTGTTTTCTGGAGCATGATTCCGGACTTTTTTTCTTTTGCCGTTCTTTTTATCTGGCTGTTTTATGGTTTGTTGGCCGGCACTATCTCCTTGGCTGGTGCTGGTTTGCCGCATCCCAGCGCCATGGAGCCAATGATTGGCGACACTTTCTTCATTTTTCGTTTCACCAATTTTTTCTATAATTCAAGCCACAGTTTAATCGTATTTTTCATTATTTTCGCGTTAGTTTCCTGGAAGAAAAAACATTCCGCCTGGGTGATGTCCGGCTGGTTGATTCATATTTTGATTGACATCCCGACCCACTCCTATAAATTTTACCCCACGCCGTTTTTATGGCCACTGTCTCAATGGAAATTGGATGGTTATTCCTGGAGCCATCCCGGCTTTTTAATTTTTAATTACTTGGCCATATTTTTAGCCTATTTTTGGCTTTACCGGCGGTGGCTGAAGAAGGGTGATAAAAACATTTAATTACTTTTTTGTGTCGACCGCGCCCACCAAAGCCAATAATGAATACAAGGAGTTACAAGCAAAAAAGAATTTATTCTTCTTGGAGTAATATCCCAACCAATCAGCTTTGGTTATTGGCGGGCGGGCAAAAAAGTAACAAAAAAACTCCTTTGCAGGCGTCAAAAATAGAGAAAATCGGCCTCGCTTCACGATAAAAATTGCTATGCCATTTTGCCTGCGGCAAAATATGCAGCCACAACACGCAATTTTTATCCTTCGGCTCGGCTCGATTTTCTATCTATTTTCGCGCCATGCAAGATTTAAATGTAAATACTTAGAGATAGAAATTTTAGATTTTGCATTGTCCCGTTACGCGGGATCTCGCGTAGCGATGATCATTTTTCATTTTGCCCGCCCTCGGCCAAGCTCGGGCGAGGCCGGGGAATTTTGAATTTTGAATTTATGTTGATTGACACTCATGCTCACCTAAATTTCTTTGCCTATAGAGATGACGGCGACGAAGTGGTAAAAAGAGTGCTAAAAGATAATATCTGGATGATAAATGTCGGTTCGCAATACGACACTTCGCGTCGAGCGGTTGAATATGCCCAAAAATATTCTCAAGGCGTTTTGGCGGCGGTCGGGCTGCACCCGATTCATTTAAAAAAACAGGAGGTGGATGTGTCAATTGATGAATATGAATCTGTGGAATTTAAAGCCGGAGCAGAGAAATTTGATTACGAGCGCTACAAGGTTCTGGCGCAAAATCCCAAAGTCGTAGCGGTGGGGGAAACTGGATTAGATTATTATCGTAATGCAGAAAGCAAATTATTGCAGCGGGAAGTTTTGTTGGAGCAAATAGCGTTGGCACGGGAAATCGGCAAACCTATAATTTTTCATTGCCGCGAAGCGCATCAGGATTTACTTGAAGTTTTAAAAAATTGGGAATTTGTGGGCAACAAAAGACTTCGCGGCGTGATTCATTCCTTTTCCGGCCGCTGGTCGCAGGCTCAGCAATATTTAGAGATGGGATTTTATTTGGGTTTCAATGGCATTATCACTTTTGCGCGCGATTATGATAGAGTGGTGAAAGAAATGCCGTTGGAAAGATTATTGCTGGAAACCGACTGCCCTTATTTGACGCCGATTCCTTTCCGCGGTAAAAGGAACGAACCGGCCTACGTTAAATACGTGGCGGAAAAAGTGGCGGAGTTGCGCGGAATCAGTTTTGAAGAAGTGGCGGAAATAACGACGGCTAACGCCAGAACATTATTTAATATATGATTCGCGAAATAAAAATTTATCCCGATAAAATTTTATCTAAAAAAGCCAAACCGGTTGGCCAAATTGACGCTGCCATAAAAAAATTAATTGATGATATGGTGGAAACGCTTTACGCCAAAGGCGGGGCAGGGCTGGCGGCTAATCAGGTGGGGGAGCTAAAGCAAATTGCCGTGGTTGGTATTGGCGAGGGCCTAAATATTTTAATTAACCCTAAAATCATTGATAAAAAAGGCAAGGTTGTGGCAGTAGAGGGCTGTTTAAGTTTACCTGGATATGAACTGGAAATTAAACGGCCGCAAAAAATCGTGGCTGAATATTTAGACAAACAAGGCCGCAAGCAAAAATTAAAAGCCAGCGATCTGCTGGCGAGGGTCATTTGCCATGAAGTTGACCATCTGCAAGGGAAGATGATTTTGGATAGATTGCCGTTGTTGAGGCGACTCATAATGAAAAGAAAGATAAAAAATGCTGAATCTTTATAAATCCTCCCTAACCCTCCTTTTATAAAGGAGGGAACAAAATTTCCCCCTTTGTAAAAGGGGGATTAAGGGGGATTTTAGAAACTAGATGCGAGAAAACAAAAAGGGCGCGCGAAGCGCCTTGGGCTATTGGTGATTGTTGATATCTATTTGAAGCCTATCCAAAAGCAGAAAACGGCAGTGAAACCAAAAATAGCAATGACTACGGCCCATCGCCGTAAGTAGGCCCGGGGATTTTTGGCAATGAGCTCTGCGAGGCCATCCCCATATGTTGCGACTAGGCTAAAATGGGCATACCATAGCAGCCAAACAGTTGCGATGACGAGTGGAACCCCGAAAATTAATCCGGCCCAGATAAAATTATTAAGGCGGTGTGTCTTCGGGTTCACATCGAAAAAATAAGGAAAGATCAAAAAAAGAGCAAGTCCACAAAAAAAGGCGATGGCAAATTCCTTGTGATTCTTCATGATATCCTCCTTGCAATGTTTAGATTTGTGATAAAAAGAACCGACTTCAAACTTATTAACTAATCCTATATCCATCCTGCCAGCGTCACAATTCCCAAAGCCATCATAACCAATCCGGCGATTAAATGCAAGAGCCGGATTTTATTTTTGCGCCAGTTTTCGGCTTTTTCGGGTGACAGTCCGTAATACATCGCCAAAATTATCGCGAGCATCGGGATGATGTAAATTAGATTATAAAGCAGCAGGTATAAAAAAGCTTTAAAAACAGAAGTTTTGACTGCCAGCAGGCCGATAATTATGGCATAGGGTCCGGAAGTGCAGGGGAGCAAGAGAAGACTGACAAGGAGGCCGATTAAAAAAGCGCTCCAAGGCGTGGTTATGCCGCGAATCAGCCCTTTCATTTTCGGCCGCCAGCTTTGCGGCACCTCCATAATAAATCCGCCGCCGCCGTACCAAAAATAATCTTTAATATTGAGCAGTCCGATAATGACGGCAATTACCCCGACTATCTTGTAAAAGATTCCCGAAAAAGAAATCGTGTAATGGCTGATGATTTGAAAAATGCTGATGCCGATTAAAAAATGCGCCAGAAATATCGCCAAGGTGAACATCAGCCCGGCTTTCAGGGCTTTTTTGTTTTCGCCGCTGATGAGCATTGAGGCCATCAGTAAAATAAGCACGGCAAATTTGCAGGGATTGAGCGTATCCACTGCCGCCCCGCAGGCGACCGCCACGGGCGTCAAATTAAGCGAGCGCAGGCCGGTCTGGCAGGCGTTTTCGTCGGCGGCGTGAACCGGAGAAAACAGCAGCGTGAGCGCTGAAATTAAAATAAAAACAAGAAAAATCTTTTTCATAGAATTTAATCATATCATAAGTCAAGGTTGAAAAAAAGGCAAAAATGGGATAGAGTGGAGGAGTAATCGCGGATTACGGATTAAAAATAATATACGAATAAAATCTCCCCTTACCCCTCCTAAAGGAGGGGAATAATTCCTCCCTTTAGGGAGGGTCGGGGAGGATTTATCCAATGGAAAGATATAATCCAAAAAAAATAGAACCCAAGTGGCAGAAGTTTTGGGCCAAAAATTCCAAGCTTTTTGCGGCTGATGAGAAAAGCGGCAAGCCAAAGCAGTATATTTTGGATATGTTCCCATATCCTTCTGGCGACGGCTTGCACGCCGGCCACGTGGAAAGCTACACGGCGACCGACATAATTTCACGCTACTGGCGGATGAAAGGCAAAAATGTTTTGCATCCGCAGGGATGGGATGCTTTCGGCCTGCCGGCGGAAAACTACGCCATTAAAACCAAAATTCACCCCTCAATTACCACGCAGAAAGCCATCGCCACTTTTAAAGCCCAGATGAAGATGATGGGTTTTTCTTACGATTGGTCGCGGGAGCTTAATTCAGCCGACCCCGATTATTATAAATGGACCCAGTGGTTTTTTCTTCTGCTTTACAAAAATGGTTTGGCATATAAAGCAAAAGGAAAAGTAAATTGGTGCGATTCTTGCCAGACCGTGCTGGCAAATGAACAGGCCGAAGGGGGAGTTTGCGAGCGTTGCGGCCAGTCGGTGGTGCAAAAAGATTTGGAGCAGTGGTATTTTAAAATAACGGATTTTATTGAAGACCGCGATAAAACCAGCGGTTTAATAAGCGGTTTTGATAAAATTGACTGGCCGGATTCCACCAAAGCCGCGCAGAGAAATTGGATAGGAAAGTCAGAGGGTGCGCAGTTTGAAATGAATATCGAGGGCACGGATAAAAAAATCCAGGTTTTCACCACCCGCTTGGATACAGTTTTTGGTATGACTTTCGCGCTGATTGCGCCGGAGCATCCAATTATTAAGAATTTAGAATCAAGAATTAAGAATTATGAAGAGGTAAAAAAATACATCGAAGCAGCGAAGAAAAAGTCAGAACTTCAAAGAATGGCTGAAGTGAAAGAGAAAACCGGCATTGAACTCAAGGGAATAAAAGTTTTAAACCCCTTCACCCAACAAGCCATTCCGCTTTTTGCTTCCGATTTTATCTTGGCGCACTACGGCACCGGCGCGGTGATGGCGGTGCCGGGACACGACCAGAGAGATTTCGAGTTTGCTAAAAAGTTTGGTCTGCCGATAGTTGAGGTGATTGTTCCTCAAAATCAAAAATCAAAAATCAAAAATCAAAATGACAATTCAAAATTAAAAATTTTAGAACAAGCTTTCGTAAAAGATGGAATTTTAGTAAATTCAAATAATTATAATGGCTTGACTTCTGCCGAGGCGCAAAAAAAAATGACTGCTTTGCTGGAAAAAGAAGGAATCGGCAAGAAAGTTATCAATTATAAACTCCGCGACTGGCTGGTTTCGCGGCAAAGATATTGGGGTGCGCCGATTCCGATAATTTATTGTGACGACTGTAAAACAAAGAAATATAACTACGTCATTTTGCATGGTTATGTTGGCACTTCAAGGGATGCTTTTTTACCGGCATTAAAAGCCGAACTTGAAAAACAAGGGCATAGTGTTTTTGCGCCAGATTTGCCTAATCCGGGCGAGCCCGGAGTTGAGGAACAAGCCAATTTTGTAATGAAAAATGCAAAAATTGGCGCAAACACAATCATTGTCGGCTGGAGCTTGGGCGGCGTTGTGGCCATGAGGATTCTGGAAAAAACAAAAAAGAAAATTGCTCGGCTGTTTTTAGTTGATTCTTTTATAAGACCGGAATTTCAAGATCAGTCCAGGGAAAATGTCGTTAAGAGCCATAATTGGAAATTTAATTATAAAAAGATAAAACGAAATGCCGAGAGAATAGATTTAATTGTTGATAATGGATATCCTATTATTGGCAAAGACCAGGCCGAAAAAATGTCTGAATTGTTTGATGCCACATTGTATGCTGTTAAATCAAAAGAGAATCATTTTGAGGGATCGGGTGAGAGCGAATTAATAAAAATAGTGAGTGAAAATGGAATTTTTTCCGTCTCCGAAAAAGACTTGCCGGTGAAACTTCCCGACGACGTTGATTTTATGCCGACCGGCGAGTCGCCGCTGGCTAAATCAAAAAAATTCCAGAATGTGAAATGCCCTAAGTGTGGCGGAGAAGCGCGGCGGGAATCAGACACGATGGATACCTTCGTTTGTTCCTCCTGGTATTATTTTCGCTACGCTGACCCGAAAAATAAAAAAGAACCCTTCGACAAGATCAGGGTAAAATATTGGCTGCCAGTGGATTTGTATGTGGGCGGAGCAGAACACACGGTATTGCATTTGCTTTATTCGCGCTTTTTTACCAAAGTCCTACACAATTTGGGCTACATTGATTTTGACGAGCCGTTTGCCAAAATGCGCCATCAAGGAATAATTTTGGCGGAGGACGGACGCAAGATGTCAAAATCGCTGGGCAATGTTATTACGCCAGATAGCGTGGTTGAGCAATACGGCGCCGATGCTTTGCGGATGTTTGAGATGTTTATGGGACCGCTGGAGGATATGAAGCCGTGGAATACGAAAGGAATTATAGGAATTTCCAGATTCCTTGAAAGAATCTGGAAATTAAAATCCCAAATCTCAAATCCCAATTTCCAAACAAATCCCAAATCTCAAATCCCAAAATCTAAAAATAAAAGGGATGTCATTCTGAGCGAAGCGAAGAATCTAAATCCGCTACTACATAGAACAATAAAAAAGGTAAGCGAGGACATTGAGGCGTTAAAATTTAACACCGCAATTTCGGCTTTGATGATTTTGGTGAATGAGTCGGGAGGGGGAGAGAACGTGAACCAGGAACAACACGAAACATTTTTAAAGCTTCTGGCGCCCTTCGCCCCGCATATGGCAGAGGAGCTTTGGAGCCAGTTAGGTTATAAAAAAAGCATCTTCACTGAAAAATGGCCCGAGTATGACAAAAATCTAATCAAAGAAGAAACGATTGAGTTGGTCGTTCAAATCAACGGCAAAGTCCGCGCGCGCCTTTTCGTGCCGGCGGATATTTCGGAAGAAGAAGCCAAAAAAATGGCGACTTGCGATGTCGCCATTAAGAAATGGCTGGCGGGCAAGGAGCCAAAGAAAATTATTTTTGTGAAAGGGAGGTTGGTTAATATTGTAGCGTAAGCTTTTTGAACAAGATGACATTTTCAACTTTTCAGGAATTTCCAAATTTGGTAGCAGTTTTTTCTGAAAAAACTGATGGTTCAATGGGCAGTTTTAGGCTGGGGGCCAGCCAAAAAGAGCTGACTAACCGCGAGAACTTTTTGAGAAAAAATGGAATCTCGTTGGAAAAGTTTGTCCGGGCCGGCATAGTGCAGAGCGGCGAAGCGGTCATTGTTTCATTGAAAGATGCCGGGGAAAAAATTGAGGAAGTTGATGGATTGGCCACCAGAGAAAAAAACTTGTTTTTGGCGGTCACGGGCGCTGACTGTCTGCCGATTTTTATATTTGACCCGCAAAAAGAAATTGTCGGCTTGGCGCACGCGGGCTGGCGTGGTTTGAGCCGGGGAGTGATTGGGGCGACCGTTGAAAAAATGACGGAACTGGACGCCGAGCCGCAGAATATTTTGGTGGTCGTTGGGCCGGGTATTGGCGTGTGTCACTACTGGATAAAAGAGGAAGTCAAAGTCGAGATGGCGGAAAAATTCGGGCCATATTTTGAACAAGCCACGCAAGACCGCGAGGGCAAAAAGTATATTGACTTGAAAAAAATCGCCAGGATGCAGTTGGTGGATTCGGGGGTCAGGGAAGAAAATATTGAAGTGAGTCAGGAATGCACCGCTTGTCTGTCCGACAAATATTTTTCTCATCGCCGAGACCAGGTTGAGCCGATTGAAACAATGATGGCGGTAATGGGGATGAGAAAACAAATTCTCTAATGGCAAATCAAGAGCCCAAGAAAGTGATTTTTGTGAAGGGGCGGTTGGTAAATATAGTCGTATGAAAATCATTTCCTGGAACGTTAATGGATTGTGGGCGGCTTGTCGGAGGGATTCGTGGATTAGCTGAAAATTTTTTAAGGTCGAAGTTCTTAAAAATTTGAAGCGCTTATAGCGCAAAAGGAGGTAAGCATGGAAGCAACAATCGTAGGGGTTTTCTGGAAAAAAAGGGGGAATCCACGTGTATTCAACGGTCAGTTATTATTTCATCCGAATGCTCTTAGTTTTGTGGGTGAGACAAAAGACGATTATGGCATCGCCGAAATCATCAGTGAAAAATTTACTCCGACCGAGCTGATCTTTACAAAAAAATACAAAGAACCGCACAGCGGAATCAAGGGGGAAATCAGATACCATTTTACAGCGAAGAATTGGCGGGGGGTGCCGTGCGGGTGGTATGGAGTCTGGATAACTAATAATGCAGAGGGGACGAATGGCGAAGCTGCTTGCGCGCTGATTGTGAATTAAGTTGTCCTTGTTCTTTTTCTGGAGCCCTGTGGTACGAAAATCACAGGGTTTTTTTGTTTGATTTTTCATTAAATTTATGATGCAATATAACCATGAAAATTATTTCTTGGAACGTTAATGGATTGAGGGCGGTTTGGCAGGGGATTAAAATATGAAACATTGACATATTTTGACAATAGCTATACATTTATTTATTATCAGCTGTGGATAATTAGATGGTTGTATATGATATAATAAATATGCTTAATAAAAGAAAGATGCTAAATAGAATATATAGATCTATATTTCCCGCGCAGGAAGAGAATGCCGTTAAAAAGCAATACGGTATCCCGAATCAGATTAGCCTAGCTCTTGAGCTAAAGGATGGCTGTTTTGTTATAACTTCTCCGGATTTGCCGGGCCTTATAACTCAAGCGCGCAATACCGACGAACTTCTCAATATGGTCAATGACGCTGTTTTAACTTATTACGATGTCCCTAAGAGGGTTAGCGATTTTGTGTATAATAAGATAGACATACACGGCATTGGAACATTTTCGTATGCGGAAAAAAGAGCCCTGCAAACTAATTAATATATGGGGAAATATGATTTTAACAGAGATGAATGCATCTTTGCTTTAAAGAAATTAGGTTTTGTTTGTGTAAATAAGCGAATGGGAAATCATGATAAATACAAGCGCCCATCTGATTCGTTGTTTATAATGGTTCCTAGGCACCGAGTTCTGTATTGCCAAAAGGCCATCCTTAATGAGTTAAAAAGAATTGGCGGAGATGAACTTGAAAATAGGTTTTTAGAATTAGTTTAGGTTTTTATTGGAATTGTTTTTAATTGTCCCTTATTGGGATTTTTTGTTATATTAAATTATGAAAATCATTTCCTGGAACGTTAATGGATTGCGGGCGGGAAAAAATAAAATAGGGTGGTCATTTTGACCACCCTTTGCAGTTGGCTCCTAGGTTCTAATCCAGGAGATTTTTTATTTTTTCCAGTTTTTCTGCGATTTGGAAGCCTAACCCGCGATACGGCTGGGGAGAGCGGATGAGCATTGTGAGCGAGTTCGTTTCGTTTTTGTTTAAAACTTCTTGTAAAATTTGGATTGCCTTGGTCCCCTTGGTTAAAATTGAGACAAGAAAATCCATCCCAAAAAGGGCCCACGGCCATAGATTCTCATAGCGAGACCCCGGAATTATTTCTTTTTTCTGTCCATCAAAATCAGAACAAGTTAGGCCTCCTGTATCATGATTGATTTGGATTCCTTCCGGCGGAAAAATGGTGGTGAAAATTGAACCGTTCGAACGGTAATAGAAAAAAATATGGGCTGGCTGGCTGATTTTTTTAATGAGCAGCCATTTTGGACTATGACCATCCAAGATTTCAAATTTCTCTGTGTGGCAGAGAGTATAGCGCGACCGGCCACCTATGAAATCAAGCAATACGTGACCAAAGTCCACTGTTGTGCCCGCGGCTGGTTTTTTCTCCGCCCATTTTTTAATCAAAAAGGTGCTTAAATCTTTTTCGTCGACCTCCAAAACAACGGGTTCATCGTTTTCAATGTTAATAATTCTTCGGCCTTTGATTTTCATACCCCCTCCTTATTCGGTTTTTCAGGTACTTTTTACGCTCGCCTTGTCGAGCGTTTTAATGGTAAGGCAGGCGATGAAAATAGTCAACTTTTTATTTCTGTTTGATTTTTCAATCTTTATAAAAAGAGCCCTTGTTCCGCGGATGGAACAAGGGCGATGTTTTTAAAGAGCCGAAGGAATTTAATTTTTAAGAACTCAACCTTATTGACGCCAGCGCCAGGTAATAGGCGATGACGCTGGTAGCACTGGCAAAAAATCTTCCCAATTGTGGGGAGACGCTAATTTCAGTGCTCCACCAGCCGAGGCGCCGGCCGTCTCGGATGAAGATTTCCTACCAGCCTTCCTTGCGGGCGAGATCCTCGGCGTCTTGGACGTCAACTTGTTCAACATTGACGACCTCGTCTTCGCCCAGAAGCTGGTAAATACCAGTTTTTTGCTCAAAGAAAAAAACTTTGCAATTCCCGCACTGGAGCGGGAAGGGATTAACCACAATGTTAGTGGTCAAGGGCAGAAGCGAAAAACCGGAGCGGATTTTTTTGTCCGCTCTTTCTTCCAGGAAGCCATTATTGCAAGACGGGCAAACCCTGAAAAAATAGTGCAGCATAATTTTCTCCTTTCAAGAACTAAATGATTTGATGCCGTATAGATTATTATTAAACTTCATAGAATATTTTGTCAATGATTTAAGCCGGCGCTGGTTCATTGATTTTTAATTCAAAACATGCTGAAATGAGATTATGCGAATCGGATTTTTTGATTCGGGACTTGGGGGGTTGTTGATTTTCAAAAGCGTGGCGCAAAAACTGCCCGGCTACGATTATTTTTATCTAGGCGACACCAAACGAGTGCCCTACGGCACTCGCTCGCCTCAAGCCGTTTATCAATTTACCAAAAAAGCCGTGGCCTATCTTTTTTCGCAAAACTGCCAGCTGATAATCTTGGCTTGCAACACTGCCTCGGCCCTGGCTTTAAGAAAAATTCAGCGGGAATATTTGCCGGGCCCTTATCCCTCAAGAAGGGTTTTGGGCGTGATTATTCCCACGGTTGAGGCGGCGCTGGAAGAGAGAAAAATAAAAAGGGTGGGAATTTTGGCGACATCAAGCACCGTTCAATCCGGCGCTTTCGTTAAGGAATTTAAAAAAGCCGGCCGAAAAATTAAAGTTTTCCAGCAAGCCGCGCCGCTTTTGGTGCCGCTGGTGGAAAGCGGCGGCTTAAAATACGCCGCGCCGATTCTCAAGGATTATCTGCGGCCTTTGCTGAAAAAAAATGTTGAGGCAATTGTTCTTGGCTGCACGCACTATCCGGCGCTAAAAAACAAAATCAGGCAAATGGTCGGCAGAAAAATCCGGATTATTTCACCAGACGAAATAATTCCCGAAAAACTGGCTGATTATCTGCGGCGGCATCAGGAAATAGAGGAAAAATTAACCAGAGGCGGACGTCAGTTTTTTATGTTGACCGACTTGACGCCCAATTTTAAAAAAACGGCCGGCGTTTGGCTTAAAAAGAAAATCAGTTTGAAGTTAGTTGATTTGGGATGAAGACAGGTTGTATTGAATTAAGCGGGGCATCGTATACCGGTAGTACGCATCCTTCGGGAGGATGTAGACTGGGTTCAATTCCCAGTGCCCCGACCAAAAGCAAAATCCCCGCCAGTTGGCGGGGATTTTGCTTTTGGGTTTTTCATTTTATTGGCGGTTGATATCTTTTCATCGCCAGCGCGTTTAAAACCACGCTGACTGAAGAGAAAGCCATGGCCGCGGCGGCAATCATAGGATTGAGCAGCCAGCCTGTCAGGGGATAAAGAACGCCGGCGGCAACGGGTATGCCAATTATGTTGTAGGCAAAGGCCCAAAAAAGCCCTTGCTTGATTTTTTTCATCGTGTAGGCGCTCAAATCAATGGCGCTGACCACATCGCGCAAGTCGTCTTTGATTAACACAATCTCGCCCGTTTCCATGGCCACGTCCGTGCCCGAACCCAGGGCAATCCCTAAGTCCGCCTGGGCCAGCGCCGGGGCGTCGTTGATGCCGTCGCCGACCATGGCCACCACCACCCGCCGCTGGCGGGAATTTCCAATTTCCAATTTCCAATTTCCAATTCGAGAGTCTTTTTGAAGTTGTTTAATTATTTTTGCTTTGTCTTGGGGTAGCACCTCGGCTAATACATAATCAATTTTCAATTCTTCGGCAATGGCTTGGCCGACCCGCTGATTGTCGCCGGTCAGAATCGCCGTCTTTTTGCCCATTTTGCGGAGCATAACTACGGCTTGCTTTGAATGTTCTTTTAATGTGTCTGCCACAGCAATAACGCCCAGAATTTTTCCGTCAAGAGCCAAAATCATGGCGGTTTTGCCTCGGTTTTCTAATTCCGCAATTTGATTTTCGTACATTGTCGAGTCAATCTGATTTTCAAACATTAATTTGCGCGTGCCAAATAATATTTTTTTACCGTCAATTTCGGCTTGGACCCCTTTGCCCGGAATTGCCTGGAAGTTTTTTGTTTCCACCAGCGTAATATTTTCTTGTTTGGCTTTATTGACGATTGCTTGCGCCAAAGGATGTTCTGAATTTTTTTCAATTGAAGCGGCTAATTTCAGAATTGTTATCTTGGAATCTGATATTTCGGTAATGTCGGTGACAATCGGTTCGCCGCGAGTCAAAGTGCCAGTTTTATCAAAAACGACCACCTTTATTTTTTGGGCGATTTCCAACGCCTGACCGCTTTTAATTAAAATGCCCTGTTGGGTGCCCAGACCCGTGCCCATCATGACGGCGGTGGGCGTGGCCAATCCTAGGGCGCAGGGGCAGGCGATGATTAAAACCGCCACAAAAACCGTCAGGCCGAAAGTGAACGGTTGCCCCAAAAGCAGCCAGACAGCCAGCGATAAAAGCGCGATTCCCATCACCGCCGGCACAAAATAAAAAGAAACTTTATCGGCCAGGCGCTGAATCGGCGCTTTGGAACCCATGGCGTCTTCAACAATTTTAATAATTTGCGCCAGCATCGTGTCGCGACCGACGCGCGTGGCGCGAAATTTCAGGACGCCGGTTTTATTGATGGTGGCGCCGATGACTTCATCGCCGGTCTTTTTTTCCTTCGGAATGCTCTCGCCCGTAATCATTTTTTCATCAACGCCAGAATAGCCATCAACCACTACGCCGTCAACCGGAATTTTCTCTCCGGGCCGAACCAAAATTATATCGCCGACTTGAACTTGTTCTATCGGAATTTTTATTTCCTCGTCGTTTTTGATTACGGCGGCTTCTTTGGGTTGCAGCCCAATTAATTTTTTGATGGCGTCGCTGGTTTTGCCTTTGGTTTTGGCTTCCAGATATTTACCCAATGAGATAAAAATTAAAATCAGGGCCGCGCTTTCAAAATAAAAAAATGTCGGCTGGATTATTTTCAAATAAGCCAAAACGGCCACTGCCAAGCTGTAAAAATAGGCAACGGCGGTGCCGATGAAAATCAGCGAGTCCATATTCGGCCGTAAACGGAGGAGACTTTTGACGCCCGAGGTCCAGATGTTGAGACAAGCCAGTATCACGGCCGCGGCTAAAATCGCTTGAATCGGCGCGCCATATTTTTCAAAAAAAATCGGCATGGGCAAGCCGGCAATTTCGCCCATCACCATGTAAATTATCGGTAAGCCAAAAATCAAAGACGCCAAAAATTTATTTCGCATTCTTTTTGTTTCCGATTCTTTTTGGACTTTATGATGATCGTGCGCGCCCGTCATTTCTATTTCTTCATTTAGCGTGTAGCCGATTTTTTTGGCCGCTGACTGGATTTGGCTGATGGAGATTTTAGTCGGGTCAAATTCCAGATAAGCTTTTTCATTGGCCAAATTGACGTTAATTGAAAACACCCCTTCTTGTTTCCTGAGGGTGTTTTCAATTAAGGCCGCGCAGGAGGCGCAGTGCATGCCGGAAATTTTTAGAGTTTTTTTATCAGTCACAAATTGGAGTTTAGGCAGCGCTTTTTCCCCCGCTCGGCGGGGGAAAAAGCGCTGCCTGCCAAACAAATCAAAAATTTTAACTTGTAATTCTTTGCGGCTTGCCGCCGGGTGATTCATTTCTGCTCTTGATGGCAGCCGCAGCCGCTGGCACCCGAAGAAACGATAGCTTCATTGTCGGTCGCGGCCTCGGCCTTCGGCACTGGGGCGCTGTCGGGATTGACGACTTCAATGGTGCCCGAAATCATGCCCATCCAGCAGGAGAAGCGGTATTGGCCGGTTTTGGCCGGCGTGAATTCTTTGACGCTGGTTTGGCCGGACGTCAGGGGAATTTCGCCATCAAAGAGACCGCGTGAAATGACGGCGTTGGTGCAGCCGTTGGTACCAATATCCTGTATTTCCCAGCGAACCGGCATGCCTGTTCGGACTTTGAAATAATTCGGCGCGTATCCGGAAGAAGAAGCTTGCATTTTTATGATTTGTTTTCCGTTTGTGACCGGAGGCAAGTCGGATTTAACCGGTGAATTTTTGGAAACAGCGGTAGCGTTTTGGCTGGCGTCAAATAAAACCGAAAAGCTCGGCGCGCCCAAAACATTCAATTGCGAATTAATATTAAACAGGGCAAAAAATAAAACCAGCACGCCCGCCGCTTTCAAAAATTTAGCAGAGATATTTTCGTTTTTGAGCAGTTTGACGCTGGATAAGCCGATAAAGAGCAGGGCCGGGGAAGTGCCCAAGGCAAAGAGAAACATTATCGCGGCACCCGTCAGAGCGCTGCCTGAAAGTAGGGCAATCCCTTGGGCCGTGAGCGTAAAGCCGCAAGGCAGAAAAAAAGTCAGCGCGCCCATGATAAAAGGCATGTGTTTGCCTTTGAAATTTTTTTCATCCGCCACTCTTTTGGTTAAAAATTTCGGAGCGGTGATTTGGAATTTTCGTAATGCCTTAACGCCCAGCATCTGCAGGCCGAGCAGTATCATTAAAATTGAGACTGCCATGACCAAAATTGACGATACTGTTAAAGAAAATTTTAATTTTTCTCCGATTAATCCGAGCGCTCCGCCTAAAAGCGCGTAAGCGATGAGTCGGCCGGCGTTAAAAAGAGCGTGCGGCTGGAATTTCTGCCAGAAAGAATTATTTTCTTCGTACAATTCCATCCATTGTTTTGACATGGAAAGTACAAGTCCGCCGACCAGCGCCGCGCAGCTGGAAACGCCGGCCACCAGGCCAAAAAAGAAAAAGCTGGCCAGGCCTGATTTTGAATTGACGTTAATGGCTGAAGCCAGGCCGGTTTTTTGCAGGGCGTAAAAGGCGGAAATAATCAGGACCGCGATTGCCAGCGCCGCGCCCCACCTGCCGGATGATGGCGCGCTTTTCTTTTGGGGCGCGGGTGCTTCTAAAAAAACATAGCCGCTTTCCTTGAAAATTTTGTTTAGATATTCTATTTTAGGTTTTTCGCCTTCGTAAACAATCAGGACCTCACCTTTGGCAGCGGAAGAATCAACTGACTTTATTTCTTTAATTTCCAGCAGCTTTTTTTCAATCAGCAGTTCGCAGGAAGCACAGTGCATGCCGCTGATATAGTAGAGGACAGATTTGTGGCTGGACATATTTATTTATTAAATAATTTAGTGACAGCGAGAATTTCTTGCGTCATAGCGCGCTTTTTGCGCTCGTTTTTGGTGGCCATGGCCGATTTAAAGCAGGTATTCAGATGATTTTCCATCAGCATTTCGTGGGCCGAGCGCAAAAGCCCGATGGCGGCGAGATTCTGTTGCATAATATCTATGCAGTAGCGGTCGTTTTCGGTCATCTCAACGATTTTTGAAAGAAGGCCGTGGGCTTTTTTAAAATTAATGAGAGTTTTTTGTTTTTGCGGTGTCATAAGTTTAGTGGTTAATGATTAGATTGAAGCGGGATTGATACCTATACCATAGGTGGGGGTATAAGTGCCTAAGGTTATTTTAGCCGAACCATAATTTCTGTCAAGGGCTGATAAGTTTTTTCCTTTCGCGCCGGAATTAATTTTTAAAAGCCAGCGATAAAAAGTTGATTTATTTTGATTTTTATGATGAAATGATAATGTAACCATTTCCCAGTGCCCCGACTAAGGAAAATATCAAGCTTGGGCAAAAATTTATTTCTAACTACGAATTATTTGCCCCGTTAGAAAACCCTGCCATTTATGGCGGGGACTAAATAGATAAAGTTTCAATTCCTTATAGAAAGAACGGGCTTAAAGTCCAGTCCTTTCTAACGGGGTTTATACAAAAGACGAGCTCGTTCCGATTTTTTTAAATAACTCATGGAAATTTTAGCTATCGTTGTTTTATCATTTTTAATTCTTTTGTTAAGCGCGATGGCCGCTTTTATGGTTTGTTTATTGTGGGCTTCATTTTTTACCAGAGTGCCCTTTGTGCCGTTCCCTAAGGCGCTTTTGCCCGAAGTCGCCAAAGCCCTCGAACTTAATGCCAACAGCAAATTGTACGATCTGGGTTGCGGGGACGGACGGGTTTTAATTGAATGCTATAAATCACAGCCAAGCGCGCAGTACGTGGGCATAGAGAAAGATATTATTCCGATGGTCTGCGCGAAAATAAAACTGTCAAAAATTAAAAAACCTCATACCATTTCTATTTTGCGGAAAAACTTTTTTAAACAAAATATTTCCGACGCCACCCACATTTTTGTTTATCTTTTACCCGGGATGATGGATGCTCTTTTGCCAAAACTGGAGAGAGAACTGGTGCTCGGGACAAAACTGGTGACCTGCGATTTTGCTTTTAGTCAAAAAGAACCGGCCAGAATCATTAATTTTGACCGGCCGGCCAAATCACTGGGCAAGCGGTTGCTGGTTTACAAATTTTAATCCTTCAACTATCTCAGGATGAAATTAATTTTTGAAAACATCAAAGATTCGCCCTTGAACATTTTGCGCCGGGCGGGGTATGCTTTTTTGAGGCGGGACGAACGAACCGGCGAGCTGTCTTTTGTTAAACGAGTGGGCAATGCCGATTATCCGCGATTTCATATTTATGTTAAAATGAATCGCGCCGGCCAAGCCGAAGTTAATTTGCATTTAGACCAAAAGAAAGCGTCTTATCGGGGCGCCACGGCGCACAGTGGGGAATATACGAGTGAAGAAAATCAGTGGCTGGAAATTGAGGCGGGAAACATTAAAAAAGGATTCTCATCCTTCTAACTTTTTGGAGAAAAATTAGAAGGATAAAGGGCCGATAGCTCAGCGGTAGAGCACTGCATTCGCATTGCAGGGGTCTGGGGTTCAAGTCCCCATCGGTCCACTAAACAGGAAATTGCAAGTTTTCAAGATTCGCCTCGCTTCGCTCGGCGACCAAATTGTAAGGTTTTTTAGGCGAAAAAATCAGTTGGCGATTCTGCATTTTGGGAAAAGAAAATTTTTCATATTTTTCAAAATATTATTAATTAAATCAAAAAGATATCATTATGAATAAAATACATCTTTTATGGAAAATCCCCCTCGTTTTAGTTATTTTAGTTTTGTTAATAAATATTTTTGATTTTGTCGGAACAACTAAGATAAAAGTAATAAATGCATTGACCGGAGAACCACTAGTGGGTATGTATGTTACGCAAGATATAAGGGGCAACATATCAAGGGGGCCTGCTGGATCCGATCTCTATGTAATCAGGCGTTTGGAAACAAAAACCAATTCTGATGGAGTCGCAACATTTCCAGTAAAATTTCATATTCACATACCATTTTTCAAATGGTTTTATGGCGAGCTCATAGGAGTAAATCAGCATGGGCGTAGCATGGAATTTAACGATAATTATTATTCAGGATACATAAAATTCGAATTATCTCATTTATTACCATACAAATCTCAAACGGTTAAATTAATTCCTTATGTAGAAAATTTATCACAATGTAAGGGGGATAAGGAATGTATTTTTTCAAATGCTCCTGATTTAGCTTTTTTAAACAACGACGAAACTTATTGCGAAAAATTATTAATGGAAGGCAAGGACGAATTCATGAAGGATAATTGTTATTCAACGCTCGCTGTTTCAAAGGCGAACATAAATTTATGCCAAAAAGTTTCGGTCAGAGGATACGGGGGGAGGGATTTTTGTGAAAGATGGGTAAAAGAAAAGTGGGGTAAAGAAGTATGTGAACAGTGGTATTCTGGCAACGATAGAAGATTTAGAACATGTGAAAATTTGTTAGAAAAATATGGTTGCCAGCACTATTCAGATACCTGTAACGATCCGGGGTTGTTAAAATCTGAGTAGCCCGCCAAAGAAAAACTTGAAATTGTCCCCGCACAAATCACTTCGTGATTATGCGGGGCAGGCGCCGTTCAGGATTTCGGTTCGGAATTTTTGGCCAGATTCTCGCCGCCTGCGGCGGCGAAATGCGTCCGAACTATTTTAAGAATAGACCACCAAATCCAAAAAAATTATTCGTATCTATACTAATTTATGAAATCAGTTTACATATTCGGTCCTATATACCTTTTTGGGAGTAGTTACCTCCGTGTCTATAAAGAATTAAACAATCTGGCTAAAAAGTATTTTGATAAGGTCATAGGAACTTATCCAGATTTTTGGGATTCAAAAGAAACACCTCAAGATTTCTACAAACGAACTTACGAAATTGTTACAAAATGCAGTTTGTTTGTTGCAGAGGTTAGTAGTCCGTCTCACGGTGTGGGAATGGAATTACAGATGGCAAAAGAGTACAACATTCCCGTAATTGCTATAATCAAAGAGGGCGCTGATATATCAAAGTCAACTATGGTTCTGGGCCTCCCGAATTTACATAAAATAATTATGTATAAGGATTTGGACGATTTGAAGGAAAAATTGGAAATCGAATTTAGGATATTTGTAAAAGTGAACTAAAATTTTTTGATGGATTTTTCAATGAGTGAATTATACAAATAACTTTTAATAATTTTTAATTGTATGCAAGCAGTCATTTTAGCCGCCGGCCGCGGCACGAGAATGGGAGATTTGACCAATCACACTCCCAAACCGTTGCTCAAAATTAACGGCTGGCCGATATTGGAATACACCTTAGCCAATTTGCCCAAGGAAATTTCCGAGGTGATTTTTGTGATTGGGTATCACGGCCAGAAAATCAAAGACCATTTTGGCGCCAGCCGCGGGGGAAAAGAATTGCGCTATGTCTGGCAGCGCCGCCTGGACGGTACCGGCGGCGCCCTGTGGCAAATCAGAAAACTGCTGCGGGGCAAATTTTTGGTTTTAAACGGCGACGACCTTTATCATCACGATGACCTTAAAAGAATTATCAGGCACAAACTGGCTGTTTTGGCTAAAGATGTGACTACTCCTTCGGAGTTTGGCGTCATTAACATTGATGAGGACGGCCACCTGGTTCAAATCGTGGAAAAACCGTCAGAGCCCCAAAGCAATTTGGTTAACGCCGGCGTTTACGTTTTGAACGAAAAATTTTTTGATTATCCGCTGGTAGCCATTTCCGAAACCGAATTTGGTTTGCCCCAAACCATAGCGCAAATGGTTGGCCAGCACAAAATAAAAGTGGAGCGGGCCGCTTTCTGGCACCCCAACACCAAGGCCGGCGATTTGATTAAAGCGGAGGAAATTATAGAAGAATATTTTAAAACATAATTTTTTATATGAAAAAACAAATAAAAAAGAAAATTATAGTTGCCGTCAGCGGCGGCTTTGACCCGATTCATATCGGTCATGTGCGCTTGTTCCGGGAAGCCAAGGCGTTGGGGGATGAGCTTGTGGTAATTTTGAATAATGATAATTGGTATGGAGTGAAAGGAAGGCAGGTTTTTATGCCCGATAAGGAACGTCAAGAAATTATTGAGGCGTTAAAGCCGGTGGATCGCGTTGTTTTAACAAAACATAAGCCGGGAACCAAAGACATAAGCGTCTGTCGGGAGTTGGAGGTCCTAAGGCCGGATATTTTCGCCAACGGCGGCGATCGCTTCGCCCATAACATTCCCGAAGTGGCGGTCTGCAACAAAATCGGCTGCAAAATGGTATTCGGTATTGGCCGGGGCGGAAAAATCCAATCCAGCTCCTGGCTTTTGGATAAGTATGTAAAAAAGGTGTTGAGGGGGGAAGGGGCAAAATAACTAACTGGGGTTTATGTACCAATGTCATGCTATCGCGCGGATTTGGTACGCCCCTTGCTTCAATTGCTTCAATTATCAAAACCCCCGGTGATGAGACGGGGGTTAGTTGTGAGTTTTTTAAAATGTGTCAGCTGGCTTTTACATCTGTCGCAATCCGGATTTTTTTGACACCATCTCTGCCACTGCGAAATAGGTCTACAGATTTTTAGAGAGGATTAAATTTATTTTTTCAGCATACCAGGTAGTAGAAATTTGACTTGACAATTTGATCTCTATTGATTTATTTTTTATTGTTTTGTTTATCGAGGTTGTAAAAAATTGACGAAGTTTTTAAGGGGAATAACCCGTCAAATTTTCACTACCTGGCATATCACTTTTATCACAGGGTTAAAAATATAGGTAGTCAAGAATTTGACTAATTTTTGGTTATTTGTTACAATAACCGCGTTCTTTCCCAATGTCTTTCTAAGGAGGTTTTTATGAAAAATAAGCCAGAAAAAGGATTCTGTCCAGTCTGTGAAAGGGAAATTTCTTTTGATCCAGCCGGGAAAATCAATTATGATTTAGGGGGCTGGCAGGAGGAATGTACCGGGTGTGGCTCGGTTTTACTAATATTAGTATATCCGGAAAAAAAGATCGTAGTCATTTCCGACGCCTCCGGCTTTCGTGATGCCGAAATGATCGAGTTTGTTAAGAAAATTAAGCTAGCCCCGCAAGAAATGCCGGAATTGAAAGGAGAATCTGCATGAAGTCTATAACGATTATCTGGTGCCCTAAATGTCAGAAAGGGGCTCGAATTTCTGGCGAGCAAAAGGAAGATTCATCTCTTTGCGAATGGAAAAAGGGAGAGATTTGCAGAATAGGCGACCACCAAGAGGCAAAGATGGTTCTTGTGGCGCTGGTTGATTCATTCATCAGCGAGAAACCTGCCACAGAACCAATTAAGACTACCTATTTTTATGCCAAAGATGAAAACGGCAAGCGATGGGTGGTCAAAAGGTGGCGGGAGAGCATAAGGGAACCATGTCGGTACGAAGTTTTTCAAGGGGAAATTAATGTTGTTATTTCAGATTTATGCCTCCAGGAAAAAAAGTTGCGTCAGCATCTGGAAGTTCGAGGATTGACCCATGCGGTAATCCTCGGGAAAGACAAGGCCGATTTAGTAGTAGCGCATCTTGCCAGTCAGATAAAGTTTGATCGCTACGACGATATAAGTCCGGCAGACGTATGTGAACGACAAATGGAGGGGAATTCCGAATTTAATATTTTTGTTGTTCTTAACAAAAGGATAATAGATTCTCTTCTGGCGTTATGCAGAAGGATTTTTACGAAGGAAGAGGTGGAATTTTTGAAAAAATTTGTCGAGGGTGAAAATGTCCCCGGGGGCTCCTTAGTTTATCTAGGGAAACGCCGGGTAGGGGTAGAATATCGGTAGTTTCAGGGGCTGGAGTTGGCGAAGCCGATTTCAGCCCTTTTCTTTTTTGTTGCGGGGTTTGACAAATAAGTTTCATAGTGCTAATCTGAAAATAGATTGTGGATAAGGTTGAAATGGTCCGTGCAAACGGGCCATATTTTATAAAGGGCTTTGTCCAAAATTCAAAGCCGTAGACGCATGAATTTTGGTAACAAAACCTTTACCCCCTCACTCAAAGATTTTCTTTCAGAAAATCTTTGAGTGAGGGGGTGCTCAATGTTGTAGCTTAAAAATTTTTGGCTACGCTTGAGCTTCGCCAAATAATTTTTAGGACAACATTGGCATGGACAGACAGTCGTTCGCATCAGCCATTGAGCAGATTTGCGAGGAAAAAGGCATTTCTAAAGAGCAGGTTTTGGAAACCATTGAAATTGCCATCGCCGCTGCTTACAAAAAGGACTTCGGACATAAGGGCCAAAATATCCGGGCGGCTTTTGAATTGGAAACCGGCAATGTCCGGATTTTTCAGGTTAAGCAAGTTTTGGATGAAAGCATGATTAAAACCGAAGAAGAAATTGAGGCGGAAAAGAACGAGTCCAGAGAAGAGCGGGACCTAAAAGAGGGAGAAGAGGGTGACAAAAGAGTTAGGTTTAATCCGGAAAAGCATATTATGATAGAGGAAGCCAAAAAGATAAATTCTGAAATTAAAGTTGACGAGGAAATGTCATTTGAGCTGGAATCAAAGACCGATTTTGGCCGCATTGCGGCCCAGACCGCCAAGCAGGTAATTATTCAACGGATTCGCGAAGCGGAACGGGAAACAATTTATGAGGAATATAAAGGCAAGGAAGGCGAGATTATTTCTGGTTTAGTTCAGCGCTTAGAGCGGGGTGCGGCTTTTGTTGACATTGGCAAGACCGTCGGCGTTTTGTTTCCGGAGGAACAGATTCAAGGCGAGCGTTATCGCCTCGGCCAGCGACTCCGCGTTTTAATTTTAGAAGTGCAAAAAGAGGCGCGCGGCCCCAGCATTATTTTGTCTCGCGCTCATCCAAAAATGTTAAACCGGCTTTTTGAATTGGAAGTGCCAGAGGTTGCTTCGGGAGCCGTGGAAATTAAAGTTATCGCCCGTGAGGCCGGTTCGCGTTCCAAAATCGCCGTCGCTTCGGTGGAAGAAAGGGTGGACCCGATCGGCAGTTGCGTTGGACAAAAAGGGACGCGAGTCCAGGCGGTCATCAACGAACTGGCCGGGGAAAAAATTGATATTATTGAATGGTCGGACGACCCGGTCAAATTTATTGCTAATGCTTTAGCGCCGGCCAAGGTTTTGAATGTGGATATAAATAAAGAAGAAAGAGTCGCCAAGGTTGAAGTGCCGGAAGATCAGCTTTCGCTGGCCATTGGCAAGCGCGGGCAAAACGTGCGCCTGGCCGCCAAGTTAACCGAATGGAGAATTGATGTGGTCGGGGGAGGGGTGGTCGCTGAAAAAGACGGAGGAGTCCAAGAACAGACGGGCGGAGAACAAGCGCCTGAATCGGCGAAAGAGCAGGAGAAGGCCATTGCCGAAAAAGAGGAAGAAAAACCCAAGAGCAAGAGAGGGCGGAAGAAGAAGGTTGAAACGGGAGCGTAAAATTTTCTCACCAATATTTTTTTGGCATTAGTTCTGTTAATTTAATTTCTAATTATTCTAATTTCCCCGGCCTCGCCTTCGGCTTGCCGAGGGCGGGCTAATTGACCTAATCCCCGCAGTATAAAGCTTCGTTTTAACTACGGGACAAGCAAATCCCAGTTCCTAATTTCTAAATCTTAAATTGGACATTATGATATTGGGATTTGATTAGAAATTAGGTTAATTAGATTAATTAGGAATTTTTGTGATATGTCCATTGAACTTTTCGCGTTAGCCGCTGGTCTGGTCGCTATCGGCTTTGCTTTTTATCTGATTTGGAAAGTGCTGCGTTTTTCCCAGGGCGAAGGCAAGATGATGGAAATTTCCCAGGCCATCAAGGAGGGAGCGGAGGCCTATTTAAAGCGTCAATATAAAGCTGTGGCGTTGGTGGCGATTTTGGTTTCCGCGGTCTTATTTTTTACTTTGGGCGCCAAGGCTATGGCCGGATTTTTATTGGGCGCCGTCGCTTCGGCTTTAGCCGGTTATATCGGTATGAGCGTGGCGGTACGGGCCAATTCTCGGACCGCTCAGGCAGCCAGATTCAGCTTAGCCAGGGCTTTGAGCGTCGCTTTTGAGGGCGGCGCGGTCACGGGTTTGCTGGTGGTGGGATTGGGTTTGCTGGCCGTGACGGGATTTTATTGGCTGACCGGCGATCTCAAAGCACTGGTTGCTTTAGGTTTTGGCGGCAGTTTGATTTCGGTTTTTGCCCGTTTGGGCGGCGGCATTTATACCAAAGGCGCGGATGTGGGCACTGATATGGTAGGAAAAATTGAAGCCGGCATTCCCGAAGATGATGCCAGAAACCCTGGGGTGATCGCGGATTTGGTCGGCGATAATGTCGGCGATTGCGCCGGCATGGCCGCTGATTTATTTGAAACCTACGCGGTGACCGTCATTGCGGCGATGATTTTAGGCAATTTGATTTTTCCGGGTTTTGCCAATGCCATTTTACTGCCCCTGGCTTTGGGCGCCGTTTCTATTTTGGCCTCAATGGCCGCGGTCTTTTTCGTGCGCTTGGGTAAAAAGCAATACCCCGCAAATCCCCGTCAAGGCGGGGACAACGGGGCAGGTATTATGGCTGCGCTTTATAAAGGCCTGCTGGCCGCCGCGGTTTTGGCCGCCATTGGCTTTTATCCGGCAATAAAATATCTGACTCAAAATGTAATTAATCCCGCGTTTCAGTTTGGACCGCTTTATTGGACGACAATTGTCGGGCTAGTCGTCACCGCGGGCATGGTTTTAATCACCGAATATTATACTTCAAAAAGATTTAAGCCGGTGCGCTCCATTGCCCAGGCCTCAACCACCGGGCATGGCACCAATATTATCACGGGCTTGGCAGTTTCTATGCAGTCAACCGCCTTGCCGGTCATTTTGATTTCGGCCGGCATTTTTGTTTCCTTTTGGCTGGCGGGAATTTACGGCGTGGCGCTGGCGGCCATGAGTATGCTTTCCCTGGCCGGTGTCATTGTAGCAGTGGATTCTTTCGGGCCCATTACCGACAATGCCGGCGGCATTGCCGAAATGGCTGATCTGCCGGAGGAAGCGAGAAAAGTGACCGACGCGCTGGACGCGGTAGGCAACACGACTAAAGCCGTGACCAAGGGCTACGCTATCGCTTCGGCCGGCCTGGCGGCGTTGGTGCTCTTTGCTGCCTACGCCCAGGAAATTGCTGATTTAGCCGGCAAAAACATTATTTTTGAATTAAGCAATCCCCGGGTTTTAATTGGTTTATTTATCGGCGGCCTCCTGCCTTATCTTTTTGGTTCGCTGGCCATGCAGGCAGTGGGCAAGGCGGCTGCGGCCGTGGTCAATGAAGTCCGCCGCCAATTCAAAGAAATTAAAGGCATTATGGCAGGCGAGGCCAAGCCGCAATACGGCGTTTGCGTTGATATTGTCACCAAAGCAGCGATTCGTCAGATGCTCTTGCCGGCGCTAATTCCGGTCTTGGCGCCGATTTTAGTCGGCTGGTTGCTGGGCGCACAAGCGCTTGGCGGTTTGTTAGTTGGTTCAATCATCACCGGAATTTTTGTGGCCATATCAATGACTTCGGGCGGCGCGGCCTGGGATAACGCCAAAAAATATATTGAGGAAGGAAATTTCGGCGGCAAGGGTTCTTTTGCTCACCAGGCGGCAGTGACGGGCGACACGGTCGGCGACCCATACAAAGACACCGCCGGGCCGGCGATAAATCCGATGATAAAGATATTAAATATTGTGGCGTTGTTGATGGTAAGTTTTTTGGTGTAGTAATATGCAAAAGGAGGACTTAAAAATAAACACAAAAATAGCCATATTCAAAGGCAAGAAAATTAGAAGAATCCTTCATCAAAATGAATGGTGGTTTTCGGTCGTTGATGTGGTTGAGACACTGACTGATAGTAGTGATGCCGGCGCTTATTGGAGAAAACTTAAACAACGGCTTAAAGAAGAAGGCAGTGAGGTCGTGACATTTTGTCACGGACTGAAATTAGAAGCGTCAGATGGGAAAAAATATGAAACCGATTGTGCCAATACCGAGGGTATTTTTCGTATAATTCAATCCATTCCGTCGCCCAAAGCCGAGCCATTCAAGCGTTGGCTGGCGAAAGTTGGTTATGAGCGGGTGCAAGAGATAGAAAATCCGGAATTAGCGACCAAACGCACCAGATTATTGTATAAACTAAAAGGATACAGCGACGATTGGATTGAAAAACGGATGCGCGGTATTGCCATTCGCGAGGAATTGACGGACGAGTGGCAGAAGCGAGGCGCGAGAGAAAAAAGGGATTACGAAATTTTGACGGCGGAAATTTCCAAAGCGACTTTTGGAATAATACCCAAAGAATACAAAAAATTGAAAGGGTTGAAGCGCGAAAATTTGCGCGACCATATGGATGATTTAGAATTGATTTTTGCGATGTTGGGCGAACGCGCCACCACCGAGATTCATCGGGTGGAAGATTCACGAGGCGTGCCGAAATTAAAGTCCGACGCCAAGGCGGGCGGCAGCATCGCCGGCGGCGCGCGGCGGCGGCTGGAAAAACGTCTGCGCCGGCCGGTGGTTTCAAAAAATAATTATTTGGAAAATCCGCAGAAGAAAAATTTATTAAGAAAAAAATGATTTTAGTTGGGGAAAATTATTGAATAAAAAAATATGGAACAAAACAATTTGTCACAATTTGTCAAAATAAAAAATATATCAATAATAATTTCCGTTATCTTTTTTGTTGTCGCCGGGGTTTATTATTTAAAAATAGATAAGGATTTATTAAAAGAAACAATAAAAAACAATACATTTCAAAGAAGGTTAAACTACGATAGTGCGATTATAGACAGAGAATTAAGGTGCAAAGAATTAGGGAAATATTTAAAGCTTGGCTATGATTTATATTATGATATAGCTTCTAAAAAATGTTCTCCTGAAATAAAAACTGGCGATTTGATTAAAGATGCAGAATTACCGCATGGCTATGATGGACTTGTAACAAAAGAGTATTTAGAGGGCTATAATTTTTTATTTGACGAGCTTAAATCCGAATGGCCAATTAAATAAAATTGAAAAATATGAGGAAATTTTTAAAAGAAAATTGGCTAAATTTAATTTTTGTTTTAGTTTTTTCAGCATATCTTATTTTTAGTTTTATCAGACAAGCATCATTTTTGTTTTTGGAAAATGTTTTTTTACTTATAATTGGATATTTGTTTTTGATTTTATTGCAGAAAAAGAAAAATCGTCCAGAAATTAAAACCCATGGATGCAGGATTATGGATAGAGACGTGTATACTTATTTTGACCCTGATAACAATGGGCGGCGGCATATCCGAAGTTTTGCGCAGCGAGCTTGCTCGCGGAGCAAAATTTAGGATATGCCGCAGTTGTGCGATGTCGCTCGCGAAGCGAGCGGCGAGCGCAACTGCGGGAACCGCCGCCCATTGTGCAAAAAGAGCGAGCGGAGCGAGCGATTTTGCACAATAATTCCGAGCCAGCATGTCCCTATTTATCAAAGGGAGGATTATGTAAATTCAATCCAACTGAACAAAATTCTAAATCAAGTAATGAGTGGGATGACAATGGGGGTCAAATTAAAACTTTTAGTATATTAGAAAAGAGACATATATTAGAAGTAAATAACAATAAGTGTTATATTGCTTCTTGGAATCAAAAAAATAAAGTATGAGGGCCGATCTTAAAAATCTTCCCCAACCATAAATTTAATTGACTATTAAACTTGGCTCGATTTTCTTGTAAAATTTTTCCATGCAAGAGATTAAAAATTTAAATGTATTAAATCATCTTCAAAAAGGCGCTTATGCGGTAGCGGTGTTTGTTAAATCACCCGAAGGAATCCCGCTGGTCAAAGACCCCCAAAAGCCGAATCCTTGGTGGAAGTTTGCCGGTGGCAGGTCGGAAGCAGGCGAAAATGCCGAAGAAGCGGCGATAAGAGAGATCTACGAGGAACTGGGGCTTACTTTAGAGGATAAAGATGTAAAGCAAATTTATACGGAAAACAGAGAGAACCATGTTTTTGTTTTGTTTAAGACGACTTTGGATTCATTAGCCGGCCTGAGAGAAAAAGGAATAGACGGCGAAGAAATTAAAGTTTTTTCGCTGGAAGAAATAAAGAAAATGTCAGATTTTATGCCAAATCACCGCCGGATTCTGGAACAATTGGGAATAATTTGATTTTATAAAATTAATTTTTTGGTTGAATTTCTTTTTATGGTAACAATAATTTTTGAGTCACACGGCACAACTTTTGATAATGAAAATAATCTTTCATCGGGTTGGAACGATGTTGGGCTATCAGAATTGGGCAAACAACAGGCAAAGGAACTTGGCGAACGACATAAAGATGAACAATTTGATGTAATTTTCTGTTCTGATTTACAACGTTCCTACAAGACAGCAGAGATTGCTTTTGCTGATAGAAATTTCAGAATTTTCAAAGATAAACGATTGCGAGAATGTAATTATGGAGATTTGACCCGACATCCCAGTGAAGAAGTTGAGCCAGCAAAGGCGCAATATGTCAGCGAGCCATTTCCTAATGGCGAAAGCTATGAGCAAACTAGCGAGCGAATGAGGGATTTCTTAAGGTATTTGTTAAAAAATTATGGCGGTAAAAAGGTAATGATTATAGGGCATCGAGCCACACAGTATAGTCTTGAACATTGGCTAAGGGGGGTCTCAATAAAGGATGCCGTTACTGCATCTTGGCAATGGCAACCTGGTTGGACTTATTATTTGGAGAAAATTGGCTGATTTAATTTTTAATTTCTTTTTAAAATTTTTGCCAAGGGTAAAATTATGAAATGGGTAGCGATTAGTGGAGGATGGAGAAGAACAAATAAAAAAATTGAAAATGAGGTACGGGCTGTCGTCCGGGAAATTATAGAGCGCGGCGACGGTATTGTTTCTGGCGGCGCTCTTGGCGTGGACTCCATCGTTCTTGATGAAGCCCTAAGATTGAATCCTAAAGCCGACAGAATAAAAATTTTTCTTCCTACCTCGCTTGAAATATTCGCCGCGCATTATCGTCAGCGTGCCCGAGAAGGAGTTATAACTGGTGAACAAGCAAAGGGCTTGATTAGTCAGTTGACTGATCTAAAAAACGGAAACCCGCAGGCGCTAATAGAGAATTCGGGGAATACGATTGTTGATAAAAACACTTATTATCAACGAAATTCAGCAGTGGTGGAGGCGGCAGATGAGCTGGTAGCTTTTCATATTAAAACAGAATTAAGTGGAGGAACGGGCACACAAGACACGATTAACAAAGCAAAACAAAAAGGCCTGCCAGTTAAAATTTTTTCTTACGATTTAACGGTTCAATAATTTTGAATTTTGCATTACCATTTTAAAATTTGATTTAAGTTGACTTATATTTTACTTTTGATATTATTACATATATGAGAAATTTTGTTTATAAAATTAGCTTAATATTGAGGAAGGCGGGCATAGATTTTGATTCCGGTAAAAATCCGGCTGTTTTGAATATGCAAAGAACCATTAACCGCCTGGAAGGAGGAATAAAATTTAAGATTGAATTTTATCCGGACGGCAGTTGGGCGGCCGAGTCAGAGAACATAGACGGCATTATAACCGGTGGGAAAATCACCAAGGATCTAGATTCTGTTATAAAAGACGCAATTTTTACTTATTTTGAGGTGCCGCCGCATCTTTGTAATGATAATTTGCTTAGAGTTCCCAACGAGCCCGTGGTGGTGGATCAGCGAGTTTGGGCGACAAGATGATATATGCAAGGCAAATTTTCTGATATAAATCAAAAAGACTGGAAGCGCGCCTGTAAAAAATTGGGTTTAGAAGTGGACTGCTCCAGAGGAAAGGGCAGTCATTTTTTAGTCAGACATCCGCGGACAAACGCTAAATATACCATTCAGAAAGACCTGCATAAATTTATAAACATGAAAATTTTTAAAAAAATGTTGGAATGGGGGTTTGAAGAGAAAAAAATTTGGGACGCTTTGGCTTAAATTTTACCGTCAAGGACTATCCGCAATGAAAAAGGACTATCCGCAACAATGAAAGCCGATATTAAAAATCTTCCTCAATCGGAAATAGAAATTTTATTTGAACTCGACCCCAGCGAATGGGGCGAATTTATTAATGAAGCGGCGAAGGAGTTGTCGCGGGAAGTTAAAATTGACGGGTTCCGGCCCGGGCAGGCGCCTAAAAATTTGGTGGAACAAAAAGTTGGGCTGGGGAAAATTCTGGAAGCGGCCGCAGATTTAGCCGTGCGCCAAACCTGGCGCGATTTTGTTTTGGAAAAAAATATTGAAGTGATTGGCGCGCCTGAAATTCAGGTTCTAAAGGTGGCGGCAGATAACCCTTTTGAATTTAAAGCGAAGGTAGCGGTGATGCCGGAAGTGAAAATGGGAGATTACCAAAAAATCGCCAAAAAAACCAAGCCCAGAAAGAAAGAAGAAATAAAGGTTGAAGAGAAAGAAGTGAAAGAGGCGCTCAATTGGTTGAAAAAATCCCGAGCTAAATATATCACGGTCAGCCGGTCAGCCCAGCTGGGCGATCGGGTGGAAATTGATTTTAAAGTCAAAGAAAACGGGCGAATTATTGAGGGCGGCGAAAGCAAAAATCACCCCTTGATTTTGGGCGAGGGAAGATTTGTTCCCGGTTTTGAGGAAAATTTACCAGGTCTAAAAGAGAACGAAGAAAAAAAATTTACTCTGGCGTTTCCGGCCGATTTTAAATTGCCGGATTTAGCCGGTAAAACACTTGATTTTGAAATAAAAATGAATTTAGTTCAAGAATCGCAACTGCCGGAATTGGATGATGATTTTGCTAAATCATTGGGCGACTTCAGCAATCTGGCTGTTCTTCAAGTTAACGTTCAAGAAGGTCTGAGTGTGGAAAAAGAGCAGAGAGAAAAGGAAATTTGGCGGGCTAAAGTTTTGGCAGAGATTGTTAAAGATTCCCAGGTGGAATTGCCGGAAATTTTAATTAAGTCGGAAACGGAAAAGATGATTCAGGAATTTAAAGCGAGTTTAGTCGAAATGGGCCTGGAAATGGAAATTTACTTGCAGAACATTAAAAAAACACTGCCGGAGCTGAAAGAAGAATGGTGGCCCAAGGCGAAAGAGCGGGTGCGCTCCGCTTTGGTTTTGCGGGAGATTGCGCGTTTGGAAAAAATTGATATTTCGCCGGTGGAGGTGGAAGAAGAAATCAATAAAATTCTGGCCCGTTATCCCGATTCGGAAACGGTTAAAAATCAGATTGACACGGAACAATTAATGGAGTATACTAAGGGTAGATTGAAAAATGAAAAAGTTTTTCAATTTTTTGAAAATTTGTAAATATTAATTATTTCGGTATCGGTTCAATTCTAATCATTTAGAAAGCTAAGCTTCCTTTATGAATTTAGTTCCGACAGTGATAGAAAAATCGGCCTACGGCGAGCGGGTTTACGATATCTATTCTCGGTTGCTGAAAGAAAGAATAATTTTTTTAGGCGGGCCGATTAGCGATATGTTAGCCAACGCAGTGATAGCGCAGCTCTTATTTTTGGATTCGCAAGACCCCAAAAAGGACATCCAGCTTTATGTCAACAGTCCCGGCGGAGTGGTGACGGCTGGCTTGGCGATTTACGACACTATGCAGTATGTGAAGGCGGATATTTCCACCATCTGCATCGGCATCGCTGCCTCTATGGGGGCGGTGCTGCTGGCTGCCGGAGCCAAGGGCAAGCGCTATATTCTACCCAATTCCGAAGTCCTGTTGCATCAGGTAATGGGCGGGGTGGAAGGGCAGGCAGTGGACATTGACATTGCCGCGCGTCAAATCATCAAGGTTAAGGACCGTCTTAACCAAATTTTGGCCAAACATACCGAACGGGATATCAAGCGAATTGAAAAAGACACTGACCGAGATTTCTTTATGTCGGCAGAGGAAGCCAGGGCCTATGGCGTGGTAGACAAAATTTTGCGCCAGGCGGTTTAGCATACTCCTAAACTCGCGGCTGGGCTGATTTATCTCGCTTAGGCGGGTCTGATCTAAATGGTTAGAGCTTGGGCTCTAACTTTATGCAAATTGATTTTGTTCTCATAATTGTCGGAGTCATCGCTTTGGCGCTTGGCTCTGTTTTGGGTTATTTCAGCCGTCAGCAAATCGCTAAAAAACAGATTGGCACTATTGAGGCGCGCCTGGAAAAAATGACGGAGGAAGCCAAACATCAGGTCAAGGAAATGTTGATTCGCGCCAAGGATAAAGCGATACAAATTTTGGAAGACGCCAAGCGCGAACAAAAAGAAAGGGAGCAGCAGATAATGCGTTTGGAAGACCGCCTGGAGCGACGGGAACAGTCGCTGGAAAATAAAACTCAGGAACTGGAGAAAAAATACGAAGAACTATCTGAAAAAGCCAATAAGGTCAAAGAAATAAAAGAACAGCTGATTCAGCTGCAGGCCCAACGGCTGGCGGAGTTGGAAAGAGTGGCCAAAATGAACAGGGAAGAAGCCAAGAATGAGCTTTTGGCCCAGGTTGAAAAAGAACAGGAGAGCATTTTATTGGAGAAAATTAATAAGCTGGAAGCTGAAGGCAGAGAAGAACTAGAAAAGAAAGCACGGGATATTTTAGTGTTGGCCATGCAGCGATTTAGTGCTTCTCAGGCGGCGGAAGTGACGACTAGTTCGGTGGCGCTTCCGGCCGAAGACCTGAAGGGCAGGATTATCGGTAAGGAGGGACGCAATATTAAGACGCTGGAAAAATTAACGGGCGTGGAAGTCATTGTTGATGACACGCCCGGCGCCATTGTCGTTTCGGCTTTTGACCCAATCAGGCGGCAAATTGCCAAAGTGGCCCTAGAAAAATTAATGGCTGACGGTCGCATCCAGCCGGCCAGGATTGAAGACGCCGTGGAAAAAGCCAAGGAGGAAATCACGGAAAAAATTAATGAAGCCGGCCAGGCCGCTGTTTTTGACACGGGCGTGGCGGGCTTGGATCCCAAATTAATCAGAATTTTGGGGCGCTTGAGTTTTCGCACCAGCTACGGTCAGAACGTTTTGCTCCATTCTCTGGAGGTGGCGCACCTGGCTTGCGCCATCGCTTCAGAAGTTGGCGCTGACGCTAATTTAGTCAAAAAGGCGGGCCTCCTGCACGATATCGGCAAAGCAGTCACCCATGAAGTTCAGGGTTCTCACGTGGAAATCGGCAAAATGATTTTGCAGAAATTCAACGTGAACGAAGAGGTGATAAAAGCGATTCAATCGCATCACGAAGAATATCCTTATGAATCAGTTGAGGCGGTTATCGTTCAGGTGGCTGACCAGATTTCCGGCGCCAGACCCGGGGCGCGCAAAGATACGCTGGAGGCCTATTTGAAGCGCTTGGAAGAACTGGAGAAAGTGGCTAATTCTTTTGAGGGCGTGGAAAAATCTTATGCCATCCAGGCGGGTCGCGAAATTCGGATTTTTGTCCAACCGGAAAAACTGAGCGATTTTGAGGCAAAAAAAATGGCGCGCCAGATTGCCGATAAAATTCAGGCGGAACTGCAATACCCGGGTGAAATTAAAGTGACGGTGATTAGGGAGACCAGGGCGATAGAATACGCAAGATAGCTACAGAATACAGATAAATACGGATATACAGATACCAACTGACTTTTTTCTGAAATCCAGACAACAAACAGCAGCCGAGCTCTGTTTGTATCTGTATATCTGTAATAAATCTGTAATCCGTAGCTAATTTATGAAGATATTATTTTTCGGTGATATTGTTGGCCGGCCTGGCCGTGAGGCCTTAAAGAAAATTTTACCCGAACTTAAAAAAGAGCTGGGACCAGATTTGATTTTGGCTAATAGCGAAAATATCAGCCACGGGCAGGGAGTGTCGGAAAAGACAGTCAAGGAAATCATTGATTCGGGTGTTGATTTTTTAACCGGCGGCGATCACTCTTTTACCCTGAAAGAAGGCGCGGAATTGCTGGATAATAAAAAATGGCCGATTTTGCGGCCGTTCAACTGGCCGGGCAATGCGCCGGGCCGCGGTTTTGAGATTTTGCCGGTCGGGGCGCAGCGCGTTTTGTTGGTTAATTTAGCCGGCCGGGTTTTTATGACTAAGCATAATTTTGACGACCCTTTTCAAAAAATAAAAGAGCTGTTGGATGATTATTCGTTGAAGGGTAAAGAACAGGGGAGCGAGGCGGTGGATGCTATTATAGTGGATTTTCACGCTGAAGCCACTTCGGAGAAAGCGGCTCTGGCTTGGTTTTTGGACGGACGGGTTTCAGCGGTCCTGGGCACTCACACTCATGTGCCGACCGCTGACGAAAAAATCTTGTCCGGCGGCACCGCTTTTATTTCAGACGTTGGCATGGCGGGCCCGACCAATTCGGTTTTAGGTATGGATAAAGACACGGTGATTAAAAGATTTCTGACGCAGCGATTATTTAAAATGGACGTGGCTGAAGGCCCGGCCGAGGTCAACGGCGTACTTTTGGGGATTAATGACAAAACCGGTCTGGCCGAAAATATTGTTAGAATCAGGAAAATAGTTGCGCTGGATTAGTTTTTTGGGTAAAATGAGGATGTTAATTAGGGGGGGGAGAAAGGTCGAACAAGTGTCACAAAACATATAACATATAACATATAACAAGGCGACGAAATGTAGCGGTGGTATTTGTTACATGTTCTTTGTTATATGTTACATGTCCATGACTAAAGACCAATTAATTGAAGCCGTAGCGGCCAAATGCGGCTGTTCCAAAAGGCAGACCGATGAATGCCTGGAAGCGGTTTTGGATAATATTACTAAAACTTTGCAGAAAGGCGACAAAGTAGTCCTGACCGGTTTTGGCGCGTTTGTTATTTCCAACCGCAAGGCGCGAGCCGGCGTCAATCCCAAGACCGGTGCCAAAATTCAGATTCCGGCCATGAAAGTGCCCAAATTCCGCGCGGGAAAGGCGTTGAAAGAGGCGGTGAGATAAATTATTTTTACAAGCAAAACAAAAAACCCCCATTAAAAGGGTTTTTTGTTTTGGCGGTTATTTTTTATTACTGATTTTCCTTGATGAATATCTTTTTTTCAAATCCCGGCAATTTAAGTTCACGGACTCTTTGCTCTTTAGGATGTGATAAATATTTGTTTTCGATATCTTCGTCTATTATGGTAGTGCCACTTCCAAAAATAATCCCCCCTTCTTTTGTTGCTCTGATTACCTCTTCCTTAAGAGCTTCAATATAGTCATGAAGATATTGGTGAGGAATGGACCGCATAAATATAAGAAGATCCATCCCATTGATTGTGAAATTAACAGAATTTGGAGGCAGTCTTCTAGCAAAATCAAGCGCATCAGCCTTCAATTTTATGGTCTGCATATCCTTATCTGATTCAGTCGGATTTGATAAATCATTAAGAGGTTCTATCGGTTTGTCTGGATAATCCGGCAAATGGGGGTCTGCCAATATGTAAACAGAAACACCCCATCTCTTTTGCAAAGCCTTTCATTAGACCAGAGCCCCCTCCTAAATCTACTAAAATTTCTCCTCTTAATTTCTCTGATAGTAATTCTAGTCGATGTTTTATTCCCTCCCTTTTTTCTGGCTTAATATTGTTAGATTTTGAACGTTCTAACATTTCTGTCCATAACGCAGCATACTGTTCGGCAAGGTCAGCACCTTGGGCAAATGATTTTTTGACTCTTTCTTGTTTGGAAATGGTGGCTTCAATTATGTGGTCATATTTTGGATGAGGGGAAATTAAAAAATCGTTCAGACTTATTATTTCTTTCTTATCTTCTTTAACTACAGCTGGTTTTTCTATATTTTCCATTGCTAGCGAGTTATTTAATAGAGCGGGTGAGCGGAATTGAACCCCGCGTGATTTTCTTCGAAAATTTGCGGGGCAAGCCGCCTTTTTTGAGCGGGCGATGGGGATTGCACCCACGGCCTTCTCGTTGGCAACGAGACGTTCTGCTGCTGAACTACGCCCGCATAATAAATTAAAAATTAAAATTTAAAAATGAAAAATTTAGGTGTCGCTTCGCGACGATTTAATTCGATTAGCCGAAGGCGAATACCAAAATTTTTAACTTTTCATTTTGAATTTTTAATTTTCGTTGGTGCCGAGGTCCAGAATTGAACTGGAATCTCCTCTTTTTCAGAGAGGCGCCGTGACCGACTTGGCTACCTCGGCGGATTTGGCTTATGGCCAAATAGCATATAGCCAATGGTAATTGCCATAAGCCATTTGCTATAAGCAAGAAGCTAAAGAGGTGGGCGCTTAAGGAGTCGAACCTTAGACCTTCGCAGCTTGCCCCGTAAAAACTTTTGGACGATTGTGGACGGTGTAGGGATTGGACCTACGACCTACTCGGTGTAAACGAGTCGCTCTACCACTGAGCTAACCGTCCGAAAGTTTCAACGGGGTGAATAAATGCGACGCTCTAACCAGCTGAGCTAAGCGCCCGCGGGTCTAAGTGCGCGGGAGAGGATTTTCACCCCCACACCTTTTTAACGTGGGCACGAGAGGATTCGAACCTCCAAGCCTTGCGGCATATGCACCTCAAGCATACGCGTATACCAATTCCGCCACGTGCCCAAATAAATTTTGCGTTTTAAAGGTGTGGGGGTAAACCTCCAAGCCTTGCGGCACGGGCACCTCAAGCCCGCGTGTTTACCGGGTTTTACCACCCGCGCTTTAAACACATTGTCTTGTTGAAATTAGGCCTCGTTTTCGGTTTTAGATTGGAATTTGGGCACGCTAACTTCCCCTTTCATTTTGGCGCTTTTGCCCGAACGTTCACGCATATAATATAATTTTGCCCGTCTGACTTTGGCGGTTTTCAAAATTTCTATTTTATCAATGGTTGGACTATGCAGCGGATAAATTTTTTCCACGCCGACCCCTTCGGCGATTTTGCGGACGGTAAAAGTGCCGTCCAATCCTCGTCCGTGTTTGGTGGCGATCACCAATCCTTCAAACGGCTGGACTCTGGTTTTGGCGCCTTCTTTGACCCGCTGATGAACACGGACCGTCTGGCCGGGTTTGATTTCGGGCAGGTTAGGTTTTAATTGGTCTTGGATAATTTTCATGATAATAGGCCTCCAGTTAATAATTTTTATACAAATTGATGTTAGCATTAATTAGGATTTTTTTCAAGTTTAAATAAAGCGACCCATACTGTTATGGGTCGCATCGCTGGTCTTGTTCGGACGTGCTTTAGGGACGAGCAAAACACATGTTGGAGATTTCTTTTATCGCCGTATCCGCCTGCTCAATCCAGGCGCCTGATAGACAATCTTTTATGTACTTTTGAACATCGTCAGGCTTGATGGCGTTGCCCCAGAAGGAGGTCATAAAAAGTCCGATTTCCCTCCCTATTTTTTGTTTCTCGCCCGTGTTAAACGGGTCGCTGGATTTTCTGTCCTGGAGATAACGAATTTCAACCCAGCTGGACGGGTTAACCAATACCACATACTCAAATCCTTCTCGTCGAGCGGGCAGAGATAATTTCAAAATTTCCAGTAATACTTCTTGCAACTTCTGATCCTCAATTTTTTTGATTTCAAAATCAAGGATTTCTTTAAAAGTCGCTGTTTCCTCCATAAATGTCCTCATGATTGCCCTCCTTTCTCCCTCTTTGTTTTTTTTGGTAGAACGAACTAACTTTTACCTGTTGATGAAGAATAGCATTATTCTTATTTTTTTTCAAGTTTTTCAATAACAGTAGTCAAGTCCATCGGCAGTGGGGCAGAAAAAGTTTTTTTATTGCCTTCGGGTAGAATAATTTTTAGTTCTTGAGCATGCAGGAATTGGCGTTTAAGACCGGCTGAGCAAGGTCGGTTTTTGGGGCCATATTTTTTATCGCCAGCCACCGGATGGCCCAGATGAGTTAGATGAACTCGGATTTGGTGCAGGCGGCCGGTTTTTGGGCTCGTCTCAAGCAGGGTAAAATTTTTGAAACGCCGTTTGACTTCATATTCGGTTATAGCCGGTTTGCCGGTTGCGTCAATTTTTTGTTTTGTCGGGTCGTTTTTGGAGCGGCCAAGCGGCGCCTCAATTGTGCCCGAATCATTTTTAAGCTCGCCATTAACCAGCGCCAGATATTTTTTGAAAACTTTTCTTTCTTTGAATTGTTTTTTCAGCCACGCAAAACTTTTTTGATTTTTGGCGACAATCATCAAGCCGGAAGTGTCTTTGTCCAGTCGGTGCACGATGCCGGGTCGGATTGTCGAATCGTCGCCGACCGGCGCGAGCAGGGGATAATGCGCCAGCAAGCCGCTGACCAGCGTGCTGTTAATTTCTGACAGCAGGGGCAAGCCGTTTTTATCTTGTCGTGGATGAACCGCCAGGCCGGCGGGTTTATTGATGACGATTACATTGTCGTCTTCGTAAATTATATTTAATTTAATTTCCGGATTAGGTTGAATTTTGGTGGTGGTCGGCAGCGTAAATCCCGGCGCCAAGGCGACTGCGTCGCCTTGGCGCAATCCGTAACTCGGTTTTACCTTTTTTCCACCAATTAAAATATTCCCGAGCTTGATTTGTTCTTTGATATAAGCACGGGAATATTCTGGTTTTTGCTTTAAGATAAATTTATCTAGTCGTTTTTTTGCCTGCGAAGGCGAGATAATAATTTCATTCATAAAGTCTGTTTTAACCGCAAACCGCCGTGAGGTAATCCTTTAATAGGGTTTCGAATTCTTGGGCCAGACGGGCACTCAATTCCGGGTCGTTTTTTGCGCAATCCGATAAGATTTTTTCCAGTGCTGGCAAAGTTAAACTTTGCCGAGGGACTGAAGCTCGCTCCAATAATTCTTTTTGTATCCGCAAGATACATATTTCCAGCAATTTCACCAGTTGTGCCTCCGTTTCTTCGCGGGTAAATCCCCGTTCTGCCAGCACGGTTAGAAGCTCATCCACTATTAGTTTGTACTCTTTATTATTCATGTTGGATTGAGGTCTGTTTTTTATCAATCTTCCGTTTTACATTATGCGTTACGATTCGCACTATCTCATACAGAGAATGACCAGAAGCCGCCAGTGTCATGCCGGTAATTATCATCATTGATGCCCAGACATTTTTTTCATCGCTCCACTGGAGATTACCCGCTTGCAAGTTTTCTATCATTTGATAGACTTGTCTTTTCATCTCCTCAAAGAAACGCGGTTCGTATTCATAAAGTTTTAGCAGGGCGCCTCCCCCCAGCAATGCTATGGGGGTCGATATATACCGCATTATTCCTCCTTCGGAGGATTTCGGATTCAAATAATCAATTACCAACCTGCCAGTTATTTGTAAAGTATCATTGAGAAATTCGCGCCCTTTTTCTACGGCACTTCTTTTTTCGTGGTGCTCCGGAGCTGGTGAAATTATTTCTTTGTCTTCAGGAGTTGATTCTGTTTCTTTGTTTTCGACTAAATAATTTTCTGGTTTTTCAGGCATAGATTTATTAGAAATAATGTTTGGTTTTTTTGAATTTATCAGTATTTAATAATAGATCGGACGATAATTTTCTCCATGTGGGTTCGACAGGACTTGAACCTGTGACCTTTCCCACTTGCCCCGTTAGATTTTTTGTGGGCCCCGTAAGAAAATTTATAGACAAGTTTTTAGGTGAGTAGTGAAATTAGAAAGTGGAAGAGAGTTTTTAAAATAAAAACAAATATTCAAAATTTTCTAACGGGGTGGTCTATTCTTAAAGTAGTTCGGACGCATTTCGCCGCCTGCGGCGGCGAGGGTCTGGCCAAAAATTCCGCCTGCCCGTCCGAAGCTTTGCGAAGGAGGGAACCAAAATCCTGAACTTTGACAATTTCAAGTTTTTCTTTGGCAATAAATTCTTTAAAAACGGAAATATTTTACTTTTCTATTACTATAGTTTCTCCTTCATTTGTTGCTGTAATTTGAAATTTTTTGTTTCCCCTCTTGGCAAGCATAAACTTAAAGTAAAATATCAAGAAGGAAATCGCAACAAAAAATATAAGCACAAGTCCAAAAAAGACAGAAAACAAAAACAGGATCGACCAAGGAAATTGATAGAATAACTCCGTAAAGAAACTGCTGTTTACCATCAGGGTTGGCGCTCCAAACAGCAATAAAAGACCAACGATCATGAGTAATAAAGCCGTTCTTTTTTGACTTTTTGTTCTGGTATAAATAATTTTATCGGGTTCAACTTTTTTACTCCAAAATAGTGACATGATTTTAAATTTAATCATTTTAATATAACAAGTTTTTCCTGTGTTCTGCAATGAAGCGCAACTTCTGCTACTGGGGTTTGACGGCAAATTCTAATCAATTTTTATAGAGTTTCTTATTGCGTCAAATTTTGACCTATAAGTCTGATATATGCCTTCTTTCGTGAATATTTCCTTCCAGCCAAAAGTATCCACCGTGTCACCAACATAGAAAGTTCCTTTATCACTCAAGATGTAATATTGTGATCCAGCTTTCATTTGTAATAATTCATAATTGCCTTTAGTTTCTTGCTTGATAATCGCGTATGGGGCAATTGCTTCTTCAGGTAACCCTTTAAATTTCGCTTCAATTTGTTCTTTGGTTTCGCGCTGAAAGCTAGTTCTCTTTATGTTCATACTAATCTCTATAGCTGAATGTTCCGGATTCTTATAATCAGATTTAATAAGTATACTGTTTTCGTCTTGCTGGTATACTTTTAAATCAGAAGGGTGCTTGAAAGAAATGCCCAATTCTTTGTTTTGATAAGTAGCCAAAGCCCCCTTCGAGGATTGTTGTTTGGTAAATACAAAATACCCAACTATACCCGCGAGGACAACAATTATCAAAACCCAAATTATATTTGCAAATCCTTTTTGATTCATATGTTTAAAATTATTATTAAATATTTTTCTTCGACTCAGAAAAATGATTAAAAATTTTCTTTTCCCAAAATTAAAATGTAGTTCGAGCCGATATTTTTACAGGTTCTTTGGCAGTTTTTAAGTTCGGGATTTCGGTTCCCTCCTTCGCAAAGCTTCGGACGGGCAGGCGGAATTTTTGGCCAGACCCTCGCCGCCGCAGGCGGCGAAATGCGTCCGAACTACTTTAAGAATAGACCACCAGACAGGAAATTGCAAGCAAGAGGCAGTCGCCTCGCTTCGCTCGGCGACCAAATCGTAAGGAATTTTGGGCGAAAAAATCAGTTGGCGATTCTGCATTTTGGGAAAAGAAAATTTTTAATCAAAATCATATGAAATACATACTTTACGCTCGAAAGAGCACCGAGGAAGATGACAGGCAGATTTTGAGTATTGAAGCCCAGATTTTTGAATTAAAAGAATTTGCCGCCAAAGAAAAACTTGAAATTGTCGCCTCGCTGTGCGAGGCAAAAACCGCCAAAGAACCTGGGCGAATTAAATTCGCAGAAATGTTGTCATTAATTGAAAAAGGAAAGGCAGAGGGAATTTTGAGCTGGAATCCGGATAGATTAGCTCGTAATTCTGTTGATGGCGGTAAAATTATTCACTTCGTGGATCGCGGCTTGATTAAATCATTGAAATTTCCAACATTTTGGTTTGAGCCAACACCGCAGGGACTTTTCATGCTTCAAATTGCTTTTGGACAATCAAAATACTATGTGGATTCACTACGAGAAAATGTGACTCGTGGCATGAGACAGAAAATACGAAATGGCGTATGGCCGGTATTAGCGCCACTCGGCTACTTGAATAATCCGAAAACAAGAGGGATTGATGTTGATATCGCGAAAGCACCGAAAGTGAAAAAGATTTTTGAACTTTATGCCACCGGAAATTACAACCTTCGAGAATTAGTCGAGTGGTGCGAACGAGTAAATTTTAAAAGCAATTTGGGTAATAAAATTTCAATCGGAAAGGTCCATGCGTTACTCCAAAATGTTTTCTACATCGGACTTATGAAATACAAAGGCGAAATCCACGAAGCAACTCACGAACCCTTAATTTCAAAGAAACTTTTTGATAAGGTACAGAAAATTATGCGAGAGAAAGGAAAACCGCAAAAAGTGAAGAAACATAATTTTGCTTTTCTTGGACTGATGAAATGCCCTTGCACGGCGGCGATAACTGCTGAAAAGAAAATCAAGCCAAGCGGTAGAGAATATATTTACTATCGTTGTACAAAAAAGAAAGGGCCATGCCAAGAAAAACATTATTTGCGTGAAGAAGAATTATATCCACAAATTAAATCTTTTCTTCAAAAAGTTTCTTTGTCGAGCCACGACACAGAAAAAGTTTTAGCCGAATTAGACAAAGATGAAACGCAAGCGAAAGAACAAGCCATAGCCACTGTTCAAAATCTCAAGACCAGTTTTTCCGAAATTGAAAAGAAACTTGAAAAACTACTCGATGTATATTTGGACGAAACCATTACTGCTGAAGAATACGCCTCTCGGAAGGAAAAACTGGTTAGGCAAAAGGTCGGTTTGCGGGATGAAATCTATGATTTTGAACAGAAAGGTTTGTCGTGGCTCGAACCGGCTCGCGAGTTTGTTTTATCGCTTAATCAAGCCACAAAACTGCTTGAATCCGAAAACAAAACGGAAATGACAACATTTCTTAAAAATATCGGCTCGAACTGCATTTTGCAGAATCGCCAACTGATTTTTTCGCCCAAAATTCCTTACGATTTGGTCGCCGAGCGAAGCGAGGCGACTGCCTCTTGCTTGCAATTTCCTGTCTGGTGGGCAATACAGGGATTGAACCTGTGGCCTTCTCCGTGTCGAGGAGACGCTCTACCACTGAGCTAATTGCCCCCGAAATCTAACGGAGTGAATCAAAGGAACGCTCTAGCCAACTGAGCTACGAACCCAAAATTTCATCGAGAATTTTTTTCCCCCTTTATATAAAGGGGGATTGAGGGCGTAAAGCCCCGCGTAGAGCGGCGTGGCCGCAACGCGGCTTTACGCCGAGGGGGCCACGCCCCTTTTCGGGGGGATTTAAATCCACCCTGACCCTTTTTTAAAAAGGAGGGGAAAATCATTATTTGACTAACATTAAGCCAAAAAACACAATTACCGTAATCAAAACCAAAAACCCAATCGTGTAAAAAAGCAATTTTGGGCCTTCTTTTTTCTGGCCGTTGTAAATCATATAAACCGGCCGGCCGAAGACCAGTAATCCGGTAGTCGTCGCCGAAACCACAAGTAAAAGCAGCATGACTGTCGGACCTAAAAAACCCGTCATTTTTCCGAAAATTCTTTCGGCGTTTGAAAGCAGCAAAGATATGCCAGTGACATAAACGGCCACACCCAAAGCGTCAATTATACTCCAAAAAATAATTTTTGATGTTTTCATATTTTTTTGTCATTGCGAGCGACCCCGCATTTGCGGGGGAGCGCGGCAATCCCGTAATCAGTTCCAAAATATCGGGATTGCTTTGTCGCCCCTCACTTGTAAGCAAGTGAGGGGCTCCTCGCAATGACACAGAAATAGTAGTGGGCCCCGTTAGAAATTATTGAATAATTTATTCGCACAGAAAGTTATTTGTAAAATAAATTGTTTTTATTGGAAAATAGACTGTCTAATAATTTCTAACGGGGTGGGCCATCGTGGAGGATGTTCGAACTTTTTTTGAGGAATTTGAGGAAGAAGAAATAAAGAAGAATAGATTATAATCTCTGCTCACTAAGAGAGCGGGATGATTCTATTTCGTGAGTTGAGCAAATACCATATTCCAAGATTCTTTATAGCCCAGAATTGTTTTTCTTTTTTTAAAAATATCCCTAATTTTTTGCCGTATTTCTTCAATTTGTTTATCGTTTAATTTAGCGTTTTGAAATCTCCAAGATGCATCTTTTGAATTCCCCAATAAACCATCAAGAAATTTATGATAAAAAATATCAGGATTAGCAGTACATTTAACTTTTGAAAAGCCAGCTTTTATTGCGTGCTCTCTAAATAATTTTGAATTAAGTTTTTTGAACTTTGTTATGTTTCTTTCTCGTAGTAATTTTTGTATTTCCAATGTAACATCAGATTTTCTTTGATTAAAGTTGATAATAGCCAAGCCGTTTGGCTTCAGAAGGCGTTTTACTTCTTTAAGGGCTGCGGGGAGTTTTTCAGGAGGTATTTGTTGAAATACCATATTACTGAATATGCCATCAAAAGAATTGTCATCTAATTGTGATAAATTAGTTGCATCTGCCTTGATGAAATTTAATTTTTTTTCTTGAAGTTTATGTTTTAATTGATTGGCCTTTAGTACCCTATCAGAATCAATCTCAATACCAGTAATTTCCTCTGCTTGTGTAAATTTCAGGATTTCGCTAGTTATAAAACCGTTACTGCATCCAATATCCAAAACTTTTTTATCCTTCCAATCAATATTCTTTAAGCTTTTTAATGCAATTTGTAACAGATGTGGGCCACCGCCACCTGCTTGTTTTGTATCCATATCTAACCTTTATTTTGACTTACATTTGCTAATTTAAAAGATATAAGGGAGGAATATTTATCTAATTGGAGAAATTTTCTCTATAAGTGGGCGCGCTAGGATTCGAACCTAGAACCGGTCGTGTATAAGACGACAGCTCTACCGTTGAGCTACGCGCCCCCACACCTAATCTTAAAATATTGTAGCCCAAAAGAGACCAGGGTGGACAGTTTCAAATTTAAATACTGAGATTCTCAATCCGATTAGGTGTGGGGGCGCGCCCCAGACACACCTAATTTAGTCCTTCATCAATTCCTCAAATTCTTCTTTCTCAATCGTTTCTTTCTCAATCAGCCGTCCGGCGATTTTGTCCAGCAGCGCGCGTCGGTCGGTGATGATTTTTTGGGCGGTTTTGGCGGCGCCGGCGATGAAGAAAAAAACTTCTTTATCAATTTCGGCCGCCACTTTTTCGGAATAATTTTTTTCGGTCGTAATTTCTTTGCCCAAAAATATTAAATCCTCGGTTTCGCCAAAAGTTCTGGGGCCGAGCTTTTCTGACATGCCAAAACGGGTGACGAGCTGCCGCGCCAAATCAGTCGCCTTTTCCAAATCATTAGCGGCGCCAGTGGTAATTTCTTTGAAAACAATTTTTTCGGTGTAGTAGCCGGCCAGCAGCACGGCCAACTCTTCGGTAAATTCTGTTTTGCTATGCAAATGTTTATCCTGTTCAGGCAGTTTCAGGGTGTAGCCGGCCGCCTGCCCCCGGGCGATAATGGAAATTTTGCGCACCGGGTCAATGTGCGGGAGAGAAGCGGCGACCAAGGCATGGCCGGCTTCATGATATGCCGTGATCTTTTTTTCTTCAACCGATAAAATATGGCTTTTTCTTTCCGGGCCCAAGAGGACTTTCTCAATAGAGGAGATAAGTTCTTCTATGCCGATTTCTTTTTTATTTTGGCGGGCGGTAAAAATAGCCGCTTCGTTGACTAAATTAGCCAAATCAGCGCCGGAAAATCCCGGCGTGCGCTCGGCAATCTGGCGCAAATTGACATTCGGGGACAAGGGTTTGTTTTGAGCGTGAATTTTTAAAATATCTTCGCGGTCGCTGATGTCGGGTAAATCTAAAATGACGCGGCGGTCAAAACGGCCGGGACGCAACAGTGCCGGGTCAAGAATATCGGGCCGGTTGGTCGCTGAAATCACCACCACGCCGTTGTTTGGCTCAAAGCCGTCCATTTCTACCAGAATTTGATTGAGCGTTTGCTCTCGTTCGTCGTGCCCGCCGCCCAGCCCCGCGCCCCGATGCCGGCCGATGGCATCAAGTTCATCAATGAAAATGATGCAGGGACTGCTTTTTTTAGCGGTCTGAAATAAATCGCGAACTCTGGCGCTGCCTACGCCGACAAACAATTCCACGAATTCCGAGCCGGAAATGTGAAAGAAAGGCACGTTGGCTTCGCCCGAAACAGCTCTGGCCAGCAAGGTCTTGCCGCAACCGGGCGGCCCAATCAACAGCACTCCTTTGGGAATTTTGGCGCCGATATCAATAAATTTCTTGGGATTTTTGAGAAAATCAACCACTTCGTTCAGCTCTTCTTTGGCTTCTTTTAAACCCGCCACATCCTTAAAATTAGTGCGTTGGCCTTTTTTGTCCTCGGGCAAAATCAAGCGGGCAAGCGAACGCGTGAAACCAAAGGCCTGACCCGCGCCCCGCTGGGCCTGGCGCATCATAAACCACAAAAATACGCCCATTAAAATTAGGGGCAGGGCAAAGGGCAAGACGCTGCCCAGCCAGAATTTCCAGCCGTTTTCTTGTTGGATATCAATCTGGACTTTTTGCAATTTGGCCGGCTCCACTCCATAATTTTTGAGTGATTCGGTTAGACCGGCTTCGCTTTCCTTATTTGATTTTTCAAGAGAATTATCTTTGAGGGTAATTTCTAAATTTTGGTCTTTAACGATGATTTTGTCTACTTTTTCGTCATTGATTTGCTGGGCCAGCTCGGTTAACGTTGTCTGTTTGACGTTTTTTGGGCCGCCGGCCAGCAGGGAAAAAAGACCGGAAACGAGAGCAAATAGAATTAAAACAATAAAGAAATTTTTTAACAGGTTCTTCATATATTTTAGTTTATCCCGCACCTTTTTTAAAGACCCCACAGCTTGCTGTGGTTGGGTAAATCCAGCACCACTTTTGTTCCAAAAGTGGTGCTGGATAAACACCTTAGGCGAGCAGCGGCTGAGTCTAAAACTCCGCTGCGAGCAAAAGGTGCTGGATTTATTGCCCGAGGATTAATTAAAAAATCAAAATGCAAAATGTCCCAGAAATCTCCGAGCGATAGCGAGGTTAGATTTCTGCGATCCCGTGATGTTTGCGATATGATCCCGGTATCTTCTCGCTAATCAGCTCGGAGATACGGGATCGCGAAAATGTAATTGTTCACTTCGTTCGCAAACATTTTCGGGACAAAATGACAATGTAAAATGCAAAATTTTAAATTTTGAATTGTCATTTTGATTTTTGAATTTTACATTTTGCATTTAAGCAGTCTCGGCTGGTTTTTTCTCATTCTTTAACTCCTCGTCATTGTGATGGTCTTTTATATCACTCCGCACCAATGATAGCGCCATTTTGTGAACCGGCGGCTCAATGGAAAGAATTTTGAATTGATATTTTTTGCCCACTTGCAGTTCCTGATTCATTTTGTCCGGCGATTCAAAATCGGAAACATGCACGAGACCGTGAATGTCTTTATCTAACTGCACAAAAGCGCCAAAAGGATTGAGCCTGGTTATTTCGCCTTCCACTGTCTGGTCTTTCTGATATTTTTCTCCGATATCCTGCCAGGGGTCTTTTTTTAGCGCTTTCAAAGACAGCGACAATCTATCTTTTTCAATGCCAATGATTTTGGCGGTTACAATTTGGCCAACTTTCAGGAACTGGCGCGGGTCATCAATTAATTGCCAATCAATTTCGGAAATATGAATCAACCCTTCCATCATTTCTTGTTTTTCTTGGTTGTTGGTGCCCGGCAGGGTAAACCTGATGAAAGCGCCGAAATCCACCACGCCCGAAATTGTCCCTTCAACCAAGTCACCGATTTTATACTGGGCCAAGGCGTCTTTGATTTTTTGTTCATCAATCGCTTTTTCTGAAACAATTAATTTTTGCTGTGAAGGGTCAACGTCAATGACTCTAACGGTCATTTCTTTATTGACGAATTTATTGAGTTCCTGGAGAATTTTATTTTTGTCGCCGTCTTCCACTCGCGGATAGTGTTCATAACTTAACTGCGAGACAGGCAGAAAGCCGACAATGCCTCTCGTTTCAACCATTAAACCGCCCCGATTGGCCGAAGTGATTTTGGCCGAGACGATTTCCTGACTTCTCAATAGTTGTTTTAGGGTATCCCAGGATTGTTCGCGGTGGGCGGCCTGGAGGGATAATTCCACGAATCCCTGTTCGTTTTCCGGTTCCAGCACCATGGCCGTGATTTCCTGGCCGATTTTTAAAGATTTAACCAGGGCGCGGTTTTCTTTTATTTCCCGGCCCAGCAAAACGCCCGTGCCGACGCTGCCCAAATCAATAAAGATGGTGCTTTTGCTGATTTCAATAATTTTACCATTAACAATTTCTCCCGCCCTGGGGAGTTTGGGAGTTTGTCCTAAAATGTTGTTCATGACCGATTTTTTTGTTTCTGTTTGTGTTATCATCTCGTTGGTGATTTTGGCGCCGTTTTTTAATAATTATATTCAGGCCCGGCCGAAATCGGCCAGGGCCAAGTTTTTCAGCGTCAAACAAATTTCCTCCGAATTTTTTCTATCGGAATTTAAGGGATTTTCTGTCTTCCAATTACTGGTTTAATATAACTGAAAAAAAGTTTTTTGGCAAGAGTTAATTTAAAAACTACATCTTTCAGGTATTGGCAAGGAGGGGATTTTGTGATAAGATAAATTTACAGATTACAGATATTTTACAGATGTACAGATAAGATTTGTATTTTATCTGTATATCTGTAGCAGTCTGTAAATCTGTAATTCCATGGTCATCACTTGGTACGGGCAATCTTGTTTTAAAATCCAGAGCGGCGAGACCGTGGTTTTTACCGATCCTTTTAACAAAGAATTGGGGCTGGTGCCGCCGCGGGGACAGGCCAATATTGTGACCGTTTCTCATCAACATCCGGACCACAACAATTATGAATCGTTGAGCGGCGAACCGCTGATGGTTGACGGCCCGGGGGAATATGAAAGCAAGGGCGTTAATATCAAAGGGATTTTTTCTTATCACGACAACCAAGAAGGAAAAGAAAGAGGAACAAACACTATTTATGTGATTGAAATTGAGGGTATAAAAATTTGCCACCTGGGTGATTTGGGGCAAAAAAAATTAACTGACGAACAATTGGAAGAGGTTAATGAAGTTGATATTTTAATGATACCGGTGGGGGGCGTCTACACGCTTGACGGAGAAGGGGCGGTGGATATTATCAACCAAATTGAGCCGCGCCTGGTCATTCCGATGCACTATAAAATTACGGGGCTCAATGCTAAAATTGAAGGAGCGGAGGGTTTTTTAAAGGAAATGGGCGTAGGGAAAAAAGAGGCGGTGGATAAATTGACTCTGAAGAAAAAGGATTTGCCGCAGGAAGAAACGGAAGTAGTGGTGATGAAGGTGTAAATTAACGAATAATGCGAATTTGTCTGCGAATATTGCGAATAGTTATTCGCATAATTTGCAGATTATTCGCAATATTAGTGAGCATTATAGATTTCATTGAGAAACTGCAAAAAAAACCTCGTCATGTCCGAGTACAAATTATGTGGGTGGCGGTGGCTGTCTGCATGATTTTTATTTTTGTCTTTTGGGTTTGGTCGTTGCCCAAATTAAGTCAGCCGGATGAAAAAAGCGCTGCCGAGCAGGAAAAAATTATCGGTAACTTGAAACAGCTGAAAAATGACGTGCCGACTTTGTGGCAAAGTTTGGGGGCGGGCATTGGCAGCATTTTTGAGTCGGTAAAACAGGGATTGGAAAACCAACCGTCAAATTCAAGTTCCGCGCCCCAAAATCCAGTTCAGGAGAGATTGCCGGTAGAATAATAAATTCAAAATGCAAAAATCAAAATGCAAAATGACAATGTAAAATGCAAAATGACGCGATAGCGTCATCGCGAGCCCCGAAGGGGCGCGGCAATCCCGTTATATTGCGGTTTTACGCGGGATTGTCACCCTGCGGGTGGTCTCCCGAAGGGACGACTTCGCTCTCCGCCAGCGGGCGGATCGCTTGCAATGACATTTTGAATTTTGATTTGCCCCGACTTTGTCGAGGGTTCTCGATAAAATCGGAATCATTTTGATTTTTGATATTTGATTTTTTAATTTTTTATGGAAATCGGTCGTATTAAATTGCAAGAAATCACCGAGGAGATGCAAAACTCCTATTTGGATTATGCCATGTCGGTGATAGTCGGCCGCGCCCTGCCCGATATCCGAGACGGTTTAAAACCCGTTCATCGGCGGATTTTGTATACCATGTGGGAAGAGGGATTAAGGTTTCATGCCAGATTCCGTAAATCGGCCACCGTGGTCGGAAGCTGTCTGGGTCGCTATCATCCGCACGGCGATATTGCGGTTTACGATTCGCTGGCCCGCTTGGCGCAGGAATTTTCCATGCGTTACCCTTTGGTTAATGGGCAGGGCAATTTTGGTTCGCTGGACGGTGATGCGCCGGCGGCCATGCGCTATACCGAATGTCGCCTGACTCTCTTGGCGGAAGAAATGCTTCAGGATATCGAAAAAGAAACTGTGGGCTGGGCGGATAATTATGACGGTACGCGCCAGGAGCCGCAGGTCCTGCCAGCCAAAGTGCCGCAGCTTTTACTTAACGGTTCGATGGGTATTGCGGTCGGTATGGCCACCAATATCCCGCCTCATAATTTGAGCGAATTGGTGGATGCTATAATTTTTTTGATTAGTAACCCTCGTGTCACTTCGGATGACTTGATGAAAATTGTCAAAGGGCCGGACTTTCCGACCGGCGGAGCGATTTACGACCGCCAAGCGATTTTGCAGGCCTACTCAACCGGCAAGGGCGCCGTTGTTACGCGCGCCATCGCCGAAATTATTGAGGATAAAAAAGGCGCCAGACAAATTATCGTTTCGGAAATTCCTTATCAGGTTAATAAAGCGACGCTGCTGGAAACAATTGCCGAACTCATCAAAGACAAAAAGATTGACGGCGTCAGAGACATTAGAGATGAATCAAACAAGGATGGCGTGAGAATTGTGATTGACCTAAAATCAGAGGCCTATCCGCAAAAAGTGCTCAACCGCCTTTATAAACTAACCGATTTGCAAAAAACGTTTCATCTGAACATGTTAGCGTTGACAGAAAATGGCTTGCAGCCGCAGGTTCTTTCCATTAAAGGGTTTTTGGAACATTATGTTGAGCACCGCTACAAAGTCATCACGCGGCGCGCCCAGTTTGACCTGGCGCGGGCCCGCGAGCGGGCGCATATTTTGGCCGGTCTGAAAAAAGCGCTGGACCAGATTGACGCGGTCATCTCCACCATTAAAAAATCAGCCACCAAAGAAATTGCCCATGCGGCCTTATGTCAGAAATTTAAATTGTCGGAAGCGCAAGCGACGGCCATTCTGGAAATGAAACTGCAGACCTTGGCCGGACTGGAACGGCAGAAAATTGAAGAAGAATTGAAAGAAAAAAAGCGCCTGATGGAAGAACTGGAAGCGCTTTTGAAATCGCCCAAAAAGATTTTGGAAATGATTAAAAGCGACCTTTTATATTTGAAAGAAAAATACGGCGATGAGCGCCGCACCAAGATTTTTACCTCGCCGGTCGGCGAATTCAAAGAGGAGGACTTAATTCCGGAAGAAGAATGCATTATCACGTTGACCCAGGGCGGCTATATCAAGCGTCTTAATCCTAAAAATTATCGGGCGCAGCATCGCGGCGGCAAAGGAGTGGCGGGCATCACTACCCGCGAGGAGGACTATGTGAGATATTTAGCTTGCGTCAATACTCACGATAATCTTTTGTTTTTTACCAGCAGCGGCCGGGTTTTCCAGACCAAGGCGTATGAGATTCCCGAAGCCAGTCGGGTGGCGCGCGGTCAGGCCATAGTGAACTTTTTGGAACTGTCGTCCAAGGAAGAGGTCAACGCGCTGGTGGCCTTGAAAGAAAATCTGAAAAATAAAAAAAAGGGAGAACAAAAAACCAATAATGTAGCCACCGAGGAAAACTATTTAGTGATGATGACAAAAAATGGTATAATCAAAAAAACAGCCATTGAGGATTTTGCTAACGTGCGCCGTTCTGGTCTGGCCGCCATAAAATTAACCAAAAATGATGAGTTGCGCTGGGTTAGGACTTCTTCAGGCTTTGACGAGATAATTTTGGTGACGGCCAAGGGGCAGAGCATTCATTTTAAAGAAAAAGACGCCCGACCCATGGGCCGGGCGGCCGGCGGCGTGCGCGGTATCCGACTCAAGAAGGGCGATGAAATTGTCGGTATGGATGTAATAAAAAACTCAAAATTAGACGGAAAAAACGAAAAGCAGGAATTGTTGGTAGTGATGGCCAATGGTTATGGCAAAAAGACCGATTTGAAGCAGTTTAAAGTTCAACGACGGGGCGGCTCGGGTATTAAGGCCGCGCAAGTAACGGCCAAAACCGGACAAATTGTGGCCGCTAAAATTTTGGAAGCGGGCGAAGAAGAATTAATCGCCATTTCCCAAAAAGGCCAGGTCATCAGAACTTCCTTGGTTTCAATTTCCAGTTTGGGTCGGGCGACGCAGGGCGTGCGCATCATGAAGCTGGAGGAAGGGGATAAGGTGGCGTCAGTGACATGTTTGTAAAATCAAAAATCAAATATACAAACGTAAAAATATAAAAATTCTTTTATGTCGGATAAAGAACGATTGAAGAAAGGGTTTAAAATAAGAATTTATAAATATATTTTGCGTTTGGTAAAGTTTTTAAGTAGTTTGCCGAACATGCCTGTTATTCGGGAAATTGTGAGTCAGTTGATGCGCAGTGGTACCAGTATCGGCGCTAACTATTTTGAAGCTCAAAGCGCCAGCTCTAAAAAAGACTACCAAAACTTTTTTGCATACTCTTCGAAATCGGCCAATGAATCAATTTTCTGGATAGCCGTTTTAAGGGATTCGGGTTTGGTGCCAAGAGTGTCGCAGCAAGAATGTGAGTGGCTTTTGCGGGAAACAAAAGAACTCGCCAATATATTTGCTTCAAGTATTTTAACCCTAAAGGGCAAAAGATAATTTTCAAATTTTTTATTTTTTATATTTGATTTTTATGGAAATGGAGATTCCCAAGGGCACCGGCGGGTTTATAAACCCGGAAAAAGTTTTAGCTCAACTAGGCATCAAAGAGGGCATGAAAATAGCCGATTTTGGCTGCGGCCACGGCTATTTTGCCATTCCGGTGGCCAAAATGGTGGAGCCGGAAGGCAAGGTTTGGGCGGTTGATATTTTAGCCGAAGCGCTGGAGGCGGTGCGTTCGCGCAGCCAGCTGGAAAATGTTTTAAACATTGAAACCATCAGGGGAAATTTGGAAGCGGCTGGCGGTTCAAAAATTGCCGATGGCGCCGTGGATATGGTTTTACTCCACAATGTTTTGTTCCAGTCGCAGAAAAAGTCTGATATAATAAGAGAGGCCAAGAGAGTGCTAAGATCTGGCGGCTCTTTTGAAATCACTGACTGGTTGCCAGTTTTGACTTTCACGGAGCGAGGCGAGCCTGAAAAAGCGACCATTGGTCCGCAAGAAGGTTGGCGAATCTCAGCCGAGGAAACCAAAAAACTGGCCCAGGCTGAAGGTTTTGTTTTCAATCGGAGTTTTGACGCGGGAGAATACCACTATGGTTTGATATTTATCAAATCATAGTGGACACTCAATAACCAACACTCAATACTCAATTAACATTCAATTATCTCCGGCCTCGCCAAGGCGAAGCCGAGGGCGGGCAATATTCAATTGAGCGGTTGAATATTTATTGAATATTGAGTGTTGAAAATTGATAATTAAGGTCTTTCTGAAAATGTTGAAAACAATAAAAAACCGAAAATTAATTTTTCTTTCAATTTCGGTTCTCCCTATTTTTTTCTCCGGTCTCTTCGCCGGTCTTTCTCCTTGCAAGGAAGCGGCGCCGCCAGCCGCCACCCTGGAATTTTGGAGCGTTTTTGACGACTCGGATATTTATCAGCCCCTAATTACTGAATTTAAAACTCAATATCCTTATATCACCATTAATTATTATAAAAAATCCGTCAGCTCTTATGAAAAAGACCTGGTAGATGCCCTGGCGGCCGGCCGCGGTCCGGACATTTTTTCTATTCATAATACCTGGCTGCCCAAACACGAAGGCAAATTGGCGGCGGCGCCCGACACCCTGATTACGCCTCAAAGATTCAAAGAGGTTTTTGTGGACGCGGCGGCGCAGGATTTTATTGACGGCGGCAAGATATATGCCTTTCCTTTCGCCATTGATACTTTAGCCCTTTTTTATAATAAGGATTTGCTAAACTCGGCCGGCATTGTCAGTCCGCCCAAAACCTGGGCCGAGTTTAACGCCGACATGGAAAAATTAGTCATCCGCGACAGCAAAAACAACATTTTACAGGCCGGCGCGGCCTTGGGCACGGCACGCAATATTAACCGCTCAACCGATATTTTGGTCGCTTTGATGCTGCAGAGCGGCGCCAAAATGGTTTCAGATGACCATGCTTACGCCACTTTTGAGCAGTCGGCTTCTTCCGGAGCGGGCGAGAGTTTGAATCCCGGCCTGCAGGCCCTGCTATACTACACCAATTTTGCCAACCCGACCAAACGGGTTTATACTTGGAATCAGTATCAACATTATTCAATTGACGCTTTTATTGAAGGCAAGGCGGCGATGATGTTGAATTATGCCTATCAAATTCCGACCATCAAAGCCCGCTCGCCGCATCTGAATTTCGCCGTGGCGCCTCTGCCGCAAATTTCACTCACTGGCACCAAAGTTAATTTTGCCAATTATTGGGGCCAGGCCGTGGCTAAAAATTCCCAATATCAGGCCTATGCCTGGCAGTTTTTGGCCTGGCTGGCGGGCGCGGAGTCCCAGAAAAAATATTTAGCCGCAACGCAAAAGCCGGCGGTCAGGCGCGATTTAATTGAGGCGCAAAAAAGCGATGAGGTTTTGGGGCTTTTTAGCCAGCAAGCCCTCTCGGCCAAATCCTGGTGGCAGGTTGACAATTCAGCCAATGAGCTGATTTTTGCCGATATGATAGAATCAGTAGTGTCGGGCAGCGCCGCGGCCGAAGACGCCCTGCGCGCCGCCAGCCAGCGGGTGACGCTGCTGATGAATAAGGGAACGGGGCAGTAAATTTCTAATTAACCTAATTAACCTAATTTCTAAATAAATCCCAATGTCTTAAATCCCAAATAACAAATTCCAAATCTCAAATAAATCCCAAATCCCAATTTTCAAAATTCTCACCCTGCGGGTGATCGCCCGAAGGGCGAAAAACTCGTTTTGGTCATTGGAATTTCGGTCATTGAATATTATTTGTTATTTGGTGCTTGTGTTTTGGAATTTTATAAAATTAGGATTTGTCCCGTATTTAATACGGGATAGAAATTAGAATAATTAGAAATTATGGACTGGAGATTTTATATTAAAACATTCTTTATCCTATTTGCTATTAGCTATTTGCTATTAGCTATTTACCCTGTTCAGGCTGCTTTGGTACCCTGCAGCGGCCTAAATTGTACGGTCTGCGATTTATTTGCCCTGCTGGGCAACATCACCAATTTCATTCTCAAGGACGTGATGCCGCCTTTGGCTGGACTGCTTTTTTTGGTCGGTGGTATAATGATGGTAGCGGCTGGCGGTTCTGAAGAGCGTTTTAAAAAAGGCAAGACAATTTTAACTAATACCTTAATTGGCGTCGTCATTATTTTGGCGGCTTGGGTGGTGATTAATACTTTAATCACCACGCTGGGCCAGGCCTATAATTTCGGCAGTTTACATTATAATCCGGTTGATTGGTGGAAAGGCATGAGCTGCCAGTAGCACAAAATCCCAAATCCCAATTTCCAAAATTCTCACCCTGCGGGTGATCGCCCGAAGGGCGAAAAACTCGTTTTGGTCATTGGAATTTCGGTCATTGAATATTATTTGTTATTTGGTGCTTGTGATTTATTTGTTATTTGGAATTTGATGCTTGGAATTTATTTAGTATTTAGATTTAGAATTTAAACAGTTATGCGTTCCCCAAGCACGGAATTTTACAAGAAATTTTTACTGGTCGCCCTTTTGTTTATTGGCAGTTTTTTGGTTTTGGCGTCGGATTCAAACGCTGCTTATTCTCGGTATAGCTGCGCTTGCTCTAACGGCATCAGCTTGGAGCTTTATGCTTTTGATTCGTCCACTGCCTCAAGTAATGGCAGCTCTCTGTGCTCTTCAACTTACGGCACTCCCAGTCAACCCGTTACGCTTAATTCTTGCGTGCTGGCCCAGTCGGGGGGTTCAACTGGTTCAACTGGTTCAACTGGCTCGGCTGGTGGAGCTAGCGGCTCCTCAAATCTTTCTTATGATTGTAAGTGTCGTGATGCTACGCAATTTTTTAATTATCCCGGCATTCAATCATCCAGCGCTTGCGACAGCGCCTGCACGAGTCATGGCGGCTCTTCCTATTATTGGAGCGGGACTTGCGAGCAGAATTGTAATATTGAATATAGTCAAGGGCGTATTGAAAGCTTAGACGCCTGTTTAGCTTCTTGCGGCGGAAACGCCGGCGGAACTACTTGTAGTCCTCCTTGCGATCAATTTGCCGAGGAATGTCAGCAAAATCCCGAAGATGGCTCTTTTTCCTGCGTTTCCAAAAGCGCTGGCGGTTGCCCGGGCGGTTGCACAGCAGGTAACGAATGCAAATGGGATGATACGGATAGAAGCTGGAGTTGTGAGCCGGTGTCGGGAACTACGCAAACCGTTGATTGCGGCGGGACTCCCTGTAATGGGATCTGCACATTTGATGATGCCGGCGAACCGCTTTGCGTGCCCGGGTCCAATCAGAGCCAGATGCAACCGGGCCAGTTGCCGGGAAGCAGTCAAAGCCAGATGCAGTCAGGCACAAAATACGAATTGCCCAATCCTTTGGGCGTTAAAACCATCAGCCAGCTGATTACCAAAATCGCCAAATTTTTAATTGCCCTGGCCATTCCTTTCGCGGTTTTTATGGTGATTTTGGCCGGTTTCCGTTTTGCCACGGCCCAGGGCAACGAAGAAAAATTGACAAAAGCCAAACAGAATTTTATCTGGACAATTGCGGGCGTGGCGATTATTTTAGCTTCTGAAGCGCTGATTCTTTACATTGAGGAGCTTTTGGGCGCCAGCGGCGGGGGGGCGGTGAATGCCTTTATTAATAAAATTCGGCAAACTTTAAATTCGGTGATTGTCATACTTTTTATTTTGGTGACTATTTATTTTTGTTGGGGGGTTATTCAATACGTGGTTGGCTCCCGCGGCGACGAAGAAAAATTAACTCAGGGCAAACGACATATGATTTGGGGAATTGTCGGCATGACCGTCATGGCCAGCGCTTGGGGCATTGTCGGCATCATATCGGCGTATTTGAGGTAATTTGTAATCATGTAACATAAAACACATAACATGTAACAAAATGACCGCCAGTTCCTTTCACGAAAAATTAAAATTCAAAATGGATGACTTTGTTCATCTGATCTACGGGTTAACTAAAAAATTCCCTCAAGAAGAATTATATGGTATAGTTTCGCAATCAAGGCGTGCGGCCTTATCAATAATTTTAAATTATATTGAGGGTTATGCACGGAAAAAGAAATTAGTATTGATTAATTTTTTGGAAATTTCATACGGTTTACTGAAAGAATGCAAATATCTTTTATATTTTTCTTTCAAAGAAGGATATCTGAAAGAAAAAGAATATCAAGAAGCAATAAATTTAGCCGAAGAAATCGGCGCTATGCTTTGGAAAACGATTAAAAATTTAGAAAAACAATAAAAATTTGTTACATGTTACATGTTTTGTGTTACATGTCGAAGGGAGGTGAGATAGATGAAAACAAATTTGAAAAGAATATTGGGGAGTGGAATTTTAGCGTTGGTTGTTCCGATGGTCGCGCTGGCCGCCACGATTGATAGTATCCTGGCACAAACCAAAACAATTCTCAATTACGTTATCGGAATCCTTTTTGTTTTGGTCACGCTTTATTTCATCTGGGGAGTGGTCCAATATGTCAGCGCGGCGGGCGATGAGGAAAAATTAAAGAAAGGCAAGGACCACATGCTTTGGGGAATCATCGGTATGGTAGTGATGGCCGCGGCTTGGGGAATTGTGGCAGTGGTGATGCAAACTTTTCTTGGTAGCTCGGGCGGTACGGGCGGCATAATCGTGCCTACCGGCTTTTAATTTTTTAGTTAAGCTTTAATTTTATAAAATTCAAGCCAAATAAAAAGCCCTCATTTTTGTGTTGGGGGCTTTTGGTTATTTATTAATACCAAAAATTTCTGTGTCACCTGACGGCAGCTTGAGATTTTTTATAAACAAATAAAAAAAGAACCGTCAGGCGCTTTTTGTGCGCCTGACGGTTCGGGTTATACATTCTGTTTTAACTGTTTTAAGGTACGGGACGGACTCGCGGTTGGTGGCGAATCCGTCTCCTGGAACTTGAAATCCGTTAGTCGGAGCCCAGGCAGGAGTTCCAGGTGAACTTGGACTTTGGGGGGTTCATCGTTATTGACGAACCAGGCCGGTTCGTTGGCTGGCCAAGTATCCCAGCGCCAGTCTGTCCCGTTCCAGGTCCAGATTTTTATCGCCGCTGGGCGATGCTCGCCCTGGCGAAACATCACCAAGGCTTTGCCACAGGGCAGGGTATACCCCGTAAAGACCCTGTCCGCAGCAGTCGTCGCCCTCGCCGTTGGGGCTGGCCGCTGTCCTGACGGGGGCGGCGGCAGGGCTGTTGACACAAGATGTGGGTAAAGCGCCGCCACCAACAGCATGACAATTCCCATAAACCCCCAAAACTTCCGGCCGGGGATGGCGATTTTGCTTGGAAGCAAAATCGTTGCCCCCAGCAACAGCCCGCCCAGCAGCGCCAGCCAGCCACGTGTCCCTATGTTGTCATACCAGGGAATTCCATCTTTGCCGTCGGGCTTTTTTAGGAGGGGTGGAGAAATTTCCGATACCGCTTCGGTGATTTTTTCGCGGTATTCTTTTGTTTCTTTCACCACCGCCATCATTTGTTGCCAGGCGGCTTCGGGCGAGATGGTTCCGTTGGCAAGGCTGGCACGGATATTCGCGAGTTTGGCTTCATGCCCCTTCCCCACGTATTTATCCTGTACCCACTGCAGATGGTTGGTTACTTCCATCCGCGACTTTAACATTTCCGGATTGATTTTCAGCGCGGTTTCCAGGTCAGCCGCCAGCCGCGCCCGCTCCACTGCGGCGCGACTCATCCGGCTATAGGGCTCAAAGTGCTCCCTATAGATATTTTTTCCCACCGTGTTGCTTATATTTAAAAGAATCAACACGATGAAAATCCACTTGATGAGCCTTTTTTGCTCCGAATATTTCCGGGCCAGGTAGGCCCAGAGAGCGACCAGAACGACCGCCCCAACCAACAGCCAGAAGTCGGCAATAAAGCCGACCAACCGGAGCAGAAGCGCTCCGAGAAACAGTCCGATGGCACCTTCTATAGTCATTTTTCTTTTCCTTTCTTTATTGGAGCCGGCGCAGAATTAAACGCCGGAAAAGACCTTCAATGAATTCCCAGGCCACATCGGCGCTGAACGCCGCTATGAACCGTTCCTTTGTGCGCTCCCAGAAGCCTCCCTTTTGTCGTTGCGGTTGAGGTCCGGGGGTCGGCAAAGGTTGGGTTGTCGGCTCTATTGGCGCTGGCGTTTCGGGTCGCGTGAGCGGAATCACCACCCGACGCGATTTTTTTCGCCGTTCGGCGTGGCGCTTGGCCGCTATCATATCATCCCAGCAAAATAACGGGATGAGCGCGATGGCCAAGGCCTGCACGCCAAACCACAACTTCAGCCAGAACCAAGTTTCCGTTTGTTTCTCGGGTTGCGGGGTCAGCGGCTTCTCCGAGCCGGTCGTAAAATATTGCACCGAAGAGCTGTAGAATTTGACAATTTCGCTCTCCGGTCCCGGCTTGGCAATTTCCTTCAGCGCCGTCACTCCTCGCGGCTCGCCGCCGCCCTGATAAATGGCGTTGAGCAGAAGGAAGCCAGCCAGAATCCAGACCGTCAGCAGGAAAATATGCGTTACCCTGCTGATTTTTTTGCCTTTGATGGTTTCCTCTTTCTCTCCGCGGAATCTTTCATCATAGCTTGTGTCGCCGTGGCCGGCAACACAAATGGTTATCTCCGTTTCCTGGTCCGGCTGAAGTTCGGTGGTAAAGATTTTTTCTCCAAACTCGTCAGCCGGCTCAACCTGGTGAGAGCCATTTTTTACAAAAACTAATCGGGCGCCGGCAATTCCATCTCGTTCTTCGTTTACCACTCTGGCGAGATGGCTTACCGAATTGCCGACCCAGGCGGGGTCAACAATTAGCTCAAACGGCCCCTTTCTCTTTTTTTCTTCGGGCAGGGTTACAATCGTCCTGCCCCGTGCTCTTTGGCCAACGAGTTGGGCTTCCAGCGTGACGGTTTTGGCACCAGCCGGGGCCAAGCTCAAATCAAAATCATACGGAACCCGGCCGTTCTCGTCGGTCGGCGATTCTGCTCCCTGGGGCATGCCGGCCATATAAAACTGAACATTTTGTCCCCCCAGGGCGCGTTCGCCCTGGTTAACGGTTGCCGTGGTCAGGACTTTCCACCGGTCTCCTTCTTTTCGCGGCAACTCGGCTTGGATAGAAATCACGATCGGTTTTGGCGGCTGTTGCTGCTTGCCGCCCCGGCCTCCTTGTCTTTGTCCTTGTCCATTTGCCATCTTACTCCTCCTTTCTCGGGCTTCAGCCCTTGGTGTTTTTTTGATATATTTTAACGCCGCCAAGCGGCGATTATTTTTTGGCCGTAGCCGAGAAAGGGGAGAATTATCCCTTTTTTCGGTTGTTAGTATGCGAATGGGCGGAAATTCATGCGAATTCCGCACATGCGAATTGTTAAAGAGCTCCCGAGAGAGCCCGGGAACCCTATTTTTTCCCGTAAAACAAGGAAAAAGTAGGATATTATATTATACTCAAATGAAATATTATTGTCAAGGGCGAGAGTGTAAAAGCGTAAAAGTGCGAGTAAGTCAAATAATTCTTTCAAGCGCTACGGGTAGTCAGGGTAATCCCCTGATTTTAAGAGTTGCTCATTAAACCCCCTTAAACTTTTTTCTCATTTTTCTCATTGATGGTGCATACGCCCCATAGACAAGAATTTGGTTATTTCCAAATGAAGTTTCAGATGAAGTTTCGAATGAAGTTTAAAATTAAGTTTCAAATGAAGTTGCTATTTGTTTTTTTGGTTAAAGATCAAAATATTGGCGGCATCTTTCTCCGCCGCTAATATGCGTCGCTTCAAGATAGGTAATATAGTCAAAGAGTCCGTAGTATTCCAACGTAGCTTCCAGTTCCTGTTGACAAGGATAAGGGATAATGAAGGCGCTTTTTTGGAATTGAAAAAATCCCATGTTTTTCAGCCGTTGTCGGAAAGCATCTCTTTTCTTTCCCAGGTTGTTAGGTATATCAAAAATTACCACGCGCCAAATTTTATCCCATTTTTGCTGTTTTTTGATTTTTAATTCATACATACGTTTTTGCAAAAAGACCGCGCGCCCTCGCGGGGTAATTTTCAGCATAATTTTATCGCCTTGCCTATCCCATTCAATTAGTTTTCTACTTCGTAAATTATGAATAGTTTTCATCATTTTTTGCCGCTGGGATTTATCTATTTTTTGTTTTCGGTTTAAAATTTTTCCCAGATTTCCCAGGGCAGCAAAGATATTGGGTGCCGTTACCGAGAGAATAATAGCGCCGGAAATGAAAGCAATGGCGAGAATTATTTTGCTCACTTCTTTAACGGCTTTATTTTCAATAATATCTTTAAAGATTGATTCTTTTGTAATCAGTCCCTTTTCTCTTAAGATTTCTTCAATTTCTATGTAGTTATTATTTGTTCGACTTTTAATCTTATTTTTATTTTTTTCCATAATATTTTTTATTTCTCACTTGTAGTGCATACGCCCCATAAGTGAGAAATTAGATTAGAATGAAATTAACTTTCCCCGCGCCTCCGTGCGCGGGGGCATTCCGAATTGTTTGGTGAGTGGATCGTTTGGTTAATTTCCATCATAATCGGATAGCGCGATAGAGTCGGTTGGGAAATCCCCGCCGCTCCGTCGGCGGGGTAGTTTAATTGGATTAAGGTGGGGCTCGCCTCTCGTCACCATCCGCCAGGGGGCGGAGGTACGGAGTAAAAACCCACACGAAATTTTTGTGCCGAGGGGGAGATTTGAACTCCCACGAGCTTGCGCTCGCAGCGCCCTAAACGCTGTGTGTCTGCCAATTTCACCACCTCGGCTAATTCATAGATATTTTTATCTAGTTTGTGAAAGGGCGCTGGTGGAGATAGGGTAGAGATCGGGCGATTGGTAGGAGGAGCGGAAAATGTCGGAGCGTTCCAGCTGCCCCGCGCGCCAGATTTCCTGCGTCAGGATGGTTTTGAGCGAGCCGTCGGGATTGGATTGCACTATTTTTGGTCCTTTAATTTTTACTTCGCGGCCATCATTGCTACCGTAAATTTCAAAAATCAATTTAGTTTTTTCAATTTTGCTTTGCAGCAAAATGTTGGCTGGCGTGTCATTGATGAATTTCAAATCGGGATTGGGCGGATAGACCGTGGCATCAAAGCCCGGGGGATTATAATAGTGAACCGGATAAGCATGGGGGTGGCGATCGGTGATTTTCAGACCGGAATTGACCGCGGCGCGAAAAAGAGTGGTGGAAACCTGGCACATGCCCCCGCCGAATTCCGGAATGGTTTCTTTATTTTTGATGACCAGTTCCGGCAAATAGCCGGCTTGCTCGTCAATGGCGCCAATGTTTTGGGTAAAAGAAAACTCCTCGCCCGATTTGATTAAAAGACCGTTGAGTTTGGAGGCGCCCAGCGCCAAATTATATTTTCTGTTTTTGGGCGAGCCGGAAAAATTGGATTCTCCGCGGCCCAGCAGAGTTCTAATTCCTAAAACTTCAACGCTTTTGTTATTGACTTCCGGTTCAATCGTATCAATAACCAGGTCGATATTTTTTTCGCCCGCCAAAATCGCCTTGTTTATTTTGGCTGTGCTTTGTTTTAAATTCAATTTTTGGCCGTTTTGCGCCAGCAAAGCGAATTTTAATTCGTTGTTTTCCCAGCCGAGTCGCCCGTTGACGGGTTCGCAATTGATTGAAGAGGTAAGCGAAGAAAGAAAATCACTGATTTTATTTTGGTCAAAGGAAATCTCGGCTTCTTTGGAGCCGGCAGAGGAAGGAACGGTTAAAATCCAGTCGGCCAGGTTCTGCTTTTCCAGGCGCCAGGCGGCGTCCGAAGTTTGCAAAAAATAGGGCACCTGCGCCAGCAAGTTTTGGGCCGTTTCTTTGACCGCGGCGAGATTGGTTTCTCGGAGCAGCGGGTCGCTTTCTACCAGCGTTAAAGCAACGGCTTGTCCGGGTCTGGCAAAATTATTTAAGACGCCGGTCACCAGTTGCGCTCGATTGATAATGGTGCCTTTTTCGGCGGCCAGAATCTCAAAATCATCAGTTTGAGGATTGTATTTAAGAGTCGCGTTGCGGGGCGGTTTCTCAATGACGGCCAAATCGGCCAAGGCTCCGTTGAATTTGGGTCGGTTTAAAGAATAAATCAACGACAGATTTTTTTCTGAAAAAAGTGATTCCAGCCATTCGCCGGCAACGGCTAAAAAATTTGTGTCATATCCCCACAAATCAGCCTGCGCCAGCGTTTGGGTCAAATTTATTTGCAAGCCCAGCTCGGCCGGCGTCAATCGCCAGGTTTTGTTTTGGTAAATAAAAGTAATTTTTTGAGCATTAAAATCTTTCAGCCGATTGGCCAAGACTTCTTTGGCTAATTTTATTTTCATCCCGCCGATTGGCAGGCCGGCGACCGCCAGAGAAGGGGGGAGGCGTTGCTGGCTAAAAAATTGCCAAGCGAAAACCGCCAACAGCAAGCCGCTGACTGATAAAATCAAAAAAGCCATCGTGCCGATGTGAATTTTCTCGCTCATTAATTTTAGTATAACACGGGGTGGGGTAAAAATAAAAAAGCAGCGGCACTGCTTTTTTAAAAACCGGTAAGGTTGGCGAGATATCATCCCAGCACCCTTATTTTTCTGGTTTTGATTTTTTCAATCTTGGGCAGTTTGATGGTCAAAATGCCGTTTTTCATTGTTGCCTCGGCTTTTTCCGCTTCCACGTCAACCGGCAAAATGACCGAACGGGAAAAGGCGCCCCAATAGCATTCCTGATAATAATATTCGCCCTCGCTTATCACCTCGTCTTTTTCCCGTTTGCCCTTGATAGTGACCATATCGTTGGTAATCGTAATATCTAAATCTTCCGGATTGACGCCGGCAATCGTTGATTTTATCACAATGTCGGCCGGTGTCTGATAGACGTCAATGGTCAACTGTCCTTCGGCGTCTGGCAGCCATTCCTGATTGGTTTTTTCTTCGCTTTTTTGCGGGGGCAGGATAATTTTCTTCGCTTTTTTAGATTTGGCCTCGTCTTCTATCAGTACTTTTTTTTCTTCGCCGTCATCTTCTTCCGGCACATTGACATTGACGTTTTTTTGCTCCTTTTCATCTTCCAACACCCCGGTTAATCTTTCCAAAAATGAAGGTTTTTTGTTCATGGTTTTAATCGCCTGGCGGGCACCCTTCATTGACTCCGTTTGGGCGGAGTCAATGCAAAATCCGCCACGTGATTTAATTTACGCGTCCGGATTTCTAGCTCGCAATTTATTTATACTTCTTTTGTTATTTTACAAATTGCCAGTTGTTTTTTCAAGTGGCGAAATTGCCAGTCAACCAGTCCGGCTCCCAGAACCAGAAGCGCTACCATGGCCGCGATAAAAAATTTATCAAAATCAAGCAGCCAAGCTAAATAATTATAGAAACTATGGAAAACGACGGCTAGCGCCAATCCTCCCAAAAAAATTACCCGTCGTCTTTTAAAATTAAGCAAGGATTGAGCCAAAAAATATCCCAAAATCCCCGAAGAAAGAGTATGCAGGAGCGTCGCGCTCAAAAATCTAGCCGCTGACTGGGAAATAGCCGCCTGAGGCGTTAAATTCCCCAACATAAAAATATTCAGTAAATTCTCCACAGCCGCAAATCCCAAGGCGCTTATTATTAAGTATAGCATGGCGTCCAGCGGTTCGTCAAAAGCCGGATTTTTTAAAATTTGCCATTTCACCACCAGATATTTTAAATATTCTTCAACCAGTGGAGCAAATAAAATTACATTAATAAAAAATAGGCTGCTTTGTTTTTCCGGCAGGGAAAAAAAACTAGACCAAAGAGAATCCGGCTGGCAGAGGCGCATGGCGATAAATTGTAATAAAATGGCCAGCGGCCCCATTAGTCCTCCCAAAAAGAAAATTTTTAAAACTAAAGAGTTGGGCTCTGGCCGGCTGTCCTGACGGAGATAAAAAAACAGCCAAATGACGCTGGGCAAAACGCCCAAAAGCGCATAAAAAAAATAAAGGGGAAGATTGGTCAAAAATTTAAATTTAAAAATTTCCTCCGTTTTCAGTATAACAGAAATTTGATTTTTTCTGAATACTTAATTCAATTTCAAATTGGCGTCTGCTTTGATGTTTCGCCAATTTAGCCAGCGAGACAAGCTTTTATTTTTAGTTTTTTCATAAGCCGTCAGCGCCACCATGGCCGCGTTGTCAGTGCAGAAGTTTTTGGGCGGCACCAAGAAGTGTAATTTGTCACCCTGCGGGTGGTCACCCGAAGGGTGATAATTAGTAGTTTGTAGTTTGAGGGTTTCGCGCAAAGCGTCATTGGCTGCGACGCCCCCTGAAAGTAAAACCGTCTTGGCTTTGAATTCTCTGGCCGCCTGAATCGTCTTGGCGACTAAAACGTCGATTACCGCTTGCTGAAATTCGGCCGCAATGGCGGGAGTCAGTTTTTTGAGCCGAGCAGGGGAGAGCGTTTTAACAAAATAAAGTACCGCAGTTTTGAGACCGGAAAAGGAGAAATCGTAGTCTTTTGAGTTTATCATAGGCCGTGGAAATTTTATTTTTGGAATTTGTAATTTGTAATTTTTTTGGAAATTGGCCCGCCCTCGGCAGAGCTTGGGCAAGGCCGGGGAAATTTTACCCTGAGCAAAGTCTAAGGGTGGAAATTGTCTCCCTTCGGGAGATCCCCCGCAGGGGGAGAAATTCCATTGCGAAGCTTGCTTCGCAATGGCGGGTCCTCCCGGATAGCCCAGATTAAGCATTTTGGCCACTTTATCAAAGGCTTCACCAGCCGCGTCATCGCGCGTTTCGCCCAGAATTTTGTATCGGCCGAAACGGCGCATCAGTATAATTTGCGTGTGGCCGCCGGAGACGACTAAACAGATGGCGGGGAATTTCATCCCGATGTCATGACGAGGAGTCCTGCCTTGGCGGGACGACGTGGCAATTCCGCCCGCTTCGCCAAAGCTCCAGCGAGGCGAGTGGACGGCGGCAATCGGGCGGGATTGCTTCGCTCCGCATTCTGCGGAGCTCGCAATGACAGGTGAGAAAAACCAATTAGTGCTGATGTGCGCTTCCACGTGATTCACCGGAATTATCGGTAAGTTCCAGAAAAAGGCGAGCGCCCGAGCAAGATTGACCCCCACCCAAAGCGCCGGCTCCAAACCAGGCCCGATTGTTACGGCGATAGAATCAATATTGGGTTTCTGATATTTTTTTAAAAAGGGCAGAAGTTTTTTAAAGAGGTCGGGCTCGCGGTCAAGAATAGTTTGCAGTGTATCGTCATCCTGAGGGCGTAGCCCGAAGGATCTCTCGCGTATGCGGGCAACGGTGCTGGCATTCGCCAGAGATTCCTCGCGGAGTTTATATTGAGCGAAGCGAATGTGCTCGGAATGACCAAAAGGGGCAAGTAAGCCCGCCTCTTTTAATACTTGTCCCAAAATTGGCACCAGATTTTTCTGATGTTCTCTTCTAGCCAGCATCGGCACCACGCCGCCCCAGGGGGCGTGAATTTTTGTTTGCGAGGACACCAAATTAGCCAGCAGCCGCGGCTGGCCGCCGGGATTAATTTCCAATATCGCGATTCCCGTGTCATCGCAGGAAGTTTCAATGGCTAAAATGCGCATACGAGTTAATTTATCTTAAGTTATTTTTTGTTTTTTTTCAATGCCATCCAGACAATCTTTTTCTTGTATTTTTTTGCTGTTTTTGGTATATTCTTTCTAGTCCCTAATATGCTTATAGCGGATTTTATAGCAGAAAGGAGGGCGTATGGATATTTTAGGCAGAAAGGAGATTATTAGGCATCAAGGCAAGCCCTTATGGGCGCGGAAGTTAAAGGGTGCATCTGGTGTTTACTTTGGGCTTCACCAGCATCAGCTCTTTCAACAGTATTGGGAAGATGAGGAAGAGTCGGGCAAAACCCCCGGCCAGCGGGCCAAAAAACTCTGGCGGCGGAGTCAAAGGCGCTGGCGGCTTTTTGAGGAAGGATTAACTTCGGGCAGCCGGGGCTTGCGCTTGGCGCAGTTGCGCGGTCGGCAAAAGGATATTCCTACTCTGGAGCGCGCTTCGGAGTTTTTCGGAGACGCGCTTAGGGAGGCGATTATCAGCCAAGAATTTTTTCGTTTTGAAAAATTGCCCTCGGCGATTCAGGAAGCATTGCTGCGGCAGGGCTTCGCTTTTGCCAAAACGAAGAAAGCTGGCTTACAGGAAGTTCGCGCGCAGATTTATTTTTTGTTCAAGGGGTTGGACGGCACAATCAACGTCGGGGCTTATTTGGCCAGAGCCACAGCAATTTCAGACCGGCTCAAAGAAAGATTGATCGGAATTTACGCTTGGGGCGCCAAGTATTCTGCCGATGAAAGTATTCTACTTGCTATCCAGGGGCAGTTTGACAGGATAACGGCAGAACTGCGACGGAATCTGGCATTTTGGGCCAAACACGAAGTTATTACAAAGGGGCACGCCGACCCAGTTCAGCAAAAAATCCTGCAGGATAAGATGGTGATGGCTTCTCGACAACTGGCGCCCTACTGCGAGTTGCAGCCCTTCGCCGGCTGGGCCTGGTATACGGTCAATGACTTGGTGAAAGCCAGTAAGGCGGTAAAAGAAGAGGATTATTTGCTGGCGCGGGCAATTTTAGCCAGAATCAGCGTTTCACTGGCGATAAAAAAACAGCAGCGGCAACTGGATAATCTTCTGCTGAAACTGGGCGAGGACAAAGCGTTCGGCAGGTGGAATGGCGAATTCTATTTGAGCACTCTCAAGACCCTATCTAGTTCTTTCGCAGAGTTGTTAGATAAAGAACAGGCGGCTAAATTTGCCAAGCCGGTCTGCGCTGAGGTTTTGAAATATTTGCAGGAGGCAGAGCGGTTTCTGCCGGAAAAAAATTTCCGAAAACTGAAGGAGCCGCTAAAAAATGTCTATCTGTTTCTTTAACCCCGAGTCGGGCCAATGCCCGGCTCGTTTGATTTTTCGGTAAAAATTTGTTATGATTTTGATGAATTTATTATTTCTGGCCTCGCGCTGAGCGCGAGTAAAGTCAGACTCATCTTGGCGCCATCGTCTAGTGGTTAGGACTCCACGCTTTCAATGTGGTAACGGGGGTTCGATTCCCCCTGGCGCTACTGATTATATTTTTATTGTCGCTTTTCACCCTGCGGGTGACCACCCGTAGGGTGGCAATGTGGCAACGCGGGTTCGATTCCCGCTAGGGCTACTACTCAATGCCAATGTTAAAAGTCAAACCATTTCGTCAAAAAGCCGGACTTTGCGGTGTGGCCAGTTTGAAAATGGTGCTGGAGTATTTTGGTTGCCAAAAAAGCGAAGCGGAATTAATTAAGCTCACTGGCGCCACGACTGGCCAGGGCACCTCGGCTCAGGGCATCAAAAAAGCCGCCCAGAAGCTGGGCTTTTCGGTAAAGGTAAAAGATAAAGCGGATTTTCAAGACATCAAATATTGGCTTGTCAAAAAAGTGCCGCCGATGGTTGATTGGTTTTCCCCTTTTGGGGCGCCCGAAGGACATTACAGCGTGGTGGTCGGTTTGGATAAAAATTTTATATATTTGCAAGATCCGGAAATTGCCGGAGTCAGGAAAATTAAAAAGCAAGATTTTAAAAGAATCTGGTTTGATTTTGAGGGAGATTTTATCAAAAACAGAAATGATTTAATTTTGCGGCGTTTGCTGGTTTTAGAAAAAAATGGAAAAAATTAAATATATTAAAATCGGCAACGCCCGCGAGCTGAAAGGAAAGAAAGGATATTGGCTGTATCGTTTTTTTGAAATTTTGCCAGGCGCGCTGGCTTGGCTGACGCTTTTGGGCGTCGTTTTTTTGTCTTGGGCTTCGCCGGTATTTATCGCCTTTTTCATCATCACCTTCGACATTTACTGGCTGCTGAAAACCCTGTTTTTGTCTTTCCATTTGCGCGCCACTTTTTCAAAAATGCGCCAGATAATGAGAGTTGATTGGCTTGGGAAACTGAAAGAAAATAGCGAGCGCTGGGATATAAAGTGGGAAGATGTTTATCATTTGGTGATTTTGCCGATGTCTAAAGAAAGCTATGAGGTGGTGGCGGAAACCTTTAGGTCGCTAGAAGCCGCCAATTATCCTCAAGATAAAATAATTGTTGTTTTGGCGATAGAAAAGCGGTGCGGAGAGTCAGCCGCTTTGGTGGCGCAAAAAATTGAGCGCCAATTTGAAAAAAACTTCTTTAAATTTTTGGTGACGGTTCATCCGGCTGACATTGCGGGTGAAATTGCCGGCAAGGGCTCCAACGAAACCTGGGCGGGACGGCAGGTCAAAGAAAAAGTTATTGATAAATTGCCAATTCCGTATGAGAATATTTTGGTTTCGGTTTTTGATGTTGATGCCGTGGTTTTGAAAGAATATTTCGGCCGCCTGACTTATGTATTTTTGGAAACGCCCGATAGAATTCACACCAGTTTTCAGCCCATTCCGGTTTTCAACAATAACATCTGGGACGCGCCTTCTTTTTCGCGGGTGGTGGCGCAAAGCGGCACTTTTTGGCACATGATGCAGCAGGAGCGGCCCGAACGGCTGGCTACTTTCTCCTCCCACGCCATGAATTTTAAAACCATCGTGGAAATGGATTTTTGGGCAACCAAAAATGTTTCCGAGGACTCGCGGATTTTCTGGCAGTCGCTGCTTTTTTACGACGGCCGCTATAAAGTAGTTCCGCTTCATTATCCGGTCTGGATGGATGCCAATTTAGCGCAAAATATCTGGCAGACCGCCGTTAATGTTTACAAACAGCAGCGCCGATGGGGTTGGGGAGCGGAAAATATTCCTTATTTGCTTTTTGGTTTCTGGCAAAACAAAAAAATCCCGCTCAAAACAAAAATTTTTTGGGGATTCAATCACCTGGAAGGTTTTTGGTCTTGGGGCACCAACGCTTTAATTATTTTTATGCTGGGCTGGCTGCCGCTGTTTTTGGGCGGACAGAAATTTAACGTGACGTTGCTTTCCTATAATCTGCCGCAGATTACCCGTTGGATTATGACGTTGGCCATGGTCGGTTTGGTTTCCTCCGCGGTTTATGGCACGATTTTACTGCCGCCCCGGCCGCAAAAACAGCATCCTTTGAAATATGTTTTGCTGGTGACGCAATGGATTTTGCTGCCAGCCACCATTATTATTTTTGGCTCCCTGCCCGGTCTGGAAGCCCAAACGCGCCTGATGTTCGGTCGCTATATGGGTTTTTGGGTGACGCCGAAAACGAGAAGTATTAAGTAAGAAGTACGAAGTATGAAGTATGAAGTATGAAGCAAGGGATAGGTTTAGAGTGAAAAATAAGACCGGCGAGAAATAATAATACAGAGTTATTAATAAGTCAAAATTTATTCCAAATGAATTTGGCTTTGGAATTTTTTCAATTTTTCTTGAAGCGCAGGATAATTTTTTAACTGGTAATCTTTTTTCAAAATTTTAATTGCTTCTTGTCGTGCTTCTTTGATTAATTCCATATTGGTGAGCGAAGCCATGGATAAATCCGGCAGGCCCCACTGGCGGGTGCCGAAAAATTCTCCCGGTCCGCGAATGGCCAGATCCTTTTCGGCTAATTCAAAACCGTTTTTGCAGGTGAGCAGCGCCTTGAGCCGGGCGTGAGTTTGGTGCGAAGCGGAATCGGTAAAAAGCAAACAATATGATTGGTACTCGCCGCGGCCGACCCGGCCGCGGAATTGATGCAGTTGCGCCAAACCAAAACGTTCGGCGCCCTCAATCATCATCACCGTAGCATTGGGTATGTCTATTCCCACCTCCACTACAGAAGTAGAAACCAAAATACCAGTTTTGCCAATTTTTAAATCCTGCATTATTTTTTCTTTTTCTTTTGATTTCATTTTGCCGTGCAGCATAGCGATTTTTAAATCGGGAAAAATTTTCTCTGACAATTTTTGATATTCTTCTTTGACGGCTTTTACATCGCGAATGTTCACAAATGACCCACGAATTCCACAAATTCCTGTTATTTGTGATTCGTGATATTCGTGTTCATATTCGTGCGTATTAGCGATTTCTATCCTCGGGCAAATGACAAAAACCTGCCGACCGGTTTTGACCTGTTGGCGAATAAATTCATAAGCTTTTTGGCGCCTGTCCGGAGCAACAATTCTGGTGATAATTTCCTGCCGGCCGGCCGGCATTTCATTAAGCAAAGAAATGTCCAGGTCGCCATAAAGCGTGAGAGCTAGGGTGCGGGGAATGGGGGTAGCGGTCATTGACAGCAGATGTGGTACAAGCGCGGACTTAAGCGGACTGGACGCGGAATGACGCGGAAGACGGGCAGTGTCGTAGACGATTCTTCTTATCTCAACATCTTTTGAGGAAAAATTTACTAAAAGTGCAAGTTTGTAGCCAGAACCCTTTAGATATGTCCAAATTTGTCTTTTTTCGGTGTTGTCAATAAAAGGAAGGGCTTTTAATTCAATAATAATTTTATCTTCTACCACGAAATCAGTCTGGTATACCCCAATTTTTTTGTTATTATATATTATATTTATTTGTTTTTCTTTTTCAAAATTTATGTCTGAATTAAGAAATTCTTGTTCCAGCGCCTTTTGATAGATATTTTCTTTGTGGCCGAGACCGATATTTTTTCTAACTGCAAAGATACATTTTCTGATTTCATAAGTGATGTCTTCATATAATAACGGATTTTCTGCGGCTGTCTGCGAGTTTTCCTGCGTTTGTCCGCGAATCAACGTTGCGCGCTGATTGACGCCAAAGCGGTGTTGTTCATCAACCACCACTAAAGCCAGATTTTTAAATTTTACTCCTTTTTGAATTAAGGCGTGCGTGCCGATAATAATTTGAATTTCACCCTTGGCAATTTGTTTAATAATTTCTTTTTTGACTGACGATTTTTCGCCGCCAATGAGCAGGGTAATTTTAATGTTATAGTCGGCGAAAAGTTCGCTGATGGTTTTGAAATGCTGGCGTGCCAGAATTTCGGTGGGCGCCATAAAAGTCACCTGCCAGCCGTGATTTACGACAGACAAAGCAGCCATGGCCGCCACGACCGTTTTGCCCGACCCCACGTCGCCTTCCAGCAGCCGGTTCATGGGTCTGGTTTTATTTAAGTCCCGGATTATTTCCCAGGCAGCTTGGCGCTGGGCATTGGTTAAGCGGAAGGGGAGGCGGTCAACAAATTTTTTGATTAATTGTTGGTCAAACGGAATTTTTAATGAGCGGTCCTTCTGCCATTTAATTTTTTGCTGCAGCGCGAAGACCTGAATTAAAAAAAGCTCATCAAAGGCCAGGCGTCGCTTGGCGGCGGCCGCAGCTTTATCAGAGACAGGGAAGTGAATTTGTTTGAGGGCAGAATTTAAATCCAGCAGGCGCTGGGATTTTTTTATTTCCGGCGGCAGCCAATCTTTTGTTTGAGCCAGCGTTGGCAGAAAAATCTGAATTAAATAGCGCAGATAGCGCGAAGACAAACCCGTGGTTTCCGGATAAACCGGTACCAGCCGGCCGGTGTGGCGTAGCAAGCTTGTGGCTAATGGCCTATAGCTAATGGCATTTTGATTTCCTATTGGCGATTTGCTATTGGCTATAAGCTTTTCATAGGCAGGATTTGATAAATATAAAGCTTTATCAAAGTTTACCCTGTTAGAGGCAACTATTATTTCCGATGGGTTAGTTTTTGTGTTTGGCAGCGATAAAGATTTATTATTAGCTGGGTTTTTTAATTTTTGGGAGCCTCTAACGGGGTTTACTTTGCCCGACAAGCTAACGAACGAATCTTTTTTAAGAGTGTCGGCCAGATAAGGTTGATTAAACCAGACAGCTTTAATGGTACCACTTGAATCTTCAACGTAGGCCTCGGTGATAAACATTTTTTTGCGCCAGGTGCGGATATTTTTAATCTCAATAATTTTACCCTGAACGGTCGCCACTTCATTCAGCTTCAAGTCGCCAATGGCTGTGATTTTGGAAAAGTCATCGTAGCGGAAGGGGAAATGATAAAATAAATCCTGGAGTGTTTTGACGCCGAGTTTCATTAGCCGTTTTTGATAGACGAGGGAAATGCGGGGGATGTTTTTAATCGGGGTATCTATGGAGAATGGCATAAACTAATTTCCCCCCTTAAAAAGGCAAAGCTGAGATTAGCTCTGGGGATTAAGGAGGATTTTAAATCCTCCTTAATCCTCCTTTAAAAAGGAGGGAATAGTATATTGTAATGCGCGCCCACGAGGAATCGAACCTCGATATCAGGTTCCGCAAACCTGCGCTCTATCCGTTGAGCTATGGGCGCCCAACTTCGCTCCGATTAACATCGGAACTCCCTCTTTCGCTAAAGTTACAGAGGACACGTCGATGGGCTTCCGACTTGTCCCTCGAAGCCTTGGCGTAGGGGGAAGCTCAAATGCGATTTGAGCGAAGGAGGGAACTATGGGCATATCATAAATCGAATGGGGATTAAAATCTTATTTTTCTGGCAATAACATCAATTAGGGTTTCTTCTTGTTTTCTCTCGGGAATAAATCCGATTAATATTTGGCGAATTTCGTTGGGATTTTGCTGGGCTAGGGGAATTGAAATCCTGGGGCGCAGTAATTTCTTGCTTTCCAAGCTTAATGTTCTTATCTCCATCTCTTCAAAAAGCCAGAAAGAGCTTAATTCTTTGTAAGGAAAAAGAGTTTCCTGAACGGTTATTCCTTCTTCGGCAATAGCGACTTTAATTTTAGGCGGTTTTTTCAGGGCCTGGATATAGATTAAAAATGAAGCCAGTAAGACCAGCAAAGCGAAAATATAATTTTGCATAATTAAAGCGATAATAAAAAAGACAATCGCAATCAAGGCGAGGACAATAAACCAAGCCAGCCCTTTTTTGTGGTAGGCAAATTCTGGGGTGGTCCAGGAAAGAAAAATTTTGTTTTCGGTTATTTGTTTTTTGTCCATAGATTTTATTATGGAAGGTTTCTTGACCCCGTAAGAAGGCGGTGGGAGTGAGATTCGAACTCACGAGACCATTTCTGGTCTACTGGTTTTCAAGACCAGCGCTTTTGGCCGCTCAGCCACCCCACCTTTTTAAGTTTTTTGAACCCGCGGTTCATCACCCGTAGGTGTGACACCCCTTTTACGGGTGGACCACCCGCAGGGTGGCAGGACCGTCCCTTTCAGCCGCTCAGGCACGCCTCCGCTCCGTTTAGAGAATTGTTCCTTTCCGCCAAAGGCGGATCGGCCTTGGGCCGACAGCCATTCAGGTACCCCTCTTTATCTTAAGCCGTTTGGACATTCCGCATTTTCTGACAGGGAAATTCTTTGATATTATCGTTTACCCGATACTTATTTTTGCCCATTTCAAAGCATTTTTAGTCATCTATCGGATGTAACATCTTCCAAAATCGCTGAATGTAATAACTGGCGGAGAGGGAGGGATTCGCCCGCGACTAAAAATTTTTCCATCGAAAAATTTTTGTCTGGGCACCGGCTCATCAAAATTTTCAGCAGAAAATTTTGATTCCGCCGTTCGAATCCCTCCCTATGCTAAATTTTGGCATACTATGCATGCCGAAATTTATCATGCGGTGTGCGTTCGAAAAAATTCGAACAGATTTCGCCCAAAATTTGTAGGGCGGGCGGAATTCCCCCCACACCCTCCTTCCGCCCGCCTGCGGAAGCGACCCTTTCGAATTGGACGATTTCAAGTTTTTCTTTGGCGGCAAATTCTCTAAATCAAAACTTCAACTTTAGAATTAGCTATTAACTACCTTTTAGAATTGTAATTATAGTATTCGTTCCTTTTTGAATTGATACCTCTAAATCTTGTGATGTGATAGGAGTACCATTTGGCAAAAGCTTAATAACATAATATTCATTATTTTCATAAACTTTCACATCCAGTGGATATGCCCGGTCATTAAGTAGGTAAAAATTAAGGTTATCTCCTGTAATTGGATAATCTGCTTCTTTCGCTGTCTTTTTCGCTAAATTTATTATTGCTTTTATTCTGCTATCACCCATATCAACTTCAACTAAATTATTGTAGAGATTTTCGAAATTTCCCTTGGCTTTATATGGAATACTAAAAGTTGTAGCAGTTGCCGCTACGCCATCCCATTTAGATTCTGATGTAGGAATTAATTTTTCTATTTTTTTCTCAATTTCTAAAATTTGTTCGTATATCATATCAAATCTTTCATTTTTATCATTTTGCCATTTAGAAACTTCTCTAGAATCACCCTTGGAATTTATAAGAATAATTTCAGGTTTCGCTTCATCGGGAACCCCCGATCTATTATTTAATTTTATAGTAACAAAATCATTTTTTATAAAAGCATTTATCAATCTTTTAATTTCATAATCACCTAACGAAAAAGTATATCTTTTTTCAAAAAGACCCAATCCTTTTTTAGGATCGGGATTCACTATTTGAATTATGGTTTTTCCTGAACCGTAGATAAATATATTTCTTCCACCCCATAGTCCCTGAACATCCCTTAACTCGATTCTAATATTTTGCCATTCCGATTCATTACCAAGAAAATGCTCTGTTTCGTTATCAGATTTTGAAACAAGTTGCGATTGAGGTTTATTCTCAGTAATTTGCAGAGGAATCCATATTTTGTAACTTACATAAATTCCTAGCGCTACTGCTGCAAATACGATAAAATATAAAATAATTTTTTTGTTCATAATTTTATTTTACTTTATTAATTCTTCTATTGAAACGCCGAATGCTTTGGCTAATTTAGCCATAATAAGCACGGACGGCTTTTTGATTACATTGCTTTCAATTTTCGTTAGAGTAGTGTATTTCACGCCAGATTTCTTGGCAAAATCCTCTTGGGATAATCCCTGCTTATTTCGATACTTTTTTATATTCTCGCCTATGTTGATTTCTATTGCCATATTATCACTAATTTGATAGTATTAAAGTGTTATGCTATCCTTTCAATATAATACTATCAAGTTTTATGAATTTAGTCCAATTAAAAATGAGGGAAGCCCGTTTTTGGCCCAAAATGAAGTTCGAGCTGATATTCTTTCAGATTCTTTGGCAGTTTTTCAATCCGAAAGGGTCGCTTCCGCAGGCGGGCGGAAGGAGGGTGTGGGGGGAATTCCGCCCGCCCTACAAATTTTGGGCGAAATCTGTTCGAATTTTTTCGAACGCACACCGCCAGTTGGGAAATGTCTTTGTTGGCTCGCCCTCTGCGAGGGCTCGCCAGCCGATTTTAAGCGCAAATTGGAATTTTTTATCTTTGCCCCGTTACTACGGGGCTGGCCAAAAGCGGGCTTCCAGAATTTCCATTTTTAATTTTTAAGGAGAAACTATGAAATATTTTATTTACACTAGAAAATCAACGGACAGCGAAGAACGGCAGGTTTTAAGTCTTGAATCCCAACTTTCCGAATTAAAAGAATTTGCCGCCAAAGAAAAACTTGAAATCGTCGCCTCGCTAAGCGAGGCAAAAACTGCCAAAGAACCTGGCCGAAAAGTTTTCGGAGAAATGCTTGATCGGATTTGCGCCGGTGAAGCCGGCGGAATTTTGGCTTGGCATCCAGACAGACTGGCTAGAAATTCAATTGACGGAGGTAGAATCATTTATTTACTGGACACAGGAAAGATTAAAGATTTGAAATTTCCCACATTTTGGTTTGATAGTACGCCACAAGGAAAATTTATGATGAACATTGCCTTTGGCCAGAGTAAATACTACATCGACAATCTAAGCGAAAATATCAAGCGAGGTCATCGGGCAAAACTGCGAAAAGGGATTTGGCCAAACTTTGCCCCGATTGGTTATTCCAATAATCTAAAAACAAGGGCTATTGATGTTGATAGCGAGAAAGCTCCTCTTGTCAGAAAAACATTTGAGCTATACGCAACTGGCGAATATACGCTTAAAGCTGTTGCGATAATTTTGGATCAAGCAGGGCTAAGAAGCTACAAAGGCAATGTTCTTTCTGTTTCCTGTGTCCAGCGTATGCTTCAGAATCCGATTTACTACGGCGTATTTTCTTTCAACGGTGAAATCTATGACGGAACGCACGAGCCAATTATTTCCAAAAAACTTTTTGATTCTGTTCAACAAGTAATGAGCAACCGAGGCAAAAAGAAACGCCAGCGGAAACACGAATTTGCTTTTTCGGGATTGATGAAATGCGGAAATTGCGACTGTCTCATAACTGCCGAAAAACAAAAAGGACATCACTATTATCGTTGCACCAAGAAAAAGCAACTTTGTAATGAAAAATATTTGCGGGAAGAAAATCTTGTTGAACAGATGAAAGGGATTATTCAAAAAGTTTCTTTGCCTGATGATTGGGCAAACAATATACTTGCCGAAATAGACAAGGAACGAGAACAGGCAAAAGCGGAAACGAAAGTTTTTGTTCAAAATCTCCAAAATAAGAAAACGGAAATCGAAGTAAAAGCCGAAAACCTGCTTGATTTGTTTATCGGTGGCAAAGGCATCGAACCCGAAGAATACCAAGCCAAAAAATCAAAACTGCTTAATGAAAAGCAGGACATTTTAGGAAAGATAAGAGATTTTGAACAAAAAGGAAATAATTGGCTCGAACCGATGAAAGAAATGATTTTGGCCAGTAGCCAAGCCAAAATTCTTTTGTCGCAAAGCGACAATCAAGAAATCCGAGCATTTCTCAAAAATATCAGCTCGAACTTCATTTTGAAAGATAAAAAATTCCAATTTGCGCTTAAAATCGGCTGGCGAGCCCTCGCAGAGGGCGAGCCAACAAAGACATTTCCCAACTGGCGGAGAGGGAGGGATTCGAACCCTCGATGCGGTTTTACGCGCATAACAGATTAGCAATCTGCCGCTTTCAGCCACTCAGCCACCTCTCCATTTTATAATGAAATTTTAACATTTTTATTCATTTCCCGTCAATTTGAATTTTAGCCGCGGGCAATGACTAATCCCCAAATTTCCTTCGGTTTAAGCGGTTTTAAGGCCTTGGCGCATTCTTCAAGCGTGGAGCCGGTGGTGCAGATGTCGTCAACTAAAATCACTACTTTGTTTTTTAGAGAAACAGATTTTTTTTCAGAAAGAGCAAAGGCGGCCGCTACGTTTTTACTTCGTTTTATTTGGTCGTGAATATCCATCTGGGGGAGGGTATGGCGTTGACGAATGAGAGTGTCGGCTATGCTCGGTAAATTAAAATGACGGCCTATTTCTTTGGCTAAAATTTCTGCTTGATTGAAGCCGCGCCATAAAATACGGCGCGGATGAAGCGGAACAGGAACTAAAATCAGTTGGTCGGTTTGCCAGTTAGTCAACTTAATATTTTCTAAAAAATTTATCATTATTTTGGAAAGCGGTTCCGACAGTTCTTTGATGAAACGATATTTGTATTCATAAATTATTTGGCGCAATAATAAATTATTCCAATGAGAAGCAACGAGCAAGCCGGCCAGCGCGGGATGATGTTTGCGGCGACATTTTCGGCAGACATAACCGGTGGGAGAGCGGTGGTCGCAGAAAAAGCAGGTAATGCTTTTTTGAAGAGGAATAGCGAGAGAACATTTAAAACAAAGATAAGAACCTTCTTGGCCGCACCCCAGGCAATACTTGGGAAAGAAAATATCCAAGAGATGGGTTTTAATTTTGCCGATAGTCGGTTTTAATGAAAGCATCAATTTAAGAATAATCTATTTTTAAAATATATGTAAGGCCAATAAGAAGCGGTTATAAATAATATAGGCAACTTTAGCTGTCAAAGGTTTCCCCTTTGTTATAGAGTAAAAAAGCCGAATAATTTTAATAAATCCCGCACCTTTTGTTCGCCTAAGGGGCTAACCCAACCACCATCCTGTTAAGAGAGATGAGGTCTCCAAAAAAGGTGCGGGATAAATATGTTATCAATGTTTAGTAAGCTAATCATTATTATTTATTATTGTTTTATATTGTGGTAAAACAATAAACTGATGGTTTTTTGTGGTATTGGGTTAATAGCTGTGTATAATTTAATTGACAATATTATTTTACGCAATAAAATAGAGGATAGGGACTATAAAAAACATTGATAGTTTATGCAAAAATACATCACGATAAAAAATGCGGCTAAACTTTTGCACGTGACCCCCTTGACGTTAAGAAATTGGGACAAAAGCGGCAAATTACAAGCCTATCGCCACCCGGCTAATAATTACCGCATTTATCGCCTGGACCAAATAGAAGCGTTTCTGAGGCAACTGGAAGGCAGTAGAGCCAAAAGATCAATTCGTAAGATTGACGTGTTCTAACCGCGGATTAACGCAGGTCCCGGAATACCGCGGATCAGGCGCGGAAAAAAGGAAGATACAAAATCTCCCCCAACCCCTCTTTAACAAAGAGGGATGTTTTTTTCTAACAGAAAACCGCTAACCATTTCGGCTGCGGTTGTTCTGCTAGAAATCCGGACTTAATGTCCTTGTCTTTATTTTAGTTATTTCAAAAATTATGTCAAGAGATATATCGGATATTCAAAATCCCGTATATTTAAGGCAAAAATTAACTATCGGATAATCGTAAAAATACTTATCCACAGCCAATTTCTAAAAGGAATTTTTATCCGATACGGAAATTTTAACTGTGGATAACTTAAATTAGGAGATTTTTTTAAAATTATTAATTGAACGGAATTCTGCTTTATTTAAGGCGTTTTTGATTGATTTTATAAATTTTATCGGGTAATATCGGCTTGGCGATAGACCCAGTTGACACGTTTTTCCCAAAAAAGATATAATTGAAGTGTAAAAAACAACCGGTAATCTCGAGAAAAAACCGAAGGGGACTCTGTCTCGCCGGTTTTTTATTTTGTCTTTTAAATTAGTTAGTTATCGGCGGACTCGCCTTGCCGAAGTCTTCGGTGAAGCACAGGGCCGATACATATCAAAAAAAGCCTGCCCCGATATTTTGTCTAAAGAATTTCCGCATAAATCCCGCACCTTTTCCACCGCAATTTATCGATATCTATTTTTTGAAAGGCGAAGCTGCCTGTGGCTCGTATTTCGGTATTTGAAAATTCACAGAAAGAAAAGGTGCGGGATAAAAAACAAAATGGCAAAAAAGACGGCAAAAAAAGAATATATTTCTTTGGTTGAAGCAAGCAAGGCCAGTCCTTATTCGCAGGAGTATTTAAGTTTGCGAGCCAGGCAGGGGAAATTAAAGGCCTTAAAAATTGGCCGCGATTGGATGACCACTAAAAATTGGCTGGAGGATTATCTTAAAGGAGTCAGAATATCAAGAGAAGAGAAAGCCGGCAGCCAAAATGAGTATCTTTCCCTTCAGGAGGCGTCAAAAACCTCTCCTTATTCCCAAGAATATCTTAGCTTGCGGGTGAGGCAGGGGAAGTTGAGGGCGGTTAAAATCGGCCGGAACTGGATGACCACCCCAAATTGGCTGAAAGAGTATAGTCAGCAAGTCAAAAATTACAAACAGCGGTGCCAAGCCATTAGCCAAAGAGCAGACGGAGCGTTAAAAGCCGCCGGTCCGGTAAAAATCGGCGCGGCGGCGAAACCGACGCAATTTTTCTTTCCTTTTGGGGAAGCGCCCGGCGCGGGAAAAGCGAAGTTTAACCAAGTCAAAAAAATAAGTCGGGAGATAAATAATTTAATCATGAGCTGGGGCAGCCGGCTGGAATTGGCAGTTTTTAATTTGAAGGCAAAAGTTATTCCGCTGTGGCTGCGTTTCAAAATTTTAGAGGAAGAATTAAGAGTTTGGCAAATTGCGCCCGGTTTGTCACGACCGAGCATAAAATATTTACGCGGCGCTCTGCTGGCTTTAATTTTGTTGGCTAGCGGTTTCTTTTTGGCGCAGGCAAACGTTCAGTCAAAACTTCATCAAGGTTTCGCCGCGGCTTTTGCCAAAATGGGCGAAGCAATAGCGCGCTCGCCGGAAATAATTTCAGCAGAGATAAGCTCATCTTATGCCGCGGGGGAAAACGCGCCGGCAGCTCTGAAAAATTTAGCCGCTGATTTTTTAAAAGATTGGCGGGCGAGCGGCCAAATTTTAGTCCGGGGCGGCCGAAGTTTTTATTCAGTCAACCAAAAATCAGCCGCTAAATTAAATTGGCAAATTCAACAGTCGGCAATTTTATTAGTTGAAAAATTAAAACAGCAACCGGACAAAATTATTTCTTCCTTTGAAGTTTTATCAGATGAAATGGCCGATTTGCCTTCGGTTGTTTCCGCTGTTTGGCAAAAGAACGTTCAGCGGACCCAAAATTCTTTTGCGTCGCTGGGCGTCAATTTCGGAGATAAATTATTTGCCGCTCAAGAGAATTTGATTGAGTGGCCGGCGATGCTGAAAAACCTTTATGCCAATTTGTCAGAAAAAAATGAAAAAGCCAAGAATCAATTAAGCCGAGCGCTGGCGCGCGCCAGCATCAGTTTGGCGGTGAAAACAGACAAGGCGCGCCAGAAATTTATCAATTTGCCTTCGCTGGCCTACGATTTTTATTCCCGCTGGGGCGACCGGGCGGGGGATAAAATTGTTGATGTTCAGGAAATTTCTTCTCAAAATTTAAATTATTTATTATTTCGTTCGCCGACAAGAATAGGCGAGCTGGCAGATAAGCTAAGATTGGCCCTGTTGGAAAAAGCCGACGCTGGCGGCGGCAAAATCAGGTTTGGTTTTTTGGCGTTTGAGGCCGGCGCCGAAAATTTCAGCCGACAAATTAGCCGACAATCAAGCCGGGCGTTCAACGGCGCGCTGGCTTTTTTGGACTCGCTTTCTTATTACCGCCAGCTTTCTCCGGAAATCGGCTCTCTGTTTGAATCCCGCCTGGCCGTTGAGCAACCATCAGCGTCTCCGTCGCGGCCGCCGTCTGAAATTTCTCTTTCGGCCGGCAACCTGGCGGAATTGGCTAAACTGCGGCAAGAGTTGGAACAATTAAAACAAACCCCTTTCATTATCAGAGAAATCACCAAAGAAACGCAAACCCAGACCACTAAGCAAATTCAAGCCATTCAGAAGGTAGAACAAATCACCCAGCTTTTGCCGCCGGGCAGTTACGTTACTTTGACTGACCTTAATTCTCTGGAATCGCGCCTTGATGTTTTGGTCAGCCGTTCCCAGACCGCCAGCCAGAACTACGTCGTTAATAATTTCTATTCACAGGCCCCCAGCCAGCGCATTGATTTTTTGTCCAATCCGACCATTGGCCAGGGCGCTACTTTTGAATCGGGTAATGTTAGATTTACGACCAGCGGCGCCATCTATCAGTCCGGCGCGGGTCAGGTGACGTTTTCGGGCAATGTTGACGCGCTGGCCGGACTGGATGTGACCGGCAATCTGACAGTCAGCGGGGTCAGCACCCTGACCGGCTCTCTCGTTTCTTCAGTTGATAATGCCCAAGACCTGGGTTCCCAAACCAGCCGCTGGCGTTCTCTTTATCTCGGTCCGGAGGCGTTAAAAATTTATAACACCAACGATGCCAACGCCGAATATCTGACAATCGGTTTCTCTTCCGATGTTGCCACCTTAAATATCAGCAAGGATAACGCCGGCGCTTTCCGGCCCCTGGCCATTAACCAAAACGGGGGAGAGGTGTTAAGAATTACCAACGGCAACGTGGGCATTGGGACAACCTCACCTTACGCCAAGCTTTCGGTTGTCGGTCCGGTTGTTGCGGAATATTTCAGTGCCACCTCCACCATTGCCACGACTACTTTAGCTGGAATGTTGGATGTTGGCAGTGGGAAGTTGGTAGTTTTGTCAAACGGCAACATCGGCATCGGCACGAGCAGCCCCCTGACCAAATTATCAATTCAGGGCACGGCTGGGGCAAATAATGTTTTGAATGTGGCTTCGTCAACTGGAGCAAGTATGCTTTATGTTAATTCGGCCGGGAATATGGGGATTGGGACGGCGGGGCCTTTGCAGAAATTGCATGTAGAGGGGCAGTGCGTTACGGGCGACACAGAGCTTTCGATTGTTGAATCGAAAGCAATTTCTAATTTCCAATTTCTAATTTCTAATCAAATCCCAATACCCAATGACCAAATTAAAAAAACCCGCATTGATGAAATCAAAGGCGGGGAATATGTGCTTTCCTTAAATGAAAAAACCGGCAAACTGGTGCCGGCGAAAATCAAGGGGCTCTTAGATATGGGAGTCAGGCCGATTTACAGAATCACCACCGAAGATGGACGAACTATCAAGACGACGGGAAATCACCCTTATTTGGTGAAAGGTTCAAGCTCGGTTCCTAGCGGAAATATTTTCCAGTCTTCCGACCCTAATACAATCAGCTGTCCGCGAAATTCTTTTTCAGAAAGCTTGGATAGTAATTTAGAAAAAGAAGTTGATAAAGAAATTGCATTGTGTTGTGGCATATGCAGCCAAACTACGGAAAAAATTTGTGATTTGGTATATTCGCAAAAATCAGAATCATTAGTTACTAACACCCGATGTTCTTTAAGCGAAAACAAAGATAAGTATTTGTCTGATGCGCCCGGAGGAGCTTTTTTAACGTCCCAACCTGTAGAGTCTAATAAATCAAAAAGTTCCGCCCGCACATTTTCATCAAGCAATAGCTTGGGTTTGAGTGTTGATGATGACATAGTTTTCTTTGGTGATAGTAGCGGCGTAATCAAGGGCGGCCGAGAGGTGTCTTTTAGTCAGGGAAGGGAAAGCTTTAAAAATACCGGCGAAAGTTTCCCCGCCGGAAAGTATCTCCAAAACTTGCCAGACCATAATTCTGGTGCCTTTGAAAGTGGGTTTGCCGTGGCAGATAGCCGGATCGGCGATAATATATTTATTGATAGCGATGGTCATAAAAATGAGATTAATAATTATTCCACTGATAATTATAAGCAAAGCTTGTCATCCCTTCGGGAGATCACCCGTAGGGTGAAAATTGGTTCGCTCAGTCAAAATAAAAGTTTACTTTCATTTTACCTCACTGCCAATTATAGCAACAATGAAAATGGCTTGTCAACCCCGTTAGAAGTTTTAATCTCTGATTGTTTTACCAAAAACCAAAGCTGCAAGGCGGATTCGCAAGCAAAAAATTATAATACAACTGCATCGGCTGAACTTCTAACGGGGTCAAATACCCAATGGACCAAAGCGACGCAGGGCGTCGTCCTGAGCGATAGCGAAGGATCTCATTCAAATACAAATGAGTTGCGAGACGCCAAATGGACAAGGGTGGCAGAACTACAAAAAGGCGATGAAATCGCGGTGACGGCCGACTCCTCCCTTTCGCAAAGGGAGGTTGGGAGGGATTTAAATCCACCCCAACCCTCCTTTACAAAGGAAGGAGAAAAAGAGGGCGTCAAATTCGTCAAAATCGCCAAAATTGAACTCCTGTCACCAGAGCAGGTCTATGATATAGAAGTTGAAGGCACGCACAACTTCGTTGCCAATGGAATTTTGGCACATAATACTTATATTAGCGGTAACGTCGGCATTGGGACGACGAGTCCTTATTCTCTTTTGTCTATTTCCAACTCTGTCAGCACAGCGGCCAACACGCCATTATTTACTATCGCTTCCACAACGGCGGGCACAGCGACTTCAACTCTGCTGACTGTTTTGGCGAACGGTCAAGTTGTCATAGGGGGAGGAGCACCTCTGAGTTCATCATATATACTTACTATTAATGGAAGTATTTATAACAATTCTACTATACAGTCTGGAAGCACTATATTTGGACAAAGACTTGATGCCTTACAGTTAGGGGTAGCTTCCAGAGTGGCCTTTAGTTATTACAACGATGAGACAACGGGGATGTATTTCCCAGTTGCTGGTCAAATAGGATTTTCCGTCGGGGGTACAGAGAGGGTCAGACTTGACGCCTCTGGCAATGTTGGTATTGGGACGACGACACCGTCAGCCGAATTACATATCAAAGGTAACACCAGTACCGCCATCACTGGAAGCGGAAATGTAACGGCGACAAACGGCAGTACGGCAGTTACTGGTTCTGGCACAACCTTCACCACTGATTTTGTGGTTGGGGACGCAATGAAGATTGGCACCAGCACTACTGTTTACACAATTTCATCCATCACTTCCGACACCGCTCTTGTTTTGACAGCCAACTACACTGGTTCAAACGGCACAACTTTGGCGGCTTACAAAGACCCGAATAACTTGTTTGCCATAGACAATGGTTTAAACACGAATCGCTTGACCATCACAAGAGCAGGTCTCGTCGGGATTGGGACGACGACGCCTTACTCTTTACTTTCAATCTCAAACTCCGCAACTACACCGGTTAATACTCCGCTCTTCACCATTGCTTCAACCACCGCGGGAACAGCGACTTCAACTCTGCTGACGGTCTTGGCAAGCGGCAATGTGGGCATCGGCATAGCCAATCCCACCAGTCAGCTGACCCAGCAATCAACTTTGACTTTTGAATCCGCGCCTCTTGGTGCGGAATTGACGGATGATACGGGTTGGACAGCTCCGTCTGACCAGTGGACTGGCAGTTATGCCAATGGTTTTAACCACGTAGCCACCACCACGGCCAGCAATTTAATCAGAACCGTTACCATTTCCAGTGGCGCTTATTATCAAATATCATTCGCCATTTCCAATAACACGGCTGGTTCGTTTACCGTGGCTTTGGGTTCGGCTACTTCAACCCAAGCACTTTCCGCTGGAACGGCCACCACTACTTTAACTTGGGCTCCCAAAACTGCCAGCGCGATTGGCAATCTGGCGTTTATTCCAACTGCCGCTTTCGTCGGCAGAATCTCGGCTATTTCGGTTAAGCAAATCACGGGAACTTACAGTCCAACTTACGCTCTGCTTGATACCGCAGGCAACGCGGTGATTGAAATGCGTTCCGCTTCTTCCACCTTGCTCAATACCTTTATCGGCGTAAATTCGGGCGCTTATAACGTTACTGGCACATCCAGCACGGCAGTGGGCAATAATGCTTTGGCTTTCAACACTTCTGGTTCAAGCAATAGTGCGATTGGGACTAATGCTCTTTATAACAATATTACTGGTTCATATAACAGCGCGGTAGGAAACAATGCCCTCCTCTCCAACACCACTGGCTACCAAAACTCAGCCATGGGTTATCAAGCCCTCTATAAAAACACCACTGGCTACTACAATTCAGCCATGGGTGCTAATGCCCTCTCCGCCAACACCACTGGTATCTCTAACTCAGCAATGGGTGTTTATGCCCTCTCCGTCAACACCACTGGCTACGCTAACTCAGCCATGGGTTATCAAGCCCTCTATAAAAACACCACTGGCTACTACAATTCAGCCATGGGTGCTAATGCCCTCTCCGCCAACACCACTGGTATCTCTAACTCAGCCATGGGTAGTTATGCCCTCACCGGCAACACCACTGGCTACTCTAACTCTGCTATGGGATATGCTTCTTTCTACGCCAACAGATTGGGTTCAGGCAATTCAGTTTTTGGTTATCAAGCTGGATATGGAGTTAATAACGCCACTAATCTAACTGCCAGTTCAACGATTATCGGTTATCAGGCGGGATATTCTTTGGGTTCAACTACCGCCAACATCTTAATCGGTTATCAGGCAGGTTATTCTTTGGCTGGCGGCACAATCTCTTCGGGTTCGGGTTCAAACAACATCGTTATCGGATTTAACACTGACTTGCCCTCCACCACGCAAAATTCCACTTTGGATATTGGCAATTTGATTTACGCCACTGGATTGACTAATTTCGCTTCGCCATCTTCGGCTGTTTCGGCGGGCAACGTCGGCATCGGGACGAGCTCTCCGCTCACTACATTATCAATTCAGGGCACAGCTGGAGCCAATGATGTTTTGAATGTGGCTTCCTCTACCGGCGCTTCAATGCTTTATGTCAATGCGGCGGGGAACGTGGGGATTGGGACGACGAGTCCCTCCCTGACTTTTGCGGTCAACGGTACTGCCGGCGGAACCAACGCCTGGACTAGTATGTCATACTCCGGCCTCAAGGAAAATTTTGCCGATGTGGCAGTACTGGCTAAGATTGATAATTTAAATATTAAAGAATGGCAATATAAGCCATCTTTTTCACCCAATGACACTTTCAGGCATTTATCGCCTTTTGCGGAAGACTTCAGGCAGCAATTTGGATTGGGCGATTCTGACTACACCATTCAGTCCTTGGATGTGGCCGGCGTCGCGCTCAAAGGCGTGCAGGAAATTGGGCAGATAATTGATTTGAAAAATGCCACCAGCACTTCGCCTTCTATATATATAGATGGTTTGGGGAATGTGGGGATTGGCCTAACCGCGGACTTACGCGGATTTGTGCCGCAGGCGCGGCTGGATATTAGGGGTTTGGCTGGTTCTCTTGGTGATATTTTCAATGTCGCTTCTTCCAGCGGCGAAAGTTTCTTTAAGATAAACGCGCTGGGCAGTATCGGCCTTGGCACTTCAACGCCGGCAGCGGACTCAGGTATAAAATTAGCGGTCGGCGGGGATATCGCGGCTACCGGATTTGTTAATCTTTCCACCCGCGAAGCGAAAAAAGATATTGAATATCTGACCACGGCTGATTATCAGCAGGTCTTGGCAAAAATCGCCTCAACCAGCGTGGCGACGTACCTATACGCAAACGAAGTTTGCGATAAATCCCAAATCCCAAATCCCAATTTCCAAACAAATTCCAATATCCAAAATTCAAATATTCAAAACGGCGGCTGCGCCAAGCGCCTGGGTCTCATCGCCGAAGAAGCGCCGCGGGAAATTCTTTCGGCTGACGCCAAAGGAGTAGATTTGTATAAAATGGCTTCCTTCACTCTGGCCGGAGTCAAAGCGCTGAATTCACAGTTTGTAAGTTATAAGTTAAAAGTTGACAGTTTGGAAGCGAGGATTGAGGCGCTGGAAAATAACCCCCCAACCCCCCTTTTAAAGGGGGGCGAAGGGGGGTTAAGTTTAAAGGGGGGCGCAGAGGGGTTAAGAATGGCGCTGGAAACCCTCTCGGGCGAGAAAATAGAATTTAGCCAGAATTCCATTATTGCTTTAACTAACAATCTTTTCTCCGTTGTTTTGAGCGGCTTCAAAAATCTGGGCTTGATTGTTGAGCAGGGGGTGGTCAGGGCGCAAAAGCTCATTGCCGACACTCTGCAAATCAATAAGCTAACTATTAACGCCGCTCCGGCCAGCGAGAACGGCCAGCCCAAGGATCCGACCATCGGCTCCTCGCAAATAAATATAGGCGAGAACAATACATATATAATGAATAACCAGGTGAGCACCACGACCAAAATTTTTGTGACGCCAGAGTTGCCGGTGGCGCTGGGGGTGTGCGAGCAGAACGCGGAACAAAATCCTCCCTCGCCTCGCTTTCGCGAGAGCGAAGCGGGCCAGCCTTCCCTAAAGGGAGGGAGCGACACCCCTCCTTTAGGAGGGGCGGGGGGAGATTTGGGAGTTCGCCCCCAAGGATTCCGTGTTTGCATGAACGCGACCTCTTCGCAGATTGTAAAATTCAACTGGTGGATTGTGGAGACGACAATAGATAACAACCAACAGTCAACGGTCAACAGCGGAAATCCCCCCCAACCCCCCTTTATAAAGGGGGGAGAGAGCCCCGACGCAGTCGTGGGCGATGGGAGGATTTTGCCTTCGGTAGTCCCCAGCGTTTCACCCAGCGTTTCGCCGACGCCAACGCCGACGATAACCCCGACTCCGATGCCGTCGGTTAGTCCCGAAGCGACCGCCACGCCAAGCGTCACGGCGACTCCTTCTCCGGAAGCAACTCCCTCGCCGTCGCCGAGCGCCAGCCCCGAAGCAAGTCCTTCTTCTTTGCCGGAACCGGCAGCTTCCGAAATCCCAAGCCCAACTCCAAGTTCGAGCGCCACGCCAAGCCCGAGCGTTTCTCCGGAACCGAGCCCATAATAAAAACCAAAAACCAAAAATTAAAGATTAAAAACAAAAACGCAAAATGCAAAAATAAAAAACTAGATTAAAAACATAAAAATTAAGTTTTTGAATTTTTGCATATATGTTTTTAATTTTTTGTTTTTAATTTTTAATTTGTGATAGATGTTCTGTGGATAAAGACACAAGGATTTTATACCGCGCTGTGGTATAATTAAAAAGTGAAAAACTTATGTTTAACTGGCTTTTTGGCGAAAAATCAAAATCAAGGATGGGAATTGATATGGGTTCTTCCAGCATCAAGATAGTTGAGCTGGAAAAAAAAGATGAGCGGCTGCACCTGACCAATTACGCTTTGGCCCAGATCAAGAATGAGGCGGTTTTCAAAATCGGCGAGTTGAGAGACGCGGAGGTGGCTGAAATTCTAAAGACCTTGTTGGCGCAAGCCCAGATAAAAAGCCGCCGGGCGAGCATTTCCTTGCCGGTGGATAAAACCTTTTCAACCGTGATGGAATTGCCTTCAATGCCGGAAAAAGAATTAGTCGCCGCCATTCCCTTTGAGGCGCAAAAATACGTACCCGTGCCTTTAAACGAGGTGGTGCTTGACTGGAGCATTATTTCTGCGGGTCAGGAAGAACCCCTTGACAAGTCCAGGATGGCTGGCGCTGCCTCGTCCGATTCGGCCCAGCTTAGCTGGGCGGGCAACGAAAAGACCGGGGGCATTCAGGTACTGCTGGTGGCGGTTCCCAAAGACATTATCAATAAAATTGCCCGCATCGCCAAAATGGCTGGATTGGAATTGGCGGCGCTGGAGCAGGAGGCCTTCAGCTTGGCGCGCTCGCTCATCGGCCATGACAAAAATATTTATATGATTGTTGACCTGGGACGCAAAAGCACCGATTTGATTGTGGTTGACCGGGAATTTATCCGCTTGAGCCACAATCTGGAATCAGTGAACAAAGAAATAATTTTAATGGAGATTGACCGAGTTGTTAACATTTACCAGATGCGGTATAATAAAAAAGTGGGGACTTGTTTATTGGCCGGCGGACGGGCTTCGGAAAAAGAACTGGCCGATTTTTTGGGCGGCAAATTGAAAATTCCGGTGAAGATCGGCAACCCTTTCGCCCGTCTGGCGTACGCCACCGCTTTGGAGCCGGTCTTAAAAGACATCGCCCCCCAGATGGCTATAGCGGTCGGGCTGGCGATGCGCGAAAATTAATTTCTGTCAGAAATTAATTTTCGCTAAATTCAAAATTGAAATCTCAAAATGGAAAATGACAATGCTAAATTTAAAAATGAATTCAAAAAACGTATATATAATTGGGTTTTGAGATTGATTAAATTTATAGATAAACTACCTAAAGATACAGTGTCCACAATTATGGGCAAGCAACTGTTAAGAAGCGGTACAAGTACTATCGCCAATTACGTTGAGGCAAATTCCGCGAGTTCAAAAAAGATTTTATTAATTTTTTTACCCACGTTTTGAAATCGGCGAATGAATCCAAAGTGTGGCTGTGTCTTTTAAGGGACACGAAAAAGGGGGAGAAAAAAGAGCAGGAATGGTTATTGAGCGAGCTAATAGAAATTTCCAATATTATCGCTTCAGGTATTCTGACTCTAAAAAGAAAAAAGTAATTAAATTTTTTATTTTAAATTGTCAATTTTAATTTTGAGATTTACATTTTAAATTTTTTCCAATGGACCTCGTTCCCAAAGAGTATAAACAAAAATTAGGCGCCGATAGCCGAAAACCCCCATTTTCCTTGGACAAATTATCGTTGTCAAAACTTTCTAATTTGTCCGCCGCGGTGGGAGGCGCTTTTTTGAAAACAGGCATAATTTCGGCCTTGGCAGTATTAATTCTGTTGTGTTCGGGTTGGGCCGGGCTAAAATTTTATCAAAATTCAATTCCCGGCCAAATCCAAGACCTCAAAGAGCGGCAAAGCAAGATTTTTTCCTCCCAAGACAAAGAATTGGTTGTCAAGATTGCTGGTTTGGAGAACGCCGCCGCCGCTATTCAAACTCTTTTGAAGAGTCATGTTTACACCTCCGAGATTTTAGAAAAACTGGCGGCTTCAACCTTGCCCCGGGTTCAGCTGGAAAGCTACGGTCTGGACGTCAAGGGCGGCAAGATTATTTTGAAGGGGCGGGCGGCCAATTATTCCGTTTTGGCCAGACAGATTTTAGCCTTTCAGGAGGCTGGTTTTTTGAAGGTGGCGGTCTCGGAAATCGCCCTGGACAAAGTCGGCGGAGTGAGTTTTGGCCTTAATTTTGAATTTGACCCCAAAATTATTCAGAAATAATCATTGTTTAATAATTTTTCTGCAATTATTCAGCAGTAGTTGCTAGGTTAAAATATGAACAAACAGCTTTTCATTTTTTTAATAATAGTTTTGGCTATTGTCCTGGTGGCGTGGCAGTTTTTTCTGCCCGCGTTTAATGCCGTTTCTCAAGCCAGGGGGGATTTGAAATCATGGGAGGAAAAACTTAATGAAACGCAGTCGTTAAATCAAAAATTGGCGGAGCTTAAGAAAAAATACGAAAAAATGGAATCGGAGATCCAAAGGGTGGCGGCCGCCCTGCCCGAAGGCGCCGATATTCCGGCGTTGCTCGTGCAATTGGAAGCGTTGACTTCGCAAAACGGCCTGATTTTAAATTCCGTCGGCTTTAATTTTCCGACGGAAACAAAAAATAAAAAAACAGCCGAAACCGAAATAAAACAAGAAGGCGTTTTGTCGGCCGGGAGCCCAGCCGCGCTGGTCAATGTCAAATCAATGGTGGTTGGACTGAGCTTGAGCGGGAATTATAATTCTTTGAAAAACTTTTTGAAAGCGGTGGAAAGCAGTTTGAGAATTATGGATATTACGGCCATTAATTTTGGCGCGGCCAGTTCTGAAGCAGTCGGTCTGGCTACTTTTACGGTCAGTTTGAATGCATACTATCGGTAAATTTATGTAACATGTAACATGTAACATGTAACATGTAACATGTAACATGTAACAAGACCTTACTTCAATCTTTCCCTATAAAAGGGAGGGGCAAAAATTGTTACATGTTATATGTTTTCTGTTATATGAAGGGTTCATGGCTATTATTCCCGGAGAACAAAA